>TARA_R110000751_G_scaffold161357_1_pt1 | contig 477755 bp, 444 predicted proteins | sample TARA_R110000751 | Tara Oceans TARA_R110000751 (sample SAMEA4398001) | marine metagenome | biome: Polar Biome; feature: [MES] marine water layer (ENVO:01000295) within the mesopelagic zone...; material: water (ENVO:00002006), including particulate matter (ENVO:01000060) such... | reverse complement strand
TAATCCCGAATGGAAATTTCTAAACGATGAAATCATGGAATGGCCTCCAGTTGATCCGTTCCATAGAGAGGATTTGCATAAATAGCCTTAGATCCTTCGTGCCTCAGGAAAAGAAAACGGGCAGTTTCTCTTTCAATAGCCGTTGTTATTAAGTGAGTTTGAGTTGATCAATTTTCATTTCCTCTTAATTCAATAGTCATAATTAAGAGTGTTAGGCAATTCTACGCACCCTGCTTTTCATCCTGACTCCAAAGCCTCGGAGTCAGGAAAAAAAGCCTTGTCACTTCAAGTCTATTATTTCAGTAAAATCAAACATCTAATTGTAATCTAAACCTTGGCCGCTCATTTGCTAAAACCAATGCTCTTGAATTAACTGCTGCATGGCAGGTTGTACTTCATTTCCGGCAATAATTTGCCTTCCGAAAATGTAGTTATCACCACCATTGAAATCGCTCACCATTCCTCCAGCTTCTTTTACAATTAACGCGCCTGCTGCTACATCCCAAGGTTGTAAGTTGTACTCAAAAAACCCTTCGAAACGACCACAAGCGGTGTAGGCCAAATCTACTGCCGCACTGCCCATTCTGCGCAAACCGTGGGTAGATTTCATAAACTCATCTAGAATCACCAAATACTGCGACATCTGCTCAAAGTTGTAATAGGGGAAGCCTGTAGCCAATAATGATTTGTCTAAGGTCTTAACAGGCGAAACTGTAATAGGAAAGTGGTTTAAGAATGCTCCTTGCCCTTTTACGGCATGAAAACACTCATCGCGGTTGATTTCATATACAACTCCTAAAGTCAATTCGTTGCGCTTCATCAAAGCAATGGACACTGCAAAAGCAGGAATGCCGTGTGCAAAATTAGTGGTGCCATCTAGTGGATCAACGATCCAATTATAGGTATCAGATTTTTTAGTGGAGGTGCCTTCTTCGGCTATAAAGCCAGAGCCTGGCAATATTTTACTCAAACCAGCAACAATTCGCTTTTCCGCCTCTTTATCTACATAAGAAACAAGGTCATTCTTTCCTTTGTATTCAATTTTAGAATGATCAAATTTTCTTGATTCCTGCCGAATGAATTCTCCCGTTTCTTTGGCAAGCACGATAACGTCTTGAAGTAGTTGCTGCATGGTCTGTTTTCTTAACCTTACAAATATAGGAGTTTCAAAACGCAGACATTATGAAAGTATCGAGAGAGTTTTTCATTTACAACTCGGAACCCAAACAAACTATTTCTTACCTCTCCAAACTCTTTATTGCTGGTGAAAGGACGCTTTTCACAAAGTCCAATTCCTTATTAAAGAAGAATTTTTGGTTGACTTCTATTTCGATGCCCGAGTAACTTTTTACACCAAACTTCTTGCGTAAAGTGGTGGTAAAACCATCATCCGTGCCTTTATAAGGCTCATTCAGATCGATGGTAAGTAAAGGCGCTAAGTCCCGAAGTTTCTCGGTCAATTCCAGGGCAATCTTGTTTTCCAATCTTCTTTTTGGGTCGAAGAGAATACCGATGTCGGTGGGGCGTTTTTTGCCTTCCCAAACTGGTGTAAAGGAATGTATAGAAAAATGAGCTACTTCGCTTTTGGCTTCTGTTTCTCTTTTAATCCAATCGGTTACTGCATTTCGGTAAGGGCGATAGTATTTATTCAAAAGAAACTGCCTAACCGAAGGTTCAAGATCAATGGTGAATTCACTAAAGAGATGGGGATGGCTTAAAGACCGGTTTACCTCCACTAAAAGTCGCGAAGTAGGATGCATAAAAACCGGAACGGCCAATTCTACCCCAAGGTAACTGGCAAGAATAGCAGCACCAGGGTCCCAACCCCGGTGCGACTCCAACGCCTCTTTCCCTCTTTTAAATAAATATTTATAACTCTCAGGCAATTCATTACCTGCATGCTCGCAGGTAATTAGAATGCGCCTTCCAAGCATGGATCAAACATTTGGTTGTTTTCCAAACAGTCGGTCAATTCGCGATACACCATTTTTAAATTGCTGTGCTCGTAATTCTCATTGGTGCTGGCCAAAATTCTGCTGGCCAAAGTACCCTGATCTAAAATTTTATGAATTTGGTCGTACCAAGGCTCAAGCCTTTCAGGATACATGATGTGCAGATTAATCAGCATCTTTCTCCAGAAATCACCAGCAGTAACTTCCTCATAAGGATTAAAACCAAAGGCTTTCAAATATTCCTTATCGTTGATTATCGTGTTTTCACCATGCCTAATTACTCCCTTAAAAATGGCCTGTAAATCAGTGGTTTTAAACTCATGCTGCGCTTCAGTAGTCATTATTTTCTCTTCCGTAAGCATTTGCAAAAAGGCAATAACCAAGTTGGCAATGGCCAAATCTGCAGAAGGACATTCCTGAATATCAATGATTCTGATTTCAATGGCACCACGGTCGAAACGAGCAATGGCACCACGTGAGTTTAACCAAATCGGATCTAAAATTCCATCCGGATCGTGCGGAGCAATGTCTTCTTCTATCTGGCTATAAATGTACTTTCTATACGTCCTTTTCGAGAAAATAGCTTCTGGAATCACCTTCCCCGTAAGGGAAGGAATGATCTTTTGGTTGTTCTGATAATAATCTAAACGCTTGTCTAGAAAGTTGGTAAACTTACCTCCGATAATGGGCGAACTGGCAGATAATGCTGGTAATAAAGGCAGAATCAAACGAATGGCACCATGAAGTTTTGAGAACTCTTCATCGTCATAAAACGGCAAGTTAATGTGCGTGCTTTGCAAGTTGCTCCAGCCATGACCTTTGCAGTTGAAAATTCTGTCGTAAGCCGCATAGATTTCTCCACTGTCGTGCGTCCAACGGAAAGACTCCGTTTCAGGGTTCATCCAAGGATGCGCAGCCGTTGGCATTAATCGAGCATTGAAAGTGCTCAAAAGCTCGTTCATTTGCTCGATGGCTTCTTGAAAATCCACACCCAATTGCACTAAATCTTTGGTTGGATGCGAGCATTTAAGTTCAAGCACGTGTAAAGCCAGTTCGTTGGACCAAGTTACTGGCCCCATATTTATTTCTCCGATATATTCTCCGGTCAAAGATTTAAACACCTCGTCTGCGATTGGCTTCACATTGAGGGTTTCTATATCCACAATCATGTATTCCAGCTCTATTCCAAATGCTTCGAACAGATGCAGGCGGTTGGTATTACTCATTCTTTTTATTTCATTTTAATCCGCTCCAGCATAATTTCCATGATGCGTTCGTAGAGCTTGTTCTTGATAATCTTATCTTCCACACCCGAATCAATGTTCGGGTTGTCGTTTACTTCTATTACATAGAATTTGCCATTCACTTCTTTGATGTCCACTCCGTAAAGTCCGTTACCAATCAGTTTTGTGGCCTTTAAAGCGGTTTGTAATAAGCCCACCGGAGCTTGTTCTACCGCCAAAGTGTCGGCATTACCCTCTACATGTTTGTCGCCTTCTTTCCAGTTTACAATTTGCCAATGGTCGCGGGCCATGTAATAGCGACACACATAAAGCGGTTCGTTATTGATAATTCCCACTCGCCAATCGAAAGGAGTTGGCATAAACTCTTGTGCAATCAGCAATTCCGACCCTTTGAAAAAGCCTTTCAAAAGAGCTTTCAATTCTTCTTCGTTTTTTACCTTTTTCACGCCTCTTGAAAAAGCGCCATCGGGCTCTTTCAGAATAAAAGGGAACTCTAGCTTTTCAGTATCGGGTGTAGCCTTGTCTTTTGAAATGATGGTTGATTTAGGAACAGGAATTTTGTTGCTGGTCATCAATTCATTCAAATACACTTTGTTGGTGCATCTCAAAATCGACATTGGGTCATCAAAGACTACCAAGCCTTCGGCTTCTGCTTTTTTAGCGAAACGGAAAGTGTGGTTGTTTACGTTCGTGGTTTCCCTTATAAAAAGCGCATCGAACTGGGTAAGCCTGGCATAATCGTTTTTGGTAATTATCTCCGTATTGAAGCCCGTTTTTTCGGCTGCCTTTACAAACTTTTGTAACGCCTTGGCGTCAGATGGCGGGTTGTCATCTTCTGGGTTTACCAAAATCGCCAAGTCGAATTTTCTTCTTGGGTTGCTGGTTCTCACCACCATTTTTTTAGTGAGGAAAAGCCCCAGTTGATCACTCAAAGTAGTGCGTTCTTCTTCACTTAAATCATGAATGTTAAGTGGTTTCAATTGTTCCAGCGCCCATTTTTCTTTCTTTACAAAAACCACTTTTAAAATAGGGGTTTGAAAAAGGTTGAAGAGCAAAAGGCCCAGTTTAGTGGTGTGTGCACTGCCCGTAAAACCAAAATATATTCTCAGTTCAACTTTAGTTTCTTTACTTCCTTTAAAGGTTTTTTGAATCACTTCATCAAAATCTTGCGCATCGTCCTTGATCATGGCCGGGTAACGGAAGTCTTGAATGGTAGAAGCTTCTGGCAATACTTTATGGCCTCTGGCTTCCGCCAAAAGCGACACATAATATCCCGTGCTTTGGTATTGGTATGATTTGCAGAGGTTAATCACTTTAACCTTGTTCAGGTGTCTTAGACCTTCGTTTGCAAAGTATTCTCTGGCGGAAATAACCTCTACGCCAGGAATATCAAAATTCCATTTCTTTGGGTTCTCTGTAACTATTAGTTTCGACATTACTGGTTTTTATCTCTTGGTTCAATAATTAATAAATTGGCATCGTAGGTTACAATGCCCAACATAATCGCATTAATCAGGCGGTTAATATCCACTTTGTAGTGTTGCTCACCGTTGTTCATGGGGTTGTTCTTCAATGGGTCGGCAATGGATACCATTCCTGTTGCCTCAGAATAACCGTTGAGTACCACAAAGTGACCTACAGGCAGACCTCTCAAATCATCATATTCGGTTACTGTATCTCCAATTTCACGTTTGCTGCCATACAAATAAGTAGCGCTTAAGCCTGTTAAAATTGGTTGCTTCGCGAAGAGGAATTTCTTGATTAATTCTGGACTCAAGTCTTCAAATTTGATTTCTCCTCCCTGTTTTAAAAACTTCATATAAGCCACAGATGCGAACTGAATTCTACGCTGTGGTTTGTACCTTTTCTGTAACCCTAGTTTAAGGAGCAAGTCAGGTGTTTCTTCTTCAAACCACGATGGATCGAACAAGTTGAGGTTATAGGTGTATAGCGTTGCTTTGTAACCACGTTTTAAGGCGTGATTGCCTAAGTTTACCGCTAACGTTCCTCCACTTTTCAGCTGCTTTACTTCACCAATTATATCAGGCAAAGAGATGTAGTCTCCGTAATATTGATAAACCGCTTGCAAACAAGTGGGTCCACAAGTGGAGTCCGTTGGCTGCGGAAGCATATCAATACCAAACCATGCTTTATCTAAAACGATCATGTATTTTTCTACCTTTAATACTCCTTTGACGAAGCCATAATAAAAAGTCACTTTGCACAGGGAATTTATGAAGAAGAGCCACTGTTATGGACAGAAGCAAACGCAACCTGAACAACTATTTTAGTCGCTTTTTTTAAGTTAGAACGATATGAAATTTTCGATAGAAGAAACTAATAAACTGCTCCGAAACCGCAGATCAATATATCCAGCCATGTATTCTGATGTGCCCGTGGATGACGCCATCATTAATGACATGCTTGAGAATGCCAATTGGGCACCTACCCATAAACTTACCGAGCCTTGGCGCTTTGTAGTTTTCAAGGGGGAAGGCTTGAAAAAACTCGCTGCTTTTCAATCAGAACTATACAAAACGCTTTCTACCAAAGCAGGCAATTTTGATACATCGAAATTTGAGAAGCTAGCGGCAAAGCCATTGTTAGCTTCTCATATTATTGCCATTGGCATGAAGCGCGACCCGAAAGCACTCGTCCCAGAAATTGAAGAAATTTCGGCTGTGGCCTGTGCCGTGCAAAACATGTATTTAACGGCTACTGCTTATGGAGTTGGCTGTTATTGGGGCTCGGGCGGAATTACTTATAAAGAAGAAGCCAAAAGCTTTTTTGGCTTAGGTGCCGAAGATAAACTGTTGGGCTTTCTTTATGTAGGAAACCTAAAAACAGATAAATGGCCAGCAGGAAAGCGCGGGCCAATTGAAGAAAAAGTGAGTTGGGTGGAAGGTTAAATATTTCAACCCTCCAAGGGTTTGAAACCCTTGGAGGGTTCTTTCACTTCGAAAACTAAAAAATCAACTGCCACCTGAAAGCCCACATCCAGCGCAACTTGAAAAAAGGAATTTCGGCTTCGCTCATGATTTTCTCTAGCTCTGCTTTTTTGAAGGCCCGCCTTACCGAAAGCGGAGCATCGTTTTTTACCATTTCAGATTTGGAAAAAAAGTGAGTCAGCCATTTGATTAAAAACTCAGCCAAGCCATGGCGATGTAAATCATTAATTACCGTCCCTTTTTTCGCTTGGGTTTTAAACTGATTGAAAATATTGATGAGTTGTTCATCGGTAAAGTGGTGGGTAAAAAGGGTGCAAAGAATGACATCGAATTGCCTTTCTTTAAATGCTTCTGAAAAAATATCACACACTTCGAAACGGATATTAGGGTAGGCTTCACAGTTATCAATCGCGTATTCCACAATGGCAGGATTGGCGTCAAAGCCTATCAATTCAACTTCCAGTTTTCTCCGTTTAGCCCATTGCGCCACGAGTTTCAGAATATCTCCACCACCACAGCCTAAATCTGCCATGATCAACTTATGTTTGGGCTTTTCGCCTATCAGTTGATCCAATCCATTGGTGGTTACATGGTTTCCCCCCAACCATTTATTAATGGTTTCTAACTCCTTCAACGTCTGTGAAATCACTTCGCCAGACGCCTCAAGATCGTCCATTAATTCTTCTTCGTATGATCGGTTTTTCAACAATTTTACTTGATTTTAATCATCATAAACATAATCATTAAAATCATGTGGAGTGTTTAAATGAGTGTTGAACAGATTCATTCACACCATTTTCTTAGCTTGAAAGGTGTGTTAATTCAGCGCTTTAAATTTATCCTTCAAATGCTATTAGACAAATCACTTACTTATGACAAGGTAATCCAGCTCCTTAGTTCCCTTTTTTAATGCGACACCATAATGTTGCTGTAAGAAATCATTAAGCTTTTCGCTTGATAGTCCTTTTGGTATACTAATGGCAAAAACTCCCTCAAATGGTTCTGCAAACACATAATCGCTTAAATAGTGTTTAGCCAATACAAGTCCGAGGTAGTTAATGTCACCAATAATATGTAAGGTTTCTTTGTCCATTGATACACTTTTCACTACACCAATAGGAACATTTACGCCAATTAAAGAAGTGACTATACTTTCATTTACGATCGTAATCTCCCACACTTCTGCTGGAACCTTTTCTTCTTTCAATACATACCCCAATTTCTTCATTAATTGCTTAGAAACACCTAGGCCAATGTCATTCATATCCGTCATTTCAGAGGTTTTCAATTCTAAAAAATATACATCCTTAGAGCGAAAAGCCTTAGTCTTGATAAATTTACCAGGGTTTAATTCAGTCAGAATTTTAGAAATATCACCACCTACCTTGAGTAAATTATTGCCTTTGCTCATGCTGGTATTCTGAACTCCTTTTTGATCGAATTTATATAGTTTGAGTTCATAGCCTTCTTCCTTGTGGTTCAGAATTAGGCTCATTTCTGCAACGGGCATCTGGTCTATATCAATGTTTTGACCTGTGAGCGAATGACATAAGAATAAAAGAAGTGTAAATGCTAGAGTTTTTTCAACGTTTTTCATTTCTCTTTGTATAAGATTAATATAGGATTCAAATCTTCGTTTAAAACTTGGTGGGCTGTTTTTAAGAACTCATTATCATTCAAACCATTGATGATCTTTTGCTCTTGTGTTTCAATCCATTCACTAGTGAGAACTGAAACGAAATACCCATTTGAATAGTTGTTAGGAGCTATAATATCTATTTTGATTTGGGAGTCAACTATGTTTTTACTCATGAATTCAATTTTGTTATCTTTCAAATAAACCCATCGAAAATTCATATCGTGCAGAATTACAAAGGACTGAGACTTGGGAGTTAAGAAATTAAAGAAGGGGCCTAGATGAATTTCTGAATTCCTTGACAATAGTTCTTCTGGAGACGATTGATAATGAGATTTATTTGAGTCATTTAGTAGAGAAGGGCGCGATGGGAACTCAACATTCACACCTGTTAACTTCCCATTGCGCAAAATATAAAGTGAGTCATTTCTAAACCCATTGCTGTAAAATAAAGATGAGCCATTAAGTCCAAAAGGCCTGTCTAAGCCAATCAGGTTTTCTACAACTCCAGATTTAACCTCACCCTCATATGGCAAGTAGCCTCCTATTATATTTCCTTCCTTATCAGTGGTGATTATCTCATACTTATCGATTCCGTTTAAAAGTGGATTTAACCTGTTGCTCTTATGAAAATAGAACTCTTCATTGTCATATTCAAAGGAAGACCCACCCCTGAACTGCAAAGGTATGTATGAGTCAAAAGAGAAGTCTTCTAGATTATAGAATAAAAGCCGATCACTTTTGTTATCCAGAATTGCCAGACGGTTGTCGACTAGCTGAAAATCGGCAATTCTTTGATATTCTGAAGGCCCAAAACCTTGCTCGTTTAACCGTCTTAAAAATTTTCCTTGTTTAGAAAACTCTGTAAGTTGATCACCTGACTCAACAAGTATGGAGGTGTCCAAAACGACTATTCGGCCTACGTTGTTAATGATACTTTCCTCATGATTTTCTAGAATTACATAAGTGATATCCTTAAAGAAATTACGCAATTCAACATCCCTGAATTCTTTGTAGTCTATAATTAAGCCGTCTGATTTTATTGACTTATCGCTTTCACATGAAGAAGTACCTGATACTGCTAAAAGCAGTACCAGATAATGAAATGTTAAAACCTTAAGCTTTTTCATAGGTTAAAGTACTCCTCCATTTGGGATACAAACCGCGGTGTTTGGCCCGCAACATGCATATGTGTCTCCCGTACAAGTTACACTTGGCCCTGTTTGGTCAATAATGGGAATGCCCAAAATGGTAAGACTCCTTTCAAATTGACATTCCGAGGCACCAGGCCCTCCTGCCGCACAAGTTTCGTCCGATGCCAATGCAGCGCCACTGAAAGTAAACATAAACATCACGATGAATAAAGCACTAAATATTCTTGCTTTCATAATTTAAATTGTTTTGATAAAAATTAAAACTCATAGCCAACCTATTGTCTAGAATTATAAATTCGCTACTTGTTTATAAACTTAATCTCTATAAGTGACATAAAATGACAGTATATAATTTAATTAGCAACTATTTTTTTAATTTATCATGTTTATGTATGATATTGAATCTCTTGAAGCCATAAGTCCATTCAACTTCATGCTCATAACAGTAGCTATTAACGAAAATATTGTAGTAGACTGGCGCATTTAGTTCTTTCATCAAGTCAATTAAACGATAGAGTTGCCTCTCGCTTATTTTAAGCTTTCTAGCGCATTCCTTTGGATTTCCTGTAGCTTTTAATCTGATCAGTCCATGCAGTCGTTCGATTCTTTGAAGTTGCTTGATCATAATTGTCACTATTTAGCATTAACCTTATACTATTAATGATTTAATAGATTAAAAGTCACCCTTCAAATTGAAATATTTTCAATTATTTTCGAAAACAGTAGTGAATTTTAGTTCTGTGATTTTCAGGATGTAGCTATTGAGAGGCAAACCGGTAGATATTAACGTCCCCTTTTTTTGCAATTGGTAATAAAGAGAAAAATAGAGGCCGTGAGTGGTTAACAAACCTCTAACACCATGGACTCTAGTGTAAGCCCTGGGCCAAAGGCGACAGAAAGACAATGCTCTCCTTTATGAGGTTTTTCTTGCATCAGTTTTTCTAAAACGAAGATTAAAGTAGCGGACGACATATTTCCATAGTTCTGGAGTACCTCATAGGCATGACGATTATCATTTTTGTCAAGATTCAGCTCTTGCTCAATCACTTCTAAAATCCGCTTTCCACCCGGGTGTATGGCGTATTGCTGAATAGCACTTTTGCCCATTTTCCTTTTCAGTTGGTCAATCATTCCTGCAATACCCGACTCAATAAGATTGGGCACATAAGATGAAAGCTTCATTTCGAAACCGAAATCACCAATGTCCCAAGCCATGTTCTCGCCTCCATCATTCAGAATTTGATTATGGAAAGCGACAGGCGAGAGTCCTTTATCTCCTTGTTCCGAAGAAGTCACTAAAAGGGCGGCAGCTCCATCGCTGAAAAGCGCATTGGCCAATAAATTATCCTCGTCTGTTTTATTCTGAAAATGAATGGTGCAGAGCTCAGTTGAAACCACTAAAACTTTAGCCTTTGGGTCGGCTTTGCAAAAAGCATCGGCTGTGCGAATACCCGTTATAGCTGCATAACAACCCATAAAGTTGATGCAAGTACGCTGAACATCTGGTCTTAGCTTCAGTCCATTAACCAAGTCAATATCTAAACCAGGCGCATACATTCCAGTGCAACTGATGGTGATCAAATGGGTAACTTCGTCCAGTTTAATATCCGATTTCTGAATGCAGTTTTTCACTGCCTGCATGGCCAAATCTGGTGCTGTCTTTTTGTATAAAAGCGATCGTTGCTGAGTCGTTGGAAAAGGGCTCAGGTCTTTACTTTTGGGGTAGAAAGTCCAGTCTTCCATATCCAGACTCCCATAATCAGAAACTACAGAATGACGGGTTTGAATACCACTGGCACGATATAGCGCTTTCAGTCGGGTTTTATTCTTACCTTCAAATCCATGCGCATTCGCCATAAACTCTAGAATATCCTTCTGAGGAATTTTGTTTTCCGGAACTGCGGTGCCTATGGCTGATATGACTGATCTCACGTTCTATATTATCCTTTTTTCCGCTAAATTGTTCAGCATAACTTCCACATATGTTTAAAAAGTCAACTTGGTTACATTTAAGAATTCCATTTAGCTACTTTCTACTCCCGATTTATTTCTTTGGGATTTCCATTAGCCCCAACCTAAGCGAGCCTAGTCTGCTCTGGATTTTTGTCATTCTTCACCTTTTAATTTACCCTGCTAGCAATGCATTCAACAGTTATTTCGATAAGGATGAAAAGAGCATTGGTGGCCTGAAAAACCCGCCTCCAGTTGATAGAAACCTGCTTTACATGGCTTGGCTTTTCGATATTATCGGAATTGCACTTTCCATATGGCAGTTCAAAAACAACTGGACGTTGACGCTTATGCTACTTGTCTATATTTTGGTGTCAAGGGCTTATAGTCACCCCACCATTCGATTAAAAAAGTACGCTTTCTTGAGCTGGTTTATCGCTGGGCTTTTTCAAGGCGCTTGGGTAGTTTGGATCATTTACATTGGCCTCAATAATTTCGAATTCAGCCATATCCTAAAACCTCATGTACTTATCCCTGGGCTTCTGGCCTCTGTAATTCTATGGGGAGCTTATCCCATGACCCAAATTTATCAACATGAAGAAGATACCAAAAGAGATGATAAAACACTCAGTATAAAGTTGGGAATCAAAGGCACTTTCCTGTTCACCGCTTTCTTTTTTGTGATGGCATCGGTGCTCTATTTCTTTTATTTTGACATCTACCACCAAACCAAATATGGGTGGACATTTATTCTCGCAATGATCCCTATTGTTCTCTTTTTTGTAGGCTGGTTTTTAGCGGTGCTTAAAAATGAAGACAAAGCGAATTACAAAAACACAATGTGGCTCAATTTCATTTCGGCCACCTGTTTGGGTGGATTCTTTCTCTACTTTTTTCTGGATTCTACCAACATTTTAACGGCAGTAGGTCAATATTAAAACGGCTTTCCGTGTGTGTTTTTCATAATCTTTTTCGCTAGCCAAGGTGAGCTTTTCATTATAGAAAGGGCTGCATTACTGCTCCATTTTGAACCAAAAAAGGACTGCGTTTTTCTGCCTACCAAAAGCCGCCTTTTGAAAGTTGCATTCCACTTTTCTTTGTAGGCACTTTCCAGCTTTCCTCTATCCCATTGCTCTGAACTGGCGTGTTCAGCAATACTATCCGAAAGAATTTTAGCGGAGTGAATGGCCATGGCCATTCCATTACCGCACAAAGGAGTAATGAGGCCGGCAGTATCACCAGACATCAGAATATGATTTTCAATCAGTTTTTTGGGACGAAAAGAAAAGGCATTAATCACTACTGGCTTTTCATAAACAAATTCAGCGTTATCAAAAATGGATTTTAGAAATGGGTTTGCTTTAAGTACTTGTTCTTCCATTGCCTCTACAGAACCTGCCTTTTTCAAGTCTTTTCTTCTACCCAAATAGCAGAGGTTAAATTGATCATTTTCAATGGCTACTATACCGCAGTATCCTCCTTCAAAATTATGCAAGGCCACCACATCTCTAGGAAAGCCTGTTTTGATGTGATGTTTTACGCCAATAAAAGGAGCTTCATATTTCAAATAATCTCGCTCAAGTTTTTTATCCAGCACTCCATTTTTTCCATAGGCGCCAATCACCAAATCAGCATAGTAAATTTCATTATTAGCGGTTTCGAGTTTAAACCGGTTATCACCAAATTCAATGTTATTTATTGATATATTCTCTAGAATCTGCGTACCCTCTATTGTTGCTTGTTGAGCCAAAAAGTTGTCAAGAACAAAACGGCTGATGCCAAAGCCACCTAGATCAAGCGGCATAGTTAAGAACTGACCATTTAAAGCACTGATTTGAAACTTATTGATTTGCGGAAAGTCATGATTATCAGGCAGAAGCCTCTCTCTTTGCATGAAGTCTAATACTTCATTTGAAAGGTATTCGCCACAGACTTTATGGAAGGGATATTGCTTTTTTTCAAAGAGGACTACCTCAAAACCTATTCGAGAAAGTCGTATAGCACTCACTAAGCCTGCTAAACCTCCACCTATTATTGCAATTTTTTTCAATTTTACATTCCCCTTTTATAATTCCAACACGCCTTTCAAGTAATATAGGCTCAACAGTATAACATAAGCAATTAGCTTAAGCGACAATTATTAAACCACTAAAGGAATGAAAAAGATTAAAACGATTGCACAAAGGCCATTATTGGTTGCTGTGGCCGTCTTATTTTTGCTCACAGGGTTCGCAGATAACTCTTTTGGGCAAACTAGGAAAGAGAAAAGAGAGGCTGCTGAAAAAGCTGCGGCAGCGGCAGCTGCACCAAAACAAGATCCAAAGCCTAAACTTAAAAAAGGTGAACCAAAGCCTTACAATGAGGTAATTACAAAAGATGCCGTTTCAGATGATGGCCTTTTTCAGGTTCACAAAATTGACGATAAGTACTTTTTTGAGATCCCTAATGATCTTTTAGGAAGAGATATGCTTATGGTTTCAAGAATCGCTAAAACCGCTTCAGGCATTGGTTTTGGTGGTGGAAAAACAAGCACATTAATGCTAAGATGGGAGCGTTATGAGAATAAAATTCTACTCAAAATTATCTCAACTCAAGTAACAGCGGATGACTCTCTTCCAATTAGCGAAGCGGTAAAAAATTCAAATTTAGACCCAATCTTGGCGTCTTTTCAAGTTGAAGCTTTATCGAAAGATGGTAATGGAGTAGTGATTGATGCTTCTTCATTATTGACTAGTGACATTAAGCCTCTTGGCTTGCCGCAACGTAACAGAACTCAATACAAAGTTTCTAGAATGGATAACGACCGTTCCTACGTAACTAGAGTGAGCAGTTACCCTGAAAACATCGAGCTTAGACATGTTAAAACTTATTTAGCTGGTGATTCTCCATCTTCTAGAGAAGACGGAGCCATTACAATTGAAATGAGTAACTCAATGATTCTTTTGCCGGCAGTGCCAATGCAAAGAAGGCTTTATGACGAAAGAGTTGGTTGGTTTGCAAGAGGAACAACTGACTATGGTTTGGATGTTCAGCAGTCTAAAGATGTTAGATACTTAGACAGATGGAGACTTGAAGTAAGAGATGAGGACATGGCTAAATTCCGTAGAGGAGAGTTAGTTGTTCCGAAAAAACAAATCGTTTATTACATCGATAGAGCAACTCCTGAAAAGTGGGTAAAAGCAATTAAAGATGGTATCGAGGATTGGCAAGTTGCTTTTGAAGCTGCAGGTTTCAAAGATGCCATTATTGCTAAAACACCTCCAACTCCAGAAGAAGACCCAGATTGGAGCCCTGAAGATGTTAGATATTCTGTTGTTAGATATTTGGCTTCTCCAATTCCAAACGCAAACGGGCCTCACGTAAGTGATCCACGTTCTGGTGAAATCTTGGAAAGTGATATCAACTGGTACCACAACGTAATGACACTATTGAGAAGATGGTTCTTTGTTCAAACTTCTGCCATCAACCCTGACGCTCAAAGCCCAGAGTTTGATGATGAAGTAATGTCTCGTTTGATTCGCTTTGTATCTTCTCATGAAGTAGGCCATACTTTAGGTTTACCGCATAACTTCGGTTCAAGTAATGCTTACCCTGTTGACTCTTTAAGATCTGCTGAGTTTACTAAAAAAATGGGTACAGCGCCATCTCTTATGGATTACGCTCGTTTTAACTACATAGCTCAACCAGAAGACGAAGGTGTTGCTTTAATGCCAGAAGTGGGAGTGTATGATAAATACTCAATTGCATGGGGCTATAGACCAATATTAGATGCAAATAGCCCAGAAGCTGAATTACCAACTTTAAGAAAGTGGATCGAAGATAAAAATGGTGACCCACTTTATAGATACGGACGTCAAGGTAATAGCAATGATTATACTGCTCAAAGTGAAGATTTAGGTGACGATGCCATGAAGGCAAGTGATTACGGAATCAGAAACCTGAAAATAATCATGAACAACCTCAAGAAATGGACTTACGTGCCAGGCTCTGATTATACTGAATTAGAAGAAATGTATGGAGAGGTTCAGTCTCAGTTCAATCGTTATATGGGTCATGTTGGCCGTTATGTAGGTGGTGTAAAAGAGGATTACAAAACAGTTGACCAAGAAGGTGCTGTGTATACTCATGCTCCAAAAGCCAAGCAGAAAGAAGCTGTTAAGTTCTTAAACGATCAATTGTTCAATACTCCAAAATGGATTCTTGACAACGAGATTTTGAACAGACTTCAAGATGACGGTGCGGTAACTGCAATGAAGTCTATGCAAGTAAGAACTTTAAACTCTGTTTTAGAGCCAAGAAAACTAGGTAGAGTTATTGAAAACGAAGCACTTAATGGAAAGGCTGCTTACGGAATGCTTGAGTTATTCAGCGATGTAAGAGACGGTATCTGGTCTGAACTATCAGCTGGTAAAACAATTGATACTTACAGAAGAAACTTGCAAAGTGGTTATATCGACAGAATGGAAACTTTAATGAAGGATACTAGCCAGTCGGATATTTCTTCAGTAGCAAGAGCAGAACTTAAAACTTTACAGGCTAGAATTAAAGCTGCTATTCCAAGAACTTCTGATAGAATGTCGAAAATACATTTAGAAGACGCATTGGAAAAAGTAAATAATATTCTTGATCCAAAGTAATTCAACCAAAACAAACTGATACAAATAGGGCTGCTTTTAAAGCAGCCCTATTTTTTTATAGTAGTCGTTTATGCTTTAGGTTGAACTCCATCAAATTTCCATCTCTGCGAATTATCAACTTAAGCCTTTCTCCAGGCGCCCGTTTCAAAACTGAAACGACTTCATCTAGCTTATAAAAAAATGCAGGATTGTTGTTCATAGCAATCACCTCATCACCTATTTCTAAACCAGCCCTATCTGCTGGAGAGTCAGGAATAATATCATTCACAAAATACTCATTAAGTCTCTCTCCAAAAGCCATAACATTCATTCCTATTGTATTAAACTGAAACCTTTCTTCAAAATTCCTATTGGGCTTTAGGTACATATACCCTTCATGGTAATTAAAGATTACATGGAATTTAGAAAGCACATCTGAACCAATTGTCCCGTATCTAATATCCTCTCTTTTTGTCTCAACATTTGGCTTAGACAAACCCCAATTATCGGGGTAAGAAGTCAATACTTTCTTGAATTTATATTTGCCCAGTTTTACTTTCTTTACTCTGCCAATTTTTCCTTTAACAATACCAGCTAAACCTCTGCCAATCGTATGTTCAATTGTTCTTTCTGGTAAAACAATGTCCTCATTAGATTCCGCATCAAGAAAAAGGGCACTGCTAGCCCCTGTATCGATAAGCAGTTTTACAGTGATCGATTTTTCACCTTTTTGCTTTACATCCACATTTACATAAGGTCTAAAATTATCGATCATAATTGGAATTTTCTTGTAGCTCTTTGGGCGCTTGAAATCTTCAGGATGTGTTAGGTTAATCCTTCTTTCCGAATAATCAATGTCTACAACAAACCGATTGAAAATCTCTGAACCAAGGATTCCGTGCGCTTTTATTCCAAGTACATTTTCTATGTCCACAAAATTGCTTTGTAGCACCAACATCGATTGATCCTTTCCATGCACACCAGCAAAATTTATCCTAATGTCATTTGCCACCCATAGGTCAGTTACCTTGTTTCCATCTGCGGCATAAATTGGTATCGTTCTAGCATTCACCAAATTATTTTCTCCGATGATCAGCTTATCGAAGATCATCCCAGACTCAGAACCCGTATCTAAAATAAAATTAAAGGGACCTTGGTCATTTATCTTGATTGGAACAATCATGAGATTACTCTCACTCTTAAAGGACAAAGAGACTCGATCTGCTCCGTTTTCTAAACCAAAGCCAATTGAATTTTGAGCATTCAGATTTGTAAGATTAAAGAAGAATGCAGAGGCGAGTATGATTGGCAGATATTTCATATGAGTGGGGCTCTTGTGTTTTGAATGAATCAATTAAATAACACTTTGAAAAATGTAAACCCTTACCAATATGTTTAATGACTTAATTGCCCGTCTTTCTAAACCATTTTCTATATATTGGTTTTCGATATAAAAATTGAAAATAGAATAACGGAAACAAAATATAGTTTAACAGTAAAAATGGCGCTGAGTACTCAATATCATCAACAATCATTGATCCTGAGCCTACACGCTTAATTATATGTCTGTGCTTCCATTTTTTTATGAAGAAGGGAAGTTTTCTACCAACATCAATAAATTCGAACACATTTTCAGAGTTGGTTTGACTAATAATTTCACTCACCCACTCTTGTTTAAACAAACCAAAATTTAGCGAAAGGGATACAATATTACCTTGTTCACATCCATCATATCGATTTAGCTCAACTTTTGGATAGGCGGGGCTTAAGTTAATAAAAAGTCTTTCATTAAATCCATCCTTTACATTCGCCAAGTCTTGCTCTACCTTTGTAGAAATTTTGATTTTCATACCCCAATAACTAATATTTAGAGTAGAAGTTTGCACTTTTTGCTTATTTGGAACTCCAGTCTAATCTTCCTATTTTTCATAATATTCACTCTACTCAAACCATTGGAATGTCTCTACTATCGAGATATTATTCTAACACTACTATTCTAAGCTGGCTTTTACTGATATTTCTATGTACTCCCTTAAGAGCTCAGCAAAGTGATTTTAACAAAGTAAAAACACCGTTTGAGCTAAAAAATTCTTGGGTTGATAAATTCAACGAAAAGTTCAACGAGGACAAGAAAGATCCTACCTCCCAGAATGCTAGGACCTTAGAATACATTCGGTCTGTGTTACCTCAGGTTGAAGCCGCCAAAGACTACGAATCACTCACTTTTCTTTTAGAGCGAAATGCCTTAATTCTATGGTCTTTAAGAAGAGATTCTCTTGCCCTAGCTTCAGCAACAAAGTCAGTTGAAACCGCTAAAAAACACCTTCCATCAAATCATTTTTTGCTCTCTAGGGCTTATTTCAGAAGAGGCTACATAGAACATAAAACGGACAATTTTTATAGTGCTGGCTCCGATTTAGACTCTGCCCAAACCGTTTATAGGTCTTCAAACAACTATGATTCCGCCTATTATGAGACCTTGATTGAGTTTAAATATTATGCTTACAGTTATGGCGAAATGAACCTAGATACTTTAACAAAGTATTTGGAGCAACGCATGGAAACTCGTTTGGGTAAGGAAAACTCTAACCCAGATGAAATTCTTTATGTAATGAATGATTTCGCCAAGGTGTATATGCAAAAAGGTGATTACGCTCAAGCACTGGCCTATGCGATTGAAGAAGTAGCTTACTCTAAGGAAAAATACGACTCTGTATCTAAATCAAAATATGTGGATTCTAGATTCAATCTGGGAAACGTACTGTATAGAATGAAGGACTTTGAGAGAGGCCTAAAAGTATGCGATGAACTAATAAATGAAACCAAAAACATAACTAAATTCTTTGGCCCATTACCGGCAAATGAGCTTATAAGCGTAAGAGATAAAATCATTGGAATGAAATCCCTTAGAGCAGCCATTCTATTGGGATTAAATGAATATGAAGAAGCAATCAAGAGTCTCCAAGAAATTATTAATACAAACACTCAAGAATCAAGGTTCATCATTCAACAAAAAATTAATATTGCTAACGGGCTCTTGGGTGTAGGGGATTATGAAAAGGCGAAATCCTATATCGAAGATGTTCTGATCGAATTAAGACCAAGCTTCCCAAATAAACAGGCCGAGTCTTTATTTAGTGTTGCTGGGTCGCTTTACAATAGGCTAGATAAGCTCGAGCTTTCATTTGATTATTATGATTCGGCAGTAAGGAACAGTATTCCTGAATACTACAAATCTGATATTCTGAAGTTTCCGGAAATCAAAACCCAAAAACTCACCATTGCCACAATGACCTCTTTGAGAGACAAGGCCATATCGCTTATAAGCTATTATAACCAGAGTTTACATGACAGCTTAAGTGTGCTATTGGCAGCCAGCTCTTATGCCAGCAATACGCACAATCTTTTGATGAGTAGTAGACAAGAGCTAATGAGGACGGAAGGAAAGCTATTTCTTTCTGAAAATTTCAAATCGTTATACGAAGCAGGAATTGAGGCTTCCTACTTAATGTTTAAGCTTGGCAACACAAAAATGGGCTTCGAAAACGCTGCCGAGTTTTTCAGATTAAGTAAGGCCGTATTGTTTTTAGAACAATCTGGTGAGTTTGGAAAAATTCAGAACTCAAATGTGCCCCAGTATTTAAGGAGTGAATTCTACCAGCTAAAAACAGAAATAGAAAAATTAAATACTACTTTTTACTCTATCCTCGACAAATCTTCGCCCACCAGCGATTCAGTGGGTAGAATCAATAACAGACTATTGAATGCCAGCGTAAAGCTTAAAGAATTGAAGGATAGTGTTTCCCTCTTTCTAGTTGACCAATCGGATGATGGCAATCTAGTTTTTAAAGGTGAATCCACAGACAATGCGGCCAGTAATAAAGCCATAATAGAGTTTTTTGTGGGAGAAGATCAAATCTTCCTACTGGGGAAATCGGCCAATAAACAGATTTTCGAGAGAGTAGATATTGACGAACTATTTAAAAAGTCATTTAGCGACTTAATTAAGGAAGTTGGTAACAGACCCAATCTATCGGACTATAATAATAAGCTCAAGGCGTTTACTATAAACTCTTTCTATATCTATAATCTACTACTTAAGCCAATAGTAGATCAGTTAGATAGCAAAGTAAATGACCTCACTATTATTCCAGATGAGTATTTGTCGAGACTACCGTTTGAAACCCTCATAACTTCTTTAGTTGAAAGCCCAAGGTCATTTAAAGATTTACCCTACCTCATAAACGATTTTACTATTAATTATCAGCTTTCATCTAATCGCGATTTTAACAAAGCGGCATCTAAAAAGGCCATCAAAAACCTGATGGGAATTGGCTACAGCCAAGGAGATAGTGACTCTGGATTTGCTGCCTTACCAGGAACGGACAGGGAAATTAAATTTCTACAATCAAAAATTGAAGGTGATTATTACCTTGGAAATGAAGGTACCAAAAGTGTCTTTCTAAAAACGGCAAAGGATTACGATGTACTTCATTTGGCTATTCATGGTGTGGCCGATAGTACTGGAAAGTATGAATCGAAACTAATTTTTAACGGCTTGGACAACGTGCTGAATACAAGTGACCTTTATTTGGCTGGTTTACAAGCGAGGCTGGCCATTTTGAGTGCGTGCGAAAGCGGAGTTGGAGAAATTAATAGAGGAGAAGGTACTTTTAGTATTGCTAGAGGCTTTGCGCTTGTTGGTGTTCCTTCTATAGTAATGAGTCTTTGGAGTGTAAATGATAAAGTTACTTCCGAGTTAATGGTAAACACTCACAAGCTTCTTAACGAAAAAGTACCCATTAACACGGCAATTGCTCAAACCAAACGAGAATACCTTCAAAAATCAGATAACTACACGGCACATCCTTATTATTGGGCGGCATTTATTTCATTAGGCTCTCCTATCACTATAGAAGCTAGCAATCCAGTTTGGTTAAACATTGTCATCATTGTTTCAATATCGGCCTTACTTCTTTTCTTGTTTCTACTTTGGAAAAAGAAAAGGAAGAACACGTAAGTCGAATCAATTATCTTCACGAGTACCAAACCTGAACATCGGAAAAATGAAAAGCCCAGAACACAAATTGTGCCCTGGGCTTTTCAAACTGAAAGCTTGGAGTTTAATTTCCTCCGTTAGCTCTTTGCATTGGGTTAGAACCAGTGGCTTGGCCTCTGGCACCTCCGCCACCCCCTCTAAACATCTCGAAGCGAGAAGGCTTATTCACTCTTGGGAAGTAATTATTATCCTCATTAGTATCTGCTGTTTCGCGCTTAGGGTCAATACGAATCTGAACCACTTCCTTATCTTTCATAAAGGCCTTGGTCACTTTGTCTTCGTTCTTTCTCCAGATGTAAGCGGGAATTTTCTCAATTTCGGTAGTTCCATCTGCATAAGTCCATTCAATAATGATTGGCATTACTAGGCCACCTTGGTTTGAGAAGTCAATTTGATAGAAGTTTTTGTTGCTACCCAACATTGCTCTTTCTTCATCACTTAAGGATGCACTGAACCTCTGATATGCGGTTTTAGCTTCTTCAGTCACTTTAAATTCATCATAAGAATAGTAGAAGTCTTGAAGGCCTTTGTCTTTCTCGGCATAATAGGTCATGCCTTCTTCTTTATTCTTATCCTTTCTGATGTCATAGTCAGCTTCTGTAGCTTCGGCTTTCATTCTAGGAAATTCAACCGCTGGGTTTTTAGTATCTAGCTTGTACCACTGCACATTGTCAATGGATATATCAGTATGGTCTATTGTGAAGTACCAACCTCTAATGAACCAATCTAAATCTACTGCTGAAGCATCTTCTAATGTTCTAAAAAGATCGTCTGGAGTTGGGTGCTTAAATGCCCAACGCTTTGCATACTCTTTAAAAGCAAAATCGAAAAGCTCACGCCCCATAATGGTTTCCCTCAAAATATTTAAGCCTGTGGCAGCCTTAGCATAAGCGTTGTTTCCAAAACCAATTATGTTTTCTGAGTTGGTCATAATTGGCTCCAATTGATCCTTTGGCAATCCCATGTAAGGAGCAATTTTATGTGCTGGCCCTCTTCTTGAAGGATAGTTCTCGTCAAATTCTTGTTCTGTCAAGTACTGCATAAAAGTATTCAAGCCTTCATCCATCCATGTCCACTGACGCTCATCAGAGTTTACAATCATAGGAAAGAAGTTATGACCTACTTCGTGAATAATTACACCAATTGCACCCCATTTAGTCGACTCTGGATAAGTACCATCAGGCAATGTTCTACCATAGTTAAAGCAAATCATTGGGTACTCCATTCCGTTAGAAGCTTCTACAGAAATTGCTACTGGGTATGGATAAGGAATGGTGTATTTAGAGTAAGTTTTTAAGGTATGGGCTACGGCTTTGGTTGAATAACGCGCATAGATTCCATAAGCCTCCTTAGCATAATACGACATGGCCATTGGATTTTCGCTACGGCCTTCAATATCTACGGCCATCGCATCCCAAACAAATTTTCTAGACGATGTCCATGCAAAATCACGAACGTTTTCCGCCTTAAAGTTCCAAGTTTTCTTGCCCGTTGGTTTTCCTTTTTCAGCAGCCTTGGCTTCTTCTAAAGTCACAATTTCAACTGGCTCAACCTCTGATTTTTTTGCTTGCTCCCATCTTTTTCTTTGCTCTGCGGTAAGTACAGCATTAGGATTTTGTAGCACACCCGTTGACCCAACAATGTGGTCGTTTGGCACTGTCATTTTTACGTCAAAGTCTCCAAATGTCAAGGCAAACTCACCACGGCCCGTAAATTGTTTGTTGTTCCAACCTTGAAAATCAGAGTATACAGCCATTCTTGGGTACCAACCTGTAATGGTATATAGGTAATTTCCATCTTCAGGAAAATACTCATAACCTCCTCTGGCGCCCGACACATCTCTTGGCGTTGTATTGTACCACCACTTAATTCCGAATGTCATTTTATCCCCTGGTTTTAAAGGTGAAGGCAGGTCAATTCGCATCATAGTTTGGTTGATGGTATAGGTCATATCTGCACCTTTTGCATCTTTAACCTCAGTAATATGAAAACCCCAATCATTGTCATGGCCATTTAAAGCTACCATCTGATCGTAGGTCATTCTGCTTCTGATAGCGCTTTCTTCCCACTTATAAACGGGGTTATCTGGTTGTCTTACATTCTCGTCCAATGAAATCCACAGATATTGAAGGGGATCAGGCGAGTTATTATAATAAGTGATTTTTTCTGAACCCGTCAGTCGTTGGTTGGTATCGTCTAACTCTGCTTCAATAACGTAATCTGCTTTTTGCTGCCAGTATTCATGGCCTGGGGCTCCAGATGCAGTACGGTACACACTTGGGTCACGAAGCATTCGCTCCAGTTGCTCAAAACGTTTACCGTGGTTGCTATTGATCACTTGGGCCAAAGATTGGCCTGAAATGAAAACAACCGCTGCTGCTACGAAAAGTAATCGTTTCATATTCATAGGTTTGTTTGTTTTTTAAATTCATTCGGTGCCCTTTTCCTCAAAAGGCCGATTCTCCTACTTGAAAAATAGAAGAAATAGGGGTTCAATTTATAAAAGGAATTCTAGAATTGATAGATATTGTTTACTTCTCTTTAATAGATCAAAACCATGGCCCTCTTTACCAAAACTTCATTTCAATCATCATGGTAATAGCAATACCTGCTATGGCAGAAGAAACCACTAAATTCCAATCTCTTCGCGAAACCCTAAAAAGCCCCGTAAAAACGAATGAAATAATCATGAAAAAGACTACAATTAAAATTTGTCCTAATTCAAGGCCAAGGTTGAAAGCTAACAATTGGGTGATAATGCTTTCATTTTTTCCTAAAAGACTCTTCAAATAATTAGAAAAGCCTAAGCCGTGGATCAGGCCAAAAAACAGCGCAAAGAAGTAATTGAGGTTAAGTACCGAAGGTTTTACTGAATTTTGCTTTCTAATTATGTTACTGAAAGCGGTAATGAAAATTGTAACCGGGATTAGAAACTCTATAATATCGGTACGAAAATTGACTAGTTCGAAAGTGCTTAAAGCGAGTGTAATCGAATGGCCAATGGTAAATGCTGTGACAAGAATCAGCACTTTTTTCCAATCTTGGGCCATGTAAATAGCACAAAGCGCGATTACAAAAAGAATATGGTCAAAACCATAGATATCTAGGATGTGTTCGTGTCCCAATTGGAAGTAAAGCTTAAACTGATCCATTCTTGTATTTTGGTGACTTGCTGACAGATTTCACTTAGCTTTGCAATAATAAAACTTAATTCTTGAAGGACATACAAATAGCGTAAGCCATGCCTACTAAGCTTTTATATACGGTGATAATTGGCCTTTTTTGGAGTTTGCACCCTTTTCATGTGAGTGTTTGCGATATGGAGTACAATAAGGAAGTAAAGGCACTTCAAATCAGTCAACGCATATTTATGGACGATCTTGCCACGGGTCTTCAGGCATTCCATAAAATGGATTATATAGATACCTATAAACCTAAAGACCCTCAAAAGCTTGACAGCCTGATTAACGAGTATATTCAAGCCAAAATTTTTATTACCATTGATGGTAAAAAAGCCAAGCTAGATTACATCGGTAGTGAACTAGAAGGCGATGCCCGATGGTGCTATATTGAAGCAAAAAACATCAATGCCATTTCTGAGTTAGATATTTCGAACGTTGTGCTCTTCGAGTCTTTTCCAGAGCAGGAAAACATCGTTCATATTAAAGCAAATAACAAGCTGAAAAGCTATAAGCTCAACAAAAAAGAAATTTCGCACACCTTTAAATTTGGAGAATGAAACCTTTAGGTTTTTTATCAATACTACTCTTACTTACTGCTTGTGAGTTTGGAAAAAAAGAAAGTGTAACTACTCCAGAAGTAGTTCAACCTATTGCTAAGGCTACTTTTGTAAATTACGAACTTAAAAAAATTGATGAACAAAAAGGGCCTTGTGCTGCTGATGGAAAAGGTGAGAAATGCTTGAGCATAGAAATTCAATACCCTGTAATTGATAGTGGTGCTTCTGCTAAAGTCATTGATTCTATCAACAAGCAGATTCAGCATGATATTTTAAATTATGCTTTTATTAGCGAGCCTAAAGATGATTTCAAATTACTCATTGCAGAAATGAGTCAAGAATATGAAAGAATACTGGATGAAAACGAAGATTATACTTCTGGCTGGCTTTTAGAAATTAGCTCAGACATTATTCATCAAGATTCAAGCTTTATCAGTACCGCCACTACCATTTTTACCTTTACAGGTGGTGCACACCCAAACTCAATGCAGGTGTATCGTAGCTATGATTTGACCACTGGAAAAGTGTTGGAACTAAGCGATATCCTAGTGGAAGGTTATGAAGAGGAACTCAATAAGTTGGCGGAAATTGAATTTCGCATGGACAAGAAAATTCCACCTAGTGAACCATTAAATGAGCAAGGTTACTTCTTCGAAAATGGTCAATTTCAGCTCAATACCAATTTTGCGATTATGAACAAAAGTCTCTTGTTCTATTATAACGCCTATGAAATTGGACCCTATTCTATGGGACCCACCGAGCTGGAACTTAAACTAACAGACTATGTAAACCTGATCAATCCTGCAGGAGTGATTGGCGACCTGAAGAATTAATTGTGTTGCACATAGTGTTCCCACTTTTCAATTACCGCTTTAAAGTCTTCGGGCAATTCTGAATTGAATTGCTCAAACTGACCCGTTACGGGATGAACAAAACCCAACGATTTAGCGTGAAGGGCTTGTCTAGGCATAATTTTAAAGCAGTTATCTACAAAAGATTTGTACTTAGAAAATTGTGTTCCCTTCAAAACTTTATCTCCACCATAAGTAGCATCATTAAAAAGTGGATGCCCAAGGTGTTTCAAATGCGCTCGAATTTGGTGCGTACGACCTGTTTCTAGGTTACACTGGATTAGGGTTACGTATCGCAATTTCTTTAAGATTTTATAGTGCGTTACCGCATGGCGGCCACGGCTTCCATCTTCAATGGCCACGGTAACCCTGCGGTCTTTTTCGCTACGGCCAAGGTTCACATCAATAGTACCCATTTCTTCATTGGGTTCGCCCCAAACTAAAGCATAGTAAGTACGCTCAATGGAATGATCGAAAAATTGTTTAGCTAAACCAGCCATGGCTTTTTCACTTTTAGCAATCACCAAAAGCCCAGAAGTATCTTTATCAATGCGGTGTACAAGGCCGGGTCTGCCTTCATTGTTTTGCATGGTAGGCAGGTTCTGAAAATGGTAGGTGAGCGCATTTACCAAAGTACCCGACCAATTGTTATAAGCAGGATGCACCACCATTCCAGCTTCTTTATTTACGATCATCAAGTGATCGTCTTCAAATACAATATTGAGAGGAATATCTTCCGCAACTACTTCGGTCTCACGAGGGGGCTCGGGTAAAGCCACCACAATTTCATCACCCGGATGTACCTTGTAATTAGGCTTTATCGCTTCACCATTAACCAACACAAAACCATCTTTAATGCCTTGCTGCACCTTATTTCGGGTCACATTAGGCAATCTGTCCATCAAGAATTTATCGATGCGATAAGGCACTTGGCCTTTGTCGGCCACAATTCTATGATGCTCAAAAAGTTCGTCTTGTTCGTCTATGTCTTCCGCGTAATTCTTCATGTATTCCTATCTGGCTACAAACTTCCGCTATTAAGGCTTATAAAGCAAGGTGGCCTTTGGCCATTAGTTGAACAGTTATTAGGGAATTAGTTAAGAGTTGATCAAGGATCAGAAAATCAGTTGTTTGGCACTTCCATTAAACAAAGGCGCTAATTCCAGTAATGTCCCTGCCCACAATCAGCGAATTGACCTCTTTGGTGCCTTCATAAGTATAGAGTGCTTCGGCATCGGCCACAAACCTGGCGATGTTATGCTCCAATAAAATTCCATTTCCACCAAAAATCTCACGTGCATGCCCCACGATTTCTCGGGTGTGTTTTGTACAGGCCACCTTGGCCAATGAAGCCTGCTGGTCGGTCATGGTGCCTTCATCTTGTAACTTTGAAAGGTGAAAAGCCATGCTCTGAATGGCGGTTAAATCCGTAAGCATTTGCACCAATAAATCTTGCACCAGCTGGAAACTCGCAATGGGTTTTCCGAATTGGTAACGTTGGGTAGAATATTCTAAAGCACATTCGTAAGCACCTCTGGCGCAACCCACCGCTTGCCAAGCCACACCAGCTCGGGTAGCTTTTAATACTTTAGAAGTGTCTTTAAACGAATTACATTCTTGTAATCTATTTTCTTCAGAAATCTCACAGTTCGTCAGGGTAATCAGTGCATTCTGAACGGTTCTTAAGGCCATTTTATCCTCTTGTTTCTCGGCCTTAAAACCATTGGTTCCTTTTTCTACAATAAAACCTTTCACCTGATTATCGTCCAGATCTCTCGCCCAAATAATGGTTAAGTCAGCGAAAGTGGCATTGCCGATCCACTTCTTCTGACCATTCAAAATCCAGCTATCTCCATCTCTTTTGCAGGTCGTTTCCAGTCCACCCGCTACAGCCGAACCTACATTGGGTTCGGTCAATCCAAATGCGCCAATTTTCTCCATCTTTTGCATGGCAGGCAACCATTTCCATTTTTGCTCTTCACTTCCGCAGAAGTAAATGCTGCCCATGGCCAAACCACTTTGTACTCCAAAAAAGGTAGAAATGGAAGTGTCTACTCGGGCCATTTCCATCGTGATAAAACCTTCAAGCAGATAACTCCCCATAGGGCTATCGTAACCTTCATAGGTTAAACCAGCAATGTTGAGTTCGGCCATTTTTGGAATGAGCTCCATCGGAAAATGAGCTTTATTCCAGCAGTCGTTGGCAATGGGCTTTACGTGCTCGTTCATAAATTCACGCACTTTCAGCTGAATTTCTCTTTCTTCTGGAGTAAGAAAACGGCTGAGATGGTAATAGTCGCCATTGATTTCTGGCGGAACATATTCCTTATTCTTCGACTTGATGATTTTCATGATTTGGTAAAGCTCGGTTTGATTGAGTTTACCTAGGGCATCGATGGTTTCGGATACATCGATTTGAGAAAATACTTTACCGAATTTGCGCAGGCTGGAGAAAACAGACATAGTTTATAGTTTAGCATATAAACTGGGTTTGGGAATTAAGGTTTAAGATGTAGTTATCCTGCTCCAAAGCTTCGGAGGTTTCAGGGTCTGTTTGACTAAACGGGGGCATCTCTAATCCCCTCCGGCCATGGCCACCTCCCCATGGGAGGACATCGGCAGAGGTGCAGAAATCTCAGAAGATAATGTCAAACAAAAATAGTTTATCTTTCCTACTGAAGGATTACTACAGAATTAAAGAAACAACCTAGGCCAAAACAAACAACAACTGTCAGTCTCCCCCGCTGGCGGGGCAGGGGTGGACTTAAAAGTTTACATTCTCTCAGTTGCATGAAGACGTGCACTGGTTACCGATCAACTGATTTCCTGATCCCTGACCTCTACCCCAATTCCTCTTTCAAAAACTTAGCAGTATAGCCCTTAGTGCTTTTGGCTACTTTTTCGGGCGTGCCTTCGGCTATAATCATACCTCCTTTGTCTCCGCCTTCTGGCCCTAAGTCAATTACATGGTCAGCGACTTTCACTACATCCATATTGTGCTCAATCACCAAAACCGTATTGCCTTTGTCTACCAATCGGTTGAGTACATCCAGTAGATGTTGAATGTCTTGGAAGTGGAGACCCGTGGTTGGTTCATCCAAAATATAGAGGGTTTTTCCCGTGTCCTTTTTGGAAAGTTCTGTCGCCAGTTTTACGCGCTGCGCTTCACCACCCGAAAGCGTGGTGGCATGCTGGCCAAGCGAAATGTAGCCCAAACCAACATCGTTTAGAGTTTGAATTTTACGCAAGATTTTCGGCATGTGCTCGAAGAACTCTACCGCTTGTTCAACCGTCATGTCGAGTACATCAGAAATCGATTTGCCTTTGTAGCGTACCTCCAAAGTTTCGCGGTTATAGCGCTTTCCTTTACAGGTTTCGCAAGGCACATGAACGTTGGGCAGAAAGTCCATTTCAATCAACTTCATTCCGGCACCTTCACAAGTTTCGCAGCGGCCACCCTTTACATTGAAAGAGAAACGTCCCGGTTTATAGCCTCTAATTTTCGCTTCTGGTAATTCTGTAAACAACGAACGGATATCGCTGAAAACGCCAGTGTAAGTAGCGGGGTTCGAACGTGGCGTTCTACCAATTGGCGACTGATCTACTTCAATTACTTTGTCAATATTTTTTATACCCTCGAAGCTGTCATACTCCATTGGTGTTTTTCTGGAACGGAAGAAATACTGGTTCAGAATTGGGAAAAGTGTTTCGTGAATCAGGGTTGATTTTCCACTTCCAGAAACGCCCGTAATACAAATCATTTTACCCAAATCGAGTTTGAGCGTAACATTTTTAAGGTTATTTCCTTTCGCGCCTTTCAGCACCAACTTTTCTCCGTTTCCTTCTCTTCTTTCTTTCGGAACCTCAATTTTCTTTATGCCTTTTAAATAATCGGCTGTGGTACTGCCTTGAGACAAGAACGAATCGGGTTCTCCTGCCGCCACCACATTTCCCCCATGACGACCTGCGCCCGGCCCAATATCGATGATGTAATCCGAAGCCAGCATCATGTCTTTATCATGTTCTACCACGATAATCGTGTTGCCGATATCACGTAAGTCCTGAAGGGCTTTGATCAGCTTCACATTGTCTCTCTGATGCAAACCAATACTCGGCTCATCCATGATATAGAGCACTCCGACTAGTTGTGTACCAATTTGGGTCGCTAAACGAATTCGCTGCGCTTCACCGCCAGAAAGGGTTCTGAGGGGTCTGTCTAACATCAGGTAATTCAAACCTACATCAAGCAAGAAGCCGATGCGTTTTCTGATTTCTTTGAGTACTTCCGTAGCAATGATTTTCTGCTTATCCGTCAGTCGCTCTTCTAGGTTTTCAAACCATTCCCAAAGGCTGTCAATGTCCATTTGGGCCAGCTCTGAAATATTCTTTTCTGCAATTTTAAAATGCAGTGATTCTTTCTTTAGCCTCGCTCCATTACATTCAGGGCAGGTTTTTACCGACATAAAGTCTTCAATCCACTTGCGGGTTTTCTCCGTTCCTTCGTCTTTTTGTTTCTCTAGAAAAGAAATTATGCCTTCGAATTTAGTGTTCCATTCCGTGCCTGGATACTTCTTAGAACTTACCGCCACAGCCACATCATCGCCATACAAAAGCGTGTGCATTACTTCTTCTGGAATGTTCTTTATTGGTGTGCTCAGGCTGACTTTATAACGTTTGAGGATGGCTTCAATTTTCTTGAAAATCCAGATGTCGCGGTAATCACCAAGTGGTGCAATTCCCCCACGGCTAATGCTCAACTTGTCGTCTGGAATTACGGCCTCACGACTGATTTCTTCTACTTTCCCTAATCCGTTGCAGCTTGGGCAAGCACCGTAAGGCGAATTGAAAGAAAAGGAATTTGGAGCTGGTTCGTCATAAGACAAGCCGCTTTCCGGATCCATCAAATACTTAGAGAAATGATGGACTTGATCGTTTTCATCACTCACCATAATGACACCTTTTCCATGGGTCATAGCGGTTTTTACGCTTTGTGCAATGCGGTAACGGTCTTCTTTTTTGGCTATAATTCGATCGACCACAATTTCGATATCGTGGGTTTTGTAACGATCCACTTGCATCTTCGGTTCCATGTCAAGCACCACACCATCAATGCGCACTTTGGTGAAGCCCATTTTGCGAATCTGAACGAAGAGTTCGCGGTAGTGCCCTTTTCTACCTTTGACGACAGGCGCCAGAAGGATCAGTTTCTTTCCTTCGAAATTATCAATCAGGTGGTCAATCACTTGATCCTCCGACTGACGAATCATTTTTTTGCCTGTGTTATAAGAATAGGCTTCGCCCGCCCGGGCATAAAAGAGGCGAAGAAAATCGTAAATCTCAGTAAGTGTACCTACGGTAGATCGCGGGTTTTTCGAAGTGGTTTTTTGTTCGATGGAAATTACCGGACTCAGACCGTTGATTTTATCTACATCGGGCCTTTCCATATCTCCAATAAAAGAACGGGCATAGGCCGAAAAGCTTTCCATGTACCTGCGCTGGCCTTCAGCATAAATGGTATCGAAAGCCAAGGAAGATTTTCCAGAACCAGAAATACCGGTAATTACGACCAGTTTATTTCGCGGAATTACCGTGTCAATGTTCTTGAGGTTATGTTCTCGTGCCCCGAAAATTTCTATGTTTTCGTGACCAGAGAGGTCTATTGGAGCGAGATCGATTTTTACGTTTTCCTTGAGTTTTTCCATGGATGGGCTGCCAAAAACAGACAATTGGCAAAGGTCAGGATTTACAGATGGAATTACAACTTAGGGTTGATTATTAATGTTTGGTATTGAAGGTTAAAATCGATGGATTTTTAAGAGAGTGAAATCTCTTTTCTTTTCCTGACTCCGAGGTTTTGGAGGAAGGATCTAATGATGGTATCAATAGGCGGTGACTTTATTTGTAATAATTCTAAATAAAGCCGAACTTCGCCAACGAGTTTTGAGTTAAACCCCTGAAAAGTTTAGCGAATGCAAGAGGTAGTTGTTGGTATAGTGTTTTTGGTTGCAGTGTTCTTTATTGGGAGACATTTTTACAACCAATATAGATCAGATAAGGGCTGTCCTAAAGGCTGTGGCTCTTGTGATATCTCCAAGGAAGTAAATAAAATGGAAGTGAAACTTCCTGAGCACCTTAAACGCTAGTTTATAACTCCAATTCAATCACTTCATTATTCTCGGTTTTAGCTTTTAAGTTTGAAAGCCATTTTTCCTTACCCGTTTCTGTATTGGCCAACCGAATTTTATAATTACCCATTTGGAATACTTTCGGAGCAAAGGTTTCAGACTTTATTCGAATCGCATATACTAATTCATGATTCTGGTCAAAAACTTGAATCAAAGGATTCTGACTTCCCTTTACTTTCAGTGTTGGTAACCAAGCGGCTGCTTTTCTGCCGTAATTATCTTCTTGATTTACGGTAATAGGCCATCCCCCATATTGTCCATTGGGTTCTTTAATGGGGTCAACAAACCGTGGCCAGCACTCTGTTTTTATGGTTCGTTCTTCTTTATTAAAAGTAACAAAGCCAAAACCAGTGGATCGGTTGTGAATAATTTCGGGAGTTTTTCCAGTATTGTAAGGATTGGCCACGGCCTCAAGCGAAAATTTATTTCCAAAGCCATCAATATGATCTCCCAAGTAAGAGGGCTTTTCATAGCTGTGTTCTGAACTATCCACCTCTGGCCAAAAACGCCTTGGCCAAATATTGTTTAGTGCTGGGCCTCCAAAGGCAAAACCACTGTCGCGATGACCATCCACGCCATATTGAATAAAGCTGGGCAAGTGCTGATCTCCAGCAATGTGAAAGGCAAAACCCTTTCGAATAATTTCCACCGCCCGATCGCGCTGATTGGCTGGCCAACCGTTCGAATCCATATCGGCAGTGGCTCTGTCTCCTAGTACATACTCTCCTTTTTTAGGAAGTGGCAACGAGGGCACAACATCATCTGTTTTGGCGCTCGCTGGTAGTGTGGCTACCGTAGCAAAATTGGTTTGCGAAAGCACCACTTTAATTTCTGCTTGATTCGACCAGTCTTTGACCCATTCGTCTAGAAAATCATATTGACGGTCGCCTAATAATTCTGCCTTAATATCTCGATGCTTTTTGATGTCGAAGTTCTCGTTTCTGATCCACCCATTGTACACATCGGCTTCGGGTGGAAGTACATTTTTTGGTGCCGATTTAAACTTTCGATCTTCTAAAATGGCAAAACTTATACCTCCATAATTCCAATGGGTATAATATACGCCAATGCCCTGCTTTACTGGGCGTGGGTCAAAGGCATCTGGCAAATGACTGGTTTGGGTAAATTGAATCATATTCACCCATTCGGCTGGCATTTTATAGCCGCCAGAATCTTGTGCTGGTGCATACACCCCGTTCGACATGTCGGCATTTTTTCCGCCTTCCCCCCAAACGTTCCCGTGGTAAACATCATGGTCATCGGGAATGATGGCGCATGGTTTATGCCTGAACAATTCGCGATAAGACCAACCGAACATGTACCATTTTCTTAAATAGTCAAGGCAGAGCTTATCTAATGGACCTGAAAACAATGGGCCGTAACCGCCCGAACCTTCATAGAATTGATCGCCCAAAAAGAGGATGATGTCGGGATTAAGTTTCGATACATTTTCTGGGATGTCGCTATCTGGAAAGCCGTGATGGAAGTTGCAACTGAATACTGCTGCTTTTATCTCATTCTTATCGAGTGGTTCTTTGTCAATGGTTCCAGCATATTCGTATTCCAACATTTTTCCATTTACCGTCATTTTCAGGAGTACTCGGTAAGGTGTAGCTACAGTACGGTTCCATTGGTCAATCTCGAAATTTACGGCACGGCCCGAGGGCTCTAAAGCTGCTTCTTTCAGTGTTGTCCATTTACCTTTGTCTCTTACTTGAAATAACAAAGCATGGTCATTAATCACTTCAACGGGAGTGCACTGAACGGTAAGTTTTAGTTTGTTTTTGTTCAGTGTATACTGAGCAAAGCAAATAGGCCCAAAAGTATTGTTTTCATTTTCGAGCAGTTCGTCTGCATTAATACTCCAGTCCGAAAAGGCTACTGAAGGAGAGTTATCAATACCTTTTGATTTTCCATTCGCCAAAAGAGCAAAATTTCCTGTGAGCTGATTGGCGGTAATATTCTTTTCTTCGTGACTGAAAATGAGCGCTTGGTTTTCTGGGTCAGTCACTTCTACAGAAACTTTGTACTCGTCTTTTTCGGGTGTAGCTATTACTTTGAGAATAAAGGCCGATGGAGTTTTAATTAATGAAGTTTCAAGGGTTTTCTCCCCAAAAACAAAAGCACCTGTTCCATTAAAACCAATGTCTAGACCTTTACCAAAAACGGCAGCTGAGCGGTAATCTTCAAAAGGACCTTGCGCACCTAACCTCAATCCGTAGCAGCTCTCAGCAGACAGTTCAGGATTCAATAAGTTGATGGTAATTTGAGTATTGAAAGAAGCAATTTCGGCTTGTTTTTGAATGGTGAGTAAATGGAGGTTTCTATCTTTTGAACTGACCATGCATGTGGCCTTTCCGTCAATCAACTCCCAATCCTGCAATGGATTTGCCCAGTAGCTGGCTCCTATCCATTTCATGTTTGGCCAATTTTGCCAGTCGCTTTTAAAGTTTACCTTTTTTGCATTGCCCCATGAGAAGATTCCCCTAGAAATAAATTGAGTAGAAAGACTAGGCAAAACACTGCCTAGGGCCATGGTTTTAATGTATTTTCTTCTGTCCATAAGGCGCTGTTTTCAAAATGGTTTCAGTTAAAGACCAATCAATATAGAAAATACCTAAGCCCAAACCCTTGTTCCTTCAGAACAATTCTTACACATTTCAATTTCACTTCTGGACTTAATAAGCGACTGACGGAAACTCTGATATGCCTTCCCTTTCCAAACTTGCTGAAAGCTCTCGGCTTGCATACTGCCCAGTTGATAATGTGCATCCTTATCGAAACAGCAGGGTACCACTTTTCCGTCCCAAGTAATTACGCATGAGTGCCACATTTTCCAACAGTGGTTGAGTAATCGGTTTTTAATCTCCCATTTTCCATTGGCTTTTTGGCGGTAGCGCGCATACTCTTCGATAGTGGGAATCAGCTCCGAACCGTTTTCGTAATCATAGATCTGTGCGGTTTTAAAAGCTACTTCATCGACACCCAACTCTTTGGCCAGTTTTTGGACATCGTCTAACTGATGCTGATTTGGCTTTACTACCAAGTATTGAAAAATCACATGGGGAGTTTTACTCTTCAACTCCTTTTTCCAGCGGATAATGTTCTTTGTGCCTTCAATTACCTTTTCTAGTTTTCCGCCAATTCGGTATTGCTCATAGGTTTCTTGTGTGGTGCCATCAATGGAAATAATAAGTCGGTCTAAACCTGATTCAACTGTCGCCTTCGCATTTTTATCGTGGAGGTAATGCGCGTTGGTAGAAGTGGCCGTATAGATTTTCTTTCGCGAAGCATATTTTACATGATCTAAAAAACTGGCGTTTAAGTAAGGCTCACCTTGAAAATAGAAAATAAGATAGGTAAGCCGAGGCGCCAGTTCGTCAATCGTTTTTTGAAAAATTTCGTCAGTAAGCATTCCTGTGTCTCGAGAAAAACTGCGTATTCCACTGGGGCATTCGGGGCAACGTAAGTTGCAGGAGGTGGTAGGCTCTAAGCTAATGCTGGTGGGCATTCCCGAATGATTGGCCATTTTGGTGATTTTTGAAAGCCAATAACTGCCCACCAATTGGAACATATTCCATATCCGAAGGGGCGTCAGTTTTGATGCATAATTTAGCCCATCGGTGAAATTTCTGTTCATAGCGTCAAATTAGGTTGGCAAAGTTCACTTTCAAAACCGATATGGGTTTTTAATCAAATAAGTCTCTTTATCTTCGTACAACTCAATGCTATTACGAATGAAGCGGTTTGTACTTTTTTTCAGTTTGCTCCTTTTTGTTTTCAGTGCGAAGGCACAGTTTCCACGACTTTCTGGCCAAGCCGAAATCAGTATTATTACCATTGGGCCAGGTGCAAATTTGTATGACAGCTTTGGTCATGGTGCTATTCGAATTCAAGACCCTTATTTGAGTTTTGACAAAGTGTACAACTATGGAACATTTGATTCTTTCCAAGATGGTTTCTATGTAAAGTTTGCTCAAGGGAAGTTAAATTATAGATTGGCAATTCAGGACTATAAACGCTTTTTGGGAAACTACCAAGCTCAAAATCGCTGGATTACTGAACAGGTTTTAGACTTGACTCAAGCAGAGAGACAAGAGATTTTTGAGTTTTTGGAAAACAACGCTATTCCCGAAAACAGTTATTATTTGTACGATTTCTTCTACGATAACTGTGCTACTAAATTACGCGATGTAGTACGCGATGTGCTAGGCGACAAGCTTACTTTTAATAACGATCACCTTACAGAAGAAAAAACATTTCGCGACCTGATTCAAGAAAACACTTTCAATTTTCCTTGGTGGGATTTTGGGATTGACATTGCCTTAGGAGCCGTAATAGATGTAAACGCTACACCAGAAGAGCATATGTTTTTGCCTGATTACATTATGCAGGCATATGCCAACGCAACGATTACTCGCGATGGAAGAGAGGTTTCGGCAGTAAAGGCAACGAACAAGCTTTTCGAGTCGGATTACTATGAAACACCAAAAGAAACGCTTTCGCCTTGGATGATCTTTTCTTTCCTCATGATTATCGTGGTGGTTTTCACTTATAGAGATACCGTACAGAATATGCGGGCCAGGTACTTAGATTTCACCATTCTATTTGTTACAGGTTTGGTGGGAGTATTAGTAGCCTTGCTTTGGTTTGCGACAGACCATACGGCAACAGCTAAAAACTTAAACTTGCTTTGGGCGTTTGCGCCTAACTTCATTGTTGCTTTTTATGTAGCAAAGAAGAACCCTCCAGCGTGGACACGGAGTTATGTTCGTTTCCTGTTTATCTTGCTTATAGGCATGAGTTTTATTTGGGTTTTTCAACTTCAGGTATTTTCTATAGCCTTGCTCCCTATAATGTTGCTTTTGGCAGTTCGCTATGCTTTTTTATGGGTGAAGGGTTTGGTTTAACTCAATCACTCTTCGTAAATCCTTCATTTTCAGACAACTTGTAGAAACAACTCTACAGGCTGGGTCTTAATATCTCATTAAGCCACCTACAAAAGTGCGTTTTCTGAGAAAAACTGAGTTGGCACAGTTTTCCTACTTCAAGGGGTAAATCAATTAATCACTAAAACCCCACAGATATGTTACGTTGGACAATCACATTCTTAATTATAGCCGTAGTGGCAGGTATTTTAGGTTTTGGAGGTATTGCCGCTGGTGCAGCTTACCTAGCAAAAATCGTATTCTTCATTTTCGTAGTATTGCTTATTTTATCTCTTTTTAGAGGGGTCACTACTAGGCGATAAGCAATACTCTTTATATAGATTAGATAGAGCGGTTTCTGAGAAATCAGAGACCGCTTTAAATTACAGTCCTTAAGTTTTTCCACTTTTTAGCTTAAGATTATGAAACCTCAAGAAAACGAAATACTTCTTATTTATAATGGCAGAAAAGCCCAAGACTCTAAAGTGCTCGGGTACGCTAGTTCTGTTCAAAAGTATAAGGTGAACGAAAGGAACATAGACAAAAATCCACTGACAGAAACCCAGCTAATTAAAGTAGCAAATGATATGGGTTTACAAGTATTGGATTTGATTGATAAAACTTCGGACACCTATTTGAACGAAATTAAAGACCAAAGCTTTTCCAATGAAGAAATGCTGAAGATTGTAAGGCAACATCCAGAAATATTGAAAACTCCCATTGCTATGCTTAACGGTACCGTCTTTTTTGTACATTCTGCCTACGACTTTGTGAATAAAGGAATTGAGATTGAAGGCGTAAAATCAAAAAGCGGAAATGTATATGAATCGCCCAATCGTGATAAAGATAATGACTGAAGGAGTTAAGTTTTGTTCTTTAAATTGAAGGGTAATTCCGCAAGTTTCGGGTTTTACCCATTAGGCTTTTACCCAACCTTTGTTCTAATTGAAATACTAAAATCATGAACGAACAAAGCCAGATTAATTACGAACGAGTGGCGCAGGCCATTGATTATTTGAAGCTGAATTTCAAGGCCCAGCCTAACCTCGATGAATTAGCAGAAAAGGTAAATCTGAGCCCTTTTCATTTTCAACGCATGTTTACAGAATGGGCAGGCGTTAGTCCAAAAAAATTCTTACAATACATCAGTGTTGAGCACGCCAAGCAGGTACTTAAAGAAAAGCAGAGTACACTCTTTGATGCTGCGCATGAAACAGGCCTTTCAGGCACTGGTCGCCTCCACGATTTATTTATTCAAATTGAAGGAATGACTCCGGGTGAATTTAAAAACGGAGGTGAAAATTTAACCATTAACTATAGTTATGCCGAAAGCCCTTTCGGAAACATTTTAGTGGCTTCTACCCCAAAAGGCATTTGTTATATGGCCTTTTCAGAAAATGAGAAAGTAGGTTTTAGTGCTTTCAAAAGTCACTTTCCCAATGCCAAATTAAATCAGGTAGTAGATATGATTCAGCAAAATGCGCTCTACATTTTCACCCATGATTGGCAGCAACTTGATAAAATCAAACTTCACCTTAAAGGAACGGACTTTCAACTAAAAGTATGGAAAGCCCTTTTAAATATTCCTTTGGGCAAGCTTTCTACCTATGGAAATGTAGCTGCTAAAATTGAGAAGCCGAATGCTTCGAGAGCAGTAGGTACCGCAATAGGAAATAACCCAGTTGCCTTTCTTATTCCTTGTCATAGGGTAATTCAAGCCAGCGGAACAGTGGGCGGTTATATGTGGGGACCCACTCGAAAAACAGCCATTATTGGTTGGGAAGCAGCAAAAATGGACACCGCAGTTTAAAAGCCCATGGAAAACATAGAAGCAAAAATTGCAGGAACCAATTGGTCAACTGTAACAGAAGAAATGCATGCTACGGGTTTTGCGCTTGTTCCGAATTTCATTTCAGAGAATACCTGTTCCGAATTGATTGAGAGCTATAATGAGCCTATTTACCGCAAAACGGTAGTGATGGAACGTTATAGGTTTGGATTGGGAGAATACAAATATTTCGATTATCCTCTGCCGCCAGTAATTCAAAGCATCCGAGAAAAACTATATGGAAAACTTGCGCCCATCGCCAACCTTTGGATGAATGTGCTGAATATCGAAAAACAGTTTCCTGACTCGTTTAAGGATTTACAATCACTTTGTCACCAAAATGGTCAACTTCAACCTACACCCTTGATTTTGAAATATGGAAAGGGTGGTTTTAACACACTGCATCAAGATTTGTATGGCGAAGTATACTTTCCAATTCAAGTCGTGTTGTTTTTAAATCAGCCAGAGGTAGACTTTACCGGAGGAGAGTTTGTACTGACACAACAAACACCACGGGCGCAGTCCAAGGCCATAGTGCTAAAACCAAATAAGGGAGACCTATTGATCTTCACGACTAACTTTCGACCAGTGAAAGGTAGTAAAGGCTACTATCGTGTCAATATGAAACACGGAGTGAGCGAAGTACAAAGCGGAGAAAGACATACGCTGGGAGTTATTTTTCATGATGCATTAAGTTGAGGGGTGATTTATCATAGTGAAATCGACAATTCAGAATTGCATGGAAAAATAAGGCGAAGAGAAATTTGCTGGGCTGGCAATAGAAAACTGAAAATTTATGGCGCCTTAAACTGCGCTTCAGGAAAAAGAATGAAAAGGGAAAACAGAGTATTTTTCCATTCGCTAGATCAAGCTAAATTGAATGGCTTTCGCCCCTGCGGGCATTGCATGAGAACGGAATATTTAAATTGGAAAAATAGGATTGTTCAGTAGAGGCATAAACCAAACTCTCTCTATTCAATTCATTAGCAGTATTTGGCCTGTTTCAAATTCAGATGAATAGCAGTACTTTAGACTTTAAGGAGAATAGATGCCCCAATGACGACAGAAAGACTTCAAGAGTTTCTTAAAAACGGAGAGAACATTGAAGTTGAGTTCAAAACCTCACAATTTGAGCTTAATAGAGATGTGTTTGAGTCTGTTTGTGCTTTCTTGAATCGAAAGGGAGGGCATCTGTTTTTAGGGGTTAGAAACGATGGTGTTGTTGAAGGCATAATTGATTCTTGCTTGGAAGACATTGCTAACAACTTGGTAAATAATGCTAACAACCCTCAAAAGCTTAATCCTCCGTATTACTTATCGACCGAGTTATTCGAATTGGAAGGTAAAAAAGTGATTTATGTTTTTGTGCCCGAAAGCTCTCAAGTCCATAGTACCAACGGAAAGATTTTTGATAGAAACCGAGATGGTGATTTTGATATTACCCGACAAACCGAGCAGGTAACACAGCTTTATCTTAGAAAGCAGACCACTTATTCTGAAAGTCGTATTTATCCATTTATTAAGCTTAGCGATTTTCGGTCAGACTTACTTGAAAAAGTAAGGAGGCTGGCAAGGAACGAGAGAGCTAACCATCCTTGGCAAAGTATGACAGATGAAAACCTGTTACGTTCAGCAGGTCTATTTAGGGTGGATCACTTTAAAGGAAATAGTGGATTTACTTTGGCGGCCATACTACTATTTGGTAAGGATGAGGTGATTCAGAGTGTTTTGCCTCATTTTAGAATTGACGCTTTGGTGAGGGTGGAAAATACAGATCGTTATGATGACAGGGATGATATTCGGACAAACCTCTTAGATGCTTACAATAGGTTAACGGACTTTGTTAGGAAGCATTTACCAGATAAATTTTTTCAGGAAGGGGAACAGCGAATAAGTTTGAGAGATAGAATCTTTCGTGAGGTAATTGGTAACCTCATTATTCATAGAGAATATGTTAACCCTTTCCCTGCAAAATTGATTATCGAAAAAGATAGAGTAGTGGTTGAGAACTGGAATCGACCTCATAATAATGGCGCTATTGACCCACTCCATTTTTCTCCTTACCCTAAGAACCCACTAATCGCCAAATTCTTCAAAGAAATTGGAATGGTTGATGAATTGGGTTCAGGAGTTCGTAATACCTTTAAGTATTGCAGTATTTATAATACTGGAGCAATACCTGAATTTATAGAAGAAGATGTTTTTAGGACAGTGATTCCCTTAAAAGCAACTACCCAAATCACTACCCAAATCACTACCCAAATTACTACCCAAATCATTCTCGATTTGCTTAAAAAGGAGCCAACGTTAAGCAGGAGCAAATTGGCAAAGGCCATAGGTAACATTACGGAAGACGGAATTAAATACCATTTAGAAAAGCTTAAAGATGAAGGTAAAATAAGGCGATTAGGCGGTACAAGGGGTAAATGGGAAGTTTTAGATTAACCAGAACTTTAAAGTATAACTCAATAATGAACCTCTTTCCAGAAGAAATAGATGAAACCAAAAACTGGCTACCGAAAGAGGGGACGGTTAACTATTACGGGAAACTAGTTTCCGAAGAAGAAGCCAACTTCTATTTTCGAAAACTCTTCGACTCTATTGAATGGCGAAACGATGAAGCCGTAATTTTTGGTAAGCATTTTATTACCAAACGCAAAGTAGCTTGGTATGCAGACCAAGCTTACGAATACAGTTACTCAAACGTGACAAAAAAAGCCTTGCTTTGGACGCCTGAACTACTTAGCCTAAAAGTTTTGGTAGAAGAAAAAACGGGTGAAAAATTCAATTCTTGTTTGCTCAATTTATACCATTCTGGAGAAGAAGGAATGGCCTGGCACAGCGATGGCGAAAAAGACTTGAAGAAAAATGGAGCGATTGCCTCTGTAAGTTTTGGTGCAGAAAGAAAATTTGCCTTTAAACATAAAGAAACCAAAGAGAAGATTGATATTTTCTTAGAACACGGCAGTCTCTTGGTGATGAAAGATGCTACCCAAACCCATTGGCTTCACCGCTTACCACCCACCAAAAAAGTAAATACCCCTAGGGTGAATTTGACTTTCAGAACGATTGTGAGGTAAGAACAGAGTCTTAATATTTTTGAAATAAGACCCTTCTGAGCTTTGGCAAAATTGACCAGTGGCAATCTTCTTTCCTCGTGAATGCCTAAATTGATTTATGAAAAAGTCATTCCTCCTTCTCGCATTTTTATTTTTAGCACTAAGCCCGCTTTCTTGCCAAAAAGCTCCCGAGGCCGATTACGCCTTCGATAATGTTCAGGTGATTGATGTAGAAACAGGTGAAATCCGTCCAAAACAAACCGTTTTTGTAAAAGATGGTAAAATCACCTTAATCATACCTTCCAAAGATGCCAATCTTGATGGTACTATGAACACCATCATGGGTAATGGACAATTCTTGATGCCAGGGCTAGCAGAAATGCATGCCCATATTCCTGGAAACAACAACATGAAGTTATTGGAAGAGACACTTTTTCTCTACCTCTCTAATGGAGTAACAACCATCAGAGGAATGCTTGGTCAGCCTTACCATATAGAGTTGAAGGATAAAGTGCTTTCAGGAGAAATTCTTGGCCCTAGAATCTATACTTCAGGCCCAAGCCTCAACGGCAATTCTGTGACTTCATTGGAACGAGCAGAACAAATTGTTCGTGATCAGAAAGCTGCAGGGTATGATTTTATGAAAATGCATCCTGGGTTGAGTCTGGAAAACTTCAACAAAATAGTGGAGACGGCCAAAGAAGTAGAAATGCCATTTGCTGGCCATGTGAGTATAGATGTAGGAGTGAGAAAGTCGCTTCAAGCCAAATATGCGAGTATCGACCATGTTGATGGCTATATAGAAGGTCTTGTTCCTGAATCGGCTGGAGTAAACCCAAATGCAAACGGCTTCTTTGGCATTAGCTTCACCAAACTTGCAGATGAAAGCTTAATTGATGAGTTGGTACAAATGACCATTGAAAATGATGTTTGGATAGTGCCAACACAGGTCATGATGGAACGTTGGGTTGGACCAGAAGCTCCAGAAGCTTTAGGTCAAGAACCTGAAATGAAATACATGCCACCAAATACTTTAAACAACTGGATTAGAACCAAGAAGCAGGTAATTGAAGCGCCAAATTACAGTGCAGAAGAGGCAGAGCAATTCAATGAACTCAGAAGAAAGATCATAAAGAAACTTCATGATGGAGGAGCCAAGTTTATTCTTGGGTCAGATGCACCTCAAGTATTCAACGTGCCCGGCTTTTCTATCCAAAGAGAGTTAGAAGCCATGACCAGAAGTGGATTTACTCCACTTGAAGCCATACAATCAGGCACTATAAACCCCGCGATTTTCTTTAGCGCTGAAGGAGAATACGGAGTAATTAAACCCGGTGCCTCAGCTGACCTCATTCTTCTTCAAGAAAATCCTCTAGAAAACATTAACAATACCAGAAGCCAATTAGGGGTAATGGTAAGAGGTAAATGGATGACCAAGGCAGATATTCAAAAGAGGCTGGATGAAATAGCGAATAATTGATTGGGTTAGTTAAAGCGCTTGTGATGAAGTAGTTTGTGATTTGGTGAAGCTATCGCAACGATTGCTTCACTTTCTCTTCACCTCCCTCAACCAAAATAATTTCAATAAAACCCATGATCCCAAAAACCTACTGACATAGGGTTGTCATAAGTGCCCTTTAAGTTTATACCATAATCTTAAATCGCACGATATGAAAAACGAAACATTAGCACCAGTAGTCATTAGCCCAAACGATTTGTTAACACAGTGGCAAGGACACCGAAGTCTTACCCGAAAAGTGATTGAGGCTTTTCCAGAAGACAAACTTTTTAGCCATTCAATAGGTGGAATGCGTCCATTTTCTGAACTGGCCCTTGAAATGATTCACATGGCAGTACCTAGCGTAGAAGGTATTATCACAGGTAAATGGAAAACCTTTGGCGAATCTGAGGCTGAAGAAAAACCCACTACTAAAGCAGCGCTACTTAAACTTTGGGACGAATCAACAGAAAAGTTAAACGAGTTATTTCCTCAAATCAAACTTGAGCGTTTTCAGGAAATAGAGAAAGCTTTTGGTCAATATGAAGGCACAAATCACTCTTTGATTTTTTATTGCATTGATAATGAAATTCATCACAGAGGCCAAGGCTATGTATACCTTCGCTCTTTAGGAATCGAGCCTCCTTTTTTCTGGGAAAGAAATTAACTAACCATATAATTATGGAGCTGTTGAATTGAGCAGCTCCTCAATTACATCCCTTATCAAATCACCTTCAAAGCCTTTCATTACCAAATGCTGAGTCAGTTTGCCACGCACCGTATATTGATTTTCGGCTTTAATGGTAGGTAGTTTTTTTTCGGCATGACGCATGAGTGTAGCATAATAATCATCTGGGTCAATTTCTTGAAAGCCTTTTTTTATGCAGTATTCAGAAATGTGGTGCTGCTTTAAGCCTTGCAAAATTTTGCGTTTGCCCCAGCCCTTTATTCTAAACTTTCCCCCAACATAAGCTTTTGCAAAACGCTCTTCATTGATATAATTATCAGTAATTAAATCCGATAAAATCTCTTCAACTTCGTCTTGATGAAGACCATAACCATACAATTTATCACGTACTTCTTGCTGCGAACGCTCCTGATAAGCACAGAAATCGGCCGCTTTAAGCTTGGCTACTTTAGGGTCTAGCCGCTTTGGTTTACGTTCTTCGTATTGAAAAGCCATCGAACTAAGTTAGAATGAATTATCTTTGGGCAAAACACGACAAACCGATAATGAGAAAAAAGATTGTTGCAGGAAACTGGAAAATGAATAAAAACTTCAGCGAAGGCCTTACACTAGCCTCTGAGGTGGTAAACATTGTGAACGATGAATTGAATGATGATGTAACCGTAATCATGTGTTCTCCATTTATTCACCTAGCCCAAGTAGCAAAAAATGCCGAAGAAAGCGATAAGGTTTTTGTAGGTGCTCAAAATATGAGTGAACACACTTCAGGCGCCTATACTGGCGATATTTCTGCTGAAATGATTAAGTCTGTAGGTGCCGAATATGTAATTCTTGGCCATAGCGAAAGAAGAGAATACCACAATGAAACCAATGAGCAATTGGCCAAGCGAGTAGATTTAGCTTTAGAAATGGGCTTGACTCCAATTTTCTGTTGTGGTGAATCACTTGAAATCAGAGAGTCTGGTAAAGAAGTAAGTTATGTATGTAATCAACTTACAGAAAGCCTTTTCCACCTCACAGAAGACGAAATTCAGAAAGTCGTAATTGCCTATGAACCTATTTGGGCAATTGGAACAGGGAAAACAGCATCATCGCAACAAGCACAGGATATGCACAAAGCCTTACGTGATTTCTTGGCTGGCCAATTTGGACAAGAAGTGGCCGATGAAATTTCTATTCTTTATGGAGGAAGTGCCAAGCCTGATAACGCAAAGGAGCTTTTCTCTCAACCCGATGTTGACGGTGGCCTGATTGGCGGAGCATCTTTAAAAGCCAGAGACTTTGTAGAAATTGCCAAGTCATTTTAATTGAAACCAATGAATTACATAGAAATCAAAGTCCATTGCGATCAGCCTTTTGGCGAAATATTAATTGCCGAAATGGGCGAATTGGACTTTGATACCTTCGTTGAAACCGAGGTGGGGTTTGACGCATATATTGCTGAAGATATTTTCAGCCACCCTGCTTTGCAGCAGCTTTTCAATAATTACCGTAAGCAAACCCGTATTTGGTATGAATTGAAAAAAATTGAAAAGCAGAACTGGAACGAGGAGTGGGAAAAGAACTACGATCCGATTGAGGTAGGTACAGATATTTTCGTACGTGCTACTTTTCATGAGTCGAAGCCTGGCTTTAAGCACGAAATTATCATCCACCCGCAAATGTCTTTCGGAACAGGACATCACGAAACCACCCACCAAATGCTGGCGCTCGAAATGACACTAGACCATCAAGGGAAAACGGTTTTAGATGTAGGCGCTGGAACAGGAATTTTGGCCATTATGGCTTCTAAATTAGGTGCTTCAGAAGTATCTGCCACTGATATTGACGATTGGTGCATTGACAATGCGAAAGAGAATTTTGCGCTAAATGGCATTGAGCCTAAGGACGTATTATTGGGCACTATAGATGAGTTTACTTTTGATGAGCCTTTCGATATTCTTTACGCCAACATCAATAAGAACGTGCTTTTGGCTGAAATGGAATACTATTCGAAACTCACAAAAACAGGCGGCCACTTGTTTTTAAGCGGTTTTTACACCCACGATGAGGCCGATATTCTGGAGTGTACCGCTGCGAATGGTTTCGAAAAGTTAAATTCAACAGAAAGAAAAAACTGGGCAGCCATTCTTTTAAAGAAACTGTAGTTTCAAGGTATTATTTCTGTCTTTTTATCGTTATTAAGGGTCAGTTGAGGGGTCATATGCAATTTCTGGTCAAAAGAATTTTATATAGTTTACTGATTGTGTTGTGGTTTCTGCCAAACTCTTTTGCGCAGGAGGCAACTCAAACGGACTCTATTGTCTATACACCAGACATTGCCAGAATTCTTACCACGCCCAACCCCGCCAGCTTTGGAACCGACTACAAACCATTTATAGAAGCTTGGCAGGCTAATAGTTATACTCAAGCTCAGAAAAATCAGCTAGGACAAACCTTGCTGAATATGGAAAAGAAGGGTTTTAGACCTCGATTCGATTTCAAAGGAATCTTTAACATTTTAGTACTTGCCAAAGAAAAACGGAACTTCAGTCAAGCCCAACTTGACGATTTAGTGAAGGCTTGTTTGAAAGTTTCTGAAAACTACGACAAGAAAGTTATTGAGCAGTTTCACCAATATGCCGCATTCTTTTTGGCCGATATGGCGCTTTTTAAGGATCGTAGTTATGGCATTTATGTAGAGAATGCGGAGTACACTTTGCAATTCAACGGTAGCGAAGATTTTTCTGAAGAAGAGCCTTTCGTGGCCGAATCACAAAAAGGGCCCGATGCTATTGAGCTTTTACTAATGAAACAGCAAGGTCTGATTTCTAGCGAGGATGAAATAGTTACCAATGAACCAAAGGTAGAAGCACCTTTGCCAGCCATGCCCACCCAAATGGGGCCAGTAATTGAATTCAAAAAATTGGATTTAGTTTTCGTAAATCGTTTAGACACAATTTACCTCAAGAATACCCAGGGTAACTTTTCTTTTGAAACGCTTGAGTTTACAGGACAAGATGGAGCTGTAGACTGGACCAATGTGGGTTTACCTGCTGCAACTACTTATGCCAAACTGCGCAATTACTTTTTTTCCGTTACCCAAACAGACATTAAGTTTGACGAAGCCTATTTTCATTACCAAGGAAAACTAGACCAGCCCGTAGTTGGGTCACTTGAAATTACTTTAACACCACAGCGCAGCACTGTAGATTCCTACCCTAAATTCATATCCGATTACGCTGATGCACCCATTAATGATTTAGGAACCAATGACCTGACCTACCGTGGAGGAGTAAGTTATGAAGGACGAGATTTTTACAGCAAATCAGCCTTCAATGAACTTTCTAGAGTGGAAGGCTTTGTAAACGGAGAACTGAAGTTTAGAGCGGAGGCACCCAACTTTGTTTTCAACAAGAAAGACTCAGCGGTAAGCTCTACAGTAGCGAAAGTGACTATTTTTCATGGTACTGACTCAATCTACAATCCGAGTGTAGAAATGGTGTATAACTACGGAAATTACCATTTGAACTTGGAACCTAATAAAGGCGATTTTGGAAGCACACCTTTTAGTTCTTCATTTTATGCAGTAGATCTTACAGGCGATCGGTTGATTTGGGATTTGAAATCCGATTCCTTACACCTCACTATTGGTTCGGCACGAAGCGAAGTTCCTTTGATTGTAGAGTCGAAGAACTTTTTCAGCGCATCAAGGTTTTACAGCCTTTCTCAATTGTATGACTTCAACCCTCTAATTCTTTCAGTACGACAGGCTCAGAAGTATGAGCCAAAAAATGAATTTTACATTTCAGAACTGGCAGAAGATCGAAAAATTAGCCTTGGGATTCTTAAAAGAAGCATGATCGACTTAATGTCGAAAGGCTTGGTGCTCTACAACGAATACACAGGAAAAATCATCATTACCCCAAAAGGCCTTCATTACTATGATTCGGGACGAGACGAATCGGACTTTGACGATCTGGTAATTCCTTCCGTAATCAGCTCTTCACCCAACGCCACCATCAATTTGGTAAACGATACCTTAACAGTTCGGGGAGTTGAGAAATTCTATGTAAGCGATTCGCTCGATGTAATGATTACGCCCACCAACGGAGTAGTTAAAATTTCTAATAATAGAACCATAGAATTTGATGGCGCCCTTGAGGCCGGAAACTTCCAGTTCAATGGTCAAAAGTTCAAGTTTGATTACAATAACTTTTTGGTGGAACTGCCTCAAATTGATTCGATTAAATTACAAGTAGAATTAGAAGAAGGCAGAAAGGAAGCACTGAATAACCAGCTTGTAAATACCTCAGGCGTGTTAAATATCAACGATCCAAATAACAAATCGGCAAGAATTTCGAAACCAGAATATCCCATTTTCACCTCCAATGAAAGTGCCAGTGTAATGTTTGATAAAAACGGAGTTTTAGGTGGCGCTTATGACAGCACCGTTTACTTCGATGTACCTCCTTTTAAACTCGATAGCGCATCTAAGGCAGACCCTTCGGCCTATGCTTTTGAAGGAACCTTCTATTCAAACGGAATTTTCCCTGAATTCAAAGAAAGCCTTAGGGCCATGCCCGATAAATCTTTTGGTTTTATTCACTCCATTCCAGACTCTGGCTATAGCCTCTACGGCACTACTGGTAAGCTTTATGGCGAAATAAAAATGGATCAATCAGGCCTTCAATCACCAGGAGCTATCGATTTTCTCACAGGTAATTTCAATACCGAATCGGTTACTTTTTACCTCGATTCTATGTATTCGAAAAAGGGAATTGAAGGAAAAATTGATGCTGGAACACTTGATGGAGTTTCGTACCCTGCGGTTAAATTTTCTAGGTACGAAGTAAACTGGCTGGCCAAAAAGGACAGCATGAACCTAAGAAATTTGGAAGCACCATTTAAAATGTATGATAGTTTAGGAGCATTTAGCGGTATTCTTACGCTATCTACAAAAGGGCTTTACGGTACCGGAGAAATGAAAATGCAAGGCTCTAAAACAAATTCAGAAAATTATACTTTAGAAGAAACCTCATTTGAATCAAGAAATTCAGATTTTGAATTAGACTCTGGAAATCCGCAGAAGCCAATATTGAGTTCTGCCGATGTGCGCGTGAATTACGATTTAGCTAATAATAAGGCCATCATTCAGCCCGAAGTACAAGGCAACGCAGCACTGGCCTTCCCTTTTGCGCAATACAAAACCTCTATTCCAACAGCCGAATGGGACATTGCCAATAACATGATTACCATGACAAAGCCAGACACTGTTGCGCTGGAAAAGTCATTTTTCTATTCCACCAAAAAGAGCATGGACTCCTTGGTTTTTATGGGTACCAATGCTAATTACGACATCGCAAAACAAGAACTGAAAGTTGAGGGGATTCCGTATATCGTTGTGGCAGACGCACTTATAACCCCAGAAAATAATGAAGTATTGATTCTAGAAAACTCTGAGCTTGGAGTAATGGAAAATGCGATCATTGTATTCGATACGGCCAATACAAATCACCGATTGTACGATGCCAAAATAGAAATCATTTCTCGCAATCGCTTTAGAGGTGAAGGCACCTACGAACTGGTAACCGTGCAAGACACTTTTGCTATTAAGTTTGATAAGTTTGGTTTTGAAGAAGACCCGGTTCGTGGGCTTTATACAAAGTCGAGCGGTCAGATTAAAGCCGATGCAGGAGTAATTGTTTCACCTGGGTTTATTTTTAAGGGCACGGTGTTTATGTATGCCTTCAGAAAAGCATTAGAATTGAGGGGTTCCGTAAAGCTTAATCTACAGAAGCTCAAAGAGAAGAACGTGTGGATTGAATATGAATCGAATGACGATATTTCGGAGGTAGTGTTCAATTTTGATGAAGCCAGAACAGAGTTTGGAGAACCGCTCACGGCTGGTCTACATTTTAATAAAGGCGACATCTACCTTTCATTTATAACAGAAAAACGAGGTTTAGATGATGACGACTTCTTTATTCCTAAAGGAGGAAACTTATTTTATGATCAAAATACAGGCTCTTACAATATTGCCAATCCTAAAAAGCTAGAAGACCCAGCAAATTTCTATAAAGGCAATATGTTCTCATATAATGAAGAGACTCAAGACGTTTCTTTTGAAGGAAAACTAAACTTTGTTAGCCCACTAAGTAAAGGCCTAACGGTTCAGGGAGCAGGAAAAGGATCTGGAAATCTAGACTCTGCCGACTTTAAAATCAATGCCATGTTGGTGATGGATTTTGGGTTGCCAGTAACCAGTGTTCCATTAATGTCTCAGAATTTAAAAGACATGGGCGAAAAACTGGGAATTAAAAGAGCTCATGACGATCGTTCTGACTTGATTTATAAAGCCGCTGAATTTATTGGTGATGAAGCCGTCAAAAAATGGGATCGATCCTATCAGTCGGTGCCCATACCTTTGGTGAGTGCTTCTGCAAATGGTGAACTGATGAAAAACCTAGTAATTTCAAATGTAGACCTCAGATGGTCAAAACAGTTGAAAACCTTTTATAGCGAAGGAAAAATCAGTGTCAGCAACATCAACAATATCGACATCAATATGGAGCTGGATGGTTTTGTTGAAATCAAGAAAACCCCTGAAGGCGACATTGTAAATGTTTTGATTCAAATGACAGACGGCACTTGGTATTACTTTACCTACGATGGATTTAGCCTAGGTACTTTCTCTTCTAATGAAGCCTTCAATGCTTCCATCGCAAACCCTTTAGATGCCAAGGGTAAATCTTCTAAACCCAAAGTGGGCGATTTCAATGTTTTCGCTTATTCTTTAGAAGAAGTTATTGCTTGGTCTAGAAACTACCGAAAACTATTCTACGGAATAGATGAGCCTTATAAGCTGCTGATGTCGGCAGATTCAAATCAATCGCTCAAAAAGAAAGAAGTGGTTGAAGGAGACGGATTCTAACCTTTCTAAAAGTCGCTCAATCCCGTGGGCGTTTCATTTCAAAACAATTATCTTCGAGTCATAATTTAAGACCTATGGCAAACATCAACGATTACATTGAAAATAATAAAGAACGCTTTTTAAACGAGCTTCTCGATTTACTTAGAATTCCTTCAGTAAGTGCCGATAGTAAGTTTAAAGGAGATGTACTAAAAGCAGCAGAATTTATACACGGGAAACTATTAGAAGCCGGAGCCGACATAGTGGAAATTTGCCCAACTGGAGGCCATCCAATTGTGTACGTAGAAAAAATTATTGATGCCAAATTGCCTACCGTTTTGGTTTACGGTCATTACGATGTACAACCAGCCGACCCTTATGAGCTTTGGGATTCTCCACCCTTCGAACCGGTAATAAAAACCACAGAAATTCACCCTGAAGGAGCAATTTTTGCCCGTGGCGCTTGTGACGACAAAGGCCAAGTGTACATGCACATCAAGGCTTTTGAAACCATGATGAACACAGACAACCTTGCCTGTAACGTAAAGTTCTTAATTGAAGGTGAAGAAGAAGTTGGGTCTGATCATTTAGGTATTTTTCTTGAAGAGAATAAAGAAAAATTGGCGGCCGATATTGTATTGGTATCCGACACTGGAATTATTGCCAACGATGTACCTTCCATTACGGTGGGGCTAAGAGGTTTGAGCTACGTTCAGGTAGAAGTAACTGGTCCAAATAGAGATTTACACTCAGGTTTGTATGGTGGAGCAGTGCCAAACCCAATCAACGTATTGGCCGAAATGATTGCTTCCTTAAAAGACGAAAACAAGAAAATCAACATTCCAGGCTTCTATGCCGATGTAATTGAGCTTTCTCCTGAAGAAAGAGCGGCTATGGCAGAAGCTCCTTTTGATGAAGAAGACTACAAAAAGTCAATTGGGCTGAGTGCTACCGAAGGCGAAGCAGGGTATACCTCAATGGAGCGCTCTTCAATTCGACCTACTTTAGATGTAAATGGAATTTGGGGCGGCTACATTGGCGAAGGAGCCAAAACCGTAATTGCATCCAAGGCCTATGCAAAAATTTCTATGCGTTTGGTGCCAAACCAAGACCCTGATAAAATCACCAAACTGTTTGAAGACCACTTTGCTTCAATTGCACCACCTTCTGTAAAAGTAAAAGTAATTCCACATCACGGTGGGCAACCTGCGGTTACGCCAACAGACTCTCCGGCTTATATTGCTGCGGCAAAAGCCATGGAAACTACTTTTGGAAAAGTACCTGTACCGTTTAGAGGTGGAGGAAGTATTCCTATTGTGGCACTTTTTGAACAAACCTTGGGTTTAAAAACTGTATTGATGGGTTTTGGCTTAGATTCAGATGCCATTCATTCACCAAACGAACATTATGGCGTTTTCAATTACTTTAAAGGCATTGAAACCATTCCATTGTTCTTCAAAAATTTTGCTGAACTGAACGACTAAAATACATTTACAATGAGTCTTAATAACTAAGACTCATTTTTTACAAATTCTGATTACATATGAGAAAGTATCTACTGTCACTAATGTTTATTGGTTTTGCATTAAGCGCCTTTGCGCAATTCAAGCAAACCACCAATTGGACCTTTGATGCTTCGCAAAAAGAAGTAAAAGTTGGTGATGAGGTCGAGTTGATCTTCAAGGTCAATGTAATTAAGGACTGGTACATCTATTCTTCAAATCAGAAGGAAGATGTGATGGCCATACCCGCCACTGTAGAACTGAATGCAGATCCTTCTTTCGAAGTGATTGGAAAGCTATATGGTGTTAATCCAAAGTATAAGTTTGACTCAATTTGGGGCGATACGGTGGAGTATTTTGGTGCAAAGGGAGAGTTTAGACAGAAGATAAAAGTACTGAGCAGCAACCTCAGGATTTCAGGCACACTTGATTTTCAAACCTGTACGGACATTACAGGGCAGTGTGTTCCAGGCGAGCAGGACTTTGTAATTGATTTTATAAAAATAGCAGGAGGAGAAAAAGAACCAACCGAAACGCCAGCCCAAACTGCGCCACAGGATTTATTAAACCAAGGGCCTGGGGTAAGAAAAGTAACCTCTTGGAAACTCAGCAAAGAAGGAACTGCAGAAGTAGGCGGTGAAATTGATCTAGTTTTCAATGTAGAAGTAGATGACTATTGGTATATCTATTCTAGTGATCTGGCTCCAGATGCATCTCCATTCCCTGCCAAGGTGACTTTTGAAGAAACAGATGGTTTTGAGGTAATTGGTGATTTGATTCCAACCAATCCAAAAAAGAAATTCGATAATTTTTTCAATGAAGAAGTTACCTACTTTTCTGGAAAAGGTGAGTTTAAGCAGAGAATAAAAATATTGAAACCCGACTTTCAAATAAAGGGAGAGTTAGGTTTTCAAACGTGCTCCGATGTAGAAGGACTTTGCATTAGAGATACTGAAGATTTTGACGTAGCCCTGTCAGCCCTAGAAGATGGAGCTAAAAAAATTACCACAACGACTGGAGTAGTAACGGGCATAAACAGTAAGGCAAGTAAAAGTAGTTATGAAGACTTACTAAAACCCGAAGATGATGGCTCCTTATGGGGCTTTTTTATTACCGCTTTTCTTTTCGGATTGGCGGCATTATTAACACCATGCGTTTTCCCAATGATCCCGATGACGGTCGCGTTCTTTACAAACAGCAGTCAGTCGAGAGCTCAAGCCATTACCAAAGCCAGTATTTACGGGGTTTCAATTATTGTTATCTATATCTTAATTGGTCTGCTTTTCACAAGTCTATTTGGGGTAGGAATTGCCAATGAACTAGCTACAGGAGCCATTCCAAACATTATATTCTTTGCCGTATTCGTCATTTTTGCTCTTTCCTTTTTTGGCCTTTTCGAAATTGTATTGCCAAGCGGTTTTGTGAATAAAATGGATAAAAAGGCCAACAAGGGCGGAATGTTTGGTACCTTCTTTATGGCTTTTACTTTGGTACTTGTTTCATTTTCGTGTACGGGACCAATTGTAGGAACAATCTTAATCGAGTCTTTTCAAGGGCAAGTAACCAAGCCCGTGGTGGGCATGCTGGGTTTTTCTTCAGCATTTGCTATTCCATTTACCCTGTTCGCAATTTTTCCTGGTATGCTAAAAAGCCTTCCAAAATCTGGTGGCTGGTTAAACTCAGTAAAAGTGGTTTTAGGATTTATCGAATTGGCTTTGGGTTTCAAATTCTTAAGCGTAGCCGATCAGGCTTATCATTGGGGCTTACTCGACCGTGAAATTTACATTGCCATTTGGTTGGTGATTGCGGTGCTTTTAGGTTTCTATTTATTAGGGAAATTGCGCTTACCCCACGATGATGAAGTTCAAAAAACTTCGGTACCGCGTTTGGTATTGGCCATAATCAGTTTTGTGTTTGCAGTGTATTTATTGCCTGGTATGTTTGGTGCACCGCTCAAAGGCCTTTCTGGTTATTTGCCACCACTTAGCACACATGATTTTTCTGTAAAGGAAATAATTAGAGAAGAAATTGAAGCCGCTAAGATTTCTGGTTCAGTTACTGAAACGGGTTTTCCGAGTAAAGTAAAATATTCCGACATTCTGCATTTACCGCATGGTATCAAAGGCTTCTTTGATTACGAACAAGCACTCGCTTATGCCAAGAAGGTAAAGAAACCATTGTTTATTGACTTTACAGGCCATGGCTGTGTAAACTGCCGTAAGATGGAAGAATACGTTTGGTCAGACCCAGAAGTACTTAAAAGAATGAAGGAAGACTATGTAGTAGTTGCCTTGTATGTAGATGATAAAACGGAACTACCTGAGTCAGAATGGTACACTTCTGAGTTCGACAACAAAGTGAAGAAGACCATCGGAAAGCAGAACTTCGATTTTCAAATCACCCGTTTTAATGGCAATGCCCAACCGTACTATGTGCTTTTAGATAACAATGAAGAGCCTTTGGTTCGACCAAAAGCTTATGACGCTGAAGTATCAAACTTTGTGGAGTTCTTAGACAAAGGGCTTGCTGAATTTGCCAAACGCTAAACATGTCGGTGGCAACTTTTCCAGCGTTGGTGTTGTTGACAGAACGCAATGAAAGAAGCCATGATTAAAGACACATATCCAGTTGAAGGTATGCACTGCGCAGGCTGTGCTTCCACCGTTGAGAAAACCCTCAAGAACAGCAAAGGAGTAGAAGAAGCTTCGGTAAACTATGCTACCAATACGGTTAGTTTGGTCTACAACGAAGCCGAAGTGGACTTTAAGCTGCTCCAGAAATATGTAAAAGGAGCGGGCTATACACTACAAGCAAAAAAAGACAAAGCCTCGGTTGATGCGTCACGCGAAGAAGGTCTAAAGAAAACGAAACGAGCATTGGCGCTGGCCATCTCTCTTGGTGTGGTGGTCATGGTGCTGTCCATGTTTGTGGGTGACTTCCCCTATAAAAATTGGGTTTTACTCGTTCTTTCATTTCCTGTAGTCTTTATTTCTGGGTGGAGGTTTTTCACAAGTGCTTTTTCGCAAATTAAGCGAGCAGCAGTTAATATGGATACGCTCATTGCATTCGGAACAGGTTCGGCTTTTCTGTTCAGTATGTTCAACACCATTTTCCCAGAAGTAATTAGAAATCAAGGTTTGCAGGTGCATGTCTACTATGAGTCGGCCGCAGTGATTATTGCTTTTATACTTCTTGGAAAATACCTGGAAGAAAAGGCCAAGTTTTCCACCTCAAAAGCCATTGAAAAGCTTTATGAGCTTCAGGTTAAAAAAGTAATAAAGATTGAAAATGAAGAACAGAAAGAGATTCTGTTTGAAGAAGTAAAACTTGGTGATATTCTCTTGGTAAAAGCCGGAGAGAAAATACCAGTGGATGGAAGAATCGTTTCTGGGCGCGCAAGTTTAGACGAAGCCATGATTTCTGGCGAATCTGTTTTGGTGGAAAAATCGGAAGGTGATGAAGTAAAAGCAGGCACCATCAATACCGATGGTAGCCTACAAGTTAAAACTGAAAAGTTGGGTGAGGATACTGTTTTGGGTAAAATTATTCAGATGATTACTGAAGCCCAAGGTTCAAAAGCTCCTGCACAGCAATTGGCGGATAAAATTGCAAGTGTTTTTGTGCCGATAGTGCTTGGCTTGGCAGCACTCACTTTTGTAATATGGTACTTTGCTGGTCCTGACCCTGCGCTTACTTATGCTTTCGTAAACACCTTTTCTGTGTTAATCATTGCTTGTCCATGTGCACTTGGTTTGGCCACACCTATGGCCATTATGGTAGGCATTGGCAAAGGAGCGAAAAACGGAATCCTTGTTAAAGATGCCGTGGCTTTGGAAAACGCATCGAAAGTGACCAAGCTGTTTGTAGATAAAACAGGAACAATATCAGAAGGGAAACTTTCTGTTACAGATTTCAAAACCTTCTTTAGCGAAGATAACAACTTAGAATTATTAAGTGTGCTCAACGGAATGGAAGCCGCATCTAGCCACCCAATTGCAGGAGCAGTTACGGACTATCTAGAGGAAAATTATTCTCTTTTCCCTGTACAAATCAAAGACCTCAAAACGATTGCAGGAGTTGGTTTAGCCACCACATTGGACCAGCATAATTATAGAATTGTAGGAAAGGGCGGATTAAAGGGAATCACACTTTCAGATGAAGTAGAAAGTTTGATCAAGTTGCATGATAAAGATGGACGAACCCAAGTGTTCTTTATTCGAGACGAAAAGGTTTTGGCAGTAATTGCTTTAAAAGATACCGTCCGTAAATCTTCCGCAGCCTTGGTGGCTCAATTGCAAAAACGCGGAATAGAGATCGAAATGCTCTCTGGCGACAACGAACAAATTTGTGCCAATGTGGCTCGTGAAACAGGTATCAAAAAGTTTCAGGCCAGCCTGATGCCAGAAGATAAACACGCCATTGTAAAACAAGCCAAATCCGATGGGCACATTGTGGCTTTTGCCGGTGATGGAATTAACGATGCGCCTTCGATGGCCGAGGCCGATTTGGGCATTGCTATGAGTACAGGTGCCGATGTGGCTTTAGAAAGCGCTTCGGTCACTTTACTCAATGGAGACATTTCTAAACTACACCAGCTAATTCTACTTTCAGAAAAAACCACAAAAACCATGAAACAGAACTTGTTTTGGGCATTTGCTTACAATGTAGTAGCTATTCCATTAGCAGCTGGAGTACTTTTTCCTATCAATGGTTTTCTTCTAAACCCTATGGTGGCTGGTGCTGCTATGGCCTTTTCGTCCGTATCTGTTGTGCTCAATAGCCTTAGGCTGAAGGGTTCAAAAATATAGTCTAAAAAAAAGATTTACTAAAAGGCCACATTTTTAGTACTTTGCCGTTGAAAGGTAAAAACTAACGGATAATGAAAAGAAACTTAGGACTTGCCAGTGTAGTAGGTTTAGTTGTTGTGGTAGTTCTATACTTCTATTTTAGCAGAGAAAGTGCTTCCTATATTGAAGAAGAAATACCCTTGGAAGAAGTAACGGTTATTCCAGAGCCGATATACAAGTTTGGAATCCCATTAGATCAGTATCAAATACTTGAAGGAAAGATTAAACGTAATCAGACAATTGCGGATATCCTTCTCCCCTTTAACATCAGCAATCAAGACATTTTCAGCATAGACCGTCTCTCTAAAGACGTTTTCAGTGTTCGAAACTTTGTTCCAAATCGCGACTACACTCTTTTCTATACAGAAGACTCTCTAAAGCGAGCCGCTTATTTTGTTTATGAGCCTAGCCCTTTAGAGTATGTGGTTTATCAACTTAAAGACTCAATCTCTATATATAAAGAAGAAAGAGCAGTTGAAACCATTGAAAGAACAATGGCAGGAAGAATTACTGTTTCTTTAGATCATTCTATAAGAGAAAAGGGCGGTTCGGCTGCTTTGGTAAGTGCTGTAGCCGATGTTTTCGGTTGGCAGATCGATATGCGTTCTCTTCAAGTTGGTGATTGGTTTAAGGTGATTTATGAAGAAAGACAGGTAAATGGACAGCCCATTGGAGTAGGAAAAGTACTCGGTGCCGAATTCAATCATATTCGAAATGACTATATGGCTTATGCTTATGACCAAGGAAATGGCTTTGATTACTATGATGATTTGGGCGAGAGCCTTCAAAGGGCATTCTTGAGGTATCCAGTTGAATTTTCTCGAATCTCTTCCCGATATAGCAAAAGCCGTCTTCACCCTGTATTGAACACCCGAAGAGCTCATTTAGGAACCGACTTTGCTGCCGCTAAAGGAACTCCAATTAAAGCTGCTGCCGATGGGGTAATCATTGCGCGAGGTTATACAGGAGGGAATGGCAATTATGTGAAGATTAGACATAACGGCACTTATACCACAGGGTATTTACACATGTCAAAATTTGGAAGCTACAAAAATGGGCAGAAAGTTAAAAAAGGAGACGTAATAGGTTATGTAGGAAGTACAGGCCTAGCTACTGGAAATCACCTTTGCTTTAGGTTCTGGAAAAGAGGCCAACAGGTAGATTTCTTAAGAGAGGATTTACCAGCAGAAAAACCGCTTTCAGATGAACACATAGTTAAATTTGAGGCAATGAAGGTATTAATGGATAAAAAACTCAACGATATTCCTATGGAATGGGTTGAAGATGTTATTACTGCTAGTAGTAGATAAATGAAATTGAATTTATACTTTTAAGCAGGCTAATCCCTGCTTTTTTTATGTCTAATAAAGTTGCGAATAAGTCTCTTATTATTACCCTACTGCTCGTTAGCTCTTTTGTTTTACAAGCGCAGAAGGTAGGCTTGGTGTTGAGTGGTGGGGCAGCAAAGGGCATTGCCCATATTGGAGTAATGAAGGCCCTTGAAGAAAATGACATTCCTATTGATTATGTAGTAGGAACTTCAATGGGGGCAGTGGTGGGTTCTCTTTACGCTGCTGGTTTTAGTCCAGAAGAGATTGAGGCAATTGTAACGAACCCTAACTTCGAAAATTGGATCAATGGAGTATCTTCAGAACGCTATCAATACAACTATACTAAATCGCAAGACGATGCTTCATGGCTAACCGTTGACCTTCTTCTAGACAAGAATTTTAAGGCCTCCATTAGTACCCCTCTGGCCAATGATATCATTATCAATTTTCTTTTAAATGAGTATTTAGGCCAAGCAGCACGTGCAGCCAATTATAACTTCAATAATCTTTTTGTTCCCTTTAAAGCAGTAGCTGCCGATATATTTTCAGAAAGCGTGGTAAAACTAGATACGGGTTCGCTGATGCAAGCCACACGCTCTTCAATGGCCGTGCCGTTCTTTTACAGGCCAATCAAATTTCAGAATCAATACATATTTGATGGAGGCGTATATGATAATTTTCCTGTGGACATTATGAAGGAAGATTTTGGCCCTGAAGTAACCATTGGGTCAAATGTGGCGACTAAGAAAACAGAATCTTATCCGTTTGATGCTGATGAAGAAATTCTGACCGATGCATTGCTCTTTCTCTTCCTCAATAAATCTGACCCTACTCAGCTAGACAGTACCGATATATACTTAGAACCAGAGATGAAGCCTTTTACGGCCATGTCGTTCGATAAAGTGCCAGAGTTAATTAAGGCCGGATACGATGTAACCATGAGCCAAATGGAAAGCATAAAGCAGAAAATTTCCAGAAGGGTAACACAGAGCGAGGTAGAATCAAAACGAACCGAATTCAGAGATAAATTTGAAGAGTATGAGTTTGGGGCGATTAAGCTATTTGGCTTTATGCCAAAACAAGAGTTACTGATTAACTCATTGGTTTCATTTAAAGATGGTCCTCTAGACTTACTTGAAATCAGGCAAGCTTACTTTAAACTACTTTCGGAGCCCTACTTCAGAAACATCTATATCAACTTTGATTACGATTATGAAAATGAGTTTTACGTACTAGAATTTTATCTAAAACCCACAGCCCGAAATGGGCTTTCAGTTGATTTTGGAGGGAACCTGTCTACAAGAAGTGTAAGCACACTCCACTTTGGTTTAACACTCAATACCTTTAACCGCTTCCTAAATTCTTATAAACTTAAAATTTCCACAGGGCGGTTTTACGAATCTGTTTACGTAGGTACTCGCTTTAACCTAAACCCACGTACAAGGCTATTTGTAGAACCTTCTTTCTTGCTAAATCAATGGGATTACGTTAATACAGATGACTTTTTTGATGAAAAGGCCAACCCAACAATTTTAAATAGAATTGATAGAAAATTTGGCGCTACAATTGGCTTAGGGTCGGGTCAACGGAGCGTATTTACGGCTGAAGCAGCCTATGTAAGAAACTCAGATAATTTTAGCAACATCTCTAATGTTTCGATAAACGAGACCTTAGACCATACAAAATATGAGGCGTTTAAAGGAAAATTCAGTTATGAGCGGAATAGCCTCAACGCAAAACAGTTTGCCACCTCGGGAGTACGGTTCTATACATCAGCAAATGTGCTGTTGGGCCATCTTGCTTACACCCCAGGAACTACTTCTGTTTTACATAGGCCAAATGAAATAACCACTTATACCGAAGCTAAGAATTGGCTTGCTTTGGAACTGTATTTTGAAGAATACAAGAAAATATCTGAGGATTACCGCTTTGGGTGGAAATTCGAGTCAGTATATAGCAGCCAACCCAACTTTATGAATTATCAGTCCAGTCTAATATATTCCACCCAGTTTAACCCTATGTTCGATTCGGAAACCTATTTTTTACCAAATTATAGAGCCTACAGCTATGTAGGAGCTGGAATGATCCATTCCGTTCGTTTGGCCAATAGTCTGTTTTTAAGAGCCGAGCTATATGGGTTTAGCGCATACAACAGGCCTCAGCAAATAGCGGGACAACAGGCACAAGACAAAAGAGGCTTTGATAACATACGCCTCTTAGGAATGACAGGCTTAATCTATAATTCGGTTTTAGGGCCGCTTACCTTTCGTGTGAATTATTTAGAAAACCCTACTTCAAGTTTAGGGTTGTCGCTTTCATTCGGGTATATGATATTCAATCAAAGATCAATTGAGTAGTGAAATGGCTATTTGCTTTGTGTAAATATTCATTTACTTGTTATAATTGGTTATAATTGAACCTCAATTAACTTGTGTGTTTCCACTTCTATGAGAATTGTCTTTTGTGCGCTTCTTTGGGTATTGTGCTTTTCGGCAACCTATTCCCAAACCACAGTCCAGTGGGCTTCTCGCGTGATTGACTATTCTTCCGAAATCTCTGAACTTCAGGGTTCTGCAAAACAAGTGCTCGGCAAACCCAATGTATTACCCGCAGGAGGCGACAACCCAAGTTCCTGGTCCCCCTTTAATCCCAATACTGTTGAATTTGTTAAAGTGCAATTCGATCTGGAAATGCCTGTTGAGCAGATTGCTATTGGCGAAACCTTTAACCCTGGAGCCATAAGGGAAGTTTTTTTGTATGATGATGATGACAATGAGTACTCTGTATTCAAACAAACCCCGGGGCCTGTGGGTGAGCCGCATAGGATGTTCAGGATTTTTCTAGATAAAACGCCTTACAATGTCAAAGCAGTTAAGATAGTAATTGATGGAAGGTCGGTAGACGGGTTTACGGCCATTGACTGTATTGGTGTTTCCAACTCACAAGAACCAATAGAAGCAAAAATCAACCTCATGCCTAATATTAATACCAAACTGATGGTGTATAGGCTGAATGATTTGGTGAATAGCACAAATAGAGAGATCAAGCCTTTGATGACCAAAGACAAGAAAACCCTTTATTTTAGTAGAAGAGGCCACCCCGATAATGTAGGAGGAGAGGATGATCTGGAAGACATTTGGTACTCTGACTTTGACTCAACCACGCTAGACTGGGGACAAGCCAATAACATTGGAGATGTACTCAATAACCCTGATCCCAATTTTATAAGTTCGTTTTTGCAAGAAGATGAAGAGCTTATTATTCTTGGAAATAAGTACTTACCTGGTGGTATGAAGTATGGTATTTCCAAAAGCCAAAGGGTATCGAAAACCGAATGGACTAAACCCGAAAACCTTAAGATTTTCAATGACATTAACGTTCATAGAAATGTGAATTTCTGGCTAACACCAGACAGTGAAATTCTTCTTATATCTGAAGAAGGGAGAGGAACAGAAGGAGGAAGGGATTTGTATGTAAGCTTTTTACAAAAAGATGGTTTATGGACAGAGCCATTACATATGGGACCTGTAATTAACTCTGCTGGCGAAGAAGAAGGGCAATTTTTAATGCCAGATAAGAAAACCTTGTTTTTCACTTCTGAAGGACATAGTGGCTATGGTAAGAAAGATATTTTTGTAACAAGGCGTTTGGATAACTCTTGGACAAGCTGGACAGAGCCAGAGAATTTAGGTCCAGTAATTAATACTGAAGTAGACGATATGTTTTTGTTCATTCCACATGATGGATCGTTCGCCTATTTCTGTAGAGAAGTAGAAGGTAATGATTTGGACATTCATTCTTTGACATTGCCACTAGTAACGCGCCAACTAAGATTAGTAACCCTTTGTGGAACAATTCTAGACCCCGAAACACGCGATCCGCTGGATGCCGAAGTTGTATTTTCTAGGTTGAGAGATGGAGTGGAAGTAGGCCGAGTAAGAACAGATGCCGCTGGAAATTACTGTATTGAGTTACCAGCAGATGAAATTTATAGTTATAGAGCTGAAATACCTGGCTTTATCCCTGTAGGTGCTACTATCGACCTATTGGATATTTCGGAAATCAATGTGTATGCTGTAACGCTCGATAAACTGGATCTTGACAGTGCCGATTTGGCTACTGGCGAACCGATTAGTGTTCCAACCGATATTATGAAAGCTGTGGCCATTGACCTTGCTCTACCACAAATTAAGAGAGATACTTTTGAGCTTTTAAATGCACAGCGCAAGGAGTTAGGTCAAGCACCGATCGAGTCTAATGCTTTGGTAAGTGGCGTTCAGGTGCCAATAATAAATATAAATGCGCAAGTAGTGAAGGCAGCCCCAGGCGCCTCGTTTATTATCCGAAACGTATTCTTCGATTTTGACAAAGACTTACTCAAACCCAAATCATGGACAGAAATTCGGAACCTTGCTAAGTTCATGAATGACTACCCAACAGCCATTGTAGAGTTGGCAGGCCACACCGATAATTATGGTACACCTGAATACAATATAGATCTGTCGCGAAGAAGAGTAGAGGCTGTTCGTAAGGCGCTTGCTACTTTAGGAATTAAAGAAGACAGACTTCAGTTTGTTTGGCATGGAGAAGATGTTCCAATTGCTACTAACCGTACCGTAATGGGTAGAGCACTCAACAGACGCGTTGAGTTTACCATTATAAGTATGTAGAGATAAGCCTAGAACTTTTCTCTTATTGCATTTAGCCTCTTAACAAAATCATTCTATTTACGATTTGCGAAACTCGATTAATGTAAAGTTAATGGGGCTGAAAACTAGGTCGAGGTACTTTCTGCCAGTTTATTTGGTTCGACTGATCTTATTCTCTCGAATGTGAGAAATGTAGTTTTTTAAGGCGTTTTGTTTTACCTCTCTGGTCAATCCTTCACTATAAAGAATCTCGTTAACTAGTAATTGCATAAGTTGTTTTATTCTTACTGAAGGGTATAATTCGTGAGATTGCTCACTCTGTTTTAATGCAGTAATTAATTCAGTATTCTTAAAACTTTCAATGGCTTTATTATAATACTGTAAACCCGCCAGTTCCTTTAAGCCTATTCGGTTATTAATTACAGAGGTTTGCTCATTACTGTTTAATGAAGCTACGGCCGTCATACTTTGGTTCACAACTGATCTCTCGTTATAACCGCTCAAAGCTTTATCAATGTCTGTTTTATTAGCAATAAAACCTCTTGAGCCTAAGGTGGATTCAAAAATGAATTTTGAGTTCTCGTTTTCTACTAATAAATAAATATGATCTGAAAGTTCGATGGCTTCAAAATTGAAATCAAAATGAGAAAGCAAAAGCGAATACAAAATGGTACCTGATAAACAACCATAATTGTGATCGAGCATTGTTTCAGAAAAGTCTGCGTATAGACTATATCTTCGAAGTGTTTTTCTGTTAGTTTTTAAGAATAGTTTGCGCAGAAAGGCATCATCATCCGTTTCTTTCTTTCTTATAACCTCCAAACTCTCAATGAGTTCGGTTAAGTTTTGATTGGCTTTTACTTTTTGATCTCCCTCAACATCCGTTAGAAACATGCTGGCTTTGTCTAGCGTTTCAGTCAACGAATTATTATTTACAGGAGTTTGAGCATATAGGCCAAAGTGGAGAAACCCCACTAATACTATTAACCATATGTCTCTTCTTATTTTCATTGTGTAAGTGTAAAGCTACAAGTTTGTAACGCCATTTGGTAACATTAAGTTAACATTGAGGTAACATAAATACAAATTACGTAACATATGATTTATGTTACAGTAATTTTAGTAGGCCAATTTGCCACATCAATCAAAGCCTTGTTGTTATAATTATGGTTGTGGATTCCACTTAAATTCCACTTATTGGCACTTTTAGAAAAAACCGAAGATTTATGGCCAAGGCTCCTGTTAAGCTTGTAAAAAGCATAAGATCATATCGTCAAATCCACAAAACGCTTGGCTTGTTCATTGTGCTTTTTCTAATCATAAGTTCGATTACAGGCTTGATATTGGGCTGGAAAAAAAATATCGATGTTCTACAGCCACCAACACAGAGCGGTGAAACACTCAATATTTCAGAATGGCACCCTGTTCATCGGTTAGCCGAAGTTTCGCTTCAGGCTGTGGATAGTTTGGGGCTAAATGCATCTAATTTCGATAGGATTGAATACAGACCCACCAAAGGAATTGCAAAAGTAATCTTCGATACAGGAAGTTGGGAAGTTCAGGTAGATGCTAAAACTTTGGAAGTCTATTCTGTAGCGAAAAGAAATTCTGATTGGATCGAACAGATTCACGATGGCAGCATAATTTCCGAACTATTTAAGGTTATTTCTATGAACGTTTTAGGTATTGGTCTTTTAGTTCTTTCTATATCAGGCATTTGGCTATGGTATGGCCCAAGAAAAATCAGAAAACTCAAATCCTAAAGTTTCAATATTAATTAATAGCGATTTTTATAACATCAAGGCTTCTTCTTAGTTAATTATCTACTTTTGTAGTATTAAAAACTAAAGTTGTATGAAGCGCTTTTTTAAAATTGTTCTCGGAATATTTCTAGCCATATTTTTATTGTTACTGCTCATTCCTGTCTTTTTTAAAGATAAGATCAGGGATAAAATTGTATCAGAATTTGATAAGAATACAGAGGCCACTTTGTTCTTTGATATTGATAAGTTTGGACTTTCACTCATTAGAAACTTCCCTGATTTTACAGTCAGCTTAGGAGACTTCGGTATTATTGGCAAAGGTGTTTTTGAAGGCGATACGCTTGCCAGTGTAGAAAACCTTGAGGCTCAAATTAATCTGAAAGAAGTGCTTTTTGGAGATGCCATAACGATTAAAGGAGTTAGCCTAGAATCACCCGATATCACCATTATTGTTTTAGAGGATGGAACTGCCAACTATGATATAATGAAGGCAGCAGAAGATGTTGAAGAGGTTGTGACCACAGAGTCAGAAGCCTCGGTAAACTTTGGAATCAATAGCTTCTCCGTTTCAAACGGTGATTTCATTTACTTCGATCAGTCTTCTCAAGTCTTCACGCAACTTAATGGAATCAATATTTCTGGGAAAGGCGATTTTGCCGAAGACATTTTCGATTTAGTTGCCAAAGGAAAGATAGATGCAGCCACTTTTGCTTATGATGAAACTGAGTATGTGACCAATAAATCGGTGACTTTGGACTTGGTGATGAGCATGGACCTGCCGAACATGAAATTTACTTTCAAAGAGAATGAGTTCTTGATCAACGAATTCCCTTTAGCTGCCAATGGCTCATTTACCATGTTCGATGATGCCTACGGTATGGATCTTTCGTTTAGTTCTCCTTCATCTGAATTCAAAAAGATATTCTCGTTAATTCCAGGAGCATATACCGAAAGTTTTGATGATGTTAAAGCTGCTGGTAATGTGTCATTTAGCGGAATGGTAAAAGGCCGTTACTCTGACACCGAAATGCCAGCATTTAACTTGAACCTTAACATTGAAGATGGGTCGGTTCAGTACCCAGAGTTACCAGAGGCAATAAACAATATTCAGTTAGCCTTAAATGTAGACAACCCAGATGGGGTAATAGAAAACACGGTGGTTGACCTTAAGAAAATGCATGTTGACTTTGGAAAGAATCCGTTTGATGCTCGATTGAAAGTGGCCAATCTTAAGGATTACCCTATTGATGCCGATGTAAAAGGTACTTTGAATTTGAAAGACCTTAATAGCATGTTGCCAATAGAGGGGCTCATGTTAGATGGAATTTTAACTTTGAATGCTAAGGCCAGCGGTAAATATGATAGCATACAATCCATTATTCCTACGCTAGATATTACTATGAACTTGAAAGACGGTTTAATCCAGTCTACCGAGTTCCCTATTCCCCTCGAGAAAATCAATGTAATGGCTGAAGTGATCAACCCAACGGGCAAGATGAAGGACACCAAAATCAATGTTTCCAATATGGATTTCATGATGGACGGACAACCTTTTCAGGCCAAGTTGATGCTGCAAAACCCTGATAACTTTGAATGGGACGCTACCGCGAAAGGAACGATTGACCTTGAGAAAATATTCAAAATCTATCCAATGGAAGGCGTTCAAGCCTCTGGTATTATCACCGCTGATTTGAGCTCGAAAGGAAAAATGAGCGACATAGAGAACGAGCGTTATCAGAACTTAGATACCAAAGGAGCTTTGAGCGTGAAGAACCTTGTATATGCCGATGAAGCCATGGGCAAAACATTTAAAGTAGCTTCTGCCAATACCACTTTCGATAAAAGTAGCATTAACCTAAATGAACTGAATGGTTCGGCTGGTGAAACTAATTTTAGTGCCACGGGTAAAATTGAGAATTACTTGGGATTTGCCTTAAATGAAGGAAAGTTAAAAGGAAACTTGAATGCTTCGGCCGATGTGCTGAATGTAAACGAATGGATGTCCGAATCGGAAGAAGAGGTGGTAGATGAAGAGGGTGAACCAATGGAAGTAGTTAGAATTCCTGAAAACGTAGAATTCATCATGAACGCCTCAGTCAATAAAGTAATGTATAACCAGCTTGAGCTTAAAGAGGTAAAAAGTGGCTTGGTAGTAAAGGATGGGAAAGTAGCCCTTGACAACGCCAACATGAAAACCCTTAATGGTACGGTTGGTTTACAAGGCTCTTATGATAGCAAACCAGAAAAGCCACTCTTTGCTTTTGGGTTCAAAGTAAAAGAAATTTCAATTCCTGAATCGTTTCAAAGCATTGAGATGATCCAAAAATTAGCGCCAATTGCTGAGAAAATGCAAGGATTATTGTCAACGGATTTTTCAATGGCAGGAGCCTTAGGTGCAGACATGATGCCTGATTATAGCACACTTTCTGGCAGTGGTGTATTACAATTATTACAAGCAAGCTTAGATCAAGATTCTAAAATAGTTACAGGCTTGACCTCGCTCACCAAACTTCAAAAACTCTCTACTTCAACTTTAGACAGAGTAAAGATGTCGGCAGAAATTAAAGACGGTCGACTGTTCGTGAAACCGTTTGATGTGAAACTTGGTGATTACAAAACCACAATTGCAGGCAGCACAGGTATTGATGGCTCGATTGATTATACCCTGGCCATGGATGTTCAAGCAGGACAAATTGGTACACAACTCAATGGTTTGGTTTCTCAAATCACAGGTAGTTCAGCAGCTACGAGCAGCACACTGCGATTGAACATTGGTATGAGCGGAACATACGCTAAGCCTGAGTTTGGTTTGCGAGGCGTGGGAAGTGGTGATGGCACGGACATGAAGAGTGCAGTAACGGCTTCTGTAAAAGCCAAAGTGGACGAAAAGAAGGAAGAGGCAAAGCAAGAAGTGGAGGCCATGGTAGAGCAGGCGAAAGATTCTGCCAATCTGGTTTTGGATGCAAAGAAAACCGAATTGAAATCTAAGGCAGACTCATTATTGAAAGCCCAAAAAGATAGTGTGGCCTTGAAGCTAGCAGGTAAACTAGGCGTTAAAAAAGATACTACAGATCAAAAACTTGAAGACGCTAAGAAGAAAGCCGAAAGCGTTTTAAAAGGCTTACTGAAAAAGAAGAAGGGTAACGGGGGCAATGAAGAATAATTTCTGAGGCCAACTGTAACATTTTACTCAATTCTATCATCTTAACAATAAGTCGCTTGAACTACGGGCGACTTATTGTTTTAGATACACAAAATTAATAATCTGATAAACAGCAGATTAAGTTGCGTGTGTCGGAATTGTTTAAAATTGTATTCAGATGAAAGCATACCCCCACATAGACTTAGGCACTGGATATGTTCAGGTTTCTAAGTTACCCTTTGATCAAGTTTTTAAACTTCGCGAATGGCTTCCCCAAACCAGCTTTGTTAGGCTCAATATGGCGGATGAAGTTTTAGACGATTGTGTTCAATATTCAGAATATGAGTATTGGTTTGATTTCCAGTATTCTAGAACTCACGAATTAGAGTACGAAATTTAATTATCCCAAAGTTCGTTCGGAACAATTTCTAGAACATTGCCATCTGGGTCTTCAAAATAGAGGGAGTATATATCATCTCTCCAATGATGTTCATAGGTAATGGAAATTCTCAAATCCATTAGCTTCTTTTTCCAATCTCCGTATTCCTTTTGAGGAATTCCAAATGCCATATGTTGCTTGCCTTTGGCAAAATGAGGAGGCAAGGTTTCTTCCATTTTACTTACTTCGGGCAGAAAGCAAAGCAACATACAGTTACCTACTTTAAAAAATATATGTCTGCCATCAACTTTGGCTACAACTGGCAACCCAAGTTTGGAATGGTAAAAATGCGCTGTCCTATTTAAGTCAGAAACATAAAGGCAGGTTTCTTTTATATGGGATAGGTTCAAATCAGCCATTCCATTTGGCTTATTTTTTCCAGCCTTTAGAAGCTAATTCTTCTACACTATCTTCTACCTTTTTGCGCATTTCGGTTTTGTACGACTTCAAGTTTTTAGCTACATTTTCGTTAAAAGTACCTACGATTTGAGCGGCTAAAATACCTGCATTTTTTGCTCCGTCAAGCGCAACAGTTGCAACAGGCACACCGCCTGGCATTTGTAAAATGGAAAGAACAGAGTCCCAACCATCAATAGAGTTACTTGATTTAACGGGCACGCCAATTACAGGCAAAGTGGTTAAGGAAGCCACCATTCCCGGTAAATGAGCAGCACCACCAGCGCCAGCAATAATTACCTTAAGACCATTTTCAATAGCTTTTTCGGCATAGTCAACCATTCTATGTGGTGTGCGATGTGCGGACACAATGGTTACCTCGAAAGGCACACCCAACTCTTCTAACACAGAGGCGGCATCAGACATTACACGTAAATCTGACTGACTACCCATTATGATTCCTACCAATGCCTTGCTCATGCTTTTATCTTTAGTTCTGCTTTTACGAAATTAACTTTTTCCTTCAAACCTTCTATGTTGCTTGCTGTAATCGTGGCGTGCCCCATTTTGCGGTGAGGTTTGGTAATTCTTTTTCCATAAAGGTGTACATGAATGCCTTCTTGACCCAGTACATTTTCCATTCCTTCATACTTGGCAGGCCCTTCAAAGTCAGCTTCACCCAAAAGATTAACCATGGCGGCAGGCTGTACAATTTTGGTGCTGCCCAAAGGCAAGTTTAAAATGGCTCTTAGGTGTTGTTCAAATTGAGAGGTTTCGTTGCCTTCAATGGTTTGATGACCACTGTTATGAGTTCTTGGTGCTACTTCGTTCACCAATATTTCCCCTTCTTTTGTCAAAAACATTTCAATGGCCAATAAGCCTACCATATTTAGCTTACTGATTAATGTTTTGGCAATTTCTTGAGCTTTGTCTTCAATACTTTGGCTCACTATGGCCGGAGAAAATAGGTATTCAACAAGGTTCAATTCTGGATGAAAAACCATTTCTACCATAGGAAAGCATGTGACCTCACCTTTTTCATTTCTGGCTGCGATTACGGCTATTTCTTTTTCGAAAGGAATAAGCTTTTCAACAAAACCGGGGGCATCAAAAGCTTTATCTAATACCTCTTCGGAGCGAATAACTTGCACTCCTCGGCCATCATAACCACCAGTGGCCAGTTTGTTTACAAAAGGAAGAAAGTCCTTATGCTTTGCAACATCGGCTTTAGATTGGGTTTCAATAAAGTCGGCAGTGGGGATACCGTTTTCCTTGTAGAATTTTTTCTGAAGTGTCTTATTTTGAATCAACTCAATGACCTCAGGCTGCGGGAATACTTTTTTCCCTTCTTTAGCCAGTTGTTTTAAGGCTTCGGTATTTACGTTTTCAATCTCAATGGTAATTACATCTTTGTCTTTACCAAAATTGTAAACAGTGTCAAAATCGGTGAGTTTTCCGTGAGTAAACGAAGCGGCAATCTCTTTACAAGGTGCGTTTGCGTCAGGGTCTAACACATGCACATTAAAGTTAAAATCTATGGCCGATTGAATCATCATTCGACCCAACTGACCTCCTCCTAAAACCCCTATCTTAAAATTAGAATCAAATACCGACATGCTTGTTTTTAATGGAATGCGGGCAAATTTAATCAATAATTTCTATTCCCATTTTTTGCATAAGCTTAGTTGCATTAAAGCTTTTACAAAGACCTGGGGTTAGGGTATAATCAAAGATGATATCGTCATTTTCAATTACACTATTAAAGCTATAATTCTTAATGCCTTGAAGCTCTGTCGTTATTCTCCCAAGGGTTAAATCATGTGTAGAAACAAAACCAAAAGCGTATGATTTATTCAGTTGCCTTATCAGCGCAATAGCTCCAGTATGTCGGTCTTCTGAGTTGGTTCCTTTTAACACCTCATCAATCATAAAAAGTGTTGGTACTTCAGGATTAATAGAGCCCAAAAGCTGTTTTAATCTTTTCAGTTCAGCATAAAAAGAAGAAACACTTTCTTCCAAGTCATCCTGAGTACGCATACTTGTAAACACCTGAAGCTTAGAGATATTCATGGATTCGGCACAAACTGGCGCCCCCATTAGTGCCATAATCGAATTCACTCCCACAGTTCTTAAGAATGTACTTTTACCACTCATGTTTGATCCTGTAATCAGGCAGATTCCACCCTTTCCAGAGAAATCAAAATCATTGCTCACTCTCTTTTTTGCGTTGAGCATAGGGTGACCCATCTGCGTAGCTTTTATCACAAATGGTTCTGTTTCAATGGTAGGAAAAACTGCCGTTGGATTTGAAAAGTAAAATGCACCAAGGCTGTTTACCGTTTCTATTTCGCCAATGGCCTCAAACCAAGATTGAATATCTTCTTTTGTTTTCTCTCTCCATTTTTCCGCTCTTAATAACCAGTAGATATCTAAAACAAAAAACATGTTAAAGATATGATACATCATGTTAGCGCGGTTATGTAGGTTATCCAAAATAAACTGTAGCTGGTTGATTACCACTGAAGCGTTTTGACCATCTGTTTGAAGCTTGTTTTTTAGGTCTTTCATCAATGGAGATGTCAATTCTTGCTTTTCGATCCAAGCAATTTGAGCTTCGTAGGCCTTGAGTATTTTATTACTGAAAATGGTTTTCTGAAATACGTCTCCCGCATACTTAAACACGGTTGCTAAAACGCCAATATTTATAAACACTACCAAAATAGGAAGCCCAATGGCGACTACACCTGTAGATGCAAGAATTACGGAGGTAACAGAAAGTAGTGGAAAGAAGAAAATAGCTAACCTGTAAAATGTTTTTGTTAAAAGGACATTGGGCTCTTTTATCCAAGAAAGTAACGGCTCAATGTTTGCCTTTTCTTCATTGAAAGCCCTTCCGCTCGCCTGAATATTCTGCCTCCAGTCTATTAATGGAGCAACTTCCTTAGCAGCTTCTTGTCTTAAAAGTATTTCATCTTTATTGGCCGGAGTACTTAGCCAATTTGCCATCGTTACTCGACCAAAGGCTGTAGAAGCTCTATTGATTAATTGAAATAGAGAGTGCCTGCCAAAAACATCAAGATCAATATGATATTCATGAAGTGGGTTAATAAATTCGGCTCCATCATCTAAGGAAGAAAGTTTCATCTCTAACCTATTGAGCTCTTCTTCATTTACCTTGAGTAAGGCTTCCGTGAAGTCAAGTTGTTTCTTAACAGCAGTATGTTTTTTTAATAGATAAAAAAAGAGCACAAGAAACCCAATGGCCGTTATGGTTATTCCCTGTGTTACTTTAGCATTTGCGAAAATTGTAATTAGAATGATTACCGCAAAAAAGGAAGAGACCCTAAGCCAAGCTAAAGAAAGCGACCTTTTTTTTAGTGTGTTAAGTGTAAGGCTAAACTGCTCTGCTCTTTCTTTAAAAAGTTTTTCCATTTTGTTGATTATATAATTTGACTAAGGCTTTTGATAAGATGCAGAGCGTAATGAACCATTCTTACCAAATAAGACGTATTTAGTTTCAAACATAGACAGCACAATTTATACTTTGGCCAAAAATGTCAATTAATTAGTATGAGAACACGTGAATTCATTAGAATTTGTTTTTTCTTTTTATCTTCAACGCTGCTGAAATTCTAACCGAGTGTCGTTAAACGAAAATCAACTTCTTGCTGCATTTGCTAAGGGCGATAGACTCGCTTTTGAGCATTTATTTAAAGAGCATTACAAGGGCGCTTGTCGATACGTTTTCAGGATTCTTCGTGATGAAGATACCTGTGAAGAAATTGTGCAAAGTACTTTTGTAAACCTGTGGGAAAAGCGGGAGATGATTAAAGAGGATATAAATTTTAAATCTTACCTGTTTAGAGCGGCTTACAATACTGCACTCAATTACATTAAGCATGAAAAGGTTGTTAACAAGTATGTAAACAACAAACAGGAATCTATTGAAATTAGTAAGCAGAACTATGTAAGCCACCAGCCCGATTTTGAATTACAAAAACGAATTGAAGATGCTTTGGACAGCTTGCCTCCTCAGTGTCAGAAAGTGTTTAGAATGAGTAGAGAAGAGGGGCTTAAATATCATGAAATTGCAGATGAACTAGGTATTTCTAAAAAGACTGTTGAGGTACATATGGGTAAAGCACTTAAGATACTAAGAGGTTACCTTCAAGATTACATGATCTTTTTTCTACCACTGGTCTTTTTTTTATAAGGGAATAAATCGTCAGGGTTGTTACATTAACTGACAGAAAGAAGGAAATAATGGAAGAGTTAATGGCCAAGTATTTGGCCAACGAACTAAACGCTAGCGAACGAGCAGATTTTGAATCTCAATTGATTCAAAATGAGCAATTAAGACTCGATTTAGAGGCTTATGCGAATGTGCTCGATATAACAAGTACCGAGAACAATGATATTTTCGATACTAATTCCGCATGGAATAAAGTGAACGGGCTTACAAAAGAGACAAAGGTTGTTAAAATCGAAAGAAGTAATTTTAGCTTTTTAAAGATTGCTGCTTCTTTACTGGTAATAGCTGTTGCCGGATATTTTATCTATAATTCTACAAATTTATCGAGCGTTGACGGCACTGAGCTGGCTTCGGTACCTCACGGAATTAAAGAGTTTACTTTACCCGATGGATCGGTTGTAAAATTAAACGCCAATGCTAAAATCACCTTGTCTAAGCATTTCGGAGATAGTAATCGTAATTTAGTTTTAAAAGGAGAGGCGAATTTTGATGTAGTTCGAAATGAGGATATGCCTTTTATTATTGAAGCTGGAAACAGTACGGTAAGGGTTTTAGGCACTAGTTTTAATTTGACTACTGATTCAGATGAAGGTGTTGAGCTAGACGTTACTGAAGGCTTGGTTGAATTTTCTTCAACAGTTACAGGAGTAAAAGAGCAGGTTGCTAAAGGGCAAAGCGCGAAACTGGATAAATCGGGAAAAATTCTTCAAAAGAATGAAATGAAGGACGCTAACTTTAGTGGTTGGTGGACAAGAAAACTAGAATACGATGCTACTCCTCTAAGTGAAGTATTCAAAGATTTAGAAGATACCTATTGGGTGAAAATTGACTATAACGAGGCCATTGGAGCTTGTCCTCTTACTACTACCTTTCAAGGAACATCCATTGAGGACGTTATAAAAATGATTGATGCCACTTTCCCAGAAATAAAACTTATTTCCTTTAAAGAAAACCGAATAAAATTAGAAGGAAAGGCCTGCGATCATTAAATTGTTGCATGCTCAGGGGATTTCTGATTTCCATCTACGCATTTTGGTGTATAAACGCACAGGCGCAAGAAAAGTCCGATTCAATTTTGGACTTGGAATATGTTATTGAATTCGATAATGTAACGCTAAGTGCCGCATTGCGCCAATTGAATCGGCAGACGCAAATCAATTTTTCGTACAATACTATGATCATTCCGAAGATGGATAAATTTTCGGTGATGTACGATAGTGTTTCATTAAGATCAATCTTAGAAGATATTTTGTCTAAAGCCAACCTCTATTTTAAGGAGGTGAATGGAACGGTTGTAATTCTGAAACAACCAACTACCGACAGGTTAATAAAAGGGCAGGTGTTAGATGCTGAAACTCAAGCCCCCCTTCCTTATGCCAATGTGTTTATTGATAATAGTACTTTTGGTGTAGCTACAAATCGCGAAGGCTATTTTGAAATCAAGAACATTCCTTACATCGCTTTTAACCTAGTAATTTCTTACGTTGGGTATCAACCAAAAACAGTTCCTTTTAATTACGAACAACCATTAGATAATAGCATGTTTATTATTGAAATGAATGTTGCCGAGGTTGATTTGGAACCCGTTGAAGTATCGGCTAAGAAGACTAGAAAACAGAGAAAGAGTGACCGAAGGTTGTTAAAAAGGTTTGAAGAGGATTTTTTAGGTAGAGACAGTAATGCCAAAGATTGTAGGATTGTTAACCCTGAGGTACTTGATTTCTTTGTGTTGGACTCTCTGAACAATTATGAAGTAACAGCAAACGATAAGCTTTATATTGAAAACTATGCCCTAGGCTACGCGGTAAGTTATATTTTAGAAGAATTTACCTTTATTAATGGTACCAAAACCTATATAGGAAAGGCACAATTCTCAGAGCTTGAGCCTAAATCTAGAAAGCAAAATACCAAATGGGAGGAGGCTAGAGGAAAGGCATATTATGGGTCGGTTAATCATTTTTTAAATTCCTTGATTCAGGGCAAAGTTGCCGAGGAAGGGTTTTTAGTAAATACAGTACAATTCGATTCTGTTACCTCAGAATACAGTACCCCTCTGAACCCAGCCAAGATATCTGAAATTGTAAGGCTAGAGCCGGGCGAAAAAGACTTGGAGTATAAATTGATTGCTTCTTCAGATATAGAAATAACCTACACAAAAGGGTTTGAAGACGAAGAATACAAGAAGCTTTTCAGAAGTAAATCAAAGAGCGGAAACTACAAGTATACAGATCAGAAGTCTAGGTCTACAATTTCTTTGAGCAACGATCAGAGCCTTACCAGTTACCAAGTAGTGGGGATGGACATTAGTGATGTTCCATTGTTCCAAAAATCGGTAATCCTTTTTCAGGAAGATGATCCGCTCGTAGCTTTCCCAGGCTATTTTAGTAGCAAGCGGGCAGCCTTATATTTAGGCTGGTGGACATGGGGTGGCTTTTCAGTAAAGTTACCTTTGAACTTCAGACCCAACGAACAAGAGCAAAAGTAGCCTAGTCATTAATTAGGCCGCATAGTTCTTTCAAAGGCTAAAGGGAAAGAACCATGCGTATCCAACAATCAATTCAGACCTTCTAAGAGAAAATATTATAGGTGATAAGTGCTGAAATATAGGCAACGGCAGTCATATAAATGGTTTGGATGATTGGCCATTTCCACCCTTTGGTTTCTCTATAAACAATTGCCAACGTGCTCATACATTGCATTGCAAATGCATAAAACACCATAAGTGAAAATGCTACTGCAGGTGAATACATTGGCTCACCAGTTTCAGGGTTCTTTTCTTCCCTTAGTCTTTCACGAATAGTTATTTCATCGTCATCGCTAGCGCCAATACTGTATATAGTGGACATTGTGCCTACGAAAACCTCTCGCGCAGCAAATGAAGTGATTAGGGCTATCCCTATTTTCCAATCGTAGCCAAGTGGGCGAATGGCGGGCTCAATAATCTTACCGAACGATCCTGCAACGGAGTATTCAAGTTTATAGGAACTTAAGGCAACTTCATATTCTTCTTGAGACGCATTTGCTCCAATATTTTGCCTCACATTTTCTTCTGCATTGCGGAAGTTCTCATTAAAGCCGTATGATGCCAAAACCCATAATACAATTGATATGGCAATGATTATTTTTCCCGCTTCGAGAACAAAGGTTTTAGACTTGTCATAAATAGTAAGGCCTATGTTTTTCCAGCTTGGTATTTTGTAGCCAGGCAATTCCATAATGAAATAGGACTTCTGAGTACTCTTTAAAATAAGCTTCATTATATAAGCCGAACCAATGGCTGCTAAAAAACCCAAAAGGTATAGTGCCTGAAGTACCAAACCTTGAAGGTTAAATACACCAAGCACTTGTTGTTCGGGAACTACTAAACCAATTAGAATGGCATAAACAGGTAATCTGGCTGAGCAACTCATAAATGGAGTTACAAATATCGTGATGAGCCTATCCTTCCAGCTGTCAATATTTCTGGTAGCCATAATGGCTGGAATAGCGCAGGCCATTCCACTGATTAGCGGAACTACAGACTTTCCATTGAGCCCAACTTTCCTCATGAGTTTATCCATAAGAAAAACGGCCCTAGACATATATCCGCTCTCTTCTAAGAGAGCAATAAAAGCAAATAGAATAGCAATTTGGGGTATAAATACCAGCACGCCAGCGAGTCCGGCCAAAACTCCATCGGTAATTAAATCAGATATGATTCCTTCAGGAAGTATGTCTTTTACCCATCCGCTAAATTCAGCTATTGAACCCTCAATGAGGTTCATTGGCCCTTCGGCCCAAGCGAATATGGCTTGGAAAATGAGCATTAATACAGTAAAGAAAATGAGGTAACCAAAAACAGGGTGAGTAACCACTCTGTCGATTTTTTGACTTACCGATTTATGAAGCGGATCTCGCGAGTTCTTAACATTTCTATCTACTATGTCAGAAATAAGCTGATACCTGCCTAAAGTTTCTTGTGATTGCGTGGGTACATCATAAAACCCATTTTCATCTTTTATTTTCGCAATTCTTTCTTTCTCGTCTTCCGTTAGAAAATTCAACCTTACCGATTGCTGAGCATATTGATAGGCACGGTAATTTTCAGTCAGATCAAACTCCGTTTTTATAACATCTATTGTTTTCGGAGCAAGGTCATATATATCATAGAAGGGTCGCTTGCTTTTTACTAAGGGCTGGCTCAGGGCCTCTTTTAGAGCTGCAATACCATCGCCAGAATGAGAATTGGTAGGAATAATTTTTACGCCTAAATCAATCGAGAGACCTCTTAAGTCGATATTAAGTTTCTTAAGCTGTGCTACATCCATCATGTTGAGCACTAAAACCAACGGAATTCCTAAATCTCTGATTTGAGTGAAGAGAAGAAGGTTTCTTTTAAGGTTTGAGGCATCGGTAACTACAATTACCTTGTCAGGATATTGCGGATGGGCAGGATCAAGTAGAATATCTTGAACGATCTGTTCATCCAATGTTTTAGGATAGATACTGTAGGTACCAGGGAGGTCAATAATTTCGGCAGTCGAGCCATCGGGTAGTTTTGAGAAACCCGATTTCTTATCTACAGTTACACCTGGAAAGTTTCCTGTTTTTTGATTTAGCCCAGTAAGTAAGTTGAAAAGTGTGGTTTTTCCAGAGTTAGGATTCCCAACAAGCGCAATTTTAATTCTGTTCGCCTTTGTCATGCCCTAATCTTCAATCATGATACAGGCCGCTTCGTTTTTTCGGAGCGATAAGCAATAACCAGATACACCAATGGCAATTGGGTCGCCAAAGGGAGCTATAAGATCTACAGAAACCTCTGTTCCTGGTAGGCAACCCATTTCAATGAGTTTTACAGAAAGAGAATCATCATTAAACCCTTTTATAATCCCTCTTTCGTTTTTTTTCAGTTCTGCTAGACTTCTCACGGCTCTATGCTTATTTAGATTAATTATAAACAGCCGCAATTTACTAGAGCCAATGCTCATAACAAAATACTGATGCCTTTAAGGTTAATCTATTTTAAGAGGGGAGAAATAAACATTTATTTGGGGCTCAGAATCCATTTAGAATGTTTAAATGGTTGCCACTTTACCTTTGTAAGGTCAGTATCAGGGTCAATTATCGGGTGTCGTGTGCTTCCATTTAAAGAAACACTTGTGTTGGCATAAATCTCCACATCTTCAATTCCTTGTTTCGAATAATGTTTTTTCATCCATTTAGCCATTTGCCAAATCATATCCGGTTTAGATGCTGCGGCTGCCACTTGTTTGCTTGTAAAGAAGTCCAGAGGGTCTACTCTCCAATTTTCACCTGTTTCTGGATGCTTTACTTCAAAATCGAGGCTTCCATACTTTACCCTTAACATCATTCTCCATGCAAGTCGGTGGCCTTCTTCTGTCCAGAACACATCGCCTTTATAAAGGTGATGCCTTAGCGGCAGGTAAATCTGAAAACCAAAATAGGCTGCAAAGACTACTGCCAAGGCTAATCTGCCAGCCTTAAGTTTTGTTTGTTCATTATTTGAAAGGCCGATTAAAGTCTTTTTAGGGAAGAAGGTTTTTCTGATCGTTTCTGGTTTAAAAAAGAGTACCGTCATCCCAATCATCATGAAAGGAAAGATTCCAATTTGGAACACTACGGCATTGAACAAATGGAAGATTATTGAGGCGATAAAGGCAAGCACTCTTGTCTTCTTCCATAAAAGGAAATAAACAATGAGTAAATCGAAACCAATACCTCCATAAATAACAAGGTTCTGAAGCCACTGTTTTTGTAGAATGTCTCCTATTAGCCAATATTGTTTTTTAGAGCTTAACGCTACTTGAATAAAGTGCCCCTCAATCCAACCAGGGTAAATTTTGTTTAAAGCAGCAAAGGTGAATACAATCCAAAGCTGAATAATGAAGATGTTAATGCACCATCGTGGGCAGGTCATACTTACCACCGAACTCCATCTTTTGGCATCGAAAGAGGCATAGGCATGAGCTGGTACGCACAACATAAAAAGGCAAAGGAGAATAAGTAGATAGTAATGGTTATTGTAATACGATTTTTGCATCCAATAAACGAGAGTCCAAAGAATGGTAAAAAGACTCAGGCTTAGCCTGTATTTATAGCCTACCATAACGCATAAACCACAAATGACCATAAATGCAAAATAGACATACATCCCACTGCCTGGCAAAGGCTGAAGCCATTCTAGACCAATAAGTGTAAAGGTAAACTCGGGTTCAATAAGCACCTGTCTAACCCAGCCTGTGAGTATAGCGCCAAATGTTTCAGCGAAGATCAGAAAGCCAAAAATCATACGAAATAGAACAAGTGGAGAGTTGTCCACTGGATCGAATTGCTTTTGAATGATTTTGGAAAAGAAATTCAACATATTTCTAAGCTATACAATTTTGGAATTTTAAACAGGAACATTTCGTTATAAAATCATGAAAGAAAAAAAGGTTAAGCTTCCAAAGCAGAAGAAATCAGAGTCAGAAAAGGATTCAAAACCTCAGAAAAAAGAGGCTGAGAATACAGAAAACGAAGATTTTGACTTTGGCGGTATTCCTAAAAATATTCCATTTAAAAGGAACATTGGCTGTGGTGGTTAATTAGAGCTTTAGGTTTTACCTTCAACCAACACTACAAATTCACCCTTTACACCTTTTGCTGTAAAATGAGCAATAAGCTCAGAAAGCGAGCCTCTAACTGTTTCTTCAAACATTTTAGAAATTTCTCTCGATACGGAAGCCTTTCTGTCACCCAAGTGTTCTTTGAGCTGCTCCAAACATTTAATCAATCGGTGAGGCGATTCATAAAGGATTATAGTTCGTTCTTCTTCTGCCAATTTTAGTAATCGTGTCTGTCGGCCTTTTTTATGAGGAAGAAATCCTTCGAACACAAAACGATCTGATGGTAAGCCAGAATTTACCAAAGCAGGAACAAAGGCTGTGGCTCCAGGTAAACAGTTTACTTCGAGGCCTGCTTTTAGCAGTTCTCTGACTAATAGAAAACCGGGGTCAGAAATTGAAGGCGTTCCGGCATCAGAAATCAGCGCAAATTTTTCGCCTGCTTCCATTCTACCAATTAACTGCTCTACAGTTTTATGTTCATTAAAAATGTGATAGCTCTGAAGCGACTTGGTGATGTTATGGTGCTTTAAGAGCTTGCCAGAAGTACGGGTATCTTCGGCCAATATTACATCCACTTCGCTCAATACTCTCAGCGCCCTTAAAGTAATGTCTTCAAGATTGCCGATAGGGGTGGGCACAAGAAAAAGCGAAACCTCTGACATTAGATAAGTTGATCAATTTTATTAGCAAGCTCCCGATCTTTTTCAGTAACAGTATTGCCAGCATCGTGAGTTGTTAGTTCAATTGTAACTGAGTTGTAAACATTAGACCAGTTTGGGTGGTGATTCATTTTTTCCGCACATATGGCTACTTTGGTCATAAAACCAAAGGCTTCTATAAAATCTGAAAACTCAAATTTTCGAACTAGCTTATTGTCTTTTTCTTCCCACATAACTTAATTTTTAGCGGTAATAATGTACTGATACTGAAGGCTTTTATTGTCAGTTTTTGTGTTGGAAAACCCAGCTTGTTTTAAAGATTGTTCTAACGTTTCGCTTGAAACTTTAGCTTCATCTGAAGGTCCCACTGGAATTTCGCCAGTTTTAAAATCTATGATGACCAACAATCCACCATGCTTCATACCTTTTTTAAGCCTGTTTAAATATTGACTCTTGTTAGGAATGTAAGCATATGTATTTACAATGAGTACAATATCAACCTCATTATCGAGCAGGTTAGGTACATCTGCTGGAGTTAGTCGTGTATCAATGTTGTCTGCCCAGCTCCCCACAATTGATTTTTGATTTTGGATATACTCTAGGGAATTGGGGTCAATATCTAACGCAATAACCTTTTTTGCCTTTCGGGCTATTTTGAATGTGAAATAACCAGAACCTGCTCCCACATCGGCCACAGTTTTGTCAGTCAAATCGCCTAGTAGGTTGAGCACAAATTCAGGGTTTTGCCATTCAGTTCTTCCAGCGTCCTCTTGTAGTTCAGGTGATTTCTCGCTTTCATTTGGCGCCTCAGGAGCTTGCTCTTCCTGAGGTGTTATTGAAGTGTCGACACCTTCTTCTTTAGGTTTACTTGAACAGGACCAGAGAAAGATAATGGGCAATATGAATAATAACGATCTCAAAGTTATAGGGCTATAATTCCTTCGATTTTTGAGGCTTCTAGATAGATTTTAATGATTGAATCACTGGAAGGCATCATAACTTGAGCTGTAATACTCACATACTTTCCTTTGCTAGAGGCTTTAGATTTTACATCATGTCCAGGAAAAAGCTTCTTTACTTCGTCTTGTTTTTCTTCTTCAACAATAAACTTAAACATATACAGGGCTGGGAAATTAAGAGTACTCTCTAGTTTTTCCTTAAAATCCTCTGAAGTGAATTTTTGCATAACGCTAAGTTAAGGTAGGAAGAGGCAAAAAAAAATCGGCCAGAAGGCCGATTTAATGTTTTTAGTAATATTTATATCGTTTGTCTAGAATTTCGGCTTTATCTCTTACCGATTGATTCATTTTCAGTTGCGAGTTGCTTAATGCTCTTTGCTGAATTTGATTAACATAAGTAGTGTAATCCGTGATTGTAGCAGGATCGGTTTTCGATTTCAATTCCATTATCACTACTCCAACATCGGTAGTGATTGCTTTAGATCTATCACCAACATTTTTAAGAGCGAACGCTGTACCTACTGCCACTGGAGCAACTCCTACATTTGGCAAAGAGTTAGAGTTTAGTTTTACCTGAGTATCGGTGTAAACCTGCGCAATGGCATCGAATGAAGCAGCCATATCAGATAGTGAACCTGATGCAGAGGCAATTTTATCAGTGATGTATTTTGCCTTCTTAGCGTTTTCAACTTTAAGTTTGATTTGGCTTCTTACTCCACTGTCAGTTAGCTTGGCAGTTCCTGCCTCCACTTTGTTTCTGTAAACAGCTACTACATATTCGTCAGCAAGATCAAAGTCTTTAACATCTCCAATAGAAGCTTCTCCATATAACCAAGTTACAATCTGACGAGCACTTTCTAATCTTCCAATGCTAGAGCTGTTAGAGTTGATGTTGTTTCCACTGAAAACTGAATAGCCTTCTGCTGATGCATTGTTTACAAAATCATCGTAAGAATCAGTGTTCAATACAAACTGACCTGCTTTTTGGTAAGCTCCATCTATAGTCTCGTCAGATGGAGTTAATTCTTTAAGAATAATGGCAACTTTATATCTGTTGTTACTTGGTGCTCCAGTAACATTCATAATGTGGTAACCGAAGTCACTTTCAACCAAACGGTTAATCACACCAGTTCTATTTACAGAGAAAGCTGCTTTTTCGAATGGCTCAGCCCACTGGCCTTGCGCGTCTCCGCCTTTTCTATACCAACCTAAATCACCTCCTGAAGGACCAGAAGAATCTTCAGAATTTACAATGGCCAATTGGGCAAAGTCTGCTCCATTTCTAGCCTCACGTAAAATGCCTTCAGCTTTGGTTTTTACTTGGGCTTTTTCAGCAGCCGACATACCCTCAGTTCTAAGTAATATGTGGCTTACTCTTACAAATTCAGCTTCGCTTTTAACAATGTCTGAAAGTTTGTAAAGCGTATAAATTCCGTTTTGCAAATTAGGGCCTATAATATCTCCCTTTTGAATATTAGAAAGGTTGTTAACAACGTCATCAGGAAGTGCTGATGGATCGAATGTTCCAAAGCCTATTCCTTGCTCAGTATTAATAACTGCCAAAGTTGAGTCGTTATCACCAGCCTCAAGTTGAGTTCTAAGGAGGTTTAGTTCTTCCATATAGTAAGCACTATCAGCAGCTGAAGGAATAACTGGGAAAGAGATATAATCTATTGAACGACTTTCTTCTACAGTATACTCTTCTTTGTGTTCGTCTAAATAAGCTTGCAAGTCCGCATCAGTAACCTCAGAAACTTGATCGTCATTTACAGCCAAGAACGGAATGTAAAGGTAATCTAAAGTGATTCCACCTTCTTGCTCCATATATTCTTGTTGCGCTTCAGCTAAAGTCACATAATTGGTTTTCAGAATTAGGTTCTGATATTTCATCATGCGCCTGTTTTCAGCCAAACTATTTTCGAACATCTGCCATCTGATTCTAGACTGAGGGTCTAAATCACTATTGACTAAAACTTGGTTTAAGAATTGGCGGTCTAACTCGCCTGTTTGTGGGTCGGCAAATTGCTGCAATACTTGAGGTGAAATGTTTTTACCTTGAACCATATCGATTCTTTCATCACCAGATACTGCTATGCCAGCTTTGTCGAAACGTTTGGTGTAAGCAATTTGAGCAATTAACTGCTCCCATGCCTGATTTCTAATGGTTTGCATTAAGAACTCATTCGGATTAACACCGTATTGAGCCATGTAATTTTGTTTGATGCTTTCTACAAGGTTAGCGTATTCTTGCTGACTGATGGATTCTCCTGAAATTTCTCCAACTTCTTGCTTATTGCTACCTAGAATGGAGGATCTGCTGCTTAATACATCGGTTAAAACGAAAGCTAAAATCGATGCCCCTACTACGACTACTAGGAGTCGTCCCATCTTTTCACGAAGCGTGTTAATTATTGCCATTTGTACTTATTAATTGAAATAGCCGCAAACATAATTGATTTATGACCTATTAGCAAAGGAAAATTCAGACAAAAAGCCCTGTTAATCAGTCTTCTCTGTCAGGAACCACGCTTAGCATTACGGTATCAATCCTAGCGTCTTCCATTGCCACTATTTTTATTTTGAAAGGAGGAACAGAAATGGTCTCATTTACTTGAGGAATATTCTCTGTTATTGATAGAATAAAGCCACCTAGCGTATCGTAATCGCCTTCAGGAATGTTGAAATGATATTTTTCATTCAGGTAATCTACCTCATGGCGAGCACTGAAAAGATAATTGTTGTCGTCAAGCTTTTGTTCCACCCAATCTTCATCATCGTGTTCATCTTGAATCTCACCAAAAATCTCTTCGATTACATCTTCTAAACTAACTAAACCTGATGTGCCTCCAAATTCATCAACTACCAGGGCTAAGCTCTTTCTTTCCTGAATAAACTGGATCATGAGTTCATTCACCAACATGGTTTCGGGTACAATAATTATTGGGGTAAGAATGCTCTCTATATCTTGAGGCTTTTTGAACAGGGCCAGAGCATGGCAATATCCAATTACCTCATCAATATTATTTCGATAAACCAAAACTTTAGAGTGCCCACTTTCGATGAATTCGTTTTTCAAATCTTCAATAGAATCCTCTAATTCCACCGCAGCGATATCTGTTCGAGGAATCATACATTCCCTTACCTTAACGGTTTTGAACTCAAGGGCATTGTTGAAGATTTTGGTATCCAATTCTACTTTAGATTCTTTAATGTCTTTATGAGTATTGCGCTGGATGTATGAACGCAAATCTGTAAGTCCAAAAACTGGACGATCTTCAGAGAATTTTTGTCGAAGAATATGAACAATAATAAATCGAGACATTTGCTCAATTACCCATACCAACGGAAACATGATAATGAAAATGAGCATAATTGGTACTGAAAGTATGCTCAATAATCGGTTGGGATTAATTAGAAATATACTCTTTGGTGTGAATTCAGCCGTAAACAAAACCAGAAGGGTTGACAATACGGTTTGAATAAGAAGAACAGCACCGGGGTTACTTAAGTACTCTGGCAAAACCCGCATGATCAGAGGTTCTAAAATTAAAGCCATGAAGTAACCGTAAATAACTAAGGCAATTGTATTGCCCACCAAAGCCGTATTGATAAGCCTCGAGGGTTTTTGAGTAAAGAATACTAAGATTTTGCCACTAAGGGATCCCTTTTTGCTTTGAAGTTCGATTTGGAGCTTGCTGGAGGTTACAAATGCGATTTCAGTTCCAGAAAAAAATGCTGAAAAAATCAGGGTAATAATGATAACCGTAATTTGGTAATAGTCCATTAATGTTTCTTTTTCCGCTTAGGCGCTGGTTTGGCTTGTTCTTCCTGTTCTTTGTGTTTAGACTTCCTATATCTGTATAAAAATAACAGACCTATTGATATCATAAAAATAAAATAGGAATAGGCGATTCCATAGGTCATGGTTTGATGAACTCCAATCACAAATGTGACTACACAAAGTGAAAAGATTATGGTGCCACTAGTTGTTTTCATCTGTCTCTTTAATTTCGAATTCGCTACCCCCAGGGCTATTAACGGTGTACTCTGAAAAATCTTGAGGAGCGTCTAAACCCGTGCCCTGAATCAAGTCCGTTTCGGTGGTTACAATAAAGAAAAGATCTGTATATATCCTCTCGGTATTTGGGTTCCAAAATAACTCTTCAGTTTTTAATGTTTGATTTTTCTTAAAATTGTGAACTACTACATCGCCAAAGGCTCTATACAGTTTTGTTTTGGCATCATAAACGCCTTCCATTGCTGTGAGTACTGAAGTGGTGTCGCCATTGCTATCAAAGAAATCAATCCTGATGGTTTCAGGAAACTCCAAATCTCCATTAGAGAAAGTTAATTGTTTATTTCCCTTTATTCCCAATTTCCGAATGGAACCTTCGGTCATAATGATTTCAACATTCTCTGATTCCAGAATGGGCCCATCGTATTCTTCCATTTCAGCCAATTTTTTTGGCTCAGAAAAGCAGGCCGAAAGGACCAGTACAAATAAAAGAGGTATAAACTTTTTCAATCTCATTGTATGAAAAACGGTCTTCCCTATGAGAGAAGACCGTCTTTATTTTCATTTGGGAATCAACTATTGTTCCGGTCTTTTTTGCAATTTAACAGTTTGCTGTATCCAACATCCTACTGTTACACTATCGCCTAGTTCTTTTCCTTCGGTAAAGATTTCTCCACCACTAGGGAAGTACGATTTAGCTTGACTTGCTTTTAATTGGTTACCTGCTTTAAGGTAATACTCGTAAGCAACAATAAACCTTGCTCTGTCATTTACTTGGCTTTTTTCTTGGTTACACTCATCACTTTGCATCACCATGTCGCCAATTAATGTATACATCTCTTCTTTCAAAGTAGGGTCGATTTCTACTGTAGCTATGGCTAACTTTCTAGCTTCGCTTTTGTTGCCGTCTAAGCGTTCCATTAATACAATTTGCTTCATTGCCTTACCTTTGTCGGTGTTGTCTTCCGCAATTTCTACAGCTTTGTTATAATAGATTTTGGCATTCACATAGTCTTTTTCTTTAAGGTATGTTGAGCCAAGCAAGTTAGCAACACCATATTGAGGCTTTGTTTCTAATACCATTTTAGCAGCTTCTAAAAACCAATCAGCGTCTGTACATCCACCATTGAAGGCATAAACAAATATCTTATTTGCAAGCTCTTCATCTTTAGGGTTTGCCTTAAACTGAGGAACTAGTTTATCAACTATGAAATCACAATCGATTAAGTTAAGATCAGCCAATTTTTTATCAATGAACTCTTTTCCAGCATCCATAGCCTTTGTACTCTTATTTTGGCTTTTTGCTTTCTTGATTTGATAATCAATGTGCTCAGTACATCTATTATAAATGTCAAGAATTTGCTCATCAGTGAGCCCGATATCACGAGCGAAGCCCAAAACTGCAGTTTGCATGTAATAACGGCTTACTGGATAGAAGGCTTCATTTCCTTCTAATTCATAAGTGAGCTTAAATAAGTCTAGCAAATACTGAGTTTTTTCTGAGTCTGCTATGTAATACCTATATGCTGAAATAGCCTGACGGCCGATGTTTTCCTTTTTTGAATCAGGATAAAGTTCAAAACGCAAGTCATATAAAGACATCACTTTAGTTGCTGCTTTTACTTTTTCAGCCTCCGTTTTCCCGTTTTCCCAAGATTCATCCCAAATAGCAATTCCTTTAATATAAGTAGATTCACTTAAGTCAGGGTAGTTCTTTAAAATATACTCTAAGTGACCTTTTGCGGCATCATAATTACCGGCTTTTTCTGTGTCACTAAACAAAGTCCATTTTGTTTGGGCATCGCTTCTTTTTTCTGGGTCTTCAGGCCATTTGAATTGAGCCATGGCAGAGTACCCAGAGGTAATAAGGATCAAGGTCAATAAAAATTTAATTCTCATAATACTGTAGTTTAATTATACTTTTGTCTCGCAAACCATGTCTGGTCTTGCAAGCTAAATCCAATGCTCAACTTGAGGTAGTTTTCTCTAATTAACCCATCGGTTACATTACCTCTATTTCCAAAGGTAACTCCTAAATTTAAATTAGAAACACCCCAGAATGCGTTTAACGGTAAGGATGTTCCAAAATTTATACCAAAGTCATTTACTTCCTGTGAATTGACTAAATAAGGAGTTCTCTCGTAATGAAGTCCGAATCTATAAGTTATTCTCGGGCCAGACTTAGAAACTTCGTAGTTTGGTAATAATTCTCCACCAACGGCAATTCGAAAGGCATCTCCAAAATCTGAACTGGTTTGGCCAGATTCATCTACATACTGACTCCAAGCTTGTGTCTGTACATCAATACCAACAGCAAATCGCTGAGATTTCTCATAGGAAATTCCGAAACCGATACGCTGTGGAATGCTTATTTCAGAGTCGACATTATTCTTTAAAGTGTCGCTTGAAAACGTATTTCCATTAATGTCTTGGCTTTCAAACTTAGTAAGGTTTCTACTCCTTACATTTGCTTCTAGATTATAGAATGCGCCAAGATTGAGCGCATGATTTTCTTTAAGCTCTATTTTGTATGCTAAACCAACATTGGCTGTTACATCTGAAAAACTCCTTCTTTCATTGTAAATAGTGCTACTGAATGTAATGGCTGGAATGCCAGTAAGTAAGAATTCAGTATCTCTTTCAATAGACCCAAATAAATATGAGGTCTTTAAGCCAACAAGAAAATTGCCCAACCTAAGAGCATGGGTCATAAAAGCCTCATCTATACCACCGTTTCCATTTAATTGTGACAATAAAGTTGAGTTATCCGGGCCATCTGAGGTTTGCAGAATACCATAATTAACAGAGGTGTATGGGCTAAGGCCTAAAGCCATATTCCATTTTCCATACTTTATTGGTAACGAAAAGGCAAAGTCTTTGAAACCACCTGTAAATGAGCTATAGCTCTTATCTCCATTATTATAGGTTCTTGAATCAAAGGAAGTACCTATTTGGAAGATAGCGTCATAGTTTGTGGCTACGAGGGCTGGGTTAAGATTATTAAAGAAAAGTCTGTTGTTATAACTTATCCCGAATCCTCCCATTCCCGCATTATGGGAATATCCTCCCCAGTTCACATCTCCAATTCCAAAAGCAGAATAAGAACTTTGAGTATACTGTGCCTTAAGAGTGGTACAGAATAAAAATGCCCCTAAAAGGGCCGAATATTTGATGATATTTTTGAGCATTGCTTAACCTAAACGCGTTCAGTACAACGAGCACTAATTTGAGGGTTACAAATATGTCAGCTTTTCTTTTAGATTCAAACCTTTCTAAAAAAGGCTATCGAATAATAGGCTTAAAATCAGACATTTTTAACCAAAATTGTGAGAATACCCCTCAATTTTAATCTTCAATACATTGACAAATGCCAAACAGGAATACAAAGTTTGATTGCACCTGCTATAACAAAGTAGAATGTATTACACCATTACTGAATTTACATTGAGCTCCTTCAAGCCTAAGTTTGATTAACGACTATAAATTTAGTTGATAATATTTAGGATACAATTTTATGTGGCCATTTTTTCGCAAATGTGAACTCAAGTAAAAATCGAATTGCTTTCAAACTCTAAACTCTGGTCTTTTCTCAACTTGGATGAATTTTTACAACTTATAATATCTTAATCTCGTAAGGCTTACCCATTGGCAGTTGAAGTTGGTACTTACAGGATTGGTTAGCCTACTGATTTTAATTTTTGCCTTTCGAGTAAATATCCTTTGGTCAGTCACTCAATCGTCTAAAATTGAGGTTTATAAAATTAAACAGCGGTTCTTTGAATTTTCTGAATCAAGAAGAATATATTGGTTCAGAAGATTTTAAAATTAAATGAGAACTTAACATTTCGCTTGACCTATTGAATTTGATTTTTGATTAACATTGGTTTTACCGCTAATGCTTATCTTAGCCCAAAATCTGCAAAGCGAATTTGTATTCTCGAATCAGAAGTATACTTTAGCGACACACAGCGACTTTAATGAAAAACAGACTCCTACTAACATTGTGCATGTTGTTTATGGTTTTTATAGCCAAAGCTGAAAATGTCAATGGGTTTAACCCTACAGTTTCAGCCACGGTTATGGCCTCTGAAGAGCTGCCAGTATCATCAATTGATGACTCTGCTGCTTCCTCTTCTGACGAAGAGCACACTTCTCCGGCAGGTTGGTCAGTAATTCCGTTTGCCTTATTACTGATAATGATTGCCACAGGCCCATTATTCTATGAGCATTTCTGGCATAAGAATTACCCAATTATTGCGGTTTCTTTGGCGGCAATTGTTGTGTTATACTATCTATTCGGTGTAGGCGATGTTAATCATCCAGTACATGCTTTGGCAGAGTATGTTCAATTTATAGCCTTATTGTCCTCATTATATATAGCCTCTGGTGGAATAATGATTGAGGTGGATAAGAAAGCTACTCCGCTAACAAATGTAGGTTTGCTTCTTATCGGTGCTGTTATTTCTAATCTTATTGGAACTACAGGAGCATCTATGCTTTTAATCAGACCTTTTGTTAGGTTGAACAAGGGTAGAATTCAGCCATACCATATTATATTCTTTATTTTTATGGTAAGTAACGTTGGAGGAGCCTTAACCCCAATTGGTGATCCACCACTGTTTTTAGGATTTTTAAAGGGAGTGCCATTTGCTTGGACCCTTGAGCATAATTTTGTTCCATGGCTTACGGGCTTGGGCTTGTTATCAGTGGTGTTCTATATTTTTGACAAACGTAATACAGACGAAGACTTGGAAGAAATTTCAAGTTTCACTAACAAAACAACTATTCTTGGTTCCAGAAATTTCATTTGGTTGGCCATAATAATTGCTTCTGTTTTTATTGATCCGAATGTAATTGAAGGAATTCCTGCCATTCATTATCACGGCCAGAAGTTTTCGTTTATTCGTGAGTTGATTATGTTCTCGGTAGGCTTTCTGTCTTATCGGTTTGCTGATAAACGTGCTATTAAAGGGAATGAATTCAACTTCGAGCCCATACGAGAAGTGGCCTTTATATTTATAGGAATTTTTGGGACTATGATGCCAGCACTGGCACTAGTGAGTGAATTTGCGCAATCTGAAACGGGTACTGCGCTTATTACACACAATACTTTGTATTGGGGCACTGGAATTCTTTCGGGCTTTTTAGATAACGCACCTACCTACTTAAACTTCTTGGCTGCAGCTCTGGCTTCTCAAGGAGGAGATATTGCTGTAATTAGCAATGTGCATGATTATGCCATGGGAGGTGTTTACGATGACTCAGTATCTAAACTTATCGCCATATCCCTTGGTGCTGTGTTCTTTGGTGCTATGACCTATATTGGAAACGGACCAAATTTTATGGTAAAGTCTATTGCTGAGCAAATGGGAATTCACATGCCTTCGTTCTTTGGTTATATACTTAGGTATTCCATTCCAATTTTGCTACCTATACTCTTTGTTATCTGGCTTATCTTCTTTGCATTCTAATTTAGTAGTAAAGAAGATCAGCTTCCATCTTTGTTGATTTTGTGTGGAAACATTTTGTAACTTCAATTCCCTGAAGGAATAAAATGGATAGCATTTACCTAGATCTTATTTTAAGCGGTCTCACTTACGTGATTCTAACGTATTTGACTTTTCAGCTTATGAAAAGTAGAAAGGTGAATAAGAATAAAGATGATGATGAAGGTGGAATTATGGACTTTACTCCGCCTAATATAGATTTGCCTCCAGGCGTAGTTTGGCCCGATTCCCCCTTAATTAGGAAGCCAAAAGCCGAAGAAGTGTACTAATTAGCGCTGCTTACATTTATCGCAAATACCAGTAATCAAAAAATTGCTTTCTTCTCCCGTGAATCCCCGAGGTAGTTTTACCGAAGGAATTTCCACATGCTCTAAGCAAGTAGTTTGTTCACATTTGTTGCACTTGAAATGGATATGGTTGTGTTGGTGGCTTCCTTCAGAACACTCATCGGCACAAAGTGCGTAACGAATACCTCCTCGGTCATCCAGTATTTTGTGAATCAAACCCTTGTCTAAAAAAGATTTAAGAGTTCGGTAAATGGTTACTCGGTCATACTTTCCATCTACAGCCGTTTCAATGTCGGCATGAGAAATAGCCACTTCATGATTAAGGAAAACCGCAATAACATCTGCCCTTCCTTGAGTAAGCCGTAGCGCATGGTCCTTTAAAAGTACTTTGATATGATTATCCACGAAATAAAGATAGTTATTCGAGAGAAGAATGTTGTACTCAATTTTTAAGTTCCATACTTCGCCAAATGGTTTTTCCTTACTTTCTCTTTTTTCGGAAAAGCTTAGCTATTGAATTGAAGGTCTTTTTCTCCCATTTCCAAAAAAAGCTGAACTGGCCCAATAGTGTGCCATAAAACAAAAGTAGAACTTGGTACAATGGCGGAATCAAAAGAAGATAAAGAAAAACCCCTTTTATACCTGTTAGGCTTTCGATACCAAAAAGCTTAAAAACATAAGGCTTTAAAAACACAACTGTCATTCCAGTAAGTGAAAATACAACCAACACCAAAACCACCTGAATGAGCGAGTTGAGATTCCATCGCTCTTTCATCTTTTCTAAAAACTGCGTATTTGCCAAACCTTTTAACTTTAAAAGCGCACGAAGTTAGGCATGTTGATACCAATCACCAACCTTAAATAAAACCTTATCAAAAAAACCTTCATTGGGTGGGTACGGGCTAATTATTTCAATAAATTACATCAACAAATTTTCTGATAAAAAATGTACGATTTAAGCAAGTTTCAGAGAGTGATGGTCTGCTTAGACCTTACCGAAATGGATAAAGGGCTTATCCAGTATGCGTCAATGATAGCGCAGATTTTGGAGGTTGACTCCGTTTACTTTTTACACGTGGCCGAATCATTAGAGCTACCTGCAGAAGTACAAGAGAAATACCCCGATTTGGTAGCTCCGCTAGACGAAACATTAGAGCATGAAATACGAGGAAACGTAGAAAAACACTTCAAAACTCCTGCCGGATGTGATGTTCAAATTAAGGTAGCCACAGGCCAAGTAACCGAAGAGGTGCTTAAAATGGCCAAAGTAAAGGTGATTGATTTGATGATTTTGGGCAGAAGACATCACCGCTCTAACGCTGGCTTAAATTCTAGCAAAATTGCTAAGAGCTCTCCATCTTCGGTAATGTATGTTCCTGAAAACCCAAAAATGGAGTTGAATAAGATTTTGATTCCTATTGATTATTCAGAGCATTCCCAAATGGCATTTGAGATTGGCATGGCACTTCAGAAGCAAACAGGTGCGAAGCTGATGAGTAATCATATATATAGAGTGCCGAAGGGATACTACAAATCTGGAAAAACATTTGACGAGTTTGCTGATATTATGCTCGAAAACACCAAAAAGGATTCTGAGAAATTCTTTAAGAAAATGGAGCTTGGCGACACAAAATTTGAACATACTTTTGCGCTTGACGATGACCCTCATCCAGCGGATAAAATTTATAAAACTGCCTCTGAAAAAGGAGCTGACTTAATTATTTTAGGGTCTAAGGGTAGAACAAGTGCAGCTGCATTTTTAATTGGCAGCGTGGCCGAAAAACTTGTATATGAAAGCGGAGATATACCTTTATTCTTAGTAAAGAAGGGAAAAGAGAATCTTAGCTTACTCGAGGCTTTGTTCCGTTTATAGTTATTGCCCAATTGTGGCTTTTAAGCTATAATTTAGTTCATCTTTTAAGATCATACTCTGATCGCCAGAAATAGAAAAAGAGCTCAATATTGATTTTCCTTGTTTAACATCGAAAAAGAGATTGAGCTCTTTCTCAAAATTATACACGGGGTTTTTATCCCGAACCAAGATTCGGATACTCTCTAGCCGATTTGCAATGTAATTGTATTCAATAGAGCGAACCGTTGGTTTTTCCGTTTTAGCAGAATCTATTACTTTTTTATTGCCGTTGCTTACAGAAAGCTCTTCCGTAATGTAGGCTGTTTCAAGCCCTAGCTTATTAATATCGGCTTGATAAAAAAGACCAAGCTCATCTTTCCATTGTTGAGCAGAATCAAATTTTAAAGTGATTTTTTCCGTTTCGCCATTTACGTTAAGCTCTTTGTAGAGTGCTGGTTTCTCTACTTCAAACATGGCTATTTGTTCGTCTAATAGCTCTATTAAGTCAAAATAGGTTCCAGTTCTAATTGCTTCAGACTCTTGACCTACAGTGCAGCCAAACAAGCATAAAGAAAGTAAGAGTACGATTTTTTTTAACCTCATATAAGTATGTCTCCGTTCATTTCTTTTGGAATCTCAACCCCCATTAATGTTAGAATAGTAGGGGCTAAGTCTCCAAGTTTACCATCTTTCATTTGAGGCTTCAATTCATTGTCAACGAGAATACAAGGAACCAAGTTCGTGGTATGCGCAGTATTTGGGCTACCGTCAGAATTTAACATGATATCCGAATTACCGTGGTCGGCAATTACTATTGTAGTATAGCCATTTTTCAATGCCACATCAATTACTTCTCCAGCACATTTATCTACAGTTTCGCAAGCCTTTACTGCCGCTTCAAAAACCCCAGTATGCCCTACCATATCTGGATTAGCAAAATTTAGACAAACGAAATCTACCTCTTGTTCACCCAGTTCTTTTACAATGGCTTCAGTAATATCATTCGCACTCATTTCTGGCTGCAAATCATAAGTAGCTACTTTAGGGGAAGGGCATAGAATTCGCTTTTCATCTTTAAATGGAATTTCTCTGCCTCCACTAAAGAAAAAGGTCACATGAGGATATTTCTCTGTTTCAGCAATTCTAATCTGTTTTTTACCTGCCTCAGAAAGTACTTCACCCAACGTGTTCTTCAAGTTGTCCTTATCGAACATCACTTTTACTCCACTAAAAGAATCATCGTAATTCGTGAGGGTTACAAAATGAAGCTTCATTGCCTCCATTTCTTGTTCGGGAAAGTCACGTTGAGTAAGCGCTTGCGTAATTTCCCTTCCTCTATCAGTTCTAAAGTTGAAATATATTACAACATCATTCTCCTCAATAATGGCTATTGGCTTGTCATTTTGGGTATGAATAATAGGAATGATAAACTCATCCGTTACCCCTTCAATATATGAGTTGGCAATGCTTTCAGGAATATTTTCTGAATTGATGCCAGCGCCTTTAACCATAGCATCATAAGCCAACTTTATCCTTTCCCAACGATTGTCTCTGTCCATGGCATAATAGCGACCAATTACAGAAGCGACTTTTCCAATGGTTTTTTCCATATGAGCTTCAAGATCAGCTATATACTTTATACCACCTTTTGGGTCAGTATCACGGCCATCAGTAAAAGCATGCACAAAAACATCCTTTAAACCTTCTTGGTGAGCAATACTGAGCAACGCTTTCAAATGATCAATGTGAGAATGAACTCCACCATCGGACAATAAGCCCAGAAAGTGCACTTTTTTTGAGTTCTCTTTTGCGTAGTTAAAAGCCGACTTTAAAGTTGGGTTATCGGCCAGGGTATTTTCTTCTACCGCTTTGTTTACCTTTACCAAATCTTGGTAAACAACCCTGCCAGCACCAATATTCATATGACCTACTTCTGAATTTCCCATTTGCCCAGCTGGTAATCCCACGGCTAAGCCAGAAGCTTCTAATTTGCTGTGAGAATATTTTTGATAGAGAGAGTCAATGACGGGAGTGTTGGCATGATCAATGGCAGAAACATTGGAATCGGTACCCAAACCCCAACCGTCCAAGATCATTAAGAGAACGCGTTTTTCCATTGGGCAAATATATATTATTATGATCTGGTTTGTAAGTCCAAAACGATTGTATTAATTTGATTTTGAACAACCTAAAGGAGAGTAATAATTGGCATTATTTTCGTTAAACTAATGGCTAAGTCACTAAAAATGAGGAATAAAAACATCATTATTACTTTCATGTCTCTTGTCATGGTATTGAGCTCGTTTTCAGGTTTTGCTCAAACCCCAGAAGAAACCTTGATAAAAAAGGTGCAAGAGTCATTAAAATCTTCTAGTTCCAGAGAGCTCGTTAAATACTTGCACGAACGAGTTGAAATAAAACTCGACAATGAGAAAAAAGACTACAGTACAAATCAGGCTGAAATTGTTCTAAAGCAGTTTTTTCAGAAAAACCCAGCGGACTCAACAGAGTTTATTCATGATTCTAAGTCTGATGGAGGCATTGTTTACGCTATCGGTTCTTATGTTTCAGGCAATAAGAAATACCGTGTTGTGATAAGGGCTAAGCAATTTAAGACAGACTATAAAATCTATAGGCTTGAATTTACTGAAGACCGTTAAGCCCTAGCAATCTATTTAGTATTTTTGAGCCATGTGGCCGAAATACATTACAGAAAAATCTCTCAATCTATTTATTGAAAGCGCTTTAGCCGAAGATCTTGGCGATGGCGATCATTCATCTCTAGCCTCTATTCCAGAAAATGCTGAAAACTCAGCGTATCTGCTGATGAAGGACAGCGGCATTATTGCTGGTGTGGAATTGGCCGAAATCATTTTCAAAAAGTTAAGTCCCTCTATTAAAGTAAAGTCTTTGGTAAAAGATGGTGATGCGGTTAAAAAAGGCGATATCATTATGCGGATCCACGGCAGCTCAAGGGCCATTCTCTCTGGTGAACGTTTAATGCTCAACTGCATGCAACGTATGAGCGGCATTGCGACTTACACCAACAAACTGAACTCATTGATTTCTCATACCTCAACAAAACTTTTAGACACACGCAAAACCACTCCTAATTTTAGGCTGATGGAGAAATGGGCGGTTTTTATTGGCGGTGGAGTAAACCATAGGTTTGGCTTGTATGACATGATAATGCTGAAAGACAACCACAACGATTTTGCTGGTGGAATTACTCAGTCGGTTTCAGCTACCAAAGACTATTTAAAACGTACTGGCCGTAATCTGAAAATTGAAGTAGAAACCCGTAACTTAGAAGAAGTTAAAGAGGTACTGAGCTTGGAGGGAGTGCATAGAATTATGCTCGATAATATGAGCCCAGCATTAATGAGCCAAGCTTTAGCGCTCATCAATGGCCGTTTAGAAACCGAGGCCTCCGGTGGCATTACCGAATCGACCATTGGGGCGGTGGCAGAGACTGGAGTAGACTATATTTCCGTTGGAGCACTAACCCATTCGGCCAAAAGCCTGGACATAAGTCTGAAAGCAGAATAATTTGAAAGTTAAGAAACGCAATTTTTTAGTTTTAATGATTGAAGCCTTGGTTTTGATCCTTATGTTTGTGTTCCTTTTTCGACACTGTGCGAGTTAGCAGGTAAATTATCATGATTGTAAAAACAAAAAAATACGCTTTAGATAAGAAAGCATACGTCCGTGCGGGGATGAAAAACATCCTTAAAGAGCAATGGTGGGTGGTTTTAATTGCTATCGGAATTTCTTCCATGGCTTTTGTCATTCCTTCAAACTGGTGGTGGATTGGCGCATTGATTGCCTACGTGTTGTATCTACTTTTCTGGCTTATTCAGTTTACGGGCGTAACCCAACTAGAGCAAAGCAAAATGCTTTTCGATAAACTTTCTTACGAAATTGACAGTCGTCAGATTTTAATTAAAATGAATTCTAAGCAAGGCATGCCCATGAAATGGGAGCAAATTAAATATGCTTGGATGGACAAAAAACAGTTTGTGCTTGTGGTAAACAAAGCCCAAATGATGATGTTCCCTTACACCGTTTTCAAAACTCAAAACGAAGTAAAATTCGTGGAAACGATTATGAAACGTAAGGGCTTGATCAAAGGGAAAAAAGAACAAGTAGAGAAATAATTAAGGTTTAATACTTTTGTAAAAGCACGGTTATATCAATAGCCGTGCTTTTTTTGTTATTTGCTGCCTAATTCAGAAAGTTGAAATCACGCTATTACATTGAGGGCTTAATTGCTGTTTTTCTCTTTGGTATTACTCCCATCTTCATCAAAGAAGTTTCTGCCAACGCAGTGACTATTGGCTTGGTACGGTTAGTGATTGGCGCAAGTTTTTTGTTTTTCTTGGCGGGAAATAAGAACCTAAAAAAGCTTACCAAAAAAGATTGGAAGGCACTTGTTCTCATTGGTATTGTTTTCGGAGCGCATTGGATTACCTACTTTATGAGTGTAAAACTCGCGACACCATCTATGGCCATCCTCTCAGTTTCTTCCTTTGGGCTACACATGATTTATTTGGACTGGGCGATTAACAAAAAAAAGCCATCGCCTTATGAAATTACCGCAGTCTTAATAGCCTTATTCGGTATCTATTTAATTGTACCGGCATTCGACCTGAAAAATAACCTTACAACAGGTATTTTGATCGGTCTGGTTAGTGCCGCCTTTTTTGCCATTCTGCCTTTTATTCAACGTAAAAACCAACATATCGATTCCTTGACAAGGGCCTTTGGTCAATACACTTTCGCACTTATTATTTTTCTACCCATATCATTCGAATCTAATTGGGATTTGACCCAACAGGACTGGGTTTACCTCGCAATTCTCGGCACTGTATGTACGGTAGGCGCACATACTTTATGGCTACGTGCCTCCACCATTTTGCCTCCAACCAACACAAGCCTTATCTTCTATTTAGGTACCCCAATCGCCATGGTTACCAGTTTTATTTTTCTAGATGAAGCGATGCCTACGCAAAAAATTGTAGGTGCTGGTCTTATCATTTTTGCTAATGTTTTTGGGGTTTTGATGAGAAGAAGAAGGAAAGAAAACCATCTAAAGTAAAAGTACTTTACCAGAACTGTATGTATATTGCGAATACAATCGCAAATTTTGTATTATATTTGCGAATATAATCGCAGAATTATGATTGACAGAGACCTCATCGAACTCATTCAAAAACGAATCAATGATAAAAAGGTCATTATTCTGTTAGGGCCTCGTCAGGTTGGAAAAACAACACTACTCAAACAGCACTTTTCAACTCAAAATACCCTGTGGCTAAATGGTGATGATTGGGACACAAGGAATCAGCTTTCCAACCAAACCACCACTTGGCTTAAACAAACGATAGCCAAACATGATAGAGTTATAATTGATGAAGCGCAGCGGATAGAAAATATCGGATTAACGCTTAAAATAATTCATGACAATATTCCTGAAGTAAAGGTGATCGCCACCGGTTCATCTTCTTTTGAATTAGCAAATAAAATTAATGAACCCTTGACTGGCCGAAAATGGGAGTTTAACCTTTGGCCAATTAGTACGGGTGAAATGATCAATCATCATTCGTTGTTGGAAGAAACACGCTTATTAGAGCATAGACTGGTCTATGGTTGGTATCCTGATGTAATCAACAGCCCTGGCGATGAGAAAGAGATTCTAAACACGCTTTCAGACAGCTATCTGTACAAGGATATTTTAACTTGGGAAAATATCAAGAAACCACAAAAGCTGGAGTTATTGGTACAAGCGCTAGCCTTTCAAATTGGTCAGCAGGTTTCCTATAATGAGCTTGGACAAATCACAGGCTTAGACAATCAAACAGTAGAAAAATATATTTCATTGCTGGAAAGAGCCTTTATTGTTTTTAGGCTTCCTTCATTAAGCCGTAATCTTAGAAATGAGTTGAAAAAGAGCCGTAAGGTTTACTTTTATGATGTAGGCATTCGCAACGCAGTAATAAAAAACTGGAACCCCGTAAGTTTAAGACAAGATGTAGGTAGTCTTTGGGAAAACTTCTTGATTGTGGAACGACTCAAACATAAAGCCTATAACTCCATTTACTCCAATGACTATTTCTGGAGAACCAATGCGCAACAAGAGATAGACTTTATTGAAGACTATGATGGAATACTCCATGCTTATGAATTTAAATGGAATGAAAAGAAAAAGGGGCGGTTTAGTAAGTCATTTACACAAGCCTACCCAGACCATGAACTGCTCACAGTGAATAAAAAGAACTATCTGGAATTCATTCAGAGGGCTTAGCTTTCTAGCTACAATTTTCTTCCTTTTACTTCTTCAGCCCCGGCTATTCCTTTTTCAAATTCCTTAAATCAATTTTCATATTTGTAGATTTTGATTATGTTTGTTCTACAAATACGAAATTTGCAAAATGAAAGGAACGCAATTAGGTGAATTTGAAGAGCTGGTATTGTTGGTGGTGGGCGTATTATTTCCAGAAGCTTACGGCCTAAACATCCGAGAGGAAATCATTAACCAAACCAAGCGAAAAGTAGCGATTGGCGCAGTGCATTCTGCCCTTAGCAGGCTCGATGAAAAGGGCTTTTTAGAGTCGGAATTGGCAGAAGGTACACATGAACGCGGAGGAAGAAGAAAACGCCTTTTCAAGATTACCGCAAGTGGCAAACAAGCCTTGGAAAAGAACCACGAATTGAGAAACTCTCTTTTCAACCAAATACCAGAAATGGCCTTAAAAATAGTGTAATCCATTGGGTCTACAACCAACATATGAACCGCCTAAACTGGCTGTCAAGCTGCTCTCGCTGGTGTGCAAAAACAACCTTTTCGAAGAAATAGAGGGTGATTTATACGAATACTATCAAGGCCAAAGGGAAGAGAAATCGAAACGGGTAGCGAATCTTTATTATTGGTTTCACATGCTCAATTTTTTACGCCCCTTTGCCATCAAAAAACTTGGCCAAAACTCAAATACAATCATCATGTACAGAAGCTATTTCAAATTTACTTGGCGCGGAATGCTCCGCCAAAAGCTGCAAACCAGTTTCCATTTACTCGGGCTTATTGTAGCCTTTTGCGTTTGCGGATTCATCTACTCCCACATCAAATACGAGTCGTCATACGATTCTTTTCTAGATAACGCTGATGACATTTATCGTGTGGCATGGATGAGTGAAAACCCACAGACCAGAACGCCTCACCCAATGGCGCAGGCGCTGGTCAACGATTTTCCTGAAGTGATTGATGCCGTCAGTATTTCGCCAATTTATGGGTCTGGACTTACTAAAGCTACAGTGCTACTAAAAAACGAAAAGGAAAACATCACATTTGATGAACCTAACGGCTATTTTGTTGATAGTACTTTTTTCGATGTATTTAGCTTTAAATCAATCCATGGTAGTGTAAAAAAAGCACTCCAAACAACTTGGGGAATCATTCTGACTAAGTCGACAGCCGAAAAGTATTTTGGAGAGGCAAACCCTGTAGGTGAAAGGCTTTCGTTCAACGGAATGGAAGATATGCTGGAAGTAGCTGCCGTAGTTGAAGACACTCCGAAGAACTCCCACTTCCGCTTTAATTTCCTCATTTCTTATGTGTCCCTCAAGTCTTTACAATTCAACGATCCATGGATGTCGTGGGATGATTTTGGGCACTTCAATTATTTGAAGTTAGCCCCCGGAACCGATGCAAAAGCTTTTGAAGCGAAAATTCCTGATTGGGCACCAAAATATTTAGACTGGGGAGAAGAAAGCTTGGCTTCCCTGAAAGCAGGGGATTTAAGGTTTGAATTACAGCCTGTTCAGAGTATTCATTTGCATTCGAATATTCGCTGGGAACTGGAAGCCAATGGTAGTTATAGCTACTTACTTATTTATGGCATCAGCGCTTTGTTCATTCTGCTGATCTCTATCATTAATTTCGTGAACCTCAACACGGCAAAAGCTGCGCAAAGACTGAAGGAAGTTGGGGTAAAGAAAACTTTAGGCGCTTACAAATCTCAAGTGTTTTCGCAATTTATTTTCGAGGCATTATTCACTACTTTTTTGGCGCTTGTGCTTTCCTTCTTGACTATGTATTTGTTGGAAGCACCTTTCAATCAGTTGGTCAATGGAAATATTTCGGTTGCAAATCTGTTTCAGACGGACATTATTTTGCTTCTACTTTCAATTGCTATCGTCACCGCATCGATATCGGCCATTTATCCTTCGCTCTATCTCAATTCTTTTGAAGCAGGGCAAATTTTGAAGGGTTTGAAAACAACGAGACTAGGGGGAACTAATATTCGAAATGGCTTGCTGGCTGTTCAATTTGTAGCTGCCATTCTAATGATTAGCGGAAGCATCATTATTAAAAATCAGATTACTTTTTTAAAGAACAAGGATCTTGGTTTCAAGCAAGAAAACCTTTTGGTTGTGGAAGTAGATAACTTTCAGGGCGACATGGAAGTAATGAAAACATCGGTTCAAAAAAGCGCAGGTGTACTTGATGTTTCTCTGGTTTCTAATGTTCCAGGAGGTCAGTTTAATCAACATGCTATTTATGCCGAAACTAATCCTTCCCTCCGTGTAGATGCCTCTGAAATGTTTATTGATGATGACCTGGCTGCAACTTTGGGTTTAAACCTATTGGAGGGAAGGATGCTGAGTAAGGAATTTTCCGCAGATTCTTCTGGAACGGCCTTTGTCCTGAATGAAACGGCTATAAGAGAACTGAATATGGTTGACCCAATAGGAAAACAGCTTCATTGGGAGAATAATGAAAAGCTTGTAAAAGGAACCATTGTTGGCGTGGTAAAAGACTTTAATTATAACTCTCTGCACGTTCCGGTCAGACCAATAATTATGATGGTTCCAACCTCATTTGGTTATAACTATTTGGTGGCAAAGGTGAGCCCTGTAAACTTAAAAGAGACGATATTAAATGTAGAATCAAATTTCAAAGCGGTGTTTCCTGACGGTGGATTCACGTATCGTTTTTTGGACGATCAGATTGAGCGGCTTTATTCTGAAGAAACTAGAACCCTTAAGATTACCACTCTGCTTTCGGCCATTTCTATTTTTCTTGCTTGCGGTGGGCTTTTGGGCATTATCTCCATTGTGATTAAGCAGCGCGTAAAGGAAATCAGTATCCGTAAAATTATGGGTGCTTCAGCTTCTCAAATTCTATGGCTGATGAACCTTAAGTACCTCTTAATCGCTGGCGTTTCGCTGCTGATTGCCGTGCCTGTTTCTGTCTATTTTATGAAAGACTGGCTCAGCAATTTCACGTACCAGATTGGAATTGATCCTTTGGCTTATGTGCTTACCGCAATAGCGGTGCTGTTTTTGATTGGCTTTACCATCACACTCATTTCCATGAAAACAGTAAAAAGCAATCCAGTAAATGCGTTGAGGTCGGAGTAGGTTTTTAAGACCTATATGGTTTAGGCTTCTAATTTGATAGAAAAATCTCACCGGGGAGATGCTGGTTTATGGATGATGTTAATGGGCTGTTATTCTTGATGGCCATAACCCAACTCTTCATTTTTATCCCAAAAAGCTCTGTAAAGGTCGTAGTAACTTCCTTTAGTTGTTATCCATTTGGCAACTATATATATAGCTTCTTCTAAGTCCTCGACATATGCCATTCGACCATCACTACCTCTAATGCCTTTTTCGTTCTTTTTTGCTCCACGGTTAATCAAGACATTCTTTTCATCATAGACTATTCTTCTTGCTTCCTCGTTTTGTTTGCCCTTGGGAAGATTATCCTTGAGTAGTTTGTTTAAGCCTTTATAATAGAGTTGAAATTTTTCAACTGGATCATCTATCTTTTGTCCAATAAGTTTTTCAGCCTCATTTTCAACTACCAGTTCGGAGTCTAAATTAATTGCTAGTTGCTCACCTTTGACGCTCTCAGCCTGTTGAAGAATTTCAAGTCTTTCTAGCTCTTCCTTAGACAGACCCTCTTTTTTGATATTCTTATTTGAATCCATTTTCCTAAACTGTTAATATTTCCTTAACTTTTTTTGCTGCCATTTCTAGTGAATCGACATCCCAATTTGATACATTCAAATTTTTCTTTGCTATTTCTACATCAGGGAAGTGTTCTTTAAATGCACCCCAGTAATTGTTTCCCTTGTCTGCCTGCCTAAATTGAAATTGAGAGTAAATAATGGAAGGGTGTACCTGAAGTTCATTAGCAAATTTTGATACCATTAATGGATTATGAATTAACGGTTCAATGAATTTCATTTTTTCCTTTGAAATTAAGTAGTCTTCGGCAAATTGATTCGCTTTATCCTCTTGCATTAAAAACAGATCTGGCTCTCCTGTTAAATGATATTTTATTTCACTTAACTGTTCAATATCAAATAATACATGATGCAATTCATGAAGAAGGGAAAACCAAATTGTAGAGTAATTCTTATTCAAATCTGTTATGATAATACATGGTTTTTCATTGATCAAAAAAGTTGCCCCTCTAATTTGAGTTTTTGGAAGCATTGGCTGAAATACTACTGTGATTCCAATATTAAAAAGAGCCCGAAAAACAGTTAAAAGTCCTTTCTCAACATTTTGGGTATACGGTTTAATTTTAGGAATTAATTTTTTCAAATCATCCCTTATATATTCATTTGGATTGTCAATTAGCTCAAAATACTTGTAAGAAGATTTTATCCAGAAGTCTCTCATTTTGTCATGAAAACTTCTCTTTGTTCTACTGTACAGAGCGTCATTCAATTCGCGTTCGTAGTCGAAAAGGTCGTCAAGCTGAAAGAAATTACATATTCTACTACTTAAGTCTTCAACACTGGCATTTTTATCTATGAACCCTAAACTGGCAAGAGTTTTAAGATCAAAATATTTATTGATAAAAGTAATTTCCGATGAATTCTGTAATTCCTTGATCTCTTCGAAGGGGCGATCTTTTAGATGATAAACAATCAGTTCTTCCAGTGTCAAGTCTAAGAATTCACCAAGTTTAAGAAGGTTTATAACATCCGTTTGCTTAGAGGACTTATCTAGAATTCCATCAAGACTTCTCCTTTGAAGATTAGCTAATTTTTCAAACTGAGTTTTACTTAGGCCTGTAACTTCTAATTTACTTTGAAGGAACTCCTTTAGAGAAGAGTTATTAGAGCCATCTAAGCTTTTATTTAAAAGTTCATCTATCATTTAGGGTGAATTTACCTCAAATAAACAATGTTTATCTAAATAAAGCTAATATGAGAGGTAAATTTACCTTTTATAAAATTCTTATGTAGAAGTTAAATTTGAATCTAACACTATAAGGATACCGTTGTAAAGTAGAGCAGGTAACACAATTCTCAATCTAATGTCTACCAAGAGTTTTCAGCTGAGGCACATCTCTCTCTTCCTTGAATAACCTACCTTAATCTGAACCGTTACATAGACGCAGTCTTTTTCTATCTTTATCCTATCACTCTAAAGCCCTAAGATGTCAGTACTTTATTTGCTCTCCAGTTTGGGGGTAATCAACGGATTATTGATTGGTGCTTTTCTGGTTTTTCGCAACCAGAACAAAGTCGCAAATGCCTATCTGGGTGGTCTGTTATTGGCTTTGAGCTTGCGGATTGGTAAATCTGTTTTCTATTATTTTGAAGATAATGTAGACTTATTGATCCTTCAAGTAGGGCTTTCTGCCTGTACTTTTATTGGGCCATTCTTTTACCTCTACACCAAAGCCATTTACAAGCAGCATCGGAAAATTCATACCAAGGATGCTGTCCTTCTCATAATTCTACTGGCTTCAATTCTAACCATTGGTTCAGTCTACTCTTACCGAAATCATCCCGCTATATGGAATGGCTATATCATTTATGGTATCTATTATATCTGGGCAGTTTTCACACTTTTAGGTTTGTATTACGCTGTCAAAATGCTGAAACCTGTAATAATCAAGCCCTCTACAATGAGCAAGCCACAGCAACACTTGGTCATACTCACCATTGCCATGCTCATCATCAATTTGACTTATCAGATGGCATTATATGGTTTGTTTACCTACATATGGGGTGCGCTAATATTTTCCTTCACCTTATATTTTCTCTTGGGTAGGATGCTGCTTTCCAGCAAGTTTTTCTCCCTGAAACCTACTGACCAACCACTCGCTAATGCCTCAAAAAAACTGGAGGAACTGAATGTGCTGATGGATACGCAAAAACCATATATCAATCAGAAACTAAAACTGGATGACTTGGCTGTGCAGGCTGGTCTTTCTAAACACAGTTTGTCCAAACTATTGAATGAAGAGTACCGATATGGCTTTGCGCAATATGTAAAAGAGTTTAGGGTGAAAGAGGCACAACAATTGATTCATACTAGACATGAGCTTTCGTTGGAGGGCATCGGCTTTGAAGCAGGCTTTAGCTCCAAGTCATCTTTTTTTGATGCATTCAAAAAGATCACGAATTCCACCCCCTCGGAGTATAGAAAGGCTCAGCAGTTGGTGGCATAAGCTGCAAATTACTCCAGAATGATCATTCTGGACTTCTTATCTCCGATTAATTCGATTTCTTTACGGCACTGCTCGTAATCTTGGCTGAACAAATCAATTCATCCAATGAAAATTAAAGTATTCATTTTTCTCGCTGTCATAAGTATCAGCCCGTGTTTTTCCCAAACAGATCATGAGCAAATCACGAAAATACTCAATCAATTTATTGTAGGTAGCCAGTATAACTATCCAGACTCGATAGCAACGGCTTTCCATCCAGGCACCCGTATGTTTCTCTATGATGGCACCGACTCGGCCTATTTTATGACCTCTGAAGAATATGCAGGATTGTATGGGCGTAAAGCGCCAGGCACGTTGAATAATAGGCCATCAAAGATCATCGGTATTGAGATTGACAGAGATGTGGCTTATGCCAAATTAGAGATTGATATTCCTTCTTTTGGGAATCGGTATCATGATTTACTCTTGCTTAAAAAAATCCTTGGCCACTGGAAAATTGTGGGCAAGGCCACTTCAGCTGGCCCGATTCCTAAAGCACCCGAAGAGTTCACGCCAAACCCAGCAAAGGAAGTGGTACTGACAGGGCTCAACAAACCTTGGAGCATGGCCTTTATTTCAGAAAACGATGTGCTTATTGCTGAAAAGGATGGCAGCCTTCTTCGTGTTAATTTGGAAACCAAAGAACGGAAAGCCATTTCCGGATTACCCAAGGATGTGGCAAGGGCTGTGGAGATTGACACTGCCAAATTTGAGAAAGGCATTTTCCCTAATAGTCTTCATGGGCAAACCCTAAGCGCCAATGCTGGCTGGTTTCAGGTGCTCCTCGACCCAGACTTTGACCAAAATAACTATGTATACATTTCCTATGCTGCAGAGAATAGGGCGCGAACCAGTACGACCAAAGTTATCCGTGGAAAACTGATTGACAACCAACTGAAAGAAGTGGAGATACTTTTTGTGGCAGAACCCTATGTGCATGGGCTTTATCACTATGGTGGCGGCATGATCTTCGGCAAGGATGGCAAGCTATACATTACCATTGGCGAACGTAACTTTTTTGAGTACATGAACCCTGAAATTCCGGTTGCACAAGATGTAAAAGACAAACGTGGAAAGGTCATCAGAATTAACCCTGATGGGAGTATTCCAAAAGACAATCCTGACTTTGGGCCAGGTGCGGTTAATGGACTTTATGCTATTGGCATTCGTGCTTCGCAAGGCCTGACCATACACCCAGAAACGGGAGATATTTGGTTAAGTGAACACGGCACAAATCAAGGAGATGAACTGAACATTCTGAAACCAAGTGCGAACTACGGGTGGCCTAATGTTACTACGGGCAGTTATCGAACGAATTATCAACCAAAGGCCATTTCGGGAGCGACTTTCACCGATCCAGTATATTCATGGAACCATACTGTTGCGCCAACAGGGTTGACCTTTTACTCAGGAAGAGAATTTCCATTATGGAACGGGAATTTGATTGTGCCCGGACTGAGCAAAGGCAGTTTGTGGAGAATGGTGGTTGATGGTGATAAAATCATAAGTGCCGAAGAACTATTCATCAATAGCAGGGTGAGGTTAAGAAAAGCAATTGTTTCTCCTGGAGGGCAACTCTATTTACTTTCTGACGAAGAAGACGGCAAACTGATTCGGGTGTTTAATAGTAAGCGCTGAGAGAAACGGGAGTCATTTCACTGTGGAATGACTCCTAAATTTTGAAGTCTTTTTGTAGTAAGAGAACTCTGCGAAGTGTTTGAAAACCAACAGGCTAAAGTGCGTATGCTCTCACTTTGCTGTAAGCACTAAACGGGACGCTACCCACACAGCTGTCTGTAAAAACACTGCCTTCAGAAAAATGAAACCCACCAGAACCATAAAATTTTCAGAAGGGAACAGTCGCTTGCAGAAGACACAGATTGGTGGTTGTATTGTATTGAAATAGATTAGAAAAAGTTGATATATGTGTCATTAGCGCCTGTTAGCCAAAGTACTTAGAACAGTTGATTCGAGTCTTCCACATTCCTCTTTGCTTCTTCGACCATATACATATTGTGACAATTCGGACAATACAGATACCATTCAAAATAGTATGATTGATTCTCTTTTATTTTTCTTTTCTTTGGTCTCTTTACGACCACAGTAGTACCACATTTTCGGCATGGGTCTCCCTCTTTTTCAACTTTTATTTTTTTCTGTTTTGGGAAACTTGAATTAGTTTGCGTCTCTGATTCAACCTTGTTAGGTTCATAACCTTTGTCTTCCAGGAGTTCTTTTGAATTTAGTGCAATGCTAGCAAGTTCATCGCACCTCTCATTTTCAGGATGGCCTGCATGCCCTTTCACCCAGTTAAACTTCACTTTTTCATGTTTTTCAATCAAGTCTAGGAGCTTAGACCAGAGATCATAATTAATTGCTTTCTTATTTTTGGTTCGAAACCAATTTTTTGATCTCCACTTTTTAGCCCAACCAAGTTCAACTCCATCAATCACGTATTTAGAATCTGTGTAAACCTTCACTTTGGACGTAGTCTTTAATTGTTCAAGACCAAAAATCACCCCCATCAATTCCATTCGATTATTTGTCGTTAGCCGATAACCCTTAAAGAATTCCTTTCGCTTCCCTTTATAGGACATGATTACTCCAAACCCCCCGTTACCAGGGTTGGGCTCAGCACCTCCGTCTGAATAAAGATCTATTTCCGGTATTTCATCCCAAGTTCCCATAAATGTTCGTAGTAGAATATTTCGTTTAACGCTATGTATCAATCACAAATGTGACGTATAGCCATAAATATATTCATTTTTATGACAATAAAATGTGAGTAAACAGACGGTTAGCCTTTGCGCAGCTTAAATTACTTCGTCCAGTTTATCATTTTTATACCAGTAAGACGGTCGAAGTGTTTTTCGTTATTGGTAACTAGTGTTAGATCATTAGCGATAGCAGATGAACCAATTAACAGATCAAAGTCATCTACGGGTCGACCTTCTTTTCTCAATCTTGCTTTTTCATTGGCAAAAGTATCTAAGCCATCAAAGATTGGAAGGATTTGAATGCCAGAAAGAAAGTTAGAAAGGACTAAATTGTTACGCTCAGGAGATGCGCTATTTGCTACTCCATACTTGAGCTCAGCGAGGGTAATTTCGGAAATATATAGAGAATCTACATCTACGGAATTAAATTTAGAGTCTAACCCATATCGACCCTTCATGTAATAGATACAAATATTGGTATCAATCAAGTATTTCAAAGCTCCTCGATTTGACGATTGGTTTTTCTACTATTTTGAATTCGTTTGATTAATTCTTCTGCAGACTCATCTGAGCTCCATGCCCCAAAGGCTGATTTCATTTTTGATTTTGCAGAAGCTTTTGATTTTACCGATTTCGTTAGCCTGTCAATTAGATTCAATTTCATCGTTGGGCTTAAGCGTTCAAGTAAGCCTAGGTAATTATTCAATATTTTTTTGTCAATGGCGTCCATATAATCAAGTTACGAAATTTATTGACTTAGGATATAGCATCAGGGGCAACTATTGGATAGTGTTCGTCCTCGTATTTCTCTATCAATATTGAAAGTATTTCTGCTTCATCGCCCTCAGGAGTTTTCTCGGGAGCATGAAAAATTGCTTCAAGTCTTTTAAGCGCTTGATTGTAGTCCAGTTCCGTCTTGATTGCTTTGATTTCCATGTTAAATAGTGTTTGCTTCTACTTCCCCATATCTACCGCCAAATACTGCGCGGTGTAGTTGTCTTTGAGCTTAATCATTTCTTCAGGCGTACCGGTAAAAGTGATGTTACCGCCTTCGTGACCCCCTTCTGGGCCAAGGTCAATAATCCAGTCGGCTAGTTTGATGACTTCGGTATTGTGCTCAATAATGATGACGGAATTGCCTTGTTCAATCAGTGCGTTAATGGCTTTCATCAGTTTACTAATGTCGTGAAAATGAAGGCCCGTAGTGGGTTCATCAAATATGAAAAGAATGTGTTCCTTGTCATTCGATTTCCCCTTTCCGAGGTAGAAAGCCAGCTTTACCCTTTGGGCTTCGCCTCCACTGAGCGAATTGGAAGACTGTCCTAAACGGATGTAGCCCAAGCCCACTTCTTGCAGTGGCTTCAGTTTACTATGCACTGCTTTTTCATTGGCGAAGAAGTCCATAGCATCATCAATGGTCATGTCCAATACATCGGCAATGCTTTTGTCGTTGTAGGTAGCTTCTAGAATTTCTTGTTTGAAACGTTTGCCTTTGCAGCTTTCACAAGTCAGCTGAATATCGGCCATAAACTGCATTTCAATTTTCACCACGCCTTCGCCTTGGCAAGTTTCACAACGGCCGCCATCTACATTAAAGGAGAAAAATGCGGGCTTATAACCACGCTGCTTCGACAGGGGTAAATTAGAATACAAGGCCCTGATGGCATCATAAGCTTTTACATAAGTAACTGGGTTCGATCGGGATGATTTACCAATCGGATTTTGATCGATGAACTCAATTTGGGTTACCTTTTTGGTGTCGCCTTCAAGCGCATCCATTTTGCCTGTTTGCTCACCTACTGTGCCTAACATTTTACCCAATGAAGGATAAAGAATTTTCTTTACTAAGGTAGACTTTCCCGAACCACTTACGCCTGTAATTACGGTCAGCACGTCCAAGGGAATATCGACACTCACATTTTTGAGGTTATTTTCTCTGGCTCCTTTTATTTTGAGCGCGTCACGCCATTTTCTTCTGTGTTCAGGAATAGGCAATTTTTCTCTTCCGCTCAAATAATTGGCCGTATGGCCCGTGCCATTCTGAACCAATTCTTCGATCGTTCCTTGGAAAATTAATTCACCACCATGAGATCCAGCATCGGGCCCAATATCTATGATTTGGTCAGCCGCTTGCATTACTTTTTCCTCGTGCTCTACTACCACAACGGTATTTCCCAAGTCGCGCAGGGTAAGCAAAACAGAAATCAATCGGTCGGTATCGCGAGGGTGCAGTCCTATACTTGGTTCATCCAAAATATACATGGAACCGACCAAAGCACTTCCCAAGGAAGTGGACAGTTTAATGCGTTGAAACTCCCCGCCCGACAAAGTGCTGGTCAATCGGTTGAGGGTAAGGTAACCTAAGCCTACTCGACCTAAATACTCAAGTCGGTTCTGAATTTCTTGAAGTAACCTTTTGGCAATTTTTTCCTCATGAGCAGTAAGTGGAAGCTTATCGAAGAAAACTGCGGCCTCTTTTACAGGCATTAGTACGATGTCGGTAATACTTTTACCGTCTACCTTTACATAAGAGGCATCTTTCCTTAATCGTGTTCCTTTGCACTCTGGGCAGTCGGTGCGGCCACGGTAACGCGAAAGCATTACGCGGTACTGAATTTTGTGTGTTTTCGACTCTAAATGTTCAAAAAACTTATTGAGCCCTTTAAAATATTTGTTGCCGGTCCAAAGCAGCTCCTTCTCTTTTTCGGTAAGTTCTGCATAAGTTCTGTGAATAGGAAAATCAAACTCAATGCCGTGTTTTAATAGCGGTTGCAACCATTTATTCATGGTTTCGCTTCGCCAAGGAGCAATAGCACCTTCATATATCGAAAGAGATTTATCGGGAATGACCAAGTCAATATCAATTCCTAAAACCTTCCCAAAACCCTCGCAGCGCTTACAAGCACCAAAGGGGTTATTAAAGGTGAATAGGTTAACGCTTGGCTCTTCAAACAAAATTCCATCTGCCTCAAATCTGTCTGAAAAAGCCGTTCGGCCTTCACCAATCACTTCAACAATACAATCCCCTTGCCCCTCAAAAAGGGCGGTTTGTACCGAATCTGAAAAACGGAATTGTGTGTCTTCATTATGGGCCACAACCCCTCTATCAATCAGGATTTCTAAGTCTTTGGAAACAATGTCCTTTTCGTCCTTGAGTAAATCTTCTATAAAATAGGGCTCACCTTTGGCTACCACACGGGTATAACCTTTTTGTAGCAAGAGATTCAGTTCTTCTGCTACGCTACGCTCTTCTTTCTGAATCAGCGGACAAAGAATCATCACCTTGGTGCCCTCTTCTTTGGCCATCAAAAACTCTACAATACTGGTTACGCTATCGCGGCTCACTTCTTTGCCACTTACTGGGCTGTAGGTCCTTCCAATTCGGGCAAAAAGTAATTTTAGATAATCGTAAATTTCGGTAGTAGTGCCTACCGTAGACCGAGGGTTTCGCGTATTCACCTTTTGCTCAATGGCAATGGCTGGCGAAACCCCTTTGATATAATCCACCTCAGGCTTTTCCATTCGGCCTAAAAACTGGCGAGCATATGAACTCAAGCTTTCCACATACATCCGCTGCCCTTCGGCAAAAAGCGTATCGAAAGCCAGCGATGATTTTCCAGAACCAGAAAGGCCAGTAACCACTACCAGTTTATTCCTTGGAATGGCCACATCGACACTTTTGAGGTTATTTACCCTTGCACCCTTAATTATAATGAACTCTCTAGGATTCAGATCATCAATAAGGGTAGGGCGGCTAAGTGTTGTTGAATTCATACGATTGCAAAGATAACAGAGCTAGCAACTAATTGTTAACTGAAAAATAATTACCTTTTTCAGAATTAAATTCTAAACTCTGGCATTATACTTGATTAAAGTTTTGCAATAGTGCTGAAGGCATTAGCCTAAAGCTTGAAAATCAAAAATTACGATCAAATATTTGTAATCTGTATTTGAATCAATACATTTGAGATTGTTACTTTCATTAATCCATTTCCAAAAACTAAACATTACCGTATGATATAAACCTCTACTTAGACCTAACAATAACTAACATGAGGAAATATGAAGTAAGCGATAGCCAATTGATATCGCTATACAAAAACGGTAATGAAGACGCATTCGCGGAATTAGTCTCACGTCACAAAAACAAAATCTTTACTACGATCTATATGATTGTAAAAGACCATGATCTTGCAGAAGATTTATTGCAGGAAACTTATGTGAAAGTGGTGAATACAGTAAAGTCTGGACGCTACAATGAAGAAGGTAAATTTCTGCCATGGGTGAGCCGAATCGCACATAATTTAGCGATTGACCACTTTAGAAAGGCCAAGAGGTACCCTACAATTGTGATGGAAGATGGCAGCAATGTGTTCAACAGTTTAGAGTTTTCTGAAGAATCTATCGAGGATCGTCAAATAAAAGAAGATACACACGCGTTACTAAGGGAGTTAATAAAAGAGCTACCCGATTCACAGCGAGAAGTTCTTATGATGAGGCACTACATGCAAATGAGCTTTCAGGAAATTGCTGAAGTAACAGATGTTAGTATCAACACCGCCCTTGGTCGTATGCGTTATGCGCTCATCAATCTTAGAAAAAAGATGGACAAAATGAACGTTGCGTATGATAAGAACATCTACCCAGAATGACCTGATCAGATACATATATCAGGAGACCGACACAGAAGAAAATATCGAAATTCAAACTGCTGCCATTTTAAATGGCTCGCTGGCGCATGAGTTGCATGAACTTGAGCAAACAGTGAAGTCTATTACGGCAGCTGAACGAGTACCTTCTGAGTCGACTATCGACAAAATACTAAGTTACTCTAAATCCTATGACCTTCATTCCTTGAAATAGCCTAATTTAGGGGCATGACGAGGAAGCAGAGATACGAGGCTTTTATAGCATACTTTAGTGAAAACCAACCACAGGCCGAAACGGAACTGCAATATGGCAATCCGTTCGAGCTGCTCGTGGCTGTAGTTTTGAGTGCGCAATGCACCGATAAGCGAATCAATATGGTTACGCCCAAATTGTTTCAAGATTTCCCTACCCCGGCCCATTTAGCGGCTTCTCATTTTGACGAACTTTTTCCCTATATAAAAACCGTTTCGTACCCTAACAACAAAACCAAGCACCTATTGGGCTTAGGCAAAATGTTGGTGGAAGATTTTAATTCTGAAATTCCTGAAACCATTGAGGATTTACAGAAACTACCGGGTGTTGGCCGAAAAACAGCAAACGTAATTACTTCTGTAATTTGGAATCAGCCCAGTATGGCGGTAGACACGCATGTGTATAGAGTCTCCAAAAGATTGGGTTTGGTGAATCAGAATGCCAATACTCCCTTGGCAGTAGAAAAACAATTAGTTAAACACTTACCAAAAGAGGTGATTCCCTTGGCGCATCATTGGCTCATATTACATGGTCGCTATACTTGCTTAGCCCGTACTCCCAAATGCGAATCATGTCCGTTAACTTCTTTTTGCCGTTATTTCGAAAAAAGGGAAGGAATAGCACGATAGCGCCCGTTGATTGTTCACCATGAAAATTCTGTATATCCACCAATATTTTAAAACGCCTCAAGAAGGTGGAGCCATTCGCTCTTACTACTTGGCCAAAGGCTTGGTGGACGAGGGTTTTGAGGTTGAAATGATTACAAGCCACAATGAAGGAATCTATCAGAAAACCGTGATTGATGGAATCACAGTCCATTATTTGCCAGTTTATTATAGCAATGATTTAGGGTTTCTTAAGCGTATTTTTTCTTTCTATTCATTTCAAAAAAAGGCCAAGCACCTGATTTCAAAAGAGAACTTGAGTTTTGACTTGGCATATTTGACTTCCACACCATTAACAGTAGGCTTGGTAGGTCTTTGGTTAAAGAAAAAATTAGGCAAACCCTATATTTTTGAAGTACGAGATTTGTGGCCCACTGCCCCGATTCAGATTGGGGCTATTAAGGCTGGCTGGCTAAAAAAGCAGCTTTATGCGCTTGAAGCTAAAATATACAAACATGCAGATAAGGTTATTGCACTTTCACCTGGCATGGAAGATTGGATTAAAGAAGTAGTTCCTGAAAAAGAAGTGCACATGATTCCGAATATGGCCGATTGCGAATTTTTTAGTAAGGAATTAAAAGACCCAAAACTGACTTCGTTTTACCATGTAAACGATGCCTTTGTTGTTACCTATTTGGGAAGTATTGGAATTACCAATCACCTCGAGTTTTTGCTAAATATTGCTGAAAAATGTTTGAAAGCAGGGCTAAATATAAAATTCAAGGTTGTGGGTGAAGGCTCGAAACTTCATCAAATTAAACTTGAGGCCTATTTAAAAAACCTAAGTAATGTAGAGTTTTATGGCCATCAGAATAAGGAGGGTGTGCGAAGATTACTGAACGTAACCGATGCCACATATGTCTCTTTTGCCAACATTCCTGTTTTAGGCACCAACAGCCCAAACAAAATGTTCGACAGTCTGGCTTCGGGTAAGCTTACCATTGTAAACTCAGCTGGCTGGACGAAAAACTTGGTAGAAGAAAATGAATGCGGTTTTTATACTAATCCAGAAGACCCAAGTGATTTTATAAAGCAGATTGCTCCGTACATGGAGGATTCTATACGTTTGGAAACCTATAAAAACAACGCTCGAATAGTGGCGGAAAGGCTTTATTCAAGAAGGCTGCAAGTACAGAAATTGATTAATGTTTTAGAGTCGACCAAGAGCGCTTAGTTGTTTCTTGGCCTGTATCTTGATTGCAGCAGAACATCATTAGCGTCAGTGAGCTTCATAAGCGCAGTAAAGTCTAAATCCTTTTCCTCTTGATATTTCTGAACGATTTGCCAGCCTATCCATTGGCCAATTCTGCCTGGGCAAATAGGGTCGATTTCTGGAATTCCCGGACGTTCATCGATGTATTTTGTCAGGTTCAGTGGGCTCTTGTCGTATAACAAAGCATTATCAACAAAATACGACCACAGAAAACCTTCGCTGCGTATTGAAGAGGCTAATGTTTCGCCATCATAACCCATAATCAAACTATCAGACAAGCAAGGCAACATAGTTTTCGTGAATTCAAGGGCTTTTCCGTAGTAAATCATTTCATCCAAAATGGTACGTTCAGCGTCTTCGCTAGTGTCATTAAATTTTAAAGAACTAAACTGAACAATGTGTGGTACAAGGTGCTCAGGAGTTAGCCTTACTGCTAAATAGTCGTACACATTTGGTCGATAAGAAGCTTCTGGACCCAAGTAATAATCTAATCCTATCACTACCAATGAATCGGAGAAGAACACATCATTACCAAAGGCGGAATAAACGGTTTGAACTTTAGGTACTTTATATTCAGGGTAATAAGACTTGATACGTTTAAAGGCTGTTTCTAAATCTTGCTCTAATTGGGCTTCGTTTATAATCTGCTTGGTTTGCTGATACAGCGTATCTACAAATGGGTTTTTTATCAGGTTGAAAACCTCAGTGAGCATTTCGGACTTTGATGGATAGTCTGCGGCTAGAAAAAAGTAATCGCGTACAATGGGGTTGGCTTCTAAAAAAGCACTTAAAGCTGCAGTATCTTCTACTGAATGAATTTGATCAATCAAACTCACATAGTCTAAATCAAGGGCTATATTTGGAATGTCTTTGCAGGGATCATCCTTACCACAAGCCATTACCAATAGGAAAACGAAACTTATAATCCAGCTTTTGTTCATACTTAATTTTAAATGACAAAAGTATTCATTTATTTTATTCCCCATGAGGAAATTCACTTTTGCAGCCGTTCTATTATCATTGTTTAGCATATCAGCTTTAGCGCAAGATTATAATATTGGTATCAAATTAGGGCCTACGCTTACTTACTCAAAACCAAGCACAGAGGGCACAAGCACTAATTATGATGATGATGGTTCGTCTGTTCAGTTTTTGATTGGTGCTTTTGTGGATTACCAGTTTCAAGAAAATTACTTTTTCAGCGCTGGAATTAATTATGCTTCCAAAGATTTTGGTATAACTGCGCGGTCAACCAATAGCATTGCCAACATAACGGGAGCTGCTAGTTTTAGCCAAGAGTTTTTACAGATTCCGGCCTTATTAAAACTTTACACAAACGAGGTAATCCTTGATACAAAGGTTTATTTCAATTTTGGTCTTGTACCCGAAATACGTTTGAGTAATTCTCCTAAATCAGATAACTCTGACCTCATTCGTGAGTTTAGAAGCTTTGATTTAGCAGGTAATTTTGGTGGAGGTTTAGAAAGAACTATTGGTGTTAATACACGTGTTTACGCAGGCCTATTCTATAACCTTGGTTTTATTAATCAGGTGAAAACCCAAAATGACACTTACGATGAACTTACCCTTAAAAACAGGCTTTTTGCCCTCGAAATAGGAATTAAGTTTTAATGCAAACTGCCTGAATAATCGAGGTTAAAAACATTCGCACATAAATCAGTTAAATCCTTCTAGTGATTTATAAATGTTTAGTGCCACAATATAAAGCCCTGCCTCATCACCCCAAGATACCTTTTCTACTTTGGCCATTCCTTGCACATATACATCGGCCCAAGCGTCTATGGTTTGAATATTAGAATGCCCCATTAAAGCGCGGATAACTCGTACTAAGTCGGGATGAAACTCCAAATGAATACCCACGCTATTTTGGGCTACTACCATTTGACGATATTTAAGGTCTTGTTTTATAAGATGAAGGGCAAGGGCTTTTTTATCCATAACGATTAGCTTTAACATTTGTAATATTTAACCAAATTTATAATTATTATCGTTAAACACAATTAATAGTTTATTATACGATATATTATTTTACTTATACGATAACCAATGTTGTCAAATGCTAATTATTAATTTCTTATTTTGGCCAATAATGTGTGTTTAACGATAAGTTTATGGCCGAAAAGAAAATCTATAATCGTATAAAAGCAGTTTTAGCAGAGAAGGGAAAATCAAATAATTGGCTTTCTCAGCAAACAGGAAAGAACATCACTACTGTATCGCGTTGGTGTACCAATGATATGCAGCCAACAATGGATACTCTTTTCACTATTGCCGCAGTTTTGGACGTAGATGTTAGGGAACTACTGGTACGGACAAAAGGATAGTCATTGTTTACCTGCTTAAACTACTGTAGATTAATTCTTTACTAATGCTTTTTTACTATAGTTAGAATTTATGTCTTGGTTGCAATTAGCAATTGCACAAACAAATATGTAATCATTTGATTACAATTACAAACATATGAGAATAATTTTTTACTTATGTCAGTAAATGATCGCATAGAGTTGTTAATGAAGCATTTTGGTTTATCTGTGAATTCTCTTGCAGAACAGCTTGATTTTAGCCGAACTGCTGTGTATAACATAATTTCTGAGAAAGGTAGACGTACTTCTCCTAGCCACGATTTCTATATCAAACTCAAAGAATCATATGAGAACATTGACCTGAACTGGCTAATTACTGGAGAGGGTGAAATGTTACTTGATGAAAATCGATTGATGGTTGCTGATTCGGCTGGAGAATACAAAGTCAGAAAACCCCAAAATTCAGACCTTCAAAAAGCCCTAGCTGAGGTACAGGAAGAACTGAAGGCTGTAAATAAGCGTATCGATCGGTTAGAAGAAGGGCATTAATTCAGTAGGCCTTAATGTAAAAGTATTAGTTTGGCTCCAATAAAGTAATTTCTTTCAGGAGCTGGCTGGAAGTAGCGGTTACCAAATGCGTTGAGGTCATTGCCCAAGCTGTAGTCTACATCAAAAATATTATTTACACCACCGAATACTTCCCACTGCGTTTTTTTCTTTTTCGGAATCTTATAGCTGTAATTCATATTCCAGAGGTTGTATGGCCTAGAGTAAACGGTATTGCTATCGTTTAGTGGAATAGCATCTGAGTAATGATAGCTTAGGTTAACATTTAGGTTATAAATGAAACTGGCGTTTACCTGCATATTCACTACATTTTGAGCCGTTCCAGGTAAGGCATTTCCAGAAAAATCATCACCATCATTAATATAGTTTTTATACTCAAAGGCATGAAAGGTGTAAGAGAGGGAAGTACTTAAGTTTTGCAAAGGCTGCTCTTCATTTTTAACCCATTGACCCAAAAGCTGAAATTCTAAGCCTTGCTGAATGTTTTTTCCTGCATTTCTGAAAAGCACTACCCCATCATTATTGGTGTAGGAGGAAATTGATTCTTTAAGGTCGAACCTGAAAATGGCCATATCGAATGATAGACGAGTATCAAGTAAATTGCCACGAACATTCCATTCATAATTAGTGCCTTTTTCTGGTTCAATATCACGGTTGATGCTGCCTTCGTTGGTTCTAACTTCTGTTGTAGTAGGGGGAGAAAAACCTTGTGAGACGCTAAAATGAACAGAGAGATCAGGGTTTATTTTTTTTGAAATTGCCAGCCTTGGCGACCATACCGTTTCAAATTTTTTGTTGAATTGTGTTGGGTTATTGTTCACTTTATCCACCAAGCGATTAATGTCATAGTTCAATGCATTTTGGCTGAGGCCTGCAGTAACAAAAAGGTCTCTCATAGGTTCAATTCGGAACGATCCAAAAACGATAGACTGCTTTGAAGTGATGTCATCCTCAAAATTAATAGTGTCGGCCTGCCCCATTACATTGCCAAAGTTCTTACCCAAGAAAGAAGACTTTTGAAATTCACCTCCAACTACAAAACTGGCAGGTTTTCCAGCAAAAATTACACTTCGACTCACTTCCATTCTTCCACCAAATATATCCTGTTCGTCTTGTTTATAGTCAAGAATAAAAGGGTTTTCAAAGTCCATTTTCGAACCAAAAATTGACACCTTTCCTTTCCATCCTTTTCCCCATTCTAGTTCTTGCCCTATTTTCATTAACCAATATTGATTGTCAATAGAAGCATTTTTTTCAGTACTTCCCGGCCTAGATTTCCTTCTGTTTTCGCTTCTTTGCAAAGGGTTTAGTGCGCCTGGTATTTCATAAAATAGATTTGAATAAAGCATTGAAATGGAGAGTGTCTGCTTGCTATTGGGAAAAAACAGCGCATCCATTTCGAGATTTCTTCTATCCATGGCATTGTGATCTCTGTAGCCGTCTGATTTCTGAATGTTAGCCTTTACGGTCAGACTGTTTTTGCTGCTCAGCTGATTGAAAATCATACCTGACTTTAACAGGCCATATGAACCCATGGCTGCTGACGCCTGAATGCTATTGTTCAAATCGCCCGGCACTGTACTTCTTAACTTTATTACACCGCCTGTTCCTGCACCATAAATACTGCTTGCAGGGCCTTTAATAATTTCAATTCCAGAAATATTATTGAGGTCTAGCAGGTTGATAAAGGTGTTTCCCCCTGGTTCGGTAAAGGGAATATCATTCCAATATACCTTTACATTACGCACACCAAAAGGAGAACGGACTGAACTGCCCCTAATAGAAATACGATAACTTGCTCCTGCTCTTTCTTCAAAACGAATACCAGGCACGGAGTTTATGGCTTGCACCAAAGAGCTTCGATCGAAACGTTGTAAATCTCTGAGTCCTAAGGTAGAAATTGCTCCGGCTTGTTCGCTTAAATCTCGGTTTTCTAAAAAGCCTTCTACCTCTACACTTTGTAAGTCGGTAGTGTTGGGTGTTAATGTCAAAGTTTTCCAAGAGTCTGCAATCACTTCAATTTCGAGTGTTTTAAAGCCTACATGGGTAATGTTCACTTTGCTGTTTTCGGAAATCTCTAAGATTACCATTCCCCGCTGATCGCTTACTTTTACTTGGTCAGTACCTAAAACATATACCAAAGCCCCTTCAATAGGTTCAGAATTAGAGCCTAGCAGTATCAAACCAGTCTGCGATTTAGCATAAAGGGCGATGCTCAAAAAACAGAGCATTAATATGGGTTGTTGTGATTTTCGAATAAATCCTGATTGCCGAATTGCTTGCATGCCTGCTGAGTAATTTTCCACACTCGAAGATCGGATTTTTTGCGGATTAGGGAACACTTCTGAACCTTGTTTTATGAGGTTTAGAGCTTACTTACTTCGAGATTGTGTAGGTAGTTTTTTCTTTGTCGATTTCTACTTCTGATAATATAAGCTGAGTGAGCGTATCACCGTATTCCATAATTTTATCGATGAGCCGCTGTAACTGTAGTCTGTCTTTTGCGATGATTTCAAGTTGAACATTTTGGCCGCCAGTTATTCTATAGGCTTTTTTAACTTCTGGGTAAGTGCCAACAACGCTTAGAAAAGACTTCAGTTTGCCATGGAAAACCTTCACAGAAATAAAGGCCTCAATATCGTAGCCGAGTAAACGGCTATTGATTTCTACTGTATAGTTAGAGATCACCCCTTTCTCTTCTAGCTTTTGTACTCGCTCTCTTGTGGCAGATGGAGAAAGGCCTACAAGTCTTCCGATTTCGGCAAATGAGAGTCTTGAATTTTTCTCTAAAACCTTCAGTATTTTTAAGTCTAAAGCATCAATCATTGAATCAACTGTTATTGGTTAATAAAACCATTCATAGAATCGAAATATCAAACTTAGGCAATTCAATCAATTTTAGAATGAAGCTATCTCAAAAGATCTTTGTAAGAAAAAGAAATATGAGAAAACTTAATCCATTTCACTTGGCTATTCCTGTGCAAAACTTAGCGCTATGCCGAGAATTTTATGGCCAAACTTTAGGTTGCGCTGAAGGAAGAAGCGCAGAAAAGTGGGTTGATTTCAATTTTTTTGGACATCAACTCGTCATTCACACAACTGCTAAAAACCATGGGGCAGACAACGCTCAATCTAATCCAGTAGATGGGCATGATGTTCCTGTTCCTCATTTTGGTGTAGTATTAGATTGGGGCGAATGGATGGATTTATCGGAGCGGTTAAAGAAAGAGAAAATACATTTCGTTATAGAACCCTACATCCGCTTTAAAGGCGAAGCCGGAGAACAGGCTACTATGTTTTTTCTGGACCCAGACGGAAACGCTTTAGAGTTTAAAGCATTTAAAGATATCGATCAGTTATTCGCCAAAGGTTAAGCTTGAGTTTTTAAACTCAATGGGTGTTTTGACTCAAAAGCAAAACGATTCAAGGTGGACGTTTGAAAGTAAAGTACAAATCTGATACATTTAATGACTAGTCACATGGTGTAAGTAAAGTTATGCCATGTGATACGTTTCCATTTTGAATCAATTTTGTATGAAAAAGGCTTACTCTATACTCGTTCTCCTAATTTTTGCAACGGCACTTCATGCCCAAAGCGATGTGTATTTTGCTTCAACTCCAAGCTTAAACCCTGATGGTTCCGAAATCATTTTTTCTTACGATAGTGATTTGTGGAAAGTGACTACGAATGGTGGTACGGCCACTAGAATTACTGCCATGGACGGAAATGAAAGTTATCCGCGCGTAAGCCCAGATGGCAAGTGGATTGCCTTTTCTTCGGAACAATACGGAAATACGGACATTTACATAATGCCTTATGGTGGAGGAGAAATTAAGCAACTTACTTTCAACTCTTCAAGCGACCAAATGGAAGCTTGGTCGTGGGACAGTAAAACCATTTACTTTCAATCGAGCAGATATAATAGTCGCTCAGCCTATTCGATAAGCATTGATGGAGGCACTCCAAAACGATTATTCGAACACTTCTTTAATTGGCCACATAACTTGACGATTCACCCAAATGGTGCTATTTATTTTAATGAAAGTTGGGAAAGCAGTAATCAAGTAGCGCGTAAGCGATATAAAGGAGCTTTCAATCCTGAAATCAAATCATATAATTCGAAGACTGGCGAATTTAAGGTACATACGAATTACGATGGTAAAGACATGTGGGCTACGATTGATCGCCAAGGCAACTTGTATTTTGTGTCGGATGAGCTGAATGAGCAATACAATTTATATACGTTGCAAAATGGAGCTAAAAGCAACCTTACCAGTTTTAACACTTCTATAAAAACACCTCAGGTAAATGCCAATGGAGGCAAAATAGTATTTGAAAGAGATTACCAATTATACGTTTACGATGTAGCGAGCAAGAAAAGTGAGAAGGTAAAGATTTCAATTTTCCAGAATTCAACATTGGCTCAAACTACCAATTTCAACACAAAGGGAAATGTATCGGCCTTTGATGTTTCCGCAGATGAAAAGAAAATGGCCTTTGTTTCTAGAGGGGAACTCTTTGTTTCAGATATCAGCGGAAAATTCATCAAGCAAATAAAGACCAACCCGAAAGAAAGGGTGATTGAGGTGAAATGGCTTAAGGATAATCAAACTTTACTGTACACTCAAACGGTGAAGGGATACACGAACCTTTTTACCATAGATGCTTCGGATGACCAAGCCAAAGAAAAGAAGCTAACGCAAGACGACCAATCTGATAGAAACTTAGAAATGAATAATGAGAGAACGCAGGCGGTTTATTTCAGTGGAATAAACGAAGTGCGTTTGCTTGATTTAGGCACTTTGAAGAGCGAAACTATTGCGAATGAAGAACTTTGGGGTCTTTATAATTCACAACCAAGGTTTTCTCCTGATGGTCAATACATTGCTTTCAATGTGAAAAATGATTTTGAAGATGACATCTATATCTATCACCTTCCTACAAAAAAATTAACCAATTATACTCAAACTGGCGTAACCGAATCGAGCCCATTTTGGGGGCCAGATGGCAAATACCTCTACTTTGTTTCCAACCGAACCAAGCCGAGTTATCCATTTGGTTTGGAAGATGGAAGGGTGTATCGAGTGCCGCTTTCTCGTCAGGAAGAGGGCTTTAAATCTGATAAGCTAGACGAAGTTTTTGAAAAAGACAAGAAGAGCGATAGCAGTAAAGTGGCGGTTAAGATTGATTTCGATCAAAACTGGCTACGAAACTTGGAGCGCATTAGCCCCAATTTCGGAACGCAAAGCAATCCCAATGTCATCAAGTCTGGCGATAAAACTTATGTGATTTACTCTTCCAATCACGATGAAAACCAACGCGGTCTTTGGATGACTACCCTTGAGGATTTTGAAAGGAATAAAACGGAGAAAATAGCGGGTTCGAATAGAGCCAGCAGCGAAATTCTAGCAGTGAAAAAGAACCACTATTTAATCAATGGCGGCTCTATCAGCAAACTGAATTTGAGTCAAAACAAGCTTACAGACATTGAAACAGATTTCACTTTCAGAAAATCTTTGAGAAACGAATTTGACCAGATGTATGATGAAACCTGGGCTGGTATTGAGGAGAATTTTTACAATGAAACTTTTCATGGAGCCGACTGGGCTAAGCTTAAAACCCAATATGCTCAATTTCTTCCCCATGTAAAAAGTAGAGCAGAATTACGCGTGCTCCTCAATGATTTATTGGGTGAATTGAACTCTTCTCACATGGGTTTCAACTCTGGCGGAGGTGAAGAGCGCACCTATTACAATACTCAGAGCTTAAACCTAGGCGTACTTTTCTCTAATGAGAATCCGTATGAAATAGCCAAGGTGGTAAGCGAAGGCCCTTCAGATTATTCAGATAAAAACATCAGAAAGGGGGATGTGATTACCTCGATCAACGGAGAAGCTATTAACCCTAAAATGAATCGGGAATATTACCTTTCTAAGCCTTCTGTAGATGAAGAAATTACCTTGGGTATAAAAAGAGGGAAGGAAGAATTAGAAGTAAAGGTACATCCATCGAGCATGGGTGCGCTTAGAAATAACCTGTATGACGAATGGATAGACGACAACCAAAAACGTGTGGATGAAGCCACAAAAGATCAAGTGGCGTATGTACATATGAAAAATATGAGTACGGGTTCGCTTGAGGATTTCTTGATAGAAATGACATCTGAAGGCTATAATCGTGATGGACTTATTTTGGATTTGAGATATAATACGGGCGGAAACGTTCATGACGAAGTGCTTAAATTCCTTTCTCAAAAGCCTTATTTGAAATGGAAATTCCGTGAAGGAAAGCTTACCACTCAGGCCAATTTTGGCGCTGGTGCTAAACCAATGGTTTTGCTTATTAATGAACAATCTTTGAGCGATGCGGAAATGACAGCGGCTGGCTTTAAAGAATTGGGTTTGGGTAAAATTATTGGTACGGAAACCTATCGCTGGATTATATTCACGAGCTCAGCAAGGCTAGTGGATGGCTCTTCTTATCGACTTCCATCTTGGGGCTGCTATACCATGGACGGCCAAAACTTGGAAAGCGAAGGGGTAAGCCCAGATATTTTGGTGAATATGAATTTTAAAGATCGCCTTACAGGTAAAGACCCACAATTGGATCGTGCGATTGAAGAAGTGATGAAGCAAATCAAGAACTAATGAAATCTTTTAAGCTCTTTGATTCAAAGCATGAGTTAATGGAGAGAGTGGGAGAAGATGGGCGGAGTATTGTTAGAATTGGAGAAAAAAAGATTTGCTTAGTTTTAAATCAAGGAGAATTCCATGCCTTTGACCATCTTTGTCCACACAATCAACACTCTTTATTAGAAGGGGCTATCAATTATAAAAATGAAGTGGTTTGCCCGCTTCACGCATATCGTTTTAGTTTGAAAGACGGAAGCGAATGTGAGCAGCGAACAAGGCCATTGAAAATCCATTCTATAAAAATTGAAAACGATGGTGTTTTTTTGCTAGTGAAAGATTGATTTCACGATTAAAAACTAATTCACTAATATTAGTACAATTTTGGCAGGCTCATCCTATATTTTACAACCCATTAGTACCCAAAAGCGGGTAATGTCTCTAGATATTTTGAGAGGTACTGCTGTGCTCGGAATATTGCTAATGAGTATTCAGAGCTTCTCAATGCCATCTTCTGCCTATTTCCATCCTCTTTCTTACGAGAATTTAGAAGGGCTTAATTTATATGCTTGGCTTTTTAGTCATGTGTTTGCCAGTGAAAAATTTATGGCCATTCTGGCCATGCTTTTTGGTGCGGGTATAATAATGATTTCTCAAAAAGCGAGAAAGGAACACATGAGGTCTAGTGGCTTACAGTACCGCAGGCTTTTTGTGCTATTCCTGATCGGAATTTTTCATGCATACCTTCTTTGGTATGGAGACCTTCTAGTGGCCTTTTCAATTTGTGGCTTTTTTATGTTTGCTTTTAGGAGTAAGAGTAAGGCCTATCTTTTTAGAGCTGGTATCATCTTTTTAGTGCTTGGGTCGGCTTTAAAGCTTCTTCTTGCTTATAGTATTCCTTTATGGGAGCAGGGACAATTTCAACTGTTGGAGTCGGAGCTATGGAGTCCGAGCAGAGAAGAAATTAATTATGAAATTGGCCATTATACTGATACATGGGAACGACAGATGTTGGTGAGAGTTCCTGCGGCATTTAATATGCAAACCAAAGTTTTTCTTTCAGAAATATTTTGGAGAGTGAGTGGTTTAATGCTATTGGGAATGGCCTTTTATAAGAAAGGAGTTTTCACAGCCAAGCAGTCTAAAAAATACCTATCGAAAATGGGTATTTATGGAATGGGGTTAGGCTTACCGCTGGTTGTAGGGGGCGTTCTTCTCAATTTCCATAATCGCTGGGATTTCGAAATGAGTTACTTTTACTTCTCTCAATTTAATTATTGGGGAAGCGTTTTAATGGCGCTCGGTTACATTGGCCTCATCGTACTTTTTTGCAAGTTTTCAACCAGAAGCCTTATTGCCCGAAGCTTATCTTATGTTGGGCGAATGAGCCTAACTACCTACCTAATGCAGTCCGTAATTTGCACCTATGTGTTTTACGGCCATGGTTTCGGACTTTTTGGAGATTTAGACCGCTCTGCCCAAGTGGTAGCCGTACTTCTACTTTGGGTCTTCCAGATTGCCTTCTCCACCATTTGGCTCCACTACTTTAATTTTGGCCCATTTGAATGGATTTGGCGCTCGATTAGTTACGGAGAGCTACAGCGAATAAAGAAGGAGAATTAAATAGCTGATTGAGAATCAATTAGTTCATCTTGAGTATTGGATTTTACAGCAAAGTTGAATCCTTTATGTATGCCGTAAGCCCCGTACTCACCAGTTTTACTTAAAGCCAAAAAGCCAACCTGTAGATCTTTGTAGTTATTCGGATATTTTCTGATGATTCTGTCTACAGCCTCTTTGCAAGCCTCTTGCGGGGGGTAACCTTGGCGCATGAGTTCAACAATCATATGAGACCCACAAATCTTAATCACGAATTCCCCTAAACCAGTAGCAGTGGCAGCGCCAATCTCGTTGTCCACATAAAGTCCTGCTCCTATAATGGGAGAGTCCCCCACACGACCGTGCATTTTCCAAGCCGCACCACTTGTGGTACAAGCTCCAGAAAGATCACCATCGGCATCTAAAGCAAGCATTCCAATGGTGTCGTGGTTTTCAACATTGATTTTAGGTTTGTAGTCCTGGTTTTTAAGCCAGTTCTTCCATGCCTTTTCTGCATTTGGTGTAAGTAGATTTTCCTCTTTAAAACCCTTTTCTAAGGCAAACCGCTTAGCGCCTTCACCCACTAACATTACATGAGGCGTATCGTCCATTACCTTTCTTGCAACAGAAATTGGGTGCATAAAATCTTGTAAGAAAGCCACAGAACCGCAGTTCTCATTATGATCCATAATACAAGCATCGAGCGTTACTATGCCATCGCGATCTGGAAAACCACCAATGCCCACAGTGGCATTATTCGGATCTGCTTCGGTGATTCTTACCCCTTGTTCCACGGCATCAACCGATTTTCCACCTTTAGATAGAACTTCCCAAGCGCCTACATTGGCCTGCATTCCGTGGTTCCAAGTAGAAATAACAATTGGTTTCTGGCCTGCCTTAGCGGGGGTAGCGCAAGCCAAAGTAGATAGACTTCCAGTAGTAACGGCCAAGCCACCTAATATGCCCGACTTGATGAATTTTCTGCGATTGCTCATGTTAAAAATTTTAGGAAGTTAAAAAAATGTACCGACCTGTTATATACCTTTTGACATTGATTTTATATTTGGTTGAATCTCAATATCTTCCTGAATGAAAAAAGTTCTATTGTTTTTTAGCGTTTTGGCCATTGTTGCCTCTTCATGCCAATCTAATTCTTATGAGGATTTAGCCCTTAGTCAAATAGCAATTGTACCTCAACCGCAAAGTATAGAAACCACTGAAAATGGAACAATGGTGATTTCTTCTGGTCTCACGATTGTAGCAGTGAAAGAAGAAGAACTGAAAATTGCCAACTATTTGAAAGACTATTTTGCTGAAATTAATTGGACGGTGAAAGTAAAGGAAGATGCACCAAGCTCCAATTTCATTAGTATTCAACAGAAGTCTATTGGGTCAGATAACATAGAGGCCTATGTGTTGAGTATTTCTCAAAAAGGAATTCAAATAGAAGCAGCCAATGGAAAAGGCTTATTTTATGCCGTTCAATCATTAATTCAAATGCTGCCCCTCGATGGAGAAGCTGTAAAACTTCCTGTAATGAAAATTAAGGACGAGCCCCGTTTTGCATACCGTGGAATGCATTTAGACGTAGCCCGACATTTCTTCCCCGTAGAGTTCGTGAAAAAGTATTTGGACATGATGGCCTTTTACAAAATGAACAATTTTCATTGGCACCTTACCGAAGATCAAGGCTGGAGAATTGAGATCAAGAAATACCCTAAACTTACCGAGGTGGGTAGCGTGCGTAAAGAAACCATGGTAGAAAAAAACTTCAACCCATATGTGGGTGATGGTATTCCCCATGGCGGTTTTTACACCCAAGAAGAAGTAAAAGAAATTGTGGCTTACGCCATGGAAAGACAAATCAATGTAATTCCTGAAATAGAAATGCCAGGCCATAGTTTAGCCGCGTTGGCTGCCTACCCTGAGCTGGGCTGTACACCTGGCCCTTTTGAAGTAGGCACTATTTGGGGTGTTAATAAAAACATCTACTGTCCAAGTGAAGAAACCTTTACGTTCTTAGAAAATGTGCTTTCAGAGGTTGTAGAACTTTTCCCTGGTCAGTACATCCACATTGGTGGCGATGAAGCTCCGAAAGACCGCTGGAAAGAAAGCGCAGTAGCGCAAGCCGTGATAAAACGTGAAGGCTTAAAAGACGAGTTTGAGTTACAGAGCTATTTCATCAGAAGAATTGAAAAGTTTCTAATCAGTAAGGGCAAAAAGCTCATTGGTTGGGATGAAATTTTAGAAGGAGGTTTAGCGCCTGAGGCCACAGTAATGTCGTGGAGAGGTGAAGCCGGAGGTATTGAGGCAGCAGAGCAAGGCCATGACGTAATTATGACACCAAACAGTGTCGCCTACTTCGATCATTATCAGGCGGGTCCAGAGGGAGAACCTTTGGCCATAGGTGGTTTTACTACGCTTCAAGATGTATATGATTACGAGCCAATTCCAGAGGAGCTTTCTAAAGAAAATCAAAAACATGTTTTGGGTGCTCAGGCCAATGTTTGGACAGAGTACATGAAAACCACTGATTATGTAGAATACATGGTTTTCCCTCGAATGCTTGCCTTATCTGAAACAGTTTGGTCGCAGCCAGAAGTGAAAGATTGGGCTCGTTTTCAAGAAAAACTAAACTGGCAAATGCAATTGCTCGATGCCCGAAATGTAAACTACCACAAATCAAATTAAGATTGTTTAATTTGGTTTAAGGCAGAAATAGCATCCAATGCCTTAATTTTAAGGAATGAAAAGAAAGGTTTTATCGAATGGGATTTTAGGCTTAATGCTCTTGGCATTAGGCTTTACTGCTTGCGACCAAAGGAATGATGAAGATAAATTTCAGGCTGAAATTCGCTATTTCATTCTAGAGCATTTGGAGAATGACATCGCCTATACCCCAGTTCGTTTTCAACGTATCGACAATAATTTCCTGTCGTCTGATGTAAAACTAATGACTTCCGTTCTCGCTATTCAAGATACGGTTAGGACGAAGATGAACTTGGCACTAGACTATTCCGTAGTATTTGAAAGTCCTGTGATCACCGCATTTCTTGGTATGGAAAACAACTTTGAAATCGATTTGATTGATGAGTTAATTCTGGAGAATGTCAAGTTAGACAGTGCACTTAAATCCAAGCTCAAGCACAAGTCACTTCCCGAAAACTATCGTGCGCAGCAGCAGCTTTTCAACGATCAGCTTTTTGCTATTAATAATGCTTTGAGCCACTTTAACCTTTCGGCTTATCATATCGACCTCAGCGGAAAAGCATCTACTTTTTATTTACACGAATACCAGCTTAATCAAGAGCAAAGCATCACCACGGTTTTTGAATTGAATACCGAGAGTTTAGAGGTGCTTTCTTTTAAAGATATTATATGAGTTTAATCGGAAACATAATCTGGATTGTATTTGGTGGTTGGATGATCGCCTTGGAGTACATTATTGGCGGCATTGCCTTATGTCTCACTATTGTAGGAATTCCATTTGGGATTCAGTGCTTTAAACTGGCCATTGTAGGTTTTGCACCTTTTGGGCAACGAATTGAAGGGGGCAGAACGCTTACCGGTTGCCTTTCACTTCCCTTGAACATTATTTGGTTTATTTTTGGTGGCTTCTGGGTCTTCCTTACCCACTTGGCTTGGGGGCTAATCTTCTGCATCACCATCATAGGAATTCCGTTTGGCTTGCAGCATTTTAAACTGGCAGGTTTGGCTCTTGCTCCGTTTGGGAGGGGGATTTGATTTCTATTATTATTTTTTAATAGATTTAGAAAAATGCGTTTCTTCGTGAATTATTCATTTTTTTGGAATTAAATGGCAAAATTCATATCTGGTAAAGAGCTTGTTGAAGCAGTAGACGAAATCATTTACTCAGCCAAGTCAAGGCTTTTAATTATATCACCCTACATTCGGCTTGATGAGCATTTCAAAGACCTCTTTAAAAGTCATAAAAGTAATGCTGATGTTGAAATTATAATTGGTTTCGGTAAAAATGAAGAGAATGTATCAAGAAGCCTGAACCATTCTGATTTTGAATTTTTCAAAGACTTTCCCAACATAGGCATCGTGTATATCCCTAACCTCCATGCTAAATATTATTCAAATGAAAAGGTTGGGCTTGTAACCAGCATAAACCTTCTAGACTCATCTTTTCGGAACAATATAGAATACGGTGTTCTAGGTGAGCCTAATCTATTAGGAAATGGTGATAAATTTGATTTAGCTGCATTCGATTATAGTAGTAAAATTCTTAAAGATGGTTATGCAGTTTTTGCCAGAAAGCCCAACTTTAAAAAGAAATTATTTGGTCTTGCAAAGGATTATGTAGGATCAACAACAGAATGGGATATCATCGATGATTTAATCTATAATCGAAGACTTGAACCGCATAATATTTTCGAATTCTTGGATAAAGAAAAGTTCGTGAAGTTTGACCAATCTCCAAGACCTAAAAGGCAAATTCAAGAAGATCAGTTTAATGTTCAAAAGTTTAAGAATAGAATAGATGAACATGTTGGCCACTGCATAAGATGTAATTCAGAAATAAACTACAGTGTTGATAAGCCATATTGTTACAGCTGCTATCAAATATGGGCTAATTATGGCAATTATGATTATCAAGAAAACTTTTGTCATTCTTGTGGTAAAGACGAAAGAACAAGTATGGAGAAGCCTGAATGTTATTCATGTTATTTGTCTTAAATGTCTTGATTATTACTAATTTCATTGAATGCTTCTCTACCCCATACAGCCAAAAGACGCCCTTAACCAAGCTTACCGAAAAGTAAAGCCTTTCAGGAATGATGTTGATGCGTTTAGACAAAACCTGCTCTACTTAATCAGTCAGGTAGATGATGCTAAAGACGAGGAAAACCACAAAACCGAAATGAGGGATTTCCTCAAAAAGACCTATTTCGGGGAAGATTACTACTTTAATGTAAAGCAAAATTTTGACTGGGCCATTTTCAATGGCCCTAAAAGCAGCGATTCGGTTGGGGTAATTATTGAAGCGAAAAGACCCACCAATAAGGCCGAAATGGTGACCAAAGACAACCTGAACCGCAAGGCTTTTCATGAGCTGATTTTATACTACTTGCGTGAACGGATTACTGCGAAAAACCTTGAAGTTCGGCACCTTATCATTACCAATATTCACGAGTGGTTTATTTTCGATGCACAGGTTTTCGAAAAGCTGTTCGCCCAAAATAAGGGCTTTGTTAGGCAGTTCGAACAATTTGAAAGCAAGCAACTTTCTGCTTCCAATACCTCTGTTTTCTATAACGACATTGCCAAACCATTTTTAGATAAACTCGAAAGCGAAATTGTTTTCACCCATTTCGATTTAAAGGATTATGAAACTGTTCTAAAGAAAGGCGATGGTGAAAGCAACCGCAAGCTCATTGCGCTCTACAAAATCTTCTCTCCAGAACATCTGCTTAAGCTCAATTTTGCCAACGATAGCAATAGCCTCAACAGAACATTTTATAAAGAGCTCCTCCACATTATTGGACTAGAAGACAAGAAGGAAAAGGGAAAACACATTATTCAGCGAAAGGAAAAAGGCAAAAGAGATCCTGCTTCGTTGTTAGAAAACACCATCAAACAACTAGATAAGCGAGACCTCATTTACCAAGTAGAGAATCCTACACAGCATGGTGCCAGCAAAGAAGATCAATTATTTGGTGTTGGCCTAGAATTGGTGATTACTTGGATAAACCGAGTGCTTTTTCTCAAGCTACTCGAAGCACAACTAATCAGCTACAACAAAGACAAGGCTTTTGCATTTCTCAGTACTTCCATGATCCATGACTATGATGATCTGGATGATCTTTTCTTTGGAGTACTGGCCAAAAGACCAGAGGATCGCGATGAGGAAAACCACAAAAAATTCGGCCATGTGCCCTACCTCAATAGCTCTTTGTTCGAATCTACCACTCTCGAGAGCTCAACCCTTTTTGTTGGTTTGCTTAGGGATGAGCGCCAACTTCCGCTGCTTGGTCAAACAGTATTGAAAGACAGCAACGGCAAAAAAAGAAGTGGTGAATTAAGCACGCTAGAATACCTCTTTAGCTTTCTCGATGCTTATGACTTCAGTTCAGAAAATGGCGAAGGTATTCAGGAAGAAAAGAAAACGCTCATCAATGCTTCGGTGCTGGGGCTCATCTTCGAGAAGATTAATGGCTACAAAGACGGCTCTTTCTTTACGCCTGGTTTTATTACCATGTACATGTGCCGCCAAACCATTAGAAAGGCGGTGTTACAAAAATTTAAGGATGAATTTAGCATTGAAGCCGATGATATTGATGACCTCTACAGTCAGCTGGACAGAAAGAAAAAGCCAGCCTACAATGCGGCCATCAACAGCCTAAAAATCTGTGACCCAGCAGTAGGTTCGGGTCACTTTTTAGTTTCGGCTTTAAATGAATTGATCGCCATTAAAAGCGAATTGGAAATACTGATTGACAAAGAAGGCAAGCCTTTGCGCGACTGTACTTTTGATGTAATTAACGATGAGCTGATTATAAAGCTAGACGATGAGCTTTTTGAATACAACCCAAAGAACCCAACCAGTCAGCGCATTCAGGAAACCATTTTTCATGAAAAGCAGAGCATTATTGAAAACTGCCTCTTTGGGGTAGACATTAACCCGAACTCTGTAAAAATTTGCCGCCTTAGGCTTTGGATTGAGCTGTTAAAGCATGCATACTATCGTCAAAATATTGAGCCCTCCAAGGGTTTAGAACCCTTGGAGGGTTATGATAAAATAGGGAGTTGTGCAACTTTGGAAACCCTCCCAAACATCGATATCAACATTAAGTGTGGTAACTCACTGATTAGCCGCTTTGGGCTAGATGAAGACCTGAGCGGAATTCTTAAATCGGTAAAATGGAATATTGAGGTTTATAAAGGCTTTGTGCTAGACTATAAACATGCCAGCAGCAAGGAAGAAAAGAAAGGGTTGGAACAACTAATCGGCCAGATAAAAAAAGACTTCCGTAGCGAGATTGCCAAAAATGATAAAAAGATGATCCGCAAAAACCGGCTGGGCGGAGAACTCTTTAACCTTACCCAAGAAAGCCTCTTTGAAGAAAGCGCTGCCCAAAAGAAAAAGCGCCAAACAGAGATTGCCAAAAAGGAAAAGGAACTCAACAAGCTTTCTACAGAAATTAAAGAAATTGAAAGCAATAAGATTTTCGAAAACGCCTTTGAGTGGCGCTTCGAGTTCCCTGAAGTGCTAAACCATGATGGCGATTTTCTGGGCTTCGATGTGGTGATTGGAAATCCGCCCTACATTAGGCAAGAGGCTTTTTCTGCCGATAAACCCTATTTACAGCAACATTACCAAACCGCAGCAGGCACGGCCGATCTCTTTGTGTATTTTGTGGAAAGGGGAATGAACGTATTGGCACAAAACGGCCAGTTCATATACATTTTGCCGAACAAATGGATGCGGGCGGGCTATGGTAAAAACCTGCGCAATTGGGTGGGGCAGTTTTCCATCGAATCTATTGTAGACTTTGGCGATTTACCCGTTTTTGAAGAAGCCACCACCTACCCTTGCATTTGGCATATGAGCAAAACCGCCAATGCCGAACCCAACTTTAAAGCTACTGCAATTGAATCACTAGATTTTGAACTGTCTTTAGGCGAATATGTAAGGCAAAACCAGTTTGAGGTTAACCAAAGCCTATTGCCAGAAAACGGCTGGACGCTTGTGAACGATAAAGTTCAGCGCCTTTTAGAAAAAATAAAAAACCAAGGAACGCCACTTGGCGAATATGTAGAGGGTAAAATTTACAGAGGTGTATTAACTGGTTATAATGAAGCCTTTGTTATTGATGAGGCTACCAAAAACCAACTGATTGAAGAAGACCCCAAAAGTGCCGAAATCATTAAACCGTTTTTGGCTGGCCGAGACATTAAACGATATCAGCAACCCAAGAGTGATAAGTATTTGATTTTTACCCGAAGGGGAATTGACATTGACAATTATCCAGCAGTTTTAAAATATCTCAGTCAATACAAAACAAGTCTTGAACCAAAGCCTAAAGACTATAAAGGTGATTGGTCAGGAAGAAAACCCGGTAGCTACAAATGGTATGAAATTCAAGATGCTGTGGATTATTATGAAGAATTTGAGAAGCCGAAGATTATTTACCCCAATATTTGCAAGCAGCCTGAGTTTCTCATGGATGATTCTTTTCAATACACTAATCAGAAGTGTTTTATTATTCCCAATGGCTCTGAGTTTCTTTTAGGAATACTAAATAGCTCCGTTACATTCTTTTTATTTAGAAACATACTACCAATGCTAAGAGGAGGGTTTTATGAACCAAGTTTCGTCTACTTCAAAGACTTTCCAATTCCAGACTCTACAAGTTCTGAGATCGAAACCAAAGTCGAGCAAATCCTTTCGCTTAAAAAGGACAACCCACAGGCCGATACTTCGGCCTTAGAGCGCGAAATTGATTTGATGGTGTATGAACTGTATGGGCTAAGCGAGGAGGAGATTGAGATTGTGGAGAATTCTTAAATTAACAATATGCCTGAATCTCAAAATATAGAATATAAAGAGTCATGGAGAGATGAATTTCTGAAATGGATTTGTGGCTTTGCCAATGCCGAAGGAGGGAAAATCTATATTGGGATTACGGATAAGGGAATTGTACAGGGAATCGCCAATGCAAAGAAATTGATGGAAGACATTCCTAATAAAGTGAGGGATGTTTTGGGTATTCTGATTGAAACTAATCTTCATTCAGAGGAAGGAAAAGAATATTTAGAAATTGTTGTTGAAGCATACCCTTATCCCATTAACTATAAAGGGCAATACCACATAAGAAGTGGAAGTACTAAACAAGAGTTAAAGGGGAATGCACTAAATAAGTTTTTGTTAGAAAAGACGGGTAAACGATGGGACGGAGTTACTCTTCCCAATATCACTATTCAGGAACTAAGCCCTATTGCGCTAAGGCTTTATAGAGAAAAAGCATCGAAAACGAATAGAATTGTAAAAGAGGCTTTAGAAGATTCTGATGAGATATTATTAGAGAATCTAAGACTTCTAGAGTCAGGAAAGTTAAAAAGGGCTGCTATCCTTTTGTTTCATCCAGACCCAGAGAAATATTTTCAAGGAGCATATACTAAAATAGGTTTTTTTAGAACCGATGATGATCTGGTTTATCAAGATGAGGTTCGAGGTAACCTTATGGAACAGGTCGATAAGATATATGACCTAATCATAACGAAATATACTACTTCTGCCATTGAATATTTGGGTACTAGCAGGGTAGAGAAAGAACTTTTCCCTCGTTTGGCGTTAAGGGAAGCACTTCTGAATGCTTTAGTTCATAAAGACTATAGTGAGGCCGAGCCTATTCAAATCAGTGTTTATCCAGACCATATCGTTTTTTGGAATGCAGGACAACTTCCGGAAAACTGGACGGCAGATAATTTAAAGCGAAAACATCCTTCAAAACCATTTAATCCAGATTTAGCTCAAGCCCTTTTCAGATGTGGTGAAATTGAATCATGGGGCAGAGGCACTATTAAAATGATTAAGGAGTCCGTTGCTGGCAAAATACTTCCACCTGAATTTAATACTGAAATGTCAGGAATGATGGTAAGCTTCTTCTCGGATGCGGAAGAGTTTCTTAAAAGAAAGGAATTAAAGAAAGAGCTTATAAAAGTAGTTTTGGATACACTAGAAAAAGGAAACACCAATAATTCTAGAGTAAGAGATATTTGTAATGTTAGTAAAGCTACTGCAACTAGATACTTGACAGAACTTGACGGAGAGTTTCTTGAAAGAGTCGGTAAAACAGGTGAAGGAACCTACTACATTATAAAGGGCTCATAAAGGGCTCATGATTATGGGTCGAAAAGATGAATATGTGCTTTACAATATGGTGTACTTGTTTTTGGTGGAATTGAAAGGGCTCATAAAGGGCTCATGATTTAATGGGTTAGATGAATTAAGAGCCAACAAATAACTGTTAATGATTATTTTAATATGATTAAAGACAAATAATGGATTCAGAACGAAATCTGAATAGAATAACTGCGAATAGAAATGGTTTACTTGTAGTTAATGCTGTGAAAATTTAAGAAAGATAAATTAGAGCAAATGGGAATAACGCTAACCGCCATCACTAACGTGTCATTACCGCCCAACCACGGCAAAGCGTATTATGTTGCCATTTTAGAAAAACTAAAATCACTCAATCTTTCAACCACCTATATAAATCATAATGGCAAAGAATGCATCTCTCATAGCCCTTGGCATTATTATAAAGAGCTGGTTTGGCTAGAATCTAAAAATAGAGAAGAAGAAGTAGGAATCGTTTTTGAAAACCCTACATGGTACGAACCAATACTTTACCCAGAAGTTGGATATATCATGACAGGCCACAGGTACAATTTTTTATTCGATGCAGCCTTCTACCAACGCACTCGGCCAAATATTGAAAAGGTAGTAAAGGCTTTGGGCGGTACAGAAGTAATATGGCTAGGCGATGTTGCTCCACTCTACAAGTATGAAGAGTTGGCTTATGATGCCGAAACCAGCTATGAAGAAATTAAAGACCTAATGCTGAAAGAACTAGGGCCGCCCATTACCCAGCATGCTGAACTCGATCAGAATAATGAGCATCATTATTTTTTAGATAAATTTGAAGCGTAAAACTCGAAATCAACCTTTCCCAAAAACGATCATGTATTTTTCTACCTTTGTATTTCTTGAGTCAAGGCTTAAGAAAACAACATTGGGTTAAAGCTTTATGCTAAAAAACGACAACTTATCGGACGAGGAGGTAATTGCATTCTTTAGAGCAGGGGGCCACGAACGCTATTTCGAGATCATTACCATAAGGTATGAAACTTATATTATTAAGAAGTGTCGTAGCTACGTAAAGAATGAAGACGTTTCGGAAGATCTTTGTCAGGAAATTCTGATCAAGGTGTTTATGCAGCTCAAGAATTTCCGCAGCGATGCAAAATTTAAAACCTGGCTCTATTCCATTATCCACCACACCTGCATTGATTATTTGCGGAAGGAGAAAAAGAAAACGCACACCGTAATTTCTGAAAAGTTGATGGACGAAATGATCGACTTGGTGGAGGAGGATGTATTGGACAAGGACGCCATGGAAACCGCCTTATTTAAATTATTGGAAGAGATTACGCCTGAAGAAAAGTTAATTCTGCTGCTCAAATACAAAGAAAAACACTCGATTAAAGAAATTGAGCAAACCATGGGCATTTCGGAAAGTGCTGTAAAAATGCGTCTTTCTAGGGCCAAAGAAAAAATCAACAAGCTATATTCTAAATACAGCAATCACGATTAATCTATTCGGCAAAGTAAATGCGCTTTACTCTGTCACTCACATTGGTCAATATTTCGTAAGGAATCGTTTTCGCGTTTTTTGCCAATTCAGAAATGGTCGGTTTTTCACCAAAAATGATCACGGAATCTCCTTCTTCGGCTTCAATATTAGAAATGTCTATCATCGTCATGTCCATGCACACATTGCCAATCACCTTGGCCATTTGTCCGTTCAGCATTACCTCTCCATTTCCGTTACTGAAAATTCTTGAAAAGCCATCGGCATAGCCAATCGCAATGGTAGCAATGCGCATGTTCTTGGTTACTTTTCCTTTTCTTCCATAACCAATCGTTTCTCCCTTTTTCACATTTCTGATTTGAGAAATCACCGTTTTTAAGGTGCTGATCGACTTCAGTTCATCCTGCAAATTACCACAGGGTTCAATGCCGTAAAGCCCAATGCCCAATCGCACCATATCGAATTGGTATTCGGAATAGGCCACAATTCCGGCTGAGTTTAAAGCATGTTTTATGGTTTTTATACCCAGTTGCTGCTCTACTTTTTCAGCATAGGTTTTAAAAGTACGTAATTGTTGAAGAGAAAAATCTGCATGTTCTGCTTCGTCCGATGCCGCTAAATGCGTGTACAAACTTTGTACTTTAACATGGTGCAGATGCTTAAGTTCATTGACTAAAGCTTCCAAATCTTCTGGGTCAAAACCTAAGCGATTCATACCAGTATTGATGGTAAAGTGGCCTTTCAGCTCAATACCCTTTTTCATATAAAACTCCGAAAACACTTTTAGCTGCACGAAACTGTAGATTTCAGGCTCGATATTATAAGTCACCAAATTAGGTAAATCTTCCTCCGAAGGGTTGATTACCATAATCGGAAGGTTGATTCCTGCTTTTCGTAACTGAACGGCTTCATCTACATAAGCCACGCCCAAATAATCTACCTTATGAAACTGTAAAAGATGAGCAATTTCAGATCCTCCACTTCCATAAGCCAATGCCTTCACCATTATCAACAGTTTGGTTTCTGGCTTTAACAGGTGACGGTATACATTAAGGTTGTGCGTCACCGCATCCAAATCAATTTCTAGTACCGTGCGGTGAATACGCTCTGTCAGCTGCTTCGCGATTTGCTCAAAGCCAAAACTTCGGGCGCCTTTAATCAGAACAACTTCTTTCTCAAAACTATCTGTCGAATGCTGAAGAAAGTCTTCGGTTGAAGGGTAAAATTTGGTTGAAGTCGGAAACAAGCTTTTAAAGTCGGCCAGTTCTTTTCCAATAGCATAAAGTTGTGTAATTCCTTTTTCTTGTACCAGTTCGGCCACACGCGCATATGTAGTTTCTTTCGGGGCCGACTGTGGAATGTCGGAAAGAATCAGTGATTTTTTGGGGTAGTGCTTTTGTTGAGACAAAAAGTCGAGTGCAATTTCAAGCCCAGCCAAGTCATTATTATAGGTGTCATCTATAATGTAGGTCTGGTTAATTCCTTTTTTCAGCTCTAGCCGCATTTTTATAGGCCGCAAAGCATCTATTCCTTTTTGAATTTCCGAAGGAGACCAACCGTTAAAATATGCAAAGCAAATGCAGTGCATTATGTTTTCTACATAAGTATCATTAACAGAATGTACTTTTAAGCTGAAGGACTCGGTTTTACTTTTCAGTTCAAAAAAGGAACCGTCCTTTTTTGTTACTTGAAGATCGGCTTCAGAATTAAAGCCCCAAGAAGTTTTGTGCTTGGGTGGCTTTTTCATCCTGTTTATACCCTCATTAATCAGTGGGTTATCATTGCGATAATAGAGCTGATCAATCCCTTCAAAAAGAATGAGCTTTTCATCCAGTTTTTTACTGATTGAGTTAAAGTATTGCTCATGAGCCGAGCCAATATTAGTAAGAATTCCATGAGTAGGTTGAATTATCTCTTTCAGAGGATTCATTTCCCCAGGTTCCGAAATTCCTGTCTCAAAAATTCCCAGATCATGCGCTTCATTTAAAGGCCAAACCGATAGCGGCACACCAATTTGCGAATTGAAGCTTTTTGGGCTTTTACATACATTCTGTTTTTCTGAAAGCATTTGAGCCAACCATTCTTTTATAATGGTTTTTCCGTTACTGCCCGTAATAGCCACAACTGGTTTATTAAAGGCGGCTCTTTTAGTAGCGGCTATAATTTGCAGGGCTTTAACAGATGAGGCTACTTTAATAATGTTTACGTTCTCAGGAATCTCTCCAATCTCCTTTTCTACTACAAAGTTTTGAAAGCCCGTTTTGATCAATTCGGGAATAAATGAATGGCCGTCATGATGCAGCCCATCAATGGCGAAAAAAAGCCCCGACTCTAAATCAAAGGCCTTTCGGCTGTCCGTCATTAAATGGGCAATATCATTATCTATCGCCTTAGATAGATATTCGCCATTAATTACATCAAAAATCTGTGAGAGTTTCAAGCTTTAAAATTAGTAAAGTTTAGCACCATTCGGCACGGCCTTATCTGGTCTTGCCAGTATTATATTTCCATCTTCATCGGGGAATCCCGTAACTAGAATTTCGGATTTAATATTGGCGATTTGCTTAGGGGGGAAGTTTACAACGCACATTACTTGAGTGTTAAGCAAATCTTCTTTTGTATAATGGTGTTTAATCTGCGCGCTGGATTTTTTTATTCCCAGTTCAGGCCCTAAATCGACAAATAGTATCCAAGCAGGCCTTCTTGCCTTCTCAAAATCTTCCACTTGTATTATAGTGCCTACTCTGAGGTCAATTTTTTCGAAGTCTGACCAGCTGATGAGGTTATTCATGTATAATTATTGTTTACGGAGTTTTAACACTAAGTTAGCGCTTAGAGCAGAAAACTAAACAAAATAAAATATCGACCGTTTAGATAATTGCGATTTTTTATTAATTTTATCCCCCCCATGAGATAAATACTATGAATAGACAACTACTTCGTATCTTCACTTTCGGAATTTTAGGGATGTCAATGCATTCTATGAGTGCCTTGGGTCAAGAGGGTGAAGAAGTGCTCTTACCTGTTCCTAGACATGAAAATACAGCTATTCAAGATAGTCTGATCCCAGTGGATTTACATTCTGAAGGTAAGCGCGAGACCCCTCGTGGTAATGGAGAGTCTGTCATATTAAATTCAGAGTTGAACACTGTTTCTCTAGAAAAACCATCAGAAAGAAAGGACAATCAACCAAAAGTTGCCAATAAAGAAGACAATCAATCGGCTCTTTCTTTTAATTTTCTTTACTACATCTTTTACAAGTTTAAGCCCTCAGAGGTTTTTGAGAAGAAATAAATACCTTCTTTAACTTCTTTTGACCTTTTGAAAATTCATTGTTGCAATGGTGTTGCATTTACGTATAACTTGCGGCATGATTTTGAAGCGTCTCCCAGTTGTAATTTTATTGCTAAGCTTTTTTAACCTAGTTGCTGTTGGTCAAACCAATTGCGATTTGAAACTATCTGGGGTTATTAAAGGAAACGATAGTGGAGAGACAATTCCCTTGGCAACAATTGAAATCCAGAATACTCAAAAAAGAGTAGTGGCCAATGAAAAAGGGGAATTTGAAATCGTAGGACTTTGCGCAACAACTTATGAAATCTTAATTCGATTTGTTGGCTACGAACCATACAAACAAACCATTACCCTTACAAAATCGACTAAAATTCAAGTGGGGCTGGCTCCCGAAATTACAGATTTGAATGAAGTTACGGTTGAAGGTGAAAAAGCAGAAGAAGTAGCCACTTTAAAACAGCTGGAATTAAAGAAGGAAGAACTCTTTAAAAAGAGTGGTGAATCACTAGGCAAAACCCTTTCTAGTATGTCTGGAGTAAATATGCTTCAAACAGGGCCAAACATTGCCAAGCCAGTTATTCACGGGTTGCATAGCAGCCGTATCCTTATTTTGAACAATGGAATTAGGCAAGAAGGTCAGCAATGGGGGCAGGAACATGCACCAGAGATTGACCCATTTGTAGCGACTAACCTTCAATTAATTAAAGGTGCTGCGGCAGTAAAATATGGTTCCGATGCAATTGGTGGTGTTATTTTAGTAAATCCACCGGATTTACCAGAAGCAGCAGGTATTTCTGGCTCATTCAATGCTGTTGGTAATTCCAATAATGGAATGTATACTGGAAGTGCTATGGTTGAAGGAGGTGTTGAAGGACTTAATGGCTTTGACTGGAGACTTCAAGGCAGCTATAAGAAGGCTGGAGATTCTAAAGCACCAAATTATAGGCTAACCAATACTGGTACATTAGAAAAGAACTTTTCGGTGGGTTTAGGTTACCATAAAGAAAAAGGAGGACTCGAATTATACTTCAGTAGTTTTGATGCCGAAATAGGAGTGCTTAGAAGTGCCCATATAGGAAACCTTACAGATTTAGAAAGAGCAATTGGAAGTGATAGACCACTTTATATTAGTGATTTCAGCTATGACATCAATAACCCAAGACAAAGGGTACAACATCAGTTATTAAAGTTTAATGGACATTTAGATTGGAACGACCTTGGTGAAGTTACTGTGCAGTACGGCCTTCAACGAAATCAGAGAGAAGAATTTGATATAAGAAGAGGTGGAAGGTCTGCTATTCCGGCCCTTTCGCTAGAGCTGATTACGCATACAGTTGAGTTAGATTTAGACATGAATCCCCTAGGCGATTTTAAAGGAGATATTGGTGCCAGCTTTCTTTTTCAAGGAAACTCCAATAACCCAGAAACAGGTATTAAGCCATTGATTCCCAATTTTGACAACTGGACCGTTGGGGTACATGCCATTTGGAGGTATATCCAAGATCAGTATGAACTAGAAGGGGGTGTTCGTTACGATTTCAAGCATTATTTAGTAAAGCGTTTTGATTCGCAAAATAACCTACTGACTCCAGAGTTTGATTTCAATAATGTAACAGGCTCATTGGGAGCGGTGTTTTTTCTTCCTTCAGGATGGAATTTCAGAACTAATTTAGGAACTGCCTGGCGCGCACCCCATATTAACGAGTTGTACAGTGGAGGCCTTCACCATGGCTCTGCTGCCATTGAAAGAGGAAATGAGAGTCTTGCTAGTGAAAAGGCCATCAAGTGGATTAGTAGCTTTGAAAAGGCCACAGAGAAGTTTGATATGAACATAGCGGCTTACTACAATTATATCTACGACTACATTTATCTGAGGCCAGAGAATGTTGAGCTTACCATTCAAGGTGCTTTTCCATTGTTGAGTTATACCCAAACGGATGCTTCTTTTATTGGGCTAGATACGGATGTAAGCTACCATTTGAACAAACATTTTGATGTTACGGGTAAGCTGTCGTTAATCAGGGCGGAAGACCAGCTGAATAAGGGGCCATTGATTAGTATTCCTACCAACCGACTTTCCACGGGTATTACATATAATTTCAATGATGGCTGGTTGAAAGATCCTTACATTTCATTATCAGCCGATATGGTTGACAAGCAAAGAAATGCACCAAGGGTGGTGAGTATCTCTGAAGTAATAGAAGCCAATGAAACAAACTCTGATCTTTTTACGGACAACCAAACTGTTTTTGACTTTTTAGCTCCGCCTGCTGGCTATACCAATATTGGTTTTAGTGTTGGTTTTAAAGTGCCTGTTTCTGGAAATTACTTGGCGCTGTATGCTTCTGTTGAAAACATGTTCAATAATAGCTATCGCGATTACATGAACAGGCTGCGTTACTACTCGGACGAGACGGGTAGAAACTTTAGCGTTAAATTGAATTACAGTTTTTAAGGGATTATTTAGATTGGTTGACAATGAATTTTTCAATGTCCTTCAAGGTTAGGTTGCCTTCGTAGTAGGCCCTTCCAAAAATCACAGATTTAACACCAATCTCTTCTAGTTTCTTAATGTCGTCAATAGATCTTACTCCACCACTGGCAAGCACGTGGATTCCTTTAAAGCGAGACACAATTTCTTTGTACATCTCAAAATTTGGACCTTCTTGGATACCATCTTTGGCTACATCTGTGCTCTTTACATACTTAAGCCCGCGCATGTAGTAGTAGTCAATATGGTCAAACATATCAATGTTGGTATCCTTTTGCCATCCTCTTATGGCTATTTTGCTATTTCTGGCATCTGCCCCAAGAATGATTTTTTCTCTACCGTATGACACAAGCCAAGAACCAAACTGTTCTTTATCGGAAGTGGCAATAGATGCGGCAGTGATTGAAGTAGCTCCATATTCATAAGCTTTGCTAATGTCTCCATCAGTAGCAATACCACCGCTATAGTCTACTTTCAGTTTTGTATAACCTACTATTGATTCTAATACATGATAGTTTACTGGAGTGCCGCTTCTTGCTCCATCTAAATCAACAATATGGATTTTCTTTACCCCACAATCTTCAAACCTTCGAGCAATATCAACAGGGCTGTCTTTATATACAGTACCGTGTTCATAATCGCCTTGCTTTAATCGGGTTAGTTTTCCGTTGATAATCGATATTGAGGGAACAATTTTTATCATATTAGTTGGGTATATAAAGCTTGAGGAGCCAAAATTAGCGGTTTCTAACACCAAAAAGAAAAAATCTATATTAATATTATGTTAGAATTCAAGCCAAGTAAAATAGGCTTTTTGAACCATTATTCAAAGTTTATTGCCTATAAAATATTAACCCACTGAACGTCAATATCTCAGTTTTAGTTATTCTTTTTCTGCCGTGTTCTCGGTAATTAATTTGAAACCAGACCCATGGATAGTAATAATTTGTACAGATTCATCTGCTTTCAACATTTTTCTGAGTTTAGCAATGTAAACGTCCATGCTACGGGCATTAAAGTAGCTGTCGTCTCTCCATATAATTTTTAAAGCTGTAGAACGATCCAATGGTTGGTTTTCATGGAGGCAGAGAAGCCTTAAGAGCTCTGATTCTTTAGAAGTAAGTTTGTTTTCACCTCCATCCCAAGAAAGAATTTGTTTGTCGAAGTCGAAGCGAAAAGAGCCGAACTCAAAGATTTTCTGATCGGAAATTTGGGGATTCTTTTCGGCTGTTCTTCTCAATATGGCCTGAATACGAAGCAGCAATTCTTCCATACTAAAAGGTTTGGTAATGTAGTCGTCACCCCCAATTTTAAAGCCTTCAATAGTATCTTCTTTCATTGATTTGGCCGTTAGAAAAATGATAGGAGTTACTTTATCGTCTCTCCTTATTTCTTTGGCCATAGAAAACCCATCTTTTTTAGGAAGCATTACATCAAAAAGGCATAGATCAAAAGCTTCACGCTTAAATGCTTTGACACCTTCCTCGCCATCGCGGCAAAGTTTCGTTTCATACCCTTTTAACATTAGGTATTCATTTAAGATTTGCCCAAGGTTGGGGTCATCTTCTACAAGTAAAATTTTAAAACTAGCCATGATTGAAAGGTAAATATACTTTAAATGTGCTTCCTTTTCCTAGGTCGCTTTTCACAGAAATGGTTCCTTTGTGCATTTCAACAATGTTTTTTACATAAGAAAGGCCAAGGCCAAATCCTTTAACATCATGAATATTACCAGTAGAAACCCGGTAAAATTTTTCAAAAATTTTGTCAATATCTTCTCGCCCCATACCAATTCCCTTATCAGATATTTTTATGATTACTCCCGTAGAGATGTTTTCAGTTCTGATATGTATTTCTGGTGGTTCTGGTGAGTATTTATTGGCGTTGTCCAGTAGGTTATAAATAATATTCGTAAGATGGACTTTGTCGGCCTCAATATTTGGGTTTGAAGCTAAAAGCTGACTTGTGATACTACCCTGGCGCTTTTGCACTAGAATATCGATGTTCACTAGTGCCTTTTCAATAATATCGTGCACATCGGCAGTTTCGAATTTCAACCTAAAGTCTTTTTTGTCGAGACTGGCAATTTGAAGTACCTTTTCTACCTGCATTCCGAGCCTTTTATTCTCGTCCCTGATTACTTGAATGTATCGATCTACGATACCTTCATTTTTTCTCAAGTCCGCATCTTGAAGGGCTTCAGTAGCTAAAGACACCGTAGCAATTGGGGTTTTGAACTCGTGTGTCATGTTATTAATGAAGTCATTCTTAATTTCTGAAATTCTCTTTTGCCTAAGTATGATTACAATGGCGTATGTAAAACAACCGATAAGAATAAACATTAATAGCCCAGAGGCTGATAACGGCAGCAAACCTTGTTTTAAAAGGAATTGCTTTTGGCTTGGGAAGTAAACGCTAAGAAAATAATCTTTCGGCTGTAAGTCTGTTGGAAAGAGGTTGGCCTGCAGTTTTGAATTCTTAATATTATCTAAATCATCTACACTCGAGGAATTGATTAAATTGGCCTTACCTGTTCTTCTTTCAATAATTCCATAATTGTAGTCCAAATCAATCCCACGATTTCTCATTTCTCTTCTAAGAAGCGTATCTAACTCGGCTGGATTGACTCTTGAAAAAAGGTTGTTACTACCCACCAAGTGCTCTGCCCAATCTTTCTGAATAGACCTTAACCTACTCTTCATTTGTTGCTCTAGCTGAATGCGTTCTTGATCGAGATTAGGGTTGGTTTGGGAGTAAAAGTCTTGGAGCATTAACCCAAGGTTTACGTTGAAATCAATTTTATTATTTATTTCATCTACCTGGAGGTCGTAGGTAATTAGGTTTGGATTTAGAGATGGCATTGGCCGCCTGTTCTGAGGACGAAAAGGATTGGTTAAACTATCGCCCTGCTGCATTCTTTCTGGCTGATTTGGCATCATTTGGCTAACGTCCGTCTGCAAAAAGTTGGTGTCATTTTGCCGAGCGAGCTTGTTCGTTACCTCATTTAAGGCCGTCTGAACATTTTGGGTAAATCGTTCCTCATTTACCTTGGTTACTTCTTTGATCCAATAAAACTGGAAGACGATCAAACCGAGCATGGCTATGCTCAGCAATCCTATCAGCCACCTTATCTTCATTCTACTCATGGCTCAAAAGTACTTTAATAAAATGGTCATGGCTGTGAGCTTAACAAAAATTAACATGATTTAACCGCCTTTTAACAAAGCCATTTCGGTTAATTAAATACTTTCGTATCAACAACTTAAAGGTTTAAAAGATGAAACGGTCAGTGAATAAAAAAACACTTAAACTCGTGGCTTTTTTTGCCATGATCATTTTAATGGCCACCAGTTTTGATGGCTTTGCACAAACTCAAGAACGCAGTCAATCTAAGTCAGTATCTATTAATACTACTGAAGACGGTAAGGTAAAACTCAAGGTCGTTATGAAAGATGGTGACGACACAAAGACTTTTGAAAAGACTTATGATAGCTATGATGAAATCAATGGTGACCCTGATTTAGAGAAAAACGGTATTGATTTAAGCGACTGGAATTTTGGTGGGGGGAGCTCAAGCTTTGGCTCTTCAAGTTCTTTCCGAATGGGTCAAGGGCCCTCTTCTATGTTTGATTTCGACATGGACAATATGCGAAAGTATATGGAATCTATGATGCGAGGTGGTTTTGGAACCAACAATTTCTTTTTTGATTTTGATAATGACACTCCCTTTTTTATGGACATGGACTCATTGAAAAATAAACTCAATTTTCATTTCAAGAATGGAAAAATGTTCCAGAATGGCAATGAGATAATGGACATGGATTCTTTAAGAGAGGCGTTTAAAAATAAGTTTGGCGATATGAGTTTTGACTTCGATTTTGACAATGATAATGAAGACGGAAACTTTAATGCTTGGAGTTTTGGAGATGACAAGGATGAGGACGGATTTCATGTAATTTCGAGAGCACGGGTTTTTGTTCGCGCAGCAAAAGACAAGGATAAGGAAGTAGTTGGGGCCGATAAAATGGAACCGCTTGAAATCAAAGACATCAGTTTTTACCCAAACCCGAGCGATGGTAGGTTCAATTTAGAAATAGAAACCACCGATAAAGGACCACTGCAAGTAAAAATTGTAAGCCCCACAGGAAATGTAGTTTATGAGAAAACCGACTCTTCTGGAGCTGCTTCCTATAATTTCAAAATCGATATTTCAGATGAACGAGAAGGCGTATACATTTTACAAGTAATTCAGAACAATAAAACGCTTACAAAGCGAGTGATTATTGAGTAGTAAATTTTCATTCTCATTTTCTAAGAGGAAGGTTTGGTCAATCTTCCTCTTTTTTATTTTTCTACACAGTATATTTGCGCCTTAATTTATTCAAAATGGATTTAGTGAATGACCGATACACCATTCAAGGTGTAGACTTAGTGGAGCTTACCGAAACTTATGGCTCACCACTTTATGTGTATGATGCCGAAAAAATTGAAGCTCAATTTAAAAAGCTTACTTCCGCTTTTAGCGGAGTGAAGATGAAGGTAAAATATGCAACCAAGGCGTTGACTAATATTTCCATTCTTAAGCTTTTACGCAGCATCGGGTCCGAACTCGATTGTGTATCTATTCAAGAGGTGCACATGGGGTTGAAGGCAGGGTTTAAGGCCGATCAAATTCTATATACTCCCAATTGCGTTTCTTTTTCAGAAATAAAAAAAGCGGTGGATTTAGGGGTAATGATTAACCTCGATAACATTTCCATTCTAGAACAATTTGGAAACGAATTTCACAATACCGTTCCTGTCTGTATTCGCTTGAATCCGCATATTATGGCGGGAGGAAATAAGAAAATTTCAACCGGCCATGCCGATTCTAAATTTGGAATTTCGATTTACCAGCTTCAGCATATTACAAGAGTAGTAAATACCTATGGCCTCAATGTAACAGGGCTACATATGCATACGGGCTCTGATATACTAGATGCAGAAGTCTTTTTAAGAGCTGCTGCAATTTTGTTTGATGCAGCCAAAAACTTTAAAGATTTAGAATTTATCGATTTTGGAAGTGGTTTTAAAGTGGGCTATAAAGAAGCCGATATTGTAACCGATATTGAAGAACTAGGTGAAAAGTTAAGTGCGGCATTCAAAAGCTTCTGCAAGGAGTATGGCGGAGAACTGGAAATGTGGTTTGAACCAGGCAAATTTCTTGTTAGCGAATCAGGCGTGTTTCTTACCAAAACCAATGTGGTAAAAACTACACCAGCTACCGTATTCGTTGGGGTCGATTCGGGCATGAACCATTTGATTCGCCCAATGATGTACGATTCCTACCATGAAATTATGAACCTTTCTAACCCAAATGGAACCAAGCGAATTTACACTGTAGTAGGGTATATCTGCGAAACAGATACTTTTGGTTTAGATAGGAAAATGAGCGAAGTAAAAGAAGGTGACGTAATTGCTTTCAAAAATGCAGGTGCATACTCGTTCAGTATGGCCTCAAACTATAATTCAAGATTAAAGCCTGCGGAAGTTTTGATTCATAAAGGTGAAGCAAAACTGATTAGACAAAGAGAGGTTTTTGAGGATTTAGTTCGAAACCAGATTGAGATCGAAATTTAACTTAGGTTAGTTTGGTTCGATTTGTGCAGAGTATGGCTTGAAATTAATGTTGCGGCTTTTTTGTTTTACTGGCTGCGGGTTTCAAAAATATTCTCATACTTTTACTAACGATACAATCTAAGAAAGATGAAAAAAACATACATTCTATTTGCAGTATTGGCCGTTGCCACAATTTCATTCAGTTTTACAACCGTTCAGGATGCCGCTTTGAAAAAGAGCATGGCTGATGGGAAAAGTGTCTATGAAGGACTTTGCATGGCTTGCCATATGAATGAAGGGCAAGGTATAGCCAGCGTTTTTCCACCATTGGCTAAATCGGATTACTTGATGAAAGACCTCGATAGATCAATTAAAGTGTTGATTGACGGGCAACAAGGAGAAATTACTGTAAACGGAAAAAAGTATAAAGGCGCCATGCCAGCTACTGGTTTGGATGACAAAGACATTGCCGATGTACTTAATTACGTCCGAAATTCATGGGGTAATAAAGGAGATAAAGTAACAGCAGAACACGTAGCCAAGGTTCGGGCAAAAAAATAGCTGAGAATTAGATAGCCTCCAACGAGGCTATTTTTATTTGCTACCAATCGTTTTTTATCCAAGGCAGAAATACTTTTAAGAAAATGAGCGTTAAGGCTGTAATGAAAACCCTAAAAACTGGACTGATACTTTTTGTGCTAGCGACTTTTGTAGCGGCAGGCTGCAAAGAAGTTTCTGGTGATGATGATCCTAAAGACGATAGCCAAATCAGTAATCTGTTTGCTGCTGGTCAAGAAGTAGGTTCAATTGCTTCAGAAGATATTGATGAAGCTTCGGGGCTTGTAAGTAGCAGATCAAACAATAATTATTTGTGGACACACAATGATAGCGGAGGCGAACCTATTGTTTACCTTATGTCTAAAACGGGTGCAGAAGCGAGTCAGGCCAGATTAGAAGGAAGTCAAAATACAGATTGGGAAGATATTGCTATGGGGCCTGGGCCAGACGATGCTATTCAATACCTATATGTAGGCGACATAGGGGATAACCGAGCTACTAGAAACAATTTGACCATTTACAGAGTGGCTGAGCCTGATTTGAATGTGCCAAACATTCCAAGTTCACAGACCCTGTCAAATGTAGAAGCCATTAATTATGTGTATTCAAATGGAGCACGAGATGCCGAAAGCCTGATGGTTGATCCGTTGACCAAAGACATTTACATAGTTTCTAAACGAGAATCTCAAGTGGGTCTTTACGTATTACCATTTCCGCAGTCGGTAGTAGAAATGGATACGGCCGAATTCATTATGAGCATGCCTTATACAGGCTTTGTAGGAGGTGACATTTCTTTTGATGGTACAGAAGTTTTAATCAAAACTTACTTTGAGGTTTATCATTGGGCAAGACCTAACGGAGTAACCATAAAGGATGCCTTAAGTGAAAAGCCTAGCAGATTGATGTATACAGCTGAACCACAAGGAGAAGCCATCTGCTTTTCAACAGATGGCTCCGGATTTTATACTGTAAGTGAAAAGAATTCTGCTGATCCTGTTCCCTTGTTTTTTTATAGAAGAAACTAACTGGCGCTAATCGTATTTAAGGTTGCGGTGAAGGCATTATAATATGATCTTCCAATCGGAATCTTTTTGTCATCCATATGTACGTGGTTGGTATCAATAGCCGTAACAGCATCCACTTGAACAACAAACGATTTATGCACCCTCAGAAATTTATCTTTAGGAAGCTTGTCAGTGATTTCTTTCAATGACTTCCTTACGGTGTAACTCCTATCTTTTGTAGCATGCAGGGTAATATGATTTCCATCTGCCTCTATCCATATTAAATCAGAATACTTTACTTTTTCAAGTAAACTCTTCTTCTTAATAAAGATTGAATCGTTACTGTAAGTGGTTGGGTTAGTGTTGAAAAGGTTTTGGCCTGAGCTTGCTGCAATCCTATTCTTGTTAAATAGTGCTACCTCAATAGCCGCATAAACATCATCTTTGGTAAAGGGTTTTACTATAAAACCTAGTGGGCGAGTATGTTTTGCGCGATTAACAGTTTCCTTATCTGAGTATGAGGTAATGTAAACAAAAGGCACTTTATATTGCTCATGAATAATGCCTCCTAATTCAATTCCATCTTGGTCGCCCTTGATCTTTACATCCAGTAATATAAGATCGGGCAGTGAAGCTTTAATTGCTTTGATCGCCTGGTTTGCCGAATTGGCTATTTCGGTTTGTTCATAGCCGAAAATGCCTAGCATTTCTTGAAGGTTTTCCGCAATAAAAGGTTCATCTTCAACTATGAGAATTCTTGGCGATTGGTCATAGTCATTGTTGATTACAGCCATTTAAATTTCTATTTAGGTGTGTTGGGTGAATTGTTTTTTTGTCAGTAATTACTGAATATGCTATCTTAAATTTAGACAAATTAATTCACAGAGGCCATAGTTGTTATGCAAAACGTTTTCGATGATTCTACAGACGAAATACCAGATACAAACGCAAAAGGTATCAATTACGAGTCTGTAGTCAAAAACCTCTATGAAGTTGTTTGGAGCATCAACATGTCGGTAGAGCCTTATGAAATTATTTATCTTAACGATCCGCTGAGCCGAACTCCAGGAGAAGTTTATAAAAAAGCTGCTACCACCATTGAGGAGTGGCAAAACACCATTCACCCCGAAGACCAAGAGCGAATTTTAGATGAAGTTGTCAGTGTTCTTAATTTAGGAAGTGGCAATTACGCTTATAGGGCCTTACGCGGAGAGGACAATTATCGGTATGTGAGGGATAGGGTGAAGGTATACTATGAAAACGGTAAACCTGTTCGACTAGATGGAATCACTACTGATATTGACGACATCAGAAAATCCAGAAGAGATTTAGAGCTTAGCCAACAGCGCCTTAAAAGCATTGTAGAAGCCTTGCCTGACCCTGTTTTTATTTCTACACAAAACACGGGAAAAGCAATTTTTGCAAACGAGATGCTTTTTGAAGTGTATGGAATGAAGCCCAATGAATTTTTGGGGAAAAAGGTGATTCAGTTTTATCAAAACTTTGAAGGGCGAAAGTCATACCTCGAAACTCTGGTGAAAAATGGATCGGTGCAAAACCATGAGCTCATGCTCCAGAATAGTAAAGGAGCGTCATATTGGGTCAGTGCTTCTACTATGCCATTGGAGTTTCAAAACGAGCCTTGTTACATTACTATTCTACAAGACATTACGGTTAGAAAATCACTTGAAAGAGAATTAAAGCAAAGTAATGACCGCTACCAACTTGCAGTGGAGGGTACTAATGATGTGATTTGGGAATATGATTTCAAAAAATCTAGCTCATACCTTTCTCCGCAGTTTTGGGAGGCGATGGACCTAAAGCCAAAGAAGAACCCACTGGATAAAAACTTGTTGGCCAAGTTTATTCATGAAGAAGACCGAGTGGAGTTTTTGCAACTCATTCACAACAAGTTTGAAACAAAGAATGAAGAACTGGAAATGGAAACCAGAATGGTGGGTAAGGATGGTAAAATTCTTTGGATTTTCGTAAAGGCAAAAATACTGTATAGTGGTGGTAAAGGTCGCCCAAGAAAGATCGTTGGCTCATTGTCCAACATTACTTCTTTAAAACAAGCGCAGTCAAAACTGAGAGAAAGTGAAGCGAAATACAAGCTTATTTCTGAAAACTCCAGCGACTGCATTTGTCTACAAAGCCCAGATGGCACATTCATATTTGTAAGCCCATCTTGTAAAGATATTATAGGCTATGATTCTTCTGAGTTAGAGCAATTGAGGTTACGCGAATTTATAGAAAAGGATGACCTAATTCAGGTGTCGCAAGCCATGCTTAATGTAATTAACCAGAGCACTAAAATGGCCAGCGTTACTTTTAAAGCCAAGCATAAAAGAGGGTATGATGTATGGCTAGAAAGTAGGGGGGGATTAATTACAGATACAGAAGGAGATCCTTTGTATTTATTAACCTCCACTAGGGATGTAACCGAGCGCTTTATTGCCGCTCAAAAGCTGAAAGAAAGCCAAGAGCGGTATAAGCTGATTACCGAAAACTCACACGACATTGTTACGCTCATGGATACCGAAGGTGTTTATGATTTTGTGTCGCCTTCAGTAAAAGAAATGCTGGGGTACGAAATCAATGAGGTTTTGGGAAGGAAGATTTCCTCATTTATTCATCCGCAAGATTTAGACGAAGTGGTGAGGGAGCTTGATAAAACAGTTGAGGAAAAGCTAAAAGACCATAAAATGACCTTCCGATATAAAAACAAGGAAGGCGATTGGCGATGGATGGAAGCGCAGGAAGGTGTTATTTTGGACGATGCCGGCCGAATAATTTACATAAGAAGTAATCAGAGAGATATTACCGAGAAAATTTTAACCCAACAGAAACTTCAAGAAAAGGAAGAACAATACAAACTAGTGTCGGAAAACTCTGGAGACGTGATTGCCTTGCAAGATTTTGAAGGCAGAATTTCTTTCATTTCCCCCTCATCTAAATTTTTACTTGGCTATGCACAAGATGCACTATTGGATACTTTTTATTCTGATTTAATTCACCCAGAAGAACAGCCTTTTGTTCAATCCATTATTAACCAAGTAGTTGAAAATAAGAGTAAGAACGTTAAGGTTACTTATAGAATTCAGGCTGAAGACGAGCAATGGATTTGGGTTGAATCATCATACAGTTCCATAGAAGATTCAAACGGTAACTTTTTATACCTACAATCTTCTACTCGCGATATTTCTGAAAGAATTAAAGCTTTGGAAAAAGAAAGGCAGTTGGGTAAACTCAAGTCGAGTTTTATTTCTATGGCCTCGCATGAATTTAGAACTCCACTTACCACAATTCAGTCCAGTAATGAACTGATCAATATGTATTTGGATGCAGACCCTGAGCCTAACACCAAATTGAAAAAGCACGTGGGCCGAATAAGAGCGGAATTGGAGCGAATGAATTCCTTGCTTAAGGATGTTTTCACGCTGGGCAGGTTAGATGTAGGTAAAACAGTAATTAAAAAAGACATTACTTCTTTAACAGGCATTGTAAAACAGGTGGTTTTAGAGAACAGCGTTCAGCATAAATCCAGAAATGTTAAAGTCAGTATTAAAGGACAGGAAAGACAGATTGAATTGGATAGCCAATTAATAGGTCACTCACTTTCTAACTTAATTAATAACGCTCTTAAATACTCGGAGAACAGACCAGACCCCGAGGTAATTATTATTTATAAGAAAGTGGGCGTTTGTGTAGAAATAAAAGACTACGGAATCGGAATCCCTGAGAAAGACCAGAAAGGGCTTTTCGAATCTTTTTCTCGCGCCACAAATGTAGGCGATATTGAAGGAACGGGCTTAGGACTAATTATCGTTAAGAATTTTGTCGAGATTCATGAGGGTACAGTTACCTTTAAAAGTGAGCTTGGTAAAGGCACCTCGTTCTTTGTTAATTTACCAGAAGTATAACTTCTTTTTCTCTATTAAAAATAGAAGCCAAACTTTACTAGAGGCATTACGCTTTCTTCGGAAACCGCCAAAAGAACATTAATAGCGGCAAAGTTGAATGGAGTAATGTAGACCCCGCCACCATAGCCGTGGTGAATTTTATTAGATTCCTCATTGTCTACCCAAACACGGCCTAAGTCGTTAAACAAAATCATTCCTACTTGGGAAGGGAAGTAGAAAGACCTCCAATCGAAGAGCTTCACTCTCATTTCTACCTGGTGATACAAGCTGCTTTCGCCTGAAAAACGGTACCTTCTATAGCCCCTTAAAGTGTTAAACCCATCCAATTGAGCCGACTGGAAAAACTCATAATCTCCCAGCGTTTTTTGGTAACCCATTCTGGTAGCAAACACGGTTCTAGAAGGCTCGTGAAAGCTCCATCTGAAAGAAGCATCGGTTTTGAGCTGGGCACTATTACCAGAAAAGGAATTAAAACCAGCGTTGTAGTCTAAAACAGCATTAAAGTTCAGTCCGCTCTTTGGAATTAGCTGATCTGATGTTTCATTAAAGTGAAAACCAACAGTTCCTCCCGCGTAAACTTTCTGTTCAAAAACGCTTGCCCCTAAAGGGGCGGTATTGGCAAAGTCATTAATAAATCTATCTGAGCTTTCTTCTACCTCTATGGCCTGAAAGGTAGGCCCAAAATTTAGAGAAGCATTCTTTCCAAGGTTTAGGGTAAACGTTGGTCTTACAGAATATTCTTCAAACCTAGTACGATAATATCGCTCTTCAATGTCTTTATCGTAAGGCGTTTCGTTGCCCATTCCAAAAAAGTTGTTCACAAAATTGGGCGCCTTAGCTTCGGCTGATAATGAGAAGTCTAGCTTTCCAAGTGCATCAATAATGTCCAGATCGTATGAGAACTGATAAGATGATGTTCCTATCGCATAATTGCCCAAAACCTTATGTTTGGTGGCATAAGGCGCCTTTCTAAAACCATCGGTTTTTATATACACACCTCCTCCTAAGAACAGACCATCATCAGCATTGTAGTTTACCGATGCTAAAGGAGCCAAAAGGTTAAAATCAAATTCTTGGCGATTGTATGCATTTATATTAGGGTCTTTATCGGTAGTTAAGTTTTTGGTTTCATTACTAGTTATTAGCTCAGTACCCGTTTTTTCATCATAAACAATAGTCTTTTTTGAAAGGCCTCTCACTTGGCTGCTGTCTTCAATGATGTCATCGTCAGCCCCTGCTATAATCCTTACTTTAATGCCTTTATTTACTTCTCCTGTAATTTCATACCTGTCATTTCCATCGAAACCAAAAAGCCTTATCTCATCGGTTTCTGAGGTTTTGAAGGTTCTTTGGTAAATAATTTTATCTAGGTTTCCTTTTTTAGAGATTTTATGAACAGTCACTTTTGTATGTTCATCATCAAGCCGCTCTACTTTAAAAAGCTCCTGTTTGTCGCTCGCTAAAACATCTACTTCTTTTGAAATCAATGAGTAATAATCCTTGGCATATTTTTCAAGGTTATCTCTTCTGTTTTTGAGCTTGCGAATAATCTCTTCGCCATGTAAATCATAAATTTCATCGGGCCATTGCCTTATAGATTTTTCAATGATTTCATCGGTTAGGGCAGCCTTTAGTTCACGTGCTTGTTCCACCCAACTTTCCATGGAAACTTCCGTCATAAAAATTCGGTCGAAGTAACGAATACGGTAACTTCCTAAGCTAGGCAGGTAGTCTATGTCGTCATGAAAACCTCTGAGTGCGGGTTGGGCCCATTTTGAGGAGGCAATTTTTTTGAAGATGCCTTCCCCTGCAAAAAAGGCTACATCCCTATCTCTTGGAATAGGCTTGTAAAGTTTTTCATCATCCTTTTTATCGTATTCTACCCATCTCCATTGGTCGTCATGACGATCCCAGTCGCCAATCCAGAAATCAAAAAGCCGATTTCGAGCTACAAAAACTTGATCTACATGGTTGTCATTATCATTTCTAAGTTTTTCATACAAATCTGGGCTTGACAGCACATCGTCTCCACTTCCAAAAAAAGGCTCTTCAATATTTTCTTTATTTGGCCTTTCTTCGAATAAAGCGAGTGTATTTGCGAAATCCTGTTGGTGTAGCCCAAATCTTGGGTCGTTTGGAATGTAAACCACTTTTGGGTTAGTATGGAAGATTCCTGCAGCATCGGCTAAAGGAGGAAGAATGAAAGGAGCGTATGGGTGTGAGGCTGAAATACCATCCTGAACAATGGACTTTATAAAAGTTTTTCTGAACTCGGGGGGTAAGGTAAGGGCTGGGTTTTTATCCATAGACCTCAGCACGTATTGCTTTCCGTTTTTGGCTTCTAACCTAAGCGAAATGGTTTGATGTCCTCCTCCTCTTTTAAGAATTTCTAATCCTCCTTTTTCACTTCCAATATCGAAAACAGGGACTTTAATTTTAGTCGCCCATTCATTTCGATAGTTTTCTCCAAACATTTTTATGTGGAAATTACTTCGAACATGATAGAGTTCACTTGCTGCAAAAACAGTGTCTTGTCCAACATATGACAGGTTGGTGAATTTTTTTAGTAAATCTTCTGGAGCTGGTTTAAATGGCTTTTCTGAAAGTACTGTGGCGTAAATCTCAGAAGGTTTTTCTTCTTCTGGAGTAATAAACCTTAACTCAGTTTTTCCATTTGCATAGTAATCTAAGCGTCCATAGCCCATGGTGTTTGTAGCGAACAGTGCATCACCTTTTTGCTTTACATGGGCATTGTTTTTTGATCCGGCTCCGCTTACTACAAAGTCCATCCCCTCTTTCTGAATATGCTGAAGTGCGTGCTCATGGCCTGCTACATCTACAATGTCGGGGTGATTTTTCATAAGTGAAACCATTGCATCACGAAACTGGCGGTATACAGGGTGGGCTGTGTCTTGAATGTTGCCGAACCACTTTCTGTAAAGTGGATAAATAGAGCCTAAAATGGGTAAAGGGATGTAAAGATTTTTTGTTTTGCTTGAGGCGGTAAGTGGAAAGAGGTGGTCTTTTACACTGAATATTCCTCCATGAATTCCATAAGTGTACATGGGGTGATGCGAAGCCACAATCACTTTTTTGTGAGCATTTCTCTTTAGTGCATCTTGAAAATTCGCTGCCACTTCTACCAGCGTGGTGGCCTCACAGTCCGAGCCTTCACCCGGTTTATCACCCCGATGTAAAAACCATTGGGTGTCAATTACTATGAGTGTAATTTTTTCGTTGAGATCAATTTCAACTGGCCCTGGGCAACCCCTTGTGGGAATCCAGACATCTTGGCTATCCAATTTATTTTCAACATACTTCTCTTGTATTTGCAGCCAATCAAACCCATCGGGCCTTCCTTGTGCCCAGTCGTGATTACCAGGGACAAATATTTTCTTCCCCTTAAAGTCTTTTACCGCATTGATTTGCCCATCTATCGCAATTTCAGCTTCTGCCCTTAATTTATGGCCTTTTGGAGGCATTCCTTGAGGGTAAATATTATCACCAAGAAAAATTACACTACCTCGATCTCCTACTTTTTCAAGCTCGGTTTTAAGCAAATCCAAGACTGGGTTTTTACCGGGTTCGCCCGCATCGCCTACCAAAAAAACAGAATATATAGGTGCTTCTTGCTCTTGGAAACTATACGCTGATGTTCCGAATAAGATAAGACTAGCAATAACTAGGGCAATGTTTTTCATAGAGTTATAAACTGCTGTAAAAATAAGTTATTCAAATTAATGCACTCAATTTTGCTTCATATTGAAGCGGAGAATTGTGCCCCCATTATCGTTTTCATTCGATACAAATAAATCTCCATTGGGCATAAAGGCAATACCTTCTGGCTGAGGAAAAAGACTTCTCTTTAAAATGCTCAAATTTTTTGGGCTACCGTCATTGTTAAACACCACAAGAGCAGAGCCAACGGAAGCAATCATATAGATTTCACCACTTATTGGATGAACCGCAATTCCTGATGGACGGAATTTAGAGCTATCTGAACCCAAAACACGCTCAAGGTCTTTGTCTTTTAAAACAAAAAGGGGTGTTTTGGTGAACTCTTTAGTAGTAAGGTTATAGCCATAAACTGCTTTTCCTTTCACTTTCACATGGTCAGTATCTCCCTTTCCCTTTAAAGCAATAAGTAGCGTGTTGGTAGATTTGTCGTAGCCCAGACCTTCTACATCATTTTCTGAAGTAAACGGAGTGTCTATAGATTCTACTACACCCTCAATGTCAATATTGAACTTATATAGCTTGCCATTGCTTTTTATAGCATACATGTCTTTACCAACTAACTCTAAACCTTCAAAATCGCCATTGCCTTCAAACCTTATGCGTTTAACAATCTCTTTTTTATCAAGGTCATAAACGTAAATTCTGCCTTGCTCATCGTTGAGCGTGGCTAATTGATTGGGCCCATAATAACTAAGAGCGGATATTTCTTCTAGCACGGAAGGAAGACGGTATTTAACGGAGGGGGATTCAAGGTTATAAGGAAAACTTTCTTTGCCTTGACCCCAAGCTGAAAATTGAAGAGTGATTAAGTATACGATAATGAATAGAATGGGCGTTCGTTTCATGCTCATGCAAACAAAAGTAACAGATATATAATTCACGGCAGTAGGTACTTTTATGTTATGTGAAATGAGCAGATTATATTTAAGCAATGATTGATCAGAATTCGATACTAGAAAAGGTGGCATCGTACGCAGAAAAAACCCTCGAAAAGGAGATTTCTTCTGACTTTGTTTACCACGACCTCTATCATACTACGCGGGTAGTTAAGGCCGCTAAAATGATTGGTAAGGAAAGCGGGCTTTCTGAAGAAGAGCTTGAAATAGTAACGATTGCTGCTTGGTTTCACGATTTAGGGTATTGTTTTGGTTGTATTAAGCATGAAAAGGCGAGTGCCAAATTAGCACTAGAGTTTTTGCGTAAAGAGGGTTACCCTGAAGAAAAGATTGCCAAAGTGGAAGGCTGTATTATGGCCACACAAATGCCTCAATCTCCCAAAAACCTGCTCGAAGAAGTATTATGCGATGCGGATTTGCATCATTTGGCATGTTCGGATTATAGCGTGATGTCTGAAAAGATGCACGTTGAAATAGAGAAAATTAAGGGGTATGAAATAAAGGAAGAAGATTGGAATAGCATGAATTTCAATTTTTTTAAAGACCACCGTTACTTTACTAATTATGGCAAGCAATACTTAGAGCCAATAAAAAAACAAAACCTTAAGTCAATTAAAAAGAAAACTAAGGTGTCGAACAAAGACGATAAATACATAAAGAAGCTCGAAGAGAAAATCGAAAAGCTAGAAGGCAAAGTAGCACTTAAGCCCGAAAGAGGAATTGAAACTATGTTTCGAACCACCTCTAAGAATCACCTAGAACTAAGTGCAATGGCAGATAACAAGGCCAACATTATGATTTCAGTAAACACCATTATTATTTCTGTGGTGGTTTCTGTTTTGGTGAGAAAACTTTACGAGTACCCAAATTTGGTTATTCCTACTATGATGCTCATAGTGGTTTGTTTGGTCACTATTGTGTTGGCGATTTTAGCTACCAGGCCTAACGTTTCTTCAGGAGTGTTTACAGATGAAGATGTTTTAAACAAAAAAACCAACCTCCTCTTCTTTGGTAACTTTCATAAAATGAAGTTAGACCGCTACCAATGGGGTATGCGCGAAATGATGAAAGATGGAGACTACCTTTATGGCAGCTTAACCAAAGACATTTACTTTTTGGGAGTAGTACTTGGTAAAAAATATCGCCTTCTAAGATTGTGCTATACCACCTTTATGATAGGCTTTGTGCTCTCTATTTTGGCGTTTTTGTGTGCTATGATGTTCTTCCCACCCCAAGATATTCCAAGTTTCTACACTTTTTAACTACTCAAGGGCTCGATTTAAATCATCAAACAATTTGGGCTTGTTAATAATCCTAATGGATTATTTTTTGAGCGGCATGCCTATGGTCGGCATTTAATGTAACTTCAAGAAGAGTGTTCAAACTCAGTTACTTAACTGTTAAAGTCGGCAAGATGATTAAAAACTACTTAAAAATAGCTGTTAGAAGTATTCTGAAAAACCCTGGCTATTCGGGCATTAACATTTTTGGTTTAACGCTGGGCATCACCTGCTTTCTCTTCATTTTTTTGGTCGTTCAGTACGAACTCAGTTTCGATCGGTTTCATAAAGACTCTGACCTTATTTACAGAGTAGATAATGCATTATTACTAAGTAGTGGAGAATACAAATACCCAAATGGGCCAAGCGGCATTGGTCCTTCATTGGTAGTTGAGGTGCCAGAGGTAACAGCTTTTACGCGATTAACGGGGAATGGCCAACAACAAATTTTTGAAGTAAGCAATGAGCTGTATCCCGTTGAGGGTACTTTTTATGCTGACTCTACCTTTTTCGAGTTTTTTGATTTTGAACTGATTCATGGAGACCGAGCCGAGGTATTGGATGAGCCACTAATGGCAGTGCTTACAGAAAAGTCTGCTTTGCGATTTTTTGGCAGAAAGGATGTAGTGGGAGAAATATTAACCTTGAAGGGAAACAATGATGCCCGCTATTTGGTGAGCGGGGTAATGGCCGATGTGCCAGCCAACTCACATATGAATTTTGATTTATTACTCTCTATAGAAACGCTCCGTAACCCAAACAACCCTACAAGCCTCAATAGCTGGAATGCAGGAGGAGCATTTACCTACATTAAGCTTAACTCACCAAAATCGGCAGAGTTGGTAGCTCAGAAAATGCTTGATTTGAAGGCGAAGTATGTAGAAGAAAGTAACAGTATTATGGTTAACCCAACTTTGGTTGCTATGACGGACATTCACCTGAAATCAAATTTGAGAAATGAAATGAAGCCTAATGGGAGTACGGATGTAGTCTATGTTTTTTCTGCCATTGCCATCTTCATCCTCTTAATAGCAGCAATCAATTATATGAATTTAGCCACCGCCCGATCTGCCAAACGAGCAAAAGAGGTAGGTGTTAGAAAAGTGCTTGGAGCCTATAAGAAGCAATTGGTTGCTCAATTTATGGGTGAGTCTGTGGTGCTAGCTATTATTTCCGCTTTACTATCCATCGCTGTTATTGGGGCTACAATTAACCTAATGGCAGATTTCACAGGTAAAGCGCTAACTATCGATATGCTATTTCAGCTTAAGGTTATTGCTGTATTGCTAGCTGTGGTGGTGCTTATTGGTTTTGGTTCAGGTATTTATCCTGCCCTTTTTCTTTCATCCTTTAAACCAGTGGTAGTGCTCAAGGGCAAACTTTCGCCAGGAATGAACAGCTCAGGAAGTTTAAGAAAAGGATTGGTCATTTTTCAGTTCGCCATTTCTATTATGTTGATGATAGGCACCTATACAGTTTATAATCAGCTGACTTATATGAAGAATAAGTCCTTGGGGTTTCAGAAGAAGGACATGTTGGTGATTTCAAATGCCCGAAATGCCGTAACACCTCAACTCAACGCTTTCAAGAATGAATTGATGAAAAACCCTTCCATAGAAAGTGTAACCTCTTCTATGAGTAAACCAGGAGGCTTAAGGCCCATTATCTTTATAAAGTCTGAAACTGTGATAGACGATGAAGGCAAGCTGAATTTGGCAGGTATTAGTACAGACTTCGATTACATGAATACTTTCGGTATTGAGATTCTGAAAGGCCGCGACTTCGACAAAAGCATACCAACCGATTCTACACAGAGCATTTTGTTAAATCAGCAAGCAGCCAGAGAGCTCAATATACTTGAAGATCCTGTTGGTAAAATTATTCAAATTAGTCAGGGGCAAAACTGGGTAAACAAAAGAGTAATTGGTTTGGTAGCTGATGTTAACTTCGAGCCCCTGCAACGTAAAACAGAAGCAACCATGTATGGGACTTTGTACGGTTCCAACCTTTTTATTTATGTCAAAGTAAGACCCGATAGAGTGGCGGAATCCATTGAATTTGCCCGCACTACTTGGGAACAGTTTGCTCCTCAACAACCTTTTCAATATTCATTTTTAGAAGATGATTTAAATCAACTTTATCAATCAGAAGAGCAACTCAGTCAGGTGGTGATTTTCTTTGCTATACTTACAGTTATCATTGCTTGCCTTGGATTATTTGGTCTAGCGTCTTTTGCTACTGAGCAGCGCATTAAAGAAATAGGAGTAAGAAAAGTGTTGGGCGCTTCGGTGGCCCAAGTGCTTCTTTTGCTGTCTAAAGATTTTATTGTTTTGATTTTAGTGGCGTTTTTGATTGCTGCGCCAGCTGCCTATTTACTATCAGATTGGTGGCTTCAAAACTTTGCTTTCAAAGTCAACGTAGGAGCTATAACTTTCTTTTTAGCAGGAGTAGGTGCATTGTTGATTGCGCTAACAACAATTAGCTATAAAACCCTAAATGCAGCAAGGTCTAACCCTGTAAAGGCGCTACGAATTGACTGATTTGAGTGTCAAAATCGAACGTATGTGATCGGTAATGAACACATTTAAAGATGTTTATTTTGCTTAACTACTTAGTATGAATAAATTAGGCCTTGGCATGTTAATTGGTAAATGCAGAAAGGTCAGAATCTAAATCAACCGCAATGATTAAACTAAACGATGTCGATAAATTTGTCGATTCAAAATATCAAAGAACCTTTATTCTAAAGGGTATCGATCTAGAAATAAAGCAAGGCGAATTTGTTACCATAATGGGCCCTAGTGGCGCAGGAAAATCTACGGTAATGAATATTATCGGAATGCTCGATGAGCCATCTCAGGGTGAGTACTACTTTTTGGATGAGCCTATCCATAAAATGAAAGAACGAAAACGCTCCGAACTTCATAAACACCATATCGGATTCGTTTTTCAGGCCTATCACTTAATTGATGAACTTACGGTTTACGAAAATATAGAAACACCACTTTTGTATAAAGGAGTAAAATCTGCGGAAAGAAAAAGCTTGGTAGCTGAAATGCTTGATCGCTTCCAAATGGTGGCGAAAAAAGACCTTTTCCCAGAGCAGCTTTCAGGTGGGCAGCAGCAGTTGGTAGGTGTAGCGCGTGCGCTAATTGGGCAACCCAAATTGCTATTGGCCGATGAGCCAACTGGTAATCTACATTCCGACCAAGCTGAAGAAATCATGAAGCTATTTCAAAAACTAAATAGCGAAGGAATGACGATTGTTCAAGTAACACATTCCAAAGAAAATGCCGCGTATGGCAAACGAACCATCAATATTGTGGATGGTGCTATTGATACAGATGATACGCATTAATTGTTATTGGTCGCCCTTTGAAATTGAAAGCTACCTAAGTGTAGCTTTTTTTATTTCTTAGATTCATCGTTTACTTCTTTAAAATAAGACCTTAAAAAAGCATTTGAGCCTGCTAGATTTTTTGAATACGTTTTGGCATTTTCAATATTAAGATATCCATTTCCAATTGCCATTACTAACGCTATTCGGATATGTGGCTCATAGAAAAACTGTTTATAGAAAATTAGCATAACAGTATCAATACTTATTATAATCGTTGTGATTAGTAGCGCTTGTTTGAGCTTTAGCTTAGCGAGAAAACCAAAAATGAGTAATAACACCGGCAACATAAAGTATTGAAAATATGGTGCTCCTTCAAAGGATTCCAACAACAAGTAAACCGATCCAGAATTAAGAAATATTAGTGGTTCATTTTTGAATATGACACTCAATGCAGAGAGGGTTGTTCCAATAATGATTATATCAATTAGTATGAATGAAAGCCTTGTTGAAAATAAGGCTTTACTGTTTAAATTTTCTCGCCTATGATATTTTTGAGCTTCTTTCAATCCATAGTCCTTGTTCAGACTATATTCAGGGCAGTCAGCAATAAATGTAGGCTTTTTTCGAGTTAAGCCGCAAACAACCCCACTATACTTATCAAATGCTCGGTTTGTACATTGTTTACAAAAGAATAGTTTGTCATCAAGTGAAAGTTCCTTTGGCTGCTCCAAGAGGTGTTTTTTTAGAACCTCCTCTGCTAGATCAATAGAGTTGAAAATTCTGTCATTATTGGCTATTATAACTTTGTTACTTAAGAAGGCATTTAAAAAAACATGCTCATTTTCTAAAACTGACCTCAGTATAACATCTACTTTTTTCTGATCACGATAATGAAACCAAATTAAGGTGAATAGAAGAGTGAGGATATTTAACCCTAGATTTAAATTTGATTCAATAATTACTGAATAAACTAAGGCGGCCAAGAGTATGCTATAAACTAAATGTCTGTAATTATAGGTGAAAGGTGTCGCTAAAAGAGCTATTGGGAAACAAAGCAAAGCAAGTAAGCTCCATGGACTTATAATTAAGGCACTGGCAAAAATTGTTAAAAGTAAGATTAGGGGAATAGTATTTAATGATACATATACTGCTCTTTCTAAAATAGAAGAACTTTCTTCAAAACTTTCAAGAGGTATATCTTGATTCACAAATATCTTAATATCTCCGTTTTTTAGTTTTTGCTTTATGGAATCAAATGAAGTGGCTGGTAGGAGACTTTTGACATCGGCTACCTTGAGGTCAGTCAGGTCGACTTGATCAAACTCTAAGATCAAAGGGAATGGATTTGCTTCCATAGTCGCGTTAAGTTATGGATTCAAGATATGCTAAATTCTCAATGTCTACTTTTTTATATCTAATGAATGTAGCTTGTTGCTTAGAGATTTCCCTTCACCTTATACAATTGCCACCAAGGTGTTCCTGGGGAATCATGATGCTCATAGTGGTAACCAAAGAAGTAACAGCTTAAAAAGGCCCATAGGTGGTTTTTACTTTGGCTTCGCGAAAAGTGTTTGTTTTCAGGTTCGTGATGGCCTTTATGGGGTAAGTAAGTGCCGAAATAGAAAAGCTGAAAAGTAGAAAGTACGGCAGGTAACATCCAGAAAAGAGTCAGGTTTTCTACGGGAAAATAAAGTTTCAACACATTAAAGCTAATGGCCATTAATACAATTTGCTGCCAAGTGACGTACTGCTTTAGAAAGCTGAAGTACCAAGGGAAAAAACCACCATGGTGGTAATCAGGGTCTTTATCCGTAGCCACATATCGATGATGTTCATGGTGTTTGGGGAAAAGCTTATGATAGAAGTTGAAGCTAAAAAGTAAAGCACTTACAGTGCCTATTAGCTTATTGGTTTGTCTATTCTTAGAAATCGTACCATGCATGCCATCGTGAGCGGTAATGAAAAGCCCCGTATATAAATGCATTTGAAGAAAGACTAATAGGTAGGTAAATGGGGAGGAAAAGTTAATATTTAAATTTAGGGCGAATACAAGACAGACAGCCCAAGCCATAATAATGATTAGCGCGATAATCACCCCAAAATGATTCTTGATGCTATTCATACTACAAAGAAAGGAATATTCAGTTAGAGATGTTGCAAGTGTTGCTGAACCTCTTGCATGAGCCACATTGGGGTGGAGGTAGCTCCACAAATTCCAACACGCTCATTTTTACTAAACCATTCTGCTTTCAAATCGGCAACCGAAGAAACAAAGTAGGTGTTTGGGTTTTGGTCTAAACATACATTATAAAGCACCTTTCCGTTTGAAGATTTTGTGCCGCTTACAAACACAATTCTATCGTAGTTTTTGGCAAAATCCCTAAGCTCTTTATCTCTATTAGACACTTGGCGGCAAATCGTATCATTTGTGTTCACCCTAATTCCGTTTTCAGCCAATACTTTATTGATTTCATAAAAACTATCGGTGCTTTTTGTGGTTTGGCTGTAGAGGGTTATTTCTTTAGGCATAGTAGCCAAATCAAGTTCTTCTAGGTTTTGGAAAACTATGGCTTCTTCATTTGTTTGACCCAAAAGCCCTACTACTTCTGCATGGCCATGTTTGCCATAGATGTAAATCTTTTCTTCCTTATCAAACGAGTTTTTAATTCTATTCTGAAGTTTTAAAACTACTGGGCACGAAGCATCAATCAGTTCAATGTTGTTTTCTAGCGCCAACTGGTAAGTTGAAGGAGGTTCGCCATGCGCTCGAATTAATACAGATGCATTTTTGATATGCTTAAATTCTTCGTGATTAATAATCTTTAACCCCTTTGATTCCAATCGCCTTACCTCTTCGTCATTGTGTACAATGTCGCCCAAACAATAAAGCATACCTGTTTCGTCCAAAATGTCTTCAGCCATTTCAATGGCATAAACTACTCCGAAGCAAAAACCTGAATTAGGGTCGATTTCTACAGTTAGGTCAAACATGCGATCACAAACCAGTGTTTAACTATATTGTTTTTAAACTTGTGATATTTATACGTTTTTTTGAGGAGGTCGGATTTAGAGCATGTTAATTCTATGCTGAAAGTAGGTCATCAGAAGAATTCGCATCTTCATGCTGTCCTTAATCCGTATTCTTTCTTGCTTTATGCGCGAAGCTGGTAAACTTTTTATTTTTCTGAAGAGCTTTAAGTAATATCTGTAGGCCAGATACACGCCTAGTTTGGCGCCCTTTGGTAAACTTAAAATGCCTTCGAGCGCGTCATCAAAATCTTTTTGAATATCTGCTTCAATCTCATCCTTAGTCAGCTTGGTGAACTCATTAAAGTCAACTCCCGGAAAATAAACTCTTCCTCTTTCCTCATAGTCGCTTTTAATGTCTCGGATGAAATTTACTTTTTGAAAAGCTGCCCCTAGTTTTTTTGCAGGTGCTACTAGAGAATCATATAAGATTTGATTGTTTTCACAAAAAACTTTCAAACACATTAACCCCACCACTTCGGCAGAGCCATATATGTATTCATTATAGCCAGTTTGGTCGTAGGTAGTTTCTTCTAAATCTAACTCCATGCTATGTAAAAACGCCTCAATTAAACTGTGATCAATTTTGTATTTGTTCACCACAAGCTGAAAGGAGTTCAAAACAGGGTTGAAACTTACGCCATCTTCAATGGCCTTGTACGTCTCTTTTTTAAAATTCTGAAGAAGTGATTTTTTATCGTAGTTGTGAAATGTGTCTACGATCTCGTCTGCATAGCGCACAAAGCCATAAATGGCATAAACAGGCATGTGGAATTTTTTGTCAAGGGTTTTAATCCCAAGAGTAAAAGAGGTGCTATATCGCTGGGTAATCAGCTTGCTACACTCCATTGTGGTTTGATCAAATAATTCCATTAATTCAAATTACATAATTCATTGACACCTTAACCGAAGTCCTTTATAATTTCTTTTGCCACTACTTGTCCCGAAATCAGGCTGGGGGGTACTCCGGGGCCGGGAACTGTTAGTTGGCCGGTGTAAAACAGATTGTTTAACTTTTTGTTTGCCAACTGCGGTTTTAAAATTGCGGTTTGGTTTAAAGTATTGGCCAAACCATATGCATTACCTTTAAAAGCGTTGTAATCATTTACGAAGTCTTTGTGCGCAAAAGATCGCTTGAATACTATATTTTCTTTGAAATCAAGGCCCATTCTATCCTTCATCCGCTCTAACATTAGGTCGAAATAGTGGGCTCTTATGTCTTCGGTGTCATCTAAGCCAGGAGCTACAGGAATAAGCATAAAAATGTTTTCACAGCCTTTTGGGGCCACTGTATTATCTGTTTTTGAGGGAGCCGAAACATAAAAAAGCGGCTTTTCTGGCCATTTTGGATCAGTGTAAATGTTATGAGCGTGCGGGGCAAAATCTGTATCAAAAAACAGGTTGTGATGAAGGAGCCCTTCTAGTTTTTTGTTCACACCCACATAGTATAACAGTGAACTTGGCGCCATTACGCGTTTGTCCCAATAAGTCTCATCATAATTTCTGGTTTCGCTATCGAGCAGCATGCTATCCACATGATGGTAGTCGGCACCGGCTACTACAACATCCGATTTAAAATCACCATGGTTTGTGCTTACACTTGTGGCTCTTTTCCCTGAATAATTAATAGAGGTTACTTCGTGGTCTGTTAATATTTCAACCCCTTTTTCCTTGGCCAAGCTTTCTAACGCTTCTATAATTTTAAACATGCCGCCTTTCGGATACCAAGTACCCAAAGCCATATCGGCATAGTTCATTAAGCTATACATAGCGGGAGTGTTTTCGGGCAATGCGCCTAAAAAGAGCACAGGGAACTCCATAAGCTGTATAAGTCTGTCATTCTTAAAGAACTTGCGAACATGTTTGGCCATGGACTGAAATATTTGAAGCCTCACTGCATCAACGGCCAGTTTTGGGTTCGCAAATTCAAGAATGGAACGGCTGGGTTTGTAAACAAACTTGTTGATACCGACTTCATATTTGTACTCGGCTATTTTAAGGAATTTTCGAAGTTGCTCTCCAGCACCAAGTTCAATCGAATCGAATAGCCGCTCGAGTTCATGCATGTTTGCGGGAATCGGCATGTAATCATTCTTGCCATGAATGACCTGATAGGAAGGGTCGAGCCGAATGAGTTCGTAATAGTCGGCTGTAGTTTTTCCGAATTGATTAAAAAACGACTCGAAAACATCGGGCATCCAATACCAGCTTGGCCCCATGTCAAAAGTAAAGCCCGAATCAGTAAACTGTCGGGCTCGTCCTCCTATGGTAGGGTTCTTTTCTAATATCTTAACGTTAAAGCCTTTATTGGCCAGGCAAATGGCTGCAGAAAAACCTGCAAAACCAGCACCTATAACTACCACTTCGCCTTTTTTCATAGAGGCTATTTAACTAACGTGTTTTATATGTCCTTAATTTATCTTTCAAAAGTTTTCTGGCAATGTGAATTCTATTTTTCACCGTTCCAATCGGAATTTGCTCTCTATCGGCAATCTCTTGGTATTTAAACCCTCTGAAATACATCATGAAAGGCGTTTTATAAACATCATCAAGCTGATCGATGGAGTTGTTTATATCTGTTAGAGCAAACTCGCTATAGGCATTGTTTTCAACTCTACTGCCTGAGGTGTTAATAAAGTGAAGGTTGTCGGTGGTGTCAATAAAAGTACCCCTTCTCATCATTCTTTGATAATTGGTGATGAAGGTGTTTTTCATGATAGTATATAACCATGCCTTGAGGTTTGTTCCTTCTGAAAATTTTTCTCTATTCTTATAAGCCTTCATCAAGGTTTCTTGTAGTAGATCATTCGCATCTTCTGAGTCTCGAGTAAGTTTTAATGCGAAGGGTTTTAATGACTTTGTCATAAGCCCGATCTCATGGTTGTATTCAAGAACTGTCATGGTAATTTAGTTTTGTTGAACAAATATGGTTAAACGTTAAACAAAATTCAAACAAAAATCATGAAGCTTTTGAAAACAGATGTTAAATAAAGTTTAACATTTAGACATAGGGTCGTTCAAAAGCAGCGATAAATGCTCTGAGAGATCGTAAAGAAGTGTTTTGAGTTGGCTTATTTAATTTAAGAATAATTCTGATAGAAAGAGAACTATTTTTAAAAGTGATTTGGGTTGTGGAGAATATTACTCCTATGGGGTGGAGGGTGTGGAATTTTCTTCCACAAAGTTGATAAGGTCATTTAGGCTAGCCATACACAGAACGTTCTCAGGCAATTCAAGGTCTTGTCCTACCACTTGTCTACCGCTCACAAGGATTTCTGATTTAGGAAAAATGGTGGAGAGATTTTCAAGATACTGGGTAACACCTAGGCCTTCTGGCTTGCCTGTAAGCACTGTGATAAGATATTCGGGCTCATATAACTCATAAGCCATTTTTAAGTCATCAAGCGGTAATGTTTGCCCCAAGTAAATTACTTTCCCTTCTCTAGATTTGATGAGATAATTAGCAAAAAGCAAGATTAGTTCGTGAAGTTCGCCCTCGGGCAAAAAGAGCATGTATTTTTTAGCAGAGCTGTTGGTGTTGGCTGGTTCACCATCTATGGCCACCATAATTTTCTGGCGAATCAGATGACTGATGAAGTGTTCTTGGGCTGGATTTATAGAGTCTGTAAGCCACATCACTCCTATTTTAGATAGGAATGGAATGACCAGACCCATCATGGTTCGTTCAAATCCATATTTAAGGGTACTAGAACTAATTATTTTTTCGAAACCCTGTTCATCTAAATCAATCATGCAGAGGGTAAGGGCATAAATTTGATCGGCAAAACTGGTGTTTTCTTCAGAAATATTGAGAATAGCTTCATTCAGCTCCTCACGTGTCATTTCAGCAATCTTAGATATTTTAACGCCATTGTCTTTCAATAATGACACATTCAGCACTAGCTTTAAATCATCTTGGTCGTAGAACCGAATGTTAGTCTCTGTGCGCTTTGGGTTGATTAGGTCATAGCGTTGTTCCCAGATTCTTAAGGTATGCGCCTTAATACCCGACAGTTGTTCTAAATCTTTAATTGAATAATTCGCCACCTAAATATCTCCTTCTTTAAAATACTTTTTTGGGATCATAAAAAGTCCGAAAGATTCTCCGTCTTCCTTTTCTTTCGATTTATGATGTGCCCTGTGTGCCTTTGCAATGGCTCTTAAATACTTCGACTTTGGTCTTCCTAGCAAATTCAGTCGCTTGTGTATGAGCACATCATGTAAAATAAAGTACAGTACTCCATACAAACTGATTCCACAACCTAACCAAAACCTGTAATCCAAATTTTCAACTCCTAAGAAGATGAGCACTACGGCTGTACCTCCAAAAATGAGTGTGAAAAGGTCGTTTAATTCGAAATAGCCTTTTGTATGTTGATGATGGGTTTTGTGAATTTTCCATAAAACCCCATGCATTATATACTTGTGAATCCACCATGAGAAAGCTTCCATTAAAATGAAACCAGCCAATAACCACAACATAGCTTTAATCATTAGCGGCATAACTCAATGTTTGATGCTTTGTTCAACAGAATTTTAAATTAGGTTAAGACTTACGAAAAAAGCTACTTCTATAATAAGAAGCTTTATTGCAAGTGGATTGTTTTTGGAAAAGTCTAGTTTTTGAAAAATGAAATGGAGCAGAAAAGCTACTAAAAACCAACTTAGGTAATTCTGAACGGGAATGATTGAACCTGCCCACTGCCAAAAGTCAAAACGTATAGCTACAGGCTCAATTAATAGGTCGAGTACCATCATCATTGCTGCTCCAAGAGTACAGCGTAGCCAAAGGCTGCTAGATAGCTTGTTACTGAAAATTCCCGTAATGTAAATTAGTATGGCCCAGTTAAGCCCAATAATAAGGGGTACATCAAAAAGCTTAAAACCTAAAGTTGGACCATAAGCGTATTCGCCAAAGATTGCTCCTGTTTTAACGCCTGCTACTTCAATAAAAAAACCGAATAGAAAGGTGAAAATAATGAAGATGAAGTATTTGATATTCTTACCTTCTTCAAAGTGAAAAATAATGGCGGCTGTAAGAAGTAGGTTAAAAGGTGTAAGCGACTGAAAAAGTGCTCTACTTTCTTCAAAATATAAACCTAGCACCCCAGCAGTGTGCATGGCTATTAAGAGAAAAAAAGCAATACGTTGATTTTGACGACCTGTAGAGAGAAGTTGTTTTAACATGATTTTGAAAAACTTGATGAACCGCTTATTGTTTTAGGGTTCAAGCAGATTGTTTTAGATTTGCAGTAAAACTAATATTTATGATCTTATACAACGTTACCGTAGCAATTGAAAAAACTGTAGAGGAAGATTGGAAAGTGTGGATGCGCGATATTCATATTCCCGAAGTAATGGCTACAGGTGCTTTTGTTGAGTATAAATTTTTTAAAGTGATGAGAGAAGAAGAGGAGTCTTCGTCTTACAGCATTCAATATTTTGCGGAAGATCATAGCAAATTACAAGCTTACCTTGGTCAACACGCCCCTGGCCTTCAGCAAAAAGCAGGAGAAGCCTTTCCTGGTAAATTCGCTGCCTTTAGAACTTTACTTCAGGAGGTGGAGTGATTGAGTATAAAAGGTAGAAATCCTCTTTTACCCTTTTACCCCATCTTATACTCTTGAATCTGCTTAAGCTCTAGCTTACAATTGATCCATTCTTCGTCTAAGTCGGCTCCTAGTTTTTTGTAGAAGTTAATGGCGGGTTCGTTCCAGTCGAGCACCTGCCACATCACTTGGCGGGCATCTACATCTTTGGCTTCTTGAACGATGGCATCTAAAAGCTTTTTACCAATGCCTGCGCCTCGTTTGGCTTTTCTAACCACCAAGTCTTCAAGAAAAATGGCTTTGCCTTTCCAAGTAGAATAGCGATAATAAAAAATAGCCGTGCCCTCAATTTTTCCGTTTTCTTCGGCCACAAAAAATTCGAAGATGGGTTTTTTACCAAAACCATCTTCCATCATTCTTTCCACAGAGTTTTCTACTTCATGAAGTGCATTTTCGTATTCTGCCAATTCTTGAACAAGTTCAAAAGCTTGATTTAAATCGTTTGGGGTTCCTTTTCTGATGATAATACTCATGATAGGTATAAAAAATGGGGCCTAAGCCCCATTGTATTTCAAATTAAATTTTACCGAAGCCAGTATATGGCACAAGTACTTCTGGAATATTGATACCATCTGGAGTTTGGTTGTTCTCTAAAATGGCAGCTATTATTCTTGGCAGTGCTAGGGCACTTCCGTTTAAGGTATGTAAAAGCTGAGTTTTCTTATCTTCATCCTTATACCTCAACTTTAAACGGTTGGCCTGAAAAGTCTCGAAATTACTTACTGAACTTACTTCTAACCACTTTTCTTGTGCAGCAGAATATACCTCAAAATCGAAGGTAAGAGCAGAAGTGAAACCAATATCGCCACCGCAAAGTCTTAAAATTCGGTATTGTAAACCAAGTTTTTCTAACAAGCCAGCAACATGTTTGCACATGTCATCAAGTGCTTTGTAAGAGTCTTCAGGCTTACATACTTGTACCAATTCAACTTTGTCGAATTGATGGAGCCTGTTCAACCCACGAACGTGAGCACCCCAGCTTCCGGCCTCTCTTCTAAAACAAGGTGTAAAACCGGTATGCTTAATTGGCAACTGATCTTCATTTACAATTACATCTCTATATAAGTTGGTAATAGGCACTTCGGCAGTAGGAATCAGATATAAGTTCTCATTTCCTACATGATACATTTGTCCCTCTTTGTCTGGTAATTGACCTGTGGCATAACCAGAGGCTTCATTTACCATTATTGGAGGCTGCACTTCAGAATAACCAGCGCTTACGGCTTCATCTAAAAAGAAGTTCACCAAAGAGCGCTGTAAACGAGCTCCTTTTCCTTTATATACAGGGAAACCCGCACCCGTAATTTTAATGCCCAGTTCAAAATCAACAATGTCGTATTGTTTAATTAAATCCCAATGCGGCACAGCTTTATCATGTAGTTTTGGAGTGGTTCCTACCGTGTCCAGAACTTCGTTGTGTTCCTCTGAGTTTCCTGCTGGTACTGAAGAATGTGGCACGTTAGGAATGGTATATAATAGAGCCAAAAGCTCTTTTTCTACCTGATCTTTCACCTCTGCCAGTTCTTTGCTGGCGGCTTTTAGGTCGGCAGTTTTACCTTTAATGGCCTCGGCTTCTTCGCGTTTTCCAGCTTTCATTAAGCCGCCAATTTCTTTAGCAAGTGCGTTAGCCTCTGCCAAATTGGAATCTAGGTTTTGTTGAGACGATTTACGTTTGTCGTCAAGCGCAATGGCTTGATCCAAAACTTGTTCAACATTGGGGAAATTGCGTTTTTTCAATCCCTCTATTACCCTTTCTTTTTCCGTTACTATCTGGCTGATTTGCAGCATGACTTAATTATTCGTTTACGGTGGCAAAGTAAATCAATTCCTCTAAAAAAGCGGGTGCGAAACCTGCTAAGTATATCCTTTTTGTGAAAATTACCGTTCAATGTTTGATAAGTAGCAAGAGATGCTCTATAATTGCATGTTCCTAGGATGAGAGTGATCTTTTTCTGCACATCATCTCTTGAATTACTCAAATAATTATTTCATTAATTTTAATTAACTCCCACCCATTCGGATAAGGGATTCCCCAAAGTATAAATCTATGTACACCATTGAAGAATTGAAGCTAATGCTGCTTTCAGAATTGAAAGAAATTGCAGAAGCGATGAGCTTGAAGAACTACAAAAAGCTCGCAAAACAAGAAATTATTTACGCTATTCTCGATCAGCAGGCCAGAACCCCAGATGAGGCGTTGCCGAAAAAATCCACTACAAAAACAGAAGAGGTTAAGTCTGAAGCTCCTAAAGAGAAAAAAGAAAGACCTGAGAGAACTGAAAGACCTCAAAAAAGAGTGGTGCGTGAAAACGTAACTGATGTGAAGAAAGAAGAGGCTCCTAAGAAGTCTGAAAACACGGGAGAAGCGAATGATGAAGCGAAAGCGGAAAAACCTCGTCCAAGACCACGTCCTGATAGAAATAAAGATGCTCAACCAAAATCTTCAGAGAATGAAGGTGGTGAGCAAGAAGAAAAAGGTGAGCAACAAGAAGGCGAAGCTAGAGATGCAAAGCCAGAAAGAAGAAATAACGACCGAAGAGAAAACGGTGATCGAAGAGACAATAGAAAAAATAACAAACAGCAGTACAATCAGAGCATTAAGGATTTTGATGGCTTAATTGAAAGCGAAGGCGTTTTGGAGATTATGCAAGATGGCTACGGCTTCTTAAGATCTTCAGATTACAACTACTTGGCTAGCCCAGACGATATTTATGTATCGCCTTCTCAAATCAAATTGTTTGGTTTAAAAACAGGGGATACTGTAAAAGGCCAAATCAGACCTCCGAAAGAAGGTGAAAAATATTTCGCTCTGTTAAGAGTAGAGTCTGTAAATGGAAAGACTACTGAGGAAATTCGTGATAGAGTTCCTTTCGAATACTTAACTCCTCTTTTCCCTGAAGAGAAAATCAATTTAAGTACTAAGCCAAGCCTTACTTCAACCCGAATTTTGGACATGTTTGCTCCAATTGGTAAGGGACAAAGAGGTATGATTGTAGCGCAACCTAAAACAGGTAAAACTGTTTTGTTAAAAGAAATTGCTAACGCGATCGCTGAGAACCACCCTGAAATTTATCTGATCATTTTATTGATTGATGAAAGACCTGAAGAGGTTACAGATATGGCCAGAAGCGTAAAAGCTGAGGTAGTATCTTCTACTTTCGATGAGCAGGCCGACAGGCACGTGAAGGTTTCTAATATCGTGTTAGAAAAAGCAAAAAGAATGGTAGAGTGTGGTCATGACGTAGTTATCCTTTTGGATTCAATTACCCGTTTGGCCAGAGCTTATAACACCGTTGTGCCTTCTTCAGGTAAAATTCTTTCTGGTGGTGTTGATGCCAATGCACTCCACAGACCGAAAAGATTCTTTGGTGCTGCTAGAAATGTAGAGAACGGAGGTTCGCTTTCAATTATCGCTACTGCTCTAATCGAAACTGGTTCTAAAATGGACGAAGTAATCTTTGAAGAATTCAAAGGTACGGGTAACATGGAACTTCAACTGGATAGAAAGTTGGCCAACAAGCGTGTTTACCCTGCTATCGATGTTCCTGCTTCTGGTACAAGAAGAGAAGATCTATTGATGAGCAAAGAGGAATTACAACGCGTTTGGATTCTGAGAAAATTCATGTCGGACATGAACTCAATCGAAGCCATGGAATTCTTATTAGACAGAATGAAAGGAACGAAAGACAACGAAGAGTTCTTGATTTCTATGAACGGATAAACCATTCAAGTAAAATTTTAGAAAAAGCGGCTATCAGATATGGTAGTCGCTTTTTTTATGTGCTAGCTTTAAAACTGACCTTACAATCATAAATGTATCACTACCAAAACTTTACTTTAGGTTTTGTGAGCGTATTCGGTTGTTTCTCAATGAATATTCCATCTCTCTGTTTTGTTTTGAGAAGGCATTAAATAATACTTGATCTCAATTATGGAGCGGTTAGAATGTTTAACTTGAGCAGTTCTGAATGATACCTATATATTTTGTGCTTATAATATGGAGAAAGAAGTAATACTTGTTGATTAAATAACCATGAAGAAAAGGATTTTGGTTGTAGATGACGAGGTGATTATTGCAGACGATCTTTGCAATACTTTGAACAAACTTGGCTATGAAGCGATGGAACCTGCCCTTTCTTATAAACAAGCCATAGAGGTATTGAGTAATGAGCCAATAGATCTAGCCATTTTGGACATTAACTTAGGCGGAAGAAAAACTGGGATGGACGTAGCAGAGTACATTCAAGAGCATTTAAATATTCCTTTCATTTACCTGTCTTCGCATACCGATGCTAAAACTTTGGAACTGGCAAAAAACACCATGCCTTACGCTTATTTGGTTAAGCCATATGGTGCCAAAGATGTAATGACAGCGATTGAAATTGCCTTTAACAACCAAAGACGCTATTCAGAAACAAGAGTAAATATCGACAGTGTAAAAATTCCTGATCTTACAGCAATGGAGAAGGTAGTGATACGAAAAATATCTGAAAACCTCTCTACAAAAGAAATTGCAGAACAATTGTTTATTAGCGAGAGCACAGTCAAAAATCATCGTCATAATATATGTGTCAAGCTCGACTTGCCATCTGGAACCCACTCGCTTCTTAAATGGGTAATGGAGAATAATCAGTATATTTAATGGCCATGACCCCTCACTACTTCTGCCATTTAGTACTTAGATATGTTGCCATTATTGGAGTTTTAGTCTTGCTCCCATTTAAGCCCTTTGCTCAAGATAACTTAAAGACAAAACTTGATAGCCTAGAACTGATTGTTAGTGAAACTAAATCTGAAGACAGTCTAGTTCAGCTGTATTCTGCACAAATCATACTGGCGGAGCAGTTAGAGGACTTCCGGAGAGTGGCAGATATTGAATACAAGCTAGCTTTGGTATCGAGTTTTGATGGCTTAGAAATGCAAACACATGCACAAAGAGCTCTAGATATATATACAGATCAAGGTGACACTGCTAACATGGCTGAAGCAACCTATAGAGTTGCCTATGCAAAACAGCTACAAAACGACTATGACAGCACAAAATATTTTGCGCAGAGGTTATTGACTTTAGCGGAAGTTGCTCATGATACAGTTTCTCTTATTAAGGCAAGACTGTTGCTTTCTTCAGTTTACAATCACTTATCCCTTTTCTCTCAATCACTCCAAGAGCTGAACAAGAGTAAGATTCTAGCTGAAAGCACCCCCGATAATAAATCGGTAATTATTGATATTCTCAATCGAGAGTCATTTATATATTACTCCTTGAGTGAATATGATAAAAGTGCCGAGCGCATCAATCAAATTATTGAGATACTAAAGCCCGAGGGAGATAATAGACGACTAAATGTTTGGTCTAACAACTTGGCTAGTGTTTACTCACTCTGCAATTGTGTTTCTTTTGACAGAAGAAAAGAAGTAATTAAGCAATCAGTAGAATATGCCAAACGTGCAAATTTCACCTACGGTAAAGCTTTTGCCTACAAACATTTAGCTGATACGTATCGAGATGCTGAGCAATATGATAGTACCAGATACTATTTGGAGCAGATAGAAATTTTACTACCCGAAATCAACAAGCCAGATTTTACAGGATTAGTGAGTGTAGCTCAAGGTTCTTACTGGAGTAATGTAGGCAACGACCCAAAAGCTTTACCCTATTTTATAAAAGGCTATAATATTTGGGAACAACTTGGTAAGAAGAAAGATCAAATGGACATCGCGTGGATTTTGAATGATGTTTACCGCCAGCAAAAAGACTATACGAATGCTTATAAGTACCTTAATTTTTATGTAGCCTTAAGAGATTCATTATTTAGTGAAGCGAAAATTAGAGAAGTAAAAGAGCTCGAGTTATCGTATGATTTTCGTCAGAAGCAGATCACAGATAGTTTAAAGAATGAAGAAAAGCTTTTACAGTCTCGGTATGAGACTACGCTTCAAAAGCGTTCAAAACTTATGGTCATTATTGTGGGGGTAGCTATTCTCATAGTGGCCATTATTATTTATTATGGTTTTATTCGACAAAAGAAGCTAGCTGAATTACTTAAGGTTAAAAGCGACCAAGTAGAAAACGAGCTACATCAAAAAGAACTTCTTCTGACCGAAATTCATCATAGAGTAAAAAATAACTTTCAAATCCTTTCTAGCTTACTTGAACTACAAGCTAAAGGCGTAGACGACCAAGCTACAAAAGCACTTATTTCAGAAGGTAAAAGCAGAGTAAAATCAATGGCGTTGATCCATAGCCAGCTTTACGACAATGAAGGCTTGACTATACATTTAGCCGAATATCTGCAAAACCTTATCAATGAAATTCAGAAATCCTTTGAAGGCCAAACCTCTGAGGTAAAAATGGACATTGACCCCAACTACACCTTAGATATTGATAATATGGTTCCGATGGGTCTTATTGCAAACGAGTTAGTTACAAATGCCTTTAAATACGCCTCTCAGCCAAATGGTTTGCTTAAAATACAGGTTGACCTTAAGGAAGAAAATGGAAAGAATGTATTGACCTTTAAAGATAATGGTCCTGGATTACCAGCAAACTTTGATGTGAAAACCGCCAAAAGCACAGGTATTTGGCTCATTGGTCGATTGGCACTTCAGCTTCATGGTCATTACGAATACGAATATAAGGATGGAGCAATTTTTGAAATTCACTTTACTCAAAGTGAGTTTGTAAATCAGTAAAGAAAGTGCTCTTAGAATAATATAAACCTTGTGGTCTATTTACCTATCTGTTGCTTAGCAATAGATTTGCGGTTATGGTCGGAACAGAAACCCTGTCGGCAATTAAAAAAGTGCTTGTCGTTGAAAATGAAGTAATCATTGCCGATGATATTGCTATGACTGTAGCCAGTATAGGGTTTTGTCCACTCGAGCCCGTCTTTGACTTTAATAGCGCCATAGAATCATACAATACACACCAACCAGACTTAGTAATTATTGATATTCGTCTTCAAGGAAAGAAGACGGGGATTGAATTTGCTGCATGGGTTCGCTCTCGTTTTAATACGCCAATTGTTTATATCACCGTTTTGGGTAGTAAATTAATCAGGCATCAAGCAGAGCTAACTCAGCCTACAGCTTATCTTGTCAAACCATTTGTTAATCAAGAGCTTGTTGATCTGGTAAATCTCATTCTTGGCTGACCAATTTAGACCTAAAGGTCTATTTACTGATTTTAAATGTAAGTGTAGTTTTAACATACCAACTTTCATCATTAATGATTGTTGATTAGACGAACTTATTTTGAAACAGAAAAGAATACTAGTTGTTGAAGATAATTTAGAAGTTGCAGAGTGTCTTTGCGAGTCGCTTCAGTCATCTGGCTATGAAACTTGCCCTGTTGCAAGATCTTATGACGAAGCAATTTCCTATTTTAAAACCTACTCCCCAGACCTTGTTACCCTTGATATTCATATAGAAGGAGAGCGCTCAGGAATTGACGTTGCCAGGTATATCAAACAGAACTCTAATATTCCATTCATTTACCTTTCTGGCTCTATAGATAATGCATCCATTAGTCAAGTAAAAGCCACTAGCCCATTTGCCTTTTTAATCAAACCATATGAGTTTTTCTCGTTAGAAACCACATTACACTCGGCCTTCAAGAATTATAAACCATTGGTGGAAACCAGCAAAACTGAAACAAAGAGACTCCCAGAGTTTACTCCAATGGAAAAGATAATTTTAAAGGAAATTGCGAATGGATGTACCTCAAAAAAATGGCTTCAATGTTTGATTTAAGTGGGAGTACCATCAAAAATCACAGACATAATATCTGTGTAAAGCTTAAACTACCACGAACAACACACTCTCTGTTAAACTGGGTACTTCAAAATAAAAATCAATTAAAGATTTAATATCACTAGAGTGATAATTACATATAGGTACAGAATCATTCTTTCAAAAATTGAATTTAGACCATGAGGTCTATTTACCACGGGCTATAAAGCATTTAGATTTGAAAAAGAATAGTCTTAGGACTATATCTGTTCAAATTCAGGATGTGGGTGTTCTTGTTTGAGCTGCTTAAAACAGAGAATCCTACTGGGGTTCTCTGTTCAGCAGTTTTGCTTTTAAGCAGTGGCTTAGGTTAGACCTAAAGGTCTATTTACAAAGAAACTTTAAGAGACTAACTTTAGAGTAATATGATTTATGTAAAGAAATCGTAAGAATTTTTTTATAAATTTAATTATTTATTATTATGTTGAATTGGTAATATTATATTATCAATATTAAAACTTTCGGTAGACGACTATTTGGTTGAGGTGTAGTCAATCTACGAAGCCACCATACGGGTGGCTTCTTTTATTTAAAGCCAATGAGTTTGAATAATGGCAAAACTCTTGCAATCATCAGTTCATTAATCGTTTAAATGAGCCAAATGCCACTACTAGGAAAGCTAATTAAGAAATCAATTGATGTCGCCAACGAAATTTTTGAGGAAGATAAAAACCCAATTGAGGCGCAAGCTGAAGTGTTAAAAAACCTTCTTGAAAAGGCTAAGGACACTGATTTTGGTAAAAGATATCAGTTCAATGAAATACTGAAATCGGAAGACCTCACTAAGTCATTCAGAGTGTCTATTCCATGTTTTGACTATGATAGAATGTTTGGGGAATGGTGGCATAAGACTGTGGAGGGAATTCCCGATGTTACATGGCCTGGTAGCCCCGAGTATTTTGCACTTAGTTCTGGAACAACTGGGGCAGAAAGCAAACGTATTCCCGTTACAAATGAAATGATCGAAGCAATTCGAGCCACGGGGCTTAAGCAGGTTATGAGCCTTTCTGGATATGACCTGCCCGATGAGTTTTTTCAAAAAGGAATACTTATGCTGGGCAGTAGTACCGAGCTTGAAGAAAAAGAAGGCCATTTTGAGGGAGAAATTAGTGGAATAAGTGCCAGCAATATCCCGTTTTGGTTTAAAGGCTACTATAAACCCGGAGAAGAAATAGCCAAGATTCAAGACTGGGATGAACGTGTACAACGTATTGCCGAACAAGCACCAGATTGGGATATTGGAGCACTTTCTGGAATCCCCTCTTGGATTGAGCTTATGCTTAAGAAAGTAATTGAGCATAATAATCTCAAAAACATTCATGAAATATGGCCCTCCCTTTCTGTATTTACTACGGGAGGAGTCCCATTTGAGCCACACAAAGAGAGCTTTGAAAAGTTACTTGATCACCCATTGCTCTATTTAGATACCTATTTGGCTTCAGAAGGCTTTATTGCACTTCAAGTAAATCCTAATGACGATATGTCGATGCAGTTAGCATATGATGGCGGAATTTACTTTGAGTTTATTCCTTTTCAGCCCGAATACTTTGATGACAAAGGAGCACCATTAGAAGATGCGCCTGCCCTTAGTTTAGCTCAGGTAGAAGAGGGGAATGAATATGCAATGCTGATTTCTACAGTAAGTGGCGCTTGGCGATATAGCATTGGTGATACAGTAAGGTTTACCAATAAAGAAAAGGCTGAAATTAAGATTACAGGTCGGACAAAGTTTTTTCTGAATGTAGTAGGTTCGCAACTTTCAGTAAATAAAATGACCGATGCCATACACAAGCTTGAAGAAGAGTTTGACGCATCAATTTCAGAGTTTACTGTAGCAGCAGTTAAATACGATGGAGATTTCTATCACCAATGGGTAATTGGAACAGAAGAAGGCTCTAATTTAAAAGAAGAAGCTTTAGCCAAGGCCTTAGATGATGCTTTGAAGGCTGCAAATAAAAACTACGGAGTAGCCAGAAGTAAAGCTTTAAAGGGTGTTAAGGTTAAACTGATAGCTCCTGAGGTCTTTTACGATTGGGCAGAACAGACCAAGAAAAAAGGAGGGCAAATTAAGATCCCTCAAATGATGGGGGAGAGCGAAATGAAAGACTTTTTAAAGTTTATTTCATCAAACCGCAGCTAATTTTTTAGGAATTTCCTTCTCATCAGTATTCACTATTTCCATAATTTCTTCTGGCGATAGATAGAGCCTTTTGATCTTATTCTTGTAGCGCTCAGGTAAGTGTGTATTGTTAAGAATAAAGTTCTTAGTTTCTAATATTTCAGCCCTTAAACCGTGTCGAACAGCAAATTCGTCTGCCCTTCTTTCCGCTGCTCGTATATATTTACCTAAAATAAGGTAACCAAGCCCAAAACCCAAAAGGGAAAGCACCGAACGATCTTTATAGTCCATAATATGACCAAGCTCATGGCCAATCCAGCCTACCAAAATGGTTTGAGGAAGCTCTTCAATTTGCATTAGCTTGCCATCAATGTTAAATCTTCTTCTCACGTAAATTACATAAGTACGCTCTTCTAAAATGCTAAACACCGAACGGAAAGACGGCCGAGCGCTCATAACTGACTTGCTTTTGTTTTGAGCAAATCGAAACTCTATTTTGATACCCTTAAGCTCTGGGTAATGCGAAAGAGCAATAAGTGTGGGGGTTCTAATTTCTTCTGGAATTTTTTTTCTCCAGCCAAATGTATTCAACAGTAATGATTCCATAAATTTTGTGTTAGTAAAAGCATATCGTCAATATTCGATATCCATTTAATTTTGAGCTTCGATTGCCCGATTTGCAAATTCTGTTAATTCAGACACTCCTTTTAAAGCTCGTTTTATCCATTTATAGAGAAAACTTCGTGCCGTTGTGAACAAAGTGAGCATTACTAGACTTTAATAAATATTCTGTGTAGTTTATTCCCCAACAAGGGATATATTCAGACAGCATAAGAGAACCATGGAAGAAAAGAAGAGTGTGGCAATTGTGGACGATGAAGAATTTATTGGGCACATGGTGTCAAAATTTTTACAAAATGAAGGGCTTAACACAACCTACTTTGATAGAATGCTTACCGCAAGGGAAGACTTTTTAAATAAAATATATGACTACTATTTTTTGGATTTGAACCTTCCGGATGGAACGGGCTTCGATCTGGTGCCGATAATCCAAGAGAAGGCCAAAAATGCCAAAATAATAATAATAAGTGCGCATGATGGGCATGAAGAGTTAAGTCGAGCCAAAGCTTTTGGTGTCCACGATTTTATTCACAAACCTTTCAATAAGCAGTCGATACTAAATACTGTAAAAAAGTAAAATGGAAAAAATTTTAATAATTGATGACGATCAGGATATATGCCTGCTCCTCCAAAAATATCTTTCTAAAAAGGGGTATGAAGCTTTTGTTGTAAACAGTGGAAAGGAGGCTGAAGATTGGCTAAAGACCAATCAGGTAGACTTGGTGCTTTGTGATTTCAAGTTGCCAGACTATTCGGGACTTGAAATTCTTCAAAAGATTAAGATCATAGATTCCAATATTCAGGTAATCATTATTACTGGCTACTCCGATGTTCGTGTGGCGGTAGAAGCCCTCAAAAGAGGAGCTTTTGAATACGTTACCAAACCTTTGTATCCAGACGAAATTCTTTTGACAATTCAGAGTGCCCTGAATCAAAAGCTGGAAGAAAACCATCCTAGAGCAAGAATTAAAAAGAAACAAGTCAGGAATGAATTTGTAGAAGGCGTTAGCATGGCCGCTCAAACTTTAGCCAAACATATTGAATTGATAGCCCCCACAGACATGTCGGTGATTATTATGGGTGAAACAGGCATTGGGAAAGAGTTTGTAGCCACCGCTATTCACGAAAAAAGCAAAAGAGCCGATCAGTCGTTTCAGGCCGTTGATTGTGGTGCGTTGCCAAAAGATTTAGCTGGTTCCGAACTCTTTGGTCACCAAAAAGGTGCTTTTACTGGAGCAATTGCTGACAAAAAAGGATGCTTTGAATTGGCCAATGGTGGAACACTCTTTTTAGATGAAGTAGGAAACCTCACTTATGAGAACCAAGTGAAACTCTTACGAGTACTCCAAGAAAGAAAAGTGAAACCTTTAGGAGCTACAAAAGAAGTAGAAGTAGATGTTAGACTGGTAGTGGCCACGAATGAGAATTTAAAGGAAATGGTAAAAAAGGGTAAATTCCGCGAAGACATTTACCATAGATTGAATGAATTTAGAATAGAAGTTCCCCCATTAAGGGAAAGACCAGACGATATTATTGTTTATGCCGAACACTTCTTACTTATGGCCGATAGGCAGTTGGATAAAGAAGTCGAGGGTTTTACAGATGAAGCCAAGGAAAAACTGAGAGAATACCCTTGGCATGGAAACTTGAGAGAGTTGAGTAATGTGGTAAAAAGGGCAGTTTTACTTTGTCAAGGAGACCTCATAGAAACCATTCATTTGCCACAAGAAATTGTGTCCCCAGATCTATCTGAAATAGACTCATCATTGCAGGTGTCTTTCAATGGAGAAGTGCCCACAGACTTAAAGTCGGTAGCAGAGGCGGCTGAAAAACGAGCAATATTGGAAGTGTTGAAACGGACTAAAAACAACAAGAGCAAAACGGCAGATTTGCTTAAAGTAGATAGAAAAACACTCTATAATAAACTGAAAGCTTACGGAATTAACCTTTAAAGAAAAGTAAACAAATCGATAACAGAAAAGGCCCGATAACATTGCCGGGCCTTTCTATTATATTTTCTAATGTTTTACATACCTAAAGCAATGTAAAACTGAATTACGGAGTTTTTAGCGTCTCCCATAATAGCTCTAGCATTATCAGAGTCGGCAATTTCTGTAAGCCCTAAATTATAACGAGCGCCCAATTCGGTAGTACCAAAATTAAGTCCTAAACCACCAGAAAAACCAAAATCGAATGGTTTAAGATTGTCTCGGTCTATTTCGCTAAAAGAATTTCCAAAATCACCCTCGGTGGTAATATTGGCGCTAATCAAATAAGAAACATACGGCCCAAAAGAAACATCAAGAGCTGAACCAGCCTTTAGATCTAACATAATAGGTAACTCAATGTAATTCAAATTGAACTTTGCCTCTCCATCGAATGGTCCAGACCTATACTCAGACCGATTCCCCTTTGTTGAAAATAAAAGTTCGGTTTGAATAGCTGAAGAAGGCCCAATCTGGTTTTCCTTAAATATACCAAGACTAAAGCCAGCCCTTAAGTTATTGTCATCTATGTCGTTTGTGTATAAATTACTAAGGTTAAAACTACCCTTTATACCTGACCTAAACTCTTGTGCATGGCTCATATTTGTAAAGGCCACTAGGCTCAACAGAGAAAAAATACTTGTTATAATAATCTTTTTCATGACTTTCTAGTTTAATTGTTACGTGCTTTTGCACAGTCAATTAGAAAAGGTTATGCCATTTATCTGAGAGGTAGTTGTAGCGCTTTTTTACATTTTTATTGGGGAATTGAAACCACTTGTGAGTAAAATTTACCCTAACATTAACAGAAAGTATGAATAGAAGACCTGAATTCGAAGACCTGATCATATCTATTTTTGACAACGCACCATACGGAATAATTTCCTTTGAATCTATTCGTGACGAAAAGGATAAGATTGTAGATTTTAAGTGCCGTTTTATTAACCCTAAAGCCGAGAAAATTACTGGCATTTCATCTAGCGAAATGGTGGGTAGCACGCTTTTAACCAAGATGCCAGGCAATAAAGAAGCAGGTCTATTCGATCTATACGCCAAGGTGGTAGAAACCCGGAAAAGCATAAGTGTAAAAAAACACTATGAAGGAGAACACTTCGATAATTGGTTTGAAATTCACGCTTGTGCATTAGGCGATGGACTTACGGTAAGTTTTTTGGATATAAGCGAGCATGAAAAAACCGCAAGAAAAGCCAAGGCTTCAGATGTCCGTTATGAACAGCTTTTCCAAGAGTCGATAGATGCCATTTTTATTACAAATAATGAATTGCTCTTATTAGAAACCAATGACGCCATGCTCAAGACATTTGGTTATGTGCGTTCAGCTATGAGGAGTCTTACCTTCAAAAACTTCTTTTTGAATGAAGAAGACTTTATTCGCTTCAATATGGAGTTCTATAAGAATGACCGAGTAGAAGAGTTTGAGGCGGAACTTTTGCTTAGTAATGGGAAAACAGGAATCTGCTTAATCAATGTGGTTGAATTGAGTCAAACAGAAGAAGGGCTAAGGTTATATCAAGGCATTATAAAGGACATTACCAGAAAAAAGCTGTCAGAGCGAGAACTGATTTGGGCAGAGAAACTTTCAATGACAGGAAAAATTGCACGAAGCATTGCGCACGAAGTACGGAATCCGTTAACAAATTTGTCATTGGCCTTAGATCAGCTGAAAGATGAAATTCCGCCAGAGGTAGAAGAAGCGGACTTGTACATCGATATTATTGAACGTAACTCTAAGCGCATTGGTAATCTAATTACAGAATTGCTGGAGTCTTCTAAGCCAAAATCATTAAAGCTTACAAAAACCCTATTGAATGATGTAGTAGAGGAGACTCTACTTCTTGTAAAGGATAGATTAAAGCTTCAAGGAATGAAACTGATAGAGGATTATGATCCCTCAATTCCTTTAATTCCATTGGATTCAGATCAAATGAAGACTGCCTTAATTAATCTATTCATTAACGCCATTGAAGCAATGAAGGCAGGCCAAGGAATATTGTCAGTAAAAACTTATCAAGAGGATGATACCTTGTTCTTGGAAGTGACAGATAACGGAGTTGGGATTCCAGAAGACAGCATGGATAGTCTTTTTGAACCTTTTTTCACGGCAAAATCTGGAGGGATGGGCCTAGGCCTTACCGCTGTTCAGAATATTATCAAAAGTCACACAGGGCAAATATCTGCCACCAGCACAGTTGGTGAAGGCACCGTTTTTCGAATCTCTTTTATGATAGATTGAGGGAACCCCTCCCCAAGCTTGTAGACCAAATTGCTCATAATATTTATTAAATCTTGCTTTTAAAGCCAAGGGGCTATTGGAACGACTTTGGCCTATACTCTCACAAGAGTTGATAAACATTTAAAAAAAGAGATATGATAACTGATAGAGAAACAGCACAGAAACCCAAGGAAAAACTACAAAAAAGAGCGTTCGCTCGCTTGGGTTATACAAAGATGGAAACTGCGGAGTTGGTAGATGCAATGAATAGATTGTTGGCTAATTACAGTGTGCATTATCAGAAATTAAGAAACTTTCATTGGAACGTAAAGGGACCTGATTTCTTTGATATTCACGAACAGTTTGAAAAACAATACAACGATGCCAAAGTTGCTATTGATGATGTAGCAGAGAGAATTAGGGTTTTTGGACAAACCCCTCTGAGCAATATGAGAGATTATCTTGAGACATCTGACATTAAGGAGTCTAGCACAGACCTTAGTGCAATGGAGATGGTTTCAGAAATTTTAAAAGACTACGAAATTTTATTAGAGCACATGTTCAGTGTAATTGATGTTGCTCTTAACAATGGCGATAGCGGAACAGTAGATATGGTTAACTCTATGGTAAAATATACAGAGAAGAACCATTGGATGCTTACCGCTTTTTCTAAAAAATAAGTTGAAGTTGGTGTATGTGGTAATTAAGGGTGGGGGCTTTTTTCCACCCTTTTTTGTGAAAAATATTCCACGCTCTAAATAAATTCCTATTTCCAAAATAGCCTGATTTGGTTTAAACCGTGTTTTTATTAATTGAGGCAGCTTGGTATAATTATTTCTATACAACAGCCAGAACCAACTTAGAACAACAAAATATGAAAAGGTTTCTTCAGGGGAATTGGGATCAGATCAAGAAAGGACTAAAGCAAAAATACGAAGAGCTTAAGGATGAAGATCTGAAGTATGTAGAAGGGCATGAAGAAGAATTAATTAGCAAACTACAAGTGAGACTTGACAAGACTAAACGTGAGATCACTGCAGAGTTTAAACAAATAATAACTGACTGACCTTATGAATTTCGGAATAAATGATGCTGTAGACATTGTATCAAGCAAGCTAAAAGGATGGCTAGAAGCATTAACATCAATGTTGCCCAATATTGTAGTGGCAATTTTGGTCTTAACAGCTTTTTATGTTCTGTCGCGCTTAGTGAAGGCTGGTACAAGAAAACTGATATCTAAATTCTCTGACCAAGCTGCTATTATAGGGCTCTTTTCAACAATTATGGCATTACTTACTTTGGTCATTGGCCTGGTGGTTGCCTTAAACGTTCTTCAACTTACAAAAGCAGTTACGTCTCTATTAGCTGGTGCCGGAATCATTGGTTTGGCACTAGGTTTTGCCTTTCAAGACATCTCTGCCAATTTTATCTCCGGAGTCATTATGGCTTTCAAAAAACCAATTGTTGTAGGCGATATTATAGAAACTAATGGGTATACAGGTTTTGTGGAACGGATTGAGTTGAGGTCAACACTCATCAGAACTTTCCAAGGGCTACATGTAATTATTCCCAATAAAGATATTTTCCAAAACCCATTTACCAACTACACCCGAACACATACCAGACGAATAGATTTGGAAGTGGGGGTGTCTTATGGAGATGATTTGGACAAAGTAACGGCAGTTGTAGAAAAAGCCGTTGCCACTAACAAGTATTTAGTGGATGGTGAACCTATAAAACTGGTTTATGAAGAATTTGGTAGTTCTTCCATAAACTTTAAGGTGATGTTTTGGATTGAGTATAATCCTAAAAAACCGATGTACCTAGAAGCTAAAAGCGAGGCAATTATAGCCATTAAGAAGGCTTTTGGCGAAAATGATATTATGATTCCATTCCCAATCAGAACATTGGATTTTGGAATTAAAGGAGGAGAAAAGCTCTCTGAACAATTGGAAGCAAAAGAAATTAAGCTCTTACCAAAAGCTTAGTAATTAAACTTAAACACTTTAAATAAAACAGTCATGAAAAATATTTGTAAAGCCATAACCCTAATTGTTGTATTTTCCGTAGTGGGACTAGTGAGTTGCCAGAATGAGTCATCATTTGCTGATGAAAAGGCTGAGCTAACTGAACGCCTTGAAAAGGCCGAAGCTAATATTGATAAAGCCATTGAGGATTTAGATAAAAGAATGGAAAATGCAGGAGATGAAACAAAAGACAGGTTAGAAGAAATCAGAGAAGATTTAGTAGATGAAAAATCTGCACTTGAAGAAGCCATGGATGATGTTGCAGACGCTACAGAAGAAGCATGGGAAGCCACAAAATCTGCCGTAAGTAAAACTTACGATAAAGTAAGCGAAGGTTTAGAAAATGTAAAATCAAACATCGAAGACCTTTTTGACAACAAATAACCAACACATATTAAACCAAAAAACGATGAAAAAATTTATTGTAACAACATTCATATTAGCGCTATGTTTTACCGTTTCAAATGAGGCAAAGGCGCAAAACTATAATACAGCAGTAGGGCTCCGCTTTGGGGGAACTAGTGGTGTAACTTTCAATAAAGGTAATTTTGAAGGAATCTTAGGTTTTTGGGGTAACGGCTTTAGCGTTACTGGACTACATGAAAAACGTACAACTGCTTTTGAAACTCCAGAATTGAATTGGTTTTATGGCTATGGTGGTCACGTTGCCTTTTTCAATAATGGAAACCCAGGAACGAACTTCGGAAGAGGTGACAGAAGATATGATGACTCTACAGTAGGCTTTGGTATCGATGGCATCATAGGCTTGGAATTCGTGCCGAGTGAAATCCCCTTTGCTTTTAGCATTGGCCTAAAACCTTTCTTAGAAATAGATACTAATGGGAATTTTTATGGCGCACCAGATCCGGCCATAGGAATTAAATACATTATCAATTAATAAGTAGAGTTGATTTTGAAGAAAGAAGGGTTCATCTGAAAAGATGAACCTTTTTTTATGCTCAGCTCATGTTGAAAATAACCACAACAAGAAAGGTGTTATCGTGGATTAATTTCTACAAAGAAGGAACAATAGAATATGAAAATACCGAATGGAGGTCAGAATAAGCATTTTGAAGTTTGGATATGTAATTGTCTTACAGTCAGTAAGATTATAAAATCATAAATAAGTATTCACTAAAAATTTAAAATCATGTTATACTGGTCAATTGTATTTTTTGTGGTGGCAATTATTGCAGCCCTATTCGGATTTAGAGGAATTGCTTCGGTAACATCGAGTATCGCAAAATTTCTATTCTTTATATTCATTGTTCTTTTTGTATTGTCGCTTCTCTATCAAGGTTTTGCTTAGAAAGGGGTTACTAAAAGGAGCAGAAAAAATGAAGCCCTGAGTAAGACTTTACTCAGGGCTTTTTTATAGATATAATGGCCAAAAATAGTTGGTAATCCACTAACTAAATGACTGTAAAATATTGATTGACAGATAATTACTGGCTGTTTTAAAATGACTTATTGAAACGTGTTTCAATAAGTCATTTTTGTATCTATGAATAGTTCAAAAAAAGCGTTGCTGGGCCTGTGGTTTTCTGGCCAGTATAAAATGGGGTTATCAGGCAGGCAAACAACGATATAAATGCAATAACTGTGGCATTCTTTTTACTTCAAGTAATAAGGCGGTTAGCAATTCCAACAGGTTTGTTTGGTTTGAAAAATGGGTTTTAGAGCGTAGGACAATCGAGGAACTATCGTTGTCTAGCGGTTATTCGGCTCGCACATTAAGGCGTTATTTCTATGAATATCTATCCAAACCACCTGTTTTGAGTGTTTATCCTTCCCGACAAGTAAACCTATTGATAGATGGCACTTACTTTAAAGATGGTCTTTGCTTGATACTTTATCGGGACAATACAATTAAGTACACCCAGCTTTATCGGTTGACTGATGGTGAGTGGTTTGAAGAGTTAGCCGAAGATCTTTCTAACTTATTAAAGTTGGGTGTACAGGTTGAAAGTATCACCAGTGATGGCCATAAAGCTTTGCTCAAGGCAATCAAACTGGTTTGTCCTAAAGTACCTACCCAAAGGTGCGTGGTTCATATACAGCGCATGTGTCGGATATGGTTATCCAATAAACCAAAGAGCGATGCTGGTAAAAAATTGAGGCTTATAGTGTCTAAAATTCATCTGATCACATCGTCTCAAGAAAGAGACTATTGGCTTGTTGAGCTAGTTCAATGGTATGAGGTATATAAAGACTTTGTGAATCAAAAGACCATCAATCCTGATACTGGCAGATACTGGTTTACCCACAAAATGGTAAGACGATCATTCATGGTGATCAGGAATGCTTTGCCTGATATGTTCCACTATTTGTACAACCCAAGAATACCTAAATCAACAAATGGGTTGGAATCATTCTTTGGTCATCTAAAAGGACACCTCAATGTGCATAGAGGGCTTTCCTATCAACACAAAAGGCAGTTCATCCAATGGTATTTGTACTTCAAAAATCAGCGCTCAGGTTTTCTTTAGCCATATGACAAGATGAATAAAAAAACCTCCCAAAATAGGGAGGCTATTCTACTTGGTAAACCCTATTGCTGGCAAGTTGCTCCTCAGCAGAGCTCGCTTCCTCTTTAGGTTTACGATGTCAATATAATGCAAATTTCAACGCAAAGTCACCAACTATTTTTGGCCACATTACCTTTTTATAGAGTTTTATAAACTCGGGTTTACACTTTTTTAATTCTGAACCAAGGCGCTACGTAATCGTCTGGAAGGTTCTCTTGCGGAATAGTAATGTGGTTACCATCGCGTTGCGCCCTGTAGTGTGGTGATAAAATCTCAACACCTGCTTCATTAAAACCATCTTGGATGTTTTGGTGTAAATCTGAATAGATTTTAGACATTTTTTGTACCTCTCGTGTCCTTACATTTATTTGGTAGCTCACGTAAAAATCATCTAGGCTAGTTTGGAAAACATATGGTTTAGGTAATTTCTTCACATGCTCTGTTTTTAAGCCAGCATCAATCAGCAGTTGATGTACCTGTCTCCATGGTACATCATAACCAATGGTTACCGTTGTATGTAGAATGAGCCCATCTTCATCGTTTGCCGTGGTGTAGTTTATAGTGTGGCTGGTAAGTAGGTTCGAATTGGGAATGGTAATGATTTCATTCTTAATCGTTTTGATTCGAGTATTGAGTAAAGACTTCTCTTTTACATCACCAACAACATCGCCTATTTTTACACGGTCGCCTAACTTAAATGAACGCATATAGGTAACTACAATCCCTGCAATAACATTAGAGATGGCCGAAGCACCACCTAACGCGACTAAAAGACCAAAGAAAGCTGAAACACCTTTAAAGCTCTCAGTATTACCCATGGGCAAAAGGGGGAAAATACCAATGAGCACCAAGGCTAAAATAATTCCCTTAACAATATTATAGGTTGGTCTTGCCCAATCAGGAAAAAAGCCAGGTACAATCAGCCTTCCATTCTCAATTTCTACCTTAAAGAATTTGATCATTTTAAGGAAGTAACGGGTTACAATAACCGTAACCCCGATAGTTAATAGGTTGGGCAGGTAGCTCAGAAATCCACTGCCTATCTTTTTAAGTGGTGTAAGAATAAGTTGAAACAAAGTGTCGGCAATGCCCTGTGTCCAAGGGAAAAGGCTGAATAGAATTGGTAGAAGTAAATAAACTACTAGAACCAGAATCACAATCCTTAGCCCTTTGGCTGCATAAACTATAATAGATGTAAGTATATCCGACTTGAGAAGTTGATAGTTCTTAATTGTAATGCTCTTTATTCTTTTGCCGTTTTGCGCATGAATTTTAAGATAAACAGCCCTGAAGAATCTATTGTAATACTTAAGGCCATAGAGAAAGGCACCGAGGATTAAAAGGGCAATTAGTATATTGATTATTAGACCTTGCCAGTTAAAAACGGTCTCTTTTGTCAACCCCTCTTTAAGAAGATTGAAATAGTAATTAGTGCTTCGGGTAAGATTGAGTCCTAGCTGTACAGCATCTCTATCCGTTACGCTCATAATAATAGTCCCTTCAACAGTGATATCTTGGGTCGTATTATTTTTCGAAATCTTTAGAGAATCAACAACTTGGGCGTTGTTAGAAAGGAAATCGGCAATTTTCCTGTTGATTTGATCTACCCTTTCTTGAGCAGAAAAGGGGCCTATGCCATGTTGTAAATAAAAAAGAGTATCCTTCGCAATTACAGGAAACCCCGCAGGTTTAACTTGGGTAATACTATCCGTTTCTACCTGAGCTCTAAGCCCCTGAAACGAAAGCATTAAAATAAGAAAGCTGAAAACTATTTTCATGTTGGGACAATGCTACGCATATTCATGATAATAGTTTTCAACTTAGAAAACAATTTTTTAGAGGCTCATCATCTCTTTAAATCGCGCAGCTTGTCTTCGGCTTACTTCAACTTTATCTCCACCACGTAAAACTACCATTAAACCACCGTTAAACCATGATTCTATGCTTTCTACCCAAGTAAGATTAATGATGTGCTTTCTACTTGCGCGGAAGAATGATCTATCGTCTAACCTTTCGTCTAATGCGTTCAATGACTTGTGAATCATTGGTTTAAAGTTGTCGAAATAGATTTTGATGTAGTTTCCATCCGACTCGAACAAACGGATATTTTCTAACTTCACAAACCAACACTTGTCTCCATCTTTTACAAAAACACGATCGTTCGGGCCTAACTTCTTGTCTTCAGTTTCACCAACCTCTTCGGGCTGAACACGCTTGAACAACTTATTCAAAGCATCTTTTAAACGGTCTGGCTCAATTGGCTTCAATAAATAATCGAGAGCATTAAAGTCAAATGCTTTAAGGGCATACTCATCGTAAGCAGTGGTGAAAATAACTTCTGGCACATTGTCCAAGGATTCAAGCAACTCGAAGCCAGTTTTTTCCGGCATCTGAATGTCTAGAAAAAGTAAATCCGGTTTTAACGAATTAATCTTTTCTAAGGCATCCTCAGCATTTACCGCTTCTCCTACAATGTCGATTTCAGGGTATTCCTGAAGCAAATTAGTTAGCTCTTTTCGAGCCAATCTTTCGTCATCTATTATAAGTGCTTTCATAATTTATGGGCTAACTGTTAAATTCCTTGAGGAATTCTAACTTCTGTAATTACAAACTTATCATTTTCATTGTAAATATTGAACCTCGCTTCCGATCCGTAGATCAGTTTTAGTCTTTCTTTGGTATTACTAATACCATAACCACCTTTTTTACCAGGTTTTTTTACGCCATGAACATACTGGCCGCTATTTTTTATCCGTAGGTTTAGTACCGAATTTTCCGTAATACTTTTGATTTCTATAATTCCCCCATCAACCAAATTAGAAACCCCATGTTTAATTGCATTTTCAACTAAGGTTTGAAGCATCATGGGCGGAATCTGAAAATGGTTAGAACGCGGATCGATATTGTATTTGATTTTAAGGCGCTCTTCAAATCGAATGGATTCAAGCGCTAAGTATGCTCTTACTGTATTCAATTCATCGTTAAAATTGATTACTCGTTTTTTGTCCATAATGAGGGAAGTTCTCAAAATATTGGACAGTTGGGTAATTGCAATTTTTGCTTTGGCAGGCTCGTCATCAACTAAAGCCCTTACACTGTTAAGAGCATTAAAAATAAAGTGGGGGTTCAGCTGTGATTTGAGTTGGTTTAATTGCATTTCGTTAATGGCCGCCTCATATTTTAACGATCGATTATTGCTTTCTAAATAATGGTAGAGGAAATAAACTGTGGTCCATATTACATATAAGAATGAAGTAACTAAAAAGTCAAAAGTGAACTGAACAAAGAACTCGCTATTGATTACTCCTTCATTTCTAAAAACCAAATAAGAAAATTGGTATAATAAGCCCGAAAACACTGCCACAATAAGGATGAGCCCTACAACTCTCGATACAATTTTACCCAAGTCAACCTTAAGCCAACCGTACTTAATTATTATGTTTCGAATTATAAAGTGAGAAACAAGAAAGGGAATGAGGCTTTGCATAACCGCCTCAAATTGCTGGGTACGCATTTGTTCGGGTCGCTCACCAAGTGCCGAAATAAAAATAAGGTTAATGATGGCAGGCAAAGCCCAACCAACGATTTGTAACGTCCAATATAACCGTTTCTTCCTCACCCCAAAAAGTAAGAATAAAAGTGCAGTCTACAGTTCATGATTTTATAAAAGGCAGAAAGAATACCTGACTACAAAGATTCACCTTGTTTGTAATTTTTGTTTCGAACAAAGGTTCGGATAATTAACCGTGTTCCTCGATCGTAAGTAAAGTAGTTCCAAACCCAGTTACTAAAAACAACTAGTCTGTTTCTGAATCCAATAATCGATAGTAAGTGAACAAACATCCAAACTAGCCAAGCAAAAAAACCACCGAATGTGAACTTTGGCATATCTACCACGGCTTTGTTTCTACCTACTGTGGCCATCGAACCCTTGTCTATAAAGTCAAAAGGCTTCATGGCCTCGTTTTTAGACAGTCTGACAAGGTTACGGGCCAATAGCTTTCCTTGCTGAATAGCTACTGGAGCTAGCATAGGCTGACCTTTTGGGTATTTTTCTGTTTTCATAAAGGCAATGTCGCCAAGGGCAAACATATTTTCTACTCCTTTAACAGCATTAAAATCATCTACTAGAATACGTCCATGCTCAATTGAGTTCTCTGGAACGCCATCAATAATATTTCCTTTTACGCCAGCAGCCCAAATTACTGTTTTGGCCGGAATTACCGTGCCATCAGAAAGTGTTACCTGTTCCCCATCATAGTTTTTCACAAAAGTGTTTAGCTTCACTTTTACATCAAAGGCATCTAAATATTTAAGCGCTTTTTCACTTGCCTTTTCTGTCATTCCAGCCAAAAGCCTCGGCCCTGCGTCTATTAAATGCAGGTTCATAATATTGAAATCAATATCGGGGTAATCTTTAGGCAGAACGTGCTTCTTTAATTCGCCTAACGCACCAGAAACCTCAACGCCCGTTGGTCCGCCCCCAACCACTACAAAGTTTGTAAGCCTATCTTTTTCGTGAAGATCTCTGGTAAGCACCGTTTGCTCAAAATTCTGAAGCATTTGGCTTCTTAGGTTCAACGCTTGAGGAATTTGCTTTAGGGGAAAGGTAAGATTGAACATTTCCTGATTACCAAAGTAGTTTGTTTTAGACCCATTGGCGATTACCAAATAATCAAAAGCTAAGTCTCCAATGAGCGTGCTTATTTTTTGTTTTTCAGGGTGAATTTTGGTCACCTTGGCCATTCTAAAATAGAAGTCGGGGTAGTTCTTAAACAATTGGCGAAGTGCCCCAGCAATAGAATCTGGCTCTAGGCCGGCTGTAGCCACTTGATAGAGCAGAGGCTGAAAGGTATGATAGTTATTTCGGTCTAATAAAACTACTTGAAAACCGTGGCCTTTTAGTCCTTTGGCCATCTGAATTCCAGCAAAACCACCGCCTATAATTACTACTCTTTTCTTTTGGGTTTTGGGAATGTCGAGGTGGAGATTTTTGAAAGGATCCATATGTTAATAATAGTTAATTAGTGAACGATTAGTCACTCCTATGAGTTCGGTAAATGAGGATAATTTAGAAGAAAGTCGAAAGAATTTGTAATACGGTTCAATGACTAATCGTTATAAACTCGAATAAAGAAATTGCTAGCCGCTGGCTAGAGAAGGTAACGTTAAAATCGTGTTGGTAACTTTGAGTGTTAGGTAAATGCTTAGGTTAAAAGTAGAGACAGAGTAGATTGAGATTTTAATGTTTTTGGTTGAAGATGGTGCTGTTGCGAAAGTGACAGCATCTTTTTTTTGTAGCTACTGTTTTATCAAATTTGTTCCATCATTCGAATAGCTATAAAAACTCATCTATCTTCATTCATGCAATTGCCGAACACCCCCATTCAAGAAATTCATAATTCGCTGTTTGAAAAAAAGGGAATACGGGTACTAGTGAAGCGCGATGACCTCAATCATTCTGTGATTTCAGGTAATAAGTTCAGAAAACTGAAATACAACTTGGAGCAAGCCAAAGCGGAGGGGCATACTACGCTTTTAACATTTGGCGGTGCTTTTTCAAACCATATATATGCGGTGGCGGGTGTAGGCAAAACCTTCGGCTTTAAAACCATTGGCGTTATCAGAGGAGAAGCCCATGAAAAGCTAAACCCCACATTGGCATTTGCCAAATCTCAAGGCATGCATTTGCACTATATGGATAGGGAAACCTATCGAAGAAAAGATGAGAGAGAAGTATTAAAACAGCTCGAAAAGCAGTTTGGTAATTACTACATGTTGCCCGAAGGGGGAACAAATGAGTTGGCCGTAAAGGGTTGTGAGGAGGTTATAACAGAGGTTGATCAAGATTTTGATATAATCACTTGCCCTGTAGGTACTGGAGGAACGCTTTCGGGTTTAATTTCTGGGCTGAATGGACAGAAAAAAGTATTAGGCTTTTCTTCCTTGAAAGGGAATTTTCTTCAAAATGAGGTTGAGCAACTTCTGCTTACTTATAGTACAAGTACATACGCTAATTGGGTAGTTAATTCTGAGTATCATTTTGGGGGTTACGCTAAAGTAAAGCCTGATCTAATTAGCTTTATTCTAGAATTTGAGGATACTTATGATATCCCCTTAGAACCTATATACACTGGCAAAATGTTCTATGGCCTTTTTGATTTGATCGATAAGGATTTCTTTGAAAAGGGAACCACAATTATGGCTTTACATACAGGTGGGCTTCAAGGGAATGCTGGGTTTGATTTTAGAAAAATGAAATGAAAAAAGAAGTAACGTTTTTGGTAGTAGCTATACTCTTGGTTCAGTCATGTGGAGCCAAAAGAGAGCAAGTTACCAGAAAGTTTGAATTGACTGAAGAAGAGCAGGTTATTCTAAAATCAGGGATTGAGCCACTGTTGTATGCAGATATTGAAACGGGAGAACCTCGCTATTTAAGCGATTATCTGTTAGTTAACTCTATTGGTAATTTTGCATTCAACTACTCTTCAACAGACTCTATAGGAGAGTTAACAAGTCGTTTTATATTAGAAAATAAGGATGTGGTTAATGAGTCAATTGTGTTTGACCAAATTCCTAATGTTCAAACCATTGAAAAGAAAAAATTAGATAGCCTTGGAGCAACGGTTGGTAGAAGTAATTTCTGGTCTAATTTTCATGGAAATTGGTTTCCTACAAAGGTTGGGTATATAGAGATATCGAAGCCAACAATTCAAAATGATCGTGCCTTCTTTTATTTCTTTCATATGGAAAACGGTAAATCTGGACGGCTAATGCGCGTTTGGATGGTTAGAAAGAATGAGGGTTGGCAAATTGATAGATTTGAAGTCGTTTTTACTTTCTGAAATTACCCTAGCAGTTCTTCAAAAACATCGGTAAGCCGACTGAAAGGTCTGATTTTGATTTTGTACTTCTTCTGATCTAAGCCTTTCATGTTGTATTTGGAAATGAAAATTTCGGTGAAACCCAATTTTTCTGCTTCCGAAATTCGGTTGTCTATTCTGTTTACGGCCCTCACTTCTCCGCCTAAGCCAACTTCGGCAGCAAAAGCTGTTTTATCCGAGATTGGCGCATCGTGTAAGCCACTTACCAAAGAGGCACAAACGGCTAGGTCAATTGCTGGTTCTTCAATTTTGATTCCGCCTGCTACGTTTAAGAACACATCTTGGCTACTAAGCCTAAAACCACCACGCTTTTCTAATACGGCCAACAACATGTTGAGCCGTTTGGCATCAAAGCCAGTAGAGCTTCTCTGAGGCGTTCCGTAAGAAGATGTGCTTACCAATGACTGAATCTCTATCAATAGCGGTCGGTTGCCTTCTATGGATGCGCCAATGGCTACGCCAGGCGAATCGGCTTCGCGTTGGCTGATTAGAATTTCAGATGGGTTTGAAACTTCACGAAGCCCTGTAGACTGCATTTCGTAAATGCCTAACTCAGAGGTTGAGCCAAAACGGTTTTTCACTGTTCGTAAAATTCGGTAAGCCAAGTGGCGGTCGCCTTCAAACTGAAGCACGGTGTCAACCATATGCTCTAATACTTTAGGGCCAGCCAAACTTCCCTCTTTGGTAATATGGCCCACCAAGAAAACAGGAGTGTTGCTCTCTTTGGCAAATTTGAGTAATTCAGCAGTACATTCCCTCACTTGCGATACGCTTCCTGCTGCCGATTCTATTCTTGGGGTATGAAGTGTTTGAATGGAATCGATAACGAGAATATCGGGTTGAATTTCTCTGATTTGAGTGAAAATGTGTTGTGTAGAAGTTTCTGAAAGAATGAAGCAGTTTTCTGAGGACTGCCCAATTCGCTGTGCACGCATTTTAATTTGCTGCTGACTTTCTTCTCCAGAAACATAAAGTACTTTTAATCGCTTAGAAGAAAGTGCCAGCTGAAGCATTAAGGTAGATTTGCCAATACCTGGTTCACCACCAATAAGTACTAGTGAACCATGTACAATTCCACCTCCTAATACTCGGTTCAACTCCTTGTCATAAGTAACAATTCGCTTTTCGGTATTACTTTCTATTTCGTTAAGTCTGATGGGTTTTGATGTAGTGGTCTTTGAGTTGTTTTCTCTCCAATTAGTAAGTTCTTTTTCTGGCGCACCAACCTGTTCTTCAACATAGGTATTCCATTCGTTACATGAATTACATTTGCCTACCCACTTGGCAGATTGGACTCCACAATTTTGACAAACGTAAACAGATTTAATCTTCGCCATTCTATGGGCAAGTTAAATGGAAAGGGAGGATAAAAAAATAGCGGGTACCTTCTATACCCGCTTTTCAATCGAATTATCAACATCTTTTTTTACTAACTATGAAGAGAGTATATTAAAAATGAATGTCAATTCTCAAATCTAACTGAGTTTTGAGGAAAAAAGATGCGTTTGGAATTAACTTTTTAGTTAAAAAATGTAAAATACATATTATAGTTATATTTAATCTGCATTAGTGCAATTAAATAGCTTCCGATCCGACTTATTGTTTCAATTTATAGTCAGTAAATCAGATTAACTCAGTAAGCTTTCAATGTCGCTCGCTTCTAATTTTTTGATAAAACTCTCTTCGGTGGTAATTAAATCTGAGGCCAGTTTGATTTTGTTTTGTTGCAACGCAAGAATTTTCTCTTCTACTGTATTTCTAGTGATGAATTTATAAGTGAAGACAGTGTTCTTCTGCCCAATTCTATGGGCTCGGTCTACAGCTTGGGCTTCAATTGCTGGGTTCCACCATGGGTCTAACAAAAACACATAATCTGCTCTGGTTAGGTTTAAACCTACACCACCTGCTTTAAGTGAAATCAGAAAAAGTCGGATACTTTCATCTTCTTGAAAACGCTCAACTTGCTCTTGTCTGTTTTTTGTAGCTCCGTCTAAATAAGCGTAGTTCAACTTTTTATTATCGAAGTATTCTCTTACAATGGAAAGGTGCTTTACAAACTGACTAAATATGAGAATTTTATGCCCTTTACTTAAGGCCGACTCTATCATGTAGGTAACATCTTCCAGCTTTCCAGAATCGCCAATGTATTCTGGGTCGGTCATTTTTGGATGATTGGCAATTTGCCTGAGTTGAGTGAGACCTTGGAGTAGAAGTAACTGTGACTTTTTAACGCCAGTTTTCTCTATATTATCTAGAATTTTGTTTCGGTAATACGATTTTACCTCTTCGTATTTTTCTTCCTGTTGGGCAGTCATTGTGCTGTACTTCACATTTTCTACCTTTTCAGGCAAGTCTTTAGCCACTTGCGATTTTTGTCTTCTTAGAATGAAGGGTTTGATAATGACATTTAATCTTTTGGCCTTTTCTTGGTCTTGCTTTTTTTCAATTGGTAATTGAAACTCATCTCTAAAGTAGCTTTCAGTGCCCAATAGCCCTGGGTTTACAAAGCTCATTTGAGACCATAAATCTAAAGTGCTGTTCTCAAGTGGTGTACCTGTAAGAATCAGTCGAAATTTGGATTTTAGCTTGCGTACCGCTTTGGCAATATTGGAAGATGGGTTTTTAATGGCTTGCGACTCGTCAAGAATTACATAGTTGAAATAATAAAGCTTTAGTACATCAATATCTATTCTTGTAATACCATATGAAGTAAGAACTAAATCATACCCTTCAAAACTTGCTACATCTTTGTTTCTTCCAGAGCCTGTGTAAACCAGTACTTTTAAATCTGGGGTAAACTTAGAAGCTTCAATCTCCCAGTTATAAATTAGGGAAGTAGGCATGATTAATAGTGATGCATTCTTCTTACCATTGTCCTTCTCTGACTGAAGCATGGCCAAGGTTTGAACGGTTTTACCCAAACCCATGTCATCTGCCAAACAACCACCAAAGTTGAAGCTTGAAAGGAAGCGCATCCAGTTGTACCCTGCTTTTTGATAGGGTCTTAACTCTCCATTAAAACTGGAAGGGATATTATAATCTTCAATTTCTTCAAAATTTTCAAGCTGCCTTAATTTTCTATCCATACTGACTTGCGCCAGTTGGCCGTTCTGTAAATCTTGAATTAGGGATAGATGATGCTTTTTGAGCTTAGGAGCACCCTCATGATCCATAAAGGCAAAAAGTTCAGCGTAGTTGACAAACCAGGCATCTGGAATCACAGCAATTTCTCCGTTTGGCAGTACAATTTCTCTCTTCTTACCCGAAATGAGTTTTCTTAATTGTTCAAAAGGAATTTCGAAATCACCGAATTTTATAATGGCGTGAATATCAAACCAGTCGATGTTTTCATTCACTTTGATGTCGATATGAGCTTCACCAACAAAATAACGCTTGCTGTCTTTCTCGCTTTGGCGAACAATAATGCCCTCGTTATCAATAAATTCTTTTTTCTCAGCAAGCCACGCGAATCCAGCTCCACGGGTAAGTGTTTGACGTCCATTTTTTAGCGCCAAACCTTTCTCTCCTAATTTTTTAATAATACTTAATTCGGCCTCTACATTTCGTTTTACTTTATGAAAAATGTATTCTTCGCCTTTGCGCTCTAATTTTACAGACGAGGTGGCATTTACATCGTACGGGAATGTGTATGGGCCATATTTAAAGCCAATTTTAAAGAGCAGTTTGGCCAGTTCTGGCTCGCCTTTTCCGCTGTTTCTCCCCGACCCAAAAAGATCTGGTGTTGCTGTTTGTGTGCTTGATAGCTCGGAGAAGGTGATTTCCGGAATTAGGTCATGCCTTTCAGTATTAATGTCAAAGCCCTTGGCATATACATCAAACGAGGCTACCAAGTTGCTAACAAACTTCTCATAGTATGTGGCCTCTACCTTTCTGGGAATTACAACAAATTTCTTGTTAAGAAAAGGCTTTAGCTTAGGTCCGTCTACTCCCTTTTCAAAGCGGAACAGCTGGTCGTTTACAACAAGCCAAGCAGGTTGATTACAGATTAAGAAGGAGCCATTATACTGCCACTCTAGCTTTTCTCCGTTGTGTTTAATGGTAGGAAAGTAATGGGTGTTGTCTTCGTTTCTTCTGAAATGAAAAAGTACACTGGCCTTTTGTTCCATCCAATGGATTTGTCGCCAAGCGGGTTCACCATCTCGGCCCATTTCAAAGATCATTTTACCTTCCATAAGGTCTAAAATTCTGGAACGCCTTACTTCTAGGTAGTGATCAATGGTGTTTTGTAACTCTACATCACCTTTCTCTTTGTCGTAAACTTTAAAAAAGAATTCAGCAGGCTTGATTTTTTTCTTATAGAACTTAAGCGTAATAGCTTCTTGCTGCATTTGGTCCATCAGCTTTATTAGCTCAAAGTCCCGTTCGTCCATTCCAGCACCAAACTCTTTGGCGTTTTTTGATGAAATATTTTGATGCTGTAGGGTTAAGCGCCCTTTGTCATCTAGCTGAACTACAAAGGATTCGAATAGATAGCCTAAGTATTCGTGCTGAAAGAGCGAATAGATTAACTGGAATGGTTTGCCTGTAGATACCTTCATTTCAAAAAAATGCGACCCGCAAATTAATTATTAATTTGAGAAGGACTGGCCGAAAATGAACAAAAAACTACTCTAAAAATTTAACTGGTTGAAAATCAGTTCAGATTTTTGATGGTTTCCACTCGTGACGCGATAATGGCTGGGCGATAGGATATTAAAATTGTAATGAGCACAACGCTGACACCTACCATTACAAAATCCATTAATTCTAGTTTAACAGGGTATGCATTCATTACTGCACTCTGCATTCCCATGCTTACCAAACCGAATTTTTGTTGTAAGAGGCAAAGGGTTAAACCAGATAACAAGCCAATGATTGAACCTACAAGCGAAATTATGCTGCCTTGTTTCAAGAAAATTTGTCGGATAAACTGCGCTGTAGCACCGAAGGAATAAAGTACTGAGATGTCCCTTTTCTTTTCTATGGCTAGCATAGAAAGGGTAAAGAAAATATTGAATGAGGCTATGGCCATAATGAAAGAGAGGGTGATGTAGGCAAATAGCTTTTCAATTTTTATGGCTTTTAACAAACTAGAGTGAAGCTCGTCACTATCTAATACTTTGAATTCACTTCCTAATGAGCTTTCAATTTGCTCCTTTAATTTCTTAATGCTTGCTCCTTCATTGAGGTATAGTTCTACCGAAGTTCTTTTGTTCCCGTAATCCATCAACTCTTTGGCAAAGCTTAAAGGAACAAAAACATAGCTTTCGTTATAGACTGGTTCAATATTAAAGATACCAGCAGGGACTATAGTTTTACGGGTGATTGAGTTATTGGTAATGGGCATTCCGGGCCTAAGCTTTTTAGGGTAAACGATTTGCATTCCATAGGCATTTGCATCAAGCCTAAGACTTAATTCATAGGCCACTCCCGTTCCTAGAATTGCATAGCTAATGTTGTTTTCCGTTAGCTTCATTTTTCCGCGTACCAGAAAAGTATCTAGGCGGTTTACAGTAGCGTAATTACTTTCAACCCCCTTAATTTTAGCCACTACTTGCTGATCCTGAAAAAGAATTAGAGCGTTATCTTCGATTACTTCGGTTACCACATTGATTCCCTCAATCGATTCTATTTTTGAACGTAACTCAGGTGTCATTTCAAAAGATTTACCCACAGCAGCCTGAATGGTTAGGGGAGCATCAAAAGAGTTGTAAACTGAACGAACAAAGTCTTGAAGGCCATTGAAAACGGAAAGCACCACAATTAGGGCAGCCGTGCCTACCGCTACGCCTATCACGGAAATCCACGAAAGTACCTGTATGAAGTTCTTTTTTTTCTTTGAAGCGAAGTAACGCTTTGCTATAAAACTGGAGAGGTTCAAAATCTATTCTTCAGTATCGTTATCAGTATCCGATGGAATATTCAGTTTATTGATGATTTGATCCATTTTCTCAGCCTCTTCAGCGGTGGTGTCGGCATGGAAAGCGATATGGGGAATGATTCGTACTTCTTTACCAATACGTTTACCCAAACTGCCTCTAATTCTACTTTTAGCAGCTTCCAGTTCTTCCATTATCTTTTCGGTAGATTTTACTGGAAAAATGCTGAGATAGATTCTGGCCAAACCCAAATCTGGGCTCATGTTTACGTCAGAAACCGTAACCAACGAGCCAATGAATTTATCTGAATGTTCCTTTTGAAATATTTCGCTTATCTCTTTCTGAATTAGTTTAGAAAATTTAAGCTGTCTTTTACTTTGGGTCATGCTGCAAATATCTTATTAATTTATCTATTTTCCTTCCTGCGCTTTTTTTGGCTTATTTTACCAACTCATTCTAACTGCATTCAAATTGCTTCGATATTTCAGAAAGAACGATCCTTACTTGCTATTGTTTATAGCTGCCTTTTTACTCATTACTAGAGTTGTATTACTTATAATGGGTTTAGATGAAGCGGCTATTCAGAATAGCTCTTATTTACTTGGTACTGCTTTAAATGAAAATGCGGGTGAAGTAATTTCAAACTCTATTTCTGCTGGGCCACTGTATGTCTTTTTCTATGGGCTACTGACTTTGTTATTCAATAACTCCGTATTGGTTTCGGTGGTGGTGTCCACAGTATTAGTTTTTATTCAAGCAGTAATTTTAAACTCAACACTACAGCGAAATGCAGCTTTTGAAGATAATACTTATTTACCGGGCATACTTTACGCTATAATTTTAAGTTCATCTCAAGACTTTTTATACTTGAGCCCAGCGTTGATGGCCAATACGTTTTTACTTTTAGCAACGGATAAAATTCTTATCCACTTAAAGTTTAGAGGGTCGGAAGAGAATATTTTAACTACAGGGTTTTTATTGGGCTTAGGTGCATTGTGCTATGCTCCATATTCTATCTTCCTGATTTTTGCGATTCTTATTTATGTAGTTTATTCGGGTACTTTGGTTAGAAGGTATTTTCTTATGGCCTATGGCTTTGTTTTTAGCTTTCTAATCTTCTGGATATACTACTTAGCCTTTGAGCAAGGAGGTGCTTTTATTGAAAATTACTTTGCACACCTGTTTCAACTCAATGAAATAGACGGTGAAATAATCAATAAAATGCTATTGGTTTTTGGCCTCCCATTATTGCTGAGTGTTTTATCTGGAGCACAAAGCTTTCAAGGGGCAGGGCTCACCAACCATCAAATTCTGATACAGAGGATGATGCTATGGATGCTGATTTTTGCTTTGGTGATTTTAAGGTTAGATAATCAGTTGACCTTATTGTCAGCAGAAACCATTGCCATACCAATTGCATTTTTTACAGCTCAGTTTTTACTGACAAGAGGTAAACGCTGGGTTGCAGAGGTTGTCTTTCTTCTTTTAGTAATATCTTCAATTGCTCTTTTATTTAGCTCCTTATAAAAGGACGTCAACTAGCAATTAATTTTGTCAACTCTTTTTTGATGTCTACCCCCCTCAAAATCAGTTTCAAGAAAAACTTTAGCCATTTCTTTAGCCAACTTTAAATCCACAAAACGAGCCGGAATACAAATTACATTGGCATTATTGTGTTGACGAGCTAAGGCGGCTAGCTCTGTGTTCCAAGTAAGTGCAGCCCGAATTCCTTGGTGCTTGTTGGCCGTCATGCAAACACCATTACCACTTCCGCAAATGGCAATTCCTAAGTCTAGTTCACCAGCTTCAACTTTAGCAGCCATTGGATGAATGTAGTCAGGATAGTCTACCGAGTCTGTTGAGTTAGGCCCAAAGTCGGTAACCTTAAAGCCTAAACCCTCCAAGTAAGGTATAATTTCACTTTTGTATTCAAAACCTGCGTGGTCTCCACCAATCCCTATATTTTTCATGCTTTCTTTTTTTCGTTTGATTTTTCCACCCCTCTAGAAACTAAAATACTAACTTCATATAGTCCTATAATTGGTATTGCAATAAGTATCTGACTCATTACATCGGGCGGAGTGATAATTGCTGAAATTACTAAAATTGCTACAAATGCGTGTTTTCTATATCGCTTCATCAGTGCTGGGCTAGCTAAACCAGCCTTTGTCATAAAGTATGAAATAACAGGCAACTGAAACATAAACCCACAAGCGAGAGAGAGCATAATGAGCATATTCAAAATTGATTTTATATCGATCAAGTTTTGAATTGAATCTGACAGTGTATAATTGGCTAGAAAATTAATAGATAGCGGAGTAATGATAAAGTATCCAAATGCCACTCCAGTAAGAAATAAAAAGGATACAACCAATACTGCACCACGTGAAGCATTTTTTTCTGAACTTCTAAGACCGGGTTTTACAAAACGCCAAATCTCCCAGAAAACATAAGGAAAGGCTACAATTAACCCTATTACGGCAGAAGAAGTAATACTCATTACAAACTGCCCAGTAATCTCCCTGTTTTGGAGCGAAATTGGAATTTCATCAAGGCACAACGCAGGGGATCTAAGCATTTCTGCCAACTCACATAGCTTTTGGTAAGTCCAAAAGTCAGATTTAGTTGGCCCCAAAATAACAACATCCCAAATGTATCCTTGAAATATATAGGCTGTGATCATTAAGACAGCTATAGCAATCACGGATCGCACCAAGTGCCACCTTAGCTCTTCAAGATGGTCTAAAAAACCCATCTCTGATTTGTCGTCTAGCTGATCTAGTGCCAATTAATTAAGCCTGAAAAAGTGGAAAATCTCGCATCCATGAATTAACATCCCCACGAATTGCGCTTAGTTTCGAATCATTATCATGGTTCAAAAGAGCTTGATCAATCATCTCTACAATTCGCTCCATATCTGACTCTACCAAACCTCGTGAGGTAATTGCCGCAGTACCAATTCTCATTCCTGATGTTACAAAAGGAGATTTGTCATCGAATGGAACCATATTTTTATTGATAGTGATATCTGCTTTGCCCAAAGTAGCCTCAGCTATTTTTCCAGTAAGACCCTTACTTCTAAGGTCAATCAGCATCATATGATTATCTGTTCCGCCAGAAATGATCTTATAACCTGAATTAATAAAGGCCTTTGCCATTACATTGGCATTCTTCTTTACTTGAAGAATGTAATCCATATACTGATCGCTTAGAGCTTCTCCAAATGAAACTGCTTTTGCTGCAATAACATGCTCCAAAGGGCCACCTTGGGTACCAGGGAAAACTCCAGAATCAAGCAATTGAGACATCATTCGTACTTCGCCTTTTGGAGTTGTTATTCCCCAAGGGTTTTCGAAATCTTTACCCATCATAATCAAACCACCTCTTGGTCCTCTAAGGGTTTTATGAGTAGTGGTAGTAACAATATGACAATGCTCCAATGGGTCATTCAATATTCCCCTTGCAATTAAACCAGACGGATGCGAAATGTCGGCCAAAAGGAGGGCTCCAACTTTATCTGCTATTTCACGAAGACGTTTATAATCCCAATCTCTACTATAAGCAGATGCACCACAAATAATCATTTGAGGTCTTTCTTCTAAGGCAGTAGTTTCAACTTTGTCCCAATCGATCAGCCCCGTTTCTTGTTCAACTCCATAAAAGGAAGGCTGATATAGTTTTCCTGAAAAATTTACAGGAGAACCATGGGTAAGGTGACCTCCATGTGATAGATCAAAACCCAGTATTTTGTCTCCAGCCTTTAAGCATGCTAGCATTACAGCAGCATTAGCCTGCGCGCCAGAATGCGGTTGAACATTCGCCCACTGAGCTCCGAACAATTCTTTGATTCTTGAAATTGCTAACGATTCGACCTCATCCACAACCTCACAACCACCGTAATATCTTTTTCCAGGTAGTCCTTCTGCATACTTGTTGGTAAGTACCGAACCCATGGCTTCCATGACTTGATCTGATACATAGTTTTCCGAAGCAATTAATTCAAGGCCTTCGGTTTGTCTGTGACGTTCTTTTTTAATAAGATCGAAAATGAGCTGGTCTCTTTGCATGGCTATGGGTGTTGTTTTCGCCAAAAATAGGGTAACATGTTCTAATTACCAACCAAGGTAGCCTAGCAAATGAATTTAAAAAAAGAAAGAGGTGAGAATGCTATTTTTGAATGCCAACAACTTCCAAAATTGTATCAATCACTTGGATATGAGTAAATGGCTTTCCTATGTATCCGCTCATACCGCAGTCTTCAATTTCAGCCTTAACATCATTGTAGCTATATGTTGTATAAGCCAATATGGGTACAGGGTTGTTTTTATATTCTTCTGTTTCCCTAATCAGTTTGGTAGCGGCAAAACCATCGATACCAGGCATATGCAAATCCATTAGGATTAGCTGTATTGGTGTTGATTTGAAAACTGTTAAAGATTCTTCAGCACTAAGGCATTTAAAAGAGGTGCCTCCAAATTTAGCTAGAGTCTTGTCAGCAACTGTTAGGTTAATAGGATTATCATCAACAACCAAAATGTTGATGTCTTCTAGTAATTTCCGATCAGATTGATTCACAGCAAATGAAGGCTCATTAGAAAAGCTGTCCTCCATTAAGTGAATCTTATCGTCTATCAAATAGTATGATGTCCCTTTCAATTGCAAAATGTCTCTTTTAACTTTAATGATTTAAAAAGGCAAAGGTCACCCTTGAAAACCTATTAATTTTAATTTTTTAAAAAAAATCACTTTAAAATCGAAAAAAGTTATAGTTCTTAGGGTTGCAATATAGAAATTAGCAGGTAGGTTATTTGCCTATTTTACCCCAAAAAAGCAGGGTTTTAAAAAAAAATAAAAAAAAATCACTTTTCAAGGGTGACCTTTGGGGTTTTAAATCATTAATAAGAGAAGGCATGAGCGAAAGCAGTCTTATTGTGAGACTAAAGCGCGGTGATCAGCAAGCACTTGAACAGATATATTCTGACTATAGGCAAAGCTTTATCGCGTACATCACAAACACTCATAACTGTTCAGAAGAGCAAGCTGTAGATATATACCAGCATGCTATTTTGTCTTTCTACGAGAATGTTGTAGATGGCAGTTTTGAGGAGATGAACGCTGCTGGAATCAAAACATACCTTTATTCCATTGGAAAAAATAAGTTGCTTGGTGATTTAAGGAAGAAGACCAAAATCACATTTCAAGGGAAATTTAATGATGATGATCTTATACTTGAAGATGACGATTTCGAAGTGGAAAAAATCGAAAAGTATGATAAAGTCCGTGAGATCATCAGTTCAATGGGAGATCCTTGTAAACGAATCTTAGAGTTATTCTATTTCAACAAGCTTCCCAATGAGGAAATAGCTGAAATAATGGGTTACAATAACGCTAAGACCGTTAAAAATTTGAAATACAAGTGTATTCAAAGGATAAAGAAACTAATAGAAGAGTAAATTCCGATGAAAGAGAATTTAGATTTAATTGATGCTTATTTGAATGGCAATCTCGATACCAAAGAGATGCTGGATTTCGATGATAGGCTAAAAAGTGACCCTGAGTTTCAATTGGAATTTCAAGAAGCAAAACTCATCAAAAATATTATAAGAGAAGAAGTTAGATCGAAAGTACTTCAATCTTTAAAAGACCAAGAAGCCTCAATTGAAAAACGACAAATAACTAAAACCCACACTACTATGAAAAAATACATTTCGATTGCAGCTTCGCTGCTTTTGATTGTATCACTAAGTTACTTTGGTTTCTTTAGCGGTACATCAGAGGTTGATGGCGCAAAGATTTTCGGACAATATTACCAAGCGTATACCAATATCGCGTCAGGTATTGAAAGAGGGTCAGCTGTTGACTTAACAAATTTAAAGAACCAAGCTTATTATGCTTACGATTTAGGCAGTTACGAAGAAGCTGAAAGAGGGCTTTCTCAGTTGGTTGAAACTGAAAAAAATGCTGAGAACTATTTTTATTTAGGTATTACTCATATTGAAACAGGAGATATCGAAGCAGCTAAAAATGATTTGAATATTGTCCTGAATAATTACTCAGAGTATAATGAGCAAGCACAATGGTATTTAGCTCTTACACTTTTGAAAGACGGAGAAACGGACGAAGGATTGTCTAACCTTGTTGACTTAAGTGTTAAAGGAGAATCATACAAAGAGAAAAGTCTTGAAATTCTTAAAGAAAAATTTGGTCTTAAGAGTTTTGATGAAACTAACCCAGTTGTAGTGGTTGAAACTACTACTAGACCAGAAGGTGACTTAGGAGGAATGGATGCCCCTGATGGTTCATTTGTTGACAAACGCCAAGTGCAGTTTGGAGAAGTTATGAACCCTAATACAGGAGAAGTATTCGACTTTTTCAATGACAGACCAATAAGAGGTCTTAGAGAAGGTGATGTTATTCAGTGCATTGTTCTGACAAGAGGTAAAAAAGGTAAGAAAGGCTACGCGTTCTTACTAGGCTAAAATAGAATAATTAGAATTCCATATACACACATATACACACACTTTAAAACGTCTCAATTTATTTTGAGACGTTTTTTGTTTTATCCCGTTTGTGCTTAATTTTCTGTTATTCCTACTCTTTCTATTAGAGACCTAGTAAATGATAGTCTTGCTGTCATGTCATTATGGAAGAGGGAAAAAGACCTTCTGAAATTGAAGCGTCAATGTCTTAAAGAGCAATTGGGTTTACCTGAATTATGAACAAAAGCTTTCAAGGAGCTTTAAATGAAAGTACTCCCGCAATCATCTTAAGCCGCTGTTGCTAACTAAGTTTGGGCGTTTGACTATTTCAGAAAATGTGAGACTCAAACTAAATTACTTTTCGAAGAGTACTTTCATGATTTGAATGGTGAACAAACTCTTGCTACGAGTAAAAGCGTGAAGTGCTGGAATGACAGTAGGATGTAGCGCCTTGTTGATAGAGAAAGAAAGGCAAGGAATTGCGCTTCCTTGCCTTCATTAAAGTGTTATTTCAAAGAGGTTGCTCGCTCTAGTCTTACTCCTCTGAGTTTTTGGATCTCATCGTAAATGATATCTCCTGAGGAAGGGCGAGGGGCATTTGATGAATGAATTTTACCATCCTTGTCAATAAGCAAATATCTAGGTATTCCTCTTATTTGATACTTTTCAGTAATGGATGTGTCCCAGCCATTACCGCCAAACAGCTGAATTCCATCAAGTTCATTTTTTGCCAAAAAATTGACCCATTTCTCTTTATCCTTCGCCTCATCAACCGATACATAAAGCCATTTTACATCTTTAGCGTCTTCCAGTCTTTTTTTCAATGCCTTGTAACTAGGAAACTCACTAATGCAGGGGCCACACCAAGTAGCCCAAACATCAACATATACTACACTTCCTTTTAGGCTACTTAAAGATACCATTTCTCCATTGAGTGACTCATATTCAAAATCTGGAGCTACATTTCCTTTTCTTAAAGGTTCCCATTTTTCGTAAGCTGCATTGATCTGATCAACTTGATTGTAGTTGGGGTAAGACTTTACAAAGTCTTCTTTAATATCCCATGCACCATCAATACCCAATGCCATGGTCAAGGAGCTCACATAGGAGCCTAACATATATGCTTTATAAGCATCCGGGATGTTTTTGTTGGTTTTGGTAAACTCATAGATTTTCGACCAGTTGTCTGGAATGGAATACCATGGAGTATCTCCTAAATCTCCTAGCTGATCTATTCCCTTACTGGTAACATATGAGGAAATTAAATTGGAAAATTCAGCTGATGCTAGAGCTTTGGCATCGAAGACAAAAGCTTGACTGTAGAAATCGGCTTTCCCAGGCACTGAAAAGTCTGCTTCTCCTTCCTCTTTTTTGTAAGCATTGTAATAGCTACCATATAAGTTCATCTCATTTACTTTACTGGCAAACAGGTGTGCTTCTAGAACTATTTCAAAGTCTTTAGATAGGTTGTTGGTTTTCGTTTCTACAATAGTTCTTTTCTTTTCAGTTAGTTCATCGAGCTCTTGTTTAAAGGTGTCCCAGTCTAAAGAATATTGGCGGTGATCTAGCTCTTCATATTTATCAGAAAACTCTTGATCGAGTGTTGCTAGCTGATCAAAAATTTGCGGATAAACCGCGCCTTCTCCTTCATAAGAAAATACTGGAGTTTTGTCATCCATTTTAACTTTCACAGTTAATGATTTGCCAGGAGTGACATATAATGGCTTATAAAAATTACCCGAGAGGCTTATGGTTTTGGGTTCGTCAACTTTAACTTCCGTGGCGTAACTTCCGTTTTCATCAAGAGTGAATGAGTAAGCTGCTTCAGTACCAAATGAAGAAGTATGAATAGAGTATTCTTGCTCTAAATTTGGGTCTTCAACTTGAAGGGTAAATAAAAAGGAGTTTTCTTTCTTCTCTTGACAAGAAAAAAGTCCAATACAAAGAAATAGTAACATGAGTCTTTTGGTATTCATAGCATTAGAATTGAGTTGATAGAATAAGAATCAATTTACAGAAAATATAATTAATTGATAGAAAGCGTTTAATTTCATGACAATAGAGTTTTGGAGCTTACAGAGGCTGAATGAGATGACCAAAAAAGGTGAGGGTGTTCGCCTTGAGTTTAAGAAGAAAGCCAACTTTCCAGATAAAATAGCCAAAGAACTGGTCGCTTTTGCCAATACCCAAGGCGGGATACTTCTTCTTGGGGTAGATGATGATGGTACCGTCTCAGGTACTCGTGATATAGAGGGCGAAGTTTTTGTGCTAGAGCAAGCCATTGATAGCCTAATCTGGCCAAGACTGAATTACTCTTTGCAGACTCTAAAACTGAATGAGAAGAAAGGGATAGCTGTTTTGCAAGTTGAAAAGGGCGATAAATTGCCTTTACAGTTAAGAGATAGTCCAGATACCAGAGCAGGAAAAGTCTACGTTAGGGTTGGAGAACAGAGCTTACAGGCCAGTAAGGAAATGCGAGAAATTTTAAGAAGACGAGTGAAAGCTAAAGACACTCAGTTTACCTTTGGCGAAAAGGAAAGAAAGTTGATGGAGCTCTTAGAGAGCAATTCAGCCATTACGCTTACTGAGTATGCCAAGGCAGCTAATCTATCAAATTTTATGGCTTCCAGAACCTTAATAAAATTGGTACTTTCTAATGTGGTTGAAATTCAGCCTGAAGAAGGACAAGATTTATATTTCAGGAAATAGTGTTTTATAGAATTTGGAATAAGAATTGATCAATGGAGATCGACAAAACGAATAGTATTATGAAAATCAAAAGTTTAATAACCGCATTTTTAGTTGCAGGTGTATTCTTTTCAACGCAGGCCATTGCCCAAAAGAAGGAAAAATATGATGTAAAGAAAGCTCAGAAGACCATTACTGAATTCAAAAAAGTTGACAGTGGTTTAGAGACCTTCTTTGAAAACTCATTTGGCTATGCTGTTTTTCCTTCAATCGGGAAAGGAGCGATTGGAATTGGAGGGGCTGCTGGAAAAGGTATTGTGTACAAGCAAGGCGATATGATTGGAGGATCTAACATGACTCAAATTACAGTGGGTTTCCAGTTGGGTGGACAAGAATATAGCGAGGTCATTTTCTTTGAAGATGCAGATAGCTTCAATAGATTTATTAACAACAAATATCAGTTTGCAGCCCAGGTTTCAGCTGTAGCGTTGAAGTCTGGAATATCGGCAGACGCAAGCTATACAGATGGTGTAGCAGTTTTTACCCAAGCCAAAGGTGGATTAATGTATGAGGCCTCAGTTGGTGGGCAAAAGTTTAAGTTCGTTCCAGAAAATGAAATGAAGTAAAAGAAAAACATATTCTTTACCGAATTGAAGGGATTGCCTATAACCAACAAGGCAATCCCTTCTTTTTTGTTGTCCTGTTGCCATTCATCATGAGAATTGTACGACTTTGAAACATCAACAGTGAACTTCGGTTTTCCCTTCTATTTTTACCTTTTGATTAAACTATTCTAAAAATGAAAAAGCTATTTAAGTTATTTTTTATTGCCTCCGTTTTTATTGCTTCTGGCCAACTATCAATTGCCCAACAGCCCGACAACCAATCTGGTGTTACGGAACTGTATGACTACTCAGTCAACCTGAGGGCTGATTATGGGAGCCTTTCTCGTTTTTATTTCATTGAAAACTCCCCTGAAAGAAGAGATCGTTTTGAAAGCTTTTTCAAAGACCAGTTATCAAAACTTGAAAAGTTTAATTTCAATAAACTTTCTACAGGAGGGCAGGTAGACTACTTGCTCCAGAAGCGCTTTATTGATGAGAACCTTTTCGATTTATCGGTAGAAGAAAAAGAAGTAAGCCAGCTAAAAAGATGGCTTAGCCCTGCTGAGTCACTTTATGAACTAGAGAAAAAGAGAAGAAGAGGTTTGCATTTGGATAGTGAAAAAGTTGCGGCAGACCTGAATGACATTGTAAAAAAATTGAAAACGGCTTCTTCTGAATTAAAGAAAGAGAACCCGACTTTTTCAAGAGAACTAACCCGAAGAGCAGAAAGAACCATTCGCGGACAGAAGCGTGCTTTGAAGAGTGTTTTTGATTTCTACAAGGGGTACGATCCTCAGTTTACTTGGTGGGTAACCAAGCCTTACGAAGTGTTGGACAAAGCTTTGGACGATTATTCTAAATTACTAAGTGCGCAGGTAGACAAATCAACTTTGCCAAAAGATGATGGCAGTGGAATTATAGGTAACCCAATTGGAAGAGAGGAATTAATTAGACAATTGAAGTACGAAATGATTCCTTATTCACCAGAACAGTTGGTGGATATCGCCAATAAGGAATTTGCATGGGCCGATGCGGAATTGTTAAAAGCCTCAAGAGAAATGGGCTTTGGCGATGACTGGAGAGCAGCACAGGAGAAAGTAAAAATGTCCTTCGTACCAGAAGGTCATCAGCCTGAGGCAATGCTAAAACTCTATAATGAGTCGGTAGATTTTTTGAAGAAGAATAACTTGCTTACCATTCCTCCTATTGCAGAAGAAACCTGGAGAATGAGCATGATTTCACCAGCAAGGCAATTGATCAGTCCTTTCTTTTTGGGAGGAGAAACACTTCAAATTTCTTATCCAACGGATGAAATGAACCATGAAGATAAACTGATGAGTATGCGGGGCAATAACCCTCATTTTTCTCGTGCTACAGTTCATCATGAGCTAATTGCAGGTCATCATCTTCAAGGATTTATGAACAACCGAAACAAGGAATACCGTTCTTATGGTACCCCTTTTTGGACAGAAGGCTGGGCGCTTTACTGGGAGCTTTTACTTTGGGATATGGATTTTCCACAATCACCAGAAGACCGCATAGGAATGCTTTTTTGGAGAATGCACCGTTCTGCAAGAATCATCTTCTCACTTAATTACCATTTAGGCGAATGGACTCCTCAGCAGTGTATTGACTTTTTGGTTGACAGAGTGGGGCACGAACGCGCAAATGCAGAAGGTGAGGTCAGACGTTCTTTTGAAGGCAACTATGGGCCACTTTATCAATTGGCATATATGACAGGAGGATTGCAGTTCTATGCTTTAAAGAAGGAACTAGTAGAAAGTGGTAAAATGACCATTAAGGAGTTTCACGATGCAGTATTAAGAGAAAATAGCATGCCTGTAGAAATGGTACGCGCCATATTAACCAACCAGCGCTTAAAGGAGGATTTTAAAAGCAGCTGGATGTTTTACAATAAATAATTAGCAAGCCGAAAATTAACGATGAGTCAATTCTTAAAGGAGTTGAGGACTAGATTATTAAACGAGTATTTAATTTTTACCTTTGCGCCTGACTTTAAAATTAAACGATTATGAAAAACATACTTTCTATTGGCTTGGTAATTCTATTGGCCACGGCTATTGGATGTAGCGATGACAACGGTACTATGCCTATTGCACAAATGAAAACCCAGCAAGATAGCTTAAGCTATGCTTACGGTGTTCAGATTGCAGAAATGCTAAAGCAGCAAAACAAAACCTTAGACGCTGACATGGTAGCGGCTGCTGTAAAAGAAGCTTTGGCCGATACAGCTCAACTCTCTTTACAACAGTGTCAAGAAATTCTGATTGCCGACCAACAGAGAGCAATGGCAGGTGTAAAAGAAGAAGGTGAGGCTTTTTTGGCTGAAAACGCATCTAAGCCAGGTGTACAATCAACTGGTAGCGGCTTGCAATATAAAATCATTGAAGAAGGAACGGGGGCATCTCCAAAAGCTGAAAATCAAGTAACAGTACACTATACTGGTAAACTTTTGGATGGCACTGTATTCGACAGTTCTGTTGGCGGAGAACCAATTACCTTTGGTTTAAATCAAGTAATTCCAGGATGGACAGAAGGTGTTCAGTTGATGAAAAAAGGAGGTAAAATTGAGTTATACATTCCTTCAGACTTGGCTTATGGGCCAAACGGTGCTGGTGGTGTAATTCCTCCAAACGCCACTTTGATCTTCGAAGTTGAGTTGATCGACTTCAAGTAATCTGTAGAAACTAAGATTTTGAAAGCCTTCTCGATTTTCGGGAAGGCTTTCTTGTTTTCTAAGGAGAAACGAATATTTCCGCCATCATTTCTACAATCAAAATTTTATTCTATACATTTGCGCTACCGCAAGGGTTTCCTGAAAGCTTCGGTTTTCGGAATTAAAAGGGAATCGGGTGTAAATCCCGGACAGTCCCAGCTGCTGTAATCCTACAAAAAAGTGTGTCGCACTTTGCCACTGTTTCAGAATTTGGAACGGGAAGGCGCAATACACTAGGAAAGTCAGAAGACCTGCCATTGCAAAGTTCAACTAAACCACCCTCTGAGGAAGGGCAATAGCATGAAGAAAACTGAAAAACGCAATGCGCACCGTGGGGCGGTATATACCCTGCTGTGTTTCCTAATGGTTGGCTTTTTCGCCTGCCAATCCAACTCCAAAAATCAATCTGATTTTCCAGATTTCGATCCTAAAAAGGATTATTTTCCAGAGAAGGTTTCTATAGACCATTCCATTGGTTTTGATATTGAGTACCATAACAACTACAAAACGCTTCACCTCTTTAGACACTATAATGATGTAGTCGATACGGTGAGTTTCCTTTTGGTTCAAAGAGGAACGCCAGCTCCAGAAAGAGTTGACTTACCTGTTATTTCCATTCCTGTACAGAAAGCGGTTTCATTGTCTACCACGCATCTGGGAATGTTCAAAATACTCGATGCATTTGATCAGCTCAAAGGAATTGAAAGAAAGCAATACGTGAGTAATCCTACCGTAATCGAAATGGTAGATGCTGGAAAAATAATAGAAGTAGAACCCTCAGGTACTTTAAATGTAGAAACTATTATAGACATGGAGACTGAAGTGGTTTTAGGTGTCGGTTATCCAAACTCACAAAACGAATCTTTTCAGCAGCTTCAACGCCTGAATATTCCAGTAGTCCTCAATGCAGATTGGCAAGAAATTGATTTGCTAGGTAGAGCAGAATGGGTAAAACTGTTGGCTGTTTTGCTTAATAAAGAAGCACTTGTCAACCAAAAGTTTGCTGAGATTGAAGAAGAATTTCAGTCCGTTTTAGACCTTATTGCAGAAAAGGTAAAAGAAGCCCCATTAACTATTACCGGAATTGCTCAGGGCGATGCATGGCATGTTTCTGGCGGCAAGAGCTTTGCTTATAATATGTTGAAAATAGCTAGAGCCGACTATCCTTGGAAAGACGACAACTCTACTGGTAGCATTAAATTGAGCTTTGAAACCGTATATGAAATAGGCTTGAATGCCGATTTTTGGATTGCACCAGGTAGCGCCAGAACATTAGAGAATATACGTGAAAGAGACCCACGTTATATGGATTTCAAATCCTATAAAAACAAAACGATCTACAATGTTTTTGGTCGAAATACCGAAGGTGGGGGCAATGACTATTACGAAACTGGTGTTATTGAGCCTCATATTGTATTAAAGGATGTTGTGAAAATCTTTCATCCCGAACTTCTTCCAGACCACCAGTTGGTATACTACAATCAGCTGAAGTAAGCTTTTAAATCCCTCTTATTATGAATGAGATCACTCAAGGAAAACGCCTTAGAGCGAAATCGTTGACCCTATTAGGGTTAATGCTTATCGTGCTTTTTTTGCTCGACATCGGTTTGGGTTCGGTGCGAATTCCTGTGAGTGAGGTAGTGAAAACCCTTTTGGGTCAAGAGATTGACAACAGTGGCTGGCAAGGGATTATTCTGAAAATAAGACTACCAAGAGCAGTAACGGCAATTTTAGCTGGGGCTGCACTTTCGCTGGGAGGGCTTCAAATGCAAACATTATTCAGAAATCCGTTAGCGGGGCCTTCGGTACTAGGCATTACTGCTGGAGCTAGTTTAGGAGTTGCCGCTGTTATGTTGGCTGCGGGTACAGTAACCACTACTTTTTCCATTCGCGAATTAGGAGTGGATGGAAGCTGGCTCATCATTATTGCTTCAACTTTAGGTGCTGCATTGGTACTGGTACTCATTTTGGGTATTTCATTTAAAATTAGAGACAATGTAGTGATGTTGATCGTTGGCCTTATGGTAGCCAATATTACTATCGCAGTCGTCAGCATTTGGCAATTTTTTAGCAACCCCGAACAAATTCAAGAATACATTTTATGGACTTTTGGTAGTCTTGGCGGAGTTACCAATGAGCAGCTTGGTGCATTAGTAGCCATAGTGGCAACAGGCGTTGTACTTACATTCTTCCTTTCCAAAACATTGAATGCATTGCTTTTGGGCGAAGATTATGCACAAAGTATGGGGCTCAATGTAAAGTGGGCGAGGGTAGCTATAATAGCCACCACCAGTATTTTGGCGGGCGCCATCACGGGTTTCTGTGGTCCAATTGGTTTTGTGGGTATAGCAGTACCACACCTTTCGCGCAGCTTCTTAAACACCTCCGACCACCGCACTTTAGTACCTACCTGTGCACTTATTGGTGGAATCTTAATGTTGGTTTGCGACATCATTTCTCAAGTACCTGGCAGCCAAACAGTACTGCCTGTCAATGCCATAACAGCCATTATCGGTTCGCCCATTGTCATCTGGATCATTGTTAAACGCAAGAACCTAAAAGCTTCTTTTTAAAGACGGAATAATGAAAGAGATGAGAACGATACTTAGCACCAAAAACCTCACGGTAGGTTATAAAGGGAAAAAAGAAGCAAAGCCTGTTTTGTCAAACCTCAATTTGAGTTTACAAAAAGGGAAGCTTACCTGCTTGCTTGGCACTAACGGTGCTGGTAAATCTACTTTGATGCGCACTATTGGGGGTATTCAGAAACCACTCGATGGCGAGGTTTTTATGCAAGGAAAAGCCATTCAATCTATTGATGCTAAAAGTCTTTCGAAACAACTAAGCCTAGTATTGACAGATAGGATTGCACCCGGAAACCTCACGGTTTATGCCTTGGTTTCCCTAGGCCGTTTTCCCTATACCAGTTGGCTAGGAACATTGAGCCAAGAAGACAAAGACATCATTTTTATGGCCATGGAGGCCACGGGAATTCTTGAGTTTGCCAATAAACACATTGGAGAATTGAGTGATGGAGAAAGGCAGAAGGTAATGATTGCTCGAACACTGGCGCAAAACACAGAGGTCATTTTTTTAGATGAGCCCACCGCCCACTTAGACCTTCCGAACAGAATGGAGATTTTTCATTTACTGCGTGAACTGGCAGTTAAGGAAGACAAGGCCATTTTACTTACTACCCACGAATTGGATATGGCCTTGGCCAATGCCGATCACCTTTGGCTCATAAATCAGAACCAAACCATTGACTCGGGATTACCAGAAGATTTGGTATTGAATGGAGCACTGGAAGAAGCATTTAAGCGAGAGCAACTTCAATTCGATTATGAGTTAGGAAGCTTCAAACGAATTTCAACCCAAGTAAAAAGAAAAGTAAAGTTAGAAGGAGATACCATTTTAAAACGCTGGACAAAAAGCGCTTTAGAAAGGGCAGGATATGAAATCACTCAGAAACCCTCTGAAATAGAAATTCAAATTTCAGGCACATTAAAAGCACCGCTTTGGCACCTGAATTACAACGACACTACCTATAGAACAATTCAAGAATTATTAATTCAAATCAACAATCAATGAAAACTATTTTTAGAAAACTAAGTGTTGCGGCACTGACAATTTTGACGGTTTCGTTTAATCTATTTGCTCAAGAGGAAGGGCAAGTAAGAGACCTAGGCAAAGTTGTAGTTACAGGCAATAAGTTTGAAACACCTATTGAAAAATCGGGGAAGGTGATTTACAAAATTACTGCCGATGAAATCAGTAATTCTCCGGGAAGAACAGTAGCCGATCTTTTAAATCAACTACCAGGAATTAATGTAGATGGAGCCTTTGGTACACTGGGCACCAATTTAGACTATAATATTAGAGGAGGAAGAAATGCTCAAACCTTGATTTTGATTGATGGCTTGCCAATCAATGATCCTTCGTCAATTGCCAACGACTACGACTTAAGATTGCTGAATGCACAAGCCGTGGAATACATAGAAGTTTTGAAAGGTGCAGCAAGTACTTTGTATGGAACAGGAGCTGCGGCCGGTGTAATCAATATTAAAATGAAAGCACCCTCTACAGAAGTGCCAAAAGTAACCTTATCACAATCAATCGGTTCTTTTAGCACCTCAAATACCAATGCCGATGTGCAAGGTAAAACAGGGAAGTTTAGCTATTTGGTGGCAGGTGCTTTCGCAATTAGCGAAGGAATTTCTGCAGCGCAAGACAATGATCCAGCTACCGATTTCGGCAATGATGGATTTCATCGTTATTCAGGAAGAACCAAATTTGGTTACGATTTTTCCGAGGCGTTTAATTTAGGAGCAAACTTCTCTTATGAAAAATTAAGATCTGATTATGATAATGGAGCCTTTGCCGATGCCGATAATGAATTTACTTTGAAGCAAACCGCCTTTGGCTTAAACCCAAAGCTTAAATACAACAAGGGAAACTTACAGTTGAGATTCAACTACAATCAGATTGAGAGAGACTTCATTTCGGCTTATCCTTCTAAAAGTGAAGGAGAAAACACTCAAGCCGATTTAACCAATGAATACATATTCAGTAGCCGATTAAAGACCATTGTTGGTGTACAGTATCAAGGCTATAAATTTGTAGCGGGCGATGACGAACCAAACGCCACCAACATTGACCCTTATTTGAATTTAGCAGCTGACCTTACTGATGCATTAACCCTCAATGCAGGTGCTAGATTAAACATCAACAGTGAATACGGTTCAAACTTCGTTTACAGTGTTAACCCATCATACTTATTTGATTTAGGCAACGAGAGTAAATTAAAGGCTTTTGGTTCATACTCTACCGCCTTTATTTCGCCTAGCCTATACCAGCTATTTGCGCCATTGTATGGCAATACCGAATTAGAGCCGCAAGAAACGAAATCAGCAGAATTTGGTCTTTCACTTTACCTAGGCAATAACTTTACAGTAAACGCTGAATACTTTAAACGCGAAGAAGAGAACGCTATAGATTTCGTGTCGAGGTTTGATCAGTCAGGAAATTACGTTGGTGGAGGTTATGCCAATGTAACTGGAGTAAGAGAAATAGAAGGTTACGAGATTGATTTCCAGTGGCAAATTATTGAGCCACTTTCATTCAGCGGACATCTGGCTTCTTATCAGTTTGGAAACCCAGCTCAATTTTACAGAATTCCTGATTTAAAATTAGGTTTCAATACACGTTATGCCATTACATCAAATACAAGTGTTGGAGTAAACTATACTCGTTTTGGCGAACGTGAAGCTGCTATTTTCTCCGATCCTTATTTGGTGAAGCTTGAAGCCTACAACATGGTAGACTTATCTATTTCGCATAAACTGTTTGATGGTACACTCACCCTCTCTGGAACAGTAAATAACTTATTGGATGAAGATTTTGTGGGTGTTTATGGTTTCACTACTCGCCCTGCAAACTTCACTATTGGCATAACTGGTTCACTGTAATCGTTTTGGAAAATAGTAAACCAAAAAATAGTTGTTCTTTTCTTTGCTCTTGGAGCGGGGGAAAGGACAGCTATTTGGCTTTTTTTAGAGCGCTTCAAACAGAGGTAAAACCAGCAGTGCTTTTCAATGTAATGAACGAATATGGGGATAAATCTAGGTCTCATGGTATTCCGCGCGAGGTGCTAGAAGCCCAAGCAGAATGTATTGGTTTGCCCATTGCTTTTATTGAAAGTACATGGCAAGATTACGAGGCAAACTATGTAAAAAACCTCAAACAGCTTAAAGGCCAATACCATTTCGATCATGCAGTTTTTGGAGATATCGATATTCAATCGCACAGAGATTGGGAAGAAAAAGTATCTGAAGCAGCTGGGGTAACCGCCCTTTTACCGCTTTGGCAAGAAGATAGAGAAGCATTGGTTTTTGAAATGCTTGAAAGAGGCGTAAAAGCCCTTGTGGTTTCGTGCAAAAAGGAACTAGCCCCCCGCATTCTGGGAAGAGTAATTGATAGAGAACTTATCCAAGTTTTTCGTGACTTGGAGATTGATGTTTGTGGAGAAAATGGTGAATACCACACCTTGGTAATTGATGGCCCAGCACACAAAAAGCCACTATCCATTTCGGTTGGCGAAACATACGGCCCTGATCACTATTCATTTTTAGAGCTTAAAGTATTATGATTTACTACATCACAGGAGGCCAAAGGTCAGGAAAATCTAGCTATGGTCAGAAGCTAGCCTTGTCGTTAACAGACAACCCCATTTATCTTGCTACAGCCCGTCAATGGGATGGTGACTTCCAAAACAGAATAGCCCGACACCAATCCGATAGAGATGAAAGATGGGAAAATATTGAAGAAGAAAAGGCGTTAAGTAAACATGATTTTTTAGGCCGTGTAGTGCTTATTGACTGCGTTACCCTTTGGCTCACCAATTTTTTTGTGGACACCAAAAATGATGTTGAAGAATGCTTAAATCAAGCAAAAACGGAGTTCGATTTACTATGTAAGCAAGACGCTACTTTTATAATTATTTCAAATGAACTAGGAATGGGTACACATTCCCATACCGAAGTAGGTAGAAAATTTACCGACCTGCAAGGTTGGATGAACCAGTATATTTCAAGAAAGGCAGATAAAGCCATTTTAATGGTTTCAGGACTCCCTTTAAACCTTAAGTAATGAAGAAAAAAGCAGTTTTTAACTGGAGTGGTGGCAAAGACAGTGCTTTAGCCCTGCACCATGTTCTTAAAGAAAACGAGTTTGAAGTCGTTACATTAATGACAAGCGTTAATGCTGAACTGGAAAGAATTTCCATGCACGGAGTCCATAAAAACTTGTTACAAAGGCAAGTAGAGGCCATTGGCCTTCCTTTGTCAATTATGTCAATTCCTGGCGAAGTCACTATGCCCGAATACGATCAGCTGATGTCCGAAAAAATGGAGAGCTTTAGAAAACAGGACATAACCCATTCAATTTTTGGTGATATTTTTTTAGAAGACCTGAAGGCTTATAGAGAAAAGCGATTGGCGGAAGCAGGATTCAAAGGGCATTTTCCGCTTTGGAAAAAAAACACAGCTGATTTAGTAAGAGAGTTTATTGATCTAGGTTTTAAAACCATGCTGGTGTCGGTAGATGGTAGCAAGCTAGATAAATCGTTTGCAGGTCAAATTATAGACCATGATTTGCTTAAAGAATTGCCTAAAACCGTAGACCCCTGCGGAGAAAATGGAGAGTTTCACAGTTTTGTTTTTGATGGCCCAATCTTTGAGCACCCAGTGATATTCGAAAAAGGCCAAGTGGTGCCAAAAGAATACACACTATCAAATCAAACTCAAGAAAAAGTAACCTATTGGTTCCAAGACCTGCTTTAGCCTATGGAAAATCTAAAAATCACCATCCCCAATCAAGCAATAAATAAGTCGCTTAAAGCCAAGATTGATACAAAAACAAAACCGCTTGGAGCCTTAGGCCAATTAGAAAAACTGGCGACTCAGATAGGTTTGATCCAACAAAGCTTAAGCCCAGAGCTTAGAGCTCCCCACTTGTTCGTTTTTGCTGCAGACCATGGAATTGCAAAACATGGAGTGAGCGCCTACCCTCAAGAAGTCACCTATCAAATGGTGGTTAATTTTCTATATGAAGGAGCCGCCATTAATGTTTTCGCGAAGCAAAACCAGATCACATTGAAAGTAGTGGATGCTGGGGTAAATCACGATTTTGGAAATATGCCAAACCTGATTAACGCGAAAATTGGTAATGGCACTAAAAGTTTTTTAAACGAACCAGCCATGACCGCAGATGAATGCGTGGCCGCCTTGAAAAAAGGAGGAGAACTGGTAGATGAGATTAAAAACACAGGCTGTAATGTAATTGGTTTTGGCGAAATGGGAATTGGCAATACCTCTTCGGCAGCATTGCTCATGCATGCGTTTACCGGGTTTCCCTTGGCCGATTGTGTGGGCTTTGGAACGGGACTTAATCCAGCAGAACTAGAAAACAAATTCAGAATTTTAGAAGCGGCCCTAGAAAAGAATAAAGTACCAGAAGAGGCGATAGAAGTTATGCGTACCTATGGTGGCTTTGAAATAGCCATGATGTGCGGAGCTATGCTCAAGGCCGCTTCACTAAAAATGATTGTCCTTGTCGATGGTTTTATTGCTACAGCAGCATACTTGGCAGCATATCGTTTTAATGCCAATATCAAGCACTACGCTATTTTTTGTCATGAATCTGAAGAAAAAGGGCACAAGAAGCTTTTAGAATTTTTGAACGCAACACCCGTTTTAAAACTAGATATGCGCCTTGGTGAAGGAACAGGCTGCGCTTTGGCTTACCCTATTTTACAGTCTTCAGTTAATTTTTTAAACCAAATGGCCAGTTTTAAATCTGCCCATGTAAGTACCCATTAGCAAATGCTTAAAGAGCAAATACGGATTTTCTTTACCGCAGTCATGTTTTATTCTCGAATCCCCTGTCCAAAATGGGTAGATCATTCAGAAGAGTATTTGAATAAGGCCACGCGGTATTTTCCTTTAGTTGGCTGGATTGTAGCCAGTTTTTCCAGTCTTGTATTTGCTGCGTTTTGGTATTTAGATGAACCAATAATCGGTGTTTTGCTTTCAATGGTAGCCTCTATTTGGATTACAGGAGCATTTCATGAAGATGGGTTTGCAGATGTTTGCGATGGCTTTGGAGGAGGCTGGACCAAAGAGAAAATACTGACCATTATGAAAGACAGTCAGGTGGGAGCTTATGGCGCCATAGGTATTGGGCTTATGCTCACTTTTAAACTTGTATTGTTGGTAAGAATAGCCAACCTATTTGAAGAAAACCTAATTTTTATACTTGCCGCAATTTTTAGTGGACATAGCTTAAGTCGCTTTGTAGCCGCCACTTTTATTTATACACATGAGTATTCTCGCGATGATGCTACTTCAAAAGTAAAGCCCGTAAGCAAGCAAATTTCATTATCAGAATTGGCAATTGCCGCTCTGTTTGGAATAGCGCCCCTGTTACTTTTTCAGAATGCGTGGGTATTCACCCTTGTTTTACCACTTGTTTTAGTGAAATGGCGCCTTGGTAAGTATTTTCAAAAGTGGATAAACGGTTATACTGGCGATTGTTTAGGAGCTACTCAACAACTCATAGAGGTTATTTTTTACTTATCACTCATTCTATTATGGAAGTTTTTTTAATCAGGCATACACGCCCTGAAATTCCCTCGGGTATTTGTTATGGACAAACGGATATTCCACTTAAGGACACATTTCCCGCAGAAAGCAAGCTTGTGTTATCAAAGTTGCCAAAGTTTTTTGATACCGTTTTCACCAGCCCATCAATGAGATGCCTTAAACTCGCAAACCTAATTAGCAGTGGAGGCACCCTAAAGCAAGATAGCTTGTTAAAAGAATTGAATTTTGGCGATTGGGAAATGAAAGCCTGGGATGACATTCCGAAAGAAGAATTAAACCCTTGGATGTCAAACTTTGTAACCCATAAAGTGCCAAACGGAGAAGCATTTTCAGACCTTATTCAGCGTGTAGATAGTTTTCTTGAACAATTAAAAAACATAGGTCAAAAACAAGTAGCCTTGGTTTGTCATGCTGGTATAATCAGAGCCATGCTTGTTAAGGCGCTTAATATTCCTTCTGAAAATGCTTTTCGATTAAGCATTGATTATGGAAGCGTATCAAAATTGAGTTATTCAGAAGACAGATTTCAGGTCGACTTTTTTAACAGGTAGCTCCCTAGCAAGCAAAATAGTGTTTTAGGCCCTCTTATTCTCTGTCTTATATCATTTGGCCGACATGTCTTATGCCTTAGAAAAAACAATCGGCCTCTTTTCTAGTATAAGCCATAATGAGTATAAATATGAAGAGATTTAAAATCGTCTGGATATTGATGGCTTTGGTACTAGTTTTAGCTGAAAGCAATTCAGTAGCTTTTAATGGAGTTGATACTGCTCCAGAACATAAAATTTGGGATGAACTCCTTAAAAAATATGTAAACGAAGAGGGCTTTATCGATTACAAAGGGATTATTTCTGAGAAGGATAAGTTTGAGAAATATCTTGATTTGTTAAGTAACAACGCCCCATCAAACAATTGGAGCGAGAATGAGAAACTAGCCTATTGGATCAATGCTTACAATGCCTTTACTGTAAAGCTGATTGTCGATAACTATCCGCTTGAAAGCATTAAGGATTTGAATCCCATTCTCAATATTCCAACAGTCTATACAGTTTGGACAAAGAAATGGTTTAAAATTGGAGATGAAGATTTCAGTTTAGATAAGATAGAACATGACATTCTACGCAAAGAATTTAAAGAACCCAGAATCCATTTTGTCATTAACTGCGCTTCCTTTTCTTGTCCCGTTTTAAGGCCCGAAGCTTTTAAGGCTGAAAAGATAGAAACACAATTGGTAGAGCAAACAAAAGCATTTATTAATGATCCCGACCGAAATAGAATCACAAAAGATAAACTAGAACTATCTAAAATATTTAGCTGGTTTGATGGAGATTTTAAGGAAGGTCAAACCTTGATTCAATTCTTGAATAAATACTCAAAAGTAAAAATAAGCAAGAGTGCCGATATTGATTTTATGGACTATGAATGGAGCCTGAACGATGCCTCAAAAAAGTAGGTGAATAATAAATTAAACCCCAAGCCTTTAAAACCGCCTGAAGAATGCGATTATTAGCGTAAAAAAGAGGCTCATTCAGGACTAACCGCAAGAGACTGTCCATTGGCCTTTACGTTTAACTCTAGTTTTCTTATAATTGCTTTTCGAAAAGGGTCGTTTCTTAAAATATGCAGCATAAAGGCAAAGTAATTTTGGTTATTCTTACCATGGGTATTTTTGTATCCCTACTCTCACTAGCCCCCACAAAGCCAGAACTACCTACCGAAAACAAACCTGCAAAACGAACCCTTACCAATAAAGACTCCGACAATCCCGCATTAGCCCCCATAGATAAAATGGCTGAGCGACTTTTGACTAGCCTAAAGCTTACAGGCGCTACCGTAGCAGTAGTGAAAAACGAAAAACTAGTGTATGCCAAAGGTTTTGGCTATGCCGATAGTGAGAACAAAGTGCCAGTAGAACCTAGTAGCCTGTTCAGGATTGGAAGCATCTCCAAATTGATTACTGCCATTGCAATTCTAAAAATGGTAGACGAAGGAAAAATTGGCTTAGACGATTATGTTTTTGGAGATAACGGTATTCTAAAAGGCGCTAAGTATAAAGGAATAAGTAACCGTAACTTTTATAAAATCAAGGTCAAACATTTGCTCAACCATACTGCTGGCTGGAGTTTAATTACCTATGGCGACCCCATGTTTATTCCAGCCAAGATCAATAAAATGGACAAGGCGGCTTATCCTATTGATTTTGATGAAGTAATTCATTTCGTAATTACGCGACACTTACCTTACACACCAGGAACACATTATAATTACTCCAATTTTGGCTATTGCCTGTTGGGTAGAATTATAGAAGAAAAGACTGGGGAAGGTTATGAAGAATGGGTTCAGAAGAATATCCTCAAGCCCAACGGAATTAGCCACATGAAAATTGCCGGGAATTTTGAAAGCGACCGACTCAAAAACGAAGTGAAATACTACGACTACAGCCCCGACAATAAGCAATTGGCCTATACGGGATCTGGCAAAATGGTAGACAAACCATATGGTGCTGATGATGTAAAAATGCTAGGGCCTGCAGGCGGATGGGTATCCAATTCAATAGACATGATGCGCTTGCTTGTTATAGTAGATGGCTATTCTAAGCGCTACAAAGATATTTTGAGCAAAGACTCCATGGACAAAATGATCAAGGGAGTTGGAGGGGTAAATCAGCCTTTGGGCTGGCGTAGTGTAAGTGGTGAGCATTGGTGGCGAACCGGCACCCTTTCAGGCACCTCAGCCTTGCTTACCCGCGACCTGAATGGAGTTTCATGGGTAGTAATTTCTAACACTACACCGCGCAGAGGTAGCTTTTGGAGTACCAGCCGTTGGGCCATGCGCGAATCTTTCAAGCAAATCAAAAGCTGGCCCAGCACAGATTTGTTCGAGGTGAGCGAGTAGGCGTATTTTTCCAATTCAATATGTCCCAAGGAATCAATATATTTGAAATATGAAATCCTTGACTGAAATAAAGGCAGCCTTAGCGGAAAGAAAAACTTTTCTTTTCAAAAAGTATCCTATTCAGTCCTTGGCTATTTTTGGTTCTTTCGCTCGAAATGAACAAAATGATCATAGTGACCTCGATCTGGTCGTAGAATTCAATGATAAAATTGGCTCTGATTTTATTCTGTTAGCAGAAGAACTAGAGAGCTATATAGGCTTCAAAGTGGATCTGGTTTCTAGAAAAGGAATAAAAGATCGCTACTTTCAGAAGATCAAATCCGACTTGATTTATGTCTAAGCGGGACAACTCAGCTCTTATTCAAGACATGCTGGAATCAGCAATGAAAATCATTAAGTATGCAGAAGGATTGAGTTTTGATCAATTTGAAGCAGATGACAAAACAGTTGACGCTGTAATTCGAAATTTTGAGATTATAGGAGAGGCTGCCAATAGAATTGAGAGCGACTTTAAAATCTTAAACCCTCAAATTGAGTGGACGAAGATGCGTGGTTTCAGAAATCGTATTGTGCACGATTATTTTGGCATTGATTTAGAAATAGTCTGGTCAATAATCCAAGATGATATAGGTGAACTGGTCTATCAACTCGAACAGCTTAGTTGAGAATATCTCCTTGAACTTTAAACCCTAAACTATTTTAACCTACTAGCCCCTCAAAAGCCTTTTCCCATTTAGTAAAATTGAAGTTCGCGGTGGCTTTGTTCATCATGGCTTTAATTTCTGCATGATTCAATTGGCCAATGCTGCCTTCGTGGCTATGGTTTACGCTTCGTTCTGGCTTAAATTCGCCTCGTTCAATGGCCATGCCGACTTGCTTATACGCATCTCTGAATGGAACGCCAGAAAGCACTAAGCGATTTACTTCTTCTACCGTAAACAGATAATTGTATTTGTCTTGCTGAATGAGTTGGTCGTTAATCTTGATTTTTTCCAACATAAAATCAGCCATGAAAAGGCAATCTTTTAAATCTTGAATGGCAGGGAAAATAACTTCCTTGATCAACTGCATTTCGCGGTGATAACCCACTGGCAAATTGGTGCACATCATAGCGATATCATTCGGTGCCGCCTGTAGTTTATTGCATTTGCCGCGCATCAGTTCAAAAACGTCAGGGTTTTTCTTGTGTGGCATAATGCTAGAACCCGTGGTAAGTTCATCGGGGAAACCGATAAAGCCGAAATCAGAGCCCATGTAAAGGCATATATCCATAGCGAATTTGCCCAAAGTGGCTGCCACAGCCGCCATTCCAGTCGCCAATGAACGTTCGGCCTTGCCTCGGCCCATCATGGCATACACCACGTTATAATTCAGGTCTTCGAAGCCCAAAAGCTCCGTAGTCATTTTTCTATTTAAGGGGAAAGAAGAGCCAAAGCCAGCACCAGAACCCAGTGGGTTTTTGTTCACTACTTTATAAGCTGCCTCTAGGGCGTATAGATCATCCACCAAGCTTTCGGCATAAGCACCAAACCAAAGCCCGAAAGAGGACGGCATGGCCACTTGCATGTGAGTATAGCCCGGCATTAAAGTGTTTTTGTGCTGGTTACTCAAATTCATCAAGCGATCGAAAAGCGTATTCACGCCTTCCACCAAAGCCTTGATTTCGGAACGCATGAAAAGCTTCATATCTACCAAAACTTGGTCGTTGCGCGAACGGCCACTATGGATTTTCTTTCCTACATCGCCCAGTCGTTCGGTAAGGATAAATTCCACTTGAGAATGAATGTCTTCCACACCTGCTTCAATCGAAAACTCACCCGCTTGAATGGACTTAAAAATATTCTTCAACTCCACATGAATGGCCTCTTTTTCTTCCACAGTAAGCAAGCCAATGCTGGCCAACATTTCGGTATGGGCCAAAGAACCCAGCACATCATAAGGCGCCAAATGAATATCAAACTCCAGGTCGCGACCAACCGTAAATCGTTCTACAATTTCAGATACGCGGGTTTCCTTTTGCCAGAGTTTCATGTGTTTCTATTTTGGGCGAAATTAGTAATTCAAAATTAGTGATCTCTGAACTTTCCAAAAGTTTTACTCATTGAATATGGGTAAGATATTCGTTAGCAGACTGTTTAATCAATAACTTTTGGAAAGTTTATATTCAAGCATTACAGCATAAACTCGCTCAAGTCTTTGCTTTGTACCAAGCCAGCGAGTCTTTCTTGCACCAATTCTTTGGTTACGACCACCTTCGCATTGTTCGGAATTTTCTCTGGAATATCGAAAAGAATATCGTTGAGCAATTTGCTCATCACGGTATACAAACGTCTGGCGCCAATATTTTCTACTTCTTCGTTTACCTTGAAAGAAATATCTGCCAATTCCAATAAGGACTCATCAGTAAACTCTAAAGATACATCTTCAGAATTCATTAAAGCTTCATACTGCTTTGTAAGTGCATTTTTTGGCTCTTTCAAAATGCGGTAGAAGTCATCTCTTGTAAGGCTGTTCAATTCCACACGGATAGGGAAACGACCCTGCAATTCAGGAATCAAATCTGAAGGTTTCGCTACATGGAAAGCACCCGCAGCAATAAATAGAATATGGTCGGTATTGATAATGCCGTGCTTGGTGTTTACAGAACTGCCTTCCACAATGGGTAAAAGATCGCGTTGTACACCTTCACGACTTACATCAGGTCCGCCACCGCCTTTTTTAGAACTACCAGCTACTTTATCAATTTCATCGATAAAGATGATGCCCGTATTTTCAGCTTTGCGAATGGCCTCTTCTTTCACTTCATCCATATCGATCAGCTTGGCGCTTTCTTCATCTAAAAGCAGCTTTTTTGCTTCGCCAATGGTCACCTTGCGCTTTTTCGATTTCTTGGGCATCACATTGCTCAACATGTCCTGAAGGTTCATCATGGAAACCTCGTCCATGCCGCCACCTACCATGCCCATACCACCGCCAGAAGAGGTAATACTGATTTCTATTTTGCGGTCATCGATTTCGCCAGAGCGAATTTTTTCACGGAAACGTTCACGGGTTCTTTCATTTAATTCCGCATCCGACATTTTATCGGGTTCCTCTCCATTTTCAACCACAGTAGCCGAAGGGCGTGTATTTTTGATTGGGGGAATGAGTGCGTCAAGAATTACATCTTCAACCGCCTGTTCGGCCCTGCCTTTTACTTCTTCTTTTTTGGACTGGCGCACCAAGTTGACAGACTGTTCTACCAAGTCGCGCACCATGCTTTCTACATCTCGGCCAACGTAACCCACTTCCGTAAATTTAGAAGCTTCCACTTTAGTGAAAGGAGCATCCGCAATTTTGGCCAGTCTTCGGGCAATTTCCGTTTTACCCACACCTGTTGCTCCAATCATAAGAATATTGTTTGGAGCAATTTCGCGCTGCATCTCTGGCTTCACATGCATTCTTCTCCAACGATTTCGAAGGGCAATGGCCACGTTTTTCTTGGCGTCTGCTTGGCCAATAATGTATTTATCTAATTCGGCAACAATTTGCCTTGGGGTTAAATATTTCGCGTCTAACATCTTAGTTTTTTTTCTTTACGATCCCACTCAAATTGGTGGTCAATTGTATGGTGTTGCTTCCTCCTGCCGAGTGATAAAGTGCTCTGGCATAAGAAAATTCAAATCTTTTTACTTTAAACATCAGCCCAAATGAAAATCCTGCGCCTCCCGAAGTGGCTTCTTGTTTAAGCTCTTTTCTTAATAAATGGTTATACCCAAAGCGCAATTGAAAATTGTCGCTCAAGAGTAATTCCGTACCGAAAACCAATCTTCGAAACACTTCCTCACTAAAGCCCGGTTCCTTTTCTGTAGCACCAACGAGTGTATTTCCTTTTGGGTCGAAAAAAACCACATCGGAGCGATTTAAATTTCGAGCTGTAAGCGAAAACCGAAAGGGCATAAATTCTGGTTTGTAGGTTACCCCTAACTGAACATCTAAAGGTAATTCGCTTTGATTGTCTTCCGTATAGTCGCTCAATAGAACTCCTAAGTTTTTCACGGCTAGGCCCACAGTCAAATCTTTTTCTGGATGTTTGAAGGTACCTCCAAAATCGAAGAGCAATGCAGAAGCTTTATAAGAACCTAAATCGGAAGCAGCAATTTTCAATGTAGAACCCGCTTGAAAAGGGCCAAAAGCCATGGAATGGCTTAAGCCAAAAACGAATTCGGACGCTCTGAAATCGCCATTCAGAAAACCATTTTCATCGTAGCTTTCGATGGTGCCGTAGTTCAGGTAAGTAAGATTGGCCGCCCAAAGCCCAGCTTTTTCAATGTTTCGGGCATAGGAAACGGATGTTTGAGCGATGTCGGCAAAATAGCCCAGTCTGTCTATTACCAATTGGTTGTGCCAATCGCTATTTAGTAATGCTGGATTGGAAGCCAACATGCCAGGGTCATTCCAGCCAGAGGTAAGGTTTACACCCCCTAAAGCTGCTTGGCGAGCACTATTCGGGAGGTTTAGAAATTCAAAAGCCCGCTGCCCGCCTAACTGGGCACTGAGAAGCTGAGGGATAAAAAGCCCAACAACCAAAACAAGACGGACGGTTTGCTTCAATACTCTGAAATTTAAACAGGGAAGAATTGAAGTTCTTCCCCTGAAAATAGTTTGAATTTTAGTCTTCTACTACTAATTCAATGGCATCGCTTACTTTTTGTTTCATCAATGCCATTGCCAATACCTCTTCGGCTGTTTCAACATAATGAATGCTAAGGCCTTTGGTATATCGTTCGTCAATTTCTAGAATGTCTTTTTCATTCTTTTTGCTCAGAATCAATTCCTTAATGCCTGCTCTTCGTGCAGCAAGAATTTTTTCCTTGATTCCACCTACCGGCAGCACTCTACCACGTAATGTGATTTCGCCTGTCATTGCCAATTTGTTCTTCACTTTGCGTTGCGTAAATACCGAGGTAATGGCAGTGAGCATAGTGATACCTGCAGAAGGACCATCCTTTGGTACAGCACCAGCAGGCACGTGAATATGCAAATCGTATTTATCGAAAACTCGGTAGTCGATATTATACTTGTGCGCTTCTGATTTTAGATAAGAAAGTGCAGCCATGGCTGATTCTTTCATTACATCACCCAACTGACCTGAAAGTGTCAACTTGCCTTTACCTCGACTCAAATTAGTTTCGATGAAAAGAATTTCACCGCCAACTGAGGTCCAAGCCAAGCCCGTAACTACACCAGCTAAATCGTTGTTATCGTAAGTTTCTTTATCGAAAACAGGGCCGCCAAGTACTTTTTCGATAAACTCAGCCGTCACCTTTTTAGGGTATTCTTCTTCTAAAGCAATTGATTTAGCAGCACTTCGTACTACCGAACCAATTTTTCTTTCCAGACTTCGAACACCCGATTCGCGAGTGTACTCATCCACAATTTTCTGAAGCGATTTTTTATCGAAAACCAGGTCCGTAGATTTTAAGCCATGTTCCTCTTTTTGTTTCGGAACAAGGTGTCTTTTGGCAATCTCCATTTTTTCTTCTACCGTATAGCCCGACACTTCAATGATCTCCATTCTATCGCGCAAAGCTGGCTGAATGGTGTCCAAAGAGTTGGCTGTGGCCACAAATAACACCTTAGAAAGGTCGTATTCCACCTCTAAGTAGTTGTCCGTAAATTCCGCATTTTGTTCGGGGTCAAGCACCTCTAGCAAGGCTGAAGATGGATCGCCACGGAAGTTGGAGTTTACCTTATCTATTTCGTCCAGCACAAATACTGGGTTCGAAGTTTTCGATTTCTTGATGTTTTGAATCACTTTACCCGGCATAGCGCCTACATAGGTTTTACGGTGACCTCTGATTTCAGCTTCATCGTGAACACCTCCCAACGACATCCTGACATACTGACGGTTCAATGCTTTGGCTATGCTTTTTCCCAATGAGGTTTTACCTACTCCCGGAGGGCCATATAAACAAAGAATTGGGCCTTTTAAATCGTTCTTTAATTTGAGTACAGCCAAGTACTCTAGAATTCTATCTTTGACCTTTTCCAAACCAAAGTGATCTTTGTCAAGAATCTTCTTTGCTCTCTTTAGGTCTAAATTATCGTCAGAATAGTCGCCCCAAGGTAGGTCGGTCATTAATTCTGCATAGTTCATGGCAATTGGGTATTCCGCTGCCATAGGGTTCATGCGAAGAATTTTATCTAATTCTTTGTTGAAATGCGTGCCAACCTTTTCGGGCCATACCTTGCTTTCTCCTTTTTTACGAAGTGCTTCAACTTCACGCTCTGGGCCATCTTCTCCCAATTCATCTTGCAACACTTTCATTTGTTGACGCAAGAAATAATCGCGCTGCTGCTGGTCAATATCTGAATGAACTCTGCTGTGAATTTCGTGCTTGAGTTCAAGCAGCTGTACTTCTTTCAACATGTATTGAAGTAGAGCCGTAGCCCTTTCAATACCATCGTTGATCTCTAAAAGCTTCTGCTTTTCCTTGGCTTCAGTGTTAATGTTGCTGCAAAGGAAATGGATCAGGAAACTCGTTTTGTCTATGTTGTCTAAGGCTACTTGTGCCTCTTTTGGAATTTCAGGATTGAGCGACATGATTTTATTGGCCGCATCTCTAACCGACTGAAGGATTGCTTTAACCTCTTTGCTCAGTCTTTTTGGGAAGTTCTCACTAAGGTATTTGACCTTGGCCTTCATGTAAGGGGCATCGGCTGTATATTCTTCTACCTCAAACCTACTTTTACCTTGAATAATAATGGTAGTGTTTCCATCAGGCAAAACCAACATTTTCACAATTTTGGCGGCTGTTCCTACCCTGAAAAGGTCTTTTTGGGCGGGGTCGTCTATTTTTGGATTTTCTTGTGTAAGCACACCTACAAGGCGATTTCCCTTATAAGCGTTCTTAACTACTTTTATAGACTTTTGACGACCAACCGTTATTGGAATCAGTACGCCTGGAAATAACACCGTGTTTCGAACCGCTAAAATTGGCAACTCTTCTGGTTGATTATCCTCATTTAATTCGTCCTCATCTTCCCCACCAATTACCTGAATAAGGTCTCCAGCTTCATCGTCATCGATGTCACCAGCCATGATAGATCCGAACATTTGGTTATTAATTTTCATATATAAAGTGCCAGAATGACACGTTTGTGCTTAAATAAATTTGGACGACCTAAATTGCAAGCCGTGTGCCAAACGGCAATGTGTCATGAACCGTTTTTTAATTGTGGCGAAAAACACGTAATTTGATGCATCTTTCACTCCAAAGAGACCAGAGCACTTGAAAAAGATGAGACCGATATTCCTCATTGCGGTCGTACTGTTATGCTGTACCTCTACAGTACATGGACAGTTTTTCAAAAAAAAGAAAGACAATAAGAAAGCTGAGCTTGTAGAATTGAATTCTGATTCGGTATCTGTGGAGGTTACGGATATCATTTTTAGAAATATAAACAAGGTTGGTCTTTACACCAACGATAAGCAACTTAAAAGGATTGATAAGCTAGATAGGGAGAAGAACTGGAAGGAACTTTACCCTGAACTGAAGGAATATGTATCTAATTTCGGTATTCAGAATTTTGCGTATCAAACCTACTATTTATGGCGGCTTGCGAAGCTGACGGAAGTTTTTGGTACAGTAGATCAGGCTCGGCCTCTTTACAGCCTTGTTTTGAAGCACCATAGAAGAGGGCTCCCAATTGAAGATGTACTAGCGCGGTATGATTCCATCAATCCCAATAAAATGGAATATTATGTTCCGTTAGAGTATTACTATGAACTAGTGGAGTATCGCAGACAGGTGGACACGCTTATACCTCCGCGCGGTGTGCTTACTACTATGGGAAATAAAATCAATTCTTTAATGGAGGATTATGCGCCAAGCGTAGCCAAAGGCGATGAAATTCTACTACTTACTTCCAAAAGAAATGCACACAATGAAGGCATTAAAGTAATTAGTAATGAAGATATTTTTATAGCCCAGAATACCGAAAATGGTTGGGGCGAAGCTAAGCCTTTTGAAGCAATCAACAGCAAATACAATGAAGGTTCGGCTGCAATGACCAAGGATGGAAATACCATTTTCTTTTCACGCTGCGATGCACCCGATAGCTTTGGCAATTGCGATTTGTACACTTCTGTTTTTCAGGGTGACACCATTTGGACGGAACCTAAAAACATGGGGCAGTTGATTAACTCAAAAGGTTGGGACTCGCACCCTACGCTTTCGCCCACGGAAGATACCCTCTACTTTTCATCTGATCGCCAAGGTGGCTTTGGCTTGGCAGATTTGTACTACACTTATAAGAACCAGCAAAACAAATGGGCTCAGCCACAAAACCTAGGGCCAATTGTAAATACGCGCCAGAACGAAGTTAGTCCTTTTTATCATCCAGAACACAATGTGCTCTACTTTAGCAGCAATGGTCACTTGTTGAATTTTGGCGATTACGACATCTATAAAGCCTATAAAGAAGGAATTAATTTTTCTGAACCGATCAATATTGGGCCTTTGGTGAACGGACCTGGAACAGAGTTTTACTTTACAATTGATAAGGCTTCTAAAGATATTTTTTATTCTCGTTCAGAGGAAAAGAGCATGAAAAATCTGGACCTTTTTTCTTTTCCATTGCCCATGGGTGGGCAACCTTTGGCCACTACCCGATTTATGGGACGAATACAGAGCGTAACAGGAAAAATCCCTCAAAATATGGTGGTCTCAATCATCGATTTGGATGAGGGTGTGGAAGTAGCACCAAAATTCGCCAGAGAAGACGGTACTTTTGAATTTGACTTGATCAACCAAAGAAATTATTTGGTGGTGATTCAAGGAGATGACTTCTTCCGATTAGAGAAAATGTTTTTTCTGGATGGCGATACTGAATATGAGGGTATTGTAGAACGTGTGGCCAGTAAAATTGAATTTGCCTCTTTAGAGTTTGAAAATGGTAAATCAGACATTCTTCCAGACATGGAAGGTGACCTAAAGAAAGTGGTAGATTTTTTAATTGATCATCCGTCATTCAAACTCAATGTATCTGGCCATACCGATTCTAGTGGCGATGCAGTTTTAAATCTTGCCCTTTCTCAACAAAGGGCCCAATCGATAAAAAACTGGATTGTAGATGGGGGAGTTGATAGTCAACGCATTAATGCCATTGGCTACGGAAGCCAACGCCCCATTGTTAAAGAAGAAAAAACGGATGAAGACCGCGCAGTCAACCGCAGGGTAGAGTTTGAAATCTATAGAGAGGCGCAGGAGGGTGGGAATTAGTTTCTTCTAGGCCAAGTAATTTCGAATAATTTGTATTTGGCTAGAAGATTTGAACTGCTTTTAAATTGATTGTTTTCTGAGCTTCTAAATTCATTTTCTAAGGTTTTATTTTTCTGCTCTTCAAATATTCATCTGGAGTCAAAACGGGAATTTCTGATACTTTAAAATCTTTCCCATTTCGAGTAATGAGTAAATTGCACTCTGTTTTTACTGCGGAATAGTATTGTAAAGCATCTTCAAAGTCAGCGAATTTTGACGAAAGTCCTTGGTCGATAATTTTGTCCGTTAAATCTGAAGTTTCGGCAATGACTTTAAGTTTCCTTATCTTCTCTTTTACAAGCTCATTGTTCTCATACCTAGAGAGAAGGTAATACACTGTGGAGTAGGTTAAAGCAGAGACGATAATCTGTACTTTCCCTTTGTCTGCAAGTGTTGCAATTTTTGCCGCAGATTCGTAAAAAGGTGCACGTTCACCCAATAAATCAATCACTATATTGGTGTCGAGAAATAGTCTGTCTTTCATTTGTACTTCTCTGCAAGGTGGTCACCGTAGTCTTTTTTATAATCTAAATCGGCAGGTATTTTAACTCCTGTTTGCATGCTTTTCACAAAGGGAGATATCTTAATATTGTCTTGTGAAGAGGCGTCTTCCTTATCAATTAATGTTTTTAAGTAGGATTCAATCAGGCGAGAGAGACTTCTCTTTTGAGATGAAGCATATGCCTTTGCTTTGTCAATCACTTGTTTGTCAAGCTTTAAAGTCAATTTTGTATCCATAGCAATCCTTTTATTATACGTACAAATATAAATATATTAGACGTATTATAAAAACGCTTTAGCGGAGGATTTGGTTGTTGGTGGCGACTTAAGAATGATGAGTGCGGATTGAAAGCCCTAAAAGTATGAGAGTTTGCTCAGTCAGTTATCGGTTTGAAAGTGACTTGGTGTGGCATCCTCTATACAATCGAGACTGCGCAAAGTAATTTAAATGTCAACGTCAGTGATTATCCATTCATTTTTAACTTTAATCAGCGATATAACTATGCTGTTTCTCCAAAATGATTTTTCCTCTCCGTTAATACTGTAGTATTCAATCTCTACTTGGCGTGATGTATTATCTATAAAAATTTGCCTGTTTATTTTGATTCCATCACATAACTCCTGACCTCCAATCCATTTGTAGGAGTTGTCAAAATCGCATCCAATATTTTCATACTCAAAAATGTCATCAAAGCTTAAGAACTTCTCTTTTGTCATTTTATTAAGATTATCCTCGCAGGCTTTGTAAGCCAATCTTTCTTTATTTAACAAAGTCTCTGAGAACTTATATTTGGTCAAATTCGCTAAATACTTTGTTAGATCTAACTGAGCAGTATCGCTTGAATTAATTCTGAAAACAGGTCTATTTTCTTCATTGTTTTCATATTTGTTTGAATAGATATACCATTCGAAAAAATCATAGACAGTTTCTGCAACTAAGATTGAATCCTGATTTCTGTCTTGACCATTAACATTTATAGAAATAAAAGTCAGGGTAAGTAATAATATTTTGTTTATTATTTTCATTGATTTTCGACCTGTGATTCTATGAGCTATGATGTTGGCTAACAGCCACGAATATGACTGTTAGCCATAAATATATTGAATTTTATTGCTGCCACACTGGCTATAATCATGCGCCACAATAATTTATCACTTTTACCTCACTCGTAAAAACAAAAAAAGATACCCTTGTGAGGTATCTTCCTTATTTAAAATTTTTGCTTCTGTTCTAAATTCCGAAAAGCTTTAGAATATCATTTCCGAATACAAATACCATTAGTAAAAGGAGAATGGCCATACCTACTTTTTGGGCGTTTTCAAGAAATTGATCTGAAGGCGCTTTGCCCGATACCATTTCGAAAAGCAAGAACATTACGTGTCCACCATCCAATGCTGGAATTGGTAATAAGTTCATAAAGGCTAATACCATAGAAATAAAGCCTGTGATTCCCCAGAATGCATTCCAGTCCCAAGTTTTAGGGAACATGTTTACAATACCAATTGGCCCACTCATATTTCTGGCAGACATTTCGCCATTGAACTTGAACATTTTGCCCATGGCCTTGGCGTTAAGAATTACAGCGCCAAATGCTTTTGAAGTGCCTCTTGGAATGGCTTCTGCTAAAGTATATTCATTTACTTCTAAAGGCGATGGCAATGCAATACCTATTTGCTTATCTTCATTAACATCAATATCTACAGTCATTTCCTGACCATTTCTATCGATTAAAAAAGCAACATTTTGACCCGCATAGTTTTCCATTTCAGACCTCAGTTGGTCGTAATACTGAACTTCAACGCCATTGGCTTTTAAGATTTTATCTCCTTCTTTTAATGGAATATCAAAGCCTTTTTGAAAGCCACCTACCATTGAAAGCTGTCTTGGCTCTAAGAACTTGTCGTGAAATTCTTCATCGCTCAGGTTATTCAAAAAGCCTTTTGGGATTGGAATATCAAGCTGCTGTCCGCTACGCTCTACTGTCCAGTAACCATCGGTAGTAAGTAGTGTTTCACCACTGGTGATGTCACCAAAACGGTCGTAATCAGTACCATTTACCTTGATTACCTTGTCGCCAGTTTGGAAGCCTACTTCTTGGGCAATTTCACCAGCAACTACACCGTATTCTTTTGAAAGTTTGGCTGGAATATAAGCTTCTCCCTGATTGTAAGTAAGAATTACAAAGGCAATAATACCTGCAATTACATTCACGATAATACCTCCCAACATTACGATTAAGCGCTGCCAAGCTGGTTTAGAACGAAATTCCCATGGTTGTGGCTCTTGTTTCATTTGCTCTTTATCCATGGATTCATCGATCATCCCAGATATTTTAACAAAGCCACCAAGAGGAATAGCACCTAAACCGTATTCTGTATCTCCTTTTTTGAAACTGAATATTTTTGGAGGAAAGCCAATGAAGAATTTCTCCACTTTCATTCCAAAAAAACGAGCGGCAAGCATATGGCCTGCTTCGTGAATTCCTACCAAAATTGATAGGGCCAGCAACAGCTGAGCAATCTGTACTATAGTTTCCATTAATTAAATTATGTGTTCAAATGCTATTTTTCTCGTCTCCTCGTCTGTAAAGACATAGTCCTCATACGTTGGCTTTTTAACAAAGGATACCTTTTGCATACAAGCTTCAACTACATCGGACATTCCTAAGAAGCTGATTTCATCCTTAAGAAATTTTTCTACCGCCACTTCATTGGCAGCATTTAATATACAAGCCATGTTTCCGCCTTGCTTAAGGGCTTCATACGCCAGGGCCAAGTTACGGAAAGTCTTTGTATCGGCCTGCTCAAAAGTAAGGGCAGGATAATTCAAGAAATCGAACCTTGGAAAGTCCGTTTTGATTCTTTCTGGGTAGGTCATGGCAAACTGAATGGGCAGCTTCATGTCTGGCAAACCCATTTGTGCTTTCATACTACCATCCTCAAACTGCACAATCGAGTGAATGATTGATTGTGGATGCACAATGACTTCAATCTGTTCTTGCTTTAGGTTGAAGAGCCACTTGGCTTCAATTACCTCAAGCCCTTTGTTCATTAAAGAAGCAGAATCGATTGTAATTTTTGCGCCCATGTCCCAGTTGGGATGTTTCAAGGCTTGTTCTTTGGTTACTGTTTTAAGGAAATTGATGTCTTTTCCTCGGAACGGACCACCAGAAGCAGTAAGTATGATTTTTTCGATTGGGTTATGAAATTCTCCCACCAAGCATTGGAAAATAGCCGAATGCTCGGAGTCTACGGGGTAAATATTCACTCCATATTGTTCGGCCAATGCGGTAACCAGTTCTCCCGCCACTACCATGGTTTCTTTATTGGCCAAGGCAATTGGCTTTCCGCTTTCAATGGCTTTTATGGTAGGCTTTAGCCCAGCATAACCTACCAAAGCAGTAAGTACCAAATCAATGCTGTCCATTTGTACTACCGAAGAAAGTGCATTTTCGCCAGCATAAACCTTAATGTCATGGCGATCTAGAGCATCAAAAACTTTGTCGTAATAATCGTCATTACCAATAACCACCGCATTGGGTTTGAAGGCAATGGCTTGCTGAATCAGTAAATCGCAGTTGTTTTGCGCGGTAAGCACTTCTACCTGAAAACGGTTTGGGTTGGCTTGAATCACCTCTAAGGCTTGTGTGCCAATAGAACCGGTTGAGCCCAAAATGGCAATGTGCTTCTTCTTAATTTCTTCCACGTAATGCTTAACTATTTCAGATAATGTAAAAGTGCATCTGCAAGTTTACGGTCGTTTGAAAGGCGAGGTACTTTATTTTGCCCACCTAACTTGCCCTGCGATTTCATGTAATTTCTGAAAGCATCGCGCGACAATGATTTTACTTCCAGATTTTTTAGAATGCTACCCGAAATTAAGTCATCGTAGTAAGAATTCAGTTTTCGAAGCTGCAAATTTAGGTCTTTTTCAAAGGCCTCCAAATCAGATGGTTCTTTGGCAAATTCAACATACCATTCGTGCAGAGGTAAACCGCTAGCTGGAGTTACGTTGGGAGCTACTGTAAACTCTACCAATTCAGTTTCTGGTTGCTTTTCAACCGCGTATTTCATGGCCTTTTCTACTTCTTCGCCAATTACGTGTTCGCCAAAGGCAGAGATAAAATGTTTGATTCGGCCCGATACCACAATACGATACGGGTCTTTCGATACAAATTTTACCGTATCGCCAATAGAATAGCCCCAAAGCCCAGCGTTGTTATTGATTATGAGAGCGTAGTTTTTATCCAATTCTACATCGTCAATAGAAAGGCGTGTTGGGTTTTCATCAAAGTATTCATCTGCCGGAACAAACTCGAAGAAGATGCCACTATTTAACAGCAGCAACAAACCCTTTTCCTTTTGAGAGTCCTGATAGGCAATAAACCCTTCAGAAGCTGGGTATAGCTCAATACTGTCAATTTCTTTTCCAATACTTTCGAACAGCTTTTGGCGGTAAGGCTCAAAATTTACCCCACCATAAATGAAGAGCTCAAACTTGGGGAAAACGTCTTTTATCTTCTTGCCAGTTCTGGCTTGAATGCGGTCGAAATACATTTGTACCCAAGGTGGAATGCCTGAAATCAAGCTCATAGGCTGATCAAGCGTTTCGTCAATAATGGCATCGAGTTTTTGTTCCCAATCTTCAATACAATTGGTTTCGTAACTCGGCAATTGATTGCCACGCAAATAGCTTGGTACATGATGGTTTACAATTCCAGAAAGTCTTCCTGTATTGATTCCCGCAGTTTTATAGGTTTCTGGACTGCCAGAAAGAAATATAAGTTTGTTATCTAAAAACTTAGATTTTCCTGTTTCGGCTACATAACTGAGCAAGGCATTTTTAGCGCTCCCAATGTGGTTGGGGATAGAGTCTTTTGTAATGGGAATGTATTTGGTGCCTGAAGTAGTGCCCGATGTTTTTGCAAAGTAAGCGGGCTTGCCTGGCCAAAGCACGTCCGATTCGCCATTAAGGATTTTCTCTATATAAGGCTTGAGCTCTTCGTAGTCACGAATGGGTACGTATTTTTTGAAATCATCATAAGTTTTGATTTTTTCAAAATTATGGTCTTTGCCAAAAACGGTACTACTGGCCGCTTTAATGTTTTGCTGAAAAACCTTGGTTTGCGAGGCGCTAGGGTTCAAAGACCATTTGCGCTGTTGCGCTGCCATGTAGGCTGCCAAAGGCTTGCTAAATATTGACCGTATTCCCATAAGAGGCAAAGATATGTTTTTTGGAATCCTGAAAACACCGAAACCCAAGAATCTCAGTGAATCTGTTTTTGCTTTTAACCTTAATTAACAATGCACAGATTACCAACAATATGTGCGTTACGTATGTTTGAATAATGTAAAATGAAAGTTGACATGACTTTTGTGAACCTCTTTTACATTTTTGAATTTAGATAAAATAAATATTTAGGATACAGATATGAAAAGCGCAGCAAAGATTATTCTTCTGGCTTTTATGGCCGGATTGGCCGGAGCCTTTGTTTTCCAACAATACTTGAGCCCTGCTCAAATAAATGAAGTTATAAGAGAGGTGCCAACTAGCTTTAGGCAAGCAAGCTACACTAATGATAAATCGAGTGAAGCAATAACAAGTAGACCATTTGAAGCCCCGGCCGATTTTAGAACTGCCGCAGATAAGTCGATTCGTAGTGTAGTCTATATTAAAAACCTACAACGCAACAGAAGAAGTATGTCTTTCTTCGATTATATCTATGGGCGCGAAGGAGCAGGCTCTGAAGTGGCCATTGGCTCTGGTTCTGGAGTGATTTACTCAAAAGATGGCTACATTATTACCAATAACCATGTAATTAAAGGAGCCGATGAAATTGAGGTAATGCATGAAAAAAGAACCTATAGAGCAACGCTTGTAGGTACTGATCCAAACCTCGATTTGGCGGTATTGAAAATTGATGCAAAGAATTTACCATCCATTGAAATTGGCAGTAGCTCAGATGTAAGAATTGGAGATTGGGTATTGGCAGTAGGTAATCCTTTCAACTTAACCTCTACCGTAACGGCCGGAATCGTAAGTGCAATTGGTAGCGAAACCGCAGCCCTAAGAGAGAACTTTCCCTTAGAACTTTACATTCAAACCGATGCGGCAATTAACCCTGGAAACAGTGGTGGAGCTTTGGTAAATACGGATGGCGAATTGGTAGGGATTAACTCTTCAATCATTTCCAGAACAGGATCTTATGCAGGTTATGGTTTTGCTGTGCCTTCCGACATTGTTGTAAAAGCAGTGGAAGATTTGAAGAAGTACAAGTATGTACAGAAGGCTTATACAGGTGCCGATGTGGCAGAAATCAATGAAGAATTAGCAAAACGAGAGAACCTGAAAGATTTAAAAGGAGTGTTCGTACAATCTATTAAAAGAGAAAGTGCAGCAGATAGGGCAGGACTTGAGGCCGGTGATGTGATTCTAACTTTAAATGGAAGACATATTAATAGCAAATCCACTTTTGATGAGTTACTCACTTATATGTCACCTGGAGATAAAGTTCTTATAGAGTATAGGAGAAATCAGCGTGTAGCCGAAACATACTTGACCTTGGAGAATGTTTTAGGAAATACAGATATTTTGGATAGCCAATCTGGGTTGAGCGAAGACGATATTCACTTCTCTGATTTTTTAGGAGCGGAAATGAGAAAGCTAACTCAAGTAGAGCTTGAAAAGAATGGCTTGAAGTATGGAGTTAAGATTACTAAAATTAATAAAGACACAGGCTTTATGAGAAAGCTTAATGATCTTAAAGAAGGAGATATTATTGTAGCGATTAACCAAAGATGGGCTGGAGACCCATCGGCTGTTGCCAATTACCTAGAGCGCTATTCCGGCAGAATACAAATAGATATTCTTGACGCCAAAGGAAAGCAGAATACATTGAGGTATAGGTTTCAGTAATGGGATAAACAGAATTAAAAAAGGGGCTTAAGCCCCTTTTCTATTATACTGATTTCATCCTCATCTTCTTTTTCAACTCATCCATACTATGGCAGAATTTAGCGTCAATTTCAATCATATCGCTAACAGATTGCACCGCATGAATCACGGTAGAATGATCTCGGCCACCAAAGTGGTAACCAATAGATTTTAAGGAGTGATTTGTATATTCTTTGCAGAGGTACATCGCTACCTGCCTTGCAATTACTATTTCCTTCTTTCTAGTTTTATCCTTTAAGTCTTCCACACTAATTTGGAAGTATTCACCCACCGACTTTTGGATGTAATCCACTCCAACCTCAGACTCAATGTCGTGAACAATGTTTTTAAGCGTTTGCTTTGCCAGCTCAAGACTGATTTCTGTTTTGTTTAGCGTAGCATGCGCAATCAAAGAGATTAAAACACCTTCCAGTTCACGCACGTTGGTGTCCACGCTATAGGCCAAGTATTCCACCACATCTTCAGGAATATAAATCCCGTCAGACTGCATTTTCCGAGAAATAATGGCAATTCGAGTTTCAAAATCAGGCATCTGCAAATCGGCAGTTAGCCCCCATTTAAACCTAGAAAGTAACCTGTCTTGCAAGCCTTTCAAATCTCTTGGAGGTCTGTCGCTCGACATAATGATTTGCTTGCCGCTCTGGTGCAGATGATTGAAAATATGGAAAAACATTTCCTGAGTTTTCTCTTTACCCGAGAAGAACTGCACATCATCTATAATCAAAGTATCTACTTGTAAGTAGAAGTTGGTAAAGCTTTGGATGCTGTTGTTCTTAATTGCGTCAGTAAACTGGGTAGTAAACTTTTCGGAAGACACATAAAGCACAAAATGCCTTTTATCGTCTCTTCTAATTTTATTTCCAATAGATTGAATGAGGTGGGTTTTTCCCAAGCCAACACCGCCATAAACCATCAATGGATTAAAAGAGGTGACACCGGGCTTTTCGGCTACTGCAATACCCGCAGATCTTGCCAAACGATTACAGTCCCCTTCAATATAATTTTCGAAATCGTAGTTTGGGTTCAGGTTAGAATGTCTGAATTCATCCTCGACCGAAGGCATGTCAAACGGGCTATGTATTTTAGCAGGTTTGTCTTGCTCCCATTTGTTTTTTGGTGTCTGATTTGGCAGAGTTACAGAGTAAGCCTGATTCTGAGCACTTCCACTATCTACAATTACAGAATATTCAAGCCTACCATTTGGCCCCAATTCAGTATGAATTACTTGTCTTAAAAGTTGAACGTAATGTTCTTCTAGGTACTCGTAAAAAAACTGGCTAGGTACCTGAATTGTAAGAATACCTTCGTGCAGCTTGAGCGGAGCTATAGGTTCAAACCAAGTTTTGAAACTTTGGTCGCCAACCTGACTCCTAATAAATCGGAGACAGTCTTCCCAAACCGATACGCAATCTTTCACCATCAATTGATTATGCAAATTGGATAAAAAACCCCAAAGTGATTTTTGGGGGACGACAAAAATGATAAAAATAAGACGAACATGAAAGGCGAATTCATAAGAGAGGCGAAAATAATTTAGCCGTTAAAATGTACCCCGTCAGCTATGTGCCTCAGTGCCTGTTAAATGGCACAAAGCGTTTTCAATATACAGTTGATAGAGGTGAATTTCACTTTAAATCAGCATGGCGATTTGAAATCCCTTATTTTCGTGTCATTAAATTGAAGGAGTATGGAGCAAAGACTTTTCGATGACTTTAAAAAGCCAGAGCCCAAGGCTTGGCAGAACCAAATTATTAAAGAACTGAAGGGCAAACCTATTGAAGAGCTCAATTGGAAAATTGCTGGTGTTGAAGGCAAGCCTTTTTACACTGAAGAAGATTTGCCGAGTTCTTTACCTCAATTACAAATCCCAAATCATCAGGCGGAAGCTTTGGGAATCAGAAACTGGGTCAATTACCAAGTGATTGAGGTGGAGACAGAAAAAACAGCCAATGAAAAGGCGCTTTCGGCATTAAATCAGGGTGCTACAGGAATTCTGTTTGGTTTAAAATCAGTTCCGAACTTCGATATACTCCTAAAAGACATACTTCTCGATTACTGCCATATTGCCTTTGAGATAAAGAACGATTCAGAAGCTCTACTCAATTCTTTTGAAGCATACGTTAAAGTAAAAGGTGCTGATGAAAATGAAGCAAGAGGTTTTATTCGTTCCAATGAATCTCCAGTATTAAGTAAGCTGCCTAATTTCAGATTTTTTCTTTCAGAAGAAAAGCATGAAAATGCTAACTTAGGTTTGGCCATCCTTCTCGGAAAAACCATTGATGTTATTGATCATAAAACCAAGTCGGTTGAAGAAGCTGAAGCTTGGTTGAAGCAATTACAGTTTAACCTCAATGTAGGTGAATCATACTTTTTAGAGATCGCCCGTCATCGCGCATTAAGGATTCTAGTTGCTCAGCTCGCAAATTCGTATGGTTTTGAATTAGCACTGAACGATATTCAAATTTCCTCTAGCTCTGGCCAATGGAAAGAACCTACCAAGGATGAGTATAATTACCTGCTCCGCGCAACAACGGAAGCCATGACAGCCATTATCGGAGGAACAGACGCTGTGATTATTCAACCTTTCCATCATTTGTTTCCGAAAAATCCAGCCCAAGGCGAGCGCATAGCAAGAAACATTTCTACCATTCTTAAAGACGAATCTTATTTGGACAAAACCCTCGATCCGTCTGCTGGCTCTTATTATATAGAATCACTGACCGCCCAATTGGTAGAGAAAAGTTGGGCCATTCTTCAAGAAATTGAAGAAAAAGGAGGTTTAAAAAACCTTTCTGAAACAGACATTAATGCTTTAGCCCTTTAATCCGAAATTATGAGACCGACATTAAAACCACTCAACATTTCGGCTGAAAGTACCCAGACTAAAGTTGCCGAAAGCTGGAAAACAGCAGAAGGAATTGAAGTGCCTTCAACGATTTCCTTTTCCGAAATTAAAGATGCCGAGCATTTAAAATTTGAAGCGGGAATTCCTCCCTACTTGCGAGGCCCTTATGCTTCAATGTATACCCAACGCCCTTGGACGATCCGTCAATACGCTGGATTTTCTACTGCCGAAGAATCAAATGCTTTTTACCGAAGAAATTTAGCAGCAGGGCAAAAGGGACTGTCTGTGGCTTTCGATTTAGCAACCCACAGAGGTTATGATTCCGATCATCCGCGTGTGGTGGGCGATGTGGGAAAAGCAGGTGTGGCCATTGATTCCATCTTGGACATGAAGCTGCTTTTCGATCAAATTCCACTCGATAAAATGTCGGTTTCAATGACCATGAACGGAGCGGTTTTGCCCATTATGGCTTTTTATATTGCTGCTGCAGAAGAACAAGGCGTAGCAAAAGAAGAATTGAGTGGAACCATTCAGAATGACATTCTGAAGGAGTTTATGGTGCGGAATACCTATATCTATCCGCCCTTGCCTTCTATGAAAATCATTGGCGATATTTTCGAGTATACGTCTAAAAATATGCCTCGATTTAACTCCATCAGTATTTCGGGTTACCACATGCACGAAGCCGGTGCGCCAGCGCATATCGAGCTGGCTTATACGTTGGCAGACGGTTTAGAGTACATCCGCACAGGTATTAACGCAGGAATGGATATTGACACCTTTGCCCCCCGTCTTTCTTTTTTCTGGGGAATTGGTATGAACCATTTTATGGAAATTGCTAAAATGCGAGCAGGGCGCTTGCTTTGGGCAAAAATCGTAAAACAGTTCAACCCAAAGAACGAAAAGTCGATGGCACTGAGAACGCACAGCCAAACTTCGGGCTGGAGTTTAACAGAGCAAGATCCTTTCAATAACGTTACTAGAACTTGTGTGGAAGCCATGGCCGCTGCGCTTGGTCATACGCAATCGCTGCATACAAATGCCTTAGACGAGGCCATTGCCCTGCCTACGGACTTCTCTGCAAAAATCGCCAGAAACACTCAAATCTACCTTCAGCAAGAAACTGACATTACCAAAGTGGTAGACCCTTGGGGCGGCTCCTATTATGTAGAATACCTTACCGAAGAGTTGGTAAAAAAGGCTTGGGAACTGATTGAAGAAGTGGAGGAGCTAGGCGGAATGGCCAAAGCCATTGAGCAAGGTCTTCCTAAAATGAAAATTGAAGAAGCCGCTGCCCGTAAGCAAGCCCGAATTGATTCAGGCAAGGACATTATTGTTGGTGTAAATCAATATCAGGTAGATGAAGCCTTAGATTTCGATTTACTAGAAGTTGATAATGCTTCGGTAAGAAAATCGCAATTGGAAAGACTGGCGGTTTTGAAAGCCAACAGAGATACAGCAAAAGTGGAAGCAAGCTTAAAAGCATTAGAAGATGCCGCTCGTTCTGGCAAAGGCAATTTGCTCAAACTTGCTGTGGATGCTGCTAGGCTGAGGGCTTCTTTAGGGGAAATTTCTACAGCATTGGAAAATGTTTTTGGAAGACACAAAGCTGTGATCAGATCAATTTCTGGTGTATATTCAAACGAAGTGAAAGACAACGAAGACTTTAAAAAAGCCCGAGAACTGGCCGATAAGTTTGCCGAAATGGACGGTCGAAGACCGCGAATTATGGTAGCGAAAATGGGGCAAGATGGCCACGACCGTGGTGCCAAAGTGATTGCTACCAGCTTTGCCGATTTAGGCTTTGACGTAGACATTGGACCACTTTTCCAAACCCCAGAAGAAACGGCACTTCAAGCAGCCGAAAACGATGTGCATATGATTGGCGCTTCGAGTTTGGCCGCAGGACATAAAACCTTAATTCCACAACTTATTGCTGAATTGAAACGTCTAGGGCGTGAAGACATTATGGTAATCGCTGGTGGCGTAATTCCTCCAGCCGATTACGATTTTCTGAGAGAGGCTGGAGCTGCGGCTATTTTTGGTCCGGGTACCGTAATTGCAAAGGCGGCTCAGGAAATTCTTCTTAAGTTGATAGAAGAATAGTGTACCGAAAAAAACGGTTAAAGATTTTAACCAGAACTAAATATCAGATTTCTTTGTAACAATCAGGGATAAGCTTAGGTCAATGCAAATCATCGAGGTTAAAAGTAAAAAAGATGCTAACGATTTTCTGGAGGTAGCCAGAGTTGTTTATAAGAGCGATCCTGTTTGGGTATGTCCACTTGATCAAGAGATCAACAATATTTTCGATCCAAAAGAAAATGTGTTCTTTCAAAATGGAGCAGCCACCCGTTGGGTTTTCAAAGATGATCAAGGAAATTTGATAGGAAGAATTGCCGCTTTTATTAACGAAAGCAAGGCCAATTTTGGAGATAAACGTATTGGAGGAATTGGCTTTTTTGAGTGCATCAATGATAAAACCATAGCCTTCAAAATTTTTGATATAGCCAAAGCTTGGTTAGTAGAGCGTAAAGTAAATACGATTCAAGGGCCAATTAATTTTGGCGAAAATGATTCTTTTTGGGGGCTTTTGGTAGAAGGCTTTACACATCCATCGAATGGAATGGTATATAACCCACCTCATTACCGCGATTTTTTTGAATCCTATGGTTTCAAAAAGAAGATGGAGCAGCTTACCAACCATTTGAACATAACAGACGGTTTACCAGAGCGCTTTGTGAAAATTGCCAAATATGCCATTTCAAAAAAGCCCAACCTTACTTTAAGACCTTTAAATGCCGATCGATTTGATGAATGTGCCGAAGATTTTATGGCCATTTATAATGCGGCTTGGGCAAGTCACGAAAACTTTACGCCCATAAAAAAGGAATATGTAAAAGAGACTTTCAAAAAAGTAAAGCCGTTTTACGACCCCAACTACATTTGGTTTGCTTACGTGGATGGACAACCTGCCAGTTTCGTTTTGGTGCTGCCAGATGTGAACCAAATATTGAAACACTTTAAGGGTAAACTCAATCTTTTGAACAAACTTCGTTTTGTTCTTCTAAAGAAAAGAAAGACGATTACGAGGCTTAGAGTTTGGGCCATGGGCACTCACCCTAAATTTCAAAATATGGGGCTGGAATCCGTTTTAGTTTACAAATGTTTCGAAGGCGCCATGAAAAGTCAGTATGTAGAAGGGGAACTCTCTTGGGTAGGCGATTTCAATGATAAAATGATTGCTATTCATAAAGCATTAGGCGCAGTGCCAGGAAAAAAGCACATCACTTACGAACTTGCGATTTAGTAGCGGCTGGCTCTTTTTGTGTGTACTATAAACCGCTCCTGACGCCTTAGCAGGTGCATAATTCAAATGAACCGTTATGCTCCTTCGCCTTAGACTTCTGCTACCGGTGAAAGCACTGGCGTAAGCATTACCAACCTGCTCGGTGAAGCAATCTTGCGGACGAATAACTACAAAGGATCGAGCGTTTTATAAAGCCGCCTAACTTCAGCTTTGTGGATTTTTAAATGCTAAATAACCCACCAATACTACTGTTTTATATTTAACTTCACTAAACTTATTGCCTGTTAAAAGGTGCGTTTAGCACACCGTATTGGGGTGCTGGTTATAAATGTGACCTATACATAAAGTTGTATGCCATGCGGTAAGCGAAAACCCACTACACATTTAAGCACATTTGGTTTTGCCAACGATAACATCCATCTCTAAAAAACCAAAAGTGCTAAAATCTTCCCCCACACCTTATATCTGAAACATTATCATTCTACAATAGTCCCAATTTTTATCTATTTTCGGGACAAAATATCCTAGAAAGAATATTGACTTGTCCCAATTTTTAATCATTTTTGGGACAATGCTGGATTTAGAGATCATAAAAAAGAAGTTTAAAAGCGGGGATATCTTCTTTATCGCTGACTTCACGGAATTGGGTTCTTATGAAGCAGTAAGAAAGTCTTTACAGCGACTGACAACCGAAGACGAAATTGGTCGAATTGCTAAAGGGATTTATTTCTTACCAAAAAAACATGAAAGATTTGGTATCGTCTATCCTCATGCAGAACAAATAGCTGAAGCAATTGCCAAGCGTGATAAAGCTCGAATTATCCCAACGGGAATAACGGCTCTCAACAAACTTGGGCTTTCGACTCAAATGCCTTTAAAAGTAGTTTATCTAACAGACGGCTCTGCCCGACAAATTGAGGTGGGTAACCAAACCATTCAATTCAAAAAAACGAATCCCAAAAACCTCAGTATCGATCATCGATTGAGCAACTTGATTATACAAGCACTCAAAGCTATTGGAGAAAAAAATGTATCAGAAGAACAAATTGAAAAAATTCAGAAGATTATTAACGATAGCCAAGAGCGAGAATTAATCTATAAAAACTTGTTTAATGCTCCTGTTTGGATGCGAAAATTCATCGTGACCAAATGAACAACTGGCTAACCTTATCAAAAGAAGAACAAGTTGAGTTGTTCACTCAAGTCGGGGTTAGCATGAATCTTCCCCCTCAAGCAATTGAAAAAGATGCTTGGGTAACGCTGATGCTTCGCATGATTTTCAACTCTGAATTAGCATCCCATTTTATCTTCAAAGGTGGAACTTCATTAAGCAAAGCGTTCAATCTCATTCAGCGATTTTCCGAAGACATTGATTTAAGCATAGATCGCTCTTACTTAGGCTTCGAGGGTGAATTAACTAAAGGTGAAATCAGAAAGCTCAGAAGAGCTTGCCACACCTTTGTTTCTGAAAAATTAACGACCATTCTTACCAATGAACTCAATAACTATGGGATTGACGACCGCTTGTATGACTTGGTCATAGAAAACGACAAGATTTCGGATCAAGATCCTGAAACGATAGAGGTGAATTATAAATCTGTTTTCGAAGAAGTCTCCTATCTACCAAAAAGAGTATTGATCGAAGTGAGTGCAAGATCACTTCGTGAACCTTTTCAAGAGGTTAAAATCAACTCTCTTATTGATCAGCAATATCCGGAAATGGACTTCACAGAGACCAACTTTGAAGTCCAAGCGACTAACCCACAAAAGACGTTCTTAGAAAAACTGATTCTATTGCACGAAGAATTTCAGAAACCAGCAGATAAGATTCGACACCTGAGAATGTCTCGCCATTTTTATGATATAGGACGAATACTGGATTCTGAATACGGCTTAGATGCTTTGCAAGACAAGGAGCTTTTCAAAAGTATTATAGAACATCGCAAAGTATTGACCCCTGTAAAAACAACCGATTACGAAACATTAAGTTTAAAAACGCTCAACATTACCCCTCCTGAAGCGCAGTTGAAAAATTTCAAATCAGATTATAGAGAAATGCAGAACAATATGATCCATGGCACTTCAAAAGACTTTGAGGTGCTCTTGGATGATATAAACAAGAATTTAAAAGTAGACTAATGTCAGAAGATCATAAAAAAGTATTCTAACAACAGCTCTGCTGCAAGCGTTGCCAACCTGCTCAGTGAAGCAACCTTGCGGATAAATAATCACACAGGATCGAGTGTTTTATAAAGCTGCCTGACTTCAGCTTAGTGGATTTTTAAATGCTAAATAACCCACCAATACTACTGTTTTATATTTAATTTCACTAAACTTATTACTTGCTAAAAGGTGCGTTTAGCAGCCTATATTGGGTTGCTAACGGTCATAACATTTAAAATAAGAGATATAACGGTCATAAATGTGACCGATACATAACGTTGGCACAAATTAAAAAATGAGAAAGACGACATTTACTAAAAGTGAATATGCTGAATTAAAAAAACTCATTTCAAAAAAGGTCTTAGCTGACAGAAGTGAGCAAAAAAGGATTCGCGATAAAATCAGAAAAATAGGGTTTTATTATTCGGACTTCTCCTCAAAAAAAGGATACCACGTTTCTGACTTAGAAGAACTTGTGCGGAATAAACTGATTAAAATAATTGATGGTACGACAAATGAAATTAATCCAAAGTCGACAATCCAAAAGGTTGCTCTAAAAACCAAAACGCCTCAACCGAAAGTAAAATTTGGCTCAATAGACAAATCGAAATTTCAGAATTTCAATGATTTAAACGACTCAACATTGAGCAAAACGGGACTGTACTTAATAAAGCTTAAAAAAGGTGCAAAGCTTCCTGTCAGATACCAAACCATTTTAGACCAAAGAAGTCACAAAATCATATATATCGGTATAGCACAAGGTCAATCTCTTCGTGACAGATTGAATCAAGAAATTTACCATACTAGTCCAGGAACATTTTTCAGAAGCATAGGAGCTGTATTGAATTATAAACCTGTTCCCGGACACTTAAAAGGAAAAATCAATCAGAAAAATTACAAGTTTTCACCTTCCGACACCAATTCGATTACAAGTTGGCTTCTTAAAAATACGGAATTTGTAATTAAAGAAGTAGAAGGCGATTTTTCAATTGAAGATGAATTGATAAAAGAATACTGCCCTCTGCTAAACGACAAAAGCAATCCACTTCGATTAAGTGAATTACGAGAAGACCGAAAGAAATGTCGTGAAATTGCTGTAGGATAAAAAATAAAAAACGTGTGGCAACAACACCTATACGCAATGAGGGCTGAGTGAGCTATAATTTAAAGAAATGGAAAATCGAGATAAGGAAATCATTGAATTTGCGTAGAGTGATGTTTCGGAGCTTTTGGTGAATCAATGCTCTATCGAGAATTTCATCTATGAATTATAGAATAGGTTAAGCAATCTCAATCTTCTTTTAGGGTACGGTATGAGCTTCGGTACCAACCGATAACAGAAGGGCCACTCTCAGGTCGGCACCGAAGGTCAGACCTGTATAAATTAACGAAAGAACCTGTTTAGCCCTAAAATAGCTTAATACCCAAACCGATCTAAATAAGATTGATAGAAGGGAATCATCAAGTCACCGTATTGCTTAATGAGGTTTTGATAGGCCGTGGCCGCATCGGCAAACAAGCCTCGGTTTTCAAGCATTATGGCCTTGGTCAAATCGGTCAGCATAGTTCCTTCTTCAGGAAAAGTATTCAAGGCTTGATCGAGCAATTCTTTATCGGGAGGAGAGAGCTTATCGAGAAAATAAATTCCTGTAGATCTTTTACTATTCTTGGCAAAAACTTCCACTCCAAATATGTCTTTAAATGCCAAGCTATTGCTCAAAAGGTCAATGGTGAAATGAGTGGAATTGACATCATGCGTTTCGAAAACCTGATCATATTCGTTCCAAAATCTTACTTGGTATTGATCCTGAATATCAGCCCAGTCCAGTTGAATATACCTTCCATAGACTTCCGTAGAAGAAGGAAAATTAAGATGGAGGTCTACAAAATTAGAAGGTTCTTTGGCGTAATCGTTGGGTGGCCAAGCTTCTAAACTCCGTTTTGGGTTATAGAATTTTTCCCATTCTGTATAAATCAATTCTGAAGGAGGGTAGAGTTCTTTAAGATCGAGCGTGGCCATATTATACTGGCCTTCCAGTTCAATTTCTAATAACCGCCCCTCGCTGTCCATTAAAATGACCAAGCCGTTGGGGAGCACTTCGATTTGATCTTTTTTGCTCAGAGGCGTTCCGTTTTTCAACTCAAAATATCCCTTTTCCGTCTTTTTGTAGTTTTTTCCAGAAGACAGAATCACCCTAAAGCCTTCTTGACCATTGGCCAAGGAACCAAACATAAGAAAAACGAAAATGAGGGAAAGATGCCTGAACATTGATGCCAATTTAGTAATCCTTGACGTCAAAAAAACCACCTTTGCAATGAGCGGCCTGTGGATTCGTAAATCGCAAAAATTGCCACCACGCTGTATTCGATGATTACGACTTCAATCCATTCAAAATATTCACCGCCAAGATAATTGGCGTAGGTAAAGAAAATGAGCAAGGTCCATATGAATGCAAATCGTTTTTCGGTAAACACACTAATGGCCAGCAAAGGAATGGCATACCACGGATGAACTGTGGTAGCGAAGAGCAAATAGATCGTCCAAACCCAGAGCATTCGCACAGGCAGTTCTTTTTTTGACGGTAAAAGCGAATACAGCACAATACCAATAAAAGTGGCCGCCATCATCCATTTTCCCGATTGCGCTATAATGTTGTGTCCCTCGGTTTCAAAACCATACCAACGGGCCAAATAATAAATACTGGCATTGAATTCGAATTTCTGGAAATACAATTCTAAACTATCTTTTATCGCCCAAATATGAGCGGTATTGATCAAGGGAAGAAAAGAAATAATAAGCACTCCAGCCACAATAAGGCCATAGATCATTGTTTTCTTAAAGCCGATTTTTCTGATCAGCAGCGGAAGGAAAATGAGCGGTAGAAATTTTGTCGCCACCGAAAGTCCAAACCAAATGGCCGATTGATGAAATTTCTTCTGTTCATAACTCCACAAGGCCAAAAGCAGGAAGAAAATCATGATGGCTTCAAAATGCAGATTGCCTGTCAGCTCCAATATTACCATGGGGTTGAGCGCATAGAAAAGGCCATACCTTTCTGGTAAACCATAATGACGCAATAGCTTTCTGATCAAACGAATATTACCAAACTCGAAGGCCAGAATAATCACGCGTAAAATCACAATGGACCAAAACTCTGAACCCGGACTAAGCAAAGCCGACAAGAAGAAAAACACCTGATTGAAAGGCGGATACACCGTGAAATACTCAGGTGAATTCAGTTGAGAAAATAGCTGGATGTTGATGCCCTCTATGCCTTGGCCTAAATAGGTTGTAGGCAATTCTTTGTAAGGATCGACCATTTGGGTCAGTAAGCGGCCATCCCAAATAAAGCGATATACATCATCGGACAAACCAGGAATGGAAAAGAGCAAAAGCAGCCTGAGCAACATGGCCCAGTAAAAGGGCAAATCCGCTTCTTTTTCTTGCGTGCAGCGCATAATGTAAATCATGGCTACGGCCATCAATACAAAAGACGAGAGCAAGGGAATAGTCAGCGCACGATCTAAGTAGTAGCCCGCCACAAGAATGAGCACGGCATATAGAATGTAGGCAAATGAAAGGCGGTTATTATTTTCAGGCATTTCGAGTATGCTGCACGGTATAATAGAATACCAACAGAAAGCCTAAGCTAAGCAAAATATGAAAAGGGAGTAAAGCAAAATCTTGAAAGTAAAAGGCCAAGCCCAAACCTGCCATAAAATAGAGCGAAAGCAGCCCTTCTAAAACGGTTAGCGGATTGATTTTCTTCACAAAGTATTTGTTGCCTTTCCAGCCTTCTTTTTTGCTTTTAATGTTGAATTTTGGTGTGCGAACGAAGGGAGTTTTTTTGCCAATCCAACCTTCGAAAACGGCCACAGCGTTATGAATGCTCAAGCCCAGAAACACTGAAAGTAGCATGAACATTTGTGGCACAAATTCCTTCAGCGTTTTCCAGAAACCTTGGCGCTTTTCTTTAAAACCATTCCAATAGAAGATGATCAGAAAGATATAGCCCAGTAAGAAAATGCTAGAAATATTCAACAGCGTTACCCAACCTGTAGATAGATTACGAATGAACAAAACAGGTATACTCAGCATGGCCGTAACCACAATGCAAATGAAAATGGCGGAATTCAATAAATGAAAAGCCGCATGAAATTTCGTTCCGAAAGAAAGGTTTGATCTCAGTACTTGAGGAAGTAGCTTTTTACTGGTTTCAGCTGCGCCTTTTGTCCAGCGGTATTGCTGTGATTTAATAGCGCCCATGGCCGCAGGAAGTTCCGCAGGAGCAACCGTGTTCGATACATAAAAGATTTGCCAGCCTTTCAACTGCGCGCGGTAACTCAAATCTAAATCTTCGGTAAGCGTATCGGCTTTCCAACCACCAGCATCATTGATGCAGCTTTTGCGCCAAACGCCAGCAGTTCCATTAAAGTTAAGGAAGTGACCTCCGCTTGAACGTCCGTTTTGTTCCACGAAGAAATGCGTGTTTAAGCCAAAGGCCTGAAGCTTGGTGAGCATGGAGTAATTCTCATTGATATGCCCCCAACGACTTTGGACTACACCAATTTTCTCATCATGCGCAAAATGAGGAACCGTATTTTTCAAGAAGTCTTTTTCGGGAACAAAATCCGCGTCAAAAATGGCGATGAATTCGCCTTTGGCAATCTTCATTCCGTACTGCAAAGCACCCGCTTTAAAGCCTTTTCGCTCAGGCCTTCTTACTTGGGCAATGTCAATTCCTTTGGCCTGCCATTCGGCTACTTTTGCTGCGATCAAATCAACAGTTTCGTCATTCGAATCGTCCAGCACTTGAATTTCCAGTTTATCTTTCGGCCACTCGAGCGAAGCCACGGCATCGATGAGCCTTTCCACTACATACAGTTCGTTGTAAACAGGTAACTGTACTGTAACTACAGGGTGGTTATAATCGGCTGGAATTTCGGGGATTTGCGGAAGTAAGTTCTTTCTTTTCGCCTTGCGGTATTTGTAAACAAGGTTCAGTTGTGAAATGCTATAGACGAAAATAAACGATAGCGCTCCTGTGTATAATGTTAATATGATCAGCTCTAGCCAATACATTTATAGGTATTTAAATATGGTAAAGATAATCTTGTAGCCAGCCATTACGGTGCCTTTCACCGTGCCCGACACCTTGCTAACCCCAATTCGCTTTTTATAGTTTACAGGCACTTCTGTTATTCGTAATTTCTGCTTTGCGGCCTTCAGTTGCATCTCCACCGTCCAACCGTAGGTTTTGTCCTTCATGTCGAGTGCTACGAGTTGAGGAAAAGCGATAGCACGGAAAGGGCCAAGGTCGGTATAATTAACTTTATAAAACCATTTCATCATCGAAGTGGCCAGCCAATTTCCAAATATTTGTGGAAAGGTCATTGAACCTCCTTCACGATTTCCCAAAGCCCTAGAACCAATTACGAAATCTGCTTCCCTATTTACAATGGGGCCTGCTACTTCTGGCAATTGCTGTGGATAGTCGGAATAATCGCCATCCATAAACACTAGAATATCGGGGCTTTCACTTGGGTTTTTCAGGTATTCGATGCCCATTAAACAAGCGTTGCCATATCCCGCCTTGGGTTGATGAAGCACCGTAGCCCCAGCGTTTTCAGCAACTTCGGCAGTGTTGTCAGTAGAGCCGTTATTCACTACAATAATCTCCTTTACCCAATCTTTTGGAATATCAGCAATTACATGCGCAATAGATCGCTCTTCGTTGTATGCGGGTATTACCACTTTGATGTTCGGCCTCACCTGTTCGTTCACGGACAAAATTAAAAATATTAATAAGAGGAAAGCTTCAATCGACACTTTAGTTCCTTTATTCTGAAATTCGTTTCCATGAAGGTGCTCCACCCGACCAAATACAATCCTTGACTTTCTATTTTTAAAAACGAAATTGGGAACTGATTTAGAGCGAAGCGAGTTTAATATATGTACATACATATATTTTAAATAAGAGAGGAAATTCATTATGAAAACCGTTGTATATACATCAGAATCAAGAGGTTCAGCAAACCATGGCTGGTTAAAAAGCCGTCATACTTTTAGTTTTGCGGGTTATCACAATCCTGAGCGCGTTCACTTTGGGGCACTTAGGGTGTTGAATGATGACGAAGTAGATGGAGGCCAGGGTTTTGGAGCCCATCCTCACGATAACATGGAAATTGTTTCGATTCCCTTGCAAGGTGATTTGGAACACAAAGACAGCACGGGCCGCAATGAGGTAATTCGCCAAGGCGATGTTCAAATCATGTCGGCCGGAACAGGAATTCAACATTCAGAATTCAATCATAATAAAGATGAGGCTGTTCATTTTCTTCAGATTTGGGTTTTCCCGAAGGAAAGAAACATTACCCCACGTTATGAGCAGAAGACTTATTTGGTAGAAGATCGCATGAATAAATTTCAAACGGTAGTTTCTCCAAATGGAGGTGATGCGCTTTGGATTAATCAAGATGCTGAATTCAATTTGACCAATTTGGACGCAGGTACAAAATTGACTTATGAAGTAAAGCACCCTGGAAATGGAGTTTATGTTTTCGTTTTGAACGGAGAGCTTATTGCCGCCAATGAAAAGCTAGATACACGAGATGCCGTGGCGGTTACCGAAACCAACAGCTTTGAAATTAAGGCAAAATCTTATGCTGAAGTGCTGGTCATTGAAGTACCGATGGAGTTTTAGAAATTAACGAGGATGTCCGAAAGGGCATCCTCTCCTGTTATTTGAATTCCTTTACCTTTTCAATAACATAGCCTATTTCAGCTTCTGTTAATTCTGGATAAATGGGCAATGAAAGCACTTCGTTTTGAAGTTGAAAACTGTTAGGAAAATCGTCAGATTTATCATTCGAATTAAAGGCCGAAGTCAATGGGCTGGCCAATGGATAGTGGATTTCAGTCGAAATTCCGGCATTCTGCAAATGTGCTTTTAGCGCATCTCTTTTTTTAGCCCGAATGCAGTAAATATGAAAGTTGTGGATCTCAGTTTCATTTACTGCTGGTGTAATGATTCCCTCAATTGCTGTGAATGCCTCTGAATACCTTTTAGCAATTCGGTTTCGGGCTTCAATCCATTTCTCAACATGATTGAGTTTTACATTGAGCACAGCGGCCTGAAGCGTATCAAGTCTGCTATTGATGCCCTTCACTTGATGGTCGTTTTTTGACAAGCCACCATGATTGGCAAACATTCGGCACTGCTTTGCGAAAATGTCATCATTGGTGAGAATTGCACCGCCATCGCCAAAAGCTCCGAGGATTTTACTGGGGTAAAAACTGAAAGCCGAAGCAATGCCCCAACTGCCTGCTGTTTTTCCGTCCCTCTCTGCAAAGTGCGCTTGAGCTGCATCTTCTATCAAGTACAATTGGTGTTTTTTTGCGAGCTCAGCTAAAGCTTCAATCTCGCAGATTTGTCCATACAAATGAATTGGGATAATGGCCTTGGTTCGCACGGTAATCTTCTCTTCAACGCTTTTTGGATCTAGGCCAAAACGCTTCATTTCAACATCGGCAAATACAGGGGTTGCGCCACAAAGTGAAACCATTTCTGCCGCGGAGAGCCAACCATGGGCCGGGACAATTACTTCATCTCCATTTCTAATTCCCAAAGATTTCAGAATCACGAAAAGGGCATCGGTAGCATTTCCTAGTCCAATGCAATGCTTCACTTTATGGGCTTTGGCAAAAGCTTTCTCAAAGTTTGAAACCACTTCTCCACCAACAAAACGATGTTCGTCAATTACAGATTGAACCGCAGCATCGACCTCTGTTTTTATGGAAAGGTATTGTCGTTTTAAGTCTAAAAATAAGATTTCCATGCGCTGCTAAATTGATGACCAGAATCATATTGCTTACTGATACTTGTCAGGCCAAAGTTAAAGATACCAACATACCTTGGATATGAAATCTAGAAGGCTTGTAATTTATCTATCGCCTTTAAATGATGAGAGTCATTTAGATTTTTAAAACGATTTGATAATTAGCGTGTTAACTAAAGAAAGACATTGTTATGAAAAAGATTATTGTGCCTATAGATTTCTCCGATTGCTCTAAAAATGCGCTGAATAATGCCATTCTAGTGGCTGAGCGTATGGGTATGGAGCTTGTTTTACTTCACACTTTTATGTTGCCAGTGGCCACTACAGATGGAACACCCTTAGTTGTGGGTTCTATGATAGATGATTTGCAAGAGGCTTCTGAAGCAAATATGGCCGACTTCATTAAGAAGAATAAAGAGCTTAAACGCGTGCCATATCATACTGAGATTTTGGCTGGTTTACTTTTACATGGTTTAAATGATGCGCTTGAAAAGCACGATGCAGCCTTTGTGATTATGGGTACGCATGGTGCATCTGGCCTCAAGAAAACTTTTATAGGAAGTAATGCTTATACGGTGATTAAAAATGTGGAATGCCCTGTAATTGCTCTGCCAGAAGATGCTGACATTACCAAAATGAAAAGAATTGCAATGTCGGGCGACTACAAGCACAGGCCTGCTGCACACTCAATTGAACCTGTGATTACATTAACAAAGGCATTCTTTGCTCATTTATATATCATCCATATCGATCAGGATAAAGATCTGGAGCATGATGAAATTGAAATTGCTAAAAGCTTAGAGCAGTATTTGAAAAAGGTAAGCCACTCTTTCCATTTTAAAAGAGACTATGATGTAGAAGATGGTCTGTTGGCCTTTGCCAAAGAAGAGAATATTGACTTGCTCGTAATGATTTCGCGCCATCATAGTTTGATCGATAGAATTGCACGTGGGAGTGAAACCAAACGATTGGTGATGGACATTCCGATGCCTTTGATGATTATGCCAGAATAGATTACTTTAAGATCTATTTCCACCACGGAAGTGGCAACTTAATATCTGCTATAGAACTAACAACCATATCGGGCTTAAACGGAAAATCGTTTAGGTCCTCTTTTTTTGACATTCCTGACAAGGTAAGAATGGTGTTATAACCCACTTGAACTCCACCCTGAATATCGGTGGCTAGGGTATCTCCAATTACGGTGACCTCATCTGTGGCAAGCCCAATGTGTTTTCTAGCTTGACGCATCATTACTGGGCTAGGCTTGCCAACGGTAAAAGCTACTTTGCCTGTAGCTGCTTCAATCATCGACACTATACCTGCAATTCCCAAGTTGTTCCAGCCCGCTTTTCTAGGAGATGGGTCAAGATTGGTAGCTATAAATTTTGAGCCTCCAAGAATAAAGTCAATTGCTTTTCTAACCATTTCTAAAGTGAAGTTGATTCCTTCACCTACTACCACAAAGTCAGGATCATTTTGTACTAAGGTAAATCCATGTTCATGTAAGCTGGAAATTAAACCGCCTTCCCCCAATACATAGGCAGTTCCGTTCGGGAATTGCTGCCCCATAAAATGAGCAGTAGCCATGGCACTGGTATACACATTTTTCTCTTCTACATGAATTCCCAGTTTTTCTAATTTCCTGACTGCATCCAAAGGACTTCGTTGGCTGTTATTGGTCATAAAGGTGAACGGAATGTTCTCTTTTTGCAGTAACTCTACGAATTTGTCGGCACCCGGAATCAATCTGTTTTCTACATATATAACTCCGTCTTGGTCTATTAGAAATCCTTTGGGCATGGTAATTTACTTTATGATTGGTTAAAGATTGATGATAGAATGCTTTCTACCAAATTTGCACTCATTAAGCTATCGTTAAGTGTGAATAAGGGAGATTCCGTTTTGCCTTCCTTTATACATTTTACAACCTCTTCTATTTCATGGGCGTAGCCTGTACTTTTAAAAGGAAGTTCTACTTTCTCAATATTATCGCCTTTATGTATTTCAAATTCTTGAGCTTTCCAAAAAAGAGGTAGCTTGATAAAGCCTTCTGAACCATAAATACAAGCTTCTTTATTGGTATTCATAACAATGCTTCCAAATACCTGTGCCATTTCTCCTCCTTTGTAAGAAAGCTGAACTTGAATGCTTTGGTCAATTCCAGTTTCTGAAAGTACAGCCTGCGCTTGAAAACTGTCAGGCTGCCAGCCAAAAATATCTGAAACTATGGTGAGCGGATAAACGCCCACATCGTATAAAGCGCCTCCGGCTAAATCGGGGTTCAGTAGTCTCCCCTCTGGTTTTAAATTGGGTGAATTGAACCCGAAGCTTGCGGTGATGTATTGAATCTCACCAATTTCTCCAGATTTCGCTCTTCTAATAGCTTCGCGATAGGCAGGCAGAAAACGCATCCACATGGCTTCCATCAGAAACTTGCCAGTACCTTTGGTTACCTCGGTCATTTTACGGATTTCACCTGAAGAAATACCCATGGGCTTCTCACAGAGTACATTTTTGCCAGCACTGAGCGCGTCAATCACATTCTGGCAATGGAAGTTGTGTGTAGTACTGATGTAAACAATGTCGATGTCAGGGTCGGCAAAAAGTGACTCGTAATTATCGTAAACCTTAACGTTAGAAAATTCCTTTTCTAACTCAACTGCATTAGATCTTGATGCAAAAGCATAGGGTGTTTCTCCCTGAACAAATTCTAAACTAGTTAAAAATTTTCTGGCAATTCTGCCAAAACCTATAAACCCCCAATTCATATTTCAAGAACGGAAATTTTAAAGAGAGCGCAGTCGGTTTTCTGTTGTTATACTAATTGGACAGCCTTAAAATTAAAAGGGATCGCCTTTCGGACAATCCCTTTCTTCAACCAAAACATACAGTATCTGCCATACCATATAATAGAAAAACCGTTTCGTATGATTTTTATTGTGACACTCAATGAACTTAGTTTTAAGCGCGGTTGGCCTAAGATAGAAGAAGCCTCTTTTAAGGCTTCTAAGGGATTACTCTACTTTTTATTTAAATTGTTATTTAATGTAGCTTGATGCCAACATTTGCGCCAAAGCTCAATAGCTTTACTTTTCCTTCTCCAATACCAGTGAGTGGCATTTTCAAATAGGGTGCTAAGCTGAGACTAAACTTTTCGGTTAAAGGCCTTTCAAACCCAGTGGTTATATTTAGAATTCCAAAGTAATGTTGGTTTTGGTTTTTTAATTGCCAATGTTCTGGCCAACCTGCTTGACCATATGAGTATTCATAATCATAGTCTTCGCTAAGCATAAGGTAGCTTGATACTCCAGTACCAATAAAGAACCGATTTCCGTTTTTTGAATCGAAGTATTTTTGGATGTTCAAGGGAATATCAATCACTTTGCAATTGGCATAGACACTTGTGACAGAGTAAGCTGAGCCTTGTGCCCAATAAGGAGTCTCATATTCTGAACCTAATGCACTATACTTTTTCGCTCCGTATGATAATCCTGATTGAATACTGAGGTCTTTTTTAACAAAGTACTCTACCATAATTCCCACTAATGGGCCAGGCTTTTTAAACCCACTCAAAGTAGTGGCACTCATGTCGCCAGAGATTACTGCACTGAACACCCAGCGTTTATAGGAAACTGCAGTGTCTAATGGCTGTTCGGATATAAAGCTAGCCAACTCCATTGGGGACAAATTCAAGCTTGGTAAGTCAGCCAAAGGGTGCCATCTTAAGAGTACTTTTTCTAAAGGAAGTCCTAATTCCTCAACTTCTTGCTCTGTAGTTTGCTGTCGATCGGTCCTCACACCTAATTGATCAGAAACGCTTTCATTTTGGATGGCTAAAATTGTCTTTGAGTTTTCTTGCGCTGATTGGTTTGGCTGTAATTCTACAACTACCGTTTGACTGTTTTGATTTGGAGTCGTGTTTTCGGGACTATTTTCTTTTAATAGGGAGTTCGACTGCTCATTATCGGAAGAAGTATTTTCGTTGGACTCTGTATTTGGTTGTTCAGGAGTTTGATTTTGTAAATCATCAATTTGACCATTGCTTGGCCATAAGAATGTAAGCAATAGTATGGCCAAGAGTCCTATTGGCCCCCATATTTTCCACCAAGCAAATGGGGCTTTGTTTCCCCCATCTAGCTTTTTTTCCATTGCTGCCCAAGCGCTATCGCTAAACTCAAAATGAGCTCTTTTGGCAGCTTCTTTTGTAATCTGGTCTAATCCATCATTAGGTTTCATCCCCTCATCCATATTGATAAACCTCCTTTCTTAACATAGCTCTTAGCATGGCCTTTGCCCTTGTTAAATTGGCTTTTGAAGTGCTTTCCGTAATCCCGAGCTGCTCTGCAATTTCCTGATGTTTGTACCCATCAATTACATACAGGTTAAATACAGCGCGATAGGCGGGGGATAGTTGTCCAATCTTAAGTAAAATTTCTTCATGGTTAAGATTGTGATCTGGTGCTTCCTCGTTTGATTGCTGCACATTGGCTTCAGTAATATCTGCCATGTAATTGTGCTTAAGATTCTTCTTAATGTGGTCTAAACTTGCGTTGACCATGATTCTTCTCAACCAAGGTTTAAAAGGCTTGCTGATATCAAACTTTTCGATATGGGTAAAAACCTTCAGAAAACCATCGTTAAGCACTTCTAGCGCATCGGCTTCGTTTCCAGTATAGCGCACACAAATACTCATGCCATAGCTGTAAAAGCTACGGTACAACTCTTGTTGACTCTGCCTGTCGTTGTTCTTACAGCCGTTGATAGTTAGTTCCAAAAGCTTCTCGATCTTTGTCAATTTCAGCCTTTTTTCAATCACCGTACCTTTGTAAAAAGTAAAAGGCTGCGTGTTAAAAAAAAATCTTTCTATAAGTTACGAAAAGAGGGTGGGTATTTGACTGACGAAACGAATTGGTCTAAAATAAAATGACCCCAACTTTAAGGTTGAGGTCAAATCTTTTCTTTAATGCAAGAGGCTACTTTTAATTGCTTGCCATAGCTTGTAGTAAATCGTGTCTTGTAATAATATGTACTTCGTTGGCTTTATCTCTAATCATTACTGCTGGGTTATCTTTAGTAATTACTGAAGACAACACATCTAATGTATTATCAGGAGATACAAAGTGGAAAGGCTTGTCCATGATTTCAGAAACCGATTTGCTCTTCACATCAGCATCATCAATCATATGGGCTAAAAGTTTAGAATCTACTAAGCTACCTACAAACTCATCACCATTAACCACTGGCAACTGAGAGATACCCTTAGAGGTCATTAGCTTAATGGCCTCAGCAACGGTAGCAGTTTGGGCAATTGTAGTTAATTTACCATTGCCATTTTGATGGCTGAGCACATCGGCAGCGGTTTCGAAAGCACGGTTTTCAATGAAACCACGCGCTTTCATCCAATCATCATTATATACTTTGCCTAAGTAGCGAGTTCCATGGTCTGGCAAAATAATCACCATTACATCTTCCTCTTTCATGTTTTCTTTGGCCCACTCTAAGGCTCCGGCAACAGCCGAACCACATGACCAACCGCAGAACAATCCTTCTTCGCGTGATAGTCTACGGGTCATGATTGCACCGTCCTTGTCTGTTACCTTCACAAAGTGGTCAATCATATCGAAGTCTACATTCTTCGGTAGAATGTCTTCACCAATACCTTCGGTTAAATAAGGGTATACTTCTTTTTCATCGAAAATACCTGTCTCTTTATATTTTTTGAACACCGAACCATAAGTGTCGATACCTACAGTTACCACTTTTGAATTTTGTTCTTTCAGGTATTTTGAAGTACCACACATTGAACCACCAGTACCAACACCAGCTGCATAGTGAGTGATTTTACCTTCAGTATCTCTCCAAATTTCTGGGCCGGTAGTTTCGTAATGAGCCGCAGTATTCGACATATTGTCGTACTGATTTGGATAGTAAGAGTTTGGTATATCCGCATTCAATTTCTTTGCTACTGAATAGTAGGAGCGAGGGTCATCTGGCGAAACATTGGTAGGGCAAACAATTACTTCGGCACCTACTGCTTTCAAAATGTCCATCTTCTCTTGCGACTGCTTATCGGCCAGAGTGAAAATGCATTTGTAACCTTTGGCAATGGCAGCTAAGGCCAAACCCATTCCTGTGTTACCAGAAGTACCTTCTATAATTGTTCCTCCTGGCTTAATTAAACCAGCTTTTTCGGCATCTTCAATCATTTTTACCGCCATTCTATCTTTCATAGAATTCCCTGGGTTGAAATATTCCACTTTGGCCAAAATAGTGCCCGGAATACCCTTGGTTACGGAGTTTAACTTTACAAGAGGCGTATCGCCAATGGTTTCAATGATCGAATTGTAATACTTCATTTTTTAAAAGTTTGAACAAAATTACGATTTCTAGCGCTCAATCCTAAACCCCGTTTTTAAACCTTTGTTAAGAAAGGTTTATGGTCGATTGTGTAATGCAAGATAAGCTGTGGGCACATGGGTAATTGTTAATATTGCTGATACAAGTTTATATATTGCAATTAGTATGCACTTTGCCAAGAGCTAAATACGTGAATATGAAAATAATTGATGAGCTAATTGATGACTTGAGTAGTGACAATAAAGAGTTATCCGATATTTTAATTCGGACGAAAGTACTAGCTCATAAACTCAAAAATCAAACATTAATAGCTTGGATAAACAAGGAAGTAAATGGTTATAATGAAAGCGATTCTCTACCTGTTTATAGAAAGCTATCTGCCGTAGTTACAGGAGTTATATCCAATGGTTATCAAAGGTTTGATAACTACCCAATCCCAATGATGCACTTAGAAAAAAAGACCCGAGAGAGTTTTATCAAAATGCACTTGGATCATAGTATCGCAACTTTGGAGGACTTCGTAAGCTCTGAGAATACTCAAATGATGAAACACATTGATCCATCATTTTATAAACTTTTTAATCAAAACTCTGGGAATGGATTTTTTGTTGAATACGCAAAATCCGAAATTCATAAATCTCAAGTGCATGAAAGCTTAATTTCAATCAAGTCAAAACTCCTTGATTTTCTTTTGGACCTTAATGACGAAATAATTTTTGAAGATGATATTCAGGGTTCTAAGGAAGAAATCAAGAAAACAATTGATAACCTTTTTAATAACTCAGTCTTTGGAGACAATACAACTATAATTGTGGGTGAAGGGAACAGTCAAAAAATTAATATCAAATACTCAAAGGGAAATTTTAAAGTACTTGAAGAACTCCTTAAAAAGCACCAACTATCAGAAACATACATCAGGGAGCTTCAAGAGATAATAGATGACGACAATCCTGATAAAACAAATATGCTTTTCGGGGAAAAAGTAAAGACTTGGGTAAACAGCATGATGACAAAGGCAATGGAAAATTCTTGGGACATTGGCTTAGGTGCAGCCGGAAATTTATTGTCAGAAGGAATTAAGGCTTACTATGGATGGTAAATTTATTTTTTACTAAAAGACAAAAATGACTAAAAGTTTCTTTTCACTTCTTCTGTCTTTAAAATCAACCATTACAATCATAGATTCCTCAGTACCTGCGACAGGTACTCACCTCAACTTTCTGAAAAATTACTTTCTCAAGAAATCATTCACCGCTTGAGTGTATCGGTCTTTGTACTCTGACCTGGTGTAGAGTTGCACGTGGTCTGCACCTTCAAAGAGTTCAGCGTGTACATTGCTGAGTCCTTTGATTTCATCTTCCAAAATTGAAGCGGGTGTTGTTGAATCGCCATTGCCATATAGGACTAGGGTTGGTAACGGGTTATGACTCAATAGATAAGAGAACTTCATGTTGCTTCCCCAGTCGTCAATTACATGATCGAACTTATTGAACGACATGTCGAAGATGAAGCCCGGAATTCCCATGTTTTCGCTTTCTACCTTTGTGGTAGCATAAATATTACTCAAAGGGCTATCGAGGATTAGCTTGTCTACTTTTAAGCCTTCATTTTGGGCGAATTCAACTAAGTCTGGTCGGTTGACTGTAATGGCACTGGCCATTGCACCCATTGAAAAGCCCCAAAGTACGAACTCATTTTGCCCATAATTGTCTTTCAGCATTTTCATAGCACCCGTAATGTCTTCGGCAAATTCATAACCCAAGGCTGTTTCCGCATCATCTGATTTTCCGGAGTTTCTTAGGTCTGGAATGAAAACATTGTAAAGTGAGTCAAGCCCTGTTTCTTTCACTAGAGCCAAGTACTTCATTGTCTTTAGTCGGTTAGACGTACGCCCATGATTGATCATCAAAGTTTTTGTAATGCCTTCTTTTGAAGCAGGAACATACCAGCCGTTTAGGTTGATACCATCGGTCAAGGTTTCAAAATCAACTTCTTCAAAATTAGGGTAGCCATAATCCGCAGGGTCACGATTTTCACCGATACCAAACTTGGTAATCATGGCGGTGTCGCTTAATACATAATCAAAAGTATAGCGGTCATAATCCGTAATCAGTTTTACCGTGTAAGGCAATACTAAGAAATAGAATGCTGCAATCACTAGCAAAAGGCCAATGATCATGATTTTGAAAAACTTCTTCATGATTTTAATTTTTTGAGAGCGAAGCGAGTAAGTACAACACGGCCATTCGTACAGCCACACCATTTTCTACCTGATCTAAGATGATGGCATGATCGGAATCTGCCACATCACTGCTCAGTTCTACCCCGCGGTTTATGGGCCCGGGGTGCATGATTACAATCTCTTTATTGAGTGAATCTAGCAGCTTTTTATTGATGCCGTAATAGAGCGAATATTCGCGAAGCGAAGGAAAATACTTGATCTGTTGGCGCTCCAGCTGGATTCTTAATACGTTGGCTACATCGCACCATTCTAGTGCTTTTCTTACGTTCAATTCTACCTTCACCCCAAGCGAGGCAATGTGTTTTGGAAGTAACGTTATTGGCCCACAAACCATTACTTCGGCCCCCAATTTTTGTAAGGCAAATATGTTTGAAAGCGCCACACGCGAGTGAAGAATATCTCCAATGATGGCTACTTTTTTCCCAGCCACACCACCTAGCCTCTGTCGAATCGAGAAGGTATCGAGTAAAGCCTGAGTAGGGTGTTCGTGGGTGCCATCGCCAGCGTTTACAATGTTGGCTTTAATGTGTTTTGAAAGAAAATGCGGTGCGCCAGGACTGGCGTGTCGCATTACAATCATGTCTACTTTCATAGACAAAATATTGTTTACCGTATCAAGCAGGGTTTCTCCTTTTTTTACTGAACTATTGCTCGAAGAAAAGTTTACTATATCGGCTGAAAGCCTTTTTTCTGCCAATTCAAATGACAGCTTTGTACGGGTTGAGTTTTCGAAGAATACGTTGGCGACAGTTACATCGCGCAAGGAAGGCACCTTTTTGATGGGTCTGTTGATGACGTCTTTAAACTCATCGGCAGTTTCAAAAATAAGTTCAATATCTCCAGGCGTTAAATCCTTGATTCCCAAAAGATGTTTGACACTTAACTGTTCCTGCATTATTCTTCTTCGTTAGTCATTAACCAAATGTTGTCGTCATCAACGCCTTGCCCTTTCCATTCCACCAAAACTTTGTGCGAATCAAGTGTATTTACCTGTCTACCTACATAATCGGGCTTAATGGGTACATGCCTTGAGTATTTTCTTTCTACTAAAACAAGTAACTCTACTTTGGCCGGACGACCATAAGCAATCATGGCATCCATTGCAGCTCTGATAGAGCGACCCGTATAAAACACATCGTCAATCAGAATTACCTTTTTGCCCTCAATCAAAAAGTCAATTTTGGTTTCGTTAGCGCGTTTTGGAGAGTCTCTTCTTCTGAAGTCATCACGATAAAATGTAGAATCTAAGTAACCGAGTTCGATTTCTGTTCCAGTAATTTCTAGAAGTCTTTCCTTAATACGCTCGGCAAAGAAAATGCCTCTAGGCTGAAGGCCTAAGATTACGGTATTATCAAAATTCTGGTGGTTTTCTATCAGTTCCTGACAGAGGCGGCCGATAGTGATGGCCAGTTGTGGATGTCCTAAAAGGAGTCTGCGTTGCATTTCAAGTGTCAAAGATACTAAAAGGATTGGCTACTGGAACGATTCATGCCAATTAATCGCTGCCATTTCCTTTCTGGTTCGGATTTAACGATATTTTATTGATGAAAAAAACCTTTCTCAAGTCACCATTACTTTCTCCTGAATGAATGCTTTGAACACCATAAACGATAAAGTAATTATCATACCATTTTAAGGTTCCTGAGCTGTTTTCATTCTCATATCTTAATTTGTCTTGTGGGTCACCTAATTCCAAGTTGTCAACGACTACTTCATTGTCTTCTTGACTGTTCATCAATTTACCGTATACTTCGGTTTCAAAGTAATAGGCATACATTCCTTTATCCTTATCCCAAATAAATCCTCCAAATGGTTCGGGAGACCCTTTTCCTTCTTGGGGAACCTCAACCCAATCGTCCCATTGAATATTACCTTTTTTATCTAAAACTAAAGTGTATGCATGGGTGAATTGGAATGACTCCTTTTGGTGAGGAGTGTCATTATATCCGTTAAAATCTTCATTTCTGTTTCTAAACCCCGTAGGATAGTTTGTCCCCGCCCATCCGATATTATTACTATCATGACTATAGCTCCGAAGAAATTCTCCAAAGACGATAAGTTGATCTTCATCTTCAATCATTTCAGAAAACAATGGCTGAACTCTATAGCGCACCTCTCTGCCTTTGCTTTTAGCTGATTCTGCTTTTTCGCGATACCTCTTGGACTTTTTCTCTCCCAAGTAGGAAAAGAAATGTTCTAGTTCGCCAAAGCCATAATATTTCATGGTTTGAAGCCCAGTCCTGTCCACATGATTTACAAATAATCCCGCTGGGCTGTTGGTAGCTTTATAAGAATATATACCTACAATAACCTGTGAGATATCATTTATGGATGAAGAAATTGCCGAAGTAAGGTGGTAGTCTTTTTTTGTCTCCAGCTCATAATCTCTAATCGAATTTCCCAAGTAATCATAAGTGTTTACCATAATGGTTTGATCTCGATTCTTGTTGTATTTTGATGCGAGTACATTAAAAGTTAGGCTGTCGCTATTGATTCGTACTTCAATAAGCTTTGACTCATTCTGATAAACGTTAGAAAGCGCTTGAATTTTATCATTCTCTAAATTAAGAGCGAAAACGACTGGCCTACTTTCAAAGTATCCCCCTATAACCGCAGTATTTTGGATAATCTCAAATTCTTGAATGTCTAACTCTAGAACTTCCTTGGGGTTAAACTCTTCAACATCTCCAGTTCGATTGTCTATACTTATTATTTTTATTTTTAACCTACTTGGGAACTCCTGAAGCATCAGGTAAGTTTTGTCATGAACAGAATGGTAACCCAAGAGCTCAAACCCTCTTTTTATCATTACAACTCTTTCCCATTTTTGGTTAAAATCAATATCTAACTGTTTGATGGAGAGGGTATATTCTTTAAGCCCGCTGTAGTCCGCTTGTACCAAGGTTAACCCCAGTTTTTCATTTGAAATTAACAAATAATCTTCGTCTCGCCATTCGTATTCTAGCTCATATCTATTATGATTCTCAATTTGCGCTTGTGCAAATTGAGAGAGGATAAATAGGCTCGATATGAATAGGAATTGACGCACTAGGATTGAGATTTTTCTAAAATGATGTCAAACTCTTCTTTTTTAACGGACTGTACTGAAAGACGAGATAAGCGTAGTAAATCCATGTTTTCAAGCCTATCGTCTGCTTTTACATCTTCTAAAGTTACTGGCTTCTTTAGTTTTTCTTTGGGCGAAAAATCAACAACTACCCAGCGGTCATCATCGGTAGTTGGGTCGGGGTAATGCTCTTTTACGCACTCCGCGATTCCAACAATCGCCTTTTCCTTTACGCTATGGTAGAAAAAAGCCAAATCGCCCACTTTCATTGCTTTCATGTTATTTCGGGCAGCATAGTTTCTCACACCATCCCAAAGGTCGGTACCTTTTGCCACCAGATCGTCCCAAGAGTAGGTATTCGGTTCCGATTTGATCAACCAATAGTTCATAAAGACTTATTTTTGAATTAGCTTTCGATGGAATTTAGGAAATGTTCAATGATTAAAAAAGTGAACCTTTCTTTCAAATAATTTCGAACTAAAAATTGCTGCTTTGGACAACAAGACTATTCTTAAACAATTAAAGCTTCAGGCTGCCCTTATGGAGCTGCACGATGAAAACAGTTTTAAGATCAGGGGCTACCAAAATGCGGTCTTCAATCTTGATAAAACCGACATTGAGTTGGGCAATTTATCTTTGGCTGAACTCGAAAAAATTGATGGCGTAGGAAAGAGCATTGCCACCAATATTAATGAAATTAACCAAAGGGGAGTTTCTATTGCTTTAGAAGAATATCTCAAAAATACCCCAGAAGGCATTGTCGAGTTACTCGATATGAAGGGCATAGGCCCCAAAAAGATAAAAGTGCTTTGGAAGGAATTGGGCATCGAAAGTGGTCATGAACTGAAAGAAGCTGCCAATTCTGGTTTAGTGGCCAAGCTGAAAGGTTTTGGTGAAAAGACACAGCAGACCATTATAAATGCCTTAGAATTTAAAGAGGCCAACGCCCATAAACTCCATTATGCCGAAGCCGAAAAGCTAGCGGAAATCGTAATTGCAGAAATTCTCGAAATAGCTCCAGATATTAAAATTGAAGTTACTGGAGCGCTGCGAAGAAAAATGGAAGTCATCGAAGTTATTGATCTGATTGTGGGCACAGATGATATCGAAACCATTGAAGATGCCTTGGATGATGCGGAAAACTTTGAGCAAATCATTGAAGAATCAGGGCCAATTACCTGGAGAGGAAATTATAAAGCACTGAGAATTCCAATTCAACTTTCTTTTTGCGAAAAGGAAGACTTTGTAAAAGAGCAGTTTTTAAGAACCGGGAGTAATCTGCACCTCAGCTTAGAAGTAAAAGACAAACTGACTTTAAAGGACATTGTAAGACAACAAGAATTCTCTTCAGAAAAAGAAATTTATGCTGCGGCTGGTTTGGGCGAAATTGTTCCTGAAATGCGTGAGGGTACTTTCGAAATTGAAGCGGCTAAAAACGGAAAACTGCCTGAGTTGGTAGAAATGAAAGATCTGAAAGGCATTCTTCACAACCATTCCACTTACAGTGACGGAAAGCACAGCCTTGAACAAATGGCGCAACATTGCAAAGATTTGGGCTATGAATACCTCGGTATTTGCGATCACAGCAAATCAGCTTTTTATGCCAATGGACTTTATGAAAACCGGGTAATTCAACAGCACGAAGAAATTGATCAGCTGAACGAAAAGCTAGCGCCCTTTAAAATTTTCAAAGGCATTGAGTCTGATATTCTTTATGATGGCCAACTTGATTATACCGATGATGTTTTAGCGAGCTTTGATTTCATTGTGGCTTCCGTGCATTCAATTTTGAACATGAATATTGAAAAGGCCACACAACGACTTTTAACGGCCATTGAAAATCCATACACTACCATTTTAGGTCACCCAACCGGGCGTTTATTGCTTAGAAGAGAAGGTTACCCGATTGACCATAAAATGGTAATTGACCATTGTGCAAAACATAATGTGGTGATTGAAATCAATGCCAATCCGTGGCGACTGGATTTAGACTGGCGCTGGGTACATTATGCTTTAGAACAAGGCGTAAAACTGGCGATTAACCCCGATGCGCATGAAATGGATGGCTACCAACATATGTATTATGGTCTGCTGGCTGGCCGTAAAGGTGGGCTTACAGCCGACATGACATTTAATGCTTTAAGCGCTGAAGAAATCGGGAAATACTTTGCGGAGCGCAAACAAAAAATCGCAGTGAATGGCTAAGCAAAAAATCCTTGTACTTCGGTTTTCATCCATTGGCGATATCGTGCTCACCACTCCTATTGTGCGCGCACTGAAAACGCAGCTAGATGATGCTGAAATTCACTTTTGTACAAAGGTGAGTTTCGCTTCGATTTTAGAAGCCAACCCTTACATTGATAAAGTGCATTTGCTAGAAAAGGACTTAAATCCTTTGATTGCCGAACTGAAGAAAGAGAACTTCGACCACATTGTAGACCTCCATAATAACCTTCGCACACGCATTATAAAAACCCGTTTGGGCAAACCGAGTAACGCATTCGATAAGCTGAATTGGGAAAAGTGGCTGATCGTCAATTTCAAAGTGAACAAACTGCCGAATGTGCACATTGTAGATCGTTATTTTGAAACGGTAAAGCCTTTGGGGGTGAAGAAAGACATGCTCGGCCTTGATTACTTTATTCCTGAAAAGGATGAAGTAGAAAAAGACTGGCTTCCAGAAACCCACCGCAACGGATACATTGCCTTTGCCATTGGTGGCCAGCTCAACACCAAGAAACTACCCATCGATCGGATGATTGAGCTTTGCGATAAAATCAACAAGCCGATTGTGGTTTTGGGCGGAAAGGAAGACGTAGAAAATGGAGAAAGGCTCGAAGACTTCTTCAACCGAAAACACGACAAGGAAGATATGATTTCGCCTTTGGAGGAAATGGGCAAGAAGGCCATTATTTATAATGCTTGCGGAAAATTCAATCTCAATCAATCGGCTTCAATATTAAAAGGTGCCAGCCATGTGTTCACCCACGATACAGGCTTAATGCACATTGCTGCGGCCTTCAACAAAAACATTTTTTCCATTTGGGGAAATACCATTCCTGAGTTTGGAATGTATCCTTACCAAACAAAATTCACCATTTTAGAAAACAAGAAGCTGGATTGCAGGCCTTGTTCTAAAATCGGTTTTGATAAATGCCCGAAGGGACATTTCAAGTGCATGAACGATATTATTTTTGACTTCTGGATTCCATGAAACACCACCATATTCAACGTACCTCATTGGCCTTTTTTCTTGCATCCCTTGTTTTGGAAGTTGGGATGAGAACGGATAAAATCACTTCGGAAGATCATTCTTTAACTATGGGTATTTCATTAGGGCTCATTCTTTTTGCCATTGGTATGAATGTAAGTATTGTGAAAAAAATGGGCATTCCAAAGCGTGAAAAAAACATCAGCCAAGCCCTTGGATTGCTGTATGCTGTTTATGCCCTAATTGTATATGCAATTCTCCCTGTCTAAAACTTAATTCCTCACTATATATTCCTTTGGCATAAGCCAGTGTTAACAAATTATAAACAACGACTAATTTCATAGGATAAATTTTATATTTGTAGGTCAATCCAATCAAAACTATGCAAAAAAGGATTCTTCTTTTAGGCTCCGGAGAGCTGGGTAAAGAGTTTGTTATCGCTTGTCAAAGGTTAGGCCAGCATGTTATCGCTGTCGATAGTTACGATCAAGCCCCTGCCATGCAAGTAGCACATCAATGCGAGGTAATTAATATGCTAGACGGGGAGGAGCTGGACCGCATTGTTGCAAAGCATAAGCCAGATTTGATTGTTCCAGAAATTGAAGCCATTCGCACCGAGAGGTTATACGATTATGAGAAACAAGGTATGCAGGTGGTACCTAGTGCCAAAGCAGCCAACTTCACCATGAATCGCAAATCCATTCGTGATTTAGCAGCTACAGAACTGAGAGTACGTACGCCAAAATTTCTGTATGCCTCCAGCTTAGACGAACTGATTATCTCTGTCAATAAAATAGGATTCCCTTGTGTGGTAAAACCATTGATGTCCTCTTCTGGAAAAGGACAATCGGTGATCAAGGACATTACGGATATAGAAATGGCTTGGTCAGCCGCAGGCAAAGCACGTGGTGAGGCTACTCGAAAAGTGATTGTGGAGGAATTTATCGAGTTTGAATCAGAAATAACGATACTGACCGTAACACAAAAAAATGGCGAAACACTTTTTTGTGCACCCATTGGCCACCGCCAAGAGAGAGGGGATTACATGGAAAGTTGGCAACCAGCCGCTATATCTTCTGGGCAGCTTCAACGCGCACAAAAAATTGCTCAAAAAGTGACCAAGGCTTTAGGCGGAGCGGGAATTTGGGGTGTAGAATTCTTTCTTACCAAAGACGATGTTTATTTCTCTGAACTTTCCCCAAGACCGCACGATACCGGCATGGTAACCTTAGCTGGAACTCAAAACTTTAATCAGTTTGAATTACATGCTAGGGCTGTTTTGGGCTTGCCTATTCCTGAAATAAAATTAGAGCGTAACGGAGCCAGTGCGGTAATTTTAACCGAGTCTGCTGGTACCGAACCTGTATATTCTGGCTTAGAAGAAGCTGCAAGTTTTCCTGATACTGACTTTAGAATTTTCGGTAAACCCGTTACCCGTCCGTTCCGCAGAATGGGAGTAGCCTTGGCTTATGGAGAAGTGTCTACAGATGAACTAAGAGCACGCGCTACTCAGGTTGCTAAGGCGATAAAGGTGAGGTAGATTTATTTACCTCCACTTATTAATTCTTTCTGCCTTTTCTTGAAACTGTGAAGCTAAAGATTCCACACGAGATTTTAAGACTAGCTTCCTTCCATCTATTGTTCGGGTATAGATTAGTGCATTGTCCCCAACCAAGCTTTTCCACTTATTGGCAAAAAAGGTTGCTGATCTTTTATTCCTTCCTATAACCTCTGGAACTGAATGATAATCCTTTTGAGACAATAGCTGAACAAAAAAGCTTTTTCGAACAATGATATAACGAGGGTTGTTAATTGGGCCAACAACTTCTTCCATGGCATTTATGAAGGCTGATTTTTCGAATGTTGTTCCACCAATTAAGTGACAGAAAATAGAGCCTTCTTCATCAAGATTTGTATCTACTTTTAATTTCTCCGTTGAGGATTTAATTACTCCTTCGTTAATCAGAGAAGCCAAAAGTGTATTTCCAATTCCATGTATATCCTTTGAGATATCTCTGTATGAAATATACAACCGCATGGAAATAATGGCCATTCTCCCAAAAAGTAGAACCCCTATTCCACCAGCTATCATTAGGAAAATTATTACTTCCTCCTTTGATCTCCAATTCCGAAAAAAGCGACCAAAAGCATCTAAGGTTTCGATTATGAACCCTCCAACAGCAGAACCGAGAGTTGCTAGAAGGTATTTAATCGTTCGGTTGTATACCATTCTTTTTTCCCTAGGGTAGGATTGATCTCTGCTTTCGAAGGGTATTTTTATTTCTTCAATAAGTAAGTTACCAGACTCTAGCGCTGTGTGCCATTTGTTTTTCAAATCTTCCCGAAGAATGGATTTTGATAAAGTCATATTATTGAATTTCTCTATCTCCATTTTATCGGTTAAATCTTTAGGAATACCTAGGCGGTTTAGCCCATTTTCAATAGACAAATTCTCCTGATTGTTTACCCCAACAAAACTCTTAAAGCGTCTTGATAAAACCTTTAAATCACCACCACCATCTTTTTCATAAGGGTTTACACAGGCCAAATGCCAAATATTAGAAATTTTCTCTTTATTGGTCTCATGCGACCTTATGGCTCTGCCCCTCATTTGATTCGAGAGCACATAGGATCCAACAAAACTTGCCAAGATTAGGCTGTTAATACAGGGAGCATCCCATCCTTCTCCAAGCAAAGACTTTGTGCCTACAATAATATTTACATAACCTTCTTCAAAAACTTGAGTGATAATATGAACAAGCTCATGTTTTAGCTGAGGACTAGCTTCAATTTGAAAATACAGATCATCATACGGCAGGGTAGTGGCATAAACGGAGATGACCCCTGCTTTTGCCGCTTTATCTTGGAAAGCCTCATAAGCCGATTTTGGAATAATAATTAATGAGCCAGTTAGCACAGCCATTTTTAGGTCGCTGCCGAAACCTCTTCGAATCATTTCAAAAACAGGAAGGACCCCGATTTTATTGAGTTCCATATTATTGGTGGGGCTCTTCACTAAGTATTCCTTACGGATATAATCACATAAAATCACCATTCTTAGATCAGCCCCTAAATGGTCACTTTCTGATTTAAAAATGCTCTTTATACTATTCAGTTTACTTATACTTGAAGTAAGGTATTTACTAGTTTTTTCAGAATCTGTTAAACTTATTTTGGTTCGTTCTAAAATACCCGCCTGTCTTAATTTGTTAGTCAAACTTTCCTTTAAAAGGACGTCCTTATCAATTTCAAAATCTCTATATAAATAGAATCTCAAAAGCTCTTCGGCCCACTGATAGCTTAACTCGGGAAGCTCAAATGTTTTAGCTCCTATAATTTTTAGGTGACCCTCAGGAATAAAATGGCCTTTAGTGTTCAGATAAATGAGTAGCGCTGCATAGTATTCAATATTACTGTATATCCATTCTAGATGAATTTCTGGATTTGTGAAAAGTGGATGGCGACTCAGAGCATTTGGCAGTGCTTCATTTGTTTTTAGGTAGTTAAAAACTCCCTCAATATTCTTCCTATGCCTATATATCTTTTCTGCTTCAGCCGCACCAGGAAAGGAGAGAAAGACATAGTCTTGATGGGGGCACAAGTTTCCCGCTACCACAAGCTCAGGTACTGATATTTCAGCGTCAACAGGGCCATTAAGGTCCAAGTATCGTTCCCATTCCTGATATGAAACATCATATGGCGGGGTAGCTGTCAACCCAACTATTGTTGGGTTTAGTATATCTTTTACTTTTATGAGAGATTCCCACCATGCATTTTTCAAATGATGGGCTTCATCTACAACAATGGTTCGAACACCTATATTTTTTAGTTTAGAAATTACCTCACTTTCTGAAGGTTTTATATCGCTTATGGATTCTTTAATTCCCTCTTCCGAATTAAATGCAGCATGCAAAGACTGGTAAGTGACCACTGTTAAAAAGAGAGGGTTTTTGATATCTCTAGAAATCCATTTAGGTTTTATCTGAACATTTAAAAACAAATCGCAAAACCTTTGAATCCATTGATTTCTAATGGCCAAAGTAGGTGCCAAAATTAAGGTTGGTTTATTTAATCGAATGGCTATTTCAAGCCCTAGAATAGTTTTACCCGAACCCGGAGGGGCTATTATGTGTAAATGATTATCGTCCAGATGCTCTTCTAATTGCTCAAGAACTCTCTTTTGATAAACCCTCCAAGGGTGTTTGAATTTTGTATTGGGGGGGAAATTTTTCAGAGGATTTGAAGTTTGGTTTTTGTAGGACAGTTGTTTATTTTTTATTCAAGTACTGGTTATACTTTACCTTCTTCAAAGTATCTCCATCAAAAACTAGGATATCGTTTGAAACTGATTTTACTGGCACAGTATCAAACGCTCTTCCATACTGCGAGAAGCCGTAATCAAAAATCAAATAGGACTTACCTTCTGTCTGATATAAACTAAAATTAGTGTTGAAATTAGCGGTATATCTTGGCTCTTCCTTTAGTGCTTGTGTGGTATCTAACTCATAAAATGAACCAATTCCATGTGTTTTGTCGTCAAATTCTATTTGCAAAATTTCAATGGATTTATAGGGTTCGATTTTTAACAACGTGTCCTCATCCCACGTATAGAAATGCTCAAACCTACCCGAGTCAGTTTTAATAATGTACGTAATTTGCATCGTATCAAAATCCCCACGTCCACCTATTGTATCAAACACGTGAATCGATTTTTCTGTATAGTCCCAAAGTCCAGATATGTCGTCAACCGAATTATTGCCGCATGAAAAGAACAATAAACCTAAAACCATAAACTTGATTGTTCTCAACATAAAGCCTGATTCAATTACAACATCTCATTCGCCAAATTCGCTAACTCAGATCTCTCGCCTTTTTCAAGGGTAATGTGCGCGTACAATGGATGATCTTTTACGCGATCAATCAAATAAGAAAGTCCATTTGATTGTGAGTCTAAGTAAGGCGTATCAATTTGGTAGATATCGCCTGTAAATACGATTTTGGTATTTTCACCTGCTCGGGTTATAATCGTTTTGATTTCATGTGGCGTTAGGTTTTGGGCTTCGTCTACAATAAAGAAAATGTTCGATAAACTTCTTCCACGGATATAAGCTAAAGGCGTAATCATCAGTTTTTCTTTGGCCACCATATCGGTAATGGTTTTAAATTCCTTATCCGATTCTTTGTACTGGTTCTGAATGAATTTGAGGTTGTCCCAAAGTGGCTCCATATAAGGGTTCAACTTCGATTTAATATCGCCCGGCAAATAACCAATGTCTTTATTGCTCAAAGGCACAATCGGTCGGGCCAAGTAAATTTGCTTGTATTCTCTGCGTTGCTCCAAAGCACCCGCCAAAGTCAGCAAGGTTTTTCCTGTTCCTGCTACCCCCTGAATGGTCACTAGTTTAACATCAGGATTCATAATGGCATCAATAGCAAATGTTTGTTCTGCATTGCGTGGTTTAATGCCCGAAACAGGTCGTTTATCTACCTTATGAATACAGTCTTCCTGCGAATTATATCGTGCAAGCACCGAGTTTTTATCACTTTTTAAAATGAAGTATTGATTAGGGTGTGCCTTCTTTCTTTTCAGTACTTCCTTAGGGCTAATGGTGCCATCTTCATAAAGGTGATTCACTAAGTCAGAATCTACCTTTTCGATTTCAATCATTCCTTTTCTAAGCGACTGAACGTTTTTGATCTTTCCAGTCTCGTAATCTTCGGCTGCCAAGCCCATCGATTTTGCTTTGAGCCTAAGGTTAATATCCTTGCTAACAAGAATCACTTTTCTGCCTTTGTTTTCATCGCGCATGCGAAGGGCGGCATTGAGAATTCGGTGATCGTTTTTAGTTTCTCCAAACACCTCATTGGCATCCAGTTCTCCTTTACCCGAACCAGCTTCCATTATTACCTTCAGGCTACCGCGGGTTTTCCCGTTAAGGGGAATCCAGTCTTGCAAAGATTTATCCTGCGCCAGCTTATCGAGTAAACGAGTAAACTCACGGGCTTCAAAGTTTTTGGTGTCATTTCCTTTTTTGAACTGATCCAATTCTTCCAACACGGTAATGGGAATCCCAATATCGTGTTCTTCGAAATTCATGATGGAGATGTGTTCAAAAAGTATTACAGAAGTATCAAGTACGAAAATTTTCTTCTCACTCAGCGTCTTAGCTCTTGCCATATCGAATTGATCAATAATTAAGTAGAAAGGTTGTTTTAAGTTAGTAAAATAATGGTTGAAACAAGCCCAGTAAGCTTTATTAATATAGGCTTAACACGGGTTTTTAATTAAAATATTGAAAATGAATGAGTTAAATTCATGGGCTGCATCATTGGAAAAAATACCTTAATTTGAACACCAAAACTTACACAACTATGACACCTCCACTTTCCAGAAGAAATTTTATAAGAAACACGGCAACTGTTGGAGCAGCATTGCCTTTCGTATCGTCATCAATGCTTTTTTCAGATCAAAAGAAGTCTGTTATCAGAATGGGCTTTATTGGTACTGGCGAAAGGGGCAGAGGCCAATTAAATGTAGCTTTATTAAGAGACGATGTTGAAGTAGTTGCTATTTGTGATGTGGACAATGCGGTTTTGCAAAAGGCCGAAGACATGATTACAAAAAGCGGAGGTAAAAAGCCTGTACGTTTTGACGGTGATGGAGAAGCCTATCACAAGATGCTCGAAATGGATAACTTGGATGCCGTATATATTGCTACTCCGTGGATTTGGCATGTGCCAATGGCCGTTGCAGCCATGAAAGCGGGAAAAGCTGTAGCCTTAGAGGTTTCTGGCGCTACAGACATAGAAGAATGTTGGGACTTGGTAAATGCGCAAGAAGAAACGGGCGTACCACTAATGTTTATGGAAAACGTGTGTTACAGAAGAGATGTAATGGCGGTTTTAAATATGGTACGCGATGACCTTTTTGGTGAAATGATTCATCTGGAGGGAGGCTATCAACATGACCTTAGGGGCGTAAAACTGAACGATGGTAAATCGGCCTACGGACAAGGGGTTGAGTTTGGTGAAAATGGATATAGCGAATCGAAATGGAGAACCACACATTCGGTACATAGAAATGCAGAGCTTTACCCAACTCACGGGCTAGGACCAGTTGCCACTGCCATTAATCTGAATAGGGGTAACCGTATGTCTTATCTTACTTCAATGAGTTCGAAGAGTAGAGGTTTACACGATTATATTGTGAATCACCCTAAAGGAGGAAAAGATCACCCGAACGCCAAAGTAGATTTCAAATTGGGCGATGTGGTGACAACTATGATTAGAACAATAAACGGTGAAACCATTAACCTTACGCATGATACCAATCTTCCAAGACCTTATTCTTTAGGCTTCCGCTTTCAGGGAACCAAAGGACTTTGGATGGACATCAATAAATCGCTCTATGTAGAAGGGCAAGGCCGACCACATCAGTGGCAGTCTGACAAAGAGATGATGGAGAAATACGATCATCCGCTTTGGAAAAAGTATGGTGAAAAAGCTTCGGGTGCTGGTCATGGCGGTATGGATTTCTTTGTATTCCATGCCTTTATTGAAGCCCTGAAAAGAGGTGCGCCAATGCCAATTGATGTCTATGATGGTGCTGCTTGGATGGCCGTTACTGCGCTTTCAGAACAATCAATCTTGCAAGGTGGTGAACCAGTTCAGTTCCCAGACTTTACGCGTGGTAGATGGATTAATCGAAAACCTATTTTCGCGCTTGACGATAGTTATTAATAACAAAGGCCGTTCTTTAAGATCGGCCTTAATTTTTTAAATCTATGGGCATCCAGCTAGACAAGAAGGACGGTTTTATTGAATTAACAATTCGCCCAGAGCGGAAGGAGACGCTTATTGCAATTCTACTTGTTGTTCCCGTACTTGGTATTTTGGTGATGTTTGGTAAACTCATAGAACAAGCTCTAACAGACACCTTACATCCGTTCTTTATTGTTGCTTTTCTATTGTTCCTGTGGTTAGCATATAAAAATTTCTTTGGCTTTTATTGGGCAACTCTAGGTTATGAAACAGTAGAAATTCATGAGAAGTACATTAAGTTAAGTAAGCATGTGGGCAAGTTAAAGCAGAGTAAAGAATACATCATGGCCAATATCACTGAATTAAAAGTTTACGATTCTCGGAATGACCCTGGCGCTTCTGGAACGGCCATGTTTGGATTTTCAAACGTTAATGTTCAATTCAGATATGGAAAACGAACGGAGATAATTGGAAAGCAAATAACACAAGAGGAGGCCGAAGGAATAATCTTGGTGCTTAGAAATTACATTCCAAATTAATCTTGCTTTCATAGCATTCCTCTCAGTCGCTTGGCATTGCCGAGTGACTTGTACCTTGTTGGCTTGAAGCCAAACTTCTAGTAATCACTCGGTATAACCGAGCGATTGCACTTCGATTTAGGCTTAGCGAAACTTCATGAACTTTGTGGTTAAAAGTCAGCCCGCTACAACAGTCACTTCGTAGAAGTTTTTCACGTTTCACAAGACAAAACACCTTCCTTCTGTGTTACTGGACACCTCGAAGCCTTGGGGCTTACAGCATGACTTAGCTTGTTAGTGACTGCTCATAACTAGCATTGTTCAAAGAGGTATCCAACGAAGAAGTCTCCAACAGCCGCTTGACATTGCTGAGTGACCTATTTTAGGTTTAGAATGTTCATTTTTCCCAAATTGATTAATACATAGTTCAATCAATCCAATAGGTTGGTTTTTCTAGCTTCCCGTATCTGGTACAGCTCACACAAGCAGCCAAACGGAGATAGGACGTTCCATAAGGGGATGGTGAAGGCTCCCATAAATAAATCCGATAAGGAGCATTGCGCCTTTTCTCGATTGGATCATCTGGATTATAGAATGACAACGAATCTAACGTGGTAGAAATAAAATCAGACGCTTTACATTGCTGAGAAAAACCAGAAATTTGAGACGTGACTTCTACACCAAATTCATCGATATTATAAAACTTACGAAAACGTGTTACCGAAGACACCTCAAAGTAGCCTAGTACAATTTCATTCTCATCACTAACTGATGATAGATTTCCTAAAACTATACCTTGTTGTTTATCAAATAAAGATCCTGATGACTCATTAAACTCTCTAAGTTTGTTATAGTAAGCGTATGATTTATCATTGATGGAATATTGAGTCACCTCGATCGAGTATCTGTTTGTCAAATCCAAATTGTCAACCGGCAGAAATCGTAAAGGCACATCAAAAGCTCTATTTCCAGAAATTCCAGAAGTATTTGAAAGAATTAAGCTGTTCGAAAAGTTTTCCCGATAACAAGTATCTGGTACTGGCACTCTGTCATTTGATTTAGCTCCTCTCTTCCAATAATATTTTGTTGGGTAGGGGGCTACAATTTGATGTGTTTCATTCCACTCATACCTAAAAAATGAAGGGTCGGAGCTAAGCTCACCAGTATCGATGAAAATCCATAAGCCAGATATGTTTCCCCCCAATGTACTAGAGGGTAAATTAGCATAGCGTTGGCCAATCTCTTCTATTGAGGTTGGCTTTGACATTAATTCATAGCTGGACTCATAACGGCTTCCGTTTCCAGCGTCTAAAACAAAAATTAACTTATATGAAGCTCCTGCAATTGCCTGATAAGGTTCTAAAGAGAGATAGACACCCTCTCTATCTTCTTCAAAATCTATAATTTCTCCATTGTCTACCTCTATCCAAACTTGAGCTCCAGATATGGGGGCTTTAATATCAGGCTCATTAATAGGTGTTGAGTAGGATAATTTTATTTCTTGGGTTTTGTTTTCATCTGTTAGTATTCCATCTACTACAACTAGCTTCTCATATGATAAAAAACCTTTGTCTAACTCAACGGCACAACCTGAGCAAGTAACAAGACACCAGAGTAACAAAGCCGCTCTACCTTCAATTATCTTAGTCTTTCTCATTATTCGGGTTTTTAACATTAAATTTTTTGATAACTGATATTGGTGATCCTTTACTGGTCACACCCTCTATTATCATTTCAAAATCTCCAGAAAGATCAGAAGTGAAAAAAGAAAACTCCTTTGTGCCTTCTTGAACCACCCTGTATGGCGATTCCCATAAGAGCTGGATATTTTGATCTGGTATGTTTATGTTTTCTAAAGGTTTTGAAATAGACTTCGTTTTCGAATCAGAAGCCCCTTCCATTTGTAGTTGTAAAGTGTTATCTAAGTTTGCAAACCCACCAAGCCCGCCATCAATCGAAGTAAAATTTACTACTCCATCGAAAAAATTGCCTTGCAGAAAAAAACGGCTATTAAAAACATCTACCTTCTTGATTCTGTAGGGACTAAACTCTAAAAGTGCCTTGCCACTAACTGGTATTCCATCAAGAACAACTAAGGCAGGATACTTGAAGTCCAATTCGAGATAAGGTGTGCTTACTAAAAAGCCATTTGGTCTATTCTTCCTAACTCTCGCAAAAGCAATGTACTCTACGAAATGTTCTTCAATTGTTTTGAATCTCGTATAATCATCAAAAGAGTAGCTAGAAGTAAAATCAGAGTTTTCTATTACTGGAATTATTCTAGAGTTATTTTCATAAGTGGAAGGAAGGTAAAAGGCATTTTCTATTTGACTTTGAACAGCCCTATCAGTAATTTCTTGGACAAAACTAGAGTCAAGAAATACTGGTTTAAAGTTTAAATCAGGAAAATCGGAAATGAAGTTATCTTCTATTCGAATATCATATTCATTTTCGAAATCATAGACTGTGACATGGGCTTCGAAGTTCCCTCTGCTTAATGTTTCATATTCTATTAAGAATCGGCCATACTCATCGGTGATCGAACTGGCAATATTGAATGTAGATTCTCCAAGCGTTAGAATAATTGGCTTCTGAGTAGCAACGCTTCCATCTAAAAATGTAACCCTACCTGTCATTAATTCAGACTTGTGTTCTGGAAGAAAGCTTACCTCTTTTCTTAGTGGTGCTTTATTATCTTCATTGTAAATCGCATTTAAATTTTCTAAATATTCATAACTAAAATTGGTGGCGCCAGAAAAGTTAGGATTATATATTTTAGGAAGTACAAAATGATGATCAAAGCCCATGGAAGATGCCTTGCGAACGCTGATGCTGTATACCCCAGTTTCTAAAAATTGACTCAACGAAACAAGCTGTCTTGACTCAAATGCCTGATTTGTTTCTTCAGAAATCAACTGGGAATTATATAAGGAATACCCAGCCAATTCTCTACCCGCATCATCTTTAATGGCTGCTTTTAGTTTAGAAGGTGGTAATTGGTTTCTTGATACATTAATTTCTTTATTTCCCTTCTCAATTTTTCTAGTGTATACAATTGAATCGTGATGCATTATCACAAACTCACCTGAGATAGGTGAGTTTACATTTACCTTAATAGATTCTTTTAGATGTTCAATATGAATGTTTGCTACATTTTTTGATCCGTTCGGTGTATCGATAAATTCAAATCCTCTATCAGCCCTATCTATCACAATTCTGAAGTTATTTGCTGTGTCAGGAGATATATCAAAATTGCCAATACCATTGGTGTCATATGCTAAGCTTTGAGACTTTTCACCCTCTAAACCCGTTAATCGTACAGATATATTCTCGTTATGGCTGACACTACTTCCCAACTTAAAAGCAATTCTATTATTCACGCCTACCATCATCTTACCGAGCGGTTTAAATTCTATGGTTGGTTCATTAATGGAGTCCAGCTTTGGGTTATCATAACTTTGGTAGGGGTTAATAATTGTCAATGATGCTTTAGAGTAATCTTCAAAATTCCTCATCCATCGGGTATACGCTACTATATAATATTGACCGGTTTTTAAACTAGAAGCTGCAAAAAATTCACCGCTAGCGACACCAGAGCTTAATTCATGCTTCTTTTGATATACAACTCCCTCTTCTCCCACAATTTGGATATAGGCGTATTTACTCAAAGGAGAAATACGCCCTGTTTTACTACTTACACAGAAGAGCGTGTAATGAATGGTTTCACCCACTAAATGATGACTACCATTAGCGTGAATCAATACATTTTCCCTCACATTATCACTTTGTGATTGAGCAGACTGCCAAGCAAAAATTAGTAAGATTAGTATATAAAGTTTTCGCCTCATTGAATTTTCATCTTACTTCTTTTCAAAACTTAAAGTTATAAGTGATAGTAGGAACTGCACTTCCAAATACCGTTAATTTATACCCTTTCACCTCTCCATCTACTACATCAAAGTAGACTGAATAGGGGTTATCTCTTCCAAAAAGATTGTATACGGACAAAGACCAAAATGATCTAGTAAGCTTCTTCGTTCTATGACCCCATTTTAGAGTAATCCCCAAATCCATTCTTAAGTAATAGGGAATTCGGGATGAATTTCTGGCTGAATAATTTATTTGTTCCACTCCTCTTACACTATAGGAGCCTACTGGTAACGTCACTGGTCGCCCTGTTTTATAAGTAAAGTTGTACGATAGACTAAATCGTTGAGTAACATCATAATTACTCACTAAATTAATTGTATGAGGAATGTCATAGTTGGTAGGGAAGAAGTTGCCATCGTTAATTATCTCTTCAGCAAAATCACCTTCGAGTTTAATAAAAGTACGTGCATAAGAGTAGTTGAGCCAACCATGCAATTGGCCTAATTTCTTGGCGGATAATTCAATTCCATAAGCCTTACCAGGCCCTTGCAGGGCAATCATTTCAATGGAATTGTTTAGTAAAAAATTGGAACCTGTTTTAAAATCAATAAGATTCTCGAGCTCTTTGGCATATACCTCTAAAGATGTTTCTAAATTGATCTCTTCAAAATCTCTAAAATACCCTAAAGAGATTTCGTTTGAAATTTGAGGTTTAATGTGCCCATTGGATAAGCGCCATATATCTGTTGGCGAAACGGATGAGGTATTGGATAAGGAATGAATGTACTGCATATTTCTACCAAAACTGGTTTTTATAGAACTTGATTCGTTCAACAAATACCTAAGCGAAAACCTAAATTCTGCTCCCTGATAAGTCTTAATAATATCTCCACTGGAATAGGTCACGGTATCGATAATCGATTCTTCATTCAATGGTGAATTTTCTGAGTATATAAATTTTTGTCCTGGGCCTATAGCAGAAAAAAGACTATATCGAATTCCTCCATTAACAGTAAACTTCTCACTGATCTCATATTGATCTGAGAAGTATATGGCACTTTCATATGCCCGTTCTTCATCTAAGAAGAGGGAAGATATATTCGATTCTTCACCTAAAGCTTTTTTGCTACCTGGGTTTATAATATAATGTTTGGTCTCAAGGCCAAAGTTAAAAGACTGGTTTTTGGTTGCTTCATAGTTGAAGTCGGCCTTAGCGCCTAACTCCTTTATTTGAAAATCTTGTATAAAGGCATTCGCAGGAGAATTGGAAGTCTCAAACTCATATTTGTACTTACTGTATGACCCCGTAAAATTGACATCAAAATCAGAACTAAACTGGTGTGTCCATTTGGTAGAAGCCATATTGTTTACATATGAGAAATCAGAAAACGAAAAGAGCGTATCTGAATTGAGTTTAAAATAATCATGACTTAAATACCCCGAAATGCTCAGGTTGTCTTTTGGACTAAGGTCATGGTCATAATTTAAAATCAGGTCCGAAAACTCAACTACATTTCCTCTAAACCCAGAGTTATCCACTAGATCAAGAACCCAATTGGAATAAGTGGCTCTCCCGCTTAATAATAAAGAAGCCTTATCTTTTATTATTGGAGCCTCAACCGTCAACCTTGATGTGATGGGTGAAACTCCTCCCTCTACTCCAAACTCGGACTTTCCTGCCTTTTTGGAGGTGATGTCAAATACGGAGGCTAGTCGGCCACCGTATTTTGCAGGAATTCCTGTCTTCAGAATTTCAAGGTCTTCTAGAGCGTCAGAATTAAATACTGAGAAAAAACCCAGAAAGTGAGAGGCATTGTATACAGTGGCACCATCTAAAAGAAACAAGTTCTGGTCAGACTTGCCCCCTCGAACATTTATGCCTGCGGCACCTTCTCCTACCGTTTGAACCCCGGCAAAAGTAGTAGCCACTTTTAAGATATCCTTTTCACCAAGTACTACAGGGATAACTTTTGTCTCTTCTATATTCAGTCTATTCATGCCCATACTGACACTTTCAACATTTTGCCCTCTTTCAGCCTCTACAACAATTTCACTAAGAGCAATTACATCAGTCTCTAACCCAATGTCCAGCTTTCCATTTGAAAACAGTACTATCTTTCTTTTGGCTGTTTTCATGCCTGAATATTGTACATATAATTCATTTTGCCCATTTGTCAATGAGATTGAATAGAATCCAGTCTCATCCGATATCGTGGATTTGTTACTCTGAATAGAATAAATCACTGCATTATCAATTCTTTCCTCTGTTTCGTTACTCGTTATAAAACCAGCTATAGTAGATGTTGCGCCCTGTTTAAAATCTGCTTTATTCCCAATCTCATACACTCGGTTTTTCTTATCATCACTGGTCAATTGATTCGGGACATACTCACGAGTAAATAGTACACTTTTAGGAACAGTATCAGGCAAATTCTCTTCATTGTTATTTTTGACTATACTCCCGACTATTATTGGAGTTCTAATAATGGGCAAGCCGTGAGTAAGGTAAATAGAGTTACCATTATAAAAATATGTTATTTCTGAGCCTAAAACAATTTGGTCTAACACATACTCAAGGTTTGCATTCTGAAAGTTTCCAGTGTAGCTAATTGAATCAACCCACTCAACTCTGTAATAAAAACTGACATCCAGATCATCCTTTATTTTTAAGAGGATATTCTGTAAAGCTTCTTGATTAAAGCTCCCAGAAAATGTTCTCTCATTTTGAGCGTTTATCTGAATTGTAACCACTAAGAAGAAGAGTAGATAAACTATTTTCATGGCTTTATAGTGGTTTCACAATACTTTGTCAGTTGAAGAAGTGAAAAATCGAGATTGTTTTTAAAATCTAACTGACGGTTTTGTTTAAGAAACCCTCGTATTTCCGCTTTATGGTCAGGAAAAATTTTCAAAAATGACTTCTTGTTTGTGATTTTTGTTAACCCTTTACTTGTAAGAAGAAAATATTCTTCCCTTTGTAGATAAAAGGTGTTTTCATCTTTCGTTCTATCTAGTTTGGAAAACTTCTTATAAAGACCCAGTGATTGGCCTTTGTACAATACTTCAAGAAAACCTTTACCTCCAATAACCCTAACAAAATGATGTCCATCCATCGTAAACCAATTAATATCCCTTTGCTTAAGCAATAGTGGAATTGTTTGGATTGGGTGGATCATATACAAAAGGTCTTGCTGTAGGTCGTAAACCAATTCAACATTTTTAAAAAGTTTACCTCTATAAGATAAATCAGACGTAACAGAATAGAAAGAAGAGAAGAAAGGGCTTGAGCCTGAAAACGATCTAGAAATCGAATAATAAGCCCCCACAACCTGATAAAGGCTTTTTGTACTTACTTGAGTTTCATACCATGTCCCAATATCACCTTCCAGATTAAAATCCTCAATGCTATACTTTTCTTGAGCATTTAGCATAAAAAGACAAAAGAAAAATAGGGAGAAAAATGCGAAAAGCTTTCTTAGTAATGTGAGCATCAGCTCAAATTACTAAGAAAAGAACAAAAATAACTCTACTTAAAGAGATACTTACGAAGTCGCTTTTAGCTTAGAATGTCAATTTCTTCCAAGTTCGGAGTAAGAGTAAAACACTTACCAGTGTGACAGAAAGTAGAATTACCGCAGTTGAGATATTGCCATAAAGCAACATGCCCACACCAAACAGCGCACTGTAAACAATGATTATTCCTAGGAACATAGCGAGTATGTCAATGCTAAAACGACCAACTTGTGCATCTAAATGAATGCCTTCTTTTTTAGCTATTTTTTTGAACCCATTCCAGCCAATACCGTAAGGTTTTACAGAATTAAAGAAGGTAGCCAATCTCTGGTAGTCCGTTGGCTTGGTAAGTAAAGTAACCCCTACCCAAGCTATGGTGGTTATACCTACACTCCACAATAATTGATAATCACCAGGTATGGCAAGCATAAAGTCTGGGCCTGTTTTTTCATAAAAAAGCAATGCCATAATGAATGAAACCACCATGGCTGTAAGTTCAGAATAAGCATTTATACGCCACCAGAACCAACGGAATAAGAATACCGCTCCCGTTCCTGCTCCTACCTTCAGAAGAATATCGAAGGCCTCATAAGCGCTTGTAAGTACCAAAGCAAACAAAGCAGCAAAAACCATTAAAAGCACGGTAGATATTCTTCCCACATTTACCAATTCCTTTTCACTTGCTTCTGGTTTCACAAATCTTTGGTAAAAATCATAGGCTACATAAGAAGAACCCCAGTTGAGGTGTGTTGAAATGGTAGACATAAAGGCCGCAATCAATGAGGCAATAACAATTCCCAAGAGTCCCTTAGGCAAAGTGAGTAGCATGGCTGAATAGCCTAAATCATGTCCCATTTTTCCTTCAGAAATATTCGGGAAAGCGGATCTGATGGACTCCAAATCTGGATAAACCACCAAGGAAGCCAAGGCAATTAAAATCCATGGCCAAGGGCGCAAAGCGTAATGCGTAATGTTGAAAAGCAAAGTAGCCGAAACCGCGTTTTTTTCGTCTTTAGCCGAAAGCATACGTTGGGCAATGTAGCCTCCTCCGCCAGGTTCGGCACCTGGATACCAAACGCTCCACCACTGCACGGCCAGTGGAATAACTAGAAGTGTAATAAACAATTCTCTGTTATTGAAGTCAGGAATTAAATCAAGTTTTGGTGCTACATTTGGATTGGCCAAAAGCTCCGTTAAACCACCTACTTCAGGTAAATTAATGATGTATACCGCTGCGGCAATGGAACCTACCATGGCGACTAAAAACTGTAAGAAATCGGTGAGAATAACGCCCCTTAATCCGCCCATCGAGCTATAGGCTACTGTAATTACGGATGCATAAAGCATGGTTTTCCAAGGTTCTAAACCAAACATGATTTCCCCAATCTTAATAGCAGCCAAGGAAACCGAAGCCATAATCATCACATTGAAGAAAACGCCTAAATAAATAGCGCGGAAGCCCCTTAAGAAGGCGGCCTCTTTTCCACTATAGCGAGTTTCGTAAAACTCTAAATCGGTAAGTACGCCTGATTTCCTCCAAAGCTTGGCATACACAAAAACGGTGAGCATACCCGTGACCAGAAAAGCCCACCATACCCAGTTACCAGCTACACCGTTCTGACGAACAATGTCTGTTACTAAATTTGGGGTATCGGCAGAAAAAGTGGTGGCCACCATAGAAATTCCCAATAACCACCAAGGCATATTTCTTCCCGATAGGAAAAATTCTTTTGAGCTGGTACCTGCCTTTTTTGATACTTTAAGGCCGATTAACAAAAAAATGACAAAAAAACCGAGGATGATAATCCAGTCGAGTGTCGCTAGCTGCATAATATAATGATTTGTTAAATTGACTCGTCTTGTCTTTTTCGACAACTTCGAGCCAACAATTATAATTAAAATAGAGGACATTATGGATTTGACTTTGGTAGTATTGGCCGCGGGCATGGGAAGCCGATATGGTGGAAATAAACAATTGGATGGAATTGGGCCACATGGCGAGATCATTATGGACTATTCAATTCATGATGCCATCAATGCTGGATTCACTAAAGTGGTATTTATTATCCGTACCGATTTGAAAGATGCCTTTGATGAGCACTACAAAAATCGATTCAACGGAAAGATTAAAATGGAGTATGCTTTTCAGAATGAATACACTGAGCATACTGCGCGATACGAAGCCGATAGAAAAAAGCCTTGGGGAACCACGCACGCTATTTTGGCTGCCAAACATCTCATCAATGAACCTTTTGTAGTGATTAATGCTGATGATTATTATGGTCAAGAATCTTTTGGTGAAGTAGTGACTGCCATGAAAAACTTAAAGGAGAATGAGTATTTGATCATGGGTTACAGTTTGGTCAACACGCTTTCCGATCACGGAACTGTGAACCGTGGCGTTTGCCAAGTGAAAGAAGACATGACCCTAACAGGCATTAAAGAGACTTTAGCCATCAGCAAAAATGGTGATGCTATTACTTATGAAGAAGATGGCGTGAAGCATTCGCTTGCTCCAGACACTTACGTGTCGATGAATTTCTTGGGTTTCCCAGCTTCTGCACTTCCTCATTTCGAAGAAAAGTTTGTGGCCTTTGTAAAGGAAAACCACACCAATCCTAAGTCGGAGTGTTTTGTTCCTGCTGAAATGGACAACTTAATGAATGAAGGAAAAGCTACAATTAAAGTAGTACCAACTTCTGCCTCTTGGCTTGGTGTAACCTATCAGGAAGACAAACCATTTGTAGTAAGCGGAATCAGTAAAATGATTGCGGATGGTAAATACCCAGAAGAAATAAAGTAATGAACATTGCCTTAGAAGCATTGAAGGCATTCCAATTAGAGGGGGCGATCGAAAAGGTTGCCCCTTTCGGTTCGGGCCATATCAATGATACCTATAAAGTAGAGTCTAGCTGTGGAAATTACCTGCTTCAGAAGGTGAACACCAAAGTTTTTCAGAATACCGAAACTTTAGAAAATAACCTCAATCTACTGCAAAGCTTACAGTCGAACGTCTTTGCAAAACACATTACCACTAAGAACGGAGTATGCTTTCATCTTGACCAAGCAGGCTGCTGGAAATTGCAAGAATTTGTATTGAATGCCTATGGGCCAACTACCGCTAATAACCTCACTTTGGTCGAAGAAGTGGGGAGAGGTTTTGGTATGTTTACCCAAGTTACGTCTACTCTAGATGCCGCAATTTTTGATGAAGCCATCCCAAATTTTCACAGTTTAAAATGGCGTTTAGAACAGTTGGATAAAGCTGTATCGCTAAACAAGGCGAGCCGAGTTGATGCCTCCAAAAAACTTATCGATCAGGTAAACGCTTTCAGTTGGATCGCTGATCATTTTAATAAGCTTGTTGAAAATGGTTTGCCGCTTAGGGTGTGTCATAACGATACAAAAATTGACAACATTCTTTTGACCGAAGGTAGCGATGAGTTTCGGCATGTGATCGATTTAGACACCACAGGCCCAGGTTATGTGCTTTCTGATTTTGGAGATATGATGCGTACATTACTATCACCAACGAAGGAAGCTGAGGTGGATGAAAGCAAAATTGAAATTAGAGAAGGTTATTTAAATGCATTGAAATCGGGATACCTTTCGGCTTGTGAAGAGTCGCTTTCGCCCCTGGAAATCCAGAATTTAGAGTTTGGAGGCTTATACATGACTTATATGCAGGCTATTCGTTTTTTGGCCGATTACTTAAATGGTGATACCTATTACAAGATAAGCTTCCCTGAAGAAAACTTTATCAGGGCGAAAAATCAGTTGATCTTGCTTCAGTTAATACATACCCAAACTTTTGGAGAGAAAGGCTAAGTGAAAGTGATAAGCTTGTTTTAATGAATTTCTACCGTTGAACAGAAATGTCCGTTTCCTTCAGTTGAAAAAATCGTTAGTTTTATTCGAACACAAACAAAAAACTATTCTATGAAAAGAGTTATGCTCACCTTATTTGTTATTTCCACTTTATTTTCGGCCAACCCCATGAGCGGTCAAACGTGGAAAGTAGACCCTGCACATTCAAGCATATTATTTAACGCAAAGCATTCGGGAATTTCCTTTGTAAATGGAAGGTTTGAGAAATTTGAAGCCACCGTTGAGGGTGGAACAGCAGAAGATTTTACCAATGCTAAAGTAACTTTTACAGCCCAAGTACAAAGCATCAACACGGGCGTTGACGGAAGAGATAACCACCTCAGATCAGCAGATTTTTTCGATATGGAAAACCACCCAACCGTTACTTTTAAAAGTACTTCTTTCACCAAATCAGGTGATGGTATGTATAAAGTGGTGGGTGATTTAACCATGCGCGGCAACACCAAACAAGTGGAGCTAATGGCACACCATATTGGGTCTATCGATACAAGGGATGGAGGCAAGAAAGTAGGCTTTCAGATTAAAGGAAGCGTGGATAGAAATGAATTTGGAGTTTCTGGTGCAGGAGGATCTGTAGCTCCTGTGATCGAGATTATCTGCAATGTAGAAATGGCAACGCAAAAATAGCCCTTACAAACAATACTCAAGGGCTGGTTCATTTAATGGGGCAGCCTTTTATTATTTTTAGTTATGACTGAAAGAACCGCTGAATACTATATTGAAAAGCTAAACCTTTTAGCTCATCCAGAAGGCGGCTATTACGCTGAAAATTATAGATCGGAAGAAAGTATTGAGAAAAGTGCACTGCCCAACCGTTATCCATCAGCTAGGGTTTTCGGTACCTCAATTTACTTTTTACTTACTCCTGATAGTGTTTCAAATTTCCACAGACTTAGCTCAGACGAAATTTGGCATTTTCATGACGGTGGTGCAGCCTGCATCCACATGCTTTCACACGAGGGGAAATTGGTTTCCAAAACCATTGGAAAAGACTTGGGAAATGGAGAACAGTTTCAGGTGGTTATTCCAAAACACCACTGGTTTGCCGCAGAAGTTGTCAAGGGAGATTTTATTTTAGTAGGCTGTACTGTATCTCCTGGCTTCGAGTTTGAGGACTTTGAATTGGCCGATCGCTCCACTTTAAGTTCCGTTTATCCCGATCATAAAACACTGATTAAGCGTTTCACGAAAGCATAGTTGTGTTCTGCATAAACATGCAGTGAAACTTAAAACTAAAAACAACGATATGCTTTTAACAACAACCCCAACCATTGAAGGTCACACGATTACAAAGTACCATGGTGTAATTACAGGCGAAGCCATTATTGGTGCCAATTTATTCAAAGACATTTTCGCCAGCATTACCGATTTAGTCGGTGGTCGTTCTGGCTCCTACGAGAAAGTGCTTCGCGAAGCAAAAAATAATGCAATGCAAGAATTACAATATAACGCTCAAGCAATGGGCGCCAACGCAGTAGTGGGCATTGATTTGGATTATGAAACGATAGGGCAAAGTTCTAGTATGCTTATGGTTACGGCAAGCGGAACAGCGGTAACCTATCAATAAGATACACCAATTGGTGTTTTCTATCCCATAAAGCCTCGGTTTCTAGTAAATCGGGGCTTTTCCTTTGGCAATCACACATAAACCTTTGACACTGCTAAAAGTTAGTTAAGCATAGTTAATGCTGCTCGACTGTCGGGCATATTGATCAATTAAGAAATAATTTATGCTCTATAAACTGATAGAAAATCCTTCAAGCCATTTTGATTTAATTGAATACACTCCTGTAGTTCAAAGGTCAATCTACAATGGTAATGACCCTGATGATAGTGACTTCCTTTCTAAAAATCCCGATTTGATATGGGGAATACTGATCGGAATTATGGCAATAGGTTTTATTTGGTACACCTTTTTTAGAAAAAAGAAAAGATAGCCTGTTCAATTAGAGATTGACTCTACTAAATAGACCTAAGATACAGCTGTTCTACTTTCTCTCTGGCCCAAGGCGTTTTGCGCAAAAAAGTAAGACTCGATTTAATGGATGGATTATGCGTAAAGCAGCGAATGTTGATTCTATCACCCAATTCTTCCCATCCGTATTTCTTTACCAGCGCCTCTAGTATATCGGCCAGCTTTATTCCGTGGAGGGGGTTGTTAGGTTGGGCTTCTTTTGGGGTGGTCATAGTTTTATTTCTTTCAGGTAATAATATAGTTCCTTCGTTGCCACTCAGGATGAAAAGCAGCGTGCAATAAAATGCTTTACTGGCTAAAATTGAGTAATTAAAATTGGCCTTGACAAGAATGCCAAGGCCTTTATTTATATTTCAGAATCTCTATAGAAATTACTGATGTTGCCAATAATTTGATCGTATATGCGGTCTACAAAACCGATGAAAAGGGTTTGAGGTGGTGGCGGAGGCAACTCCTTCAACTTACTCATTTCTATCTCATCGCGGGTAAGCGCTCTAGAGTCTCCGTTAAACGAAGCCCACTCATGCACCCAAACATCTTGGTTTGGCAATTTACGATTGGTTAAAATTCGGTCAGTATAAGCATCTCTTATTTCGAAATTCATAACCCCCTGAGACGAAAGCGTTTTGCGATTAATCGTTAATTCGGCTTTCACAGTATTGTACACATCGTGCTTCACGCCTTTGTCGTCAGTAAACTGACCTACCACTACGCTATCACGCTTTACCTCTTTGGTTTTCGATTCAATCAAAGTTTGACCCAAAACGAAATCATCAAATTGCATCGATACGATTTGGTCGGGTTGCAAATCAATCTGCTCAGCTTCATCAACAGTGAAAAACTGAACGAATCTGCCTTGGCTAAATCTATCTAGGTACTCGATTACTCGGTTTTCAAAATACTCATTGGTCAGCTCCAAACTGCGAGAATGAATAGGAATTGGCTCGATTAAAACCCTAACCGTTCCCATGATTCTAGCGTCAGTCAATAGACTGTCAATGTTCGGTACGTTTCTATCAAAATTGAGTGCAAAATTGAAATGCTTAAAAGCCCTTCTTCCACCTTCGATGGTATTGGTAGCTAAAGCGTTATTCCCCAATTCTATCTGATATTCAGCAGCTTTTCTGGCAGCATCGCTTTCTTCGCTAACATAAGATTTGGGCATTACCAGCGATAAACAAGCTGGGCATCGCTGAATTTGACGATAATAACTGTTCAACTGCTTGTACTGATAGTAAGTAGCCTCCCATTTATTTGGGTCGTTATTTACAGCCAACATGCGGATGTAATCCATATGATAATTGCTCGCCAAACGATAACCCTCAATCAATACATCTTGCGATTTCTTATTGTCTGGGTTCGATTGTAAACGATTGATGGCACGGTCTAAAGCCGTTTCATAATTGCCTTTTTCAAGTGCATTTTTTCCTGTAGCACAGCTTACGATAGTCAGCACCATAAGGGCTAAAAGTGAGTGTAAAAAAGTTTTCATAAGCTTTATTGTTTGGTTGAGTAAGCCATTATTCCAAAATGAATGCCAAATTAGCTTTTATTCTCCTCATCTAATTCAATGATCTTAGATTTCATCATTTCATAAACTTGATCTTTTAGGGCTGGAAGGTCCTCCTGGGTCATGTTTTGGGTAGAAATGGGTGGTAGAAAATAATTATGAATTAGTCCTGGTCTCAAGCCCAACTGACCTTTAGGCATAAGCCTTTTTGCATCGTGAATAATCAAAGGCATAATGGGAGTACTCGTTTCAATGGCCAACCTGAAAGGGCCGTTATAAAAAGGAAGCAGAGGTTCATCGGTATTGTTTCGTGTGCCTTCTGGCGCTACCATAATGGATAAACCCCGGTTTAAGTTTTTCACCAGTTTCTGAACACTTTTCTTTCTGCTTTCTTCGCTGGTACGATCTACCCATACCGCAAAGCTACTGGCAATAAACCCGAACAAAGGAATTTTGGCCAATTCCTTTTTACCCAAACCTTTTAATGGAACGGGAATAGCCCTTGGAATGGCAGGAGCATCTAAAAACGAAGTATGATTAATCGTGAAAATATAAGGCTGACCACGCTGAACCAACTTTCGGTTGTGGGTTTTAAAATGTATGAAAGAAACCATTGAAAAAAGGAAGACCCAAACTCGGGCAAAAAAGTAACTGAATTCATCCAGTTTGGGGCTGATCAATCTTGGAATTACCGTAAAAGGAGACAGCGCAATCATAATGGCTACAAACCAAATGGCGCACCAAGCTGTGTACAGTATTTGAATCCCTTTTTTCAGCATAAAATCTTTTCTGAAGAATTAGCTAAAATAGTTTTTTTATGTGGAATGCGTCATTAGATTTGAGCGGAAATTAATGACAATTGACCATGATTATTCATCCAAATCATGACTCAATTTAAAGAAAAGGATGAACTTCACTCTTTACTTGCAGCCCACACCCTCACAGGTTTGGGCTTTTTTTGTGGATTAGTTTAACTTGAGGCAAATCTTGAAATATGAAATTCGGAAGTGTTGAACACCCAGAGAAAATTGATTTTACTTTACCACATGACCACCCAGATACCGCCAAAGTTTTGGGGAAGTCAAACGCTAAGGATAAACCAAAGATTTATGTGGGTTGCGCCAAATGGAATAAAACTGATTTGAAGGGCTTTTACCCGAAAGGCACAAAGGATGAACTGACTTACTATGCTACTCAATTCAATAGTATTGAGTTGAACGCCACTTTCTATAATTATAGCGCTGAGCAGTTTGAAAACTGGTATGGAAAAACACCTGCCGATTTCAAGTTCTTTCCAAAAATTAATCAGATGATCAGCCATAGAAAGCGATTGAACGATGCGGATCGTTATACTGAAGATTTTGTAAATGCCTTGTCGGGCTTGGAAGAAAAAATGGAGCAAACCTTTCTTCAATTGCACGATAATTTTGGGCCAAAAAACTGGGATAGACTAGCGCATTTCATTACAAATTTCCCCAAAGGAATTCCGCTTGCGGTAGAAGTAAGGCATACCGATTGGCTGAATGATGCTGAAGTTGCTGATCGATTTTATGCGTTACTCGAAGAAAACAATGTGACTAATATCATTACCGATACGGCTGGTCGAAGAGATTTACTTCACATGCGTTTGGCAACACCCAAAGCCTTTATTCGCTATGTAGGTGCAAATCATGAAAGTGATTATGCACGCTTAGATGATTGGTTCGATCGAATTAAAAGCTGGATTGAAATCGGTGGTTTGGAAGATATTTACTTCTTCGTTCACCAAAACCTTGAGAAAGCCTCGCCTTTGCTTTCGGCCTACTTTATTAAGCGACTGAATAACGAACTGGGTTATAATTTACATGTGCCCGAACAGCAAGGTGGGCAAACGACTATGTTTTAATTGTAGCGTAAATCTCAAATAGAACAATCGCTCGGTTGTGCCGAGTGATGATTAGCCTTTTGACCTGAAGGCAGTAAGAGACAAATCACTTGTTCAACTTTTAATTATCACTCATTCCTCAGGCAATCGATAGGGTTTGTTTTGGCGGCTTTTATCGTTTGCCCCAACACAGTGAGCCATGCCAAAAGTAGTATTGCGAACCCTGAAAAGAATATTGACCACAGTTGAATGTTGGTTCTGTAGGCAAAGTTAGCGAGCCACCAATTTTCGATACCGTAAGAAGCCAAGGGCGCAGCGATGGCAAACGCAATTAAGACCATTATCGTAGTCCTTTTACCAAAGAGCACTATGATATGGATTAGCCCAGCGCCATTCACTTTTCTAATGCCGATTTCCTTTGTCCTGAGTTTTATAATGAAACTCGAAAGCGCAAAAAGACCGAGGCACGCAATGAACAGGCTGAGTCCGGAGAAAACTTTGAAAACATTAAGTAGTCGAGCCTCTTTTTTGTATGAAGCATCAATCATTTGGTCCACAAACTGAAAAATGAAAGGATCCCTTGGCCTTAATTCCTTCCATTTGGATTCTAAATTTGCCACTACCTGCCGAAGGTCACTTTCTTTATTGATCCTTACTAATACCTTGCTTGCTCTTTCAAATAGGATTTCATTGCTTTTTATTACCAGAGGAGAAACCTCATTATAAAGATCGTCATAGTTAAAATCATGAACTGTTCCCACCACCGTATAATTCAAAGATGATCCATCGGCAAGAATTTCTGTTACTTGCTGGCCTATAGGCTCTGATAGGTTTAGGGCTGTTACAGCAGATTCATTCAAAATGACCGAAAGGGAATCCCAAGAATCAGGACGAAACATTCTTCCTTCTTTAACTCTCAAACCCATAACCTCAGGGAAATTGTCACCAACTTTCATGGACTGTACACTGATCAGTTGATTGCTTATTTTTTGTTGATATTCTTCTTGCCAAAAAATGCCAAGGCCTAACATGGAAAGTGAACCAGCAACAGACTTTATCTGGGGAATGGATTCTATTTCATTGATATATGACTTTGCGAAATTAGGGTCCATGTGAAAATCTCCAGAGATCACCGCGAGCTGCTCTTTGTCATAACCCAAATCTTTATCAAGTATGAATTTCATTTGGTTCTTCATTACAAACATGCCAATGACCAAGCAGATAGAAATGAAAAATTGAAAAACCACTAAACCATCTCTAAACCAAAGACTCCTTTTACCACTTATAAATTGGCCCCTCAATACCATGAGTGGCCGAATATTGGCGGCCATAATGGACGGGTAAACTCCAGCAAGAAGGGTTATGATCAATCCAATCGAAAATAACAGGCCAATAGTTTGTAGGCTCAATTGGAAGCTAAGATTCCTGCCTATGAGTTCGTTGAAATAAGGCTGAGTAAGCCATAATAATACCAAAGCAAGTAGGAGGCTGGCCATGGAGATCATTGAGGTTTCAATAAAAAACTGACTAACAATCTGGCCTCTTCTAGAACCCAATATTTTCTTGGTGCCCACCTCTTTCGCTCTTGCTATTGATTTGGCAGATGAAAGGTTGATAAAGTTGATACTGGCCAAAAGTATGATCAGGATGGCTACTACGATCATGGTCTGGTCGGAACGCATGTTTCCGCCAGATTTCATACCGCCTAAATTATCAGGGTGCAAGTAAAGCTTGCTCAGAGGAACAAGAAAATAATGGAAGTCATTACCTGCTGTTTTGTAATCTTCCCACGGCATTCGGTTTATGCTTTCAGAATAAATGGAAAGGTTTTTATCTACAGTATTTTGGAGTTTTGCCTGTAAACTTTCAGGGTTCGCTTCTGGGTGAAGTTTAAAATAACAAGCCACATCGGGCTTCATAAAATTCAAAGCACTAAATCGACCAATAGTGTTAATGGACATTAAGAATTCAAAGCTCAAATGGGTGTTGGCAGGCAAGTCCTCACAAACTCCAGTGATATTGAAATTACTTCCCGACATTCTAATGATTTTCCCAATCGGGTTATCATTACCAAAATGCCGTTTTGCAGCCGTTGATGTCAGCACCATCGATTTTGGCTCTAAAAGAGCAGTTTTGGGGTTCCCCATTAACATGTTGAGGCCGAAAAAAGAAATGAAATTACTATCGGCTGCAACTACGTTTTGATGGTAATTCTTGATGTCATTTTCTGAATTGGTATAAGAAATGAGCATGCTTCTGAAAGGGCCCGCAAAGGTGGTAAGCTGCTCTATTTCTGGGTGATCATTCAATGCTGCTTTTGCCAAGGAATGTGGCACCGCTCCAATCACTTCGTTATGATCTGGATACTGTCGATCCAAAGCCATTTTATAAATGCGATCGCCATCTTTGATCTCTCGATCATAAGAGAACTCGTCTTGTATGTAGATCAGCAAATGCGCAGCGCTTGCAATTGCTACAGCCAACCCAAAAATATTGATAGCCGAATATCCAAAGTTCTTCTTTAGACTTCTGAAAGAGGTTTTACAGTGATGTTTGAACATTGTGAGTGGGGTAAATATCTTCCTTTCTTTATAATTAAAAATCAAGTTTGGCCGCATCAGCTTTAGTATTTGAGCATTGTATAAGCGCCTGGATTTTTTGACAGAATGTTGCTCAAGAAGATCTGAAAAGACCTCTTCCATATCCCCTTCAATTTCTTCCAAGAAATCTTTCTTGATGAAGAGCCGAAGGAGCTTAAGTGACCAGCGAGGTGGTTCAGGATTGATCTTCTTTTTAAGATCACTCATTTCTCAAGCAGTCCACAGGGTTGACTCTGGCTGATTTAAGTGTTTGAAAACCTACGGTCAGCCAAGCAATTAATAAAGCGGAAACACCAGCTAAGGCAAAGAACCACCATTTCAATTCGATGGAATAAGCAAAGTTGTGAAGCCATTGGTTGGAGAAGTAATAGCCAATAGGAATGGCTAGAATTATAGAGATCAATACCGTTTTGGTAAAAGTGGCAGAAAGCAATTTCACCACTACTAACTGACTTGCGCCCAATATTTTTCTAATTCCAATCTCTTTGCTTCTTCGTTCTGTGGTAAAAGTGGCCAAGCCAAAAAGACCAAGGCTCGAAATGAGAATGGCAGTTCCCGCCATGTAGTTAGACAATTGGGCTACCTTATCTTCCGTGCTATACAGGGCTCGATAATCATCTTCTAAAAAGGAAGACTCGAAGTCGTGTTTTGGGTTGAACTTGGCGTAAATCGTTTTGATTTTTTCAAGTGTGTTTACTTCAGCCCCTGGTTGCAATCTGACGATAAAATCATCACCGCTGCTCCTGAAGCGGAAAAGCATAGGCTCAATTTCTTGGTGCAATGAACCATATTGAAAATCACTAACCACTCCTATCACTTCCTTAAAGTCATTGGGTGAAGCTTCTAGCTGAAAGCCAATAGGGTCTTTTAATCCCATGAATTTCACTGCGGTTTCGTTGAGCATGATTTTGCTCTCATCGTCATTCATTTCTTTAGAAAATGCCCGGCCTGCTACAAGTCTTAAATTCAGCGTTTCAACAATATCATAACCGATTCTTGGCGACTTAAACAGGTGATTGTCATCCGCGTCACCTTCCTCCCATGAGTAGCCGCTGCTGTTATCATTTCCCCAAAGAAAGTCTCCGGACATATTGCCAACACTGGTTACGCCAGGCAATGCCCTAAGCTCTGTTAAAAACGGAGTAGGATCGAAGCTTTCTGGACCTTTTCTGGTAAACGTAATGATGTTTTCACGGTCATAACCCAGCGGTTTGCTATAGGTATATTCCATCTGTCTGTTGATTGTAATTACCCCAATAATGAAAATAATTGACAGCGTGAACTGCACCACCACCAAACCCTTTCTAATCCATTCTTCACCCCTTAGGTTGGCTACTTTTCCTTTAAGCACCGCCACAGGCTTAAAGCCCGAAAGATAGAAAGCAGGGTAACTGCCCGCTAGTATTCCAGTGCCCAATACGATGGCTAAAAGAGGTAAAATGAAATCGCTTAGAGTAAATTCAAGCTGCTTAGAAGTAATCTCATTGAACTGAGGAAGAAGCAAAACAACCAAGCCAATGGCGACCAAAAGCGCCAGTAACGAGAGTAAAATAGACTCTCCCAAAAACTGAAAAACCAAGTCTCTGCGGTTGGCTCCAATGGCCTTTTTCACGCCTACTTCTTTCATTTTTTTGGAAGCTTGCGCAGTAGATAGGTTCATGAAATTAATGCAGGCAATCAGCAGAATAAAAATGGCAATGACCGTGAAAAGCCGAACATTCTCAATTCTACCACCTACTTGGATCCCATTCTCATAAGTACCGTAGAGGTAGTTTTTGGCATATGGCTGAATAAAGAGGTTTTGCTTATTGTTATCCGTTTTTTCATGCATTAAGTCCGCAATTTTCTGATTCAATTGCTCGGCATCTACCCCTTCTTTTAAGAGTAAGTAGGTGCGTGCATAACCACCTTTCCAATCTTCGGCCCATTCTTCAGCATCGATCAATACTTGGTAATTGACAACAATATTGAATTGCTCGGTGGCATTCTTGGTCGGATCCTTAAACACACCAGATACCACAAAAGCCTGATTGAAAAGTGAACTCTCCCATTCAATCGTATTACCCACTGCCTTTTCAGCCGAACCAAAAACAGTACTGGCCAGCGACTCTGAAATTGCAACTGAGTTTTTGTCTTGAATACTTTCTTTTGTTCCCGAAATCAGCGGGTAAGTCATTACTTGGAAGAAGTTGGAGCTCGCAAAAAGCCCGTTTACTTCAAAGTTTTTTTCGCTGTGGCTAATGGTGCCTTGAGGCCTGAAAAAGTGATTACCCACCCTGACGGCATCTTCCACTTCAGGATATTCTTCTTTTATGGCTTGCGCCAATTTGCCCGAAGTATAATCCCAAGTGAGCACGCTTTCGGGTAAAGTGAAGTTGGTGAAAACCCAATACAAACGATCATTTTTCTCATTGAAAGTGTCTACCGAACGTTCATCATTCACCCAAAGGAAAATGAGCAAGGCTGCAGCTAAACCCGTGGAAAGGCCAATTAAGTTGATGAGGAAAGTAGCTTTGTGTCGCTTGAAACCTCTGATCGTGATTAATAAATTGTGTTGTAACATACCGAGATAATTGAGTTGATGATTTCCGCTAAGCCCTCTGACCAAAGCAGGGCGTAGCAGTTTTAAGACTTCACGATTGTAAAGCCTTCTGGATTTTTTGACCGAGTACAGCGCGAGATTTTCAGCGAATACTTCCTCCATATCGCCTTCTATTTCTTCCAAAAAGTCTTTTTTTAGAAAGAAGCGTAGAAGCTTTAGTGACCAGCGAGGCGGTCGAATATCGTTTTGTGGGTTGTTCAAATTAAGTGGTGGCTATGTTGGGCATGGCTGACCAAAGTTGGGTGCGGATGTCTTTCATTTCTTCCAAAACCCTGTGGGCATAAGGCGTGGCGCTGTAAATACGCTTGCGCTTTCCTCCTCTTTTTTGGGTGGCTTCACCGAACTCAGAAGTCAGAAACCCCTTTTCTTCCATACGCTTTAAAGCGGACTGAATTGAGCCTACGCTTAGCTTTTCTTTCAGTCGGTCTTCCAGTTCACGCTTAATTTCTACCCCGTAGGCTTCGGCTTGAAGTACAACCACCGTCATAAGTACCAACTCTTCAAACTCTCCCAATTTGGTTTTCTTCATAGCTATATTATTCGTAATTGCAGTAAATATAGAAAATTATTTTATTCGTAATTGCAGTTTTTATAAAAAAGAGTAGAGGGTATTGAGAAATGAGTAGTAGGTTCTTGGCTATAATGTAGGTATTGAATATAGTAGAGTGCTCTTTAACCGCAAAGTAAACTAGGTTTCGAAAAGATTAAATCGGAGCGCAATCGCTCGGTTGTACCGAGTGATGTCTAGCGTTTTGGTTTGAAACCAACCTCCTATTAGTCACTCGGCAAAGCCAAGCGACTGTTGGAACCTATGTTAAGTGTACTAAAAGGCTAGTTTTGGGCAATCAGTATCAAGCTAAGTCATGCTGTAAGCATCCTTTTCAGTAACAAAAGGAGGAAAGCTATCCTGTAAAGCGTGAAGTTCCGAGACTTCGGAATCTACGAGGTGACTGTAATGTAGGTTTAAGTCGATGTTAGACTGCTTCGTGCCTCGCAGTGACGGTACTGGGCAAAGCCTGTTCGAACAGTCATGCCGAACTTGTTTCGGTATCCCTCAAGGATATTGGAGGGGCAATTCTTCAACTATTAGCTAATTGAAGTTCTTTATGCTGAAAAGAATAAATAGATACCAGTAGCTAGATTAAAGATAATACAAGTCCAACCTGCATAGGTTTTTAATTTTACACTGATCATCAAAGCAAATACATAAACCCAAGCTGAGATAATTCCTGAAAATATAGGGCCGAAAAGCCAAAGAAGACCACCTAATCCAGCGCCTTCAGGAATGTTGGCACTCATTGAGATAGCAAATGATACAATGACTGAAAGCATAATTCCCATAATGAACTTGGCCGTAAGATCGTCAAAGTACTTTTCTCGGTCGTGAGATTTTCTCTTGTCTGAAAAAATCAACCTCGATACCATCAAGATTATGGTTGCTAAATACCCAATAATAAAGTAGTTCACTTGGCCAAGTTTGTTTTCAATGTATCATTAAGATAGAGAAAAGATATTTGGGGTGAAAAACGAATGTCACATGCCCCTAAAATAAGCCATTACAATATCTCGGACATCGTTTTTGATGCCATTGAAATCTGGAGGGGCGATGGCCTGGCTTTGATAATCTTTGATAAACTCAAGGTTGGCTTCGCCACCGCTGAGAACAAAATCAGGAAGAGCTATTTTATAGGTTTTGGATGTAGAAAGCTTAGCACCTTTGATGTACCAGCCATCGGCTTTCTTTTCAGCATTGGCCAACTGTAAATAACCACCAATGCCTACATTGGTCACTGTGCCAACTTCTAGAATGCGTTGTACTACATCGCCCTTTAAATCCACTACGGAAATGCCTCCTCCAAAAGGAAAAGAGCGAAGAATATCATATTCTGTAATGGTGCCGGTAAGTTCATCATCTAAACGAATGGAGCCGGAGTTGAAAATCGCTAAATCAGCTTTGGGTACAGCAAACAAAAATGCCTCGGCTGTCATAATTGGGTAATCGGTAGGACGATAGCGAATGCTACTTTCGCGTCCATCGAGAGTGTCAGCGGTGGCCATTACAATTTCATTGGGCGTGTAGCCCATGTTTGCCATACTTTCATTGGAAATGTTCACCCATTTGTCAACTAGGGTCTTTACCTCTGTGTCTTCTGCTACGCCATCATTAATAGGCAATAGCTCAGAAGTAATACTGGTTTTGCCTGTAGTTTTATTATAACTGACGCGATGTACATACACGGTTTTTGCATTGGCATCGGCTTTGGTCATTAGTGTGTTACCAAAGGTATACTTCATGTTGGCGTGATCGTGGCCACCCAAAATCAGGTCGAGTTCTGGTACAAAATAAGTAGCCAATGAGTCGTCCATATCTTCTTCTAAATGGGTGACACCAATAAATACTTCTGCATCATTCTTTATAGTGTTATACACTTCCTTCATCGACTCGTATTTGTCGGTATAACTCACATACTTTTTTTTGGTAAAAGGTACGGTACTGCCAAAAAACGCAATGTCAACCCCGTCAATGGTTTTTATTATATGATCAGGGAAAGGTTGACCGTTCTTTGTCCAAGAGACGGTATCATCATTTGCAACATGAAAAACATTAGTGGTGGTCCATTGAAATTTTGATTCGGCAATTCGTTTGATCAGTTCATCTTCATTAATGTCGAATTCATGATTGCCTGGCACTACAATGTCCACGCCCACAGCATTCATCACTTCCACCATGTGTTTACCTGCTATTTTTTCGCCCTCATAAGTGAGCGTTCCAATTAGCGAAGGGCTAACGAAGTCTCCTGAAAGAATGGTAAAAACATTCGGGTTTTCTTTCAATAGATTTTTTCTGACCGTTGCTACACGGGCCATTCCACCCACTTTACCACCTTCTAATGGCGCAATCTCATAGACATCGTTCATTTGTAGAAGAGTAAAATCGACAGTGTCAGTTTTAGGCGAACATGCGCTTGATAAAATGAAGAGAACAGACAGAAGGAGAAGTGAAAATCGGTTCATGAAAATGTGGTTTTTAACTTGGAATAAAGTTAGTAAAAATGAGTTTGAAACTGGTAGACTTCGGAACACTTTAAAGTGGTTTAACCGTAAAGAATGCGGAGTTTTGGAAAAGACTTGGTCTGTTTCTTTAGAATCAAAAAAGTCTTAAAGCTTACGATTTAACTATTAGGCCACTATTTGTTGTCATATACCTTCAGCCGCTTTAATGGCTTCCCATTCTCCTTGAAGTGACTCTAGTTCCAGTTCAGCTTTTTCTAAATCAGTTTTTTTGTCGCTTAGTTTGATTTCTACTTCTTGAGTTGATTTAGCCTGTTTTTCATATATGCTTGTGGTAGAGTTAAGAGCTTTATCGATTAGTTTAGAAAGCCCATCAAAATCATTGTTATCTGCTTGAGAACTCACCAATTGCTGAGATAGGGAATTAGATTGTTGATTTATCAAACCCAAGGTAGACTTACTCACGCTGCACGCAGGTTCTGCAGTAAAAACAGATTTACATGCCGTAATACTTAGGGCCATGGCGTTATTGGCATCTGTCGAACTTTCAGATAACATGGAAACAAGTTCAGACGAGATCAATGGATTACTATGCTTTTTTCTGGTAACTAGTATGGCAAGACGGTTAATCTTATTAGCTGAGTATGTCAGATGATTAAGTAAGTCATTTGTTTCCCCTGCCAAGGCTTGAGATTTTGAATGCATAGCGATTTCCTGACTTATACAGTTTGAAGAAAGCACTCTTAATTCATGTGAGTTCCTTACTATCTGCTCAAAGAGTTCTTGGTTGGATTGTGCTTCTTCCTTTTCACACTTTGCTTTCTCTAGCAGGGTATTAAAGGCCTCGTATTTTTGAGTTAGTGAAACTACATCCGCCTGTAGTCTTGTTATTTTTTCTTTTGCATCGAGTATTTCAATCTGAAGAGACTCACTTTTATCAGCTTGCATAAGTACCTATTTTGTTGTTTGAAAAATGAAAGGGGCTGTAAGCCTCAAGGCAGAAAGAGAGTTGGTAAACTGATTAACTACAGTCAATTTTTCAGTACAGAAGGAAAGTACAACTGGTAAATATGTTTTACCCTCAATCAGCGGATTACCAAAATTGTCTGTGGTAGCTCCGGTAATCTGTGTCGTTCCTACAATTGATGATTCTTCCTCATTTATTTTCTTCTTTACAATGTGTGCCACATCGTAACACCCTGCATTTACTTGCTCGGCTATTGATGTACTAAATGGGAACGTTAGTGAACCATCTTTTCCGTTGGAATCAATAAGCAAATACATACATCGATACTCTACCTTGAAATCGGTGTTTTCAATTAAACCAAAGCTGAGTGTATTGGTAGTTTTGTTAAGTTTTATGCTCTCACTTTCCGCATGTTGTAATGTGTGGCTTAAACTAAAGGGCTGGGAAGGTGCTGATAGATAATCATTGTAATTGTTTATCGCCTTTTTATAATCGGACGTATAAGCAGCAAGCACGAAAATAGCATACGCTTGGCCTAATTGGATGGGGTCTCCATCTGAGTCAATCAGGTCTTTCGCATTAATGGTTATTGATGCACTTTGTTGCGGATCTGTCTCTGATGGAACTACCTCTCCAATGACCTTCTGATTTAGTATGGCTTGTTCGGCATCAGCAATAGTAAAGATTAACCTTTCACTGTTTTTAACCAGCAGTATGTAATAATTCTTTGCAATGCCCTTACCTCCTTCAAATGGTTCTTTTAAGTAATCGAAGCTGACAGTAAAACTTTTAAAAGATTGGTTTTTGACTTCAAGGTTCAGGTTTAGTTTTTCATTTGCCAAAATCAAACTATTCTCCAATGCCTTACGGTTGGCACTGGTTAATTTGAATGTCTCATTCGCTTGGCTTTCTCCAGCATTAGTATTTTTCAGAGCCTCACATGTTGAGTTGAGGTGCTCTTTGACTGTAGCCAATTGATCGTTTAATACTGACACTAAATCTTTAATTGAGACATTTGTTTTTTCTGCGGTTGAGTTTAAAGTAGGAATGTCGACCTCCGCTGCTAAGAGAGTAAGTTCCATTGAAATTTGAGAGGCACTTTCTGCTAAATAAGCAGTTTTGCTTATTAGTGCGTTACACTCATTTGCCATTTCGTATATCTCTGAATTAAAATCTGCGGCATTGACCATTGAAAAAACGCTGCCAATATCACTAGCTAATTTCATAATGGCGTTGGAGGCAATCTGAACATTTGCTGCGGTAGTGGCACTAAGTGACATCGCATTTTCGACCAATGCTTTTCCTTGATTGGCTGAAGTAAGAATATTAGAGACTAATTCTTTTAAGGAATCTGCTTCGTTGAAGAGCCTTTCTTTAGAACCGTAGCTTACCTGAGCCAAATCTCGTTTACTTTCTGCATTTAACTGTGAACCTTGGGCATAATAAAGAGCTAATTGTGCGGCTTGATTCGAAGAAGATTGTATGGCAAGCTCACTTTCTTGAGTGCTCAAAATATCAATCATTGTTTGCCTCAAATTATCATTAAATGAATTCATAAATACTTGGCCCTCGGTTTATTAACTTTCCTATTTATACAAATTGACTAAAACTTGAAGAATAACCAACGGGTAGTAGGTTATTTAAAACATGAAGGGGCTAAGGAGTTTCGATAGAGGCTTGCTTTAATAATGGCAAACTTATCATAAATACTAAGCAGTTCTTTTTATTCACTCAATTCAGAGCATTCAAAACCTTGGCTTTTTAATAATGTAATGACCGTTTCAGGAGCTACTTTTTCGGTTTCTACACGTAATATTTTATCGCAATCCTCAAGGTCAAAGTTCCATTCTTCGTTTGACATTAGGGTTTTCAAAAACGGCTCTACCTGTCGCACTTGTTTTTCGCTTATCACAGAGGTTTTAAAAACATGAATCATGACAATTATTGTTTGAGGGTTTAGGTGGTTACTAGTGTGATACCGCTCAAGTCCGCCTTTCCATTTTTCAGAAATTCGTAAGTCATCCTGTCCGCTTTACAATCAATAAACTTGATGCGTTTCATACTTCTGCATTTAAAGAAGGTATTGTAAAGCGTTGCGTTTTGAAACGTAACCTTGCTAAAAGCAGTGTTTTCAAAAGAACAGTCCTTTAATACACCATCAAAGACTAAATTGGTAAAATTGGTATCAACGAATGAGGTGTTTTTCCACACAGCATTTTGAATTGTGTTTTTAGTAAAGTCGCATGATTTAATAATAGCTCCGGAAAAATCTGCACTAGAGAAATCGCAGTTTTTAACATGGCATTCCGTAAACTCAGCCCCTTTCAGTACACTGTTTTGAAAGTTATTGCTGACCAAGAATGATTTCTGAACATAACTATTGCTGAGGTCGGAATTTGAGAAGTCACAGCCATCCACATGATTGCCTTTTAGAAGAAGTCCTGACAAATCTGACCCTGCAAATAAGCAGCGCTGCATATTAGAGGAACTGAATTTTTCGTGTAGATTTTTTAATCCAGAAAAATCAGCGTCTACCCAGTTTCCGCGCGACATATTCCAACTCGGTCTTTTCTCAGTGTTAATTGCAGACGACCTTTCTTTTTCAGACAACTCTTCAGGTTCAGTTTTAGAAATTGAAGATGGAAAGTCTTCAGAAAAGTAATTGAGATCGACACCTATAATTTTAGCTAACCTGTTAAAAGTAATAATGTCTGGAATAGACTCTCCTCGTTCCCATTTCCCAACTGCTTGTGCGCTTATAAATAGGCGTTCGGCAAGTTGTGCTTGAGAGATGTTTAGTTTTTTGCGTGCTTCGGCAATTTTACTGCCTATCATCTTGGTTTCCATAGGTCTTGTTTCTTGTTCTTTCTACACCGCAAATATATTGGGCTTCATTTTCACAGTTGGCAACAATAAAGCTCCTCTTAGTTGTATTTGGGCTATTTATCGTTGTTATCCAACAACCAATGGTTGTATCTGTAGGTTTTGAGGAGTAAGGCTTGTTGAAAAACAAAAAGCGACCTGGTGTTAAGTTTTTTCAACCGACATTATTCTCACAAGCACGTAGCTGAACCGAACTCGGCTACCCAGCCAATTCATCGCAAACGAAACCTTGGCTATTTAATATGGTGATCACCGTTTCAGGAGCTACTTCTTCGGTTTCAATACGTAAGATTTTATCGCAGTCTTCTAGGTCAAAATTCCATTCTTGGCTAGGAAGTAGAATATTTAAAAATGAGCCCACAACCTGGGCTTGCTTTTTACTGACTACGGAAGTTTTAAAGACATGAACCATGGTAATTGTTGTTGTATAGTTTGAGTGAATTGGCAAATCATTGGTTAATCAATTCTTCGTAAGTTGATTTGAGTCGCTTGCGAAGAAACTTTACAGCGTAATGTTTTCTAGAGAGCAAAGTGTTTACGGCAATGCCAGTGGCCTCTGAAATTTCCTTTACTGGCAAACCCTCCAGTTCAGTAAGTTCAAAGATTTCGCGTTGCTCAATAGGCAACTCGGTAAGCACTTGCTCTAATTCTTCCCACATCAGAGAGCGGATATAGACATTGATGGGGCTATCTGAATCCTCTGTTTGAGGGAACAGCGTTGCATAAACGTCTAAGGATTCATCGCCATCGGATTCCATAAGAAAGCTAGCCTCCTTCTTTTTCTTCTTTTTATTAATAATGAGGTTTCGAGCAACACGAAATAGCCAGCCAGAGAGATTTTCAATTGGATTGTGTGTTTTGTCCATCGTTTTAACGAACTGATAAAACACATCCTGCGCAATATCTTCGGCATCTTCTGTAGTGGGAACTCTGTTCTTAATGAAAGAGCGAATTCGGGGCTGATGCTCCTTAATCTGTCTTTCTAAGTCTTCCCTATATTCGCTTTTACTCACGCTCAGGACCATCATTATCTTTTACGTCCGAATAGGAAAAACAATCATTTTTATGCTCCATCCATTGAGCGAACTTTCTCTTTTTGAACCATTCCTTGCGTTCCTCAGGGTTCATATTCATCCATTCTTCACGACCTTTGTGGTCACCCCATTTGTGTTTATGAGAATGTTTCTTTTTACCCCCCATTCCTGAAAAAAGGATTCTTGAAAGAATGAACAAACCTAGGGCTTGCCAGAAAGTGATCGTAGTAAGGCCGAAAAGATCAGGCATTAACCAGTTCCACAAAAGCATAATTACTGAGCCGAATAAAAACAGCGCTGCTGCGCCAAACACAGGGAAGAAAATGTATTTGTACTTATATATAAATTCTTTCTTTCTCATTTCGATCATTAATTATGTTCTCTTGTATAGGTAGACAATTGAGAAGAAAAAATATTTTAGGCCGTTTGATTTTTTTTAAAATCGAACCTCAATCGCTCGGTTGGGCCGAGTGATGATTAGCGTTTTGGCTTCAAGTCACTCGGCTAAGCCAAGCGACTGTTTCAGTATCCATCAAATTAGTGGAGGAGAATTACACCAACCACCTTGCTGTTAAGCAGGATCTTTGGTCATGCTAAATTGTGTCAGGTAAACTGTATCCTGTCCTTGTTGGGCAACTACAATTTGTCCACTTCCTATATTGTCAGCCGTGAGTTGTCCTTGCATAATGGAGAACCATTCGGAATTCTCATCTCTTTGCTGCGTCCAAAAAGAACTATCGTTTTGCCACCAATAGAACTTAATCTCAGGGTCGATACCTGTAATGTATGTACCCGTATTGTCGGTTTTGAAGTGGAAGGTTCCCTTCACATTTTGTGTTGTAACAGACCATTTGGTACCGCCTATACTTACAGTTTTTTGGGTGTTTGAATTGCTTGTGTCCATGATATTGTGTTTTAAATAGTGATGTTAGTTACGGGGCCTGTCGTAGTAGTCAACAGGGGTGTTAAAACCATGATACAAACTACAAGATTTCTTCTTGTTTGCGAAGGATAAGCACAAGCTTTTCTTCTTTCAGTTTTATTGAAGATTGCCTATTACTTTAAACTAGACTGGTGATCAATCTAATTTTCTCCTTTCTTAAAGAGGAGAGTAAAAAACTCCTTCCAAAAATTATTTTCCATTTACTTAACAAGTATGAAACTAATTATTACTTTTACTTTTGTTAAGTAAACAAATAACTATGTCGGAACATTCGTTGGGTGAGTTTGAGGAGCTGGTATTACTGCTCGTAGCCGCCAATAACAAAGAGGCGTATGGCGTACTGATCCTTGAAAACCTTGAAGAAAAATTAGGGAAGAAGGTCAATGTCAGTGCCGTGCATGTGGCCCTCAAACGCATGGAAAACAAGGGTTTTGTAGAATCTAGTTATGGCGGCATCACCAACGAGCGTGGAGGCCGCAGAAAAAAATATTATAGCATTACTTCATTAGGGAAGAAGGTACTGGATCAGCAATACGAAGTCAGAACTTCGATTTATCAGCAAATTCCTAAAATTTCATTTGGTCAATGAAAGCCCAACCACCAAAAAGAGCACTTCAATTTCTGCGCTGGTTTTGCAGGGAAGATTACCTCGAAGAATTCGAAGGTGATCTAATTGAGCTCTTCGAGAAGCATTTTGAAGCATCACCCAAAAAGGCCAGAAGAAAATTCTTTTGGGGCGTAATGCGCTCTTTGAGGCCTGGGTTTACAAAAGCATTTTATAAGGTCAACTATTCAATAACAACAGCTATGTTTAAAAACAACTTGAAGGTGGCGTGGCGCAATGCGCTTCGACAACCTTTTTTCACTTTCCTTAACACATCGGGCCTTGCCATAGGTATGGCAGGCGCCTTGATCATTACTTTATTTCTCCACGATGAGCTCAGCTTCGACAAAATGTTTGCCGATGCAAATCGCATTTATCGAGTCAATATCGACAACCGAACCGCGGGAGAAACCAATCACTTTGCAGCCGTTTCTAGTCCTTTGGCCAATGTAATGCAAAGTGATTTTCCGCAGGCAGAAATGATCACCCGATTAAAGGTGAGCAACAGCATTTTATTGAAAGCGGTAGATGCCGAACAAAATGTAAAAGAAGATTACGTTGCTGGTGCAGACTCTACTTTTTTCGAAATGTTTGGTTTGAAACTGCTCTATGGAAATTCAAAAAACGCATTGCAAAAGCCAAACTCTATTGTACTCACCAAAACCGCAGCCCTCAAGCATTTTGATTTAGATAAAGCACTTGGCCAAAGCATGGTGCTCAATAATGATGAGATATATGTGGTCACTGGCGTGATGGACGATTTACCTAAAAACTCGTTTTTAAGAAATCATCAGGTTTTTATTTCACTTTCCAGTTTTGAAGACGCCAAAAGCTTGGCTTGGAATACTTGGAGCTTTCCCACTTTTGTGAAACTTAGCCCTACGGCAAATGAAGAAAATTTACAGGTTTATTTGAGCACGGTGAAAGATCGTTACTTAATTCCTTGGGCCATGACTTTTATGCCAGGACTCACCGTAGAAAGTGCCAAAGAAATGGAAAAATCATCTGGTGATTTTATGCGGTTTACCCCCATTGCTCTAACTGATATTCACCTGCATTCACCCAATATTGAAGATGAGTTAAGCACCAATAGCGATATTCAGAATGTATATATACTCGCTGCGGTTGGTCTATTCTTGATCATCCTTGCCTGTGTCAACTTTATGAACCTGTCTACCGCGCGGTCTCTGAAAAGAGCAAAAGAAGTGGGCGTGCGCAAAACGTTAGGCAGCAGTAGGTCAGGTTTGATCAAACAGTTTCTAACGGAATCTACCTTGGTGGCTTTTGTAGCACTGGTATTGGCCATTGTTATTGCAGCCATCAGTTTGCCTTACTTTAATCAATTGGCGGGAAAAGCTATTTCAATTCCTTTAGGGAATCCGTTGTTTTGGTTGGCACTCTTGGGGGTTTCGCTTGTTTTGGGTTTTGGTTCGGGGAGCTACCCCGCCTTTCTCATGTCGAGATTTGCACCCATTAAGGGAATGAAAGGAGGGGACATTAAAGGAAATGGAGGCAGAACGGTGATCAACAGCCTTGTGGTTGTTCAGTTTGCCATTTCACTATTTCTCATGTTGGGTACTTTTGTGGTTTTTCAGCAACTCAATTTCATTCAAAATAAAGACCTAGGGTATCAAAAAGATCAGGTGCTGATTATTGATGATGTAGATGCCACAGGCAAGCAAATCGAAGCTTTTAAAAACCAAGTGAAGACAATTGCTCAGGTAGAAAATGCTTCGCTGAGTAGCTATTTGCCAACCCCCTCGCCAAGAAGTGCCACCACCCTTTTTCCTGATAAATCGCTCGGAAGCGAAAATGCCTTGATCATTGGGAGTTGGGATGTTGATTACGACTACCTCTCCACCTTGGGACTGGAGTTGGTTGCCGGTCGTGATTTTAACAGGGAATTTGCCACGGATTCTAGCGCCATGATTTTGAACGAATCCACCGCTGTACTGCTTGGCTTGTCGCCCGAAGAAGCCATAGGAATGCGCTTCACGGATGATTTCCATAGGGAGGATAAGGAAAACATGCGCTACTTTACAGTGATCGGAGTGGTCAAAAACTTCCACTTTGAAACCCTGAGAAACAGCATTGATGCCCTTAGCCTAACGCTAGGCGGAAAGCCTAAGAAAATGCTCGTTAAACTGAATGCTGGAGATTTTTCGAAAGGCATTTCGGAATTGGAAACCGTATGGAAAAAGTTCGCGCCAAGTCAGCCTTTCAGTTATTATTTTATGGACGATTCCTTCAATAATACTTATGATGCTGAACAGCGTTTGGGCAAAATATTTGTGATTTTCACTTCGCTTTCCATTTTTATTGCCTGCCTTGGCCTGTTTGGTTTGGCGGCTTTCAATGCTGAAAAAAGAGCGAAAGAGATCAGTATCCGAAAAGTGCTGGGCGCCAGCATAGGTCAAATTACTTACAAACTGTCCATTGATTTTCTAAAGCTGGTGGGCTTGGCCACTATAGTGTCATTGCCGTTGGCTGGTTATTTCATGAACCGCTGGCTGCAAGATTTCTCCTATAGGATTGAGATCCCTTGGTGGGTGTATGTACTTACGGCTTTTATGGCTGTGGTTATTTCTATCCTCACCGTGAGTTTTCAAAGCACAAAAGCCGCTATGAGCAGTCCGATTAAAGCTTTGAAACAGGAGTGATTTCTGTTATTAACCACAACTGCGCTGAGTTTCGCAAAGATTGCAGAATATAGTCCGTTAGCTATTCTATTAAAGCTAGTTTTTGGGTAACCACTAACAAGCTAAGTCATGCTGTAAGCTCCGAAGCTTCGGGGTGTCCAGTAACACAGAAGGAGAGTGTTTTGTCTTGTGGAGCGCGAAAAGACCTCTACGAGGTAACTGTGATAATGGCTTATGTCGAGTTAAGACTGCTTCGTGCCTCGCAGTGACGGCTCTGGGCATTGACTGTTTCAACAGTCATGCTGCTTCGAAGCTTCGGAAGGTTTCAGCATCCCTCACTGGAAAACGAATTGGGGTTTTTCAATTAAAACGGACAGAGTCCTAGCGCTCATATTGGGTCACAGGTTCGGAGAACCTATGGCTAGGACCATTTTGGCATTTTTAATAATACAATAAGAGGATGTTTAACGGAGTAATGACTAACCCAGAGCCTATATAAATCAAGACATTCTGATATAGTTTTAGAGCCGTTAACCTTTTCATTCCACGGAAAAGAAGGATGAAAACCCAAGCATAGACTATCAGTGTTAATAAAGCTATTGGAAGGTATATTATTGCAATATATGGAAGGATAGATTGAACGAACTCTGTTTCAAAATAATTGGCAAGAGTTATTCGAATTAGGTAGATAAACCCTGGGATTATATATGGTAAGAATGAAATTTGGAAGAGCTTAATAAGCAATGAGTACTTAATGTCGAGATTCATAAACCGAAGAATATGCTTCATTATGAAAGTGCTCCCAAAGCCAAAAATTAATCCGTATAAAAACGATATTATGAGATAGGAGATTAACATTACAAAGAGTGTCATCATGCTTCCTCCTTGCTCAAGAAATGAGTCCTTAAATAATATAGGAACCATTACTGCTCCAAAAGATGAAAAAGATATAAGGACTAAAAACCATCTTGGTTTGCTATTCAATCTTTTGTCAAGTATCCGATCTGCGTATTGATAGATTTTACTCATAAACTGCATAAGTAGTGTTTATTAACACCAACGTTGTGTTTCGCTCACTCTTAAAGTTAACCGTTTAGTGATAATGTCTAATCAACTTCTAAACGATAAACCCTAAACTTCACAAACTCACCCCGCCCAGCCGTCTCTATCCAAGCTGCGGTATTGAATGGCTTCGGCTAAATGCTCAATTTTGATATCTTCGCTGCTGGCTAAATCGGCAATGGTGCGGCTTACTTTTAGGATTCTGTCATAAGCACGAGCAGAAAGCCCCAGCCGCTCCATAGCGGTTTTTAAAAGTACCCTTCCTGGTTCATTAATCTGGCAAATGTCTTTAACCATTTGCGAAGGCATCATGGCATTGGAATGTAAGCCGTGGTCTTTCAATCGGGCGGTTTGAATCGCGCGGGCTTTGATTACCCTTTCACGAATGGCAGCACTGTCTTCGGCCTTTCGGTTTTCCGTCATTTGGTCGAAGGAAACTGGTGTTACTTCTACATGCAAATCAATGCGATCGAGCAATGGACCGCTGATTTTATTGAGGTAGCGCTGTACTTGTCCCGAACCGCAAACGCAGTCTTTTTCTGGGTGATTATAATAACCGCAAGGACATGGGTTCATGCTGGCAATCAGCATAAAATTGGAAGGGAAATCTACCGAAACTTTGGCGCGTGAAATGGTCACTTTTCGCTCTTCCAAAGGCTGACGCATTACTTCTAAAACCGTGCGTTTAAACTCGGGCAATTCATCCAAAAAAAGTACGCCATTGTGCGCCAAAGAAATTTCTCCGGGTTGCGGATTTCCTCCGCCCCCGACCAAGGCTACATCGCTTACGGTATGGTGCGGAGAACGGAAGGGTCTTTTCGTGACCAAATCGCCATTGGCAGTCAGTTTACCCGCTACCGAATGTATTTTGGTGGTTTCCAACGCTTCATACAAACTCAATGGAGGAAGGATTGAAGGAAGCCTTTTCGCTAACATGGTTTTTCCTGCGCCAGGCGGGCCAATCATGATGACATTATGACCACCGGCTGCTGCAATTTCTAAAGCGCGTTTGATATTTTCTTGTCCTTGAACATTCGAAAAATCTGCTTCATAGTCATTCAAATGGGTGAAGAACTTATCGCGGGTATCGTATTCTAAAGGCTCAATATGCCGTTTTCCTTCCAAAAATTCGATGGCCTCAATCAGGTTGCCTACACCAATTACATCAAGGTCGTTGACGATAGCTGCTTCGTTCGCATTTTCGCTCGGAAGAATAAAACCTTTGAAACAATTATTTCTGGCCTCAATGGCAATGGGCAGCACACCTTTAATCGGCCGAAGATTTCCATCCAAGGCCATTTCACCCATAATGAGGTACTTCTCTAATTCTGGTGCATTGATTTGGTTAGAAGCATTCAACACACCCAAGGCGATGGGCAAATCGTAGGCAGAACCTTCTTTCTTGATGTCGGCTGGCGCCATATTTACCACCACTTTTTGACGTGGCATGCGGTAATCAAAATGCTTTAGGGCAGATTCTATGCGATGCTCACTCTCCTTCACAGCACTATCGGGCAAACCACTGAGCCAGAACTTAGTGCCCTGCACAATGTTCACTTCAATGGTGATGATTCTTGCATCTACACCATGCACAGCCGCTCCGTAGCCTTTACTCAACATCTATGGTTCCTTTTTCTATCAGTTGAATAAGTATGTGAATGACTTTAATGTGAATTTCCTGAACGCGGTCGGCATAGCCCATGTGTGGCACACGGATTTCTACATCGGCCAGTTCTGCCAATTCCCCCCCATTTTTCCCCGTAAGGGCAATTACTTTCATTTTTCGTTGCTTGGCCACTGTGGCTGCGCGAAGAATGTTCTTTGAATTTCCACTAGTGCTAATCGCCAAAACAGCATCGCCTTCGCGTCCTAAACCTTCGATATAGCGAGAGAAAATGGATTCGTAACCGAAATCGTTTGAAACGCAGCTGATATGGCTGGGGTCTGAAATAGCAATGGCAGGCAATGCCCTGCGGTTTTCGCGGTAACGACCAGTCAGTTCCTCGGCAAAATGCATGGCATCGCAGTGCGAACCACCATTGCCGCAGCTGAAAATTTTACCGTCATTATTTATGGTATCTACAAAGGCCTGTGCAGCCTTTTCTATGGCTTCAATGTTTTGTTCGTTGTCCAGAAAGTTTTCTAGCACTTTGGCGGCTTCCTGTAATTCTTGCTTAATCAGACTGTAATTGTCCATGTTGAAGAGGTTTTAATCGAAGAAAGTAAATTATACGAAATATATCAATGCAATCTGAAATAAATCTAAATGGATTGCATGTTGATAAGCTTAGTATAGACCCCGTTTTGTTGCAATAAAGTTTGGTGATTCCCCCGCTCTACGATTTCACCTTTTTGCATTACCAAAATTTCATCGGCATGTTGAATGGTGCTCAATCGGTGGGCAATCACAATCGATGTTCTGTTTTTCATTAGGTTGGCCAAAGCTTCCTGCACCAGCTTTTCAGATTCAGAATCGAGTGCCGAAGTGGCTTCATCCAAAATTAATACCGGTGGGTTTTTCATTACTGCGCGGGCAATGCTCAATCGTTGGCGCTGACCACCAGAAAGCTTTCCGCCTCGCTCACCAATATTGGTTTCGAAACCATGTTCCAAATCCATGATGAAGTCGTAGGCATTGGCAATTTTAGCCGCTTGAATTACATCTTCCAGCTTGGCATTGGGCATGGCAAAAGCGATGTTCTTAAATACGGTGTCGTTAAATAGGATGGACTCTTGCGTAACGATACCCATCAGCGCACGTAAAGACTCGGCCGTTACGCTAGTGAGCGGATGTCCGTCAATTAGAATTTCGCCATCTGTTGGGTCGAAATAGCGTGGAATCAAATCTGCCATGGTCGATTTTCCGCCTCCAGAAGAACCTACTAAAGCCACCGTCTTTCCTTTTTCAACCGTAAAGTTGATGTTCTTTAATACCGTTTCTTTGTCGTAAGCAAAGCTCACATTTCGGAACTCAATTTCATTATTGAAACCCTGTAGTACGGTTGCACTAGGTTCGTTTTCAATTTTTGGCTGCTCATCAATCAATTTAAAAATACGATCGGCTGAAACGATACCGCGCTGAATGTTACTCAACGACTGAGAGATACTTTTTGCTGGATTAATAATTTGGCTGAACACGGCAATGTAAGCCAAAAGCTCACCAGCTTGTAAGCCGCCTTGTTCGTTTAAAACGAGTGTTCCGCCATACACCAAAAGGGAAGCCACTACCACAATACCCAAGAATTGAGAAACGGGCGATGCCAGTTCGTTCTTACGTGCCATGGAAATGTTGATCTTTCGGTAGGTCATGGTTTCCTTTTCGAAAAGATCGTCTACATAATCTTTGGCATTAAAGCCTTTGATAATGCGCATGCCTGAAAAAACTTCGTCCATCAGGTTCACAATTCTACCCAATGACTCTTGACTCAGTACCGCCTTTTTCTTCAGTTTCTTTACAATCCAAGAAATCAGAAAACCCATAACAGGGAAGAAAACCAAAACGAATAATGTAAGCTGAAGCGAAGTGGCTAGAAGGAAAGCCACATAAATAATGATGGTGGCAGGTTCTCTAAAAAGCACTTTAATAGAGCTGACCAAGGTGACTTCAATTTCCTGAATATCGTTCGTCATACGCGACATGATGTCACCTTTTCTTTCGCCAGAGAAGAAATTTAAGTGAAGGTTAGTCGTGTTTTTAAATACCTTGGTTCTGATTTTTTGCACCACGTTAGCTCTTACAACACCCATAGTCACATTAGAAAGGTAAGTGAAGAGGTTGGAAAGCAAGGCTGAAATAGCGATGATGATACTCACATAAATTAAGCTGCTCGACTTGCCTTGTGTGTCGCGCAGGTAAATCAGTTTTTCGTAAAGAATAGATTTAAGCTGATCTAAAAAACCCACTTGGTCACCCACTGCGGCTACGGGGTCGAGTCCTTCCTTTGTATTTTCAAATATGATACTGAACAAAGGCTCCAGTAGAGCCAAATTGGTCAAACTGAAAATGATGGCCAGCGTAGCAAACAGAAAATACTGCGGGAAGTGTTTATGGTAGGGTTTGGCAAATGCCAGAATTCTCCGAAAAGTCTTCATAATTCAATTTCGGCCAAAGTTAAATATAAATAATGGGGAAAGCCCGATTTCAAAACTCGTGTTGGCGCTTGGCCAAATTCCAACGAAGTGAAGCGCTAATGGTTGTACTGTTTAAGTCGCGAGCTGCCAATTCACTATTGAAGTTCCTTTGTAACAGGCCCAAATCGAAAAACACATTGTGTATAAGCATGTACGAACCTCTTAATTCAATGTACATGTTTTTAGCATTTGCGCCCTGCCCAATTTTATTACCCGAAGTAGACACGCGGTCATCTGTATCGGCCAATACGTTTCCACCATAATTTACGCCATCGCCAAGGTCTTCGCCCAAATCGGAATAGATGATTTTGCCAACTACCGAAAGTCTTTCCAAAGGCTGATACCTGCCTACTAAAACCAATTCTTGAAAATTGGCTCCCAGCGGATGCGCCAGTGGGTTTCTGTAGTTTGAATAACTATTTTTGAATTCGCTTTGGTACAAATACGGACGTGCTAGGTTAACTTCTGCCAGTAAATCGAGATTACTCACACCAAACGCATCAATGCTTTTGCCTCCCAACTGAATACCAAATCGGTTTCGCCAGCTGCCATTACCAGCACGCAAATCGCCAATCACAAACTCATCTAAAAGTGCTTGGCCGTAAATTGAGATGCCTTTTTTCACTTTCCAGTTAAAATCCAGTCCGAGCAAAACGTTATCGGGGCTGCCTTCCTGTAATTCTACAGCCCTATAAAATATAATAGGGTTGAAATAAGCCAAAGTGGCTTTTTCGCTCATTACTGACTCAAATAAGCCCAAACTAAATTTCGGGGTAATGTTCAGTCCCAAACGGTGGAAAGCCCAGAATTTTTTAGGGTAGTCGCCATCGCCAGGTACGCCCCTGCCCGTAAAGGCAATGTCTTCAGTAAGTTCAGAAAACATGGTAGTATACTGGAAAGGCCCCACTTGAGTGTCTATTTTCAGAAATAAATTAGGGCTAGAGAAGTCAGAAAGAATCATGGAACGGTGTCCGTTGCCAATAAAATTTTTGTCGTAACCCGCCTGTACTTTAATGCTTTTGGTAAGCCCAAAGTTGAAATACCCTCTGGCGTGAAGTACATCCCAACCGTTATCGCCAAATGCTTTCCAAATGCCCTCGTTGGGAAATGCCTTTTGTGGGCCGGTGATATATCTATTGACATATTCGGGCAAGCGCATTTCAGTGGTACTTACAAAAGTGTAGAAGCCAATTTTTTTGTCAATCGAACCATGAATTTCTGCACCACGAGTGTTGGTGTACAATGTGCCGTCAGTTTCTGAGTCTTTTCCGCCAGTAAAATCAAAAACCGGGTTAATGTGTATGGTAGAATTTCCTCCTTGATAATAAAGTAAATCCGACTTCTTAGTGTAGAAGACATCCCACCAACTTTTATCGTTTTCTATGTATTCTGAATTGGCGAACTCCCAGTTGTCGTTCATTAAAAACTCGAAATTGAATTTATCTTGTTCCGAAAAATTTGGATACTCCTCTTTAATCGAATTTAAAAATGCCGCTAAACTTTCTCGGCTTACGGGTTTATAGGTCGTTTGAAACTCTTTGGCCTGCTCAGGAAATTTGGCTACAAAGCGATCGATGATATGGTAATAATCTCGATTGTAAGGAATTAGACTGCTTTGAGCAAAGGCACTAACGGAGCAGAATGTAATGCAGAGTAGTAAAAATAGCTTTTTCATAGGCGTATATAGCTGTCGCAAGATAAGCACTGCTAAGGTACAGATGGTTTAATTTTAGGGAAAGCTTAAAAACATCAATAATAAAGTAATTATATTTGTGAAATCGACTGTGGCTCACTACATTTGCAGTCCTTTTTGAGGGAAGTACTAAGAATAGCGTTATGAAAAAAGAAATCCACCCTGAATATAAGCCAGTTGTATTTTACGATACTTCAAGCGAGTTCAAATTTATGACGAAGTCTACAATGACTTCAGGAGAGACCATTGAGTGGGAAGATGGAAACACTTATCCATTGATTAAAGTGGAAGTTTCTTCTGCTTCGCATCCCTTCTACACTGGTAAGAAATTATTTGTTGATACTGCAGGACGTGTTGAGAAGTTCAACAGACGTTACAAGAAGTAATCATCAATTTAGCTTATACGAAAAAGCCCCGACATGTCGGGGCTTTTTTTGTTGTACATTTGAGTTTATCAGGTTTTTCTAAAAATCTAGCTTGGCGAGAGATGCTTTGGTTGTTTTCTCCCATTCTGCTTTTTGTTGTGCTGCTCTTATTTTATCTTTTTCGTATTTCTCGTTGGTGGTAAGGTTGAGCTGGTAGCTATAGATTTTTCCTTTTTTGGCATTTGGGTATAGAAAGCTTTTAAAGTAGTGTGCAAAATCCGAAGCTTTGTAATTGCTAATTACAGAGTTATCTACTTTTTTGTTATCAATCCAAATTCCGTAAATAGTAGGGTCACTCCAATTTTCTACAATTTCTTGTGTCGGCTGAAGTTTCCCTAAATATGAACGTGGTGGTAAAGTGAGAGACTTCAAGGCTTCTGTCTGTTCAACAGATAGGTTAGCCATGTCTTTAATAATAGGTTCCTCATTCTTTCTTAAGAATATGGCTTTATTATCATCATAGATAACTTTTTCGTATTCAAACCCAGAGCCCAAGTTTATATCGTAATGCTCTTCTTCTACAGCATAGACTGCTACATTTTTTGGGTCTCTTGATTTTTGTTCTAGGAGTAAGATGGCTGGACGAGTTGGTGTATCAGGAGTCGCTTTATAATAATCTTTCGGATCAACCTTTTCGCCAGCTTTAATCACCTCATAATGAAGGTGAGGGCCTGTGCTGTGGCCTGTGTTGCCAACTTTTCCTATGAGCTGTCCTTTTTCTACTTTATCACCTACCTGAACGTTCATTTCGCTGAGCTGTGCATACAGGGTTTGGTACTGATCGTCATGTTTAAGTTGAATGTAGTTGCCATAACCACCTTTCAGAGATTCTACCTTTTCTACTGTTCCTGAGGCGGTAGCGATTACTGGCGTTCCTGTTTTGGCTGAAAAGTCAACCCCTTTGTGCATTTTGTCTTCTTTGGTTACTGGGTCTTTACGCATACCATATGTGGAGGTAGTGCGTAGATATTTATAATCTCCTAATGGATGTAACTCTGGTTTGTTCTCTTGAAAAATGGAATTTTCAAGAGTGGAAATAAGCGTGTTTGCATTGTTGCCAATGATGGCTTCGGCCTTAGTTTTTAAACTGAAGCAAAGCGTGGTTACCGCCAAAAGCGGCAGCAAAATAGCCGCACGAACCAGAGCAGCCATTTTAGTGGTTTGTTGTGTCATCATTTTGAATCTTTTTTTGGTTAATGAATAATTTGAAAGACAGGCCAAGCTCATCTCATTGCTTTGGTTGCGGTTGGCAAACTTGAGCAACAAGCGCTGATATGTGACGATGTCATTAAACTTGCCAAGCACCATCGCATCTGCTAAATACTCATGGTTCAGCCGAATGGCCTTGGCATAGAAATAATACATTGGATTGAACCAGAAGAGCACTTGAAGCAACTCTACCAATAGAATATCTAATGAATGTCGTTGCAGAGCATGACCAAGCTCATGTGCTAAAAGTTGTTCCCTCAAAGCTTCCTTTTTATAGTCTTCATTATACATGAAAATGAATTTCAAGAAGTTATGAGGAATTGTGGGTTGGCCAAGAAGCACCACTTTAGCCGATTTGTACGGAATTCGAGTGTTGTTTTTAGCCTTAGTAAAGAGCCTGTGAATATTCCTTCCAAAACGAACCACTAGAACAAAGGCAATTACCAAATAAAGTCCACCAATTGCCCAAGGCGCATAGTTGATACTCGTTTTAGGTTTTACTTCTGTATACTCCGATGGGCTTATTGCTTCTGGACTTATCGCTTGCTCATTGGCTACTACTTCGTAAAGCGTTTCTGAAATCATTTCTCCGGTTGGAATCATGATTTTATCTGAGCTGATTTCTAGATTCAACCAAGGGGTGGTCAATGAGAAAATCAAAGCGAAGAGGAGGTAAAACCTTTTTACTCGATGAAGCGCAGTTTGCTCTAAAACCAGCTTATAAATGCCAAAGAGCACCAATAAGCATAAGAAGATTTCGAATAAGCCCGCAATCATTGTTTCTTCTTTATCTGTTCGTCAATCATTTTTTTAAGGTCTTCCAATTCTTCTGTGCTCAAATCAGTTTCGTTGGTGAAAAACGAGGCAAACTGAGTGCTTGAATCGTTAAAGAAGTCCTTAATCAATCCTTTGAGGTGCTGCGAAAAATATTCGCTTTTACGCACCAGCGGATAGTATTCTCGTGAGTTTCCAAAAAGTTTGTAATCCACAAAACCCTTGTCTTTCATTCTTTTTAAGAGCGTAGCCACTGTAGTGGTAGCAGGCTTCGGTTCAGGAAACTCAGTGAGTAAATCTTTCATGAAGGCTTTTTTTAGCTTCCATAAATAATTCATGAGTTGTTCTTCGCTTTTCGATAAATTCATGCTCTACTTTTTTAGAGTGTACTCTACAAATGTAGATTAATATTTTAATTTTCCAAATTCTTCCTACTCGCGAGATAAAATCACAGAATTGATACTTAATCGAAAGCCTTTTATATTTTTGCTACATGCACATTAATCTTTTCGATCCGCCCCAAATCAGGGAGAATCTTCTTCCTTTTACTTTTACTAGACCAGTGGCCTGCATTCGTGTAGGGATTCTTACCATTGCTGAAAAATGGGAGAAATATGGCTTTCATGTTGGCTTCGAAACCCAAGATTATTTGGAGAAGAAGTTTGAGGCCTTGCCAACAAACGTAAAAGTGAATGGCGCGTTGTGTCCTTCAAAAGAATTATCTGAAGCAATTTTAGCCTTAACAGCAAATACAAAATTGGTGTCGGGAGATACCGTTTTAGCAGTTTCAGGAGATGGCTCAGAAGCAGTGAATTTTGAAGGCACATTTAGAATGATCAACCAGCCTTGGGAGATTTTTCAATTTAATAAGGAACAAATTGAAGCGGATTTTGCCTTAATCACCAAAGGCCGAACTTCTCAGCCCATCACCGATCCGCATACGGTAGTGTATGGAAAGGAAAACGTGTTTTTGGAAGAAGGTGCTACAATTCGCGCAGCCATTATTAATGCTGAAAACGGCCCTGTGTATATCGGTAAGAATGCGCATGTGCACGAAGGAGCAATTATTAGCGGAGCCTTTGCTTTGTGTGAAGGGGCGCATGTAAATATGGGTGCAAAAATTAAAGGCGATAGCACCGTAGGCCCTCATTCTAAAGTTGGTGGTGAGGTGAGCAACTCCGTCATCTTCGGCTATAGCAACAAGGGGCACGATGGCTTTTTGGGCAATTCAGTAATTGGCGAATGGTGTAACCTAGGTGCCGATACCAATACTTCTAACCTAAAAAATAACTACGCACCTGTTAAGCTTTGGAACTACACCAGCGAACGTTTTGTGCAAACAGGTTTACAGTTCTGTGGATTAATGATGGGCGACCATGCTAAGTGCGGTATTAATACTATGTTTAATACAGGTACAGTGGTAGGTGTAGGATCGAATATATTTGGCGCTGGCTTTCCGAAAAACTTTATTCCTTCTTTCTCTTGGGGCGGGTCTTCTGGTTTAATTACCTTCCAGCCAAGAAAATTTTATGAAGTAGCCGAAGCAGTAATGCAGCGCAGAGGGATGACTTTTGATGATACCGAAAAAGAGATCATCGACCGAATTTTTGAAATTACCACCCAATACAGAACTTGGGATAAAAAATAAACATGCGTTTTCAAGACATACCCGGTTTAGACGAAGTTAAGAATAAGCTCATTGAGGCCGTTAAGGTAGATCATGTGGCGCATGCACAGCTCTTTTTAGGCGCTGAAGGCTCGGCTAATTTGCCTATGGCGCTGGCTTTTGCGGCCTATCTGAATTGCGAAAATAAGCAGGAGAATGACGCTTGTGGAGAGTGCTCTTCTTGCGTAAAACAGGCAAAACATATTCACCCCGATGTTCATTTTGTGTTTCCAACTGCGGCAACACCTAAAATAAAAAGGGAAGACGCTACCAGTGAGAAGTTTTTGAAAGAATGGAGAGAATATCTTCTAAAATCACCTTACGGAAACGTAAGCGATTGGAGCTTTCACTTTGGTTGGGAAAATAAACAATTGCTTATTCCGCGTCAGGAAAGCCGAAATATTATCACCAACCTGTCGCTCAAGGCTTTTGAGGGCAAATATAAGGTAATGCTCATTTGGCTGTCTGAGCTAATGAATAGCAATGCAGCCAACGGAATTCTGAAAGTATTAGAAGAGCCACCAGAAAAAACTATTTTCTTGATGGTGTCGAACGATGAGAATAAGTTGCTCACCACCATTCGTTCTAGGGTTCAGTTAATGAAAATCCCTTCTTTTACCGATGAGAATATTCTTTCCACAGTAAGTAAAGTAGAAGGGGTGAGTACTGAACGCGCCCAAGAAATCACCTATTTGGCCGAAGGAAATATGCGCGAAGCATTGCATTTGGTGCAAGGCGGACAGGATGCAATGGGTGTGCAGTTTAAGCAGTGGATGCGTCTGTGTTTCACTTATGATTTTCAGGCTTTGGTAAAAATGACCGATGAATTTCAGAGTGGAGGAAAAGAGTTTCAAAAGGGTTTGCTGAATACTGGTAGCAAGGTGATGAGGGATGCGCTTATTCATGGGTTCGGAGTAAGTGAATTGGAACGAATTCCTGATGCTGAAAAAGACTTTGTGGCAAATTTTAGTAAGGTGTTTAATGCGGAAAAAGTGGCTGAAGTTATTCCTAAAATAGAAGAAGCCAATTATCATATTGAACGAAATGCCAACCCTAAAATCCTCTTCCTTGATTTATCTCTAGCGATTGCCCAAATTGCACGTTCTAAAAAGTAGAATGTCTAAACCGTTGCACTTAATAGGAAGGCAAGATTTTATCAATTTGCCAGAATTTGGATTGAAGGGCGTAGAGGCTAAAGTGGATACTGGTGCCTATACATCGTCTATTAATTGTTCCAAAGTGAAACTTACAAAAGTAGATGGGGTGCCTACACTGAATTTTCATTTGTCTGGAAATAAAATCCATGAGAAGAAGGCTAGAAAGTTTTCGACAACTACATTTAAGAAAAAGAAAATTCGCAGCTCAAACGGAGTAACAGAAGAGCGATATATTATCAAAACTTCTGTAGTATTAATGAAGAAACGCTTTAATGCGGAGTTCTCATTGTCAGATCGGAGCAAGATGAAATTCCCTGTCCTTTTAGGAAGGAAGTTGCTCACCAATCGATTTATAGTTGATGTTAGCCAGAAAGATGTTTCGCTAAAATTGACATCTAAAAATATAAAGGCAGACAGTGCCGAATAACCAAAATCCAGAAAAAATGAAGATTGCAGTGCTCTCTCGAAACTCAACCCTTTACAGTACAAAGCGGTTGGTAGAAGCGATTGAAACTAGGGGGCATGATGCCGTCATTCTCGATCACCTAAAATGTGACTTGGTTATTGAAGATGCTGGCCCTGCAGTATATTATATGGGCGAAAAAGTGGAAGGTATTGATGCCGTAATTCCAAGAATTGGAGCTTCGGTTACTTTTTACGGAACAGCCACGGTTCGCCAGTTTGAAATGATGGGTGTTTTTAGCACTACCGATTCTCAAGCCATAGTTCGCTCCAGAGACAAACTACGATCGATGCAGATTTTGGCGGGAGCTGGATTGCCAATGCCACGCACGGCCTTTACCAATTATTCCAAAGAAGAAAAATCTTTGATAGAGCACGTGGGCGGAGCACCCGTAATTATTAAATTATTAGAAGGTACTCAAGGTTTAGGCGTTGTTTTGGCCGAAACCCGAAAAGCCGCTCAGTCGGTAATTGAAGCTTTTCATGGTCTTAAAGCAAGAATTTTAGTTCAAGAATTTATTAAGGAAGCCAAAGCTACCGACATACGCGTTTTCGTAGTGAATGGAAAAGTAGTGGGCGCCATGCGAAGAAGAGGAATGGAGGGCGAGTTTCGTTCTAATCTTCACCGTGGAGGTTCGGCCGAGGTGATTAAGCTTTCTAGACAAGAGAGATCGGTTGCTGTAAAAGCAGCTAATGCTATGGGGCTTTCCGTAGCTGGTGTTGATATGTTGCCGTCATCAAGAGGGCCATTGGTATTAGAAGTAAATTCTTCCCCTGGCTTAGAAGGAATAGAAAAAGCAACGGGAGTAGATATTGCAGGAACCATCGTTGAATTTATTGAGAATAATCAGCCTAAGAAAAGAGGGGCGAAAGCAAAACTGAATGCTTAGATGAAGATTAGGATTGGAACAAGAGGAAGTAAGTTGGCCTTGTGGCAAGCTTATTTTGTAGAAGATAAGTTGGTAGCCGCTGGAGTAAAAACCGAAATAGTTACAATAGAAACTAAAGGAGATAAAATCTTAGATGTTTCTATTTCTAAAATTGGTAGCAAAGGAGTTTTTACGGAGGAAATCGAAGAACAATTGGCAGATGGAGCGATTGATATTGCTGTGCATAGCGCTAAAGATATGCAGTCGGTTTTACCAGAAGGTTTTGAGTTGATTTCTTTTTCAGAACGCGAATTGGCCAATGATGTATTGATTAGTGATAATAAGGAAGCTTCACTCAACAATAAAAACCTAATAGTCGGTACTTCTTCCAATAGAAGAATTGCTACGCTCAAACACTTTTACCCTCATATCAAAACTGTTCCAGTTCGGGGCAACCTTCAAACCAGAATAAAGAGAATGGAAGAAGGCGTTTGCGATGCCTTATTACTCGCTTATGCAGGCGTGCATAGAATGGGCTATGATAGTAGAATTGCTCAAAAACTTAACCTAACAGAGTTTACTCCCGCAGTTGGGCAAGGTTCTGTGGCCATTGAAGTACACAAAGGGCTGAGTAAAGCCAAGAAGGATTTGGTAAGAAAAGCCCTGAACCATGAGCCTACCGAAATCTGTCTTTTGGCTGAGCGATCATTTTTAAAAACTATGGATGGGGGTTGCTCAATTCCGGTTTTCGGTTTGGCGCAAATCAAAGGAGAGAGTCTCCAAATGACGGGTGGAATAATGAGTCTAGATGGCAAAGAAATGATCCGTAAAGTGTTCATTGGTAAGCTGAAGGATGCAAAATCGTTGGGGAGAAAACTTGCGGAAGAAGTATTATCTTCGGGCGGAGATCGCATATTGAAATCTATAAAAGCTGAATTATCTAACGAATGAAAAAGTATATACAACTGGCCGCAATGGCCTTACTAATTACTGTTGTTGCTTCTTGCGGAGGCTCAGGTGAAGAAAAAGTAAAGGGCAATGATTATTTGGTGACCATCAAAACGGACATGGGTGAAATGAAGGCCATTCTTTATGATGAAACTCCAAAACACAAAGAAAACTTTATTAAGCTAGCCAGAGAAGGCTTTTTCGATAGCCTTTTATTTCACAGAGTGATGACTGGCTTTATGATTCAAGGAGGAGATCCGAACTCAAAGAATGCCGAGCCAGGTGCTCGTTTAGGCACTGGCGGACCAGGTTACACTGTGCCTGCTGAGTTTGTAAAAGAATTCTTTCATAAAAAAGGTGCTTTATCAGCCGCTAGGCAGCCAGATCAGGTAAACCCTGAGAGAGCTTCGAGCGGAAGCCAATTTTTTATTGTTCAGGGTAGAGTGTATACTGAACAAGAAACAGGTATCGATATGCAAGCTTTATCGCAGTCAATATCTTCTTTAAGAAGGAGCGATCCCGACAATCCTTTGAATCAGGAATTGGAAGACTCTTTTAACGAAGGAGGAGATGAGACTTTTAGAATTAAGGCAATAGAACTGGCTGATAAATTAAGTGAAGCCACGGGATTGATGATCAAGATGCCAGCAGAAAGAGTAGAGGCTTATACGACTGTTGGGGGTTACCCTCCATTGGATGAAAATTATACAGTTTTTGGTCAGGTGATTCAAGGCTTGGAAGTGATTGATGCCATTACTGCCGTTGGGGTTGACCCGGCAAACCGACCTTTTGAAGATGTGCACATGTATATTTCAGTAGAAGAAATGCCAAAAGCGGAAATCGTGAAAAAATACGGTCCAGTTTATCAATAATTAGCCATGAAAAAGACTTTTTTAAACTTAGTGTTCCTGATCACTTTCGGTCTGTTTTTCACAGCTTGTAATACCGAAATGGATGAGGTAGTGGTGATTTCAACTCCTTATGGAGATATGACAGCCGTGTTGTATGACGACACTCCACTACACAAAGCCAATTTTTTGAGTTTGGCAAAAGAAGGAAAATACGATTCAGTGATCTTCCATAGAGTGATTGAAAACTTTATGATCCAGACGGGAGACCTTTCTACGGGCACTCAAGAAAAGGACGCCAACTACAGAGTGGATGCAGAGTTTCTTCCTGAAAAGTACATTCATGTAAAGGGAGCTTTGGCTGCCGCTAGAATGGGAGATAACGTCAATCCTCAAAAACAATCGAGCGGATCTCAATTTTATATTGTCGATGGTGAAGTGTACGATCAAGAGGGTTTACAAACCAGGGCAGATAGAAGAGAATATTTGAAGCTCAATGGCTTTTTTGACCGCATGCGCAAAATGGACAAATACATTGAGTTGAATGAGAAGTATAACTACCATGTAAATAAGTATCAAGAAGACACTACTTACGATTTTCAACAGGCGCAACGCGAATTGGTTTTTGGTTCGAAGGATCTGATTGAAAAAGAATTTGGCCCGCAAGTAGACCCTGGCTTTACAGCTCAACAAGTGGAGGCTTATACAACCATTGGTGGCGCACCACATTTAGACGGAGAGTATACGGTTTTTGGTCAGGTGGTTGAAGGCTTAGATGTAATCGATAAAATTGCTGCGGTTGAAACCAACAGAAGAGATAAGCCAACAGAGGACATTCGAATGACTATTGCTGTTATTGAAATGTCGAAAAAGGAGATTACAAAGAAATACGGAATAGAATATCCTGAAAAGGAACAATGAAAATTTTAATCACGGGTTCCAACGGTTTGCTTGGTCAAAAACTGGTCAAGCTTATTTTAGATGAAGCAAACCACCAATTGGTAGCTACTTCCAGAGGAGTAAACCGGCTGCCTATTCCTGAAGAAAAATACACATTCCAATCGCTTGATATCACCAATCGTGAGCAAGTGCTAGAGGTGGTTGCGCAACACAAACCCGATGTAGTGATTCATACCGCAGCCATGACCAACGTTGACCAATGTGAATTGGAAAAAGAGGGTTGTTGGGATTTGAATGTTACTGCTGTAAGGCACATTGTAGAGGCTTGTGAGTTAAACAATGCCTTTCTAGTACATCTTTCTACCGACTTTATTTTCGATGGCGAAAATGGCCCTTATAATGAAGAAGCCGAAGCCAATCCGATTAGCTATTATGGAGAAAGTAAGCTTGCTGCTGAACATATTTTAGAAGAAAGTAAAATTGACTGGGCCATTGCACGTACCGTTTTGGTGTATGGCATTGCGCACGATATGAGCCGTTCTAACATTATTCTTTGGGTAAAGAAGAACTTGGAAGAAGGCAAGGAAATTAAGGTAGTAGATGACCAATTACGAAGCCCTACTTTGGCAGAAGATTTGGCCAAAGGCTGTTTATTGATTTCGGAACAAAAGGCAAAAGGTATATTCAATATTTGTGGTAGCGATTTACTTACGCCTTATGAAATGGCGATTAAAACCGCTCAGTTCTTCAAGCTAAGTACTGCCACTATGCAAAAAGCCGATGCCTCAACCTTTACTCAAACCGCTAAAAGGCCACCTAAAACTGGGCTGTTAATAGAAAAGGCCCGCACCGTTTTGGGGTACGAGCCTTATACTTTTGACGAAGGCATAGCCATTGTATCGGAACAAATGGCTAATAATTAGGTCAAAGTTTATTCTTCAGCATCTGCATTTTTTTTATCTGATTTAAGAGCAATCGTAAGGAAGGTAACAAAACCTCCAAAGGTGATTGATAGACAAATGATCATTCCTATTATAGCTTCTTGACTCATTTTTTCACGAATTTTTTGTAGAACCATCCATTAAATACAATTGCAATAACAAGGGCAACTGCCCACTGTGTTACGATTGAAGCATTACTAAACGTATCGAATACGTTCCAATTACCATTTTCATCAAACCATGGATAATCACTATATCCTTGATTCATCCACCAGTATACCAAGAAAACCCCGGCAAAAAAGATGAAGTAGATCATGCCAGAAAAGTACTTGGAAGAGACTTTAAAGTCTGAATTTTCATCAATGAAGTCCCTCTTAAATTTAGATGGACCATAACGCATAATGAGAAACGAAATGAAAATTCCACTTACCAATAGACCTACACCCCAAACCCAATCTTGATTTTCGAATATGGCAAGGCTCCATGCTGATGGGAAGCCAATAATAAAGCACGCAGCACCTGTTATTAATGCTGCCCGTTTTTTAGAAATACTATAGTCGGTTAAGTTCCGAATAATTAACTGCATCATGGGTAGCACCGAACTAAATGCCGCCATGGCAAATGCCCCAAAGAAAATCCATGATAGGAATGGCCCGCCTGTCATTTGAGAGAACAGCTGAGGCAGTACGGTAAACACTAATGCCGTATTGCCACCACGTAAGAAATCAATGGCATCGCCCGATGTGGCCGACATGGCGAACACAGCAGGTAAAATAGCCATGGCTGCCAAAAGTGCTGCTGAGTTATTTCCAAATGCACCTAAGAATGTGTTGAGCGTTACATCTTCCTTCTTCCTTGAGAAAGATCCAATGGTAATCATTAATCCCCAACCAGCTCCTGTGCTCCAAGCAGAATCGGTAATGGCCTGAATCCAAACATTGGGATCTTTAAAGAGCTCAGCATTAATTGTAAATAAGTACTCAAGCCCTTTTACTCCACCCGGCATCTGAATGGCGAAAGCGGCCACAACCATAAGCAGGATGAAGAGCGTAGGAATTAATATCTTATTCACCTTCTCCAGCCCTTGTTTAATTCCTTTGCCCAAAACCCAAATGGCAATAGCGATTGTAAACATATAGCACAACACTGCTTCCCAGCTAGAGTTAGATAAATGCGCCCAGAAGTTGTCCATGTAGTTTACACTTGGGTCTGCGAACTTTTCGTTCATGGCGCCTGAGCCGAAAATATAGTCTATTAAGTTTTGAGTGTTAAGGAGGAAGTACCTAAAGGACCAGCCTGTTACAACGGAGTAGTAAAAAGCAATTCCCATAGTGACAAGCGTAACAAATACGCCCATCCAATTAAATTTTTTGCCTGCCAAACTACCCAGCGCGCCTATGGTTCCTTTTTTATAATACTTACCAATCGCCAATTCGGCCATAAGTAGAGGAATAGACCATACAACTAGAAAAAACATCCATAGAATAATGAATGTTCCTCCATACTCTCCTGCTATTCTAGGGAAGCGCCAAAGGTTACCCGCACCAATGGCCATACCGAGGGCAGCTAAAATAATTCCCCACCGATTACTAAATTCTTCTGGTTTTTCTTGCGTGCTCAATTACCTGTAAGTTTTGTTTAAAGTTTAAGAAAAAGCTTTTTCAAGCCCGACAAGGTAGTTTTTTGAGGCACAAACCCAAGCTTTCCATCGTTTTTCTCTTGTAAAACTTGATTTGCGGTAAATCTGACCTAGAAAATTCATTAGCCACAGGTGTTTTAACCACTTGGTTTTTAGGCGGAAAATTCTCAATATTCTACGTTATTTTTTTCAATACTCAACTCAATTTTTAAGAATATGGCGGTTAACGTTAGTAATGAGGGCAGAGGTCAGTGGGGATCCAAGTTTGGGTTTATCATGGCTGCAGCCGGTTCAGCTGTTGGGTTAGGAAACATCTGGAGGTTTCCTTACATCACAGGTCAGAATGGAGGCGGAGCCTTTGTTTTGGTTTATTTGCTTTGTGTAATACTTATTGGAGTGCCTTTGCTCTTTACAGAGATGGGCTTTGGCAGGTACACAAAGAAAGGCACCATTGGTGCATTTAAAGATACGGGCGCTAACCCACTTTTTATGGGTTTGGGTGCCATTATGGCTTTGTTGGTAAGCTTTTTTGTGCTTTCCTATTACGGCAATATTGCTGGTTGGACAATCGGCTATATTTTCAAATCGCTGAGTGGTAGTGAAGTTCCTTTTGAAGAATTTGCCGCCAACCCAATGAACACAATTCCTTTAATGGGACTGTTTACCCTGGTTACAATTCTTATTGTACGGAAAGGAATTTCTGGAGGAATTGAGAAAGCAGCCAAAATATTGATGCCTGTACTCTTCTTGCTCATTCTTATTGTAGCTATTCGAAGCATGTCGCTAGAAGGCGCAATGAAAGGGGTAGACTTTTATCTAAACCCTGATTTCAGTAAAATTTCTGGTCAAACGTTCTTAGTAGCTCTAGGGCAAGCATTTTTTTCTATGAGTATAGGCTGGGGTATTATGATCACCTATGGCTCATATTTACCGAAAACGGCCAATATTGTAAGCAGCGGTGTTTGGGTAGGTTTGATGGACGCTGGTGTTGCTTTGCTTGCTGGTTTCATGATCTTCCCTGCTGTTTTTGCCTTCGGAAAAGACCCTGCCGCTGGCCCTACTTTGGTGTTCCAAGTATTGCCTGACATTTTCAACCATATGCCGGGGGGTGCCATTATTGGTGCGTTCTTCTTTTTGTTGCTAATGGTAGCTGCGCTTACTTCTTCCATTTCAATGTTAGAAGTACCTGCCTCATACTTTATGGATGAGAAAAAATGGAGCCGAAGCAAATCTGCTTGGGTAGTAGGCATTTTACTTTTCATTGTAGGAATCCCTTCAGCGCTATCACAGGGCGGTTCTGAATTTTTCTCAACAATGAATGTCACCGTTTTCGGATCAACTTACACGGGTTTTCAAGATATTCTCGACTTCTTCTTTGGCACTTTCTTTATTGTAGTAGTGGCCTTGGTTACCTGCGTATATGTAGCTTGGAAAATGCCAATCAAGAATATTGTCTCTGAAATTGATATGGGAGCACCAGGCTGGAAACCCGGCACATTTGCTTCTAATGCTTTTGTCTTCTTTATACGTTACGTATGTCCAGTGGTAATTTTAATTGTATTACTGAACATGATGGGCTTGTTCGGAATTTTTGGTGGAGGCGGCTAATAGAGGCTTAGAATACTTTAATAAAAATGGCGCTGTTACAAGTGCCATTTTTTGTTTCCATAAACCAGAATGTTCAAATTTGCTTTATGGCAAAAGACCACACCAATTTTTTCAATAATGTTTACGAAGTAGTTAAACTCATTCCCGCTGGGCGAGTTACTTCATATGGAGCCATTGCTCAATACTTAGGCACAAAGGGTGGAGCTCGAATGGTAGGCTGGGCCATGAATGCAGCACATGGGTTAAATGATGTTCCTGCACATAGGGTAGTAAACCGATCTGGAGTTTTAACCGGTCGTCATCATTTTCAGACACCTACCTTAATGCAAGAACGTTTAGAAGCCGAAGGAGTAAAAGTGAATGGTGATAAAATTGAGGGGTTTAGCGAGGTATATTGGGAGCCAATTAAAGAGTTAGAGCTTTAGACTTTTTGGTTCGAAATTCCTTTAATTTTGCAGCGGATTTATAGCAATGATTAAAACGAGAGTAAGAGCAAATAAGCCAATAGATCAGGCAAAAAAGGAGGGACGAAAACGACTGTTTTTCTTCCTGAAGCTTATTTTACTAGTGGCCATATTGGTTTGGAAATTTTGGGGCAAGCCGGATTTTGATGAGAGTAGCTTCTTCGGTAGAAGGATTGTGCCTGCGGCTATTTCTTACATCTCAGGAATACTTCTCGTATCGCTTGGTCGTATTTTGATGGTCTATTTCTACCTAAAACGAAAAAAGAAGGGAACGGACTTTAAGGATAACTTCATTTTGGGGATCAACGGAATCTCCGCAATCCTACACATTGTTATTTTGCTTTTTGCTTTGTTGGCTTTCTTTGAGTTGAATGCCAAGGAGTTTTTTACTTCTATTAGTATTGTTGCTGCTGCCATTGCAATTATTTCTAAAGATTACATTGCCAATACCATCAATGGATTTATTCTGATGTTTTCAAATCAGCTTTCGCTGAACGACTATATTGTTATTGAGGAACTGAGTGGTCGGATCACTGATATCACTTTGCTCAACGTAGTTTTATTGAGCGATGAAGATGAGATTATTTATGTGCCCAATACTTTGCTTGTTACTCATAATGTGGTGAACACGAGTAAAAAGAATTATAAGAAACTAAGCTTTGATTTTGAGATGGACAGACAGACTTTGGGTAATCCAGATGACCTTGAAGATTACATTATTAAAGCGCTTAAATCGGAATTTCCGAATATCAATCTCGAAAAATTTAGCCTAAGGGTTTTTCATATTTTAAAAGACACCGTTAACCTTAAGCTTTATATTACACTTGATAAAAAGAGCAAGGACATGGAAAGAGCTGTTTGGAGGTTTACTAACAAAACCATTCTGAATTATGCCAAAGAGAACTATGTGCCTGTACCCTTACAATAAACACAGAACTTAGAAATGGAAGTATTACTTACATCAGAAGGTCTAATAGCACTTTTAACCCTCACCTTTTTAGAAATTATTCTTGGGGTCGACAATATTATTTTCATTTCAATTGTTTCTAACCGACTGCCAGAGGCGGATCGTAAGAAAACCAGAAATCTGGGTTTAGGTTTGGCTTTGATCATGCGTATTGGGTTGCTTTTGGGAATCAGCTGGATTATTGGTTTTACCGAACCCCTCTTTACCGTTTTAGAACATGATGTAAGTATAAAAGACTTGATTTTAATATTGGGAGGTCTATTCTTAATAGGAAAGAGCACAACCGAAATCCATCACACCTTAGAAGGAGATGAGCATCAAGTGAAAAAGGGAAAGGGTGTTACTATGGGTAAAGTCATTCTTCAAATTGTAGCTTTAGATATCGTTTTCTCTTTTGATTCTATTTTAACCGCTGTGGGCCTTACCGAGCATGTATTGATCATGATTATTGCAGTTACTTTAGCCATGATTGTTATGATTTCTTCCGCAGGAAAAATCAGTTCATTTATCAATAAGCACCCGTCACTGCAAATGTTAGCCATGTCATTCTTGATTTTGATTGGGTTTATGCTAGTGCTCGAAGGTATTGGCGAACACATTGAAAAAGGCTATATCTATTTTGCTGTTTTCTTCTCATTATCTGTTGAAGCCCTCAACATGAGAAAACGAAGCAAAGACCGCGTAGTGAAACTCAGAAAAAGAATTGTTGGGGAAGAGTAACTAAATTCTCTTTTCTATTTCCGTCTTAAACCTAAGCTTATCATCTAAATGAATGGCCAGTTTGGTAAAGGTTTTACTTAAACCATAGAGTCCTTTTGCATTCACTTCTGTGTTAAGTGTCAACAGAATGTTAGTGTCTCCCGTTAGACTGAAATTTTGAAAATCCTCTTTGTCCTTATCAAGGGTTTGTTTTAGAGTCTTTATTCCGAGAGTTACTTGCAGTGTGTGCTTTATGAGCATTAAAATCTATCCGCATGACTATCGGTAAGCCTCTTTTCATGGATGTATAGTGGTAGTTGTCTGGATAAAATACCTATTTCATGGTATTTTATGTGTTTAAATTTTTTTCTAATTTTGTCAAATCATCTGTTTACTATTAAAAATTTAATCATGAAGAATTGTTTCTGTATTTTATCATTACTGTTATTGGTGTTGGCATGTAATGATATTGAACCTGAAATTATTGAGGTGGATGCACTGTCTTTTAAGAGTAGTCTAAAGCGGTCTATCAATTTTGAAAATTTAGTTAAAGATTTTGGAATAGCGGATTTTGATAATATGGTAAGTAACCAAGACACAACCCTAGGAGTCCAAATTATCGGTATACCTCTAGTTAAGAGTTATAATTCCCAAAATGTTTTAGTTGTTACGATTCGAAATAACGAATTATTGATGGATAAACTGTTTGTTGGGTCTTTGGAGGCGTTTGATCAAGATTTTAGATTTGACTCCGTTGACAAAACAGGATTTATTGGCACTTATAAGACTTTCAACGTAAGTGAAAACAAGTATGACATGGAGTTAACCATTTCAAAGAATCCCCAAAACTTTCTTAAATATGGAGTATCAGGGTTAGAAGAGGAGATTTGTGAAACGGTTCGCTGTACGGGTTGCTCAGGCGATGTTTGTACAGCAGATAATGTTGGAGGCTGCACAGGGTATAAATTTTGTAGTCAGGGTTTTTTCGAAGCTGTCGCATGTTTTGCTGGCTTTCCGGCATGTATGATTTCGAAGGCACTTGATTGTCAATATGAATTATGTTGGGATGATGATGAATCTAATGATCATATTTATTAGTCTTATCTTATTAAACTTGTAATAGTATGAAAAAATCATGGATTAATTATCCTGTTATATTTGGATTATGCTTTGCGTTAATAGCATTGAGAACCGTGTATAACTTGGTTTTGGCCATAATTAATAATAACATGGATTTAAAAAAATTAGTTGTTATGTTATTGGTTGTTACTTTACTAAGTATAATAAGTTGGCTCTTTATTAGAATAGGTCTTGAGAATAGAGAAAATGATGTTTGAATTGACCAAGTATCTCATTTTATTACTAGAGGCCGTTTCTTGTGGTCTTTTTTGATTTAATAGACTGTTTGAATCTTATACCGAGAGCTTAATTCAGTTCATGTGTAAGATCAATGGTGAATATATAGCTTGAGAAAATTAACCTCTCCTAGAAATCAACAACATCCCTAAAAAGGTAAGGCCTGCATTAAAAATCAGGATAAAGAAGCCGAACTGAAAACCGTTGAACCAAGCAGCTGAGTTCATATCTACTAGGTAAGATATGGCTGGAGAAAGCAAACAAACAGGCAGTACCAGATTGTCTTTCACTTTTAGTTTGGTCATCAATCCAAAACTGAAAAGACCTAATAGCGGGCCATAAGTATAGCCAGCCACTTTAAAAATCGCACTAATTACACTGCTGTCGTTTATCGCGTTGAAGATAATGATGACGATGAAAAGCAACACAGAAAAGCCCAAGTGCACCTTAAGCCTAATCGGTTTCTTTACCGATTCTTCTTTCTTTTCAAAATTTAAGAAGTCGACACAGAATGCAGTTGTAAGCGAGGTAAGGGCAGAATCAGCACTAGAGTAAGCTGCAGCCACAATGCCCAATAAGAATACAATTCCGCCAAAAGTACCAAGGTGATTCAAAGCGATTAAAGGGTAGAAATTATCCGTTCTTGTTGGAATTTCAATTCCATTTTGACCTGCATACAAATAGAGCAGCGCTCCCATGCCCAAGAAAAGGATATTGGCAATCACTAATGCAATGGTGAACCAGAAAATATTCTTTTGAGCGTCCTTCAAGGTTCTACAAGTCAGGTTTTTTTGCATCATGTCCTGATCTAAGCCAGTCATAACAATGGCAATAAATACCCCAGAAATAAATTGCTTGAAGAAATCTTTTTTATCGTTCCAATCGAAGAAGAAAGTTTTGGAATACTCACTGTCACTAATTTGAATAATGGCATCACTAAGACCAATGCCCATTTCTTTGGTAATGATATAAATGGTGATAACCACCGCTGAGAGCATAAAAAAGGTTTGCAGGGTATCCGTCCACACAATGGTTTTTATTCCTCCTCTAAAAGTATACACCCAAATGAGGGCGATAGTAACGAGTACCGAAACCCAAAATGGAACGCCATAGCTATCGAAAAGCGCAATTTGAAGTACACTGGCTACTAAAAAAAGGCGAAACGAAGCGCCAACGGTTCGAGAAAGCATAAAGAAAAACGAACCTGTTTTATATGACCAAAAGCCAAAACGCTGTTCTAAGTAGGTGTAAATTGAAACCAAGTTTAGACGGTAATACAGTGGCATCAATACTGTAGCGATAATGACATAACCCACGATATAACCTAGAACCACTTGAAAGTAGGAGAAGAAACTATTCCCTACTTCACCCGGAACAGAAATAAAAGTAACGCCAGATAAGGAGGCTCCAATCATTCCGAAAGCCACCAAATACCAAGGCGACTGCTTGTTGGCTGTAAAAAAAGTGGCTGAATCGGCTCCTTTCGAGGTAAATCGAGAAATGAGAATCAGCAGCAAAAAATAACCGCCTATAATTGAAATGACTAATGTGGGATTCATACCAAAGAACTAGTAAATTAAAGTTTGAATATCCGTGAAAAAACTGTGGACACCAAAAAGCAGAACGAACCAATTAGACAAACAGACAGTTTAGGCAACAAGTGTTTTTTTGTACATTTGTAAAAAATTAATAACATGAATTTCAGCTATCAAGAAGAAGAGTTAGTCGAGGTACTCGAGAAAACTACAGATGAGGAATTATGTGATTTGGTAGTTTTCAATGATGACTTTAATACATTTGAGCATGTCATCAATATTTTAATCAAGGTTTGTAAACACAGTGCAGAGCAAGCAGAACAGTGTACAATGTTGATTCATTATAAAGGAAAGTGTACCGTTAAAAATGGCTCGTTTACTGAGTTAAAACCGATGTGTGAAAGTATTCTTTCTGCAGGAATTACCGCTACCGTACTTTAATTTACATCGCATTTCAACTTGAACTTCCCTCCAAAAATTGTCGAGAATGCCATTGAGGAAATCTCTAAACTTCCGGGCATAGGAAAGAAAACTGCTTTAAGGTTAGTGCTGCATTTATTAAAGCAAGACCCTATCAGCACCGCACATTTGACTACCGCGCTTAATGAGTTGCGCGAAGGCATTAAATACTGCAATACCTGTCATATTATTTCAGACACTACAGATTGCACCTGCCGTACTATTAAGCGTGATTTAACTACAATTTGCGTGGTAACCGATACCCCTGATGTAATGGCCATAGAAAACACGGCTCAATACAGAGGCCTTTACCATGTGTTAGGAGGAGTAATTTCTCCGATTGAGGGCATTGGCCCAAGCGATATTCACATAGATTCATTGGTAGATCGTATCCAAAAAAGCGAACCTAGAATTGATGAAGTAATTTTGGCATTGAGCCCGACCATGGAAGGCGATACTACCGCTTTTTATATTACAAAAAAACTCAAAGAATTAGGAGTGAAGATTACCTCTATTGCACGTGGAATTCCGATGGGCGGAGAACTGGAATATACTGATGAGATTACTTTGGGTAGAAGTATTATGACTCGCTCTGAGTACAAGTAAACTGAGCTCAATAACCTAATAAAAAACACGAAGGGCGATCATTTCGATCGCCCTTCGTCATCTATAGCTACGGCTTAAAGCCTAATTGATTTCGCTTAACATACCCGATGCATAAAAACGCTGGGTGTTCAAGGCTGACAAGAGAATGCTCAAGTTGTTAGAGGCTTCGTTCAAGTCGCTCATTTTTATTGTTTCATGAGGTATTGAAGCTACTTCATCTAGTTCATTCAAAGCTTTGCTTACTTTCGTTTTCAATACATCAATCATTTCTAAATCATTGTATTTCCAAAAACGAATTTGAGCGTATACTAAAGCTGGCGCCCAATTAGTACCATACAAAATGTGTAGGTCTTTGGTAGAAGCACCAATACTTTTGAAAAGCAAGGCTCTTGTATTAGATAAATTGTTTTCGTGAATGGCGAAGTAATCCTTAGAATCTTCTGATACAGAAAGCTTGTTCATGAAGTGGGCAATCTTTGCTGCGTCAGCAATTTTCTTAATTACTCTTTTCAATTTTTCCGGGCTAGTTTCTAAAGTTTTCATAACCATGTCGTTTGGCTAGTCTATATGTGATAATCGTGCCAAACCGAAGAATCATTTAAATTTTGGCTCCAAGGGCATTTTTTATGTTGGCATAGAGAAACAAGCATTGGTAATATTTTCTACAATCGAGAAATATTCAGTCGTTTTGACTCCACAATTTGTAGAATTGAAGAACATTCCAATTGGTATTTGGTACAACAATCTATAAATAGCTACTTTTGCCCCACATTGAATTAATTGCATGTCTACAATGGTATCTGATAGAGTAAAGAACATGGCCGAATCGGCCACATTAGCCATGGCAGCTAAAGCCCGTGAGCTAAAAGAAAAAGGCATTAACGTGATAAGTTTAAGTTTGGGCGAGCCCGACTTTAAAACTCCAAAACATATTCAAGAGGGCGCTAAGGCAGCGATTGATGAAGGTAAATACTTTGCGTATCCTCCTGTAAATGGTTATTTAGATTTAAGGCAGGCCATTTCTGCTAAATTTAAAAACGAGAATAACTTAGATTATTCACCAGATCAGATTGTAGTTTCCAATGGAGCCAAGCAATCTATTGCCAACGTATTTTTAGCTTTATTGAATGAAGGTGATGAGGTAGTAGTTTTTTCTCCATTCTGGGTAAGCTACTCTTCTCTAATAGAATTAGCGGGCGGTGTGCCTGTGTATGCAAAGGGTGGTATTGAATCGGACTTTAAAGTAACTCCGGAACAACTGGAGCAAGCCATTACGCCAAAAACCAAGGCCATCATATATTCTTCGCCATGTAACCCAACAGGTTCTGTATTTACACTAGAGGAATTAACAGCGATTTCTGAAGTAATTAAAAAGCACAAAGACATTGTGGTTATTGCAGACGAAATCTACGAACACATCAATTATACAGGTGCACACGCGAGTATTGGAGCGATTGAAGGAATGATTGACAGAACCGTAACCATTAACGGTATGGCCAAAGGTTTTGCCATGACAGGCTGGAGAGTTGGATACCTAGGCGCACCACTTTGGTTGGCCAAGGCATGCAATAAAATTCAAGGGCAAATTACTTCTGCCAACTGTAGTATTGCCCAAAGAGCGGCTTTAACAGCGCTTACTACGGATATTGCTCCAACGGTAGAAATGTCGAAGGAATATTTAAGAAGAAGAGATATAGTAAAGGCATTATTGGACGAAGTGCCAGGCTTTAAAACCAATTTGCCAACAGGCGCTTTCTACTTTTTTCCAGATGTAACCGCGCTTTTCGGTACAACAGATGGAAATGTAACAATTAACAATGCAGATGACCTAAGCCTATACCTTTTAGATCAGGCGCAGGTGTCTGTGGTAACTGGTGATGCTTTTGGTGATGCCAACTGCATTCGTTTGTCATATGCTGCTTCTGAAGAAGATTTACGGGAGGCCATTACCAGAATTAAAATAGCGGTTTCTAAACTTTCTTAATGGAATTCTCAAACGTTAACGAACTTTTCGAAGCCTTCTCCAAACTTAGAGTATTGGTGATTGGCGATGTAATGGTAGATTCTTATGTGTTTGGCAAAGTGTCTAGAATTTCACCAGAGGCTCCTGTGCCTGTGGTGCTTACAGAAAGAAAAGAGAAACGTTTGGGAGGTGCTGCAAATGTAGCCTTGAATGTGCAAGCATTGGGGGCTACACCAATTCCATGTGCCATTGTGGGCAACGATCTGGACGGTGAATTTTTCTTGAACCGGCTGGAAGAAAAGGGAATTCCAAGCAATGGCGTATTGACCAGTTCCGAAAGAGATACCACTGTGAAGGAGCGTATTTTGGCCGGAGCCCATCAAATGCTGAGGGTAGATACAGAAACTGACAAGGAGCTCAGTGCTACTGAACAAGCACAGCTATTGGCCAATATCAAACGCTTATTGCCCAATTGCGATGTAGTGGTTTTTGAGGATTACGACAAGGGCGTGATTAATGCCACCATCATTGAAGAAACTGTTAAAGAAGCGTCCCGATTGGGCATAGCAACGGTGGTAGATCCGAAGAAGCGCAATTTTATGGACTATAAAGGGGTGACCCTTTTTAAGCCTAATTTGAAAGAACTGAGAGAAGGCTTGAACATTCAAGTAGATCCTAAAAACATAGATTCAGTGCGCGATGGAGTGACTTTGCTTCAGTCTAAACTGAATGCCGAAATGGTGATGGTGACCCTTTCGGAGTATGGAGTTTTCATTAAAGACAATGGCGAAACACACCTGATCCCTGCCCACATTCGTCATATTTCTGATGTTTCTGGCGCTGGCGATACAGTAATCAGTGTAATGGCTTGTGCATTAGCGGTGGGCATGTCGGCTCAAAAAGCTGCGGCCTTGGCCAATTTAGCAGGTGGCCTCGTCTGCGAACATGTAGGCGTAGTGCCCATCAATAAAGAAGACTTGATGGAAGAAGCCGAAGACAATAAGATTCTGAATTAATTCAAAGCTTTCCAAAAGTTTAAACTTTTGGAAAGCTTCTTTATTTCTGATTATTTTTTCGAAATCGTTACCTCAGGGTAGTCCACCACCATTCTGCTCAATAAGTTGATGCCTGTTATCATTCCGGCATCGTCCACATAGAAATCTGGCGTATGGTGAGGAGCTTGTTTTTCAGCGTCAACTCCTTTTGGTGCACCTCCAATAAAGAAATACAGCCCAGGGATTTTTTCCTGAAAGAACGAAAAATCTTCAGCTCCCGTAATGGCATTCATGTTGGGAGTTACGTTTTGGGGACCAACTACATCTACGAATGTGTCAGCCATTTTAGCCGTGAGCTGTGGATCGTTGTAGGTAATAGGATAACCTTTATCAATGTACAAGGTAGCTTCTGCTTCATTACTTTCAGCGGTATTCTTTACAATGGTGCGAAGACGTTCAAAAAGCCTTTCTCTCATGTCAACATCCAAAGTACGAATGGTGCCCACCAAGGTGGCTTCTTCCGGAATGATATTACTCCTTACCCCCGCTTCAATTTTACCAAATGAAACTACGGCTGCTTGGGTCGTCAGAGGCATACTTCTGCTCACTATGGTTTGAACGTTATTAATGATTTGAGCTGCCGTTACAATCGGGTCGATGCCCGTCCATGGTGTAGAACCATGCGTCTGTTTTCCTTTGATTTTAATTTCGAAGCTATTTACGGCAGCCATAATTCCTTCAGGGCGATATTTCACTTGTCCTACTTCGGTTTGGGCATTAATGTGTAAACCGAAAATGGCATCCATTCCCTCTAAAACTCCTTCTTTGACCATTAAGTCGGCACCGCCTTCTTCACCGGCAGGAGCCCCTTCTTCGGCAGGTTGAAAAATGAATTTTATGGTTCCTTTTAAATCGGCTTTCACTTGAGAAAGTACTTCGGCCACGCCCATTAAAATAGCTACATGCGTATCGTGACCACAGGCATGCATCACAGGTACTTCAGCGCCTTGGTATTCGCCCATGGCTTTAGATGCCCATGGCAGATCCACCCTTTCTTTTACAGGAAGTCCGTCAATATCGGCTCTTAAGCCCATTACAGGCCCGGGTTTTCCTCCTTTAAGAATTCCCACTACACCCGTTTTGGCTACGCCTTCTTGTACTTCAATACCCAAGCCCTTCAAATGAGCTGCGATGTAGGCAGCCGTTTTAAACTCGCGATTGGAAAGCTCTGGATTTTGGTGAATATGATGTCGCCATTCAATCACCTTAGGCTCTACTTTTTTAGAGAGTTCAATGATTCTTTCTTTTAAAGAAGGTGCTGGGTCGGTTTTAAAAGTAAAAGCCGACAGGGCTAAAAGCACAAATGCCAGTAGAGAGAGTTGGTAGGGTCTTTTCATAGCTCAAGATTTACCAACCAATTAACACAATGCAAGCGATATTTGAAAGTGGGTGATGAGCCTTAAGCTTTTAATAGACGGTGATGCTCTAATCGTTTAGGAAAGAGTGTTTTCGTCAAAGACACATCTTTGAGATTAATTCCTCATACCTGTGCTATACTCCTTCACTGTATTCACAAACACCTTCACCTTCTCAGGATCAATATCTGGATATACACCATGTCCTAAATTGGCAATATGACGGTCGGGTCCAAAAGCATCGAGCATCTTTTTAGTGGCTACTTCTACTTCGGCATTAGAGCCGTAAAGTGCGCAGGGGTCAAGATTCCCTTGTAAGGTTTTGTTTGGCCCAACTAACTCACGACTTTCGTTAATGTCCATATTCCAATCTAGCCCTATGGTTTCACAATCTAAAGTAGCCATAGATTTTCTCGCGAAGTAAGCTCCTTTGGCAAACATAGTTACTGGCACTTCGGTAATGGCTGAGCAAATTTGACGAATGTATTTCATCGAGAACTGTTCGTATTGATCTGCTGGTAAAATACCTGCCCACGAATCGAATACTTGAACGATATTGGCACCGGCTTCAATTTGAGCTTTTAAGTAAGTAATGGTGCTATCGGTAATCATCTGCATCAGCTTTTCGGCCAAGGCAGGTTGAGTGTACAGCATTTTTCGGGCGTTGGAGAAGGTCTTACTTCCGTGGCCTTCTACCATATAGCAGAAAATCGTCCAAGGCGCACCTGCAAAACCGATCAAAGGCACGCGCCAAGCCAGTTCTCTTTTGGTTACTTTAATGGCATCAATAACATAACCCAAGTCGGAAGAAGAATCAGCAATTCTGATGTTTTTTAAGTCTGCCTCAGACTTTATCGTATTAGGAAACCAAGGCCCTTTCTTTTCGATCATTTCGTAAGGCAAGCCCATGGCTTCAGGAATCACGAGAATATCTGAGAAAATAATGGCGGCATCCACTCCTAAAATATCCACTGGTTGAATAGTTACCTCGGCTGCTAAGTCAGGATTCTTCACCAACTCAATAAACCCGCTAAGGCTATTTCTAACCGCACGATATTCAGGTAAAATTCTGCCTGCTTGGCGCATTAACCATACTGGAGTTCTTTCAGTCTTTTCGCCTCTGGCAGCACGTAAAATCAGATCGTTCTTCAATTCCATGCCGCAAAGATAGGAATTGTTCGTTCTAAAATATCCGCTCTTTTCGAATTGTCAGTTGCTTGTACTTCCCTTCCATCTTTATGAAGTTTTGATTCGTTTTAGTGTACCAAAATTTTGTAGGCTGTGTACCGCCATAGTCGGTAAATAAAACCCAACAATCCATTTCTAGGCCATCTGGTAATATTAGCTTTTCAGAACCAATAATCTTTAGATGATAGAAGCTTGGAGCAGATCCGCCCGGATGATAGAAATTCATAACTGCTTCGTAGCCCATTTTCATAGGGAGCAAGGAATAGGTCTCTAAGTCAATTTCCCAGTTATAAGTTGGCTCAGTCAACTCTAGATTAAAATCTTTTTGTTTATTGTCTGTTGCTGAATCTAACCCAACAATCTTCATTTCTTGAAAGCTAAAAGCCTCTTTGCCATTCTGCTTGGTATTTCTAATATGCTGAACTGGCTTTAGTGTTTCTGGTTCGCAGAGGTAGTAAAAATCACCCGAAGTGTCAGGGTTCCCTGTAGTCCAGCTATGCCTAATGGCCAAGTAATCAATGCCGTTAATGTTTACTTTTTCAGTGGTTTTGATTTTCAAGCTGACCGAACGAACTACTCCAGCCATTGCTGTAAAAATAATATCCTTGGTTGTACCCATTTCTAGCTGATCTATCATCTTAAAATGATCACCTACGCGAATGGTATCAACGACTTGAGCATTTAATTGCCATGAGAAAATCATGGGAATAAGGGCTATAATGTGTTTTATCTTTTTCATGGATGCTAAAGACCCATTTTTCTTTTTAAAAGGATGAATGAATATATCCTCTGCTCGTAAAAATCGACAACATGGACTTTTAAGGTAGAGGAAACTGAGATGTAGATTAAAACTTACCAACTATCGATTATTTGACTTTGAGTTGATGCTATCCTTCTCAAGACCACTGAAAATGGATACTTTAGGGCTAATGAAGCCCAACTTTTTAAAGAATCGTATTTTCTGGCTGAATTTCAGCTTTTGGCTGCTTTTCTTCAGCTATAAATTCTACGACTTTACGGTTTTTATGCCTGCTGAAACGGCCTTTGTGAGGATTGCCTTACCGATGTTCTTTCACATTATTCTGAGTTATACGCACTATTTTTTCATTCTACCCGATCTGCTCAGAAGTAAGAACATTAAGAAATACTTGCTAAAATTGGTCTTGGCCATTGCTGTGGTAATGTTCTTTCAAGTATTGGCTGAAAATGCTGTGCTCATAAAATATTCACCTTCTGATTATTATGAAACTTTTGGCTGGGCAAGGTTTGTAAGTACACTCTGGGATGAATTGAGCTTTATGATTTTCACGGGAATGATCAAGTTTGCGGTAGACTGGTTTGAATTGGAGAACAAAAAGCGTGAACTGGAAAACCAGAAATTAACCGCTGAACTCAATTACCTCAAAGCGCAAATTAACCCCCATTTTCTATTTAACACGCTCCACAACTTGAGTTATTTGACGCAGATTAAAAGTGATCAAGCCACTGAGGTGATTGTAAAACTGTCCAACATAATGCGTTACATGATTTACCATTCTAATAAACCTAAAGTGGCGCTATCAAAGGAAATCAACTATATCAAAGATTACTTGACACTGGAAGGCATTAGGCTCAATAATCGTTTTGAACTGAGTTTTGATACAAGTGAGGTGGATGAACAAATTGAAATTACACCCTTGATTTTCATTCCTTTTGTAGAAAACGCTTTCAAGCACGGCATTAGCGACCAACAAACCGAAAATTGGATTAAGGTGAAGCTTTCTTCCACTTTTGAGCAACTGATTTTTAAGGTTGAAAATAGTGTGAGCCCTGCCCAGAAAGAAAAAGATGCGCCTTCGGGTTTTGGTTTGAAGAATGTGGAAAGGCGGTTGGTGTTGAGCTATCCACATCAGCACCATTTAGAGATTCTACCAGAAAAGGAAAAGTTTAGTATTTCACTTAGCTTAGACTTGTCGTGAAGATTTGTTGTGTAATTATTGATGATGAGCCTTTTGCTCGTAAACTGCTCCTTGACTATTGCAGTAGGGTTCCGCAACTTTCTGTTTTGGGCGATTTCTCCAATGGTCTGGATGCGCTTTCCTTCCTCAACCATAATAAAGTGGACTTAATTTTCTTGGATATAAAAATGCCAGGAATTAGTGGAATCGATTTACTGAAAACGCTTGGTAATCGGCCTAAAGTGATTTTCACCACTGCTTTTGCCGAATATGCTATTGATGGTTTCGAATTGGATGCCATCGACTATTTGCTGAAACCTTTTGATTTACCTCGTTTTTTAAAGGCGATAAACAAGGCATTCACTTCTTTTCTAATTGAAAAACCTACCAGTTCATTAAACAATTCGTCCCAAGATGACTTCCTATTTGTGAAGGATGGACGAGACTTGGTGAAAGTACAGCTGGACAATATTTTATATATCAAAGGGCAAAAGGACTATGTGATGTTTATTACGAAAAGCCGAAAGATTATGAGCTTGATGAACATGAAAGATTTGGAACAAGATCTTATTAAAAAAGCCTTTGTCAGAATTCATCAATCCTATATTATCAATACCCAGCATATTGAATTAGTGGCAAGCGACAAAGTAAGGGTCAACAGTGAATATCTTCCTGTAAGCCAAACCTATCGATTGACATTTAGAGAGTATTTAGGCAAACACAAGTGAGTTCAGTTTTAGCTTAGTAAATACTTATTCCATCCTTTGCTTAAATTCCCTTAGCTTTGTAAAAAAGGTATACAGTTATGAGCTTTCTTTTCGATGATTTTAAAGGTTGGAAGTCCTATTGTGAAGCCAACGACATGAAGCTTTTTGAACCCGTAATTGAATACGAGGTGCAGCAAAAGCAACGTGATGAAGAATTCATTTGGGCGAGTTTGGAGAACGCCTATACGGTGATGAAAGAGGCCGTACAAACAGGCCTCACAGAGGATATGACTTCTCGGTCAGGCATGATCAATAACGGAGCAAAGAAAGTATACAACCACCCTGTTACCGTTTTGAGTAAAGAATTTCAAGTGTTGATTTCTCGTGCACTGGCTGCTAAGGAAGTGAACTCATGCATGGGGCGCGTTGTAGCAGCTCCCACCGCAGGTGCTTCGGGAATTATCCCTGGTGTTCTAGTTACCTTCCAAGAGTTACATGATGTATCAGACCGTAAGATTCACGAAGGTCTTTTGGTAAGTGCAGGTATCGCTTTGATTATGGAAAAACGTGCTTCCATTGCTGGTGCAGTGGGCGGTTGCCAAGCCGAAACAGGTAGCGCAGCAGCAATGGCTTCTGGTGCCATTGTGTATTGCTTAGGCGGCTCAATCGACCAAGTTTTTAATGCAGTGGCCATCACCATTCAGTGTATGCTAGGTTTAATATGCGACCCTGTTGCTGGTTTGGTGGAAGTGCCTTGTGTGGTGCGAAATGCGAGTGCAGCTGCCATTGCCAATAGTTCGGCACAAATAGCATTGGCCAACGTAAATGCCGTGATTCCGGTAGATGAATGTGTGGAGGCCATGGGCGAAGTAGGCCAAAGTATGGAAACACGCTACAAAGAAACTGCCTTGGGAGGCTTGGCTGCAACCATTACTGGTCAAGCCATTTCAAAAAAGGTATTGATTCAGGACATTGAAATGTTACCTGATGAGGGAGAGGAGTAAGGAATTTCTTCTTTTAAGGCGGTCTGACCTTCGGTACCGACCGATTACTCGATGGACTACTTTTAGGTCGGCACCGAAGGTCAGACCTGTATATCAATCTTATGCCTCACCTCGCCAGCGAGGGGAATAGTTATCTCAAGAATGCTTCCTAGTATTCAATACTACCTCGAATTAATCAAGCCCAAATCAATTAGCCAATCCACTGAAAATGTCCAGACAATAGACCAAAACAGCCCAAAAATAAACATATAGAAAAAGACTTGCTTGCGAGGAGCACCTACAGTTGAAACTAAAAGAGAACCACCCACTGGAGATAGGATTAGAGGGGTAAGAAAGCAGGTGCCAATAATGCCATACTTCGTCCAAATTTTTACCATTCTGCGGCTTTGGGGTGAAAATTTGCCTTTCTTTCTAATGAAAATAGGTAGCACATTCTTTTTTATTTTCTCTCCTAAAAAAGAGAATAAGACAACACTGGTCATTAGTCCGGCCATGGTAATAATGATGATTTCTAACGGACTCATGCCTACGTTCGGCCCTAATAAAGGGGGAAGAATTGACTTGAGACAAGCCAACAAATAAATACCAAAATAGGTAAAGACTTTTTCTAGCATTACTTCAGTAAGAAAAATACATACAAGAGATACGATGCAATCAGAATAATTCCTGAGGGCATTCCCAGTCTTTTACGGATAATCATTAAAGGAAGGATAAGTACTGTAATGCCGATCATCCAAGGGAAGTCGGTGTGTAAAATATCCATGTTTACCGAAAGCGGCTTGATGATACTTGTAATGCCTATTATAGAAAGTATATTGAAAATATTGGAGCCCAATAAATTTCCTAAAGCAAGATCCGTTTCTCCTTTTCTGGCGGCAATAACAGAGGTGAAAAGCTCAGGTAAGCTAGTGCCCAAAGCCAATACAGTAAGCCCTATAACCCGCTGCGACACACCTAAATCCACGGCAATTTCTTCGGCACCACCAATAAACCAATCCGCCCCAAAGTATAGACAAAGAATACCTAAACCAACTTGAAAAAGGTCTTTAGTAATACCCCATTTTTCTAGCTTGTCTTTCGGTTCTTCAACATCTAGCTTAATCTGCTCTTTACGTGTAGTATAAAGCAAAGACCCCAAATAAATAACCAAAAGGATGACTAGAATTGTGCCCTCCATACTGGTGATCATGCCGTTGTAGGCAAAAATATATAAGAGAATAGATGCCCCTAAAGTAACAGGCCAGTCTCTTCGGGCACTGTCTTTTTTTATGGGAATAAAACCGAAAAGAGCCGCAGTACCCAGTACTAATGCCAAGTTGGAAATGTTGGAGCCAATTACGTTACCTAAAGCAAAATCCGGAGCGCCTTTTAGTGCTGAGTTTAAGCTAACCAAGAGCTCTGGTGCCGATGTACCAAAAGCCACTACAGTAAGGCCAACCACCAAGCTACTTACGTTAAATCGCAAGGCCAATTTAGATGATCCCTTTACAAGAATTTCACCTCCTACAATAAGGGTAGCTAAACCCAAAACAAGAATTAGTATAGTATTCAGAAGCATGAATTAAAGTTTTGACCCGAATGAAAGATCACCTGCATCGCCCAAACCGGGCACTATATATGATTTATCGTTTAGTTTTTCGTCAACCGCCCATGTCCATAACTCATGTTTTACCTTGATGTTATTTTTTAAGTATTCAATACCCTCTGGCGCAGCAATTACCGAAGCTAAATGAATTGTGGATGGAGTGCCATGTTTCAGGATTTGATTTAAACTAGAAACAAGTGACTTACCTGTAGCCAACATTGGGTCGATCAAAATTAAGGTCTTGTCATTTATGTTAGGCGCTGCTGTGTACTCTAGTGCTACCTCTATATTGTCCGTTTCCTCTTTTCGCCAAGCACCAATAAAACCTACTTCGGCATTGTCGAATACTTCTAAGAAACCATTCATAAATGGTATGGCTGCTCTTAAAATAGAAACTAAGGCAATTGAATCACTAATGGTTTGTTCCGAAGTCTTGGCCAGTGGCGTTTGAATTTCAGTCGTTTTGTAGGCCAAACTTTTAGAGATTTCATAAGCCATTAAAGTACCAAGTCGCTGAAGGTTGGTTCTAAAACGTAAGCGGTCGGTTTGCACCTCAATGTTTCTGAGTTCAGCCAAATAGTTATTGGCAATGCTATTCGATGTATTGAGTATTCTCATTCAATTTGAAATTCGCTGCAAATTTAATGGAAACATTTGCTCGTTTCGACAATATGGGTTGAAAGGTGAATTTGCATGACAATCCTAGGCTATGACAAAAGACCAACTTAATTTTGGCCAAACTCTCAATTATGGACTTCAAACTGCTTAAAACACTTTGTCAAATTCATGCACCTTCTGGAAACGAAGTAGCAATGAAAGAGTTCATCCTAAATTATGTAGAGGTGAATGCTTCTAAATGGAAAACTAAACCAGAAGTGATTTTTGGGGATGAATTTCAAGACTGCGTAATGCTTAAGTTTGGTACACCTCGAACTGCCATTTTTGCTCATATGGACAGTATTGGTTTTACAGTGCGCTACAACGATCAGTTAGTGGCCATTGGCGGACCGAAAGCAGAGACAGGATATAAGTTGGTAGGGCATGATGCAATGGGGCCCATTGAATGCGAATTGTTTGAAGATGATGGGCACCTTTATTACAAATTCCCAAGAGGTATTGAACGAGGAACAGAGCTCGTCTTTAAGTGTGATTTTCGTGAAGATGATGAATACATTCAGTCTTGTTATATGGACAACCGCTTGGGGGTATTCAATGCATTAAAAGTAGCGGAGACTTTAGAAGATGGAGTAATTGCTTTTGGCTGTTGGGAAGAACACGGAGGAGGAGCTGTACCATATTTGGCCAAACACATGTATGAGCAATGGGGAGTAAAACAGGCCTTAATTTCAGATATTACTTGGGTAACCGAAGGCGTTCCGCATGGTCAAGGCGTAGCCATTTCAATGCGCGACAGAAATATTCCGCGCAGAAGTTATATACAGAAAATCATCAAAATTGCTGTAGAATCAGGTATTGACTTTCAACTTGAGGTAGAAGGCGCTGGCTCTAGCGATGGCCGTGAACTTCAGCTTTCTCCATACCCTTTCGACTGGTGTTTTGTTGGTGCGCCCGAAGATCATGTGCACAGCCCAGACGAAAAAGTGCACAAGCACGACATCGATTGCATGATTGCTTTGTACAAAGTGCTGATGGAGCGATTGTAATTATTAACTTGCGCCAAAATTTACTACCTGTGAATACAATCAAAGTTCGCGATAAGGAATTTGAGGTTTATTTAAACGAATCTGAAATCCAAAAACGCATTGCAGAAATAGGCGATGAAATGAATGAGGAGTATGCCAATAAAAATCCATTGTTCATTGGCATTTTGAATGGCTCATTTATGTTCGCTAGTGATCTGATGAAGGCCGTAAATGTGCCTTCCGAAATTGCCTTTATTAGAATGGCTTCATACAAAGGCATGGAAAGTACTGGGGCTGTAAAGCAAGTGTTGGGGCTGCAAGAAAACGTATTTGGGAGGCACCTTGTTCTTATAGAGGATATTGTAGATTCTGGCCTTACAATGGATCAAGTAATTAAGTTTTTTCAGGAAAGAGGCCCCAAATCCATACGAGTAGCTACACTTTTGCTTAAGCCAGAAAAGCTTGAAAAAGACCTCAAACTGGACTACGTAGGCTTTGAAATTCCCGAGAAATTCGTTGTAGGGTATGGCCTTGATTATAACGGCCATGGCCGAAATCTTAAAGATATTTATCAATTGAAGGGAGCCTAAAAATTTCCTTCACTATATTTGAAGCCTCAAAATCTAATTTGGTAAATGGTTAATATAGTTTTATTCGGCCCTCCAGGAGCGGGGAAAGGTACACAAAGCGAAAACATCATTAAAAAGTACGGGCTGAAGCACATTTCCACAGGAGATTTATTCAGAAAGCATTTAGGAGAAGGTACTGAGCTGGGCAAAAAAGCTCAAGGCTTTATGGACAACGGTAAACTCGTTCCAGACGAAGTGGTGATAGGTATGGTGGGCGAAACTATAAAAGAATATAAAACTGCTCCGGGTTTTATTTTCGATGGTTTTCCTAGAACTGTAGCACAAGCCGAGGCTTTAGATGAGCTTTTGATGAAGTACAACACCACCATTTCTTGTATGATAATGCTTGAAGTGCCAGTTGAAGAGTTGAAAAAGCGTTTATTAGAAAGAGGTAAAACTTCAGAACGCGCAGACGATCAAAACGAAGAAAAAATTAATGTAAGAATTCAGGAGTACAACAATAAAACGGTACCTGTTGCTGAGTTCTACGCTAAACAAAATAAAATCTGTAAAGTAAACGGAGTAGGCTCCATTGATTCAATTTTTGGACAGATCGAAAAGGCAATTGATAAGCAATACGCTTAATACTTACAGGAAAATTAGTAATTTGAAGATGGTCACTTTCGGGTTGATCATCTTTTTTGTTTTCATAAATACAGTGAGTTCTATTTGTTAAGACTCTTTAAGTTGAACACATATTAAATACGCATTATGGCCAGTTCCAATTTTATTGATCACGTCAGACTTTATTGCCGATCGGGCAATGGAGGCGCAGGCGCTGTACACATGCGTAGAGAAAAACACGTACCAAAAGGTGGTCCAGATGGCGGTGATGGTGGTCGTGGTGGTCATATTATTCTCAGAGGAAGCTCAAACCTTTGGACCTTACTCCATTTACGTTACCAAAAACATGTTTTTGCTCAAAATGGTGAAGGAGGTTCTGGGCACGGAAGTACTGGAGCTGACGGGAAAGATATCATTCTAGAGGTACCATTGGGCACTGTAGCACGTGATGCCGAAACCAATGAGATTGTCTGTGAAATTACCGAGCATAACGAAGAAATTATACTTGCCAAAGGTGGTCGTGGAGGTTTAGGTAATCAACATTTTAATACCTCAACCAACCAAACACCTCGCTATGCACAACCGGGCGAGGCAGGTATTGATACTATTTTTGTACTTGAGCTTAAGCTTTTGGCCGATGTAGGTTTGGTAGGCTTTCCAAATGCTGGTAAATCTACTTTGCTCTCGGTGCTTTCAGCAGCAAAACCAGAGATTGCAGATTACCCGTTTACCACACTTGTTCCGAATTTAGGAGTTGTGCCTTACCGTGATCATCGTTCGTTTGTGATGGCAGATATACCCGGTATTATCGAAGGCGCTGCTGAAGGAAAGGGCTTGGGTTTAAGGTTTTTGAGGCATATTGAAAGGAATTCCCTATTGTTGTTTTTGGTGCCAGCCGATGCCGATGACGTAGCGAAGGAGTATGAAATTCTATTAGGTGAGCTTACCAAATATAACCCTGAACTCTTAGACAAGGAACGTGTTTTGGCCATTTCTAAAACCGACATGTTGGATGAACAAATGATTGAAGAAATGAAGGCAATGCTGCCTAAAACTCTTCCAACACTTTTCATTTCTTCCGTAGCCCAAATAGGTTTGCAAGAACTGAAAGACCTGCTTTGGAGCAAGTTGAATCCATCTAAATCCTAGATGTAAAACTGCCATTTAATTTACCTCATTCTTTCTGGCTTATGTCAGAATGACACAAAACTACGCTTGGCAATATAATTGCAGCCGAGCGTCTGTTTTTAAGGAGGTAAAATGGCGAGAATAAGAAAAATGTTTTCGGCATTTTTAAAAACTGATAAAGAATCGATGAAGAAGAAAAACAAAGCGCAAGAGAACGAAGAGGTAGTAAATGAAAATGTTGCTACTGAAGAGGCAGAGAAGGATGAGACTGCTGAAGCGCAGAATGAAGAAATAGAAGAGCCAATTGAGTTAACTGCCGAAGAAAAATTAACCATTGAAGTTGCCGAGGCAAAAGATAAATACTTAAGGCTTTATTCAGAGTTCGAGAACTTCAGAAGAAGAAATGCTAAAGAAAGAATAGAGTTGATTAAAACGGCCTCTCAAGATTTAATGGCTGATTTGATTCCAACCATAGACGATTTTGAAAGAGCTCAGCAGGCTAATCAAAAGCAAGAAGATATTGAAGCAGTAAAAGAGGGCTTCGAACTAATTCATAAAAAGCTTTTGAAAACCCTAGAATCTAAAGGGCTAAAGCTCATGAATACAGAAAAAGGAACCGCTTTTGATGCCGATTTGCATGAAGCTGTGACGCAGTTCCCTGTTGAAGAAGAAGAATTAAAAGGTAAGATTATAGATACCGTTGAAAAGGGCTATTTCTTAGGAGAAAAAGTGGTTCGTTTCGCAAAGGTGGTGATAGGAGCATAAGATGGCAAAAAGAGACTACTACGACATATTAGGGGTTAGTAAAGGCGCAACTGACGATGAGCTGAAAAAGGCATATCGTAAAATGGCCATTAAATATCACCCCGATAAAAATCCAGATAACCCTGAAGCAGAAGACAAGTTTAAGGAAGCTGCCGAGGCGTATGAAGTATTGAGCAACGCAGACAAGCGTGCGCAATATGATCGTTTCGGACATGATGGCATGCGCGCAGGTGCAGGCGGTCAGGGTGGCGGCATGAACATGGACGACATCTTCTCACAGTTCGGAGATATCTTTGGAGGTGGAGGCGGTAGTCCGTTCGAAAGCTTCTTTGGTGGAGGTGGCGGCAGAAGCCGTCAGCGTAAAGGTTCTAACCTACGCATAAAACTAAAGCTCACGCTTGACGAAATTGCTGAAGGTGTTGAAAAGAAAATTAAAGTAAACCGGTTGGTAAATGCCAGCGGGGTTACTTTCAAAACCTGCCCTACTTGTGGTGGCTCTGGCCAACAAAAGAAAGTAGTAAATACCATGTTGGGACAAATGGTTTCGGCCAGCACTTGTTCAACTTGTCATGGTAGCGGAAAAATCATTGATCAACGCCCTCCAGGAGTTGATAGCACTGGTTTGGAAATGAAAGAAGAAATCATTCCAATCAAAATACCAGCAGGCGTAGCCGAAGGAATGCAACTTTCAATGTCGGGCAAAGGTAATATGGCACCCGGTGGCGGAGTTGCTGGTGACCTATTGATTGTTATTGAAGAAAAAGAGCACGAAGAACTAAAAAGAGACGGCAACAATGTGTTGTACGATCTTTACATCAGCTTTACAGAGGCAGCCTTGGGTACCAGTATAGAAGTGCCAACCATTGATGGTAAAGTGCGGATTAAAGTAGACGCTGGAACTCAAAGTGGGAAGATTCTTCGCTTAAGAGGTAAAGGAATTAAAGACCTTAACGGTTATGGAAAGGGTGATCAGCTTATACATTTGAATGTTTGGACACCTAAAAAACTAACCTCAGAAGAACGCGAAATGCTGGAGAAGCTAAGTAAGTCGGACAACATGAGACCAAATCCAGAAAAAGGAGAAAAAGGCTTTTTTGAAAAGGTAAAAGAGTTTTTCTAGAGAGATTTAAAATACCCGTTTATATTTGAGGAGTCGATGGAAATCGACTCTTTTTTTGTTTGTATTAAAAATCAAGAATTTTTTCGTTTTGCAACCCTATCCTTCACAACTCGTATTCAAGTCCATGTATAGGGTAATATTGCTGGCAATTGTAAGTATTGGAATTGCAGAAATGAATGTGTGGGGTCAAACAAAAACTCATTTTACAGTGCAGGACGATGCTTCTTGCGAAAAAATCAATTTCTATCTTAAAGCCAGTTCAGGCACTTGTGAAATCCGGACCAGAAATGGTGACACTCCAATTAATATAATGGGCTTGTGTGAAGAGGAGTATGTAACTCCTGAATTTGGTCAGCAAATGGAAGGGAATGTGCTTAACGCTTGGCTGAATTTAAATGATAGCGGTAAAGAAGGCTTTACCAGCAAACTCTCTAAGATTTTTGGGCGAAAATCCACAGACCCTAAGAACTACTGGAATGTTTATTTAACTCATTTCAAACCCTATAATCTCGATTTAAATTATGGAGTTGGAAAGGCCTACATAGACCTTTCAAATATAGCTGTCGAGAAAATGAAAATTACCTCTGGTAATGCACACGTAAAAGTTGGCTACCATTCTAAAATGGAGAACTTGATTGAAATGGACACCTTTATGGTGAACGTAGATTTGGGTGATGTGGAAATTGATCGGCTAAATATGGCAAGAGCAAGAACTGTAATTGCCGAAGTGGGCTTTGGAACATTGACCATGAACTTTGATCAAAGTCCAGAATTGGCCAGTGAAATCTGGGTACGTGTTGGAGCAGGTAGTCTTTCTATTAATCTTCCTGAAGAAGAAATTCCAATGATGATCCGAATTAAGGATACATCGTTCCGAAAACTTAAAATACCAAGCAGCTTTGTGTCAATCCGCGACAATGTATTTGTCAACTCTGCTTACAAAGAAGATTCTCCTAACCTTCTGACTTTTAATATCGACCTATCAATGGGCAACGTGGTTTTTGCCAAGAACTAAAAAGACCGAAGTCTCAAAAATCCACAAATCGATCACATCTTCCGTTCAGCAGGTTCTTAACTAGAATTAGGATTTCAATTTTAATCTTGTGTTACTTTTAAAGGTGCATAGTACCGATTAACTTTAAAGTATTCACAAAACCTGAAAACCTTGAATATACTCGAAGCCAATCACATCTCGAAAAGCTATGCCGAGCATAGAGCTTTGAACGATGTGAGCATAAGCATTCCCAAGCAATCTATTTTTGGCCTTTTAGGGCCAAATGGAGCGGGAAAAACCACACTCATCAGAATCATCAACCAAATCATCATGGCAGATGAAGGCGAAGTTCTCATTAATGGAGAAAAGCTTCACCCCCGTCATGTAGAAATTATCGGTTATTTGCCCGAAGAGCGAGGTCTGTACAAAAAAATGAAAGTAGGCGAACAGCTTATGTATTTGGCGCAGCTCAAAGGCATGTCAAAATCTGAAGCAAAAGCCAAAATCAAAAAATGGTTAGAAAAGCTTAACCTTACAGAATGGGCAGGCCAAAAAGTAGAAGATCTTTCGAAGGGCATGGCTCAGAAAATCCAGTTTATAGCCACTGTAATTCACGAACCGCAACTACTAATTCTTGATGAGCCTTTTTCAGGTTTTGATCCTGTAAATGCAAACTTGATTAAAGATGAAATTCTTGAGTTGAGAGAAAAAGGAGCTACGGTCATTTTTTCTACCCACAGAATGGAGTCTGTAGAGCAGCTTTGTGAGCACATTGCGATGATCCATAAATCTGAAAAAATTCTTGATGGCACTAAAAAGGAAATCAAGAACTCATTCCGATCAGATAAATACAAAGTAGAGTATAAGGGTGATTTTTCTGGTTTGGGTGCAGAGTATGAGCTATTAGACACCAAGCATCTAGAAGATGGTTTTTATGAAGCCGTTATTCAATCGAAAAATGGACATAACCCGAACCATTTATTAAGTCAACTAATTGCTAAAACCGAAGTGCATTCGTTTGTAGAAGTCATTCCTTCGGTAAACGATATTTTTATTTCAATTGTGGAAGGAGGGAACAAAAAATGAAGCAGATATTTTTAGTACTCAAAAGAGAATACAGTACAAGGGTAAAGAAAAAGTCTTTTTTACTAGCTACCATTCTTATTCCTCTAATTTTTCCAGCCGTTATTTTCGGAATTGTATACTTTGCTACGAGCGACAGTGACTCCAGTTCAAAAGAAGTGTATGTGCTCGATGAAAGCGGCTATTTTCAAGACTCATTCAGTAATACTGGGTATACATATACCTATTTATCTGGTAATCTGGATGAAGCAAAAGAAAAGCTTCAAGAAAATAACGTCTATGGATTAATTCATATTCCTGAAATAGACCTTGACGATGCTTCCAAAACACGCTACAGCGATTTTTCATTTTACTCAGAAACCAACCCTGGTAATCAGGCCATGAAGGGTTTCGAATCTGAGATAAAACGAGAGTTGGAAGCAGTTAAATTAGATAGGTCAGGTTTAGACCCTGCGGTAATCAACTCGCTTAAAGTTAACGTCAATCTAAACTCCTTTAATTTAACTGAATCTGGAGAGGCCAAAGAGAGCAACACAGACTTGAGTTCCGCTGTTGGGTATGTGTTCGGCTTCTTGATCTACATGTTTATTTTCATCTATGGTAGCCAAATTATGCAGTCTGTATTAGATGAGAAAACGAGTAGAATTGTAGAGGTAATTGTATCCTCTGTGCGTCCTTTCCAACTGATGATGGGTAAGGTTTTGGGTGTTGGTGCTGTTGGGGTTACACAGCTTCTTATCTGGATTGTACTAATGGTTACGCTTTTTTCAGTAGGCATTTCAGCGTTAGGAGGAGGTATGGAAGCTATGGCGGGTCAAATGCCAGCAGATGTTGATATGACTCAGAACCAAGAAATGGCCGCTAATATTCAGGGAATGCTTAATACCATTCCAGTAGCTCAGATTGTTGTCTCTTTCTTGTTTTACTTCTTAGGTGCTTACTTCCTTTATGGTGCATTATATGCTGCCATAGGTTCAGCTGTAGATAGTATTCAAGATGCTCAGCAATTTATGTTACCAATTATGCTACCTATTATCGCGGGTATTGTCTCGTTAACATTTGTGCTACAAGACCCACATAGTACTATGGCCGTCACATTGTCTATGATTCCGTTTACATCGCCTATTGTAATGATGGCTCGATTGCCTTTTGGAGTTCCTACTTGGCAGCTGCTGCTTTCAATGGCGTTGCTCGTGTTAGGTTTTATCGCTACTATTTGGATTGCTGGAAGAATCTATCGTGTAGGTATATTAATGTACGGTGCAAAAGTAAATTGGAAGACCATTGCCAAATGGTTTACCATGAAAGTGTAGAACGAAGACTTATGGATCTATCAAAGCCTGACTGTATAGCAGTCGGGCTTTTTTGTTTTGACAAATTGATTGTGCCAATTCTATAAAAAAAGAGAAATTTGCACCTTCGAATAAATAAAGCTTATGTATTGGGAAAGTTACTCACATCAGAAAATTAAGGAAATCGTATTTGGCGCTTTAGAGCAGAATTTGGACTACAGAGAGAAGCCAGTTTTGGGTTTGCCTGCCTCTTATTTAGATACTGAGGTTTTTTACAACGATGCTCCTTTTTTGAAAGATGCGCCTTTCCTTACAGCACTCATTGCCAACCCTAATCACATTGGTTGCCACACTTTGAATGAGTCGGAAGCGGCTTTTGAAGGCACTCATAAAATTGAAAAGGAACTGATTGACCTTTGTGCGCAGCAGGTTTTTGAAGGTGGAAGCGAAGAGTTTGATGGCTATGTAGCATCTGGAGGCACAGAAGCAAATATTCAAGCCATATGGATTTTGAAGCGTTACTTCGAAACAGAATTTAAGGCAACCCCCAATGAAATTGGTGTCATTTTTTCAGAAGATGCTCACTATTCAATGCCCAAGGCGTGTAACCTGTTGAGCTTGAATTCATATGTGTCTAAAGTGGATGATGTAACCAGAAGGGTAACTAAGTCAAGTATTGAAACTTGTGTTGAAAATGCCAGAAAAGATGGAGTAAAACACTTCATTGTTATTATGAACATGTCAACCACCATGTTTGGCTCGGTAGATGACATCAATGAAATTACAGGCTGGCTAGATGATTTAGATACAAACTATATGGTGCATATTGATGGCGCTTTTGGTGGATATATCTATCCATTCGCTACCGATAACTTAGACTATACTTTTCAAAACTCGAAAATCAATTCCTTTACCTTAGATGGCCATAAAATGCTTCAGTCGCCTTATGGTACGGGCATTTATTTGACCCGAAAAGGCTTTATGGAATACGCACTTACAGAAGAAGCCAATTACGTAAAAGGGAAAGATTATACTTTAGTGGGCAGTCGCTCTGGTGCCAACGCCATAGCCGTTTGGATGATTATGCGTACTTATGGTGCCGAAGGGTGGAAGGCCAAAATCAAGCAGCTGCTATCTAAAACCGATCGCCTTTGTGGAAACCTTGACGAACGTGGAATTGAATATTTCCGTAATCCTAAAATGAACATTGTCACCATTCGAGATAAGTATGTATCGGCTGCTTTGGCTAAAAAATATATGCTTGTGCCAGACGTCCACAATGAGAATGTGAAATGGTGGAAAATTGTAGTGATGGATCACGTAAGACAAGGAGTGATCGATAGCTTTTTAAACGATTTAGATGCCGAGTTGAAGCCCAGTTAGAAACAACACTTCTAAATAAAGAATGGGGCTGTGATTATACATTGATTCGTCTAATTTTCGTTACTTCCCATATGCAAAATCCGTTCAAGGGTTCTTTAGGTATAGACTTTTACACTAACCAATCCACAATAAAATATATTGTATTGGTTGTAGCAGCTATAATTGGTGTAGGCTCAATTATTTATACCACGCAGCTTGTAAATGTTTTAAAAGAAAGAGAAAGAGAGAACATTAAACTTTGGGCCAAGGCGGTTGAGTTCTCTACCGTAGCAGACGGTGGCTCTCTCAACTTCATTACTGATAATATTATTCGCCCAGATAACTCACTGCCCGTTATAATACTTGATTCAGCTACCAGTGAGATTCTAACTACCAGAAATGTTCAGTTTGATAGTTCCTTAAATCAAGATCAAATTGATGACTACCTGAATAAAGTACTCAATCAAATGAAGGCCGAAAATGATCCGCAACCCATTTTAATCAGAGACCGGCCTGGAAGTAAAATTGTGAGCGTTCAGTATGTGTACTTCAGAAATTCTCGGCTTTTACGACAGCTCAGTGCTTATCCTTATATCCAGCTTTCGGTAATTGCCGTCTTTGCATTCATTGCTTATTTAGCTTTCAGCTATTCTCGTAAAGCTGAGCAAAACCGTGTTTGGGTGGGCTTGGCCAAAGAAACAGCACATCAATTAGGAACCCCACTTTCATCGCTGATGGCTTGGGTAGAATATTTAAGAGAACTTCCGCAGATGGAAGATAGGCATGACATTATTATCGAACTTAATAAAGATGTTCAGCGCCTAGAAATGATTACCTCTCGTTTTTCTAATATAGGCTCAAATCCAGTGTTGAAAAATGAAGAAGTGTCGGAGGTAATAGAGGAAACAATTGCATACTTAAAGCCCAGGGTTTCTTCCAAGGTTGCTTTTGTTATTGATGCCGATGCACCACACCTTTCGGCTAAAATGAACCGCCCTCTCTTTGAGTGGGTAGTAGAAAATATTGTAAAGAACGGAGTCGATGCAATGAGTGGTATTGGAAAAATCACCATTACCATTGGTCAAGAGTCAGAAGGAATGGTGTTTATAGATATTGCCGATGACGGAAAAGGAATAGCGAAAGGCAAGATAAAGGAAGTGTTTAAACCAGGGTTTACCACCAAAAAGCGTGGCTGGGGCTTGGGCTTAACATTGGTGAAACGAATAATTGAAAACTACCACATGGGAAAAATATTTGTAAAGGCCTCTAGTGCCGATGTGGGTACGGTATTCAGAATTGTACTTAAAGATTAACACGCGTATTATCTTGTTTAAAGAGTAATTGCGGCTATCTTGTTTTAAATAGAGTATGTGTCAATATTTTGACTTCCATTTTCTTCATAAGCCTTTGGTTTAATCGAGATTAGACCTACCTTTGCGCCAAGAAAAGTAAACCGCATTTTTCCTATCTAGATAAAAAAATTAAGAATGGCAAATATTGGAAAGATCACCCAGGTTATTGGGCCAGTAGTGGACGTTAGCTTCGATGCTGAAGGATCAAAATTACCAAACATCCTTGATGCATTGGAAGTGACCAAAGAAAACGGTCAAAAAATTGTTTTAGAATGTCAGCAACATTTAGGTGAAAACCGTGTAAGAACCATTGCTATGGATTCTTCTGAAGGTCTAACAAGAGGTACTGATGTTTTAGATACTGGCAAACCGATCGCTATGCCAATTGGAGACGACATCAAAGGTCGTTTGTTCAATGTAGTAGGTGAGGCCATTGATGGTATTCCACAACCAAAAGGAGACAGAAGATTACCTATTCATAGGGCTGCTCCTAAATTCGAAGATTTATCTACTTCAACCGAAGTATTATTCACTGGAATTAAAGTAATCGACCTTATTGAGCCTTATGCAAAGGGTGGTAAGATTGGTTTGTTCGGTGGAGCAGGTGTTGGAAAAACAGTATTGATTCAAGAGCTTATTAACAACATTGCAAAAGGCCATGGTGGACTTTCTGTATTTGCTGGTGTAGGTGAAAGAACTAGAGAAGGAAATGACTTGCTTCGCGAAATGATTGAGTCAGGAATTGTAACCTATGGTGACGATTTCTTGCATTCAATGGAAGAAGGCGGTTGGGATCTTTCAAAAGTAGACCAAGAAAAATTAGCCGAGTCTAAAGCAACTTTCGTGTTCGGTCAAATGAACGAGCCTCCAGGTGCAAGAGCAAGAGTAGCGCTTTCAGGTCTTACTATTGCTGAGTACTTCCGTGATGGTGATGGCGAAGGACAAGGGAAAGACATTCTATTCTTTATTGATAACATCTTCCGATTTACCCAAGCAGGTTCTGAGGTGTCGGCTCTATTAGGTCGTATGCCATCTGCGGTAGGTTACCAGCCAACATTGGCTACCGAAATGGGAGCGATGCAAGAAAGAATTACATCAACTAAAAATGGTTCAATTACTTCAGTACAGGCTGTTTATGTACCTGCGGATGATTTAACTGACCCTGCTCCAGCTACAACATTTGCTCACTTGGATGCTACTACTGTACTTTCAAGAAAAATTGCTGAGCTAGGTATTTACCCTGCGGTAGATCCTTTGGATTCAACTTCAAGAATTTTGACTGCTGACATTCTTGGCGATGAGCACTATGATTGTGCACAGCGTGTAAAAGAAACGCTTCAGCGTTATAAAGAACTTCAAGACATTATCGCCATCCTTGGTATGGACGAATTGTCTGACGAAGATAAATTGATCGTATCGCGTGCAAGACGTGTACAAAGATTCCTTTCACAGCCATTCCACGTGGCAGAGCAGTTTACTGGTCTAAAAGGAGTTTTAGTAGACATTAAAGACACCATCAAAGGTTTCAACGAAATCATGGATGGTAAGCATGACGATCTTCCAGAAGCAGCTTTCAACCTTGTAGGAACTATTGAAGAAGCAAGAGCGAAAGGTGAGAAATTGATGGCTGAGGCTTCTAAATCATAATGACTATGTTACTCGAAATCGTAACACCAGATAAAAAAGTATTTGAAGGCGAAGTGAGTTCTGCTACTTTCACTGGTGCAGAAGGCGAATTCCAAGTATTGTCGAATCACGCCCCAATGATCAGTGCTTTAGGCAAAGGCCGAGTAAGTATTACTGCCTCAGGTAAAGTAGAGAACTTGATTATTGACGGTGGTGTTGTTGAGGTTTTGAATAACAACGTAATCGTACTAGCAGAATCTGTTATAGAAGGTTAAACAGCCTTTAAGAATATTTGAAAAGCCTCTTTGAGAAATCAGAGAGGCTTTTTTGATTTTATATCTGATTGCCTCTGAAATGTAATTAATTTTTACCTTTAACTTGATAAGGTCAGTTATCGTTAGAGTCAGATTTTGCTTGACGGTAGTAATTAAGTAGGACAATCTCCACGACTTGTTCCAAAGGTAATAAACCAGGTAGTTAGCAATAGATACCTTGAGTGGTCACCAATTAGGTTTGAAGTTTAAAACGAGGTTCTCTTGGTGTTTATTGAGGCTAGCAGAACAACAAACTGGAACAAAGCTATAACTGAAAGTGAGTCGGACTTTTTAAGTATGTAGATGTGGTTATTCTATAAAGGACAGGCAAATTTAATAAAAAAATGAGCTAAGATTATCTAGTTAACACTTTCTTAATTAATATTTTTGGTTAACTTGGATAGTCCAATGTTATATTTTTTCATATGATGGACAGGTTAGTCATAAAATCAAGCTCTTTTTTATTTTTATTTCTCTTTCTAGTTTTCTCTTATACTACCGAAGCTCAAGTTAGGGGTTACAGAACCAATCCCTCTGAATTCAAGAAATTGAAAGTACGCACTCCTAAGAAGGATAAAAAGATTACACGAATGCCCAAATTCAATTTGGCTCAGGTCCTTCAAGAAGAACAAGATAATTTATCAAGCGTAGCACCTAGATTTGGCAAGGGCTTTAAGGTGGATTTGAAACTCAAAGATGGACAATGGGAAAATGTGGAAGGAGGTAGGCTCTGGACATTAGGAATTTCATCTGAAAATGCATACTCAATAAATCTAATTTTCAATGAATTCTACCTTCCAAAGGGTGCGGAATTTTATATGTATAACGATGAAAACACAATGCTTTACGGGCCTTATACATTTTCAGATAATAGAAAAAATGGTAGACTTTCAACGGACTTGATTAAAGGTGCTAGTATAACACTGGAGTTATTTGAACCAACAGAAGTTCAGGGACAAACAAAGATAAGTGTAGAAAGGGTTGTGCATGGCTATGTAAACATGTTTGAGCAATCTGGCTCTCCTGGTGTTATAGATACCTGTCATATTGATGTTAATTGCCCGGAAGGTGACCCATTTAAGGATCAATCTGATGCCGTTGCCATGATATTAACTGGATATGGGGAAAGGTTTGGCACAGGCACTTTAATCAACAATACGGGAAGCACATTAAAACCTTATATTCTTACAGCATTTCATAATATGGATGAGGGGACAAAAGTAATTCCACGCGATCTTCTTCTGAGTCAAGCAGAAAAGGATGCGGCTGAAGATTGGGTCTTTAGGTTTCAATACAAAAGCCCTAGTTGTGATGGAGGAGATGATTTCAATTTTATTACATATAATGGTTCTACTTTTAGGTCAGGTTGGGCGTATACAGATTTTCTCCTTGTTGAGATGGATCAAGTACCAAACATACATGTTAACTACGCTGGTTGGAGTCGTGGCACACTGCCAGCATCATCTTCAGTAGGCCTCCATCACCCCAGAGGAAATGTGATGAAACTTGCAAAAGACTTTCAGGCGGCTACGAGTGTAGCTGAAACTGCGCTTGGTCCAGATTTGAATTTTTGGCAGACTACATGGGAGTTGGGTAGAACTGAACCTGGGTCATCTGGCAGCGCATTATTCAATCAAGATGGTTTGATTGTTGGCCAACTACTTGGAGGGAAACCGGCTGCCTGTGGTGAACCACGAAGACGAAGTGCCTATGGTAAAATTGATATATCTTGGCTTGGGGGTGGAACGGCAGATACACGTTTAAGTAATTGGCTTGATCCTATCAATACAGGGCAATTGACCAAAGGAATGAGAAAATTAATTGATATTCAAGTGGCAAATCCACTTGTTTGTGACATCAGCGCAAGTAGTCCCACAACATTTTCTTTGACCAGCAACCCTACGGGAGCTACGATTAATTGGTCCGTGGATTCAAATCTTAGTATAGTCTCTGGTCAAGGAACAAATAGCATTGCTGTAAAAGCAGTTAATTCTGGATATTCTGGGTTAGGAGAAGTTAGCGTAGCCATAACGGATACTGATGGAACAGTAGAAAGGAGCAAATCCATTTGGGTGGGTAAGCCGAGTGCTCCTATAGATGATATTCTCGGCCCTATAAGTGTCGATGGCAGTAGCGTTGTTATTTATAATGGAAGTAAAGCAGATGGCGCAACATCTTATGATTGGGCATTGCCGTATCCTTTTCAGGTGGTGTCCTATTTAAGTACGGCTGACAATTGGCAAATGGAATTGACAACTACTTATCAACAATTACTGGCTTATACGGGTATGGATGAGAATGATGGATATGTCCAGTTAAGAGGGCTCAATAGTTGTGGTTATGGGGGAGCCAAGATTCTATGGGTAGATCACTCGGGTATTTTGGGAGGGCCTGGAGGCGGAGGGCAGCAGCAGCGATCTATAACAACGGATGATGGAATTTTGGTATACCCTAATCCCGCTACAACAAGCACGACCATTGAATTGACAGCAGAGGGGAGCACTATTTCGAACGGATTAGCTCCGACCCAAATTTTGGGAATACGCGTCTTAGATTCTCAAATGACTGAGAGAATTGTAAGATTTTATAAGAAGGGTGTTAAAAAAACCGACATTAGTGTATCGAAACTCGAATTAGGTATTTACACTATAGTGGTATTAACAGATGCAGGAACTTTCACAAAAAAACTAATGATTGATAATTAATTAAAAATTTGAATCATGAAATATTTAAAAATAAAATTACTTCTGAGTGTTCTCTTGACTGTTTTTCTTACGTCTTGTGATTCGGACAACCCATTGCCTGAAGGGGTTTTACCAGAGATCAATGGTGGTCATCAGGCAAGCGTAGTAGATAGGGACATTGTTTTTCACTACGGTCTTTTCAATGTTGAAGGCGAAGCTTCTACCTCATTTAAAAAGGATGAGGAGATTTATTTTAGTTTCTGGGTAGAGAATAAAGGCAACATTGACTATGATTTGGTCCGACCAGAAGTTCGTAAATTTATGGATGTCTTTCATAAAAAGGGCATAGATGACAGTGATTTGATTGCTACAAAATTCACATCATTTTGTGAACAGAAGTATATAGAATATAAAATTGAAAAAAAATCAATTGCCAAATTCCCTGCTATTCCATGGTATGATTCCGGAAGACATGTTTTTTGCGGATACAGCGAAGGTGAGCCCCTTGAAGTAGGTGATTATTTTACTACTATCAAAAAAACGTTTGAATATTTTGATTCTGAGCGCAAACGTTACGTGGCAGATGAGATAAATTTGAGGGTAGATTTTGAGGTTATAGAGTAATTAAATAGCTAAACAGAATTAAAGCCTCTTTGAGAAATCAGAGAGGCTTTTTTGATTTTTACTGCATAGTGTTTTCATGTTTTTTAACTATTACGTTATATTGTTTCCTTAAACGTTACACTGCATGGATTCAAACTATTTTTTTGGCCTCCCCTTAAAGCACAATTTTGTTGAATATGTTTACTTAAATGGGCTCTTTTTACCGCACGAAATAAAGGGAGTACGATCGCTATGGAAAGATCAAGAAACCGTAAAGGCAACCTTATCTGGAGATGAAAAATACAATGACGAGCTAAGAAAGAGTTCGGTTATGAGTATTGGAAGTGAGTCTGAATATAAATGGGTTTATGATAGACTTGCAAGTGCTTCAATACAAACCAATAATGAAAGGTACTGGTTTGATTTACTCGGTTTTCATGAGAACCTACAGCTGACACGCTATTCAACAGGTGATTTTTTTGATTGGCATTTAGATTTTGGGGCAGGTCAAAGCTCTATGCGTAAACTCAGCATTACTGTGCAGCTTTCAGACCCTGACGAATATGAGGGTGGGGATTTGCAATTTATGATTAACCATAAAATTGTGAGTGCTCCTAGAAGTAAAGGAACGGCCATAGTTTTCCCTTCCTTTATAATGCATAGGGTTACCCCCATTACAAAGGGTACTCGACAATCAATTGTTGGTTGGGTTTCTGGGACTCCTTATAGATAGTCAATTGATTTGGCTCAAATCAATATTCACTCCATTATAAAGTATATGGTCTTGGGCTATCATTGCTCCAGACTTAAGAGTTAAGTAACTCTCCCAAGTGAACTCCATTCCGCCAAGGGGTAAAATGGATACCCACATTTTTACAGATTTCGGTTTATGATTATCGTCCAGAATCCAAACATAGGAATCACCCGGAGTTGAACCGCCTGAGGTATAGGTGATTTTTAAACCTTCTCTTCCATCTTTAAAAGTAACAAGGCTTCTTTCCGTTCCTGGGTCGAAAGCTTTGAAAGGGGCACAGAGCCAGAAACTATCATTGTTGAAGTAGCCAAATGCTTGTTTGATCAATTTTTCTTTTCCTTCTTCTCTTATTTTTTCAGGGTGAATGACTACACCGGTTTGGTTAACAGTATTGAGTAAAACCTCATTTTCATCCCATTTTACAAGAACTGAGTTTTCTGTTCTATTCCATTCATAATGGTGAATCCCCTTGAAAGTCCATGAAACTTCAGAGGTAGTATCCCAAGCAGATTTGTTGAGAGATTCCATCATTTCAAGAGTTAAGTTGTCGGCTTCCGGCCCATCTGTTCCTTGAGGAAGGCTTTCGTTTTTAATTAAGTAGAAAACAAAAAGCCCGAGTATGAGCATAAGTAAGGTTACTGCGAGAATTCGGAATAGCTTTTTCATACCCAAAGTTAAACGGGAAATTTATAACGGCTCAATTGAGAACTTCCTGTTTAACTAATTTGGTATGTGATCTGTTTTTATAGTTTTTCTAAAGCCTGCTCAATATCCCAGATAATATCATCTTGATGTTCTACTCCAATGGAAAGACGGATAAGCTGGGGGCTGATGCCGTATTTTTCTCTGTCTTCTGGTGAAACTCCTGCGTGTGTCATTGAAGCTGGGTGCTCTGCAAGTGATTCTGTACTGCCAAGGCTCACGGCCAGCTTCATCAGTTTAAGGTTATTTAAGAATTTGAAAGCAGAGGCTTCAGTTTTGTCTCCCTTTATTTCAAAAGAAACCATGGCGCCAGTGCCTTCGCATTGTTGGTTAAAAATTCGTTGCTGATTTTCGTCTTTGATATTTCCCAAATAGAATACTTCGCCCACTTTTGGGTGATTGATTAGAAACTCAGCAACGTTCTGGGCATTCTTTTCCTGAATATTCATTCGTGCTTTTAGGGTTTCTAAGCTGCGCATTAACAACCAACCCGTCCATGGCCCAGCCATGTTGCCTAAGAATGTTCGCATTCCTTTTACACGTCCCATTAGTTCTTTGGACCCCAAACAGGCTCCAGCAATTACATCGCTATGGCCGCCAATGTATTTTGTGGCAGAATAAAGTACCAGATCGGCACCATGTTTTAATGGATGTTGCCAAAGAGGCCCCATGTAAGTGTTATCTACCGCCACTAAGGTTTGGCGTTCTTCTGTACTATAGCGGTTGGCCAATCGCTTACACATCACCATATCTATCAGTTGGTTTGTGGGGTTGGCGGGTGTTTCTATGTATACCATATGCACTTTATTCCCAAAACCACTTTTTTCGATTCTGTTAATAAGGTCTTGTTCTGAATCTTTAGCATCAAATGAGATAACATTAATGCCAAATCGGGTAATAATTTGCTCAATAAAATGACTTGTTCCACCGTATACAGGTTGGCTATAAAGCAGTACATCTCCTGGGCTTAGAAACTCCATTAATACAGTAGTAATGGCAGACATTCCACTTTCAAAAACAGCGCAGTCTTCGGCCTTGTCCCAAAGTGTCAATCTATTTTCGAGGATTTCGAGGTCGGGGTTGTTCAGTCGACTGTAAATTAAGCCAAGCTCTTCGGTTTCGCCCTTTTCGCGTAAACCATAGGCTACTTCAAAAAAAGCTTTTCCTTCTTCGGCAGTTTTAAAAACAAAAGTGCTGGTTTGAAAGATCGGACACTTTAATGAACCTTCTGAAAGCTCAGGCTTGTAGCCGTAAGACATCATTAAACTCTCTGGGTGAAGTTGCGGGTTTTTCATGAAGTAGATTTTTACAAATCTAAATATGATTAGCTTCTATTCTTTCAATGACTAATAATTTAGAAAAGGAATCTATATTTTTCATATATTCAGAATTAGATTCTAAAGCAGCCTGATTGTTACGGGCGATATAGAAAATTATGCTACGTTATGATAGATAAAATAGATAAACAGGTACTCAGGCTACTACAGCTAGATGCCAAAAAGACGACAAAAGAAATTGCTGGGGAGTTAGGTCTTACAACTACACCTGTGCATGAGCGAATTAAGAAACTTGAAAGAGAAGGATATATTCAACAATACTCCATTCGTATTGACAGGAAGAAAGTAGGCTTAATGATGATGGCTTTCTGTAGCGTTTCATTAAAAAATCATGAACGCTCTTTTATCGAGAAGTTTGAAGAGGACATTCAATTGCTTGATGAAGTGATCGACTGTTATCACATTGGAGGTATGTTCGATTACCTATTGAAGGTTTTAGTGCCAGATATGGATGCTTATCAGCGATTTATTTCTAAGAAACTTGCAGACTTAGATAATATAGGAACCGTACAAAGCTCATTTGTAATGTCTGAAATCAAGCATTCTACCCAAATCCCAGATCAGTTTCTTTAGGCTAGAAAGTTCGTTTCCCGAATAATTTTTTATCGAGCGAGTACTTTCCTGGACCAGCAATAAATAAGAAGAAGAAAATTAGCAGGTACATTGCTGCTTTTTCTTGAGTGCCGAATGGGTCGGAAATATGAACAACAAAGAGTGCTACTGCCATAGTAACCAACAAAGGAACAAGAGCAAAGCGACTAAACAAGCCCAGTATCAATAAAATCGAGCAAACAAACTCAGCTAAAACGGCTAAGGTGAGCGAAACTTCTACCCCTAAACCTATGGGGTCGCCAAACTGAAAATTACCTTCTATGAGTTTCAAAAACTTAGGGTAGCCATGGGTAAGCATCATAAGACCTACACCAACCCTTAAAAGCAATAAACCAAAACTTGTAGATGAACTGTGATTTCCGGTAGCGAGAAGTTTTTTGAACATGGCGATAGTTTATTCCTCTAAGGTGGAAAATAAACTAGTTTTTGCAAAATTCTTTTATGTATTCGGCAGCAAGTTCATCGCCTAATTTTTCGGCTTTTTTAAAGTCTGAACATGCGTCAGACAAGCTATATTTAGGTGAGTTTTGTTTGGCCATCCCCCTTCTCGTAATGGCATCTGCATATTCTGGATCAAGCTCTAAAGCTTTGTTGTAGTTTTCAATAGCACCATCCCAATATTCGCTCATAAAAAACACCACTCCTTTATTAAAATAGGCTACGGGTAAGTTGGGATTGATCCTGATTGCACTCTCAAAATCACCTAATGCTGACATGACAGCTTTTCCGCGAGCAAAGGCTGCTCCTCTATTCACGAGCGCTTGAACATTGTTTGGGTTGGCTCTGATTACCTTGTTTAGGTCGTCAACTGCTTTATTATTTTCGAAAAGCTTTACATATGCATTTCCCCTAAGCTCTAAAGCTTCTAGGTTTTCTGGGTCACCGGCCAAAAGCGCATTCATGTCAATTAATACGCCTTTATAGTTTTGCAGTTCGAAAGAGCATTTTGCGCGCGCAAGAAATGACTTTCTCATGTATTTTTTCTCTCTAATCAGCTGAGAAAAATCGGTATATGCGCCCTGATAATCCTCAACCTCCATGCGAGAAAGGCCTCGATTAAAAACAGCATTGTGATTGGTAGGCTCAAATTTTATGACATTGGAATATTTTACCGCAGCTGCTTCATACTTGCCTTCTGCAAAAAGAATATCAGCTTCTTCTTGCGTGGCTTCCATGCTACAGGCGCTTAAAGCCATAAAGACCACGAGACAGAAAAGAGATTTGAGAGAATTCATGCTTCTAATTAAACTAATATTTTAGTTTAATCAATGAATTTTTTGCGAAAAGATTAGGCTTAACCTTGTTGTGAGAATTAGTAACTACCGTTGTATTTTCGAATAAACCATTCTGTTGAAACCAGGGCCAAGAAAAGAAGCAGCAACCAAGGGTTATTAATAATGGATTGCAGCTTTTCGTCTGACCGTGTAATGGGTTTGGCAGATAGGTTCTGGAAATAATTTACAGCTTCTCCAATTCTGTTTTGAGGAATAAACTCTCCGCCTGAATTATTGGCTATATTCTTTAATAATTGGTGATTGGCTGTCAGATTGATATTCTCCAAATCCAATTTTTGAACAGAGAAAGTCCCTTGAGCAGTTTCTCGCTTTCCACTTACAGTTGCGGAAGCTTCAAAACTATAAACACCAGAGGCTAATCCAGTCACTCTATAATTGCTGCCAGCACTGTTTACATAATTCAATTCTTGCTTATTGCCTTGTTCGTTGGTTATCGTCAGGTCAATGTTGTGATCGAATACTTTTTCATAGAGCTGATTGTACACCTCTGTATTAAACTCTATTGCTTCACTGTCGTAATATTGATTTCGCTCCGTGTTTACCCTGAAATTACGTTTGTCATCTTTGGTGGCCAAATACTGAATCAGCTTACCCATCAAATTATTAAACATTTTCTGATCATTGTTCAGCGCATATTCCTGAAGCGACCATTTCCAGAAATCAGAACCTGAGAACACTGCAGATTTTATATCGTCTCCATTATAAATACTCAGGAGAGGTCTCTGTGTAGGAACTGAGCCTATACGTTGATAAAGCAAAATATCCGCTTGCGTTTTAAACTCAAACTGACCGTAAGGAACAGAAATAGGAGGGTACTCAGCTAGGCGTTGGGCCAAGACTTCATCAATTTTAAAGAGCTCAAAGTTTGGGTTGAAATGAGGCCCCGCATTGTCCGATTGCCCTGCATTGTTATAAGACAGCACAGGGTTTTTTTCGTTCATGGCACTCAAAGAACTTGTTCCAGTAATGTAAAAGCTGTTCGTTGTTTTGAGCGCATTGTCTAACCAAACGGGTAAACTTTCTATGGCAGGTAGCTGATGTAAAACAATCAGGTCGAAAGGCCCTTCAGGAATATCGGTGTTGATTCCCTCAATAAATACTTGCATTTCGGTACCCTCATTTTGATCGATTACATTTCTTAGCGCTTTGATGTCTGGGTGAGGCGCACGCGCGGTAATCAATATTTTTTGCTTGCTATCAACTATTTCTAGAAAAGCCTGTTGCGTATTGTTTAAGGTTGAATTTTCTCCTTCTAAAGGAAGAATCTGTATTTGGTAAGTTTCGATGCCTTTGGTTTCTGCATTCAGAATAAACTCAAGTGAGTTTATTTGTTCATCTCCTTTTGGGCTGAAAGATTTCTCTTCAATCACCGTCCCTTTTTTCAACACTTGAACCTTCACACTTTCATTTACAAAGCCATTGTTAAACACTTCAACCACGAGTGGGAATCGGTTGCCTTCGTAAACAATCTTGTTATAATTCAGGCTTTTGATACTTAAGTCTTTGGCTGGAATGGTATCGCCCAAACCGATAGTGACTACGGGGAAATTGAGTTGAGTAAACTGAGGTGAAATGCCGTAATTATGAATACCATCGCTGGCCAGAACAACACCCGCCAAATTTTGCTGCTCGTAATCACTGGCAATTCCTTTAAGTAAGGATTCAAGATTAGTAGCATTTTGGTCGTAGTTAACTGCGTCAACACTGACTACATAATCTTGTAAACTTTTAACTTTTACTTCATAACCTGCATCACTAATTTCCTCTGAAACTTCTGCAAGTTGGGTTTTCAATGACTCAAATTCTTCCGCTTCATAAGTGGCAGGCATAGAAGCAGAATTGTCCACTGCAATAACAACCACAGGTTTCTCTTCAAAAAAAGTCACCTGATTGAGCAGTGGCCCCATGAGTAAAAAACAAAGCAGAGTAACGAGTATAAAACGCAGCCCAGCCAAGGCGCGGTTCGTATTTTTAGACCAAGGTGTTTTTTTAGAATAAAGTAGAAATGCATAGAGTGCCCCAGCCAACAAACAGAATAGAATAAACCACGAAGGGACGTCTGTTTTAAGAAGAAGGCTAGCGAATATCAATTGACAAAAACGATTATGGGGTGAATTCTGAACTAGATTTACAACAAATCCATTTAAGCTAGGTAAGATACGAGAAGGTAATTAAATAGTTAGCGCCTTTATTTCAACGTGCAAAATCCTGTTTTAAGGGAAAGTACGGGCACGTTTTATACCACAAAAGCGCTAACTATTAACAATATTTAAAATCAGGTAAGCATTCCGCCATCTACCTGAAGCGTTTGGCCAGTAACATAAGCCGACATATCTGAAGCCAAGAAAAGGCAAACGTTGGCTACATCTTCTGGCGAGCCACCTCTTCTCAAAGGAATAGCATCTCTCCAGCTTTGTACTGTCTTTTCGTCTAAGGCATCTGTCATTTCAGTTTCAATAAAACCAGGAGCAACCGCATTTGAACGGATTCCTCTTGAGCCTAATTCTAAAGCTACAGACTTGGTGAAACCAATGATTCCGGCTTTAGAGGCTGCATAATTGGCTTGGCCTGCATTTCCTTTTAAACCGACTACAGAAGTAATGTTGATGATAGAACCTGCTCTTTGCTTCATCATGGTTCTGGTAGCTGCCTTCACGGTATTGAAACAAGACTTGAGGTTGACGTTGATTACATCGTCCCACATTTCTTCCGACATTCTCATTAAAAGATTGTCGCGGGTAATGCCTGCGTTGTTTACCAAAATATCTAGACTTCCAAATTCAGCAACTACAGCAGTTACTAATTCTTCGGCAGCAGCAAATTCAGCGGCATTCGATCTAAACCCTTTTGCCTTAATGCCAAAAGCAGCAAGCTCTTTTTCCAAGGCTTCACCTTTTTCAACACTCGACAAATAAGTGAAAGCTACATTGGCTCCTTCTTGGGCCATTTTGGTGGCGATTGCTCTACCAATTCCTTTCGATGCACCAGTAACGAGTGCTGTTTTTCCTGTTAATAAACCCATATTTCTTTTTAACAATTAAATCTGCTTGCGGTTAGCTCAACAAGCGTCAGTTGTTTTTAATCCTGTCCAAAGAAAACGAAAAGGATCAATACCTCCAATTCGACTATTTTATTTGCGAACATTTGGCTTAACTTTGCCGCATTGAACAGAAAAAACCTCATAAAATATGGCTACTAAATACGATTTAATAGTAATAGGCAGTGGACCCGGTGGATATGTGGCAGCGATCAGAGCTTCTCAATTGGGTATGAAAGTTGGCGTGGTAGAGCGCTCAGAAATAGGCGGAATATGCCTGAACTGGGGTTGTATCCCAACCAAGGCATTGCTTAAAAGTGCTCAGGTATATGAGTATGTTCAACACGCACAAGATTACGGAATTAAGATTGACGGAAAATTTTCTGCTGATTTTGACGGAATGGTGAAACGTAGCCGTGATGTTGCGGGTGGAATGAGCAAAGGAGTTCAGTTCTTGTTTAGGAAGAACAAAATCGATCATATTGAAGGCTTTGGTAAGCTTAAGGCTGGTAAAAAAGTTGAAGTAACTGACGCAGATGGTAAGAAAGTAGACTATTCTGCTGATAGCATTATTTTAGCGACTGGTGGCCGTTCTAGAGAATTGCCAAACTTGCCAATTGACGGAAAGAAAATTATTGGTTACAGACAAGCCATGGTGCTCGATAAGCAGCCAAAATCTATGGTGATTGTTGGTTCTGGAGCTATTGGAGTAGAGTTCGCTTACTTCTACAACTCAATTGGAACAGAAGTAACTATTGTTGAATACATGGACAGAATTGTTCCTGTTGAAGATGCTGAGGTGTCTAAACAACTGGAAAGAAGCTTCAAAAAGGCAGGTATGAAAATCATGACCAACGCTGAAGTGACTTCTGTAGATACTAAAGGTAAAACTTGTAAGGTTTCAGTAAAAACTAAGAAGGGCGAAGAAAAACTAGAAGCCGATGTAGTGCTTTCAGCAGTAGGTGTTTCTACCAACTTAGAAGGAATTGGCCTTGAAGACCTAAAGGTGAAAACCGAAAAGGGAAAAGTAATTGTAGATGATTTCTACAAAACAAATGTAGATGGTATTTATGCCATTGGCGATATCGTTCATGGCCCTGCTTTGGCCCACGTAGCATCTGCTGAAGGTATTATTTGTGTTGAGAAAATTGCGGGTGAAAACCCAGAAGCATTAGATTACGGAAATATCCCAGGCTGTACTTATTGCCAGCCAGAAGTAGCATCAGTAGGTTATACCGAAGCTGCAGCAAAAGAAGCAGGTTACGAGATTAAAGTAGGTAAATTCCCATTCTCAGCTTCAGGAAAAGCAAAAGCTGGTGGTGCTAGCGATGGTTTCGTAAAACTAATCTTCGATGCGAAATACGGTGAGGTATTAGGAGCTCACATGATTGGAGCGAATGTAACAGAAATGATTGCCGAAATGGTTTCAGTAAGAAAGTTGGAAACCACTGGCCATGAGATCATTAAGACGGTTCACCCGCACCCAACCATGTCTGAGGCCATTATGGAAGCAGCCGCAGCCGCATATGATGAGGTAATTCATTTGTAAACCACGGTTTATAATAATATATTTAGAAGGTAAAGGGCTTGTTAATCAAGTCCTTTACTTTTACCACGAACAATAAACTAACCATAGCACGTACCCTAGATCATATTGAAGAGCATGACTTGATTCTGAGATTGAAAAATCAGGACAAGGATGCATTATCATATTTGTATGACAAGTATGGGGCTGCTTTGTATGGAGCTGCTCAGCGCATTGTACAAGATGAGGACGTGACCGCTGAAGTTGTTCAAGATATCTTCTTAAAAATTTGGAATAAGATTGGGATGTATGACGCCAAAAAAGGGCGTCTATTCACTTGGATGCTCAATTTGACGAGAAACTCTGCCATTGATAAAATCCGCTCCAAAGAAATTAAGCGTAGTGCTAAAACTGATTCGATAGATGCCAACGTATATACCATCGACCGACAGAATAGCACAGAGACCTCAGTTGATGGAATTGGTGTAAGAGAATTGATGGACGACCTAGTTGAAGAACAAAGGTTCGTTCTGTTAAAGGTATACTTCGAAGGCTTTTCTCATTCAGAAATAGCCGATGAATATGATATACCCTTGGGTACAGTCAAATCTCGTTTGCGATCGGCTTTAAAACATTTAAGAAATAAAGTACAGTTGTAATTGGATATTAAAGAATACATAGCGTCTGGCATACTCGAAGAATACATCTTCGATACGCTCTCCCCACAAGAGCGTATAGATGTAGAGTTGCGCCTAGCTGAGTATCCTGAATTGCGTGAAGAATTAAACGCCATTGAGGATAGCTTAGAGGGCATCGCCATGGCTACTGCAATCCAACCACCTACTGATCTGAAAGCAAATATTATGTCGGCTTTGGGCGATAGTGAGGTGGGGTTGAAAGAAGAGAATACGAAACAAAAGGAAGAACCAAAGGTGATTCCTATGCCACAAACCAATAGTGGAATGTGGAAATATATGGTGGCCGCCTCAGTAACCATAGCACTGGTAACTTCATACTTAGCTTATGATTATCACGGAAAATGGAAGTCTTCTTCCGATGCCTTTGCTCAGCTGCAAGCTCAGAATATGCAAATGGCAGAACAGTATAACCAAGTAAATAACCGCTTGGACGATCTGGTAGCAGATATTGATATTATTAGTGACACCGACTTTAAAAGAGTGAATATGGGTGCGGTAGACCCAACCCAATCATATGCGGCAAGTGTTTACTGGAATGCTAAAACCGATGAAGCTTACTTGAATATTAAGCAGTTAAAAACATTAACCGAAGAACAGCAATATCAGCTTTGGGCCATTGTAGATGGAGTACCAGTAGATATGGGCGTGTTTGATTTTGACGTGGAAGGACTGATGAAAATGAAGAATGTTCAGAATGCCTCTATGTTTGCGGTAACCATTGAGCCTAAAGGCGGAAGTGAAAACCCAACACTTGACCTGATGCAAGTGGCCGGAGCTGTTTAAGCCTTAAAAGCTTTTACCAAAAAAAAATTGAAACCACCTTAGGGTGGTTTTTTTATGTCCGCTTTGTGGTATTCGTATCTCCATTCCCCCCTGACTCCTTGACTTGTCGTTTGCGTGATGACCGATAGGCTAACCTTACCGCTTTCTTTTCCTGAGGAACGAAGGATCTATAGTTGAGGTCTGTGTTTCTGAAAAGGACCCTTACAGGGTGACTTAATGAATTATCCTTGAGCGTTAATATACTCCGCCACCTACTCCAAGGCTTCGAAGGCCTTTCTCTGGAATAAGTGAGAAATCTGAATACATCTGGGTAATAATATCTACAACGGACTAGGGTAAAAGCCGCTTAAAAATGCTTTAAATGCATTGGAGCACTAATTGCCAATCAGTTTTCATTACCAAATCAAAGAAAAATGAAAACCATAGGAATCATATTACTCGTAGGCGGAATTTTAATGACCATTTTCACTGGGGTTAACTTAGTTACCAAAGAGGAGGTAGTTGATCTAGGCGTTGTCGAAATCAACAAGAAGGAAAATAACCCTATTTATTGGTCACCAATTACTGGTGGCGTATTGGCCGTAATTGGTGCGATTGTACTGGTGGCTGGGAAAAAGAAAGGGTAAACAATATTTAACTCTTGGAGGGCTTGTTAGTGGGCTTCACTTTAATGTGAATATCGACTTTAACCCTCCAAGAGTTTTAAAAAAAAGAGCCTCACCTTACGGTGAGACTCCCATCAGAAAATCAATTGCTTGAATTCCCTTGTCAAAGATCAAGTCCATTTAGAATTTAACAGCAACAGATAATCTGGCTTGAAATGGTGTGCCTGGTGTAAAGTGTATTTCACTTACGGACTGGGCCTCATTTCGCAATCTCGATTCTGTATCGAATTGCGCTTCTCTCCATTCGGTGTTTAAAACGTTTTCTATAGCAATTCCAAAGTCGAATGCGCCAACTTCATAGTTCAAAACAGCATCCATAAGGAAATACCCTTTGGCAACTACACTATTGTCTTCATTGGCTGCTCTGTCATCTAAATAACGGTAGCGTAAACTACCTCTAAATCCTTTTTTCCCTTCATAATTCAACCCACCAATGCTAGTGAAAGTAGGGGCTAATGGAATATAATCTTGCCCTTCCGCTTCATCTACCGATTTCGGGTCTGTATAATTCAAATCCATATTGGCGTACAAAGAAGGTGTAAGCTGATAACGAACAGTTAAGTCTACTCCCTGTCGCTGAGTTTTACCTCCAGCTTCAACTACTCCTTCGTCTCCTACATACACAAACTCTTGGGCCAAATCCAGTCGCCACAAGGCTACGTTCACCAAAAGGTTTTCTGTTGGTTTCCAAAGTGTACCCAGGTCAACGCCATATGCTTTTGGCAGAATATCGCTGCCGTTTTGAGCTACAACCACACGTGTATCATTCGAGTGATAGCCCATACCAGCTTTTACATAAAAATTCAGGTCGGTAGCGGCTTGATAACCTAGTTTAAACTTTGGAGTTAGTATTCCTTTGTTTTCTACTTGCCTGTTATATGTAGGGGTAAGCGCATCTACGTAGTCAAAAGTGAAATAATCGTACCTTAAACCCGCGGTTAGTGAGAGCCTTTTTGTTAGATCCAATTGCTCTTCGGCATAGAGGTAAACGCTTGATTCCCTAATGTCTCCTCGGGCCAAATCCGATAATACTTCTCTTCTGTTCAATGTTCTTGATAGGCGAATATCATCCACCTGATCGTATCTAAAACCAGTTCCAAACTCGGTAGAGGCTTTTAATCCAAACAAGCTCCAGTTATTCCAGTAGCTGTTGTTGCTACCATAAATCTGGCGGTCTTCGCTTTGTGTAATTTGATCACCATTGATTGGGTCGTTTAAGAAAAAGGTGAAATTAGAAACAAGTTTAAAATCATACTTCGACATAAAAACCTGATTTTCAATAATTCCCCCATCTGATAAATCGGTTGTGAGTTTAGCGTTCAAATTCACGCGACTGGTATTTCCACCTTCGGTATCGTCAATGGCTCCAAACCTTGAAATCTGTCCACTCTCAATTGCTCTTAAAGGTATTTGTCCCGAAGCATCCCAGCTGCTGGTAAAGGCAGAGGTAGATAGTTCTATGGTCTTGTTATCTGAAAGTCGTTGGTGGTATTTTAAAAGCGTGTTGAATCGGTTAAAATTCTGCGAACTTTCAAAGTAACCATCGGTACGAAAGTACTCAGTTGCCAAATAGAGGCTTGGGTCTTTGGTAGTTTTTGGTTCTAATAAATTGAATAGGCCAACTGTTCTGAAAGTACCGAACTGACCGCCTTCTACTTTAAATAGGTTTGACTCCAATCGTTTTCTAGTACTGAAGGCAGCAAAGCCCGCAGTGTTAAAATCTCCTTTGTTGGCATAATATGGCCCTTTATCAAAAGCAACTCGCTCTATGGTTTCTGGAATTACAAAGTGTAAATCTGAATAGCCTTGACCATGCGCATGTGAAACCATATTTACGGGCATCCCATCTACGGAAAGGGCAATGTCGGTTCCGTGGTCTATATCAAAACCGCGAAGAAAAATTTGTTCTGCTTTTCCTCCTCCGGCATGCTGGGCAATAAAAAGACCTGGTACAATTTTCAGCACATCTTGTGAAGTACTAATGGGTCTAAGTTCAATGTCCAATGCGGAAATAATGGAAGCATTTTGTGGTAAGTTTTGAGTTACTTGAACATCGCCAAGTGAAAGGGCAGAGGGCTTAAGTGAGAGCTCTACTTGAGTTGCGCTACCTTCTGTTACCATTACTTTTTTGCTGAGTTTTTCAAAACCAACAAAACTGATTTCCAATTCGTACTCTCCACTTTTAAGGTTTTGAATGGAAAATTTTCCATAACTATTTGCTGCCGCTCCTACATTGGTTTGTGATATGGCAACGCTGGCACCTACTAAGGGTTCGCCAGAATCTTGATCTATAATTGTGCCCTTGATTTCTCCTGTTTGGGCAGCCAGACTGCTGGTAATTAGACACAGCAATCCTATGATGAATTTAAATTTCATGTTGTTATTGTTAAAGCCTCATGAGCGACAGATTGATTTCATTAGACATTCGTATCCTGTTCAGGACATGGAGGGTTCTGTGCTCAATTAATGATTTGATTTAGTAGCCAACAGATGGGTTGACATTCGAGGGTTAACATGGGTTTGGAGGCGGAGGAGTAACCGGCTCTGTGTCTAAACTTTTGTATAGACTTAAATAATGATGCTCTGTTTCTGAAAGCTTGAAGTGGGTAGTAACATGCTCAGTTGAATTACTGGACTGTGTATAAACAAAAATGAAAAGGGGATTTAAAGTTTCGGTTGGTGAAACATCTTGGTCCTGACTATTCAGTTTGTTAAACCCAAGTGTATGATCTTCAATGTTGTGCTTATTGTTATTGGCTTGGGCTTCAATGTGATCGTGATCATTGTCTACTGCATGATGGTTTTTATTTTCAGCAGTGGCACCGTGTTCATGATGATGATCTTCGTCTTTTTCCTCTTCATGTCCATGGCCTTGCTCGTGTTCATGAGCATGACCATGGCTATGAAATGGATTTTCAATTGCATGTAAAAAACTATGGCTTGCTGTCGCTGCCCCATACCCAAAGAGTATGATCACGTAGGTGATTAGAAGTCCGGTGGCGACAGATTTGGTCATTTAGCTTTTTAGTGCTTTTTCGATTTTGGCAGTAGTTAAAGGGCCTAGCTCAAAAGTGCTTTCTAGTGCTTCTTTTAAGTAAGTATTACCTTTTTTCTCAAAATTGTTCATTTTGAAGATGACTCCCAAGTGATAAAGTACTTCAGGGTGAGAAGTCTTATTTTCAATATGGGCAGTAGCCAGTTCTAATGCTTTTTTGTTGTCGCCTTTCTGAAAGTAAGACCAGGCAAGCAAGTCATACATTTCAGGAGTTGGCCTCTTTTCTTGTTCGGCAGTTGCTCTTGTTAAGGCTGCGTCTGGCATTCTTAAATCTTCGGCCTCTAAGAGAATAAGGTATTTGTTATACATACCTAAATATTCTGGAGAAGACGCTTGTGCGTAGTATGCTTTTTTCAATTCTGTAGAAAGCGCTTCATTGTTTTCGTATTCGGCAATTTCCGCTAGAATAAAATTGATCTGAGGATCATTTACATGGGATTTCACCTTGTTTAAAATTCTTTTGGCTTCACTCGTATTTTTGTCATGAGCAAAGTTAATCCAAGCAATGCCCTGTAATGAATGCCAGTGTTCTGGATTCTTGTTCAATACTTCTAGGTAGGCATTGTAAGAGTCCTGAATTCTTCCTGCATGTCCATACATGTCGCCAAGGTTAGATTTTGCCCAGCTGAAAAGTGAGTTATCTGCCTTTACTCTGTCAAAAGCTTGTTCCATAAGTGCAATGGCCTGATCTAAATCTCCGTTGTGATCGGCCAATTTTGAAGCACGTACTAGGTAATCAAAAGATGATTTGTTTTCCTGCATGTTCAGGATACCCGTTGCTCTTTGGTATTCACCCAATTCCATGAGTGCATCAAAGAGTAAATAATAGGTACTTGTTTTTTTATCGCCTTCTTTCAATGCCATTTCAGCATATTTTTTTGCATCGGCAAACTCATGTTTCGTTATGGAGTTTCCGCTTAGTGCTTGGTATAGACCTGCATTGCTAAAAGGGTTTAATTCAGTAGCTTTTTTATAAAGACTATCCGAAATGTGGATATTTTCCACTGAGCCATCGAGTCTAAACTGTCGGCTTTTTAAGCCTGCTAGTTTACTGATGTAAGTCACGTTTTTGGGAGAACTGGAAAGTTTATTTTCCCAGAATTTAATTTCTTCATTCAAAGTTTCTAAAGATTGTTGTGATGGTTGCTCTTGTAGAAACTGATTGTAATCTGCCGAATCGGCAATTTTTTGTTCTGACACTTTGCTTTGACAAGAAAGAACAGCGAAGCTAAGGAATAGCCAAATTAGATTTTTCATGATTGTAGCTTTTGAGGTGAGAAAAAGAGCAGTCTTGAAAGTCACCCTGTTCCAATAATTAGGAATGAGGGGCTGCTTATGCTGCTTATAATGCTAACATTCAAGACTGCTGCTATTTATTTATTGCTTACCAAGGTGTGGCCAAGTAAGGGAAAGTAGACAAGAATGCTTTGTCGTTTGAACTAACATTATCATCAGTAAGACCTGGCTTTTCAGTAGCATCTGGGCCACCAAAGATCAAAATCAATTCTACTGTGATAACGTCATCGGCCAAAGCTCTACCAGTTAACACGTTCGTGCCATCATAGAAAGTTGTTGTTCCGTCTAATGATACACTCAATACATCTGTAGCTAAAGCACCTGTAAAAGCAGCAGCACTAAAGGTTAACAAGTTTGTAGTGTAATCTGGGTTTAAAGCCAAAAGCTTAGCTTGAAATGCCGACTGAAATGCAGCGCCTTGCATAGAAGGAATGGTAGTATTGAATTCATCCTTCTTATCAGCCGATACAAATACCGTATTGATTGCAGGTCTACCCATTTGATCTTCTTGTACATATGTAGTTGAAGTTTCTGGAGTCATTCCTCCGTCATCGTCACCACATGATAAAGTTCCTAGGGCGAGCGTGCATACTGCGGCTACTGCCCAAAATTTGTTTAAATATGTCTTTTTCATCTTAGTATCTTTTTCTGGTTAAAAATTATTGCTTTCTGTTACTGGTTACCCAAGTATTGATGGTTCCCGATCCACCTACTGTAGATTTTGGAACTTCAACCACAACAGACATTACATTTGTGCCTGCAAAAGTATCTGATCCTGGGTTGTTGAAACTTGTTGCGTTTCCTGCGATAATTTCACCATACTGAGCAAAGTCCATAAAGAATGGATCATCTCTTGGGCCAGCGAAAACTTTCATTCCACCAGCTGTTCCAACTGTAGCATTGGCACCGTAAGCGGTGATGTTAGCTGTGGCTGTTGCAGTCATTGAAGAAACAATTGTAGAGGTAGTTCCTGTTCTTGAAGGCGCCATAGGGCCATAAACATAAACTTTACCGTCTTTGAAAGTACACTGAATTACAAGGTCTTCAACCGCATCGCCAGTGTTGTCAATATTAAACTCAATCATTACGTTTTCATCAAAATTTGCTGATGCAGAAGCTGATGGAGATAACAAACCTTGAAGGTTGGCTACGAACACTACGTTCGAGCTAGTTTCAGGGCTTTGGAATGCATAAAAGTCTGTGATATCCGAAGATGTACTTGCAACGCCAGGGGCATCAATATGATCCGCTGCGAAAAGGTAGACTGTGGCAATTAGCGCCAAACTACCGAGGGTGATTACTGCTTTTCTTTTCATAATGTTAATAATTTTTGACAATAAGAATCCCGGATTGATATTTTATCAATCTGATTTTTAAATAGTTATGTTAAATTTGATGGTTTACTTAGGAAGTACGACCGAGTCGATTACATGGATAACTCCATTGGACTGGTACACATCGTACAGGGAAATATTGGATGAGTTTCCTTTCTCATCGGTTAATGTAATGTTCTTTTCACCGTTCATTTTGGCAACTAATACGCCTCCACTTACAGTTTTTAATTCTGCCATGCCATTGCCTTTTTTAATGGCTTTCATAATGGCCTTAGAATCCATTTTACCTGCCACTACATGGTAAGTAAGTACTTGAGTCAGCATTTGCTTGTTTTCAGGTTTCAATAGCGTTGCTACTGTTCCTTCTGGTAATTTGTTGAATGCTGCGTTGGTTGGAGCAAAAACCGTAAATGGGCCTGCACCTTGCAAAGTTTCTACCAAACCTGCTGCTTTCACTGCGGCAACTAGGGTGGTGTGGTCTTTTGAGTTAACCGCGTTTTCAATAATGTTCTTCATAGGGTACATCTTTTCTCCCCCCACCATTACGGTGCTTTGGGCTTGAATAGAATTTGCTCCTATTGCGAAAAACGCGATCATCAGTAATTGTGTGATTTTCTTTTTCATTAGGTGTTTGTTTTTGATTATGGTCATACATACGGGGACCCATGTACGACTGGATTTAGGGGGAGGGAAAATTTATTTTCTCTTTCAATTAACAATAGAGTTAATCGAGGTTAAATAAGGCTGAAGTAATGATTGAGCTAAACTAAAGAAATGCTAATCATTTAATGTACTAGCTGATTTACTTCTCTAAAGCCTCTGTGAATATGATTAGGTCTTCAATTTCTTCTTTTGAATACTGATAAACAGGATGTTTCATCTCAGAGTATTCATAAAATAGCTTGGCTGCCTTTTCGTTTGTTTTAATCAATTGAGTAGGGTTTTGAATCCAGCCAACAAACCATTCTCTATTAGTTCTTTGTACAATATTTCTGAGGTGAGGGCCTACCAGTTTGATATCCAAGGCATGACAGACATTACAGTTTGTATTAAAAAGTTGTTTACCCTTAGAAAAACCTTGTATGAATTTCTCTCCAAGTGGCTTCGTTGTTCTGCCATTTCGCCCAGAGATTTTCAGAGTGCTGAAAATATCAAAAGCTAGTTCTTTATGTAAGGTAGAAGAGAAAACGGTTAATTTGTTATCTTCGTTAGCTTTGGGAATATGAACACCTGCTCCACCTGTTTTAGAAAATACGGTAATTGCAGGAACTCCATTAATTGTGTCATAACTACGGATAAAACCTTGTTCATCAAGCTCATTAGAATACCAGCCATAATCAAAATAGAATGTGTCGATTTTGTTAGTAATCAGACCAACATAAGAGTCTATGCCTTGCTCTTTAATATATTTAAATTCAGAGGGGGTCTCTATTGAGAAAGCCCCCAAATCAATTTTATGCCACCGATTTCCAATATTGGTATAGATGACTTCCGAATCTCTTTTTTTAGATAAAAAATCAGGAGTAGTGACCATCAATGCAATCATTATGGACAAAACAATAACTGCTAGAAGTGTGATGTTTTGTGAGTGAATGATCCCTCTAGCTTCCATAAATCTAAATCTCAATTTAACTGATTAAATATATTGACGATTTGAGCAAGTCAGATGCGATTTATTTAATCATTGGCATATACTTCGCTCTGTTTTCAAAAATCACCCAAAGGTTTACAACCAAGAAGGCAAGGGCCATTGGTAATCCAGATGGGGCATCAATAATATGGGTTAACATAATCCCGACCATTACTGGAAAAATGACTATTGCACCTAAAGCTCTATACTTTGGAATTATAAAGAGGATTCCGCCTAATATTTCAACAACGGCAACAAGCGGCATTAGCCAACTTATCTCCATCATGGCACCCATTATTTTTATCATGTTTTCGGGTAGGTCATCTGGTACAGGCATGTAATTGAAAAACTTGTTTAAGCCGGCATTAATAAACATTAACCCAAAGAGTATGCAGAGAACGAGAAGTATTTTCTTTTTCATGGTTTAGGAGTTTTAAGGTTTAAGTCATTGAATATCAAAATTTTTCAACTCAATTTGAAATATATTTTGATCAACTCTTCGCCTTCACCAGTGGTGCTCAACCTTGAAAGATTACTAAAAGCTCATTACCTCCCTAAACTTGATGCTTTGTCTGCGAGAAACTTCAATCTCTTCCCCATCCTTTAAATAGACTTTGAGTGTACCGCTAAACCAAGGCTCAATACGCTGAATGTATTTTAGATTGATGATTTGTTGACGATTGGCCCTAAAGAAAACCTCTGGGTCTAACCGAGATTCCATATAATTGAGCGACCGCGGAATCATTGGTTTTTGGTCTTTAAAGAAAATACGGGTATAGCTGCCCATGATTTCAAGGATTCGAATTTCCGCTAAATCTACAAACCAACAGGTTTCGCCATCCTTTACAAAAACCTGATTGTTCAAGCTCAATACATTTTTGTCTTTTGCATCTGATGCCCGCTTTCTAATTTTTGAAGCGGCCTTTTCTAATGCCAAGGCCAAACGGTCGTCTTTGATGGGTTTCTGAAGGTAATCGAGTGCGTTATGATCAAAAGCCTTCATGGCATAATGATCGAAGGCTGTGGTGAAAATAACCTCTGGGGAATCTTCCAATTCCTGAAGCAGTTCAAAACCATCTTTTCCTGGCATTTGGATGTCTAGAAAAAGCAATTCAGGTTTTAGGTCAAGAATTTTTTCTATTGCTTCATCAGCATTTTCGGCTTCGCCAATTACTTGAACATCATCTCTGTGTTTGAGCAAGTGCTTAAGTTCTTGTCTTGCCAAATTTGAATCATCTATAATTAGAGCTTTCATGACAATGGAATTTTGAGCGATGCGGTTACGGTATTTTCAGATGAGTTTTCAACTTTGAGTTCGGCAAAATGGCCAAACAGAATTTTTAAACGTTCGATCAGGTTTTTCAGCCCAATTCCCTCGCGTTTACTTTTTTCCTTGAGCTGGCCGTTATTGCAAACTTCAATTCTCAAGTGGTCATTTTCAAGTACCGACCTGATCAAAATATTTCCCCCGGTTGTCATTTGAGAAACCCCATGTTTAATGGCATTTTCAACCAAAAGCTGAATGGCCATTGGAGGAATTTTGATATCCAAACTGCTGTCATCTATTTCAAAAGCATAAGTCAATCGGTCGTTAAACTGAATGGATTCCAATTGCAAATAATCTTTCACAATAGCCACTTCCTGCCCCAGCGTTACTTTTTCGGCTGCGTTAAATTGGATGGAATAACGCAAGAGTTCCGAAATGTGGGTAACCATAGAACGCGCCTTTTCAGGGTCGGAAAGAATAAGTGATCTGATGTTGTTCAGCGCATTAAACAGAAAATGAGGGTTGATCTGATTTTTTAAAATGGCCAGTTCCGCTTCTTGCAAAGCTGTAGTAAGTTCAAGTTTTTCAATCTCGCTTCTTCGGTTGCGTTGAATAAAGTGGTAAGCAAAATAGAGGGTTGCCCAGCTGGCCATTACAATGGTGACACTTCCTGCATAACCAACAAAATTTACCCAACTGAAAGCGGCAATATTATTTAAGGGGAGTAAATAGTAAATAAGTAAATGGATGAAAGATTGGGCTAAAAAAGCCACTACGATAACACCTAAAATCAATTTTGGGATTAAGGATTTCAGTGCTAATCGTGTCCAATCATTCTTTTTTATAAACGTTCGGAATAAGTGAGAGAAAGAGATCAAACAAACTCCAATAATCAGCTGTAGCTTTAATGTGTCGGGGGTTATGCTCTCTGTTCCGCCAAAAACATACATCATGCCTACAGAAAACAAAGTGTAAATGGCCCAGCCAAAAGATTGGCAGAGCCAATAGAGTGTCGATTGCTTCATTTTTTTTCAATTGAAAGAATGGTATAAGAGTCACTGGCTCTTATACCATTCTGCTAAGCTAATTTATAAGAACTTTTTCAACCAATTTTGAAAGAATTCAGGATCATCCCACATGATAAAATGATTTCCAATGTCGGTCATATCTACTTTCACTCCTTTTAAGTTAGCGTATTGGTCTGTGTAAAGTTTTAAAGTGCTTTCTCGGGTTGAACCAAATGATTTGTAAGCTACCCAAGCCCCCAGTACTAATGTTGGTACTTTGATTTTGTCAAGCTCGCCTCTTATATCTGTGGTGTACATTTCATACATCGACTCGCCTACAGTTTCTTGATCGCTGTCAATGGCCCATTGTGTAGCAATTTCAATTTGCGCAGGATCATTAATCATACTTGTGAGCATTTGGCGCTGGTAGGCTTTTCTTCCTTCAAGTGGTTGATTGGCAGAAGCTACAACTTGAGTTTTCATAGATTTCGCCATGGGCTTGGCCTCCTCTGCTGTCATGCCGGGCATCATTACGCCTGTCATAAAAGGTAGCGCATCTACAATTACTAGTTTTGAAGGAAGATCAGGATTGGCTATTCCGATGTTCAATGCTAAAAAGCCACCCAAGCTATGACCAATAATGATGGGCTTTTTCAACTTTTCTTTCTGGATGTATTTAACTACTTCGTCTTTCATTTTGGCCAAGTACTTTCCTTCATGATCAGCAAGGGGTGCATTGCCAGCAAAGCCCGGTAGCGTAATGATGTGGTACTCGAAGTTTGCATCTAAGGCTTCGATGGTAGAATCCCATACTTCGCCAGAGCAAGTAAGCCCAGGAATAAGCACGACAGGCTGACCTTTGCCCACTACGCGAATGTTTAAGCCCAGCTCTTGTGATTTCAGATGAAAACTGATAATGCTTAATAAGGTGACCAGAATTGTTGTTTTGAATTTTCTCATGTCTTCTAAATTTTGTTGTGCCCAAAAGTACATGGGCTACATGCCCTTTTTGAAGACATTTAAGGGAGCGGAAGAAAATCCTCGGGAGTGGAATGACTAAAAAATACCGTCACTCTGAGTTTTCGACTGAAGGAAGAAAGCGAAAGAGTCTGTCCTTTTTATGAGCCATACTATTGGTAACAGCTTTCCCCCTCAACCGAAAGAAGTCAAATAAAAATACGAAGGACTACTGGAGGGGGCTAGGGGGAGGAATTCACAGATGCTAAAGGCAAATAATTGAAGAGAAAATCCCCCACCAACCGCCCCCGAGGGCGGACATCACTGCTAAAAGCAAAGCGAATTACTTTTATATGAACTCAACTTGAAAAAATGAACTATAAATCTCAGCCAGGCAACTCTTCCAACCTCTTCGGCCCCCTCACAAAAACACCTTCGCCATGGGCAACAAGTTTTCCTTCTTGGTTATAGATTTCAGAACTGCTGATAATTTCCTTTTCGTTAACGGAAATCACTTTTCCAATGGCCGTTAAGCGGTCTTCGAAAACAGGGCGTCTGAAGTGGATGGTGTAGGATTTTGTAAGTAGAAAGAAGGTTTTCTCTACAGAAGCCGAAGCAAAATAGGCGGAGTCATCTAGCAGTTTGAAGTAGATGGCGCCATGCATGGCATTGGCCGCATGAAAATATTGGCTGCCAATGGTGAGTTCCAAAGTAGCTTCACGGTCAATCACCTTCAATTCGGAACCAGCGAAAATCCCTTGGTTTAAAGGGGCAGAATCAAATAGTCGTTCTAATCGCCTATAGTGTTCTAGGTCATTCATAATCTGGAATAAGCTCGAACTGAATAAGATGATGTTTGATGTGCTTTTTATGGCAGAGCAGCCATTCCTGAGCCGTTAAAGGGCCGCCATATGGATGATTAGCCATAAACTCGGGCTGGGCTTCACAAAATTTCAAGAAGGTTTCTGTTTCTGCAAAGAACTTCTGTTTGGCCTCTTCAAGGTCAGCGAATCTTAGTGGCTGAAGGTCGCTTTTACCATTGGGTGCTAGCACATTTCTACGCATGGGGCTGTCCTTCATTAAGTATTCTTTCAGCTTAGGCCAATCTTCTTCTTTTGAAACTATAGGAACGCTAAATCGACCCATTGATAGTTTATACACCACAATTAGGTGCTCTACCATATGTTGAGGTGTCATCATTCCCCAAAGGGGTTTTTGCTCAGCGGTGAGTTGTGCTAAACGTTTAGGTACCGTGGTGCTCAAGTAAGTTTCTACTTCTTTTCTGTTTTGTTCCATAAGGTTGTTTTACTCTTTTGTTTTCGTTTGATTTTCAACCGTCTGACTAATTCCATCTTTCACATTTTCCCAAGACGTATCATTCAATATCACAGGACTCGGTTCCTCTTCCGCATCTTGAAAATAGGTCATGGATTTGAGTACATAGAAGTAATTGTCTTCGCTATACTTTTGGCCATAAAAAGCGAGAAGCTGGGAGAGTGAGTAATGATTCAATAACTCAATCAAGTCAAAGAAATCTTTTTTACTTCCCCGCTGTGCTACTGCGGAAAGCCTCATGGCTGCAATATCTTGGGTACTCAGAAAACGGACGGATTCTATAATTTCAGGCGGTTCCAATAACGCGTATTGATGTGAAAGAACATCAACCTTGACCCCTTGAATGGACAGACTTAAGGAGTTTCTGTTCATGTTTAAAACAGATACATCTTTAAGTTGGTGGCGGATGACTGAAATTACTTCTTCTGTATCGAAAGGCTGCCTAGTAAATAAATCAAGGTCGACAGAAATTCTGTGACCAAATTTTAAGGCTAGGGCCGTACCACCACCTAATGAAAAGTCTTGAAGTGAATCAATCCCTTGCAGGTCAATTAGTAATTCCAGTGTTGCGGTGTCGACTGTTTTTCTTTGAAGCATCTGAATTGCTCTTGGTCTAGATTAAAATAAACACAGCAGAACGAAAGGGTTTTATTATCGAGGTAACGCGTATTGACGAGCTGTTCTTGGCAAACTTCTTTTCCATAATAAGTAACTACAGCCCAAAAATCATCCATTGTGCCCTTCATAAATACTCGAGGAATAATAAACGATTTATGCTGGTCGTATGAAACCGTTTTCTGATCTACATCCCAAAACAAGTGACTACTTAATTCCATTTTAAAAGCTGCTATCAAGTATAACTCGATCGTTTAATTCGTTCAACTCTCAATTTATTAACTAATTTCTTTTCAAATGGTATTTATTAAAAATCGGAGAGAATATTTCGGTCGTACCTATAAAGAATGTGTTACAAATCGCACACCCTAAAAACTAAAAAGGCCTCATTTGAGGCCTTTTTAGTTAGTTATTTAAGAATTACTCTCCCAAGAACGGGTATCTGTAATCTGTTGGCGTTACAAAAGTTTCTTTGATCAAACGCGGAGAAACCCAACGCAACAAGTTGATCATTGATCCTGCTTTGTCGTTTGTACCAGAACCTCTAGCGCCACCAAATGGCTGCTGTCCTACAACAGCACCTGTTGGTTTATCATTAATGTAGAAGTTACCTGCAGAGTTTTCTAAGGCATTAATACCTACCTCAAGTGCATATCTGTCGGCAGAGAAAAGCGCACCCGTTAAAGCATAAGGCGAAGTGTTATCTACCAATTCTAAAGTAGCTTCGTAATCATTTGGCTCGTAAACATAAATTGTAATTACTGGGCCGAAGATCTCTTCGCACATGGTAGTGTACTTAGGGTCTGTAGTTAACAATACAGTTGGCTCAATAAAGTAACCTTTCGATTTGTCGTAACCACCACCAGTGATTACTTCTACTTTATCGCTTGCTTTTGCATCGTCAATGTACTTAGCAATTTTATCGAATGATCTTTCGTCAATAACAGCGTTAATGAAGTTGCTGAAATCTTCGGTACCACCCATTTTGAACGACTTCAAATCTTCAATTACATAGTTCTTCACATCTTCCCAAAGGTTAGAAGGAATGTACGCACGTGACGCAGCAGAACATTTCTGGCCTTGGAATTCGAATGCGCCTCTAGAAATAGCAGTCGCCACTTCTTTTGCTTTAGACGAATGATGAACCATGATAAAATCTTTACCACCAGTTTCGCCTACAATTCTTGGGTAAGAACGGTACTTATGAATGTTGTTTCCTATGGTTTTCCATATGTTTTGGAATACTCCTGTACTACCAGTAAAGTGAATTCCACCAAAATCTTTGTGTTCGAAAATCACGCTTCCAGCCGTTGGGCCGTCTACAAAGAAAAGGTTGATTACCCCATCAGGAACACCCGCTTCGCGGAACACTTCCATCAATACATGAGCAGAGTAAATCTGTGTGTTTGAAGGCTTCCAAACTACAGTGTTACCCATCATGGCTGGTGCCGCAGGAAGGTTACCTGCTATGGCTGTAAAATTGAATGGAGTTAAGGCAAACACAAAACCTTCTAGTGGTCTTTGTTCTACTCTGTTCCAAATGCCTGGTGCAGAATCTGGCTGCTGCTTGTAAATTTCGGTCATGTACTGCACATTAAACCTTAAGAAATCTACGATTTCGCAAGCCGAATCAATTTCCGCTTGGTAAGCATTTTTAGACTGACCCAGCATGGTTGCTGCGTTTAATTTGTCTCTGTAAGGTCCTGCGATAAGCTCAGCAGCTTTCAAGAAAATACTTGCTCTGTTTTCCCAGCTTGCGTTGGCCCAATCTTTTTTTGCTGCCATGGCAGCGTCAATTGCGGCTGAAACATGCGAGGCATTTCCGTTAGAAAAATGTCCTAAAATATGTTGATGATCATGCGGAGGGCTTAGTGGAGATTTGTCGTCAGTTCTCACTTCTTTTCCCGCAATAAACATCGGGATGTCCACTTGTTTTGAACGCGCTTCGGCAAGAGCTGCTTGCAAGCTTTTACGCTCTGGAGAACCCGGAGCATAGTTTTTTATTGGTTCGTTCTTAGCGGTGGGTACATTGAAGAATCCTGTTGCCATAATTTAATTTTTTTGAATATGTTTTGTGTTTTTCCTCAAAACGTTTGAGGGCCTTAAATTGACTTGGGCAAATATAAGGTTTCGCTTATGGATTAAAAACCCGATTGGCTAGAGTAAGTTCCTTAATTGGCTAAGCATTTGAATCTCGTATGTGGGCGGAAAGTGGCTCGTTTGTTTGGAAGGGTTAAACCAAACATGGTCCATCCCAAAATCTCGAGCTCCCTGAATATCTGATTCAAGGTTGTCGCCAATCATTATGCTTTCATTTAGGGTAGCGCCTGTTCTTTGTAGTGCCTGTTCGAAAATAGGTGCCGAGGGCTTTCTTGAATTCGAGTTTTCAGAGGTAACAATTACATCAAAATAGTGGTCTAATTTGGCGCTTTTCATTTTTATGGTTTGCACATCATCAAAACCATTGGTAATAATGTGTAACTGATATCGCTCTTTTAGATATTCTAAAATATCGTGGGCTCCCTCAAATACAGCTTCTTTAGTGGGGCAAAGCTCTACATATTCAAAATCCAGCTGTTGCGGAACAATGTCGAGCTTGGCTTCTAATCTTTCAAAAATAGTAGCAAACCTTCTTTCTCTAATTTGCTCGCGTTGAATTTGATGTTTATTAAAAAGGCTCCAAAGCTCATTGTTTACATCGAAAAAGTGCTGAACAAAGCTTTGCTTATCGAAATTGGTAATGTGCTCGAATCTATAGTGGTCATAGAGCTCGTGTAGGGCCGTCATGGCATTGGTGTCATAATCCCAAAGGGTATGATCTAAATCAAAGAAAATATGTTGGTAGCGTTCCAAAATAGTGACAAGAAATTAAAGAGAGTTAAATAGACCACCCTTGTTTAGAAATTCTGTTTTCGGCCAGTTCTCTATTCGATTTAAGTATTTCATAAGTCTCCTGATCTTTTTGGAGACGAGTATCCTTATTCAAAAAATTGAAAATCTGAACCATTACAAGCTCCACTTCTTCTCTTATACTATAAAAAACCCACTGGTCGTGCTTTCGGGCATTCACTATGTTCGAATTTTTAAGATAGGTAACGTGTCTAGAAGTTTTGGTCTGGGTGTAGTCCAAAATATGCTCTAAATCAGAAATGGTCATTTCTCCATTTTTTAATAGCAAATGTAAAATTCTTACCCGGGCTTCATCCGATAAAGATTTGAAAATTTGCGCCCCAAATGGCAGACTAAAATTTTTGAGTTTCATGAAATTGACTTTGCTTCCGCTGGTTTGAAATACTTATTGCTAAGGGGTTTTCCCAAAGGAAGTTAGGGGTTAATTATTGTTAAATTGGGAAGAATAATTGGTTTAAGCCAACACAATTCCCCTTTTTGATTGTTAATATTGCGAAGCGGAAAAATAATAAGTTCTATCTTCTTATCTTTAAGTCTGAGTTCACGTAGAACAAAATCAAAAGCACAAGTATATTGAAACAAACTGTAATCACATATTCTCTACGCGCCATTGTGCTCTGTGCTTTTCTTTTTTGTGGTACACAAAAGAGTTTTGCACAAAACAATAGCTCTAATGTAGTTCAGCTTTCAGGACTTGTAATGAATGCTGATAGCACTGAAACGGTTTTTGGAGTTCATATTTTTGACTTAGAAAGAGGCCGAGGAACAGTGTCAGATTATAGAGGCTGGTTTAGTAAAGCGTTTTATGCTGGCGATACTTTGATTTTCACATCTATTGGTTTTAAGGATAGAAAAATAGTTGTTCCCGATTCGGTGGGTGATCAATATACAATTATAGTGGCCATGGAAGAAGAGGTAACCCAGTTGGCCGATGTGGAGGTAAACCGTTTTCCAACTGAGGAAATGTTTAAAGAAGCATTTCTAGCAATGAATTTGAGTGATGAACAAGAAAGTGTATTGAATGCATTTGCACCTGATGCTGTTCAGCGAATGGTGTTAACAATGCCAGTTGGTGGTAGCCCAGATGCCAATTATCGGTATATGATGAATCAACAGTATAACCAAATGCAATACCGTTCGGGACCGACATCAAATCCCCTTCTGAACCCTTTTGCTTGGGCTAAATTTATCAATTCGCTTAAAAAGAAGAAGTAGTCTTTAGTTCCTAGTTAGTTTAAGGCTAATAAACCTATCTGTGCCCAACCAGCGATTTTCTTTATTAGTATACCAAGCTCTGTGCATCGGAACTCTCATTCCGTTCTGAATTTCCAAGCCTTCTATAAGAATATACTCTCCATCGTTCTCGGCTTCTTTGTGGTAAAAGCGGTAACCCTCCAGCGCATAAGTATTTGGGTTGAAATAAAAATACCAAGTGTCTGAACCCACACTTTTATCATAAGTAACCTTTAGGGCTAAAACGGGCTTTCCATTAAAAGTAGTACTCTGAATAGTGGGGTCAATGTTTGTCCCTTTATCGGTTAATTTCATAGGTAAGCCATACAAATAGCTATAGTAATTTCTCCATCTTCTGGCCCTGTCAGGGCTTAGTTGTAATGTATCAACTCGTATAGAATCGGTAATTATTCTATAGTCCATAAATGATTCGGTAGAGTCTTTTCCATCTACTTTCCAAGTAAATAGGTGGTTGTTCTTTACAAACGATAGTTCAAAAACTCCTTTTTGATTATCGATAATTACATGTGAAGGGCGAACAGAGCCGTTTGGCATTTCTTGATCAAGTACCAATTCCATTTTTATACTTTGCCATTGCCCGCTTGGATCGTGAAAAGCAATGCTTCGGCTAAGCAGCTCTTGACCAGAAATTTGCTCTTCTTGGGCATTCAGTACCAAAGAAGATAAAAGTAGAAGAATGATTGATGTAAAGTAGCGGCCCATAATGTTAAATGATGTTGAATTTAAACGGTTCTACACGTAAATGTAAGAGATGTTCTTATTTTTGCAACCTGACTCAACGGTAGCAACAGCATGCAAATTCCAATTTGGGACCCTTCATTTTTAGAACCGATTTTAGCAATTGGCTTGTTAACACTAGGGTTCAGCATTTATCACTTCGTTTCAATTTCCCCTAAAGTAAAACAGAGGTTTACTAATAAATATGGGGAAGTAAGAGGTAACACCAAAGCACAGTGGTATTTCCGTTATTTAGGCGCCATGACTATCGGTATAATTCCAGCTATTTTAATGATGGCAATTTTAGGCAAAACTCCAGCCGAATACGGAGTAGCATTTAAGAATCACGCCACGTCTCTTTATTGGATTTTGGGTTTAGCAGCCGTTATTATCCCCATGAATTTCTTCAACTCTAAGAAAGAAAAAAACTTGGCCTTTTACCCTAATGTAAGAGAAAAGGAATGGACAAAAGCGATGGTGGCGAAAAATGCCTTCACTTGGGTCTCTTACCTATTTGGTTATGAATTGATGTTCAGAGGACTCTTACTTTTTGCTACAGTTCCTTTGTTGGGCGAATGGCCTGCCATTGTATTGAATGCTGCGCTATATGCATTAGTTCATGTTCCAAAAAATTTAGAAGAAACTATTGGGGCTGTTCCATTGGGCGTATTGCTCTGCCTCATTACCTTAACAACAGGAACGATTTGGGTGGCCTTTTTCGTTCATATCACTTTGGCGCTGTCCAACTTTTTCTTTTCGCTAAGGCATCACCCTGACATGAAAGTTATTTAATGAGCAAAAAAATATTTATCACCGGAAGTACAGGTTTTATAGGCCAAAAACTGACACGTGCTTTGGCAGATCAAGGGCACAGTGTAACCGCTCTGGTTCGGTCAAAAGCAAAAGCACAAACCTTGGTTCACCCAAATATTGAAACGGTAGAAGGAGATTTGTTTCATACCGATGCCTTAGAAAGAGGGATGGAAAACTGCGATGAAGTTTATCATTTGGCTGCTTTTGCCAGCGTTTGGGCTAAAGACGACACCTTTAAAAGAGTGAATATTGATGGCACCACAAATATTTTAGATGCTGCCAAAAAACAAGGGGTTTCTAAGGTAGTAGTTACCTCTACCGCAGGCGTAATTGGCCCAGCCATTGACGGACCAGTAAATGAAAATACACCACGACAAGTGGATTTTTTTACCGATTACGAAAGTACCAAGTACGAATCGGAAGAGCAGATGCGCCAACGGGCTGCCAATGGGCAACATATCGTTATTGTAAATCCAACTAGGGTATATGGTCCCGGACCTCTCAATGTGAGTAATTCTGTTACCAAATTAGTAAAACAATACATTGACGGTAAGTGGAAATTTATGCCAGGAGATGGGCTGAGCACGGGTAACTATGTGTATGTAGAAGATGTGATTCGAGGACACATGCTCGCCATGGAAAATGGAAAATCGGGAGAACGTTATCTTCTTGGGGGTGAAGATGCCACGTATCATGAACTCTTTGATATGATCGCTATAGTAGGCGGTAAAAAATATAAGTTATATAAAATGCCGCTGGGAGTTATGCTTACCTTCGGTAAAGTTCAGTTATTTTTAGCTGACAATTTTGGTAGACAACCTATGATTACTCCAGGATGGGTAAGAAAGTACCTGTATAAATGGAGCGTTTCTAGTGAAAAGGCTCAAAAAGAACTTGGCTACCAAATTACCCCATTGATGAGCGGAATTCAGCAGACGGTAGATTGGTTAAGAACAGACAATAAATGACAAACTCGAAAAAATTCGCATTGGTAACAGGTTCTAGTAATGGCATTGGTCGTGCTATTGCAGAAAACTGTGCTGCTAGAGGGCTTAATGTTCTCTTGGTAGCGCTTCCTGAACCTAAGCTTGAAGAAGTAACTAATGCTCTAATTACTCAATACCCAAATCAAGAATTCCATTATTTAGGAGTAAACCTAATGGATGCTGGAGCGCCTCAAGAGGTTTTTCAGTGGTGCCAAAGTAATGGTTTTGTCGTTGATATTTTGGCAAACAATGCTGGCTTGGGTAATTCAGGCGATTTTCTCTCCAAAAAGGCGGAGTTCTATTTTGGGCAAATGCAGCTGAATATGGTGGCCATGGTAATGCTTACCCATCATTTTTTACCCGAAATGCAAAAACTTGATAAGGCCTATATTTTGAATGTAGCCAGTATGGCCTCATATTATGATATCCCATTCAAGGGGATCTATGCGGCCAGTAAGAAGTTCGTAAGCTCGTTTTCTCATTCACTTCGTTATGAACTGAAAGATTCCAACGTTTTTGTTTCCATCCTTTGTCCTGCGGCTGTGCTTACTAATCCTGACGTAATTAAGCGCGATGCAAACATGGGCTTTGTTTCGAAAATAACAAGGCAAACTGCTGAGCAAGTAGCAGAATATGCCTTGAGCCGAATGTTCAATAGAAAACCCGTGTCGATACCAGGCGTTTTCCCTAAGTTTTACAGAACCTTGGGTAGGGTAATTCCGCACCGAATGCAATTACGAATGCTGGCGAATGCCTTTATTAAGCAGTCGAGAGAATAAGAAAGAATGGAGCATAAAAAAGGCAGCCGTTGGGCTGCCTTTTTTATGCTGTTAAACTACTGTGACCAATCAGTTGTCTAGCATATTTTTTGAGAACTTTCGACCATTAATGTCTGTGTATTTAGAGTCAATATCCCAGCGTACGTATAAATCGCTGATATCGAAATCCCCCCTTACTTTAGTGTATTTAATGTCCAACGATCTTTCGAAACGCGCTGAAGCAAGGTTTACTCCATCTCTAAACTCTGTGTACTTGAAAATGGCATTTTCGTCAAATTGAGTATTTGAGAAATCGGCTAGTCTTGAAAACTCAGCATACTTGAAAGTTGATTCGTCTTTAAAGATAGAACCTGCAAATGAGGCTTCACGCTCAAATTCTGAATATTTGAACATAGCGTCACGTTCAAATTTACAATTTTTGAAAACTACATCCTCTTCAAAATCAGCTGTAAAAGTGTATTCAGATCTGTCATCGTGAAAGTAAGCGATCACATCATTCTCAAAAACTACATTCTCGAAAGTGATTTTGCTTTTGATCAATTCGTTAACAGTGTTGTCTCCGCCATTTCTCCACCAACTTCTTCTGCGAGGTAAATCTGGGGCTTTTTCATCCATATAGGTGAAGTCTAGCGTTCCCGAAACAGTAACATTGGAATACTTAATATCCTCCCTGTTTTTTATTGCTTTCATAATATTCGAAGCCTTTACCGTAGTTTGGGCTTGGGCATTTAGCGAAAATAATGAAACAAGAAGAAAAGCGATAAAGGTAAGTTTGAGTGTGTTTTGTTGTGTTTTCATGTTGTTTTAAGTTTTGACCTTTTAATATAGACTGTTAAACCAAGAATAGGTTACAGTACTTTTAACAGATGCCGAAAAGGAACGAAGGGTTGCGTCACGGCATGTGGTTTTTCGAACCAAAAGAGTTATTGGTTTGAATGGGAATTGAGTTTCAGTACAACCTCACAAAAAAGCCAACCACTTTTCAGTAGTTGGCGTCTAATATTTTTGGAGCTTTAATCCCTAAAGACCCTAAAGACTCTTCTCTTCCGTGTTTAGAATTACAACGCCAGAGGCTTCAAACGCCAATTCGTTTTTATCTTCAGTAATAGCGGCAATTTCTTCAACGCTTTTGCCAGCATCTTCAGCATAATGCTTTAAGGTTGCTACATCGGTCATCGATTTCTTTACTTTGCCTTCAATTATGGCCCTGTTACCTTCCATTCCTTCTTTAGGAACAAAGAACGCATAGTCTTTAAAAGTAACTCTCATTTCTTCACCAGAAGGGAGAACAAGATTCATCCAGCAGCCTTTCATTGCACAAGTAGCGGTAATTTCGCCTTCCACTTTCACCATAATAGAATCACTCTCATTCAACTGATTCATCATTTCTTCAACCGACACAATGTTTTCATGGTTGATTTTCTCTCCGTAATACCCAACTACAGAAGCTTCATCCCACTTAGCTTGGTCTTTATTTCCAGAGCAGGCAAAAACAAAAAGGGTGGCAAGTATTAGTGCGCTAACTTTTTTCATGATATAAATATTTGCTGCAAAAATAACGACAGATTAGTTAAAGAACAAAGTTGCCGAGCGCTAGGGCTTTGACGGAACCAACAGGTCTCTTACATCTATATCCAACACGTCAGCTATTCTGTATAGAATATGTAAGCTTGGTTGTGTCTTGTTATTTACGTAGTTGGTAGTTACTACATAACTTTTCTCGATTTTGTCGGATAGCCACGCCTGTGTACGGCCTTGCTCCCGAAGAACGGCTTTTATCTTATTCATTTGATTGAGGTTTTTTGGAACTCAGAGAATTCCATACGCAATTTGCTAACTGTTAACGTTAATTCCTCAATACTTTTATATAAATCTTGTTTAAAATTAGAACTTGAACCTTGGCTGATAAGAGAAAGAGTGCTTTTTGTAAAGATCAACCATGTTTGGAACGGTTATTTTGACATTTCGTATGAAAACAAATTTCCGACAAAAAGTGACTATCGGTTTAATTGCTTTCTAAATTTTAAGATGTTGAAAACCAATGCAATATTAAAAATTGGCTTTTGAAGGCAATCTCCGCTTCATTTTATGTAATCTGTTTTTTACGGCCTTTCACATTGCGCCATTTGGTGGCTTATATTATACTTGCTAGGTTCGCAAACCTTAAAACAGAAGTGAATAATATCGAATTGATGGTGAGGTAACTTACCGTATTGAACTGAGGTTTGCTATTTTTGCTTTTCATTGATTACTATGTCAAAAGGGATTCAGCTTTTTATTGGTATTTTCTTCGTTTCTCTATTCACTCTGGAGATTCCTACCCGTGCTTTTCGTTTATACGAAAAGGGAGATACTGAAAAGGCCATAGAAGTGCTGAGTAAATCTTTGGAAAAAGACAGCCTAAATCCAGCAGGTAATTTTTTGTATTCCATGATTTTTGTGGACAGCCTATACAATGGCTATAGCATCGACTCAGCTTATTATTTTGTAAACAAAGCCATCTCCAATTTTAAGGAGGTGAAGGATGCCAAAGACTTAGGAAAACTAAAGGAGGTTGGTGTCGATTCTGTTGCTTTAGAAAAACAGAAGGATAAAATTGACGATTTGAAGTTTAAGGTAATAAAGGCAAAACACACCATTACGGACTACAATTGGTTTCTGAAAAAACATAGTGATGCAATACAAAAAGCAGAGGCCATTCAGCTGAGAGATCATATTGCTTTTGTGGATGCTTTGGAACAGAATACTTGGCAGACTTACTTGGCTTTTATGACCGAATACCCAAAGGCGGAAGACTTTGAAAAGGCGATGCCGCTCTATGAAAAACTGCTTTTTGAAGATAAAACTGCTGATGGCAAATTGGAAAGCTTGACAAGCTTTTTAGAAGAACACCCTGAAACGCCATATCATGAATCGGTAGAAAAAGACATTTACGAAATTGCCACAGCCACCAACTCTATAAAAGACTATACCGATTTTTTAAGAAAATACCCGAACGAGAAATTAATCAAAAAGAGTATTCCACGGCTTTATCACCTGTTTAAAGAAGAATATCCAAATCAAGACTTCTTCAAATACTTTAAATTTCAAACTGCGAAAGATTCAATCGAAAAAGCAGTAAAACTGGAAGGAGGTTTCTGGCTTCCTAAAATTGAAGAAGGCAAAATTAACTTTATAAATGCCACGGCAAGTGTAATGCTTAAGTCAGGTTTCGACAAAGTGGATACTGACTGTCTTTGTACACCTCAGCTCACCGACTTTGTGGTTGGAGAAAAGGACGGACAGCAACAAATCATTGCCCGAAATGGAGCCTTAATTTATCAGGGTGATTTTGTTAAAGCCTCCAATGCTGGCTTTGGCTATATTCTAGTAGAAAATGAATCTGGCTTTAAGCTTATTCATAAATCAGGAGAGGTGATTGTTGAGGAGCCTATGACTTCTATATCCTTACTGAACTCGCACTTCATTAAAACAGAGCAAAATGGTTTTTACGGCCTAACTACGATCAATAAGAAAAGAATATTTAATCATGAGTTTATAGAAATTGATACCATTGGCAATTTTATTTGGCTGCAAAAGGAAGAAGGGATTGCTTTGGTGAAGCCCGAATTATTATTTCCAGCGGTAGATAGTCAGAAAGTCGATCTGGATTTTAAGTATGAAGAGGTAGAACTTTTGGATAATGAGAATTTCTGGGTAGTAAAAAACGGACAAGAAGCCATTTTGGATGCTAGTTTGAAAACAAAAATACCTTTCGGAGCTTATAAAATTTACCCCAAACTGTATGGTTGGCAGTTAAAATCAACCAAAGGAATTCAGCTTATACACAACAAACACTTATCCTTAAAAGACCTCTATTATGAAAGAGTAGTAGAGAACGATCGTTGGCTTGGTTTAAAGAAAGAGGGCAAATGGACTTTATTAGATCAAGCTGGAAAATTTCAGCCCAAGTATAATTATGATTCGCTAGGGCTTTGGGGCGAAAATATAGTGATGCTGAAAAAGGAGGCACAAACTACAGCATTATTTGCCAATGGAAAACAACTGGAGATTAAGAAAGGGTGGGAGCCGAAATTGTTAGTTCCTCAGAATTATATCAGTACAGGAGCAAAGGCCGATTTTGATTTTTTGATGCTTACAGGGCCAAATAGAGTAAGGAAGATCTACAACAGTTTTGGTCGCGAAATTTTGAATACCACTTTGGAAGATGCCGTGGCACTTGGCCCTAATTTAATCCGTTTACAGAAAAAAAATGCAGCACTTACAGATAGTACAGGAAACTACGTTTTGAACTTTATTTATGATGGAATAGGCTCCAACTCAAACGGCTATGTAAGTATTTTAGACAGGGGAAAAGTTGGGGTAATTAATATTGAAAAACAGATTAAGATATCACCAGCTTACGATAAGCTTATTGAGCCTTATTCAGATACCGTTATGGTGGCCACTAAAGGAAAACGAAAGGGCTTTATTTCTACCAAAGGCAAAGAGTTGAGTGCTTTTGATTATGACGAAGTAAAGTATTTCACAGATACAGTTGCTTTGGCGAGAATTGAGAACGAATGGTTTTTGCACGATATCAGAGATGAGTCACTTCCCTATGAAGGCATTTTAAACTTTGAGGTAGTTCAGGATAATTCTGCAGAGAAAAAGCTCTTAATTGCTACAGAAAAAGGAAAGGGAATTTATAGCAATACCCAAGGAGAGATGATTGAGGCAACTTACGATGAAATAAAAGTACTAGGCACAGTAGATGATCCTATTTACTTTGCAGTGAAGATTGTAAGAGAAGCCAACATTTATGTGGTAATCTACTTCGACAAGAATGGTAATAAACTGTTTACACAAACTTTTAAACAGGATGAGTATTTTAAAATAGCTTGCCCTAAAAATTGAAAAAAACTACAAATGAAGAAGTCTTCTTATTTAATTCTAATGCTTGCGTTGCTAACGTCTATGCAATCAAAGGCGCAAAATGTAAACGAAAAACCAAAATTAGTAGTCGGTATTGTTGTCGATCAAATGAAACAAGAATATTTGACCCGATTCTACGGAAATTTTGGAGAAGACGGTTTTAAAAGATTTGTAGAAGAAGGGTTTATGGCCAGAAATGGACATTACAATTACTCTTCAACAAATACGGGCCCTGGTCATGCATCGGTGTATACCGGCACAACCCCAGCAGTACACGGGATTGTAAATAATAGTTGGTATAGCCGTAGTTTAGGTAGAAGCGTTTACTGCGCAGAAGACACCACCGTAGTGGCAGTAGGAGGGACCGCCAAAAACGGGCTTATTTCTCCTATGAATCTTTACTCCACTACAATTACAGACGAACTTAAACTATACACGCAGAAGCAAGGAAAAGTGATTGCAATGTCAATCAAAGACAGAGGGTCAGCCCTTCCAGGAGGTCACTTATCAGATGGTTCTTATTGGTACGATTCAAGTACTGGTGAATTCATGACTTCTACTTATTACATGAAAGATTTACCAAATTGGGTGAAATCATTCAACTCAGCTCAGCATGTAGACAAGTATTTAAATATGACATGGGACACTTTTTTGCCCATCGAAAATTATAAGATTAGCGGCCCAGACAATTCTCAATATGAGTCGGGATTTAGGGGAAAAGACACCCCCACATTTCCTTATAACTTAAAAGAGTTAAGAAAAGACAATGGAAATTTCTCATTGATTTCAAGTACTCCGTTCGGAAATAGCCTTTTAACCGAGTTTGCCATTTCGGCTGTTGATGCTGAAAAGTTAGGGCAAGACAACACTCCTGATTTCTTAGCTGTGAGTTACTCTAGTACCGATTATATAGGTCATAACTTTGGCCCTCAATCTAAAGAGGTTCAAGACACTTATATCCGATTAGATCGTGAACTCGCCAAATTATTTGATGCGCTCGATCAAAAAGTAGGTAAAGGTAATTACAGCGTTTTCTTAACTGCTGACCACGCAGTGGCCGAAAACTCAATCCAAATGAAAGATGATGGCTTTAAAACTGACAACTTCAGTAATAGTAATGCGAGAAAAGCCGTTTCAGCTGCTTTGAGTGCAAAATACGGAGCAAAAGCTTGGATTGAATCTTTTTCTAATAACATCCATTTGAATCATAAATTGATCGAAGCTGAAGGTATTGACCTATATGAAATGCAAAACTTTGTTGCCGCTAAAATGATGGAGCAAAATGGTATTTACATCGCTCTCACTGCTCGTGATTTAGTGACCAACAACTACACTAAAAACATTAAGAACTTATTGCAAAATGCGTATCACACTAAAGAATCAGGTGATGTATTGGTAGTAATGGATCCGGGATGGCAAACTGGGGGTAGCAAAGGTACAGGTCATGGAAATTCATGGACTTATGATACGCACGTACCCATTTTGTTTTACGGTTGGGGAATTAAGAAAGGAAATTCCGTTCGCGAAATTCATATTACTGATATTGCGCCTTCTGTAAGTATGCTATTAAATATGAGACTACCGAATGGTGCTACAGGTACACCAATTATAGAAATGTTTAGGTAAGGATAATTACTAAATTTCTATCTTTATAATTGGCTTCTTCTTCTCAAGAAATTCATGTGTATTTTTTGGAGGAAAGGTCTAACTTGCTATATACCGAAGAGTAACACCCAAATATAAACCAACTCACAGTTGAGTCATTTATCTCAAATATTTGAAAGGCTTGGACTGACCAAAGAAAACGGCCTCTATATTACCGTTGATGGTGAGTGGGAAGGTCTTTTTTCAAATCGGGTAGAACGACTGATAAAAGAGACGATTCAGCCCGATGCGCTTTTCTGCATAGACAAAAAGCCTTTTATACTATTTTTCGAGGGTATTCAGGATAAGGAGGGAAAACTGAAGGAAATTTGGAACTTCAATGAATCTCCAGTTATCATTATTGTTGAGCCCCATACCGTTGAGATATACAACGGCTACAACTACATTACTGAGAACAAAGCGCTTCAGTTATTTGGAGCAGAAGATCGGCTAACCGATTTTAGCTATTTTGAACTAGTAACGGGAAAAACTTGGGAAAGGCATCAAGCTGACTTCAGCTATGATAAACGTATCGACTTCCACCTCTTAGAGAATATAAAATCGGCTCGAAACCTCCTTATTTCTAATTCAAGTGGAATAACAAAAGAACTGGCCAATTCACTTTTGGGGAAAGTAATTTTTGTTCGTTACCTAATCGACCGAAAAGTAAAAATCGATTTTGAGCAAAATGGCGACTCAAGACACTGGACGAACGATGAGTTCTGTACGCTTTTGACTAAAAAAGCAAAAGTTAAGGCATTCTTCCGTTACCTGAAAGACAAGTTTAACGGAGACCTTTTCCCCATCAGCGATGATGAATTTGACCTGATTCCCAATAGTTATCTTTCGTTCATCATCAATCTACTTTCTGGAAATGAGGTTGGGTCAGGGCAACGCTCACTTTTCGACCTGTACGATTTCTCCATCATCCCGGTAGAGTTTATCAGCAATGTGTACGAGCTTTTCATCGGCCAAAATGAGCAAGAAGAACAGGGAGCATACTACACTCCGTTGTTTTTGGTCGATTACATATTGGCTGAAACGGTAGAAAAAAGATTTCGCCAACTCCCACAAGCCCACTCCTGCAAAGTGCTCGACCCTGCGTGTGGTTCGGGAATTTTCTTGGTAGAAACACTGCGTAAGATCATCGAGCAGTTTCAGAAAAACAATCCTGGTTTTAATACCCATTCTGAATCGTACAAGGAGAATTTAAGAACGCTGGTTTGCGAGAATATATACGGTGTAGATAAAGACCCCAGTGCCGTAAACGTGGCTATTTTTTCCATCTACCTCACCTTGCTCGATTACCAAAATCCCTCTGATATTGAAACGTTTAAGTTTCCACCACTCTTAGAGAAAAACTTCTTTGCTGCCGATTTTTTTGATGAAGAAGCCAATTACAATGCTCTGTTTAGTCAGTTTGAATTTGACTTTATTCTGGGCAACCCGCCTTGGAAGCGGGGCCAAGGTGAGGGGAATAAACCTCTGTTTGTTCAATACATCTCCAACCGAAAACGGAAAGAAAAGGGCGAGAGAGAAATTGAAATTGAAATCAGCAACCGAGAAATAGCACAAGCCTTTGTTTTCCGCGTCAGTGATTTTTGTTCCAATGCTACAAAAATAGCGCTCATTGCAACCAGTAAGATACTATACAACTTGAATGCAAAAGGATTTCGCCAATACCTGCTCGATCGTTTTATTATAAATAAGGTCTTTGAACTCGCACCTGTTCGGAAGGAAGTCTTTGACCGATCGAACGATAAGGCCGTGGGGCCTGCTGCCGTTCTGTTTTATCAATTAAGCGGAGAGTTAGAAACGGACTCCAATGTGGTCGAGCATATTGCTTTAAAACCGAGCAGATTCTTTTCCTTGTTTAAGGTGTTTACTGTTCAACGCAATGACTACAAACAGATCAATCAACGGCAACTCAAAGACTTTGACTACTTGTGGAAGGTTCTTGTTTATGGAAGTTATTTGGATTTCAATTTGATTCGGAGGTTGAAGGAATCATTTCAATCTATTGGTGAGTTAATCTCTGATGAAAATGAGTTTTTGATTGGACAAGGTGCTATGGTGGGAGGAGGAGATGAAAATGATGCAACTCATTTGATAGGAAGACCTTTTCTAGATACTAGAAAAGATATTACCTCCTATTGGATTAATCCAGCCCCAGTAAGGGTTTGGGATTTTGCGACTGTCCACCGTCCAAGAAACGAAGAATTATACCAGGCTCCCATGCTACTGATTACAGAGGGTGTGACTAAAGACTTTAGATCAGTCTCAGCAGTTAGTCTCTCAGATATAGTTTTTAGAAGTTCGTTAACTGCTGTAAAGGCAAGGAGAGAACTTACTTCTGCATTGTATTCAATTTCTGGAATACTGAACTCAGAATACTTCTCTTACATGTGTTTGCAGTCTTTTAGCTCATCTGGGGTTGAAAGGGAGCAATCTCACGATGAAGAAAAATTAGGTGTCCCCTATACCCATTCTGAACAGGTGGCAGAACTTGCATCTGCTATTCACCAACTAAAAGAAAGTGCATACTCATCGGAGAACTTCCTAGCATCCCAAAATACTGAAAGCGAAATTGAAACAAAAGTTTCTGAACTTGACAATGCAATTCTAGATGCATTTTCGCTATCGTCTCAAGAAAGGGATGTTGTTAAATACTCAATTGACATTACTATCCCGATTCAAATGAGGCATCAGAACCATGGCGCTCTTTTTAAGCCTCTTACTTCAAAAGGTCAAGTATTAGTTGACTACGTTAACCTCTTCACAGAAAGACTGAATCCCGCCTTCGAGAAAAAGCGGAAAAAGATTGTTGTTGAGGTAGTATTGACAAGGCAGATTGTAGGCATGTTTTTTATGCTGGTGAGTATTGAGGCCAATGCGCCATCAATAAAATGGATTGACTCAAATAATGCCTCAATCCTTAACAAGCTAGCCGCAATAGGTACTGAGAAAATTACAGATAGGCTCTTTATCCAAAAAGATATTCGTGGGTTTGAAAAGGACGGATTCTACATTGTAAAGCCCAACGAAAAAAGACTTTGGCATAAGGCAATCGGTCATCTTGACATAAATGAATTTGCCGATGCCATGCTCTCCTCCAGAAAAAACAGTTCTCCTAATGTTCGGTAGGCTAGATGCATCCAGTTTCAGTGGTTCAGCCTCCTTTTACAAAGGAGAGTTTGAAATAATTCTAGAAAAAATCACTTACTGTTACCTGTTGATGATTTCTGATGATGTTAAAGTTCCAAATGATGAAAATGGAATAAGAGACATTATATTACTCAATTACCTTCAAAACAATCACATACGGAAGAACTTGGACATGATTTGGTGGAACTTTGATAGAGAGGTACCAGAAAGCACTACAATTGGTAGAACTGACATTAAGGTAAAACCCTTAAATCCGTTCATTGACCACGAAGCATATTATATCATTGAATGTAAGCGCCTTAATAACATAAACACCACAGGTATAAGCGGGTTGAATGCACAGTATATAGAAAACGGCATAATTCGGTTTGTCACAAATCAATATTCATCATACTATAGGGTAAATGGCATGATCGGTTTTATTGTAACTCCTTTAGATATTCATGCTAACACTAAGTGCATAAATACCTTATTGAAAACATCTTTCTCTGAGGCCGATACAAGTAAGGAAATAACACAAGAGAATTTCATTGATGGTTTTGAATACCATTACTCCTCTTCTCACCTAGATAAGGACGGTGACCCTTTAGACATTTATCATTTGATGTTTGATTTTAGTAATAGAGTAAAGTAAATCTAAGTCAAAATTAAACCATACAATCACCTGTTTACACTCTATTGATTGCTGTTCACCACGCTTTTTATCGTCAAAACTTTTTCTCCTCGTGGAATTCGTACTACTTTAGAGTATGAAGTTTCTCATTTCCCTTGTCGCTTTTTTGGCTGTAGTATCAAATACCACAGCACATGAGCAAAACCCTGTCAATGAGATTCAGATCGCATCTTTGAATTTGCTTTATGGTACCCCTGCAGATCTTGAAAATACATGGAAGAAGCGGAAATCAAGAGCCATAGCCAATCTTCAGCAATACAAAGATGGTATTATCTGTTTGCAGGAAGTGAACGAAACCCAGATCAAGGACATTTCTAAAGGAGTTTCTGGTTTAGATGTAGTCTATAGAACACAAGGGCTGAACAATGGAGATGGAAAGGCCAATGCTATTTTCTTTAATAAGAAAAAATGGAAGTTGATTGAGGAAGAAACTTTTTGGCTTTCAGATACGCCCACTAAACCAGAATCTAAAAGCTGGGGAAACACATTACCAAGAATTGCTACAGTTGTGGTTTTGGAGAGTAAAACCGATGACAAACGAATCAGAGTTTTAAATACCTTACTAGATCATAGGTCTGAGTCATCAAGACTGAATAGCATTGAAATGATTCTCTCAAAACTAGAAGATTATAAAGACCAATACCCAACCTTATTAGTGGGCGATTTCAATGTGCTCTCAGAGGATCCCGTGGCCAAGAGAATTACAGAAGAGTATAGCGACACCTATACTGGTGGACCTTTTGAAGGATGCACTTACCATAGCTTTCATGGAGGGAAAAACTGCCCCAGAATCGACTATATTTTTTATCGAAACTCTGATGGTTTCGAAATGACTAACTCGGGCATAGATCGTTTTGAAAGAAACAGGCTGTTTACCTCAGACCACTACTTGATCCACGCTAAGTTTATTTTGAAATAGCCTTTTTCTTTTTGTTGGTAACATAAACACCAGCAAAAATTGCCAGCATTCCTATTACCTGACCTAAGCCAAGTGCTTCGTTATCCCAAAAACCCCAAATTAAGGCTACAATCGGAATAAGATAAGTTACGGTACTTGTAAACAGCGGATTGGTAATTTGTACAAGCTTATTGAAAAGTATCAATGCTATAGCTGTGCCCATTACTCCTAAAAGTGAAACATAGCCAAAAGCCTCCAAAGCACCCTCTTTAGTTGCTAGGGTTACAGAAAAATCGGTAAGAGTGAGCAAGTAAATACCAGCCAATGGCCCCATGAACAGCAAGCTTACCGATGTGATTACAAGAGGCTTTAAGTCTGCCAAATAATACTTTATTACATTCAAGTTGATACCATAACAAATGGTAGCTAAAACAATGAACAGGGCATAAAAATTAATGCCTCGAAGTCCTCCATCACTACCAGCCGCCAGCAAAATGGCCGTTCCTACAAAGGCGATAATGAGCCCAAATGTTTTTCGTCTGGTAATTTCTTGCTTGAAAAAAAGAACACCCATAATCAAAACAAAGATTGGAGTAAGTGCATTTAAAACACCTGTAACTCCGCTTGGCAATTGAGTTTGGCCTATGGCAAAAAGGAAGGCAGGAATAAAGCTTCCTACTAAACCAATAATAAAAAGCAGCTTAAGGTGTTTGAACGAGAGCTTGCGAACTTTCGGAATTGAGATTGGAATTAGAAACATACAAGCAGCTAAAATGCGCAAAGCACCAACTTCGCCAGCATTAAAAACCGCAAGACCTCTTTTGATCAGAATAAAGGAGCTTCCCCAAATCAGGGCAAGAAGGATGAGTAGCGTCCACGCTAAAACGTTCGTATTTTTCATTAAACCAAAGCATAAGCATCTTCGAACACGGTAGAAATCTCATCCAGAATATTGAATAACTCTTCCGGATTTTCGGATTCAACCAAGCGTGCTCTGTACGGCTTGAAGTTAGGGATTCCCCTGAAATAATTGGTGTAATGTCTTCGCATTTCAAAGATACCTTGAAGCTCATTTTTCCATTCCAGCGAAAACTGTAAATGCTTTTTGGCAGTGGCCACTCTTGTTTTCATATCAGGCACGGGTAAGTGCTCACCAGTTTTTATGAAATGCTTGATTTCGTTGAAAATCCAAGGGTAGCCAATGGCTGCTCGGCCAATCATAATGCCATCTAGCTGATAGCGGTTTTTATAGTCTAACGCTTTTTCTGGAGAGTCAATATCTCCATTTCCGAAAATAGGAATATGAATGTCGGGATGGTGTTTTACTTCGGCTATTTTAGTCCAATCTGCCTCGCCTTTGTACATCTGAGCACGGGTTCGGCCATGAATGGTCAGGGCTTGAATGCCTACATCTTGCAGCCTTTTGGCTACTTCTAAAATTCTAATGGTAGAATCATCCCAACCCAAGCGGGTTTTAACGGTAACTGGCAGGCTCACTTGCTTCACAATTTCAGCAGTCATTTCCTGCATTTTAGGAATGTCGAGCAAAATGCCAGCGCCTGCTCCTTTGCAAGCCACTTTTTTTACTGGGCAACCATAATTAATATCTACGATTTCAGGCTGAGCAGCCTCGGCAATTGAAGCAGCCTCGCGCATCGACTCAATCTTGTCACCAAATATCTGAATTCCAATAGGGCGCTCATAATCGTAGATATCCAATTTCTGCACACTTTTTTCAGCGTTCCGAATAAGTCCTTCCGAAGAAATAAATTCAGTGTACATTAAATCCGCCCCATTTTCTTTGCACACAGCCCTGAAAGGAGGATCACTTACATCTTCCATCGGTGCCAATAGCAACGGAAATTCCCCAACTTCTATGTTCCCAATTTTAACCATGCCCATTTCGAAAAATCGCGTAAATTTACGTCATTATGGCGAGAATCGACAATGGGATTAACATTTCCTTGAGAGGGGATAGAGAAGACGTTATTAGGGAACTCGAAGACGGTGAAATTGTAACCGTAACTACCTATAGCGAGAACCCGAAAATGACTTTTTGGGTAGTATTGGGGCTATTGTTTGCAGGCTTTTTTGTCGGTCAGTTTGTAGCCACTATGGTATTATTGGTTTTTGTGGTGGCTAATGGGGGCGCAATGGATGCCTTAACAAGTCCCGCTGCCATGTTTGAACTGATTGGCCAATCACAACTCTTGATTTCTCAATCGCTTTATACTGTTGTTTTCACCTTTTTGGTGCCTTGGTTTTATATGAAGAACCTAGCGCGAAAACCGATGAATACTTTTTTTGATGAGCGTAAAGTATCTTATAAACCTTTGAGTTTAGCTGTTCTCATTACCATTGCTTTTGTTTTCGTAAATGGTTTTATCATTGAATGGAATGAAAATATTCAATTGCCAGAATTTATGGCAGGCTTCGAGAGGCTTGCCCGTCAGATGGAGGATTCTATGAAAGAAACCACTGAGATGTTTACTACTTTCGACAACTTCGGTACTTTCCTTTTGGCCTTTGTGGTAGTTGCTATTCTTCCTGGAATAGGCGAAGAGCTTCTTTTCAGAGGCCTATTGCAAAACTCGCTGCACCGATGGTCTAAAAATGCACATATCGCCATTTGGGTGTCTGCATTCTTATTTTCGGCCATTCATATGCAATTTTATGGGCTCTTTCCGCGAATGGTGCTTGGGGCACTATTTGGTTACCTATATGTATGGTCTGGCAATTTGTGGTATCCTATAATTGCACACATAACCAATAATGGCTTTGCGCTTATTGTAACCTATTTGTATCAGACAGGAATAATTGAAATAAACCCAGACGACACAGAGTCTACACCTGCAATTGTAGGGGTAGCGGCCTTAGTTGTAGTGGTAATTATGTCATACGTATTCAGAAATAACTATCTTAAACCAAAATCATTAACGTGAGCAATTGGAACTCTGTCTTTAAAACCAATATGCAGCACCAAGCTGAGATAGTGAAAGCTGTTTTACTTGATAACGATATTGAAGCCGTACTACTTAATCAAAAGGATTCATCTTATCATTTTGGTAGTATGGAGGTGAAAGTCGAGCAATCAAATGTGATCAAAGCGCTAAAAATTATTGGCGACTTGAATTTCTAATTATGAGCAATCTCTTATTAAGAATTATCACTGGTATAGTCGGAGTTGCTTTGATTATAGCAGGTATAGTATTTAGCTCATGGACGTTTGCTTTGATTTTTTTGGGAATTATGATTCTTACGCTCAGAGAGTTTTATGGCCTAATTGTAGCCTCGGGCAATACTCCATTTAAAATTTGGGGTTCTTTTTTTAGCGTTTGTCTTTTTGTTTTAGTCCACCTTTCTTCAGCAGGAATTATTGATACCAAGTACCTTTGGGTATTGCCCTCCTTGCTTGTTATCTGCTTTATGTTTGCTCTGTACAGGCAAAAAACACATCAACCTATTATTTCTTTGGGGCTCACTTTATTTGGTGTGATATACATTGCTTTTCCGCTAAGTATGTCAAACCTGATTGTATTCAAGAATGAGTCTTATCAATATGCTTTAATCATTGGAGTGTTAATTGCGCAATGGGCAAATGATTCTGGGGCTTACTTTGTAGGCAAAAGCATGGGCAAAACAAAGCTATTTGAAAGTGTTTCTCCTAACAAAACTTGGGAAGGAACCATTGGCGGAGTACTGATTTCCTTAGGTATTATCTATATATGGAGTTTATATTTTACCGACCTTACCACAATTGAGTGGCTAGGACTTTCAATAATTGTGAGTGTTTTTGGTAGTTATGGCGACTTGATTGAGTCTTTATTTAAGCGCCATTTGGCCATTAAAGATTCTGGGAGCGTACTTCCAGGGCATGGCGGCTTTCTCGATAGATTTGATGGACTACTGTTTGCCCTTCCGTTCGTTACACTATACTTGATGGTCGTCACATAATATCTCAAATAACCATTAAAGTTTAGGGCGTATTACTTTAAAATTTCCTTAATTTTGACCAAGTTTTTAAACAAAGATAGATTTCTCTATGGGTTACATTGAACCGGCTCCGATTAAGGATAAGGCTAATCCTTTCGAGTCAATGATGTCCAGATTCAACATTGCTGCTGAAGCACTCGGATTGGACGAGCAAGTATATAACGTGCTCAAATCTCCCTCAAAACAAGTCTCTGTGTCACTCCCAATCACTATGGATGATGGCTCTATTCGTGTTTTTGAAGGTCACAGGGTAATTCACTCGAATATCCTAGGCCCATCAAAAGGCGGTGTTAGATACGCCATGGACGTACACATTGACGAAGTAAAGGCACTCGCTGCATGGATGACATGGAAGTGTGCTGTTGTAGACATCCCGTATGGTGGTGCCAAAGGTGGCATCAAATGTAATCCGAGAGAGATGTCTGCTGGAGAAATCGAAAGATTGACAAGAGCATACACAAACGCTATGCTTGACGTATTCGGTCCAGACCGAGATATTCCTGCACCAGACATGGGAACAGGACCAAGAGAAATGGCTTGGATGATGGATGAATTTTCTAGAGCGCATGGTATGACAGTAAATGCCATGGTAACAGGAAAGCCATTAGTACTTGGTGGTTCATTAGGTAGAACTGAGGCTACAGGTCGTGGAGTGATGGTTTCTGCTTTAGCCGCGATGGAAAAATTGAATATCAACCCATACCATGCTACCGTAGCAGTACAAGGTTTTGGTAACGTAGGATCTCATGCTGCTTTACTTCTTGAAGAAAGAGGAGCAACAATTATTGCAGTAAGCGATATTTCTGGAGCCTACTATAACGAAAAAGGAATTAATATTAAGGCTGCTGTTGCTTACCGTGATGGTAACAATGGCACATTAGAAGGCTTTAAAGGAGCTGAACTAATGGATAACGCTTCTGATTTATTAGTTCAGAAAGTAGATGTACTTGTTCCTGCTGCAGTTGAGGATGTTATTCATTCAGGAAACGTAGAAAGAGTACAAGCAAAACTTATTGTAGAAGGTGCCAATGGCCCAACTTCTGCAGAAGCGGATAAAATTATCAACGAAAAGGGGATCATGGTTGCGCCAGACATTTTAGCGAATGCAGGTGGTGTAACAGTATCATACTTTGAGTGGGTACAAAACCGTTTGGGTTACAAATGGACTCGCGAGAGAGTAAACAGAAGATCTGATAGGATCATGAAAGATGCTTTCGACAAAGTGCATGAAACATCACTTAAGTATAATGTACCAATGCGTATTGCAGCTTACATTGTAGCGATAGACAAAGTTGCTTCTACCTATAAATACAGAGGTGGTTTCTAATTTGAAAATTAGTTAATGAATATTCATAAAGAAGGAAGAGCACTGTTAGCAGTGCTCTTTTCCATATTATTAGGTTTGAATTTAGGTTTGTTCTTTTTATTGAACTTGCCTTCACCTTGGATCGGAATTATTGGAGCTGTAAGCTTGATTCTGTTCCTGTTTTTCCTTCAATTTTTTCGTAACCCATCTCGAAAAATTGAGATCAACGAAAAACAAATTCTAGCCCCTGCCGATGGAAAAGTGGTGGTAATTGAAAAAACCACTGAAGACGAATACTTTAAGGGAAAGGAAAGAATTCAGGTATCCATATTTATGTCGCCAATTAATGTGCACGTAAATAGAAATCCAGTTACTGGCCTTATCAAGTATTTCAGATACCATGAAGGCAAATACCTAGTAGCTTGGCATCCAAAATCAAGCACCGAAAACGAGAGAACTACCTTGGTGTATGAAATTCACAAAGGAGTAGAAATTCTAATTCGTCAAATTGCTGGTGCAGCTGCCCGTAGAATTAAATGCTACGTAAAGGAGAATCAGTCTGTAATTCAAGGCAAGGAATTCGGGTTTATCAAATTTGGCTCACGAGTCGATCTTTTCTTGCCACTGGGTACAGAGGTAAAAGTAGAGATTGGGCAAATCACCAAAGGCGGCCAGACTGTAATTGCGGAATTGGCTTAAATTAAGCCTTCAATTATCTGCATTAACTTCTCTAAATGTACCTGATCTATCTCATCAAAATCGTTGAGCTGATCTGAGTCTACATCAAGAATTAAACTGACTTCCCCGTTCTTTATAGCAGGCAATACAATTTCCGATTTGGAAGCAGAACTGCAGGCAATATGGCCGGGGAATTCATCTACATTCGGAACAAGAATAGTTTGAGCCTTTTCCCAACTGGTTCCACAAACACCTTTTCCTTTACGAATACGAGTACAAGCAATTGGACCTTGGAAGGGGCCTAAAACTAATTCGTCTTCTTTAACCAAGTAGAAACCTACCCAAAAGAAACCCATTCCGTATTTTAAGGCCGAAGCAATATTGGCCAAATTGGCTGTTTGATCAGGTTCGCCAGTAACCAACGCTTCAATTTGTGGAATAAGCGACTCATATTTTTCTGCTTTGCTTAAATCGTTCGAGATGATTAATTCTTCGGCCATAATTTTATTTCTGAAATGCGAATTTAAAAGAGAATTGCGTGAATGTTGGTTCCTTAATGTCGGTAAATTTTAAGCACATCGGTTTGCAGTTGAATGGTTTCTGCAGGAGCATCTTTTAGGCTTGGCGCCATAATGCCTTCATTAAATAATATGGGGCACTCAAACACACGCGCTTCGTCCCATAAGCCTAAGGCAATTAAAGAATTGAGTAGGAAACTCCCTCCTTCCACCAAAACAGATTGCACTTTGCGTTCATTCAAATCTGCGAGCATATTTTGAAGGAAGTCTTTTTCTCCAATTTCAACAAAGTTGAGATGCTCTTTCTCCTCAGTCTTTACTGTATTGTAAACAATGGTCGGCAAACTTCCGTCAAATAAGTTGAGATCAGTGGGTAAGCGCAGATGCCTGTCGATAACCAAACGAAGCGGTGATTTGCCATGCCAATCGCGAACATCTAATTTGGGATTATCGTGTAATGCGGTATTCGTGCCTACTAAAATAGCATCTTCTTCCGCTCGCCATTGGTGCACCATCATTCTCGATTGCTCGGTGCTGATCCATTTGCTGTCAAAATTATTGCGAGCAATAAAACCATCAGCCGTTTGCGCCCATTTAAGCAAAATATAGGGGCGCTTCTTTTCAATCATGGTGAAAAACCTGCGGTTCAGGTTTCTGGCATGTTGTTCTAAAACTCCAGTGCTGACTTCTATTCCAGCATCTTTAAGTTTTTGAACACCTTTACCCCCAACAAGTGGGTTGGTGTCCATCGAAGCAATGACCACTCTCTTCACCTTTTTTGCTACCAGTAAATCGGCACAGGGCGGAGTTTTACCAAAGTGCGCACAAGGTTCAAGAGTAACGTAGCAAGTGCTTTCAGGAAGAAGGTTAGGGGCGGTTACGGAATTAATAGCATTGACTTCGGCATGTGGGCCGCCATACTTTTGATGATAACCTTCACCAATAATCTTATCATTATGAACAATAACGCAGCCCACCATTGGGTTTGGGCTAACATGGCCTCGCCCCATTTCGGCTAAGTCCAATGCGCGTTGCATCCATTTTAAATGTTGCTCATTATTCACCCGCGCAATTTAGCGAATGCGCTATACTATTCCTTACAAAGGATAACATTCACCTCTTGCTGTGGTTAAATCTAAAAACTGAGTTATCTGATTTACATACAAATCCTTCTAACTACTTTTGTTTATGCCTTTTGAAAAACCCAAAGCTAAAATTCTAGCCATTGCCAAAAAGCTAAGTGGCGTATATGATGAGCGCGAGGCGATGAATATGGCTCATTTGCTTCTAACACACTTTTATGGTTTAGATCGAATGAAAGTGGTTTTGAATGATGAACTTTTGTTGGTTGAAAACGCTGAAATCGTACTGAACAAAGCAATTGATGAGTTGAATCAACACAAACCTATTCAGCATATTTTAGGAAGTGTAGAATTTTATGGCTGCGAATTCAAGGTAGATGAAAGGGCTTTGATTCCTCGTCCAGAAACCGAAGAATTGGTGGATTGGATTGTAACAGAAAATATAATTGAGGACCCTTATATTCTTGATGTTGGTACCGGAACAGGTTGTATTCCAATAGCATTAAAAAACGCCATACCAAAAGCCAGAGTAGCGGCAGTGGATGTAAGTGAAGAAGCTCTTGCTTTGGCCAGAGAGAATGCAAAACAAAATAACACTGAAGTAGATTTCCAGCATCTAGATATTTTGAATGAAGCTTTTCCTTTTGATATGCTGGATTTAGTAGTGAGTAACCCGCCCTACATTCCAGAAAGCGATAAACCAGAAATGAGCTCGAATGTATTATCATTTGAACCGCATTTGGCACTTTTTGTGGCGAATAACGACCCTTTTATTTTCTACAAGAGAATAACCGAGTTGGCATTACAGCATTTGAAGATTGGGGGAATGCTTTATTTCGAAATTCACGAAAGATTTGGAGAAGAAATGGTCAAACTAGTTGAGGACATGGGTTTTACAAACGTTTTTCTTAAAAAGGATTTGCAAGGAAAAGACAGAATGCTACAAGCGCAAAAATACTACATATGAAAAAATTGATTCTATTACACGGTGCGCTAGGTAGCGCTTCAATGTTTGATGGCCTAACAGAGAAGCTAAAAGGAAACTTTGAGGTGTACGCGTTCAATTTTTCTGGGCATGGTGGTGGACCCATAAATGAAGAGGGCTTTGGAATTGAAGTCTTTGCTGAAGAGCTTAAAGCCTTTATTATAAATAATAAACTAGAAAAGGCTGATATTTTTGGGTACAGCATGGGCGGCTATGTGGCGCTTTACTTGGCTGCTTCTCAGCCGAACTTGATAGGCAAAATAGTAACCCTTGGTACCAAATTGGCATGGACAGCCGAAGGCGCAGAAGAAGAAACTGCTCGTTTGAACCCAGAGCTAATAAAAGAGAAAGTACCAAAATATGCTGCACTTTTGAAAGAACGACACGGGAAAAAGCAATGGAAGCAGGTGATTTGGCAAACCGCAGGCATGATGTTAGAATTAGGTGATGAACCTTTGCTCACCATGGAAAACCTTCCTTTAGTCACCAATGAAGTTACTATTCTTCTAGGTGCTGATGATATTATGGTGAGCAAAGAAGAAAGCGAAAATGTGGCTACAATTCTTACCAACGGAAAGTTTATCTCTATTCCCAATATGCCGCACCCTTTAGAGAAGCTAGATATGGGTATTTTATGTGAAAATTTAAAGAGTATTTTGATCTAAGTGATGAATTAGAAATTAACTTATATATTTAGAGTTTATTTCTAATCTAGATATAAGCTGTACATGTCTCGTCCCATATCAATCCATTCTGCTTTTTCCTTTCTCGCTATTTTTCTAGTCTTGTTCATTTCCTATTCTTGTGGTGATGAAAAGGAGCTAGAAACAGGCCTCACCACTATTAACTTGGTAGACGCATATAATAACGCTGCACCAGTAAATATGAGTGACTTTGCCTCAGATATTGAATACGTTCGATTAGAGACGAGCGAAGAGGTTTTTTATAGATTCATTTACCTCAAGACTACGTTGGGAGACTCTGCAATTCTTATGAAATCAAATGATCGAATCTCCTTATTTGATAGAGAAACTGGAGCTTACATCCGAGACATTGGCCATAAGGGTGATGATCCAGAAGGTTTTTCTAATGCCATGTCAAGCATTGGTATCAACTCAAGAAACAAAACAGTTTACGCCAAAGGCAAACGTTTTGATTTGTATGAGTACTCATTAGATAAAGGGCTTCTGGTAAATACAATTTCGGGCCCTAAAATGGATGAACTTAAGAGTTCATTTTCTGTTGGTTCGATTATGGATGCAACTTTCATTACTTCACAAGGCATTCTCCAAGATAAGTTTGCTGTAGGTTATTTCATGAATATTAAAGGTAATGAACCGCTTAGGCTAGTGGTTTATGATTTTAATGGCGAGGTACTTAAGATACACCCAAATCACCAAAGTTATGAGAAGAATAAAAATGCGATTCGTATTGAAAGTTCTGATTTCCATAACTACAACAACGCCTTATTTTTCAAAGAGAATTTTAACGATACTGTTTTTAGTGTAGGTATTGATACTCTAATGCCTGCCCTACTTTATGAATTGGGAGAATTTAGCCCTCCTTATGCCGAACAAGAAAGTATGAGCAGAGAAAAAAGAAATGAGTATATGATTATTTATACTACGTTACAAAGCCCAGACTTTGTATTCTATAATGTGGCCTTTAAGGAAAAGCAGGCTTACGGTTATTACAATCGAAAAACGAAAGAGGCTTTTCTTTCCGACCCTTCAACCAGTGATAAGAAGACTGGCTATACAAACGATATTGATAATTTTGTGTCTTTTTACCCCACTTCAATCAATGAAGAGGGTGAGATGTTGGGCCTAATTACGGCTGAAGAAGTCTACGAATGGTTCCAGAATAACCCTGACAAAATCGCTTCTCTTCCTGAAAACCTACAGGCGCTCCAGAACATTGAGCCCGAAGACAACCCTGTTGTTATGATTGCCAAGCTAAAATAGAACCCTCCAAAAGTTCTTTCTACTATTTTTATAGAAGTACTACTATTTATTTAGTTTATTTACTATATTTATAGTATGAAAGAACTTACTAAGGCCGAAGAAAAGGTTATGCAGTTGCTTTGGCAGCTAGAAAAGGCCTTTACTCGCGAAATTCTGGATCAATTTGAAGGTACACCACCAAGCTACACTACCGTGGCTACCGTACTCACCGTACTCGAACAAAAAGGATTTGTCGATTTTGAGAAGCTCGGCAATAGCAAGCGTTACTATCCCCTTGTCAGTAAAGAGGCTTACAGTGAATTTGCTTTGAGCAATGTTGTCGGAAAATATTTCGAAGGCTCTTTAAGCAAGCTCGTTTCCTTCTTTACCGAAAAGAAGAACATCGACTTAAATGAGCTCGATGAGATCATTGATGTAATTGAGAAAAATAAAGAACAGAAATGATGTGGAGCCCTATTCTTATATGGAGCCTAAAAGTGGGCTTGTTATTAAGTCTCTTATATGGCCTTTATTTCATGTTGTTCCGAAACAATACACAGTTTCATTTGAAACGAGTATTGCTCTTATCCGTCTTAGCGGCAGCATTACTTTGGCCAGTTATAAAGTTCAGCGCAAGCGAAAGGCCCGCTTCCACCACTCAGGTGTTCCAAAAGTTAGATGAATCATTGATTTCTCCTGTGACCGAAGCTAAGACTAAAATAGCCCAAGTTGGTGAAGCCCAAAAGACAGAAAACTCCACCACTATGAGCACTTCAGATATTATTTGGTGGGTGTATTTAACTGGCGTGGCCATAAGTTTTTTAGTCTTCTTTAGCGAGTTAGCAAAACTCACCTATTGGCGATTAACAGGTACGGAAATGAGAGATTTGGGTAAGAACGTGATCAGTCACCCTTCAGTGAAGTACCCTTTTTCTTTCTGGAAATGGATTTTCATTCCCGAATCAGTCGATTATTCTGAATCAGAATGGACCATTATTCAGGAACATGAAAACCTACATTTAAAACAAAAGCATACTATTGATATTCTTTGCGCTGCCTTGGCTCAATGTACACTTTGGTATCATCCGGCCATTTATCTTTTTCAAAAAGGGATGAAGTCCAACCACGAAGCTTTGGCAGATTCCGCTGTATTAATGTCTACCAATTTTGGACGCTATACTGAAATTTTACTGGCCCTTAGTTTAAGAACCAGTTCAGTTACACTTGGGCATTCCTTCGCATTGATTTCTTCACTTTCTAAACGACTTAAAGTTATGAAACTCAAAAAAACATCTAAACGAAGCAGCTATGCTTCAATCATTTCCTTTGCTGTGGTGGCACTGGTTATCGCCAGCCAAACGGTGAGTTATGGGCAAGAAAAGAATAACAGTGATATCTCAGCACTCAAAATGTCTGATATGTGGTTTTCATTTGGTGGTACTAAATCACATTCTGGGAAAGAGATCGTTGAAAAAAGTGGTAAATCACCGGATACTTGGGTGTCATTAAAACCTCACTATTTCATCTTTCCAGTAATATTTCTGGATAAGCATCAGAAGTTAATAGATACCTTCTTAACCTCAATTCAGAATGAAAATCCAGATAACGAGGTTAGGCTACAAATTGCCATGAATACTGAGAAAACCCTGAAGTTTGAGAATGTGTATGAACATTATGAGCCAGCGCCTAACAGGTCCGAATTGAATATTGAGCTTACCGTGGAAGATCGTTTGGCCATGTTCGAGCTAACAAAGGCTTGGGTAAAGGAAAATGTGCATCAAGTATATCCGGATTACCCTATGCCATCAGAAATGCAGTTTGTTACAAATAAATACTTGGTGGTTAGGCCTTATACTTTTAACCCTGCTGATACAGTTGGAAGCAAGAAAGATGTTGTGGTAGCCAATGCTATTACAAGAGAAGCTCAGCCTGTTGGAGGCCTAGACAGATTTTTGAAAAATGTAGTAACCGATGTTAAAGGAACTGAATCTTTGAAGAAGGAGGATTTGCCAGACAAGATTGAATTTAAGTTTCAGGTGAGTCGTACGGGCTATATTTCTCAACTGTCCCTTGAAAGTAAAGTGAAGCAAAACCGCCATGAAGATGATGTATATGCATTATTAAGACAGCTTCATGATAACATAATTGCGGTATCCAATCTTTACAGCTGGGATCCAAGCCTTGAAAAAGGAAAGGAAGTATCCTCTTGGGTAACCATTGAAATACCAAAGTCACTTTTGTAGTTCTCACTTTTGAATCGACTCGCGTGAAAAATGAAATTTTAATTTGGAGCCTCAAATCTGGTTTATTGTTAAGCTTCTTATATGCGGCCTATCACTTCCTATTCCGGGGTAACACCCAGTTTCAGCTTAAGCGGTTATTGTTGTTATCTGTGTTAGCGACTGCTTTGGCCTGGCCTTTGGTCAAGATAGAACTGAAACAAGTGTCGACTCCGGGCACACATGTTTTTCAAAAACTGGATGAATCATTAACGCTATCAATGGATGAAAACACTTCGCCCATTATAGAAACCGGTACACCAGAAAAACTAACATCTACACCTTCTTATGGTGGTTCTCAAGTTATATGGAGGGTGTATTTAACAGGCGTGGCCATAAGTCTTTTAGTCTTCTTTAGTGAATTAGCAAAACTCACCTATTGGCGATTAACAGGTACGGAAATGAGAGATTTGGGTAAGAACGTGATCAGTCACCCTTCAGTGAAGTACCCTTTTTCTTTCTGGAAATGGATTTTCATTCCCGAGTTAGTTGACTATTCTGAATCTGAATGGGCCGTTATTCAGGAACACGAAAACCTGCATTTAAAGCAGAAACATACAGTTGATATTCTTTGTGCTGCATTGGCTCAATGTGCACTTTGGTATCATCCGGCCATTTATCTTTTTCAAAAAGGGATGAAGTCCAACCACGAAGCTTTGGCAGATTCCGCAGTATTAAAGTCTACCAATTTTGGACGCTATACAGAAATTCTTTTGGCCCTGAGTTTAAGAACCAGCTCGGTGACACTTGGGCATTCTTTCGCATTGATTTCTTCACTTTCTAAACGACTTAAAGTTATGAAACTCAAAAAAACATCTAAACGAAGCAGCTATGCTTCAATCATTTCCTTTGCTGTGTTGGCACTGGTTATCGCCAGCCAAACGGTGAGTTATGGGCAGGAAAAAGGTGAAAAGAAAGAAACTGAAAGTATGTCTATCTCCATTACCTCAGAAGCTGGAATTATTACGTTTAGTTCTGCTGAGATTTTTAAAAGGACGGGAAAATCTCCAGATTACTGGGTTAGAAATGGAAGATTGATGTCAATGATACCCTATATACTTACCCCAAGGTATAAGGAGCTAATAGAACGGATTAAGCAAACTTATTACAGCGATGATAAGGATCAGAAAACTACTTTCAGGCTTGAGCTCAGTGATAGCCAAAAATCATATTATGATGAATTAACAAGGCCACTTGGCTTTGATCAAATGAAAACAGAGTTCATAGCAGAATTGAGCGTTGAAGACCGAATTGAACTCTATGAGCTTTCAAAAAAATGGGCTGAAGAAAATATTAAATCTATTTATCCTGACTATAAGATTATTAGTGAAATGGATTTTATAGAACAGAAGTACCTGATTATAAAATCTTATACAAGAAGAGAGGTTGATTCTAAATATAAAAGGACTGATATTTTCACCTCGAAGCAAGTCGATGAAATTGCTGAACCCGTTGGTGGAATTGACCGATTCCTGAATAATGTAGCACTGAATACTAAAAAGGAACAAGGTCTTTCCATCGAAGACATGCCCAAAACCATTGAATTTGAATTTTTAGTGAATAGCCAAGGCCATGTTACTCAAGTAGACCTATTGAGCAAAGTAAAAGGTGACGAAGAAACGCAAGATAAAATCTATCACCTACTGCGCCAATTGAATGATAATATTCAAAGTGTGTCTAGAGTTTATGGCTGGAAGCCCGCTTTGAAAGACAATGAATTTGTTTCGAGCAAGTATAAAATCGAAATACCAAAATCACTTTTGTAGTTCTAGTTTTGTTACACTTCATAAGATTCAGCCGGCAATTGACGGCTGTTTCTATTTGAAAGAACCCCTCCAAAAGTTCTTAATTATACCTTAATGGGATCATTGAGCGCTGGAAAACCAATCATCTTAACTTTTGGAGGGTTTTCCTACATATCAAACTTCTATTTATAGCTGTCGGTAGTAACGGCCTCTACTATCCAAAGGGGTTTTTCGTTGGTTTTGAGTTTGATTTTCCCTGTGATTTCGGCAGTAAGCTCAATCGGTTCTAAAAGCATTTCATTCTCATAATCACCATAAAATCCTTCGGAAGTAAAAAAGGTGTTTTGCGCTACGGGGTGAATTCCGAAATGATGGCTTACCATCACCCATTTTTCAAAATGCCCACTCGCAACGTAAGTCCATTTTTGGTGAGTGGCAAAAACAATACTGTCAATCTGTTTTGAGAATTCTCTTACCGTATCGAGCACTGTGGACTGGTAAATATCGGCCATTACATTTACCGCAGGGTATTTATGATCGAGCAGAAAGATATAAGCACAGGCAAGTAAATTATCATCTTCAAAGCCCAAAAGCTGTACTGGAGATTGCTCGGCAAGTCTTGGCTTGAGGCTTTGAAGGTTGGCTACATTAGCCACCACCACATCAATTTTAATTCCCCATTTTAGCACTTCGCTAAGGGCTTTCTCAGTAACAATAACTGTGGGGCTCCACTCCAATAGCTGATCTACATCTTCAATTGTTAAAGCTTTTGGATCGTCAATGAGTAAAGCGGGTTCTTGTTCGTCTCTAACAATGTGGTGTGATGACATGCGGCTGGTTTCCTTGGTTAAATACGGTGTTCAAAATTGCAGCATTTTTAAAGAATAGGAAACGATTGATAAGAGAATTTTGATCAAGTAGTGTGGTGTATCGTCCTGAAATAGGTTGAGCCCTAAAACAAAAAACCCTCAGCAAATTAATGCCGAAGGCTTTTCGAAATACTAAACTAATCTATCTTTAAAACTTCAGCCCTAAGGATAACAAGAAGTTAGTGCCCGCTTGAGGGTAAAGGTAATTTTCCCTTACCTCGTAATTAGCACCACCAAAGTAGCCGAAAGTGTATCCGTTCGATTCGTATTCAACATTGAAAATATTGTTGACCAATAAATTCAGCGTAAGCTCTTTTACGAAACTCGGTTTAATACTGTAGTTCACTCTAAAATCATTGATGAAGAATGCATCAATCTGACGATTCTCGTTTGAAGTATTGTCTAAATACTGATCTCCTACATATTTAGAAAGAAGGCTCAAAGACAGGCCAGAAGTAGGCTTATAAGTTAACTGACCGCCTGCAATCACACTTGGAGAGAATGAGATGTCGGTATCAGAGTAATTGTTTCTAACTTCGTTGTATTCGTCAAAAGCTGCTCCGTAATCGTATAACACTTCTTCAAAATTCTTAATCTTATTCTCACTTAAGGTTAGGTTAGCGTTCAATTCCAAACCTCTGGTCAACTCTACTCCAGCCTGAAGTTCAATCCCCATTCTGTAACTGTTGGCTACATTAGTTCTAATGTTCGACCCAACATCATTTACCTCACCAGTCAATACTAGCTGATCTTTGTAGTCCATCAAATAGTAGTTTGCTTCAAATGCAAATTTCGATTTGTTCACTCTATAGCCCACTTCAAGATTGTTCAATTGTTCCGCTTTAGGTTCGGCTCCCGTTGGCGCATCAATAATATCCGAACGATTCGGTTCTTTGTTCGCGCGAGCAAAAGAAATGTAGGCGTTTGCACTTGTGCTCAATTGGTAAGTCAAACCAAATTTAGGGTTGAAGAACGAATAATGGTTATCGAAATCGAAGGCCTTTAAATCGTTATCGTTGCCCCTGCTGGCATAGTTTACTGTTCTCACCTGTAAGTCTCCATATAGGTTAATCTTATCGTTGGCTTGATAGTTCACCTTCACAAAATTGTTGAAGTCGAATTTCTCAGAAGTACTTTCATAATACCTGTCTCCAATGCGGCTGTTGCTCGCATATTCGGCCCAAATGATTTCTCCAAAATGATCGCCTTTATATTCATTATAGGCGCCACCAAAATTCGCTTGTAAGTTTTCGGTTTCGTAGTTTAAACCGTAAGTCACTCCGTAAAAGTCATTGTCCAACCAGCGTCTTCTGATCAAATCTGTCGATTCTATGGTAGTTGCCCCTACAGATACATTGTTCAAACCATAGTCTGCAAAATCTTCATCGTCTTTGTACTCCTCAAAAAAACCAGCACCCTTGGTGTAGTGTAAAGAGGTGTTAAAGCTCAATGGCTCGTTAATCTGATGTGAAAAATGGGCTTGATAATGTGCTTGCTTGTAATCGTCTACTTGGTTTTGGTACTCATAGAAATTATAAGTTCTGCCAGAGTTACGAAGATTAGCTGCTTGCTGTGCTGAAAAACCATTGTTGGCAATTACCGCATCTATACCTGCTGCATCGTTATTGATTTTTGCTTCTGGTGTTCCGTACCAACTTTGGTAGGTACGCTCTTTACCTGCAAAGGTGATCAATTTCAAAATTGATTTTTTGCCATAATAACCGCCCGACAAGTAGTAAGAACTCAGGTCTGACGATGCTCTGTCAATATATCCATCCGATGAAATATTGGACAATCTACCTTCGAAAGCAAAGTTGTTTTCTAACAAACCAGTTTTGAATACTCCATTGTATTTTTGGGTGTTGAATGAGCCTATTGAAGTGTTGATGCTCGCTTCTGGTTCTTGGCTTAGGTTGTTTGTAGCAATGTTAATAGAGCCACCAAAAGCACCTGCACCATTCGTTGATGTTCCTACACCGCGTTGCACTTGCACATTGTCGGTTGAAGTAGCCAAATCGGGCATGTTCACCCAAAAAGTACCCTGCGATTCAGAGTCGTTTACTGGAATACCGTTGATGGTCACGTTAATTCTGGCACCATCACTACCTCGAATTCGAATACCAGTATAACCTACACCCGCACCCGCATCAGAGGTTACCACTACAGATGGTGTCCAATTCAGTAAAAAAGGCAAGTCTTGCCCTAAATTCTGCTGCTCGATTTCTTCCTTCGATACTTCAGAGAAAGTAGTTGGGGTGTTTTCGTTTGCTCTAGTACCAGTTACTACTACTGATTCTAGTTTGGTTAAATCTGATTTCAATTTGAAATCAATTGTTAGGTTTTTAGTTACCTCAACTGTTCTGTTTAAGGTGATGTAGCTGACCATGCTTACCTTAACATTGTAAGTGCCAGAAGGAATATTGCTCAAGTCAAACTTACCTTCTTCATTTGTGGAAGTGCCTTTTTGGATTGATTCAATTATTACATTGGCACCAAAAATTGGCGACCCAGTTGCTTCGTCTACAACTGTTCCTTTCAGGGAGTGTTGCGCAAACACACCCGTTGCTGTCAGCATTAAAGCCAACGTCAAAATTAATTTTTGCATTTTGTAATTTTAAATGGTTCACAAACGAAGAGCCAGGGGAAGCCCTCCCTTTTTTAGTGTTTACCATACCTCCCTTCGGCAGCATTATCTGCATCAGGTTCAATGGGTATAATCTCAGCCCGTTGTTATAGGGCACCCCTTAATTCGCGACAAAGGTAGAACAGTTTTTAATTATAGCAAGGCACCAACTGCTTTCTTCGCCTGATTTAATCGTGTTTGAAAATCGCCACTTACTACAATAAAAGCTTTACCACTGTCTTTCATCAAGTTGTAGTAAATATCGAAAAAGTAAGATCTCATTTCAGGATGTTCTCGTAAAGGGTCATCCTCATAAGGAATGTCGTAATCGGTAATAATGTATAAGTCGAAGTACTGCATTTCGAGCTGATTGAGAATCCACTGGTCGCATTCTCCATATTTATGCTCGCTCCATACCTTGATCACATGCAGATCGGTGTCGCAGAAAAGCACCTCTCTGGCTTCTTTTCTCTTTTGCTTCTGACTGTCCATTTGACCTTTGGCTATTTCCAGAAGGTCGGATTGCAAATAAGGGCGACCGAGGTTATTTAAATAATCTCTACAATATTCTGGTACCCAAACGGTGTTGTATTGTTCTGCTAATGCCTTTGTTAAAGTAGTTTTTCCCGTACTTTCTGGGCCAATAATCGCTACTTTAATCATACTGTAATATGTGTTTGTTTCATCATGGTTTTTTTCCAAGCCAAATACCCTGCAATGGCCATCCCGATATATAAAAAGTATAGAAAAGAGTAAAAATAAAGTTCTTTGTAGAAGTAAACTCCCGTGGCAATAATATCAACCGCGAACCAATAATACCAATTATCAATCTTTTTTCTGGCAGTGAGCCACATTCCTGTAACACTCAGAATAGAGGTGGTACTGTCCCAATAAGGTAATGCGGCTGGTTCTACACCTTCAAACATTGAAGGAATATTGATTAGAAATTGGCCGAAGGCGAAAATTCCAATAATGGTAAACGAAAGAAAGATAATGCTCTGTTTTACACTGCTATGTGTAATGATTACCGAAGGATTTTCATCCTTTTTTCCTCTTACCCAATAATACCAACCGTAAATGTTTAATACCAAGAAAAAGATATGAAGAATGAAATCACCATATAACCTGGCATTCCAGAAAACAACAAAAGAAACAATGACATAAGCAATTCCGGCTGGCCATGTCCAAATACTTTCCTTAATTAAAAAGAGCACTGCCAAAATTCCGAAAATCAGCCCTGAGAGTTCCCACGCACTTATTTCTTGTGCGTAAGAGAGAATATCTTGCCAAATGTCGTTGAGGTGCATTGGGCCAAAGATATAATTTTGTGGTATATTTCGTTCTTTGATTTTAAATAAGAATGGAGATCATGAAAGCGATTATTATGTTAATGGTTATTCTCGTTGCCTTCCCTTTGGTAATGAATGGGCAAGAGACGGAATACAATGTTGAAACGGAGAGTGTGTCGACTCATGTAGATAAAATTTTGAATGGCCCTATCACCAAAGAAGGGCTCAAACAGATGCCATATAAACTTTGGTTCAACTCCAATTATAAGACTTATAGGGTGAATACTGACGTACTTAGGGATGCTAAGAAAAAGAATATAAAAGACCTGAAAATACTCGCCTTTATGGGCACTTGGTGTCATGATAGTAATCGCGAAATACCCCGTTTAATGCGAATTATGGACGATATGGGGATTGCAGACCAACTAGAATTATATGCGCTGGATGTAGATAAAACAAGTTTGAAAGGGAAGGAAAAAGGCTATGACATTAAGAACACCCCCACCATTATTTTTTACCTGAATGGAGAGGAAGTAAAGCGTGTGATTGAAGAGCCAGAAGGTTCTTTTGAAGAGGAGTTGGTCCGTATTCTAAAATAGTTATGCTCCAAAACCAAAGTCACCTTTTTAACTTACCGCAAGACATTACTTATCTCAACTGCGGTTATATGTCACCTATGCTCAAGTCGGTGGCAGAAGTAGGCGTTAGGGCAGTGTACGGAAAGGAGGATCCGACCACGATTAAGCCTGAAGTTTTTTTTAGGAATGGCGAACTGCTCAGGGCAGAATTTGCCAAACTGATCAACGTAAAAAACGAAAACCTTTGTGCCATAACGCCCTCAGCTTCTTATGGCATGGCCAATGTGGCCAAAAACCTTCAGGTAGAAAAAGGCGATAACATCATCATTCCCGAAGGGCAATTTCCGAGTAATGTTTATGCTTGGAAGGAGTTAGAGAAAGAGAAAGGCGTGACATTGCGTATTATAAAAGCTCCGGAAACTGCTGAAAATCGTGGCAAGCTTTGGAACGAACATATTCTAGAGGCCATCGACAGTAAAACCAAAATGGTAGCCATTGGCCATATCCATTGGGCAGACGGTACCAAATTCGACCTTAAAAAAATTAGAGAGCGTACCAGAGAAGTAGGTGCACTTTTGGTGATTGATGGAACACAATCCATTGGTGCTTTGCCTTTTGATGTGCAAGAATTTCAGCCCGATGCTGTAGTGGCCTCTGGTTACAAATGGCTGATGGGGCCTTACGCAACAGGTATTGCTTACTTTGGCGAATATTTCCATAACGGAAAACCCATTGAAAACAATTGGATGAACCGATTAGACAGTCAGAATTTTGCCAACTTGGTAAACTATCAAGATGAATATCAGCCAGGAGCTATCCGCTACGAAGTAGGCGAAAGCGCCAATTTTATACTTACACCAATGCTTACCGAGGCGCTTCGCCAAGTAAATGCCTGGAGGCCAGAAAACATCCAAGCCTATTGTAAGTCGATTGCCAGTGAAGCGCAGCAAGAGTTAGCGAGCATGGGTTATCAAATTGAATCTGCTGATTATCGGAGCGAACACCTTTTTGGAATCAGATTGCCAAAGGGCCTTGATTTAGAAAAGGTGAAAAACCGTCTGGTTGCCGATAAAGTTTTTGTTTCGGTACGAGGAAATTCCATACGGTTATCGCCCCATGTTTATAATACCAAAGAAGATTTTGGGAGTTTGCTACATTCATTAAGGCCAGCGTAAAGCCGTGGGCTGAGTGCCTTTATCTACTTGAAATAGGTTTAACCTGACTTTCCTTGTTCTAAACATTTTGTCAAAAGAACCCAATGCACTGACCATTGAAGAAAATTCGAAATTGAACCTTGCTTGATCTCCAAATGCTCTGCGATTAGTAAGTCTAAAAAAACAGACAAAAAGTCTAGGTCAATCACTTTGAAGATTCTACAAATCGAGCATCGATCAATCTTACAAGAAGCAGCTGAACTTATAAATTAGGCTGTTTATGAAGAACGTATTGTATAATACTCACTCAGACTACACAAGTCGATATCGACTGAGACTTCACTTTATAATTTGGTTATAGACAATTTTAATCCACTTCAAGTGTGCATACTAAAAATCGTTTCCTTCCTATGTCTAATTTATGACAAAAAAATTAATAAGTGAATCAGTTTGTTTTTTGTTGATTATTAAGTAGAATTGTCATGACTAAGTATATTTACTATTCCATTTTATAAATATATTTATTAATTAAATTTTATTTGTAGATTGTAAATGTGATATGGCATATTCAAAAAAAAACTGTCATTAATTTTTAATTCTTTTAAATTATGAAAAACAAGATTTTAAAAACTTTCTTCTTTCTTCTTCTACTTGTTGGTAGTTCTGTAGCGTACGCAGGAACATGTTTAGTAGATACTAACCCTGTCAAGAACAGAGGTTGGTGTGTAGAAACCGTTGAGGGGCCCGCGGCTTGTATCGAGTTGGAAGTAGAAAATGCAGGCAAGTGTAGTAAAGACAATACACAGCCAGAATAAAGGGAATGTATATTTAATCCGTAGAAATTATGAGAACTAAATTAAAAACTATTTCAATTACCATGCTTTTGCTCATTTTCTGTTCTCCCTATCTAAATGCTGGCTATTGCATTCAGGTTGGGGAGGATAACACAGGGTGGTGCGTGGAAGGAGTGGACGGGCGAGGAAAATGTATAGTTATACACTTAACAAATGCACAGCCTTGCATTGGAAGTCAACCAGAAGATTTGCCAGAATTAGAATAATTCAATAGGCTTACTTATTTAGCCCTTTATCTATTGAAAATTAGGGGCTTAAGAAAATAACTCAGCAATAGGTTGATCAGTAAAAAAGTAGCTATAAGCTAAGTAGAAAAGGATTTTCAAACCAAGCTTACTCAATCTTACGACTTAAGTAAGTAAGCCTAGAATTTAATTTATAATATTATGAAGAAGTTAGTAGTTGTGTTAATGTTAATATTGTTTAGTGTATCGAATGCTTTTGGTTTTGCTTGCGCTACATCAACTGATCCGGAGGATAATACAAAGGTGTGTTTGGAGGATATTTTTGGATCAAGCACGTGTTTGCCTGCCGCAATGGGTAGTGGTGTTCCCAATCCTCCCAAATGCTCATCAACCGTAATCATATGGGAGTAAAAAGGTACATGACTTATGTTAAAAAGTTGTTTTTGCATCTAGCTTACAGACAGCTTTTCGCAAAGAAAGAATGACTCGTCTGTTTTAACAGCGCCACTCTTAACTGTTGTTTTTTTTAAGAAAAAATAATTGTATCTTTTTAAAACTATATTATTATAATAAATTTACTTCATGAGAAATAAATATTTAAAAATATTACTGTTTTCAGTTTCTGTCGTATTCTACACAGCCTATGCGGAAGCGTGTATAGTAGATGCTAATTCTGAGAAGAACACAGGCTGGTGTATAGCTGGCGTTGAAGGAGGTACGCTGTGTATTAAGCAGCAGGTTGGGCAAACACCTTGTATTGGAAATATAATCGAAGTAGAAAAATTATAACCCTATGAAAAAAATAATGCCCATAGTATTGTTCGTTTTGTTTAGTGTTCAGAACGTTTACGGTACCAGCTGTGCTACGTCCACTAATTCAGGAGACAATATAAATGTATGTGTAGAAAATGTTGATGGAGAAAGCGTATGCTTACCAAGTTGGGCTGGCGAAGGTGACCCTCCCAAATGCATGAAGACTATTTGGGTTCCTGAAGCTGAATGATGAGTATAACTAACAAATTACTAGCAATTATATTTATCACATCTTGCTTAACCGCAATGTCCTGTGCGGATGATCCATTTGTATTTGAGTTCCCAGAGGACGCCACTACGTTGTTTGATGAGAAAATGGAGCTTAAAAACATTGGAGTCAAACGATTTGAACTTGACTCCACTTTGGGCATCATAAGTCAATCCGTTATTTACTATGAAGACCCTAGTCCGCGTTTAAGTATATTCAATTCTCAGAATGGAAATATACACATCTTCGATTACAATACTGGGGAACAGATCAAGGTATTAAGTCTAGAAAGAGAAGGTCCAAACGGGGTCGGAGATTTCGGAAATATGGGTCACCACATGAACAACGAAGATACAATTTATCTCACTAATCACTGGGAAGGTAGATTATATCTAATTGACAAGAATAATGAAGTGATTTCTAAATACGATTTGAAACAGGATAACTCGGATGCTCAATTTTATTTAATGAATAACTCGAGCTCAAGAATTTTTAAGGTTGGGAATGACGTTCTTATATCAGCAGAGAGTTCTGGTAACACTTTATTAAATTGCAAATACATGATTAAGGTTAATTTAATAGACTCTACTGTCAATTACTACTTTGATGAACCCGAGTTCTTAGATAATTTTTTTTGGGGGCCTCTAACACCATATAAGTTTTCCCTAGCTTATAATAGTAATTCAAAAAAACTAATCACAAGCTTTGCTAAAAACCCTGAAATAGATGTTTATTCAATAGAGAGTTTAGATAAGCGAGGTAAGATTAATTCTTATGTGGTAGGATCGAAGTATGTTAATAATTTCACTGAACAACCTAAAAAAAGATCTAAGCCCCCATTGTATGGGCATGGCTATAGTGAACTGGCTCCTAAGGTCAATAGAGAAGCTTTATTTCTCTCACTCGATTATGATAAATATAGCGATATTTACTTAAGGTCTATGGTTCTACCAAGGTCAGAGGAACAGTATGAATTGAGAGCTAAGGGGATGGAGTTAACGTACATTATTTTAGACAATGATTTTAAGAAAATAGGAGAAACAACAATGCCGAAAGGAAAGTATAGGTATAACTTTTACTTTATAAACAAGGAAGGGATTCATTTTGCCAATTTAGATGAGTATGCTAAGGATGAGGATTTTCTAACATTTGATATTTATAGCCCTAAATTAATTGACCGTAATGATTAGAAAAAATTACTATATAATATTCACTTTATTTCTTTTAATACTCATTAATTCCTGTTCAAATAAATTTGAGGACAATGAAATTCAGATTAACAAAGTTATTGGTAACCTAATGGAAAAGCCTTATAATGACATAATAGTAATCCCTGGAGAAGGGTGTGGAGGCTGTATAAGTTCTGCCACCTATTTTGTAACCGAAAATTATGAAAGTCTTCGAGATGTTGCAATCGTATTTACTGGTGTTCAAGACACTAAATTACTCAAGAATCAAATAGGGGATGAGTTTCTCAATAAGGAAAATGTTTTCATCGATTCTAATAATTTTTTAATGAAAAGGGAGGTGCGATCTAGTTACCCATATACACTTAAAATGAGCAGCAGTAGAGTTACGGATTTTACTCTTTTTGAGGAAGCTTATTTTCTGAACTCTAAGTAGTTTTACTGTCTCTCCGAGATAATGCCCTTTAAAAAGATCCAACTAGATTTATTATTCTGCTAATGTTTTTAAATCGGACAATTTTTGTAATTTTGTCCGGCAAATAAACCCTGTTTTTATTTGCCATGGCTCTCGATACAAACAAATTCCTTTTTGAAGCACTGACCTACGATGATGTCCTGCTTCTTCCTGCTTACTCTGAGATTTTACCCAGAGATACCAATACAAAAACATTACTTACCAGAAACATTCAGTTGAATATTCCATTGGTTTCGGCCGCTATGGATACCGTTACTGAATACGAATTGGCCATTGCAATGGCGCTGGAAGGTGGCTTAGGTTTTATTCATAAAAACATGAAAGCCGATGAACAAGCCCAGCAAGTGCGAAAAGTAAAACGTTCGCAAAGTGGAATGATTTTAGACCCAATTACCCTGAATGTAGAAAGCACAGCAAGGGATGCGGAGAAAATCATGCGCGAGAATAAAATTGGTGGTATTCCAGTAGTTGATAAAGATCAAAACTTGGTTGGTATTGTAACCAACCGCGACATGCGCTTTATTAAAGACATGACCAAGCCGGTGCGCGAAATCATGACCATCGAGAACTTGATTACCGCGAAAATGGGAATTGGTTTAGATGAGGCCGAGGGCATTCTTCAAGAATATAAAATCGAGAAACTTCCAATTATTGACGAACACGGCAAACTAAGTGGCCTAATTACCTACAAAGATATTCTGAAAAACAGAGACAGACCGAACGCTTGTAAAGATGAATACGGTCGTTTAAGAGTAGGGGCTGCTGTTGGGGTTACGCCAGATATTATCGAAAGAATTGATGCATTGAGAAATGCAGGCGTGGATGTGATCTCTATTGACACAGCACATGGTCATTCCAAAGGAGTGATTGATATGGCAAAACGTGTTAAAGCTACTTATCCTGATTTAGAATTAATTGTAGGAAACATTGCTACTGCTGCGGCTGCCAAAGCTTTGGTAGATGCAGGTGCAGACGCCATTAAAGTAGGTGTTGGCCCAGGTAGTATCTGTACAACGCGAGTAATTGCGGGCGTGGGCATGCCACAGCTCTCGGCTGTATATGAGTCGGCTAAAGCCATTCAAGGCTCAGGTGTTCCGATTATTGCTGATGGCGGTATTCGTTACTCTGGCGACTTGGTAAAGGCCATTGCTGGTGGGGCTAGTACGATTATGATTGGTTCGTTGCTTGCAGGAACTGAAGAGGCTCCGGGTGAAGTAATTCTTTACGAAGGAAGAAAATTCAAATCGTATAGAGGTATGGGTTCTGTAGAGGCCATGGAAGATGGATCGAAAGACCGTTATTTCCAAGATGCCGAAGATGACATTAAGAAATTAGTGCCAGAAGGAATTGTAGGGCGTGTACCTTATAAGGGAACAGTTCAGGAAATGCTTTACCAGTTAACAGGTGGTTTGAAAGCAGGGATGGGCTACTGTGGTGCTGGTACTATTGAAGATTTGCAAAAAGCGCAGTTCGTGAAAATCACCAATGCGGGTATGAGCGAAAGCCATCCGCATGATATTATGATTACACGCGAAGCACCTAACTACAGTAGAAGATAGATATTACATACTCAGGCTGATAATATTAAAGCCACTCATTTGAGTGGCTTTTTGCTTTTCTGAGGAACATTACTCACCTCAAAGCTCATATGACTTACTTCAGTGAGATGTATATAACAAATGGTGTATTCGTTATTAAGTTGCAATTCATATTTGGACATAATCTCATCCTGGATTGGATCTAAAAGCATCAAAGATATATCAAGGAAAGCACTATTATATGATTTTAGCAAGGCCTCTAAATCAGGAACTTGAGATAAATTAAGGTTTTCTATATCACAAGAATACAACTTATCATTTAAGCTAACATTCTTGAGTTTACCTAAGGCTGCCCCATTCGCTGTTAATATTCCGTTTTCAAATTCCTTAATCATTCTATTTATCTTCTTGTTTGTGCTTTGCAAACGAATTTTCCAGCCCCTTGAAGAAGTACTTATTGATTGAACAAAGCAACAATTATAAATATTGAAAAGAAGCTCACGGAGAAAATTAGGATACCAAAAAACCTATTTGCTCTTATCTCGGCTTAAGAAAGCTTGGAGTATACTTCATTCATTTTAAGCTTTTCAATATACCTCTTTGTTCTATTTTGAAAACCATACAAAATTATTGCTGCACCTATAAGCCGAACACTCACATATATCTCAATATTGATTTCTTTTTGTGAGAAGCTTGTGGAGAAAAAGAAAATGCTTACCCACAGGAAAACAACTTTATTTAAAAAAAGGAAAGCTGTACCAGGAATCAACTTGTTATGAGTATTCGAAAACCAACTCGATAGTATGTAATCCACTTTAATTAAGTTCTTAATCATCTTTATAATGGCTTTTTTCAGCCTAGGGTATGGGGTGAACGAACCTTTCTGCCCTGCTACTAAAATACACTTTAAGTAGATAAAATAGATAACTCTTGAAAGTTAAGTGCCAATAACAGACAGATTCTTTCGGTCGAGTATTTCTCGGTAGAGAAATACTCTCACTCAGAATGACGACAAAATGATCCGTCACTCTTACGGTCTTGCCGTTTTAGCAAGACCGTAAGAGTCCGTTAAATTAATGTGCCAAATCATAAGTAACCACTTTTCCCTTCAGCTTTCTAGACCGCACTTACTGTTGGGGTGTATTATTTTCTATACTCTCCATTATGATGAGCAAAGGAGAGTGTGTTTTCCTCTTCTTTTTGGTTATCAATTGTTGAACATAAAGGCTATGTCCTTCCAGCCATTTAAACTTTAGGTTAACTTCTGTTTGACTTGAAACATCATTTTCTAGTTGTATGCTTGTTACCTTTTGAGAATTAGTCACTGGGAGGTCAAAATTTGATTTTTCAAACGAGCTCGGTAAATAGTAAAAATCTAATTCAACTAAGCCGGCCTTTTTGTTCAGCTCTTCAACTGTAGTTATCTGAACTGTCAAAGCAATCGAATCATTAATAACTCTGGGTTCTACTGGCTGCAATTCAATATTTACTGTTTCCGCATACTTCGCCCATTTTGAGCATTGAAAACTACTCAGGAGTATAAAACTGATTGAGAGTATTAATATCCTGTGCATGAGCCAAAAGTTAAAGACATAAGTTCATAGTTTATTACCCTTTATCTAACTTGACCTTCTTAATTATTTATTAATTCCCAGGAAAAGTAGAATACCCCTTTACCTTTTCATAGGTATTATGGTCCATTTCTGCTAGTTTTTCTATGTTATGGTTTTTGTAGAAGTGCTCTCTGATTTCCAGCATTTCATCATAAGGTCCACGGCCAGAAATGAGTTTGGCTACAATTGGGGTGCACTCCAATAAAATGAAAAGCAGCATAATGAAGATATTAGCAAAATGAATTGCAGTGTTTTCTTCCCCCAAAATTCTTAAGGCCTGTAATTGAGCAGCCATACCATTCCATGGATTGCGTTTTAGGTTGGTAATCTCCGTTTGCTTGGCTTGGAAAAGGGTATTCCATTCTTGTTGTTTATCCGTAATCAGTGGTAAGTTAATAGCTTGTAATTCAGTCAACTCCTTTTGTGCCTGATCGGCATCTGCTTTTTTGATTTGGTAAATAGGGCCAGCATTCCTTTTTCCCGAACCACCAGTGCCATCGGCTTCTTGCTGAGCGGCTTTTGCTAGCTCATCACGCTTTTCAGTTTTGGCTACTATTTCAGTTTTTAGACTACTAATTTGACCATCGATTGTGGCCAGTTGGGTAGCGTATCTTCGTTCTAGATCAATAATCTCTTTCTGATAAATTTCCTCTTCCAGTGTAATCAGTTTTCGATCAATTTCTTTTGAGAAAATTCGAAGTTCGAGCGGTTTCGAAATCACAATAGCCAACATAATGGCCAATAATATTCGAGGGGAAGCAGTAAGAAGTTCTCTACCAAAACCCTTCTTGTTTTTTCGCATGGTGGAAACAATAAAGCGATCGAGATTGAAAATGATCGTTCCCCAGAGCAAACCAAAAGCGAGTGCCCACCAAACATTTTCGAAAACGGTATGAAAGGCATATCCGCCAGAAAGTGCGGCTAAAACACCAGTGAAGAAAACGGCAGCGCCTATTCCAGTGTATTTTGAAGCATCGGTGGGGCATCGGTTCAATAATGAGCGGTTGACCCCCGCACAGAACCAGAAAAATTCTTTGAGTTGTTGCATGTCGTTTGTGTTGGTGACCTTTGGACTATTTGACCGTCCGTTTTAGGTTGTTGGAGAACAACGTAATGAGCGTCAAATATGTTGTGTTAACTAGTACCTTTTTATACAAGGTAGTGATCTCAAATGTAAATAACTAGAAAACAGGAGTGTGAATTGGCTTAATACTTACTATCGGTAACCACTGTCCCCCTCAACCGAAAACATTAGAATTGGGCAATGAAGATAATTGGAGGGGCTTGGGGGAGGATTTTAGCTATGAATGAAAAATCAGTTACTCTTAACTCTCTACACTAGTTCACAATGGTCTTTTCCCAATAGAAGTAATGCGCTGCAAGCGGAAAATAAGATAGGCAAGCACCAGTTACAGCAGCAGGCCAGTGAGCGTTAAGAGGTTATTCTGATAGATACATGACTCCAATAATTATTAACCCAATAGCAATAGCTACCGCCTGGGTATTAAATAGCCAAGATGACTTTTCATATGGCTTTATCCATACCCTTATCAAGAGAGTCATTCCGACAGCAATGCACGCCAAGCCAAAAAGAACATTCATATTAGCCGTTACTTTTGACCCTTCCCATTATATTCCTCTAAAAGAAGTTTCATCATTTCTTGGAGGCTAACTTAACCTTGACTTAAGGGTGAAAGAGAACTTTAGTCTTTCGCTTCGTCTACTTCAACATCGTTGAGTATGTACATTAAGCGCAGAGGGTCATCTGAATTTAGGGTGAGCACTCCTGTTACTTTAACTTTCTTTTCCGTAAACTTTACTTCCTTTTTACTAAAGACTTCAGCCACGGTTTCTGGCCCAGCACCACCGCAAAAAAAACAATTGGCAAATGGCAAAGAAGATAACACAAAGTAGTTTTCACCCCTCAGTTCATCCAGAGGAATCATCCAACCCTCAAGGCTGATTTTTTTCCCGTTAAGGGCTTTTACCTGGCTGGCAAAATTGTAATGCTCAACATCAATGCTTAATACCTCATCAAAACTCTTTTCAACAGTTACATTGGAAAGCGTCTTCCACATGTTCTGCTCTTGAGCAAAACTTGCTATCGAAGTGCTTAAAATGAATAATATGAGAATCAGTCTTTTACGCATTACTTTATTAAATCAAATATTCTATTCCAACGAATTCTAGAGAAGAATCCAGCTTCTGGATCGGTTCTATCTATGGACCAGAAAATGAACAATGGTTTACCTACAATATGATCTGCAGGCACAAAACCCCATGAGCGCGAATCCTCAGAGTTATGACGGTTGTCGCCCATCATAAAGTAGTACCCTTGCTTGAAGGTGTACTCTGTAATTTTTTGTCCTTCAATAAATACTTCACTTCCTCTAATTTCTACATCATCATTCCCTTCATAATGCTCAATTGGAGTTCTGTATAAGTCAACGTTCTCCGGTGTCAGTTGAATAGTTTTCCCTTTTTCAGGCATGGTCAAAGGGCCAAAGAAATCGGTTGTCCAACCAAAATCCGTTACAGGGTTGTAGGCAGTGTATTCCGCTCCTAAGTATTGTTGTGCTTCGGGGAAAGCTTTATGTCCCTCACCTTTTCTGTAAACTACTTTCTCAACACTGGTAACGAAACTCAACTTAGCTAGTTCGTCTGCCTGTTCTTGGCTGGTGTTCATATAGAAACCGAGCTTTCCGTTGTACTGATAATTTGGAGAAGCTGTAGTGGCATAATCTTGCATTGGGCTATCATCAGTGTAGTCCGTTATACCTAATTCTCGCATGTATCTCGGATGAATTCCGTTTTGAGTTTCTACAAAATAGCTTGTTTGCATGTGTGGAGGATTCTCCATTGGTTCTCCGTTGATGTATACTTGTTGGTCGCGAACTTCTAGCACATCACCAGGGATTGCGACACAACGTTTTACATAGAATGTCTTAATATCAGTTGGGAATTTTAAATCTGGAGGATAGTTGAAAACTACAGGCTCACCTCTTCTTACTTTTCTAAAACCAGGCAATCTGTATTGCGGAAGTTGGATGCCGTCCCAATAAGATGGAATTCCTGATCCCCAAAAATCTTGATGCGCCAAAGGAAATTTTATAGGTGTTTTTGGCGTTCGGGCGCCATAATGCAATTTGCTAACAAAAAGGTGATCGCCAATAAGCATGGAGTTTTCCATTGAGCCAGTTGGAATGGCATAGGCTTCAATAAATAAACCGCGGATAATAGTGACCGCTATTAAGGCGAAAAGCACATCATTAAAAAGTTCTCTAAAGAAACCTTTCTTCTGTTTTGGTGCCTTGTCTTTTTTCTTTTTAAAGAAATCCAACATATTAATCTTCAATTTTGAGTAAGCCGTAAAGGTATTATTTATTATTAAAAATTCGAGGCATTCAAAAGATGGAATGACTTTGAATGAAACGGGAGATTGATATAATGGTTATTCTGCCCAAAACTACACCATCGGTTGCCATTTTTAAACACAAGTTGGTTACTTGCGACTGAATTTTTGAAAGGGATATGATAACCATTGAAAACCTAAATTTCGGATATTCAGAAAAGCGAATTCTTACTGTTCCGCACATGGAAATTAAGGAGAAGCAACATCTGATGATACTGGGTAAGTCGGGAAGTGGAAAAACCACCTTGCTCCACATTCTTGGCGGGCTCCTAAAACCAGTTGAAGGTAAAGTGATCATTGATGAAACTAACTTATACCAACTTTCTGGAAGCGAAATGGATAAGTACAGGGGGCAGAATATTGGTCTTGTTTTTCAAAAGGCACATTTGGTTTCAGCACTTACCGTAAAAGACAACCTTTTGCTGGCGCAGTATTTTTCTGGAATTCCCCAAGATAAAGCGCGGATTAAGGAAGTTTTAGAGACCTTAAATTTGGGTGAAAAACTGAATTCTAAAGTGAGACAGTTGAGCCAAGGAGAGCAACAAAGAGTGACCATTGCTAGGGCTTTGCTGAATAAACCACGTGTGATCTTGGCCGATGAACCTACCGCAAGCTTAGATGATGATAATGCAAATAGTGTAATTCAGTTGCTGAAAGAGCAGGCTGAGAGTAATAATGCTTCATTGATAATTGCCACACATGATCAACGTGTGAAAGATGCTTTTGATTTACAACTAAACCTGAACGAGCAATGAACCTGTTTTTACTTAGTTGGAAATATATAAAGGATAAGCCCCTCAATACCTTTTTGAATGTGTTGTTGATGGGGTTAGGAATCGCCATCATTTTGGTGCTGATGATTCTCAATTCTCAGTTGGAAGAAAACCTAGCCAAGAATAAAAGAGGAATTGATTTGGTGGTAGGAGCGAAAGGTAGTCCGCTGCAGTTGATTTTAGCGAATGTGTATCACATCGATTTCCCTACGGGTAATATAAAATTAGACGAGGCAAAAGCCTTGACTCGAAACCGTCAGGTAAAATCGGCAATTCCTTTGGCTTTAGGCGATAACTACCAAGGCTTTAGAATTGTAGGTACTAACCATGACTACGTAAAGCTTTATGAAGGAAGCCTGGCATCTGGCGGCTTATGGAAATATAATTTAGAATGCACCATTGGTACAAATGTAGCCATGCAATTAGGTCTGAAGATTGGCGATGAATTTTTTGGAGCACACGGTTTGAGTGACACCGATCTTGATCATGATGAAGCCAGCTATAAAATAGTGGGGATTTTAGAACCTAGTAACTCGGCTTTAGATAACCTCATTTTGACCAATATTGAAAGTATCTGGCAAGTACATGATCATAGTGCTGAAGAAGGAGAGGAGGAAGCGGATCACGATCATGATAACGAACCAGTTTTGGGCTCTGCATATGAAACGGGTTTACCTGAAGGCGGCCCAGAGGATGAAATCACATCAATGCTTATTCAGTATAGATCGGCAATGGGGGCGGTTACCATGCCCAGAATGATTAACAGCAATACTAATATGCAGGCGGCCTCTCCAGCTTTTGAAACCCAAAGGTTATTTTCGCTTATGGGTATTGGTGTAAACATGATCAAAAGCTTTGCGTATATTATAATCGTAATTGCAGGATTAAGCATTTTTATTTCTCTTTACAATGCCCTGAAAGACCGGAAGTATGACTTGGCCATTATGCGATCGCTGGGTGCTTCAAAAACCAAATTGTTTGTTCATGTAATTTTTGAAGGCATCATTATTACTACAATTGGTGGCGCATTGGGTTTTGTACTCGGCCATGGTTTGGTAGAATTCTTAACTGGGCTTTATGAGAAATCTGAAGCGATTGGTATTTCAGGAATGGTTTTGGTGAAGGGGGAGTTTTACGTATTGCTTATAAGTGTAGGAGTTGGCGTTTTGGCTTCGATTTTACCAGCCTTTAATGCGTATAGAACAGATATTTCGAAAGTATTAGCACAAGAATGATATGAAAAGATTTTTAACAATATTATTAGTGACGGTTGTTTCTGCTGGGCTTAATGCCCAAGAGCCTAAAATTTCAGGAGCAAAATTATGGAAAACCTTAACAGAGGTGACCTATGAAATTTCTAAAGATGAATATGGTGATGTTTATCTCCCTGTTTTCAGCAAGGAAATTCAAGCCGTAGAAGGTCAAGAGGTAGAAGTCGATGGCTATATCATTCCCTTCGAAGGAATGTTTAAGCCTACTCAATTGATTATTTCTTCACTACCTATTAGTGAGTGTTTCTTTTGCGGATCTGGCGGGCCAGAAACAGTAATGGAAGTTACCATGAAGGAGCAAATCAAGTACACTACAAAACGAATAAGAATTAGAGGCAAACTGGCCTTGAACAAGAAAGATCCAGACAAACTGATGTACATCTTGAAAGATGGCGTTTTTGCTGGTTTAGCTTACGATAGTTATTAAGCATTCTTTGTGAAATTTCTTGGGGCTTATTACTACAGAAGTTAGCTTTACCCAATATTAATGACTGTTATGAAAAAAGCCATTTCGTTGCTAGTAATTGTCTTATTTGTTTTTGCGTGTGCTAAAAAGGAAGACAAATTCGAAACTCTGAAAACTGAAGTCTTTGCCATTCACGATGAGGTAATGCCCAAAATGGGGGAGTTGATGACTCTTAAAAAGAAAGTACTTGAAAAAGTAGCTAGTGGCACAAACCCAGATGAACTCAGAGATGCTGCTTTGAACTTAGAAAAAGCACAAGAGGGGATGATGAAATGGATGAATGAATGGAGTGCAAATTCTACACCTCATGTGAATAATGAATCTACTGAGGAGGAGAAAATGACCTTTATTAATGCTGAAATCGAAAGAGTAAAAAAGGTGAAGGAAGATATTAATAGCAGTATTGCAGAGGCTAAAGAAATTCTGAAAAACTAAGTTTACTGCTCTTCTGAAATACTTTTGATCACCTCTTCGGTAGTAAAACTGCCGAGCCCATTCCCCCAAGTATTTCCTACATAAGTAAGAATTTCAGCTACTTCGATATCCGTTAATTTTGGGTTAGCTGGCATTGGTTGGTTGAACTCAATTCCATTTACAGTGATGGGGCCATTTAATCCATACTTTACTATTCTGGGTAGGTTTGCTCTATTGTTTTTCATATAGTCAGACTTGGCCAAGGGAGGAATCAGTTTTCCAAGCCCCTCCCCATTTTCCATGTGGCAATTCTGACAAATTGTTTTGTATAACCTTCGTCCGTTGGAGTAATATTGGGTTTCCTTTTGGTCAAAGTTGTCCAGTGTGTCGTTAGCCGTTTCACTATCAGCCTTTTTATTACCTGAACAGCCAGTGGCTAAGCCTATAAAAACTACAAAGATGAATAGTTGCTTTTTCATTCGTCCTCGTATTCTTTTAATAATCTGTCGATGTCATTCATTAGTATATCGACTTTTGCAGGCACTGTGCCATCATAAAAACCTCTAATTCGTCTCTCCTTATCTACAAGAATAAACGCACCACTATGAATGTAGCCACCATCAGCTGATTCATCTTCACCTACTTGAACCATGTATCCTGCCGCAGTTCCCAACTCATAAATTTCATCTTTTTTGCCGGTTACAAAGTGCCATACTTTGTTATCCATAATACCAATGCGTTCAGAATAATCTTTTAGGTAAGCTACGGTATCGTGGTCAGGATCTATGGTGTGAGATATAATTCCAAACTCAGGATTTGCGCCAAATCGGTCATACACACGGAGCATTTGTTGTTTCATAATTGGGCAAATGGTAGGGCAAGTGCCGAAGAAAAAATCGGCCACATAAACTTTGTTTTCGAAAGTCTTAGGAGTCACCTCAACGCTATCTTGATCAACAAAGCTATAGTTTGGAATGGTATGATAAACAGTATCTATTGTTCCGTTGGTTTCTACATAATCGGTTCTTCCTAAAATAGGGAGTTTAGATTTTTTTTGCGCGTTGCAGGCAGAAAGCCCGAATACAAATACTAAAACGATAACTGCCAATTGATTTTTCATGCCTACTTCTTTTCTTCGTTCTGATTCCTTATCCTTTTGTAAATTCTTATACCCAACATTAAAAGTATAGCTACTAGTATAAAGCCAATAGTTCCTTTAATCCAGTTGAGTTCATTCTTCAATACGATTAGAAATACAACTGAGATTAATATAATGGTTGCTATTTCATTGAAAATACGCAGTTGGGTAGAAGTGTATTTTACAATGTCGTTTTGCAGTTGCTTGTATAGCTTATGGCAAGCGAAATGATACACATAAAGCAGCAAAACAAAACTGAGTTTGATCTGCATAAATGGGAGCGAAAGCATTGCGGGATTGCTGATGATCATCCAGCTTCCAAGAAATAAAGTAAGTACTGCTGAAGGCCAAGTGATAATGTACCATAAGCGATTTGCCATTAACTTTAATTGAGCACCTAGAATGGATCGGTCAGGCTCTGGTTTTTCAGCAGCTTCTACTTGGTAAATAAAGAGCCTTACAATATAAAACAGCCCTGCAAACCAGGTGACTATAAAAATAATGTGTAACGCTTTTATGTAAGGATCAGCCATTTCACTTGTTTGTGCAAAGGTAAACCGAAAACGTTTTCGACCTAAATATTATGCTAAGAAAGCGGCCTAATTGGTTACTGACGGTTACGGATTTTTGATAGAATGTTTAACTTGTTGGAAAAGGAAGAAAATGAAAAAGATATTTACGCTAGGAGTTAGCTTCATTATGCTGGCTTTAACTCAAACTACAACGCTTAAAGCGCAGTCAGACGAAGTCATGATTAAGGAAACGATTATGACCATGTTTAATGGAATGAGAAAAGGGGATAGCACTATGGTGCACTCAGCTTTTGCGGATAAGGCTATTATGCAAAGTATTGACAAAGATAGGGCTGGAAAAATGGCGGTCAGAGATGGTGGTCTGAAGGGATTTCTGAATGCAGTTGGAACTCCGCATGATCAGGTTTGGGATGAAAGGATTGAATTTGGTAACATCTTAATTGATGGCCCAATGGCTTCCGTTTGGACACCCTACGAGTTTTACCTTGGTGATAACTTTTCGCACTGCGGTGTAAACTCTTTTCAGCTTTTTAAAGGAGAAAAGGGTTGGAAGATCATCTACATTGTAGATACAAGAAGAAAGGAAGACTGTAAATAGAAAAGCGAGCAACTATCTATTTCGTCTGTAGTGATCGTCTATTATACTTCTAACAGATACACGTTTACGATTGGCTTCTTCTACATGTAAAGTAGAGCTGTGCTTTTGCGGGGTGGTTTTGATTTGCTCTCTACCAGACTCATTTTCTTTTCGGTTCGGGCTAAATTGTTCCATTAGTTCTTTTTTAACTACTGTTTAAAATTTAACAAACTTATCTAGTCGAGTCTCAGTCGAAAGTATGCAATTGGAAGCGGTAAACAAACTTTACTGACAAAAGTACTTTACTATCTTTGATCAGTTAAAAAGGAGGGTTTGCTTACGAACACTACTAAGCTGATACGCTTATTGATGGCAATACCCTACTTAAAATTTGGCTACCTGTTTATTGAGCGTAAACCCCTTTAAGACCCAGATCTTCAATGTCCTGTAGTTCAAATTCGCTAAAGGGAGCAACTATAAATTTCTTATCGAATAGCTCGCCAACAATATAGTAGCTTAACCAAAACTCGTTTTGAAAAGAAAATACTTCTGGACTTATCGCTTCGATTGGCGCAGAACTCTGAGCATTTACTGTTCCTAAAATATGTCTTAGCGTTGATGTTTTTCTTCCTTCACCATTGGCCTTTTCTAGACCTTTCGAAACGATAAGAACATCGTCTAACTCAATCAAATTTTTATTGATGAGGTAAGCATGCCATTCACTTTCACCTAAATTATTGGTGCTTTTTGCAATAGCTATTTTAACACCAGTTACTTCTGGAAACGAGATGTCTTTTTTCATAACAAATTATTAAGCAGCTCTCTTTTTGAGAATGCAAAACTACTAATGTGGAGGTAAAACCCTTGGCTTATTTGATTTTAGCAAAGGCATCAATAATTACCTGCTCGGCCTGTTTTTCTTGGGGAGTAAAATCTATATCGAATTCGCGCGAGCCTCTTCTATTGGCATAGTTTGGATACCATTTCCAGATGTGTACACCAGCAAACCAAGGTTCATCCATTACTTCATCAAAAAGTGCCTGATAAGCATTGGCCTGTGTCTCTTCTGAAAATATCTTTTCTCGTTCTTCAGCGCCTATCCTTTGTGGCCATTCCCAAGGATCTATTCCAGCATCCTTAGTGCTCTTATAACCTACCTCTGTAAATAGAATAGGTTTATTGTATTGAATTGAAAACTCTTCCAAATCCTTGAGTGGTTTTGCCCAGCCTGCTCTAAGGTCTTCCACAGTGGGATCCTCTTTGTCAGTTAGAGGAAAATAAGCTTGTACACCAATGTAGTCTAAAGCATCCCAAAATTTAACGTCCTGATATTCATCGGCAAAATTTGCAGCATAGGTAAGTTGGCCTGAATATATAGCTCTTATTTTGGCGATAAGCCTTCGCCAGTCAGCTTCTCTGTCAATACAGGTTTGGTGTAATTCTGTTCCAATACATAGCATTTCCATTTTAGCGTCTTCAGCTACCTGAGCGTAGTGGAGCATGAATTCTTCGTAATCTGAAAACCATTTTTGCCAATCTTCTTCCGATTTCATTTTGATTTCACCGCGCCATTTCCCTTCCTGATCGCGAAGCCAAATGTGCGGTTTCAGAATGGTTTTAATGCCATTTTCTTTAGCATAATGGGTGGTTAATTTAAGTCCTTCGTCTCTTTCTCCCCACCAGCCATTTTGCTCTACTTGTCTATGGTTTCCTCTAACCTCTGGGTTATCATATCCACTTTGCCAACCAAATGGAGTTTGCGAAATCCAATTGACATTTTTTCCAACCAATGCTTTTATTTCGGATTCGGTAATTTCTCTTGACCCAGCTACCCAACAAACACCACGGTGTTTTTCATGACTAGCGATATTAATTAATGACTTTGGAGTAGAATAGGAGGTTGAGAAAATGAAATAGAGTAGTGCAACCAAAAAGACAGGTATAACGGTAATGCCAAGTTTTTTATAGTGCTTTCTCAAAGAATATCCATTTGGAATACTTCAGCAATATGGTGAATTAATTTTTGCTGAACCTCTGCCATGTCTACGTTATGGCCTAATTCTTTGTTTAAGGAGGTGACTTCTTTGTCGTCTATGCCACAGGGTACTATATGCCCAAAGTAGCTTAAATCAGTGTTAACATTGAGGGCCAAGCCGTGCATGGTTACCCACCGGCTTGTTTTTACCCCCATTGCACATATCTTACGCGGGTTTTGGGCGCTTTCTTCAAAATCTACCCATACACCTGTAAGCCCATCAATACGACCAGTATTTAGGCCGTATTCCCGTAAAGTGAGGATTACTGCTTCCTCCAGATATCTCAAGTATTTATGGATATCGGTGAAGAAATTTTCGAGGTCAATTATCGGATAAACAACGAGTTGCCCCGGGCCATGATAGGTAATATCACCACCCCTATTGATCCGATAAAATGTCGCGAAATGCTTTTTTAATCCATGCTCATCTAAGAGCAGGTTTTCCATAGACCCACTTTTGCCAAGAGTATAGACATGAGGATGTTCACACAGAATAAGATAGTTGTCTGTAAGAGTCTGTAATTCAGCTTTTTCAAGCTTTCTATTTTCAATTTTCCTATCGACCGTTTTCTTAAAAACAGTTTCCTGGTAATCCCATACACGTTGATAATCCTCTGCACCCAGATTGATTACCTCAACAGCCTTATTTGTTAGAATATTCATGTCTTACGCGATCCAGCTATACACACACACTTTTAAGCTGATACTTCAGAAGCCTCTACTTGGTCAACAGATAATACACGTACGTTTTTCGTGATCAATCGGTTGGCCTTTCTAAGGGCTGAAGTATGATTTCGCGCCAGAAACTCTTTCTTCGCCACAGTCTCATCCTTTAGGTTTAAGAAGGTGGCTTCGAAATTTTTCATATTCTTTTTTCCAGCCATTTTCAAAAATAGGTTAAGGCAAGTAAGTTTCCAACATTTTGAAGCCCGAATTTGTTTTAATGTGTACTTCTGGAAACTTTTGTGGCACTAAAACTGTATTTCCCATACTAATTTTTGCTGTATGACCCAAAGTTGTAATTTCTGCTTCTCCTTCAATACATACATAGATTACGAACGAGTCTTTGTTGTAATGCTCGCGGATAATACCAGTAGAGAACTCTAATAGGTTGGTTTGGAAGTATTCAGACTCTGCTAATGGCACTACTTCATTCAGGCTCTTTTGTATTTGAATTTTATAATCAGGATAAACATTGTAGTCAAGTGCATCGAGGGCTTCTTCTGTATGTAATTCTCGCTTATTGCCCTCCTCATCTGTTCTGTCGAAATCATATATTCGATAGGTGATGTCTGATGACTGCTGAATTTCTGCAATTAGTAATCCTTTACCAATGGTATGAACCCTGCCAGCAGGCAAGAAAAAAGCATCTCCGGCTTTAACAGACTCTTCGTTTAGTAGCTCTGATAATTTACCGTTATTTAAGTATTCTAAATATTCCTCTTTAGAAGTGTCTTTGTTGAAACCACTGATGAGTTTGGCACCTTTGTCAGCTTGAAGTACATACCACATTTCAGTTTTTCCCAGTGAATTATGTCTTTCTTTGGCCAGTTGGTCATTGGGATGGACTTGAATACTTAAGTCTTGAGCGGCATCAATAAACTTGATCAACAATGGGAAGTCGTTTCCATATTTCTCATAGACTTTTTTGCCAACAAAGTCTTCCTTAAAAATGGAGGTAATTTCTGGAATTGTCATTCCCTGAAGTGGGCCATCGCTTACTCTTGAGAGATTTCCTTCTACCCCTGATATTTCCCATGTTTCACCACAGTTTTTGAGAGGTGAAAAATCTTTGCCCAAAACATCATTGATCTTTGTTCCTCCCCATATTTTTTCTTTGAAAATGGTGTCAAATTTTAACGGATAGAGGTATTTTTTGTCAGTCATTATTTTGAATCATTTTTTTATACGTGTTGATCAAGCCATTGGTCGAGCTGTCATGACTTTGTACATTGGTTTGTTCATCTAGTTCAGGAAGAATCTTTGCTGCTAATACTTTGCCTAGTTCTACACCCCATTGGTCGAAACTATAGATGTTCCAGATGATACCTTGAACAAAGATTTTGTGCTCGTAAAGAGCAATCAACGAACCTAATGTTTTTGGAGTAAGCTGTTTAACTAATATAGAGTTAGTAGGGCTGTTTCCTTCAAAAACTTTGAATGGAGCTATTGCTTGAATCTCAGCTTCCGATTTTCCGGTTTTAGCTAATTCGGCAACGACTTCATCGTAAGATTTTCCATTCATAAGCGCTTCAGTTTGCGCAAAGAAGTTTGAAAGTAAAATGGAATGGTGATTACCTATAGGTTTATGGCTCATGGCAGGAGCAACAAAGTCACAAGGAATTAGCTTAGTGCCTTGATGAATAAGTTGGTAAAAGGCGTGCTGACCGTTTGTGCCAGGTTCGCCCCAAACAACAGGTCCGGTTTGGTATTTAACTTTCTTACCTGATCTATCTACTGACTTCCCATTACTTTCCATATTCGCTTGTTGAAGGTATGCAGCAAAGCGATGCATGTATTGGTCGTATGGGAGAACTGCTTCTGTTTCGGCTCCAAAGAAGTTTGTATACCAAATGCCTAACAAGGCAAGGATAACGGGTGCGTTTTGATCGAAGGGTGTTTGCTGGAAGTGTTCATCCATTTCGTATGCTCCAATCAGCAATTGTTCAAAGTTATTATACCCTATAGTACAGGCTATGGAAAGCCCAATAGACGACCAAAGGGAGTATCGTCCACCCACCCAGTCCCAAAAAACAAACATGTTATTGGGGTCTATGCCAAATTCTACCACAGACTCTGAGTTGGTAGAAATTGCAATAAAGTGCTTAGCGATGTCGGCTCGACTTCCTCCTTGACTCAAAAACCATGCTTTGGCTGTATTGGCGTTGGTCATGGTTTCTTGAGTAGTGAAAGTTTTAGAGGCAATCATAAAGAGGGTTTCTTCTGCTTTTACCTTTGTTAAAACTTCCGAAATATTGACGCTATCTATGTTTGATACAAAATGCGTTTCAATACCAAATACGTTATAATTCTTTAGCGCTTCTGTGACCATTACGGGGCCTAAATCTGAGCCGCCAATACCGATGTTTACAATGTACTTGACTGGCTTCCCGGTATAACCCAGCCACTTGCCCGCTGTTACTTTGTCAGAAAAAGCCTTCATTTTGGCTAAAGCATTTCTAACCTCAGGCATCACGTCTTTGTTGTCAACATTTATTGGCTTGTTAGACTGATTTCTGAGTGCAGTATGAAGTACCGACCTGCCTTCGGTTTGGTTAATAGTTTCTCCAGAAAACATAGAGTCAATGGCATTCTTTAACTGACATTCTTCAGCTAGTTTTAATAGTAAACCTAATGTTTCATCGGTAATACGGTTTTTTGAATAGTCAATTAAAATGTCGTTGAACTGAATTGAGAATTTTTGGAAGCGATCAGGGTCTTCAAAAAACAACTGCTTCATGTGCTTATTGGTCATCTCTCCAAAATGCGCGGAGAGTTGACTCCATGATTTGGTTTGTGTGGGATTAATGGATTGAAGCATCATTGCTGTTTTGTGTTGACATCATCTTTATAATGCCTAAATTAAGGAGGACTTGTTTTGATTCAATGCAATCGTTTGGAAAAAAAGGAGAAGATTTAGCGGTAGAGTTTTTAGAGCGTGCTGGGTATCTGATATTAGACAGGAATTTTAGATACAAGAGGTCTGAAATTGATATTATTTGTTCACGAGAAGGATTGTTGATTTTTGTGGAAGTAAAATCTAGATCAAGCAAAGCCTTTGGGCAACCAGAAACTTTTGTGTCAAAAAGCCAAGAGCAATCTATTTTACAAGCTGCGGAAGCTTATATGATCGAAGATAACTGGCAAGGAGATATTCGTTTTGATATTATAGCCATATACAAGAAAGGAGAGTTTGAAGAGATTGAGCATTTTCAAGACGCTTTTTACTAGAGTTCTTACTTTATCTTTGGCGATTCGTAAAGCTGATTTGCAAACCTGTCCCATTCTTTTCTAACATAAGTTCGAAAACGCTTTTGATACGGATCTGGTGGAAACTGGATTTCGCGTTTGGCAATTACACGGGTTGTGTTATAGTATTCTGTCCAGATGCCAATTTTTTTATCAAACTCATAGAAGCCGCGCACCGCTACTCTGCCGTTTTCATAGAAGTAGTAGTACATGCCTTCTTTCTTTCCATATTGAATTGGGATTACCTCTTTCACTTTGGTTTTTTCAGGATCGTAATAGGTGATTTCGGAATCTCTATACCAGCCTTTTGAAAAATGCTCTTTGTCTTTCAAGGTTTGGTCCCTTTCAAGGTTTAACCATCTTTCGTGTTTAACACCATGAAAGTACATGCCTTCTTCTACCACTACATCATTAATTAATCTCTTGTAAGGGCCATGTAACACATTTTCAATCAATCCAGCCCTTGTTTTTGCATTTGCTATTTGTCTTTTGTCATGATCATAAACATATACAATAGGTGCATACACATCTACTTCAACGGCTTCTTTTAGGGTATAAAAATCTTCAATTTGATTTCGGCCTTGAACTTCAGTGACAGTCCATCTCCTTTTAGTTTTTTCACCATAAAAAGTATTCTTTTTGACTTTCAGGTCTACATCGGCTAAGGTGTCTTCAGGATCTAGGTCAATGGAAATGTCGGGCTTGTCAATTTCCTCAGTCTTAGCTTTCTCGGCCTTTTTTTCCTTTTTGTTTTGCGCAACAAGGAATACTGGAGCAACAATTAACAATATGAAGAGCACGAATTTTTGCATTGCCCAAAAATAACGAAAAAAATATGGGAGTATTTCTTTAAGGGTAAAAGAACGATGAGTAGCTTCTCTAATTTATCCACAAAAGAAAAGGGTCAACATTGCTGCTGACCCTTCTAAATTAAGCTCCTCCTCTTGGGCTCGAACCAGGTGCCTTCCCGGTTCTCGGGATCAGATGCGCTAACCGAACTTAGCTTTTAATTCTTCTACAAGACTGAGGTTGTTTGGCAGTTCTTGTAAGTATTTCTTGGACTTCATTCGTTTGATGTACTTTTCTATCTTGAGTGCTTGGCTTTTAGTTAGGCCTTCAATGACAAGAAACTTTTCCCAAGGTTGGCCTCTTTTGGTCCATATTCTGTTTTTATTGATGTCATTATGAAAACGAACTCTCTCTTCAATGTTAGAAGAGTAACCAGTATAGAACTTGTCTATGGATGGCGAAAAGAGAATATATACGCTAAATGTATCCATAAAAGAAAAGGGTCAGCAGCAACGCTGACCCTTCTAAATTAAGCTCCTCCTCTTGGGCTCGAACCAAGGACCCTCTGATTAACAGTCAGATGCTCTAACCAACTGAGCTAAGGAGGAATTTCTGTTTTCTTTTCGCTCTTCTTGCGAAACGGAGTGCAATATTAGTGGTTGGTTAAATATATTCCAATACCTTTCTTGAAATTTTTTACAGATTATAAAAAGAAGTACACTACAATATAAATGATAGCGAAAACTGTAAGGAAGACAATGCCGCTTTTAGCTAGCAGAAGCAGTTTTTTTCCAGGTTTATATTCTTCCGGAATCTGCTTAGAGGTAATTACTCTATAGTTGATGATTGCAATAACAGGGGCGATAACAAAAGATAAAGTGGTGGCTAAATCGACTAAGTCTTTTAAGTTGGCAGAAAGTAGTAGAATAAAAAGGAACGAAATGGCTGATACAATAACCATCATCCATGTATAAGTTTTCTTTGAGTCGGCCTTTTTGAAGAACAATAATCGGGTTGTTTCTCCCATGGCTCTTCCAAAACCATCAACAACTGTGATGGTGGTGCTGAACATAACACTGAATGCCGCGGTTGCAATAATAAAATATGCCCAATTGCCGAGTGCCGAAGTGTATAGCGTTACTACTTGATCTGAGAAAACAGTTGAGTTATCAGATAACTCTATGCCTGTTCCAAACATTACTTTTGCGCCTAAGGTGAGAAAACAAACAGCTAAGACTGCGGTAACGATATATCCAAAGTTGAAATCGGCAAGTACTTCTTTTAACTTGGGAGTGTAGCCAGTTTGCTTCATTCTTTCAATAGTCCAGAGGCTATTCCATGTTGAAAGGTCGACAGCGGTGGGCATCCATCCCATAAGGGCAATGATGAAAATGATGCTGTCACGCTCGAACATGCCTTTCGGAACAAAATTCTCCATGGGTGTTACTTGTCCCTTGGAAAGCGCTCCAAAAAAAGCAACTAGAGTTGAAATTAATAGTACTGAACCTATTACTTTCAGTAGGGTATCGAGTATGCTGTATTTTCCTAGCGCTAAAATTAAAGTGCAAAACACCAAGATTATTCCCGAAACGTAAGCCGGGTTTAAAGTGACTCCAGTAAGGTTGTTGAACATGCCAGCAGTAACAAAAGTAACGGCAGCGGTAACTGTAAACATAGAGGCTAAACTCAATAGAAAGTATATCCACAGCACCCATTTTCCTTCTGTTAAATAGCCTTCAAGTAAATTCTTTTTGGTAGCTGCGGCAAAGCGAGAACCAAATTCGAAGAAGGGGTATTTAAAAAGATTGGCTAACAGAATAAAGGCAACCAGCTGAAAACCAAAGTCGGCACCTGCTCTAGTTGACTGAACCAAATGTGAAACCCCAATGCAAGTACTGGCAAAAAGTATTCCTGGGCCAAAGGCCTTTAGCTTGTTACTAAGCGATGCTTTCATAAACTCATAAAAGTTAAAAATAGAGATTCTTTTCTTATCAGCATAACCGCTCAAAAAACTTTGTTTTTCGGACACAATGTCTTTAAAATAAAGATTTATAACACAAAACAAGACATAGTGGCGTGATTTTGATCAAAAAGTGAGTTGGTACAATTTTGAATTATAAGGATGGAAATGAAACAGAAACTTAAAAATATAAATGATATGAACGTAGTTAAGAGAAATCCAGAATGGTTTGGTTCAACCTCGGTAGATGCTTTTTTTGACCGATTCTTTAATGAATCTATTCAAAAAGGTCAGAGTGGCTTTTCACCTAAAGTAGACATTGCTGAAACAGCAAAAGAATTTGAGATTCAGGTAGCAGTACCTGGTTTTAGTAAAAGCGATTTCAATATCGATTTAAAGGATGGCAAATTGAGCATTGCTGGTGAACGCAAACTAGAAAAGGAAAATAAAGAGAGAAATTTCATTTCAATTCAAACTGAATACGGAAGATTCTTTAAGAGCTTCCAGTTGCCAGAAAATATTGATGAAAAGGGAATTGAAGCAGCATATGAGAATGGTATCTTATCGTTGAGAATACCAAAGGATGAGACTAAGAAGCTAGAATCTAAAATAGCTGTAAAGTAGTTTGAGTTTGGTTTTGGTAATTGAAGAGCCCTGAGTTTTCGGGGCTCTTTTTTTGTTAAATGGAGTTAATTACTGCTTTAAATTGAATAAATTAGAACACCTGTATTCAGATTGCGTTAGTGATTTCGGAAATGGTAAACGTTAAAGTCATGATTTTATGAGTAAGAGACAGTTTATTCTAGGTATGTTAGCTTCTTCGCTGCTAGGTGGCTTGGTTGTGTTGTTGGGGATTGGTTTTTTGGGAGGTGAAGACGGTGTGAATGGTTCTTTCTCTCTGAATCGATCTAACTCCGTAGCCACTAGTTTTGGTCCAATTAGCGATGAACCTCACGATTATTCGGTACCAGAAGGAGTGAATTTTATAGAAGCTTCCAGAAAAATCGTTCCAGCCGTAGTCCATATTACAAATAGAGAAGAGATAAAAGGAACTTCCAGCCGATTGAGAAGAATGCTTCGAAATGGGATGAAATTTAGGGAGTCGACTGGCTCTGGAGTTTTGATTTCAGAAGACGGGTACATTGCCACCAATTTCCATGTTGTAGATGGAGCCGATGAGCTTGAAGTGAGGTTGGACGATAACAGAAGGCTTAAAGCTGAAGTTATAGGGGCCGATCCGGATACTGATTTGGCATTAATTAAAATAAAGGCGCAAGCAATGCCCTACATTGATTTTGGTAATTCAGATCTGGTGGAGATAGGAGAATGGGTTTTGGCAGTAGGAAATCCCTTCGATTTGAATAATACAGTTACAGCTGGCATAGTGAGCGCTAAGGCAAGAAACATCAACTTAATTGCAGGTAGTGTCGATAACCGTTACGGCATTGAGTCTTTCTTACAAACAGATGCCGTTGTAAATCGTGGAAATAGTGGAGGCGCGTTGGTTAATCTTCAAGGCGAACTAATTGGAATTAATACGGCCATTGCTACAAATACCGGCACATTTAGCGGCTATTCTTTTGCCGTTCCGTCCATTTTGGTGAAAAAAGTAATGGATGATTTATTGGAGTTTGGTGAGGTACGAAGAGGCTTGTTAGGAGTTACTATTCGCGATGCAGATGGTGTTGGTACCGTAGAGCTTTCGGGTGTTCGTATTATGGGAGTTTCCCCTGGTGGCGCGGCAGATAAGGCTGGGCTGAAAGAAGAAGATGTGATTACAGGAGTAGACGGAAAGCTTGTAAAAACAACGAGCCAGTTACAGGAATTAATTGCTAGAAAACGTCCGGGTGATGCCGTTTCTATCAGTTTTAAGAGAAAAGGTAATGATAAAGAAACCTCCCTTAAACTTCAGAATAAAGAAACTTTGGCGGCAATAGATATAACAGAGCCAGAGTTGGTTTTTGAAGATGAAAGAGACTTTCCAGAAAATACCCTAGCCTATGAAATAGCTGGAGCTGAATTTAAAGATTTGACCAAGGAGTTAAAAAGAACCTTGAAAATTGAAAGCGGTGTTCAGGTATCAAAACTAAATGAAGGCGCTTGGAAAGCAAGTGGGGTAAAAGAAGGGTTTGTTGTTACCAAGGTTGGTGATGATGACATTACAAGCTTAGAGCAGTTTCAGAAAATTATAGACACTAAAACGAAGGATTTCTTTGTGATGGGGAAGTATCCAAACGGAACTAAAGAGTATTATAGAATCACTTGGTAAGAATAAATTCTTATTAAGCTTCAAAGCCAAACCTTAATCGGGTTTGGCTTTTTTTGTTTTGAATTGCTGCTTTAAAAGTAGCTCATTTGACCTCCAGAAGGCTTAAAAGAGTGTATATGGCTTATCGGAAGGAAGTCTTTCATGTAGAAAAACTACCCAATCCCCTACACTTTGTTCCGCTCGTTCCACAAACTAGATGTTGTAGTATAGTCACATACATTTCTACTAAAACTAGGCTATTTCATTTCAAATTAAGATAAGTAGGTAGTTCAGTTTAATAGCTGAGACTTGGAACGGATTTTTCTTTAAAAGAGTAAAATCATCGACTATGGACAAGCACCACCTACAAGAAATAAAAACACAGGAGCAGCATATGGCTTTTGAAAAAAGCGTGCTTGACGACATTGAAGCATTGAAATTTATGCTGCGAGAAGATTGGTTCGAAAACGATATTCAGCGTATTGGCTCCGAGCAAGAATTGGATATTGTAAATGAGTTATGCCGTCCTGCATTGGTAGGAAATGATATTGCCAATGAACTGAATCGGAGTGATGTAGTGGAGGAATACGCACGCTTTAACCTAGAAATTAATAGCGACCCTATTGAGTTGCATGGCGGTTGTTTCGATCAGCTACACCGCCAGTTAAAAGATAAATTACACGTAATTCAGGCCAAAGCTCAAGAGCGAAAAACCGCTGTGTTACTGACAGGTATTTTGCCCACTCTTCGAAATTCGGATTTGAGCTTGGGTGCGCTATCTCCCAGTTTGCGATACAAAACCATGCTGAAATTGATTAATCAGCGCAGAGGAGTAAACTATGAATTTCATATTGAAGGAATTGATCAGCTGATCAGTAGAGAAAACCCAACAGTTTACGGAGGATCCTTTACTAGCTTTCAAATCCACTTACAGATTCCTTCGCCAGACTTTGCCAATGCTTACAATTGGGCACAGTTAATTTCTGGGCCGGTAATGGCGGCTTGTACAAACAGCCCTATTTTTTTAGGAAAGCGCTTGTGGCACGAAACCCGGATTGCCCTGTTTGGCCAAACCACCGATACCCGAAAGCCCTATAAAAATCTAATCAATGAAAGACCAAGAGCCGCCTTTGGAGATAATTATGTGACCAAAGGAATTGTTGATTTGTTTAAGCGTGATATTACCAATTACAAGGCTTTCGTTATGACCAGTTCAGATACTAACTCAATGGAGACTGTGAAGAACGGAGAGGTGCCTTCTTTAGAATCTCTAAAATTTCATAACGGAACCGTTTATCGTTGGAACCGCCCATGTTTGGGTACAGAAGGAAGAAAACCTCACCTGAGGATTGAAAACAGATACATTCCTGCTGGGCCTACTTTAGTGGATGAGATTGCCAATGCTGCTTTTTGGATTGGACTAATGGAAGGTCGTCCTAAAGATGTTAAAAACTTTTCGAAGCTTTTAGATTTTGACGATGTACACGCCAATTTTTCAAAGGCAGCACAATGGGGCTTAGAAGCACAGTTTCGTTGGTTCGAAGGAAAACTAATATCAGCTCAGGATCTAATTTTAGATCATTTACTGCCTATGGCAAAAGCGGGACTTCAACAAAAAGGAGTATCTAAAGATGCGATTGATAAGTACTTGAACATAATAGAACTTCGCGTATCTAAGGTGCAAACAGGATCAATTTGGATGCTGAACAGCTTTAGAAGCTTGAGGAAAAATGCTTCAGTATCAGATGCATCACTTACCATTACTTCTTTCTGTAAAGAAAATTGTTTGCTAGAAAGCCCCGTACACGAATGGCCAATACTCACAAAGAAGTACGCTTACTTTAGCCCGATTAAAAGTAAAACTGCTGAAGATATTATGGATTCTGATATTGTGACAATAAGGAAACACGACTTGCTAGACTTTGGACTTCAGGTAATGGAATGGAAGAATTTAACCCATGTACCAGTAGAGGATGAAAAAGGGAAATTGTGCGGAATTTTAGCAAAACCGAGTATTTCAGAAAAACTAGATAAAGAGTGTTCTGTAGAAGAAGCAATGCTTAAGGACTTTATTAGCGTATGCCCAGAAACCTCTTTTCATGAAGTGAAAAAGTTAATGAAGAAGAATGCTATCCACTGTTTGCCTGTAATGGTTAAAGGTGTGTTAGCAGGGATTATTTTAGAAGAGGACATAAAAAAGATAAGTGAATTTGAGTCCTCATAAAACTAATGAGTTATGAACGACACAGAACAAAGGGTACATTTTGCTCCACTTATAGAAGACATTAAGTTGGAGAGAATAATAGGTAAAATTGAAAACAAAGAATCGAGTAGGTTGGCGGTAATTACCACAGGCGTTCACGGTAATGAACCAAGTAGTGTTTTCGCTGCCAAGAAAGTACTTCGAAAAATAGAACTTGCTAAACTCAAATTGAAAGGCACTCTTTTGATTTTAACAGGAAATATAAAAGCGTTGCAGGCAGATGTCCGTTTTATAGACGAAGATTTGAACAGACTTTGGGAAGAAAAACGGATTCGTTCTTTAATTAAAGAACCAAAAACTTCTGAGGAAAAGGAAGCCAAAGAAATGTACGAGTCTATTGAACCGTATTTAGATAGATATTCGGAAAAGTTCTTTTTGGATTGTCATACCACCTCATCTCAAACAATGCCTTACATAAGTGCGGCAGACGAAGCCGAAAGCTATCGGTTTGCGCAACAATTTCCAGTACACACTGTAGTAGGTTTTTCAAATCACGTTGCTTGGTCGCTCAACGATTTTTTCATGGATGAAGGTTTTACTGGTTTTACTTTTGAAGCTGGGCATCACCATGCATTTACATCGTTAGAAAACCATGAAGCCATGATTTGGCTTTTTCTGTGCAAATCAGGGCTTATTGATCCAGATGATTTAGAGGATAAAGACGAGTGCAGAAGCAATTTGGCTAAATACGCTCCCGATGGAGCAAGCTTGTTTCAAATTCAGTATCATCATAAACTGATAAATCGAGACGATTTTGTGATGAACCCGGGTTATGTCAATTTTCAGAAAATAAAAAAGGGAGAGCATTTGGCTGTCGAGCAAGAGAAGGATGTTACATCTCATTTGGACGGAAGAGTTCTTATGCCTTTATATCAAGAATTGGGACAAGAGGGTTTTTTTATTATAACACCACATCATTATAATAACTGATGTCGAATATTTGAATCTACAAATAATTGCTACTTTTGAGTATGACCAAAAGTATTCGGCAACGACTCTATATCATAATTTTTGAAGCAGATACTCCTGCTGGAAAAGCCTTTGATGTGGCCTTACTTTGGGCCATTGTAATCAGTGTTCTAGCAGTGATTTTAGAGAGTGTAAAGTCACTTAATCAGCATTACGGCACGCTTTTCAAAATCGTGGAATGGGTACTTACCATAGGTTTTTCCATTGAGTTTATTCTGAGGTTATATGTTTCCGAAACCCCTAGAAAGTACGCTTTCAGCTTTTATGGCATTATTGACCTTTTGGCTGTATTACCTGCCTATATCAGTTTAGTATTTACAGGAACGCAATACCTACTTATCATTCGAGCATTAAGATTGTTAAGAGTTTTTAGAATCTTAAAACTAGGGCGGTTCGTAGGAGAGGGCGAACAATTGGCACGTGCCTTAAAAGCCAGTCGCCATAAAATCACAGTGTTTTTGGGTTCCGTAATTACAGTAGTAATGATTACTGGAACGGCCATGTATATGATTGAAGGAGGTGAAAACGGCTTCACTAGTATTCCAGTCAGTATGTATTGGGCCATAGTAACACTCACTACTGTGGGGTATGGCGATATTGCCCCTCAAACCGTTATTGGCCAATCACTTGCTTCATTCATTATGATTATGGGTTATGCCATTATCGCTGTGCCTACTGGTATTGTAACAGCAGAACTTACCAAAGACAATGCAGAAATGAAGAAAATTAAGTGCCCGAATTGCCATGTAGCTGGTCATGATGCAGTTTCTCGATTCTGTAAGTTTTGTGGTACAGCGCTAGAATTTCCCGATGGAACCAAAAAGTAATGTAGAAGCGTATTCGCCAGAAGAAGAACTTGCAAATGCTTGGACGCATGGTATTGCAGCCCTATTAGCCCTTGTTGGAACTGTACTTTTATTACTAAAAACCCCTTCTAGCTCAGAAGAAAAGCTAGTTAGCTTTTTTGTATTTGGCCTCAGCATGATTCTGCTCTATACCGCTTCAACGGCTTATCACAGCGTTAAATCACAACATAGAAAATCATTATACAAGAAGTTAGATCACATTGCCATTTACGTTCTAATCGCAGGGACTTTTACTCCGTTTTGCTGGGTGGTGCTTCGCGAAGAAGCCCTGGGCATTAATGTGTTAATCGCGGTTTGGGCAATTGCCTTTGCTGGGGCAATTTTCAAAATTTTCTTTACTGGAAAACTCGAAGCACTTTCTCTAATCTCTTATTTGGGAATGGGCTGGTTAGGCTTTACCCTGTTCTCACGTTTATCAGAGTTGATTTCGCCAGATGCCGTAAATCTGATGCTCTATGGCGGATTGTGCTACACAGGAGGCGTGGTTTTTTATTTAATGCGCAAACTAAAATATCATCATGCCATTTGGCACATTTTTGTAATGGGCGGAACGGCCTTACACTTTGCAGCCGTCTATTTATATGTGCTTCCTTACGGAAATTAACCTTCAGGTTTGAAAACAAACTCTTGAAATGGATGCCACTCTTTGCCATCATGTTTCAGTAGCCAGAAAGAATTGACTTCGATTTCGCCATCAAAACTTTTGTGTTCAAAGGCTGGCCAAGCTTCATAAAAACCTTCCTTCTTTAAATCCCGAAAAGCCACAGTAATGTGCGGGTGAAATCCTCGATTATGAGTAGGATTAAAGAGCTTCATTTCACGCCAAGTAAAACGAGTAAGTTGTTCTTGAAATGAGCTTAGTTCGGCACAAGGTTTATTTTTAATAAAGATTGCTTTAGGAGGAAAGGCACCAAAACCATCCAGTTCAATTTTAAATGAATTTACATTAGTTGTCTGTGCAAGTAAATCAATCAATTTAGCCTCCTTCTTCTCTTTCCATAGAAAGGGCATGTGCAAGGTAAGGTGCGCTGGCGACCGCAATGCACCCTTACTTCCATATTTTTCCACAAAGTACTGTTTGACTTTCATGATCTCCGAAGCCAAAGGCTCAGAGGGAAGAATAGCAATGAAATAGCGGTTCACGGTTGTGGGTTTTAGTAATCAAAATTAGGGTTACTTTTTTGAACAAGTGTTTTATAGATCGAGAAATTCATTTTGGCCTTTTAAGCAAAACAGTTTCCTGATGGAGGCGATAAGCTACAATTGAAAGATTTATGGCATAACCTTTGGTAACCACTGCCTAAATTTGAACCCTTTATGCAAGCACCTAAATATTTCTTGGCGATCATATTTTCAATTATTGTTTTTACTGCTTGTAAGAGCGATGATGATTCTCCAAAAATCAAGTTTACAGCCGAGCAATTAAAAATGGTGTTTGGCGATTCTGAGAAATCATGGCGAGTTACAGCTTACTATGCAAACTACAGCCATAATCAATTGAGTGATTTCAATGATTGTTATAAGGACGATGTTTACACCTTTAAGGCCGACTCAGAAGAAGTAGAGGTGACTTTGGGTGATTTGGGCTGTTATTGGCCTGAGCCAGACGAGCAAGTAGCCACTGTAAAGTATTTTTATGACGAAACCACAGGCAAATTTATTTTAGAACACGGAAGAGGTGAAACTAGCGGCAATCATTTTGCATCTCAATATTATTTGTTAGAACTCGAAGAGATGTCGGAAACCCGTTTGTTTTTTGGTTCAGGAGATAAAGGAAAGTACTCCAGAGTGATAGTACTTGAGCTAATAGAATAAGAGGTGCTTTCTTTTATTTTCTTTAGAAAGAAAATAAAGTAATTTCCGAAGTTGAAATTGACTTTATGAAAAAATACTCTCTTTACTTTTTTCTCTTATTCATATTAGGAATTTCTGTCAGCTGCAGTGAGTCAAGCGAAAGAGCTTCTGATGTATTAGCTGCTTACGAATTGAAAATTGTCGATTCCGTCCAAGTTAACCTCCTGTCTTCAGGCTTAAATATTGCCGATGTAAAGGACGAAACAGGTGAAATTTTGGCCTATCAAACTAGGCCTCCAGTAGCGTACATACTTAACCCAGAAGGTAAAGTGCTTAAAACTATGGACCGGCCATCAGCCGACCCACAAGCCGTGGGAGATTACTTACTCTCTGGTGAATTTTATGAGGATGGAATTGCTTTAATGGGGCGTACACAAGTGAAAACCTACGACATGGATTTCAACTTCAGAAAGTCAACAAAAGCTCACATAAACTATTCAGGTATGATTCATATGGGTCTGAATCAGGTTTTTGAAATCAAAGGAAAGGATCATAATAGATTACTGGCTTATATGGGGCCAGAAACAGATTTAGGAGCTCATTTGCCAGAGTTTTATAAAGAATTCAAAGTAGCGACTATTGTCGATCCTCATTTGGCTGGAGAAGAAAACTTGACTCCTGAGAACTTAGATAAAGAAGTGTACAAACCGATTGGTGGACTTACGGACGATAGTAGGTATGTTTCAACAGGAAAGGCTTTCTACTTTATGAAACCTGTGATTGATGTAAGGGAAAATATGCTTTACTATGCCTATGAAGATGATACTTCCTTATTTACAGTCTCACTTCCGAGTGGAGAGTTGGTAGAGAAAATCCGCATTCCGTTTGATAACTTTATTTTGTTTGAAGGCTATACCATGGGGGAAGCAGGCTTTAAAGAGCAAATGGAGCCTAGAGATTGGAGTGGGAAAATTAGTAAACTCTATAAGGTTGGTGATTTTGAAGTACTGATTTATTCTTCTGGAATAAAGTTAAAAGATGTTCAAGCCCTTGATCCTGATTCGCCCGACTTTAGAGAAAAGATTTCAAAAGCCAATCCTCAAAAACACTTAATCTTGAAAAATGGAGTCAGAATGAATTCCAACCTGAGTCTTCCTGAAAAAATAACTTATTTCGATATGGCAGATAATGAGGGCTTTCTTTGGGCACATCAAGACATTAGTAAACTAGAAGAAGAACCCGACTTGATAACTTTTTACAAACTTAAAGTAGTTGAGGTGAAATGAACACCTGCCCAATGAGCATCTCCAAAAAACGATGAGTTCCCTGTATGCGATCTGTTTAATTGACAGCTCCTACATCGTAGGTTGTTCCTTAAAAAATTTGTTTTTTATTTATGAAACAGAGTACATCTTAACCAAAATACTTTTACAAACTCATTAGCTAGGTTTCATTCTTATGGAATTGATTCGAAAACAAGAACCTGCATTAAACTATGTTTTAACTTATCCTCTAAGCTCAAAGTGCAACGTAGATGAGACTTGAATGCAAAGCATAATTTGACTCTGACTAGACCCAATATTCAAATTTTACAAGCTATTGAAATAATCTACTATGTTTTTAATGTCCTCTTCATTTTTGAATTTTAGCTTTTTGGCCTTGACAAACTCTTTAACTTGATCAGTTTTGTCTTCAAAGATTTTTAATGAACTATTTGTAAAGGATTTGAATTCGTAGAACTGATCGGAAACTAAAATGAAGTAGGATTTCTCTCGGTAGAATTTTTCACTTATTTCGTCAGGTACGCCAAACCCTCCTCTACTCACCTGTGTAACGGTAACGGCCTCCTGAGAAAGTAATTGAGCTTTACCTTCTGAGAGCAATTGAAGAAATCCATCGCCATCAAACCCAGCTTTTTGAAATTGTCCAGCATGAATAAATTTAATCTTTTTATCCCCTTTCATATGTTCGAATTCCCGAACTATTGAGGCATCTAAATACTTGATTTCTTCTTCGTGCTTTACTTCAAAATTGTTATTAAAGATATTGAACTTTGCATAGAAGTTGGTGTTTTGTTGCTTTCCATTTACTTCTATCACCATATCGGTACTCAAAAATTCATCAATAAGATAAGGATTGCCTTCAATTTTTGAGATTGCTTCACTTTCATGACCTCCAACTAAAAGGGTTGTGGAAGCAACCCCACCAGAAGGGTTTACTCTTCCAATATTGAGTGAGCTTTGTCCATCCAACTCATAACTCAAGCAAAGACAAACGAGGGTAAAAGAGAAAAGCCTTTTCATAATAATTTCTTTAAAACAAAAATAAGATACTAAATATTATTGGTTTTGCCAATTCTCAACTTTAAACGGAATTGAATAGGGTTCCATTGTGTCTATGCTTTTACTAAAGTATGATTTTGAGAGATACTAAATATTTTTTGATACCAACTACCAAATTCAGCTTTGTGTACAAACTAAATAGCCGTAAATTCCTCGCTGTTAACTCTACAACTTATGAAAAAAACACTCCTTTGTTTGTGCCTTTTGGCATTCACGCTTTTTCAAACCCAAGCGCAATCGCTTAAAAGCCCAGACGAATTTTTGGGATATAAATTAGGTACACGGTTTACTCCTAATTATAAGGTAGTAGACTATTATGAGTACGTTACTAACCAATTAAGCAATGCCAAGATTCATCAGTACGGCCAAACCAATGAGCTACGTCCATTAGTGGCCGCTATTGTTTCTTCTCAAGAAAATATTGATAACTGGGAAACCATTCGCACCGATAACTTGAAAAGAGCAAAGTTGATGGAAGGTGAGCCTTCTGGAAAGAAGATCGGTATAGTTTGGTTAAGTTATAATGTACATGGTAACGAGGCCAATTCTACAGAAACAGCCATGAAAACGCTCTATGAAATTGCCAGGCCTGATAACTCAACTTCAAGAGAATGGTTGAAAAATACGGTGGTGATTTTTGACCCTTGCATCAACCCTGATGGTCGCGATCGTTACTCTAACTGGATCAACCAAGTAGCAGGTACAACAGCCAACCCAAACCCAGAGGCCGTTGAGCATAATGAGCCTTGGCCAGGTGGACGAGCAAACCATTATTTGTTCGATTTAAATAGAGATTGGGCTTGGCAAACACAAGTAGAGTCTCAACAACGTATGAAATTCTACAATACTGTAATGCCACATATTCATGTAGATTTCCATGAGCAGGGCAGCAACAGTCCATATTATTTCGCGCCAGCAGCAGAACCAATTCACGACCAGGTAACTCAATGGCAAAGAGATTTTCAGGAGATTATTGGTAAAAACCACGCTAAGTATTTTGACGAGAATGGCTGGTTGTTCTTCACCAAAGAAAGCTTCGATCTTTTGTATCCAAGCTACGGAGATTCTTACCCTATGTACAACGGAGCAATAGGAATGACCTACGAGCAGGGAAGTAGTGACTTGGCTATTTTGACGGCAGAAGGTGATACTTTAAAGTTAGAAGATGCCATTGCACATCATTATACCACAGGTATGTCTACTGTAGAAACAGCTTCAAAGTATAGCGAAAAGATGGTAGATGAATTCGGAAACTTCTTTAACAAAGCGGTAAGCAACCCTAAAGCGAAGTACAAAACCTATATCGTAAGGGGAACAAATCATCCAGATAAACTTAAAAACTTAACCGACTTTTTAGACAACCAAAAAATTGTTTACGGTATTGGTTCATCAAGTAAAGCAGTGTCTTCATTTAATTACCTCACAGGCAAAAATGAAAATGCTGGTGTTCAGAACGGTGATATCATCATTAGTACTTTTCAGCCTAAGGCGGTTTTGGTTCAGGCTTTCTTTGAACCAAATACTTTTGCCAGTACTTCCGATACCTATGACATAACAGCTTGGGCTGTTCCTTATATGATGGGGTTAGATGCTTATGCCACGGAAACCAAAATGGATGTAAAGCTAGCTAAATACACTAAGCCACAAGGTCAAATTAATGTAGGGAGTAAGCCAGCTGCTTACTTGTTGAAATGGGAAACATTGGAAGATGCTAAGTTTTTAGGCCATTTGCTTAAGAACGACATTAAGTTAAGATTTGCAGAGCAGCCTTTCTCTGTAGCAGGGAATTCTTATGCGCCTGGAACGCTAATCATTACCAGAAAGGGCAATACCCACATGGGCAGCAAGTTTGACGACATTGTTAAAGATGCAGCTAAAAAATATGACAGAAACCTTACCTCTACCCCAACTACTTTTGTAGAAACAGGTAAAGACTTTGGGTCGAATGGTGTGCCGTTCTTAAATGCTCCAAAAATTCTAGTATTAAGGGGAGATGGTGTTTCTTCACTTGGTTTTGGCGAATTCTGGTATTTCATGGAACAAGAGCTAAACTATCCAATCACGATGGTTGATGTTAGCGACTTTGGGCGTATCGATCTCAGCAAGTATAACACTTTAGTATTGCCAAGCGGTTCTTACGGAAGTGCTTTGAGCGGCAACAGAATGGATGATGTGAAAAGTTGGGTCCGTGGAGGCGGAAAAATCATTGCGATCGAAAGATCTATAAATACTTTTGCTGGCAAAGATGGCTTCAGCTTAAAAACTTACGCCACCGATGCTGACGAAAAGGAAGCAAATAAGAAAACAGATGAGCAAAAAGAGAAGGAGGCACTCACCTCTTATGCCGATAGAAGTGATCTTTTTGCGAGCTCTCGTTTACCAGGGGCAATCTTTAAGTTAAAAATGGACAATACGCACCCATTAGGATTTGGATACCCTGATTACTATTTCACCCTGAAGAACAACAGTAGCCGCTATGCTTATTTGGCTAATGGAGGTAATGTTGGAATTATTGAAGGAGTAGATTCTTACGTAAGTGGAGTAGCTGGTGATAAAGCCAAAGAAAGATTAGCCAAATCTGTAGTATTCGGTGTTGAAGGCTACGGAAGAGGCGCTATTGTATACATGGCCGATAACCCACTTTTCCGTGCCTTCTGGCAAAACGGAAAACTATTGGTTGCCAACTCAATTTTCTTTGTAGGTCAGTAACTTATTATTTCATATAGAGAAAGCCCCATTGCTAAGCTGAGTAATGGGGCTTTCTTATATATCGCTAAGAATAAAAGGCGTGCAAATATTCTAGTTTTGATATGGAAATGGAAAATGTTACTTCTGTCAAATTATTTTGACTGCGGTAGACTTATTGTTAATTTCGGAATCTTTAAAGCATGTCAAGAACAACTATATATTGGATAATAATCTTTTCATTTCTATCTCTAACCCTTTTTTCACAACAGGCTAGAATTGATAGTATTAGAAGGCAAATTCCGTTACTTGATGGTAATGAAAAGATCGATGCCATAAATGGTCTAACACGGGGCTTGATGTATAATACCCCAGATGAAGCAATGGAATTGTCGATTGAAGCAATCCAGTTGTCCGAAGAAACAGGTTATTCTGAAGGGAAAGTAATGGCTTGGATCAATCAAGGAGTAATTTTCAACCAGAGGTCTTTATTTCAAGAGGCCAAGGATATTCTAAACCAAGCAAAAGAGGTTTCACAATCTATTGATTTTCAATATGGATTGGCTTATTCTAATTTAAGTTTAGTGGCTATCAACATAAGAGAGAATAATTATGACAAAGCGATAGAGCTTTCTTTTGCAGGAATCACTGCCGCTAGAAAAATCAATAGTATTGACTTAGAAGTATCTAACCTTATCAATATTGCTTCAGTTAAGCAAATTTTGGAAGACTACACTAGTGCAAAAAAATTTCTATTGGAGGCAAGAAGTTTAGCTGAGGGTAACCCAGAAGTTTCTAAAATCAGGATAGGCCAAATCAATGGTAATTTAGGTATCATTAGTGCATTCAAATTGGATTATGGCAGTGCCTTGGAATACTTCCAAAAGGCCTTAAATACTTTTGAGAGTTTGGACTCTAAGGCTCAAGTGGCTAACCTAGTAATGAATATTGGGCATGCCTATGCCAAGTTGAAGGATTTGCCGAACGCAATCAAATACTATGACCGAGCAGAACAGTTATGGACTGAACTTAATAACCAACGTAGTCAGGCTGTTGTCTTAAAGAATAGAGGTGAGTTAATGATTGATGATTCTAATTTTAGGTCAGCCATTACTTATTTAAACAGAGGCCTTGAGAAGAAAGCATTTTTGGATGATGCGCTTTTGAGTGAAATGTATGCTTTGCTATCCAATGCATACGAGTCTCTTTTAAATCATGACAATGCATTAAAGTACTACAAGCTACATGTCGCTTTGAAAGACTCGATTTCGATTAAAACAAATCAAAAGAATAACGAACGAATGACAAAGGAATTTGAATTCGAGAAAATGAAAAGTGACCAAGAGATAGAATTACAGCAACTTGAGATAGAAAACCTGAAGATATCCCAAAGTAGACAGGTGATTTTAGTTGTTTCAGTAGTATTACTGATGGTGGTTTTTTGGGCAATGTGGAATCGAAATAAATTGAAAACGAAGCTCTTAATAAAGGAAAAAGACCAGCTTATTGCTCAACAAGAAATGACCCTGAAGTTACTTGACTATGAATCGGAAAAAGAAAAGTTTGCTAACTATACCGAGGAGTTGTTATCCAAGAATGAAACCTTAGAGAAAAGGGCAGGTGAGTTAGAAATCAAAATCGATGAAGGTCAGAGTAATAATCCTGACATTAATAGCCTGATTGAAAAGATGCATAATGCGGTAAGGGGAGATAGAGACTGGGCGGCATTTGTTCTCTATTTTGAAGCTGTTTTCCCTCAATTTTTCTCGTTGATTGAAACCGATAAACAGGTGAAATTGTCTACCAACGAGCAGAGATTACTGGCGCTCCTTAAAATTAATCTATCTAACAAAGAAATAGCCGCTTTATTGAATATATCAAGTGATAGCGTAATCAGAGCAAAATACCGACTCAAACAAAAGCTTGGGTTTCAGGATGCTAAGGAAATGCTCGTTTTCCTTTCAAAATTGGCTTAGTCTGCTATTTGTCCTGTTTTGTAGTCCGCCTATTGTCCGCCCTTAGTTTGGTGTTCTTCTCCAATAACCTATGTTCTTAGCATTTACTCTTTCCGGTCATGGTGATTGGATAGTTTTTAATGCAAGTAGACCATGCTAAAAGTTCGTTTCTGTCAATTCTTCCTTAATCTATCAGCGTTTTTTTTCTTATTAATTTTTACACAGTTTCAACTCTCTGCACAGCAGTTGGATGCTACATTTAGTGTTGAACCAGGAGACCTTGGAAATTTTCGATTGAAAATGGTTTTAAACCAACCAGCTACATTTCAGTTTTCTGGAAACTATTCAAATGTTCAAAATGCCTTTAGTGTTATCATTAAAAATGTGTACAACTCTGTTCCTTCAGGCGGATTTGGAGGAGCCACTGGGCTTACCTACACTACTTCTGGAGGGAAATCGGGCAGTGCAAACGCCATGGGGACTTACGCTGCAACATATGGTCCTTTTATCCATACAACTGATGAGGTGATTGCATTCTCCCTAGCTCCTTCTACTACTATTGCATCAGGAGAAACGTTGACCATTCCCGCAGGTACTGTTATTCAAAATTTGCCAGGAAACTATACTGCTGGTCAAACCTTTAATGCTGGGCCATATACTGCAGTTATTGCTAATAGTGCTTTTGACGGTGTGGGGGCAACCATGATCGCGACTCCTTCATCCAACACCGCCCCTACTATTGGAGGTGCTTCAGCAGGTGAGAACGTAAATGACAATGCGACCATTTCTCCATTTTCAACAATTACCATAACCGATGCCGATGGTGATAATGTTACTGCTACCATTACCTTGGATAATAATGCCAAAGGAGTGATTACAGGAGCTAATGGTGGAACTGGCCCCTATACAATGACTAGCAAAACAGTAGCTGCAATGCAAACAGCACTGAGAGCCTTAGTATTTAACCCAACTGACAATAGAACATCAACATCAGAAACAACCACATTTACTGTCGTTGTGAATGATGGCACTGTAGATGCCACAAACAATACAACAACTGTAATCTCTAGTGCAGTAGGTCCAGCAATCACAGCAGTTAGTATTCCCAATACTACAATGAAAGTAGGTAGCGTAGTAACAGCTACAATAACAGTAACCGCAGATGCTGACAATTACACCTCTGGCTCAGGAGGCTTAAGTGGAACCATTGGAGGCTTTACTTTAAGTAACTTATCAAAGACTAACAATACCACCTATACAGCAACCTTTACCGTAACTGAAGGAGGTACAGATGTGGCGGCAGGCAGCAATATTCCAATTAGTGTAACCTTAACCGATTCGGGAGGTAAAGCAGGAAATACCTTTACTACTGCCATAAGTCAGAATGCCGATGTGATAGATGCAAATACGCCTGCAGCACCTAGCGTTCCAGATTTGTCTGCAGGCTCAGATACAGGTGCTTCTTCTTCGGATAATTTAACAAATGATAATACACCTACAATCGCAGGAACGGCAGAGTCTGGTTCTACTGTAACCCTTATCTCATCAGTAGATGGATCAGTTGGAACAGGTACCGCCACTGGGGGAAGCTATTCAATAACAACAAATGCGCTATCAGCAGGCTCCCATTCCATAACTGCCACTGCCCAAGATGCAGCGGGGAATACCAGTTCATCATCTGGTGCCTTGAGTATTACTATTGATACTTCTGCTCCAACTGCTACAGTTGCAATCTCTGACGCTTTATTGATAGCAGGCGAAACCGCAACAGTAACAATTACTTTTTCAGAAGCCGTAACAGGCTTTACGAACGCAGACTTAACGATTGCGAACGGCACATTGAGCGCAGTAAGTTCAGCAGATGGAGGTACGACATGGACAGCCACCTTTACCCCAACAGTAGGAGTAGCAGATGCGACAAACGTGATTACTTTGGACAATACAGGAGTAGCCGATATAGCAGGCAACGCTGGGGTAGGCAGTACTAGTTCAGGGAACTACGCGGTTAATACCGTCAGACCAACTGCCACGGTTGCAATCTCTGACGCTTCATTGATAGTAGGAGAAACTA